>QFCE01001411.1_pt1 | contig 536980 bp, 517 predicted proteins | sample 5346091 | NCBI WGS metagenome assembly QFCE01 (sample SAMN09062252, study PRJNA434731) | Human gut metagenome, whole genome shotgun sequencing project. | isolation source: stool timepoint A chromium assembly | host: Homo sapiens | collected 2015 | reverse complement strand
GTTTTGCAAACGCCTAATTGTACAGAGAATGAGAGGAGAAAACTTATGATTGCTTTCGGATGTGAAGATAAAAACAGATCACCAATTATAGAGGATAGGGTTTGTCCAAAATGCGGCAGGGACATAGAAGTATTTTTGCTGGGAGGAAGAATCATGGAGGATGCGGTCTGCGAATGCGGTTATGTGATCGAGGCGCAGGAACCGATATTGAAGGTTCCCGGAAGCGTTTGACGCCTATGATCTGGCGGAGATTGGAGAAATCTGTATTAATACGTTTAATGAAATTGAAAAGAGGCTGTAAGAAATACAGCATATCCAGAGCGGACATATGCATAATCAGGTATTGGAAGATTTTCTTTTGATGCATATACATCCGATTTTTAAAATTTTACTTGTATTATCCACACAGCGTGTGGTATTATCGTATTTGTAATCAGTAAATCTTAAAATCTGTCTCAATTCGAGAGAAAGATTCCTATTAAAATAAACAAATAGTTGTATTTTGATTAACATAGTGACAATTATTTGTTTGTATTATAAAATATATAAAGGAAGGGACTTGAATGGGGGAAAGGATATTGTAGCAAAAGAGATGTAGAAATTATTTTCGTCCGTAAGATTTTATTAACAATTTGTTCCGAGGCATTCGCCTCAAAGTTTTTCCAAAAAGAAAAAAGAAAACTGAAAAAGAAAACCTGACAATGGGTGCAGTGGGTGTTTACGCTTGTTTGCGGGAAGAAAAGGGGGAACCATATGCTGGAAAATGGATTTCTTGTAGATGGAAAGTACAAGATTCTGGATGTGATTGGCAGAGGCGGTATGAGTATCGTTTATCTGGCAATCAATGAAAAAGCCAATCGGTCATGGGCAGTCAAAGAATTGATCCGAACTGATCCAAGGGCTGCAGGAATCAGTAAAAAGGAGACTGATCTTCTGAAAAAGCTTCATCATCCGGGGATTGCAGGAATTGTAGATGTGATCGAGCAGAAGGAAAGTCAGCTGATCGTCATGGACTACGTGGAGGGCCATTCGCTGGATCAGGTGTTAGAGAAACAGGGAGTGTGTAGTGAGCGGGAGGTACTGGATATTGGGATCCAGCTCTGCGAGGTGCTGGAATATCTGCACACTCGAAAGCCGCCTGTGATCTATCGGGATCTGAAGCCATCTAATGTGATGAAAAAGCCGGATGGAAAGCTGGTGCTGATCGACTTTGGGGCAGCCAGGGAATACCGAAGATACAGCGACGGCGATACGGTCTTGTTGGGAACCAGAGGGTATGCTGCACCGGAACAGTATGAAAGTCAGGGACAGACAGATGCAAGAACGGATATTTACAGTCTTGGAGTTATGTTGTTTGAACTGGTGACAGGGGAAAGCCCACATCGATTATGCCCAGTGCGAAAGATACGACCGGAATTATCTGCAGGTCTGGAATCAATTCTGGAAATCTGTACACAGACAGATCCGGCAGAGCGATTCTCTTCCTGTGCAGAATTAAAGTATGCGTTGGAACATTCCTGGGAGATGGACGAACGATATCAGAAGCGGCAGAAGCGGAAGCTGGCAGGATTTTTCACCCCGGTTGCAGCAAGTATTTGTCTTGGAATCGGTGGAATTGTCTTTTCCGGGCTGGAGGCGCAGGCGAGTCGGAATACCTATGAGGCTTATCTGACTGCTGCGGGAAATGCTGCTGTCAAGGAAGAAGAACTGGGCAATTATGAAAAGGCGATTTGCCTGAGACCAGGGGAGAAAGATGCATATCTTCAATTATTAAAGCATGGCTTCCTGGATGATGAACTGCTGACGGTGGAGGAAAGTATGCGTCTTCGTGGGATTCTTACGGAACAGACTGTATCTGGAGAGTCCTTTGAAAGTGTATTTTCAAAAAATAAAGAAGGTTATGCTGCATTTTGCTATGAAGCAGGGGTGACTTATTACTATAAATACGAAGAGACGGAAAATAAGAAGCAGGCGCAGAGTTATTTCAGGTTGGCAGCACAGTCGGGCTGTCTGACAGGAGCACATCTTGTCAGAGCAGAAAAACTTTCATTGATTGCCGGATACTATACAAGGATCGGTCTGGTGGATGCTGCGGGGGATGACCTGGTGGATTATAAGCAGTACTGGGAAGATCTGGTGGAGGTTTCAGCAGGAAATATTGTAATGACAGATAATGAGCGGACAGCGGTTGTTGTGTATGAGGAACTGATTGGGCAGGTATTGTTCCATGGGGAGAGTTTCCTGGAGGCAGGAGCCAGGGCAGACAGGATCCGGGAACAACTGGCACAGGTACGGACGCATCTGCAGCAGGATTTTACAGGAAAGGACCTGGGCGGAGCAGATGCATTTTTAGAAATTAAGGATCGGCTGATACAGCAGATGGAGGAAGCAGAATATTTGCTGGCAGCATTAGAGGAGAGACAGGGGGAGTAGCATGGAGAACAGAATAGCGGTTTATCATCGACTGTATGTGTTGTGTATGGCAGGTATGCTGCCGGGACTTTTACTTTCAATATTTTTATATATTCGGTTGGATATGTATGAGGTGTTCGGATATTTTCGAAGAAAATGGTGTGCCGGTAGAAAATGTGTGAGGAAAAGCAAACGAAAAGTTTCTTTCCTGCTAGTATTCGTGACAGCTTTTGTTCTCTGGACTGGACTGGGACTGATGGCTCATGGGGAGGAGGAACCGACAGAGGATGTATCGGAAGTGAGGATTATCTGTCAGGAAGCAGATATTCAGATTGGTGAAAAAGTTTACTACAGGGATTCCTTCTGGGTGCAGATCCAGATTGAAAAAGAAGATGAAACTATAGAAGAAATGTTGGATTTCTGTGAATGGAAACTTTATAAAGATAGTGAAGAAATAAAGGAACCTGTTGTGGAATGGTCTGAAGAAGAAGAGTATGTGCAGGGAAAACTGTGGATCAAAGCAGACCACGAAACGCATAAGATGGATGGAATATATGAACTGGAAGTAGTCTGGACAGAGAAGGAGGAGACAGAGAAGCCGGAGATAAAACCGGATTTAATGGAGAGTGATGATGAGGAAGCGGATGAAAAGCCGGAAGGTTCGGGAAAAATTGTAGAGTTACACAGCCCGGAACTTGTATTGGACACATCAGCACCTGAGATAAAGATGAATATTACAACAAAATCAGGCGAACCTGTCAATTATGGAAATTATCAGGAATATGGTTACTGGTTTGCAAAAGAGCCGGTGACAGCAAACATACAGGTTACCGATCCGCTCAGTGGAATCGGGCAGGCAGAAGTGGTGGTTCTTGATGCGGATGGAAAAGTGGTACAGAAAGAAGCGGATGTACCGAATGGTCAGACTCCTTGCTGGGAACAGAGCATTGTGCTGCCTGATAATGGAAGTGAATTTGACGGAACAATCATTGTAAATGTGAAGGACAGACTGGAGAATACAGATGCCCAGAGTGGAAACGTGATCGTGGAAAGTGAACAGGCACATCAGGCTCAGGAACCAGTACAGATGGAGATTCTTACTGAACCGGGAAGAATCGTGGATGGAGAAGCTTATTATCGTTCAGATGTGCAGGTAAAGTATATATTTACTGACAAGATTTCCGGTTTGGGAAAAATGTTCTTAAAAGCAGGAAGTGAACTGACAGAGGAGACTAACTATCTGGAGCAGGCAGGGACAGACCGGACAGAGTCGCCAGGACAGCCAATTACCCTCACCTGTGAATGGGAAGGAACCATTATGGCCGAACATAATAACCAGAATGATGTTCCGGTTCTGGCAACCGTCATAGATAATGCAGGATACGAGGATCAGGTAGAAAAGAAGATCCATATTGATACAACTGTACCGGAAATTACGGTGGAATATGATAAAAATGATCCTGTAAATGAACGGTTCTACCAAGAATCAAGGACAGCTACCGTATCGATCAAGGAACGAAATTTTGCTGCGGATGACGTGGAATTTCTGGTGACTGAAACGGACGGTGTACGACCGGTGATTGGTGAATGGACAAGTGAAGGAACTGAAGATGAGACCGTACATCGCTGCCAGGTAACGTTTTCAGAGGATGGTGAATATATATTTTCGGTAAAGTTTCAGGACAAAGCAGGAAACCAGGCAGCATATGACCGAATAGATGAATTTGTGATCGATCAGACAGCACCGGTACTGACGGTACAGTGGGATACAGAACAAAGCCAGAATGGCAGTTATTATGCAAAAGGGCGTCAGGCGCTGATTCAGGTGGAAGAGCAGAATTTTGCACCGGAAGAGATGGAAGTTCTGGTGGAACAGGAATATGGTCAGGCACAGAGTTCTGACTGGGAGACACAGGGGCAGATCCATCAGAAAAGGGTTCGTTTTTCAGAAGACGGAACCTATGGTCTGACTGTCAAAGGCAGAGATCTGGCAGGAAATACATGCTCTGAATACCGCACTGACCTGTTTGTGATTGATCAGATTCCGCCGGAACTGGAAATTCGTGGGGTGAGAGATGGTTCAGCTAATGCCGGTGTGCTGAAACCGGAGATCATCAGTCAGGATTTGAATTACCAGTCAGGTTCTCTGGAAGTTCAGCTGACTGGAAGCCTTCGGGGAATACGTACATTTTCCGGGAAATTTGCAATGATGTCAGATGGAGAACAGTATATTTATGAAAATTTTCCAAACGAACCATCGACGGATGATATTTATGTGCTGGAAGCAGTAGCGAGAGATCTGGCAGGAAATGAGAGCCGTCAGACTTGCGGCTTTTCGGTGAACCGGTTTGGATCGGTATATACTTTTGATCAACTGACGGAGCAGTTACTGGATGGTAATCGGTATCTGAAACAGGGGGTACAGATGACGATCACGGAGACCAATGTGGATGGCCTGCATTTGCAGAATATTTTGTACAGCCATAACGGAAAGAGCCGGATACTCAAGAAGGATCAGGATTACATCATTTCTGAAAAGAAGACATTGGGTGACTGGAAGCAGTATATTTATCAGATTCGGAAAGAAGTATTTTCGCAGAATGGTGTCTATGAGATTGCAGTCTGCTCGGAGGATCTGGCATCCAATTATTCCAATACCATTCTGAAAGACAGAACGATTCGTTTTATGGTAGATCATACACCGCCGCGGATCCGTGTATCAGGAATCCGCAATCAGGGCATCTATCGGGAACAGGAGCGGGTCGTCAACCTGTATCTGGAAGATAATCTTTGTCTGGAGCAGGCAGAGGTGACATTCGGTGGAGATACCACCAGCTATGATGCCGAGACTTTGCGCACCTCAGACAATGGAATTGTGTTACATTTTGGAAAGGAAGAACAGTGGCAGAATCTTCGGGTCAGAGCGATAGATGCAGCTGGAAATGAGACAGAAGAGAATCTAAATTTTCTGATCCGGCCGGAGAATAGTTCGGACAGAAACAGGCTGTGGCTGTTGGGTATTTTAGTAGTTTTAGGTATTATTGTTGTTTGTAAAGTAAGTAAAAAACAGCTATACTGTATGTATAGAAAGGCAGTGGATAAGGATGGAAGAGATGACAGATAAAGAGTGGTTACAGAAGAATGTGGAGGAATTTTCCAGATTGCAAAGTTATTGGAACAGGTAACATTATTGGTGTGGGAACTGCCATTGTAAATGCAGGATTGAAGATATTAGGGGTCTGTCCCGCCATGAGAGCATCATATCCGCTGGAATATTGACAGAAAGTGTCAAACTCCCGAGCAAACCACCCGTTTGACAGGTGGTATTGATTTTAGAAAATGCGATTGCTTTTTAGTTTTGGTTCGTATTATAATGGAATGAAAATGAAAAATAAAGGAGAAGACATCATCTATGATGAATATACTGTTTGTATCCCTGGGCTGTGACAAGAACCTGGTGGATTCAGAAGTGATGCTGGGACTTCTGGCAGAAAAGGGATATGGTTTTACAGATGACGAGATGGAAGCAGATGTGATCGTTGTGAACACCTGCTGTTTTATTGGTGATGCTAAGGAAGAGAGTGTTAACACGATCCTGGAGATGGCAGAGCACAAAAAAGATGCAAAATGTAAGGCTCTGATCGTGACCGGATGTATGGCACAGCGTTATAAGCAGGAAATCATTGACGAGATTCCGGAAGTGGATGCAGTGCTGGGAACCACTACCTACGACAGCATTATCGAGGCGGTGGAAGAAGCACTCGGCGGTGAGCATATGCTGAAATGTGAGGATATTGACCGGCTGGTACTGACCAATGCCAAGCGTATGCTGACTACTGGCGGACATTACGCACATCTGAAGATCGCGGAGGGCTGCGACAAGCACTGTACCTATTGTATTATTCCGAAGCTTCGCGGAAATTATCGCAGTTTCCCCATGGAGAAACTGGTAAAAGAGGCAGAAGAGCTGGCAGCACAGGGCGTGAAGGAGCTGATCCTGGTAGCACAGGAGACCACTCTTTACGGAACTGATATCTATGGAAAGAAGAGCCTTCATCTGTTGCTGAAGGAACTATGCAAGATCAAAGGTATCCGCTGGATCCGTGTGCAGTACTGCTACCCGGAGGAAATCTACGATGAACTGATCCAGACCATGAAGGAAGAGCCAAAGGTCTGTAACTATCTGGATCTTCCAATCCAGCATGCTTCTGACCGGATCTTAAAGAGAATGGGACGCCGTACCAGTCAGGCTGATCTGCGTGCAATCATTGGAAAGCTCCGTCAGGAGATCCCGGACATCTGTCTTCGTACCACATTGATCAGTGGATTCCCAGGAGAGACGGAAGAAGATCACGAAGAGCTGATGAATTTTGTGGACGAGATGGAGTTTGACCGCCTTGGAGTATTCACCTATTCAGCAGAGGAAGATACACCGGCAGCAACCATGCCGGATCAGATCCCGGAGGAACTGAAAGAAGAGCGCAGGGACGAGATCATGGAACTTCAGCAGGAGATTTCCTTTGAAAAGGCAGAAGAGATGGTGGGCAAGAGCCTGTGGTGCATGGTGGAAGGAAAAGTTGCTGATGAGTATGCATATGTGGCAAGAACCTACAAGGATGCACCCGGCGTGGATGGCTATCTGTTCATTCAGACCATCGAAGAACTCATGTCCGGTGATTTTGTAAAAGTGCGCGTGACCGGCGCAGACGAATATGATTTGATAGGAGAGATCGACGATGAATTTACCGAATAAATTAACTGTGTTCAGAGTGATTCTGATTGTACCATTCGTAGTGTTACTTTTAGGTGGATTTCAACAGTGGGGCTGGTTTACGACTCTGTTCAGTGGAATCCTTCCTTATACAGATTACATTGCAGTAGGAATCTTCATTGTAGCCAGCCTGACAGACCTTCTGGATGGAAAGATTGCTAGAAAATACAATCTGGTCACTGATTTTGGAAAATTCATGGATCCGCTGGCAGATAAGCTGTTGGTATGTTCTGCCATGATCTGTCTCATTGAGATGGGACGGCTGTCAGCATGGATCGTGATTGTGATCATCAGCCGTGAATTTATCATCAGTGGATTCCGTCTGGTGGCATCTGATAACGGTGTGGTTATCGCGGCCAGCTATTGGGGAAAATTCAAGACCACTTTCCAAATGCTTATGATCATCGTACTGCTGCTGAACTTTGGTGGTGTATTTGTACTGATCGGACAGATCCTGACCTGGATTGCCCTGATCCTGACTGTGGTATCCCTGGTGGATTATATTGTGAAGAATAAAGATGTGATCCTCAAGGGAGATATTTAAGGAAAGAAGCGAACAGATATGAGATATCATAATATTACCAAAGATGATATGTTAAATGGAGATGGGCTGCGCGTTGTATTATGGCTGGCAGGATGTGAACACCATTGCAAGAACTGTCAGAATCCTGTGACCTGGGATCCGGATGGAGGTCTGCCTTTTGATGAAGCTGCCAAAGCAGAGATCTATGAGGAACTGGATAAGGAATATGTATCGGGCATTACTTTCAGCGGCGGCGATCCATTGCTTTTAAGAAACAGGGAAGAACTGACAGAATTTTTAAAAGAGATCAAGAAGAACTATCCAGAGAAGACGATCTGGCTTTACACAGGATATCTCTGGGATGATGTTCAGAATCTGGAACTGATCCAGTATCTGGATGTATTGGTGGACGGCCGGTTTGTGGAAGAACTAAAAGATAACAGCCTTCCGTGGAAGGGCAGTGCCAATCAGAGAGTCATTGACGTACAGAAAACAAGAGAGCTGGGACAGATCGTCCTCTATGCTTAAACAGGAGAACAAGATGGAAAAGATCAGAATCAAGTATTTTTCAGATAAGATTGAAAAACTGACCTATATCGGAGGAAAATCTGACTGGATCGACCTTCGGGCATCAGCAGATGTAACATTGAAGGCGGGAGAATTCAAGCTAATCCCGCTGGGAATCGCCATGGAGCTTCCCAAAGGCTATGAAGCTCACGTGATCCCCAGAAGCAGTACTTACAAGAATTTTGGCATTCTGCAGGCTAACAGCATGGGATTGATTGATGAAAGCTATTGCGGCGACAACGATCAGTGGTATTTTCCGGCACTGGCCATGAGAGACACGGAGATTCATGTCAACGACAGAATCTGTCAGTTCCGTATTATGGAGCATCAGCCGGAACTGGTATTTGAAGAGACAGAAGTACTGACGGGTAAAGACAGAGGCGGATTTGGGACAACTGGACGACAGTAGTAGATAGTAAGATAAGGGTGCGGACGGAAAGGAGCTATCTATGACATATAGGATATTTGGAGCAATTGATGTCGGAAGTTATGAAGTAAATCTGAAGATCTATGAGCTTTCGATGAAGAATGGAATTCGTCTGCTGAACCATGTGCGGCATCGGCTGGATCTTGGAAGTGACACCTATGCAACAGGAAAGATCGGGACAGAGCTGGTGGACGAGCTTTGTCAGGTGCTGCTGGATTTTAAGCGGATCATGAAGGACTATGGAGTACAGGAGTATCGTGCCTGTGCGACCTCTGCGATTCGTGAAACCCATAATACATTGATCCTCCTGGACCGTATTTATCTGAAGACCGGTATTCATATTGAAGTACTTGCCAATTCAGAACAGCGGTATCTGGGTTACAAATCCATTGCTTCCAATGAAAATGCGTTTCAGAACATCATTGAAAAAGGTACAGCTATTGTGGATGTTGGCGGCGGAAGCGTACAGATCTCCTTGTTTGATAAGGACAATCTTGTGACGACTCAGAACATTCGCATGGGAAGTCTGCGTCTGCGGGAGCGCCTGGCAGATGTGGCAGAACGTACGGTCCGCTATGCTGCAGTAGTGGAGGAACTTCTGGATAATGAACTTCGCACCTATAAAAAACTGTATCTGAAAGATCGGAATATTCAATATGTATTGCTGGTAGGAAGTTATGTGCATGATATTGAGCAGTACATGCAGAAAAATGGGATCGGAAGAGAGATCGACCGTGAGACCTTCCTGAAGTTTTATGAAAATCATGTCCGTAAAGGGGAACGCGAATTAGCCCAGGAGCTGGGAGTCAGTAATGAAAACGGAGCACTTTTAATCCCGGCCATGGTGATCTACAAGCGGTTTCTGGAGGAGACCGGAGCAGAGAAAGTCATTATCCTTGGCACTGATCTGAGCGATGGCATGGCTTATGACCATGGAGTGAAGAAGGGCATCTTAAAGCCAGAACATAATTTTGAAAATGATATTATTGAGGCTGCAAGAAATATTGCAAAGCGGTATCATACCAATCGGAATCATACCATCGTTATGGAGCAGCTTGCCCTGACAATTTTTGATAAGCTGAAAAATGTTCATGGTCTTGGCAGACGGGAGCGGCTGCTTCTACAGATTGCAGTGCTTCTTCATGACTGCGGAAAATATATCAATATGTCCCGGTCGTCGGAGTGTTCCTATAACATCATTATGGCGACGGAGATGATCGGTCTTTCTCATCTGGAGAGAGAACTTGTGGCGAATGTAGTGCGGTTCAACAGTGGGGAGATTCTGTCTTACGAAGAACTGGCGGCCAGCTCGCTGCTTGGAAAAGAAGAGTACATGAAGATCGCCAAGCTGACAGCGATCCTCCGTGTGGCAAATGCACTGGATCGAAGCCACCGGCAGAAGATCCGTGAGATCAAAGTAACATTAAAAGATAATCATACGATGCAGATCCTGGTGGACACCACAGAAGACCTGACACTGGAACAGGCACTGTTTGGAGAAAAAGCAGAATTTTTTGAAGAAGTGTATAGTATTCGTCCGGTTCTGAAGGCGAAGAGAATGTAGTCAGGGAGGAAAAAACCATGGAAAAAGATTATAAAAAAGCAGAGTATTATGAGAACCGGGAGCTGAGCTGGCTGGGATTTGATGAGCGGATCTTAGGAGAAGCCAGAGACAAGACCACTCCTTTGTTTGAACGGTTGAAATTCTTAAGCATTACGGCTTCCAACCTGGATGAGTTCTTTATGGTCCGGGTGGCATCACTGAAAGATATGGTCAACGCAGGTTATACCAAGAAGGATTTGTCTGGTATGATACCGGAACAGCAGCTGGATGCGATTCATGACCGGGTGCACAGTCTGGTGAACATGCAGTATTCCACCTGGCAGCGTTCGCTGCTTCCAGGTCTTCGGCAGGCGGGACTTTGTGTGATCTCTGACAGCAAGGAATTGTCTGAAGAACAGAAGACTTACGTGGATCACTACTTTATGGAAAATGTGTATCCGGTGCTGACACCGATGGCAGTGGATTCTTCCCGCCCCTTCCCGCTGATCGTCAATAAGACATTGAATCTGGGAGCTCTTCTGAAGAAAAAGGGAGAAAAGGACGCAGAGCTTGAGTTTGCCACTGTACAGGTTCCTTCAGTACTTCCGCGGATCATCTCCATTCCGGCAGGAAAAGATGGCGGAAAGGCAGTGATCCTTCTGGAAGATGTGATCGCCGGAAACATGGACAAGCTGTTCTTGAGTTATGATATACTCTGTGTACATCCGTATCGGATCATGCGAAATGCGGATCTGACCATTGACGAAGATGAGGCATCTGATCTGCTGGAGGAGATCCAGAAGCAGCTGAAGAAGCGTCAGTGGGGCGAAGTTATCCGTCTGGAGGTAGATGAAAAGGTCGACAAGCGTCTGTTGAAGATCCTGAAAAAAGAGTTTGCAATCAAAGAAGATGGCATATACCGGATCGGCGGACCGCTGGATCTGACTTTCCTGATGAAGATGTACGGACTGGATGGATTTGATGCTTATAAGACACCGAAATATACTCCGCAGCCGGTGCCGGAACTGAATGGGTGTGCAGATATTTTCGAGGCAATCCGTAAAGGGGATATCCTGATGCATCATCCATACCAGACCTTTGATCCGGTGGTGGATTTTGTGCGGCAGGCAGCAAAAGATAAGGATGTGCTGGCTATTAAGCAGACCCTCTATCGTGTCAGCGGCAATTCTCCGATCATCGCGGCTCTGGCTCAGGCAGCAGAAAATGGAAAACAGGTATCAGTTCTGGTAGAATTGAAGGCCCGTTTTGATGAGGAAAATAATATTGCCTGGGCAAAAATGCTGGAGCGGGCAGGCTGTCATGTAATCTATGGTCTGGTGGGATTGAAGACCCACAGCAAGATCACGCTGGTGGTACGAAGAGAAGAGGATGGCATCCGCAGATATGTGCATCTGGGAACCGGTAACTATAACGATTCCACTGCAAAATTATATACGGATATGGGACTTCTGACTTGTTCAGAGGCGATTGGAGAGGATGCAACGGCTGTATTCAACATGTTGTCCGGTTATTCCGAACCGGCAGTATGGAACAAACTGTCTCTGGCACCGCTGTGGCTTCGTGACCGTTTTCTGTTCATGATCCGCCGGGAGACGGAACATGCGAAAAACGGAGAACCGGCACATATTATGGCGAAGATGAATTCTCTGTGTGATCAGGAACTGATCGCCGCTCTTTATGAGGCCAGTGCAGCGGGAGTAAAGATTGAACTGGTGGTACGGGGAATCTGCTGTCTGAAGGTAGGGATTCCAGGGATCAGTGAGAATATTGAAGTCCGCTCTCTGGTTGGTAATTTTCTGGAGCACAGCCGGATCTACTATTTCCTGAACGGTGGTCAGGAGGAGGTCTATCTGGCCAGTGCGGACTGGATGCCGCGGAATCTGGACCGGCGTGTGGAGATTCTGTTCCCGGTGGAAAATGAACATCTGAAACAAGAGGTGATCCATGTACTGGAGATCCAGCTGCGGGACACCTTGAAAGCGCAGATCAAGCAGTCTGACGGAACCTACAGTAAAGTAGACCGCAGAGGAAAAGAAGCATTGTGTGCACAGGATTATTTTATGGAATATGCAAAAAAGCTGGCAAAACCAGAAGAAGAGACTGCGAATAACAGAGTCTTCATTCCGGCGGAACCATTGCAGGACTGAGGAGCAAGAATGGAAAAGAAGGCATTATTTTTAGATATGGATGGAACCACCCTGAACGATCAGGTGGAGATTCCGAAAGAAAATCTGGAGGCAATGAAAGCAGCTCTGAAAGCCGGACATGAGATCGTAGTTACCACGGGGCGGCCTACGGCAAGCACACGAAAGCTGCTGGAACAGTGGGGATTGGATAAGATCGGCTGCCGTTATGTGATCTCATTTAATGGTGGAATGGTGCTGGATGCTATTTCCGGCGACATTATTTATGAGAAAACCATTCCGGTAGAGTGGATGAAACTGGCTGCCCATGAAGCAAAGCAGCGAGGTGTCTATGTACACACCTATGAAGGAAACCATGTGCTGTCCGGTCAGGACTGTGATGAATATCGTTCTTATGTAAAAAGGCTTCGGATGGAAGGCAGACTGGTGTCGGATCTGGAAGAAAGTATTGAGAAAGAAGCATGTAAACTGCTGGCTGTTGATCTGAAGGATCATGAGAAGCTGGAAGATTTCCGGAAAGCTATGCAGGATAAATTTGAAGGAAAGCTGGATCTGTTTTTCAGTAACCGTCAGTATCTGGAGATCGTGCCGTGTGGTGTATCCAAAGGCTCTGCTCTGGAAGCATTCTGTGCAAAAATGGGAATTCCCATTGCCAATTCTGTTTCTGCAGGGGATGAGAACAACGATATTTCTATGATCAAAAGTGCTGGCATTGGCTGCGCGGTGGCGAACGCCAGACCGGAAGTGAAGGCGGCAGCAGATTATGTGACAGAACGTGATAACAATCAGGCAGCCATCGCTGAGATCATTAAAAAGTTTATGATGGTTGACATGTGAAAACCTGTGGTTGTAGAATAGGTATATGGAGAATGTGATATGCCTAAGAAATTTCCTTTGTTTATTGATCTGACAGAAAAAAAAGTAGTGGTGTATGGAGCCGGCGTGATTGCCTCCCGACGAGTGGAGACATTGCTGGCTTTTACGTCGTCTTTGACTGTTTTTGCACCGGAGGCATCGGAACGGGTGCAAAGAGCGGCGGAAGAAGGACATCTTGTCTGGAAACGCGAAGCCTACCAGGAGGGAACGATTCCTGCAGATGCCTTTATGGTGCTGGCGGCCACCAGTGATGCGTGGGTAAATACACAGATTTGGAAAGAATGCAAAGAGAAGCACATTCTGGTCAATGTGTGCAGTGACCGGGATCTATGTGATTTTCAGTTTCCGGGAATCGCAAGCAGAGGGGATCTGGTAATCGGTATCAATGCCGGAGGGCAGGATCACAGACTTGCAAAGATATGGACCGATAAGATAAAGAAAGAGGTAACAGAAGATGGATTTAACAATCAGACCAAGACGTCTTCGGACATCAGCAAAGCTTAGAAAAATGGTAAGAGAGACGAGAATGGACAAAAGCTCTCTTGTATATCCCATGTTTGTAATGGATGGGGAGAATAAAAAGGAAGAGATCCCGACCATGCCGGGACAGTTCCGTTATACGCTGGATCGGATGTCGGAGATCCTGCAGGAGATGGCAGATGCAGGTGTTGGCAGTGTTATGCTGTTCGGTATTCCGGATCACAAAGATGAAGTGGGAAGCGGAGCCTATGCCTGTGATGGTATTATTCAGAGAGCACTGGAGAAGGCAAAAAAAGAAGTGCCGGATCTTTACTACATCGGTGATGTCTGTATGTGTGAGTACACCAGTCATGGCCACTGCGGAATCCTGAAAGGAGACTATGTGGACAATGACCTGACTCTGGACAAACTGGCTCAGATCGCAGTTTCCCAGGTACAGGCAGGTGCAGATATGGTGGCTCCATCTGATATGATGGACGGACATATTGCAGCGATCCGGGAAGGTCTTGACAAGAATGGATTTGTAACCACACCGATCATGTCCTATGCAGTCAAATATGCATCCGCATTTTATGGCCCGTTCCGTGATGCTGCAGGAAGTGCACCGGCATTTGGCGACAGAAAGAGCTACCAGATGGATTACCATAACAGAAGAGAAGGTATCAAGGAAGCTATGCTGGATATTGAGGAAGGCGCAGATATCATCATGGTAAAACCAGCCATGTCTTATCTTGATATGGTACGTGAGATCAAAGATCTGACAGATGTACCAATGGCAGCTTACAGTGTCAGCGGCGAATATGCCATGGTAAAAGCAGCAGCAAAGCTTGGATATGTGGATGAAGCAGCGATCCTCTGTGAGATGGCAGCCAGCGCATATCGTGCAGGAGTGGATATTTACATGTCTTATTATGCAAAAGAGATCGCGCATTTTATGGATGAAGGGAGAATCGGATAGTCATGGAAACTACCAGATCAGAGCAGTTATTTAAGAAAGCAGTGGACCTGATACCGGGAGGTGTGAACTCTCCGGTCAGAGCCTTTGGAAATGTGGGAATGACGCCCCGGTTTATTGCATCTGCAAATGGAGTATATCTTACGGATGCAGATGGCAACAAATATCTGGATTATGTAGGATCCTGGGGACCTATGATCCTGGGCCACACCAGAGAAGATGTGCTGGAAAAAGTATTTGAGGCATGCAAAAAAGGTTTAAGCTTTGGCGCAGCTACTGAGGCAGAAGTGGAGATGGCAGAACTGATCTGCTCCATGGTGCCGTCCATTGAGATGATCCGTATGGTCAACTCCGGTACAGAGGCTGTTATGAGTGCGATCCGTGCAGCCAGAGGTTATACAGGAAGAAACAAAATTATCAAGTTTGAAGGCTGTTATCACGGACATAGTGATGCGCTGCTGGTGAAAGCAGGATCCGGTGTGATGACGGCAGGCGTTCCGGACAGCTCCGGCGTCCCGGCGGGAGCAACCGAAGATACTTTGCTGGCTCCTTATAATGATCTGGAAGCAGTAGAAAGATTATTTGATACATGGGGAAGCGGGATCGCAGCGGTGATCGTCGAGCCGGTAGGTGCGAATATGGGTGTGGTTCCGCCGAAGAAAGATTTCCTGGAGGGACTGCGCAGACTCTGTACAGAGAACGGTTCACTGTTGATCTTCGATGAAGTGATCACAGGCTTCCGACTGGCAAGAGGAGGAGCACAGGAATATTTTGGTATCCAGGCAGATCTGACAACCTATGGTAAGATCATTGGCGGAGGTATGCCAGTGGGCGCTTACGGCGGACGCAGAGACATTATGGAAGTGGTATCCCCGGTTGGTCAGGTGTATCAGGCAGGAACCTTAAGCGGTAATCCGGTGGCTATGGCAGCCGGTCTTACACAGCTTCGGTATCTCAATGCCCATCCGGAAGTTTACACACACCTGGAAGCACTGGGAGAGCGTCTGTACGGGGGCATGGAGAAGCTGTGTCAGGAATTGAAGCTTCCGTATCAGATCAACCATGTGGGATCTCTGGGATGTATGTTCTTCACTGAACAGCGTGTAGTGGATTACACCAGTGCCAAAAGCTCTGATACAAAGGCATTTGCCGCATATTTCCGCTATATGCTGGACCATGGCATTTATCTTGCTTCTTCCCAGTTTGAAGCGATGTTCCTGTCCGATGCACATACAGATGAACAGGTGGATGAGACACTGTCGATCATGAGAAATTATTTTGAAAAAACAGTGCAAAATGCTTAACAAACATCGAAAACTATGTTAAAATTTTTATAATTGCGAACAGGAAAAAGCCAATGGAGGAAAGTCTCGGTGAAAGAGAAGAAATATGTGGCATATGTGGGCACCTATACCCATGGCAATAGCAAAGGAATTTACATTTACGACCTGGATGTGGAGAATGGACGCGCGATAGAGCGTAAGGTTGTTCCTATCAACAACCCTTCCTACATCAAAAAATCTCATAATGGAAAGTACCTGTATTCTATCTCAGATGAAGGTGTACGGTCTTTTAAGATCCTGCCAGATGGCGATCTGGAACCTATGAACAGTGCTTCTATCTGTGGAATGAGAGGATGTTATCTGTCCACGGACAAGCTGGACCGCTATTTGTTTGTGGGCGGCTGGCATGACGGAAAAGTGACAGTCATGCGTCTGAACGAAGATGGAACTATCGGAGAGATGACGGATGAGGTCTTCCACAAGGGAATCGGAAGTGTGGCAGAGCGTAATTTCCGTCCGCATGTAAACTGTGTCAATATCACACCGGATCAGAAGTATCTGTGTGCGGTAGATCTTGGTGTTGACCAGGTAAAAATTTACAAGTTTAATGATGAAACAGGTAAGATCACACTGGTGGATATGCTTCGTTGTGAGCTGGAGAGCGCACCGCGAATCATCAAATTCAGCCCGGATGGACGGTTCGCATACCTGATCTGTGAGTTGAAGAACTACATCAGTGTATATAGTTATAAAGATGGTCCGAGGGGACCGGTTTTTGAACTGGTACAGACGATTTCAACTTTGAATGAATACCATTCCAAGGGAAGTGCAGCCTGCGTACTGAGATTTTCCAGAGACTGGAATTATGTGCTCTGCTCCAATGCAGGGGACAACAGCGTTGGTATCTTTAAGATTGACCGGGAGACCGGTATGCTGGAGAAGATCTGTATCCTGCCGATCAGCGGAGATTATCCGAAAGCGGCAGATTTCTTCCCGGATAACCGTCATATCATGGCATTGAACCATGAATCCAATACCATGACGATCTTCCGCATCAATTATGAGAAGAAATATTTCAGCCTGTGGGGTAAGCCTCTGAAGGTGGAGACCCCTAACTGCATCCTTGTATCGGAGATCGAGGAAGCACCAAAACAGTGAGTAAAGCTGCCAGAGACAGCGTTACAAATTATATACCATATAAGAAAAGGAGAATAATAAATCATGAAATTTATTGTTGAAACATCCGCACGTCACGTACATGTAACTCAGGAGGATCTGGAGGTTCTCTTCGGAAAAGGCTATGAGCTGACCAAGAAAAAAGATCTTTCCCAGCCGGGACAGTTCGCAAGTAACGAGAAAGTAACCATCGTTGGACCGAAGAAAGAGATGACCGCATCTATCCTTGGACCGGTACGTTCTGCAAGCCAGGTTGAGATCTCTCTGACAGATGCACGTACTCTTGGAATCGCAGCTCCGGTTCGTGAGTCTGGTGATATCGCTGGAAGCGGTGCCTGTAAACTGGTTGGACCTTGTGGTGAGGTTGAGCTGAAAGAGGGCGTGATCGCTGCAAAACGTCACATCCATGCAACTCCGGAAGATGCTGAGAAGCTTGGTGTTCAGGACAAAGATGTTGTATCCGTGAAGATCGATACTGACGGAAGAAGTCTTGTATTTGGTGATGTAGTTGTTCGTGTAAGCCCGAAATTTGCTCTGGCAATGCACATTGACACTGACGAGTCCAACGCAGCTGGATGCGGCAGAGAAGTATACGGCGAGATCGTTAAATAAGAATCCGCCCCAATTGTCGTAAATAATTAGAGTATAGGAGAATACATACCCATGAAAATTTTAGTTATCAACTGCGGAAGCTCTTCCCTGAAATATCAGCTGATCGATATGACTGATGAGAGCGTACTGGCAAAAGGACTTTGCGAAAGAATCGGAATCGATGGTTCCAAACTGACTCATCAGGTACCGGGAAAAGACAAATACATTGTTGAGAAAGCTATGCCGGATCACAAAGTAGCAATCGGCCTGGTTCTGGAAGCACTGCAGGATGCAGAGCATGGTGTTGTTAAGAGCACCGATGAGATCGCAGCTGTTGGTCACCGTGTACTGCATGCAGGAACCAAATATTGCGAGTCTATCGTAGTAAACGATGACGTTAAGAAAGTAATCCGCGAGTGCTTCGACCTTGGACCGCTGCACAACCCGGCAAACCTGATGGGAATCGAAGCTTGTGAGGCAGTTATGCCAGGTAAAGCAAACGTAGCTGTATGGGATACCGCTTTTGGTATGGCTATGCCGGAGAAAGCATATCTGTATGCAATCCCGCATGAGTATTATGAGAAATACAGCATCCGTCGTTATGGCTTCCACGGAACCAGCCATATGTTCGTATCCGGTGAGGCTATCAAATTCGGCAACCTGGATCCGGAGAATGCAAAAGTCATCGTATGCCATCTGGGCAACGGAGCAAGTATTTCCGCTTCCATCGGTGGAAAATGTGTAGATACCAGTATGGGACTGACTCCTCTGGAAGGTCTGATCATGGGAACCAGAAGTGGTGATATTGATCCGGCTGTTTGCCAGTTTATCTGCAACAAAGAGGGTATTGACATCAATGAGATGCTGAACATCCTGAACAAGAAATCTGGTATTCTTGGTATGAGCGGTGGAATCTCCAGCGACTTCCGTGACATTGAGAAAGCAAAAGAAGAAGGCAATCATCTGGCAGATGTAGCTCTTCAGGCATTCGTATATCGTGTAGCTAAATACATCGGTGCTTACACTGCAGCTATGAACGGTGTTGATGCAATCGCATTCACCGCTGGTGTTGGTGAGAACGATAAAGCTACCAGAAAGGCAGTTTGCGAGTATCTTGGATACCTTGGCGTTAAGATCGACGATGAGGCAAATGATATCCGTGGTGAGAGAAGAGTGATCTCCGCAGCAGATTCCAAAGTGAAAGTAATGCTGATTCCGACCAACGAGGAGCTGGCAATCGCAAGAGAGACTCTGAGACTGACCAAATAAGTTTTCAAAATATAGCTTGACATTTAGTACAATGACGTGTATACTCAATAAAGTGTGAGTGAGACGGACCTCCTGTGCAGGTTCGACGAACGATGAACTGAATCGAGAAAGCATAGAGGAGGTGTAACCTGTGTCTATTTGTCCGAAGAATAAATCTTCCAAAGGAAGAAGAGATAAGAGAAGAGCAAACTGGAAAATGAGTGCTCCGAACTTGGTAAAATGCAGCAAATGTGGTGCTCTTATGATGCCGCACAGAGTATGCAAAGCTTGTGGATCTTATAACAAAAAAGAGATCGTTTCTGTAGATTAATCAGAAGCATTAAAAATCAAGGGTATTATATATGCCCTTGATTTTTTTAACTATGAACGATATAAAATGAGCACGGTATGACTGAATGACTGGTCATACCGTGCTCATTTGTACTTTCCTGTGAAATTATTGCGGATTCTTAGATGCCCGATATTCAGAAGGTGTCAGACCTGAATACCGCTTAAACAGGCGGCTGAAATAGAGCTGATCTTCGAATCCGACAGCCACAGCCACTTCTTTGATATAGCTGTTCTTGTCGGAGAGGAGCTCTCCTGCTTTGTTCATACGCAGGTTATTGATGTAGGTGTTGATGCTTCCGCCGGTCTCATCCTTGAAGATCCGGCACAGATAACCGGAACTTAAACCCACATGTTCTGCCACAGATGCAAGACTGATCTTGTGCATATAATTTTCTTTAATATAGGCAATGGACTGTTCCACCTCCAGGCTGTATTGATTTGTAGTTGCCTGAGTGCTGGATTCCGGGGAAAACATGACCTGGAGAGCATGGAACAGATGCTGTTCCAGTTCTTCCTGGCTGATGGCATTTCGCATAAAATCTGCACATTCCACAATCTGGTCGTGGGCGGAAGCTGGAATCTCAGAAAGCTGATATTCCAGTTCTACCAACAGGCGGACAGAATACTGAATGACTTTGTCCGGAACTACATGCTGTTGTCTGCAAGTGTTCAACAATTCTTTGATATGTTCTTCGGAACGGGAGAGACGTTCTGCGGTCGGCAGTGCCAGGATTCTGGTAGCCAGCTCTCGATAAGTCAGTTCCGGGATGGAAGTGGTAACGGAGACATTATGGGCATTCATGGTTCCTAGTTCGCCGTAGAAACTTAATTCCAGCAATTCCTGGAAACGGTGATATACTTTACGGGCCTGCAGAAGATCCGTTACATGATCCTGATAAATGATCGTTGGAGACAAGGGCATATAATACCGGAACAACTGCTCTATACGGGCGGCCAGTCCCTCAATGGTACTATTCTGTTTTTTTAATTGTTCTTCCTGTATCAGCAGGAGTGTGCTGCTGGAACTGAAGAAAATGATGCGTCTCCGGTCAAAATGCTCCAGTGCATTTTTTAAGGTGCTGCGGATCAGATCCGGGGCTGGAAGAGTCTCCAGTTGTTGGGCATACCAGTCGAAAGAAATCTCACACAGGGCGAGAGAACCCAGATGTTCGGTATCAATATCGGTAATCGAGACCAGATCTTCCAAGGCATAGCTTTTGTGAGTGAAATATTCCCGCCAGGCAGCATGCTGTTCCTGATGGTGAAAAGATTGTTCTGCACTGCTTTCTTCGTGCTGATGATGAGTTTGTTTCTGATCCAGCTTTTCTTTGATCTTCTGGAGCTGGGTGGTCAGTTCTTCGGGGCTGATGCTGACCTTCAAAATATAGTCAGAGGCTCCGAGAACCAGAGCAGTTCGTACATAATTAAAATCTTCATAGTTGCTGATGACCAGAAATTCACAGTTCATACTGCGGTCTTTGGCTGTGCGGATCAGATCAATCCCGTCCATGACAGGCATCTTCAGATCACAGATGATGAGATCCGGATGCATGCGCTCAGCCATTTCCAAGGCCTCCTGTCCATTGGAGGCTGTTCCGCAGATATGGAAACCAAGCGAACCCCAGTCCAGCATGGAGCGAAGTGCAATTTTTACAATAGGTTCGTCATCGACGATCAGTACCTGGTACATAAGTTTCTCCCTCTTTTGCGTTGACAATTTTTGTATTGATAGATGGAATGCGGATCCGGCACAGCGTTCCTTTTCCGGGAGCACTGGATACGGTCATTCCATAGTCGTCTGAAAAGTAAAGATGGATGCGGTCATTGACATTTCGACTGCCGATACCACCCAATCCTTTTGGAACAGAACTTTTATCATTCATATCAAATCCTTTTCCGTGATCTTCTACTTCCAATATAATATCCGCTGATTCCTGGTAGCAGCGCACATAAATCTCCATGACAGTTCCATCATTATAAGAACCGTGCAGAACACTGTTTTCTGCCAGGGGCTGCAGGATCAGCTTGGGAAGCATAAAGTCTGTCAGATCTTCTGGAATCTCATAATTCACATGGAAGCTTCCGGCGTATCGAATGGTCTGAATGGAAAAATAGTGTTTCAGATTGGCAATCTCCTCGCCGATAGTAATAAATTCATGGTCATTGATCAGCGTGTTTTTCAGCAGTTCACTTAAAGAGCGGATACCATCGGCAACAACTTTGTCCTGATTCATCTGTGCAACCAGCATCAGTGTGTTCAGTGTGTTGAACAGAAAATGTGGATTGATCTGGTACTGAAGCATCTTTAATTCCAGTTCCCTCTTGCGGGCATCACTTTCCTGCCGCTGTTCCAGAAGAAGCTGAATCTCTGTCACCATGCTGTCAATGTTATCGGACAGATATGCCAGTTCATCATTTCCTTTATCCTGAATCCTTACATCCAGATTTCCGTCAGAGATATTCTGACAGGTCTCGATCATATGCTGAATCGGACTGGAAATACTGAGGTAAGTGTAGGTGGTCATGGTCAGTGCAATGCCTGCGATCAGGATCGACAGGACCAGCAGTTGACCGGTGACAACGGAGCTTCCATATAAATAGTAGGAATACAAATATACGAACAGAAGTGGGAAGACCGTGGATATTATATAGGAAATGATCAACCGGTTCTGGATATTCAGATTCCGCAGGCCGACAAGCGCAAAATGGCGAAGTGTCTGAAAAGCTTCATCCTCGTAATTGTCATCATAGTTCATAAAGAAATCCTTTCATAGTTTGTGATTTATTTCTATTTTACCATAGAATATAGATGATTTTCACCTGTTTTGTTTATTTCTACTGAAAAAGGGAAAATATTCCATATCAAGAATAAGAAAATCCATATTACAAAAAATTTAGGGTTTTTAGAAAAATTTTATAGTTTAAGAATCATTCAAATTGTCCATAGGATGGATAAAATCGTAACTATACAGATGCCAAAAAAATGATTACAATAAGACCATAAAAACTTGATTGAAAAATCAAATAAAGGAGGAAATGTAGATATGATGAAATATTTACAGAAACTTGGTAAGTCACTGATGCTTCCTGTAGCGTGTCTTCCGGTATGTGGTATCCTGATGGGTATTGGATATGCACTTTGCCCGAGTACCATGCAGGGTGGTGACATCAGTGGAGCAGCGCAGATCATTGGATTTTTCCTTGTAAAAGCTGGTGGCGCTCTGATCGACAACATGTCCTGGCTGTTCGCTATTGGTGTAGCAGTTGGTATGGCAGATGACAATGATGGTACTGCAGGTCTTGCAGGTCTGGTATCTTGGTTAATGATCACCAACCTTCTTGCAACCGGTACTGTAGCAACCCTGACTGGTGTTGGAGCAGATGCTGTTAACCCGGCATTCGCAAAAATCGGCAACCAGTTCATCGGTATCCTTGCAGGTCTGATCGGATCTACCTGCTACAACAAATTCAAAGGAACCAAACTTCCGGATGCACTTTCATTCTTCTCCGGAAAACGTTGCGTAGCAATCGTAACTGCAGTTGTTTCTATCGTAGTATCCGCAATCCTGTTCTTCGTATGGCCGATCGTTTATACCGCACTGGTAACAGTTGGTGAGAGCATCGTAGGACTTGGCGCAGTTGGTGTAGGTATCTATGCATTCCTGAACCGTCTTCTGATCCCGTTTGGTCTGCATCACGCACTGAACTCTGTATTCTGGTTTGACGCAGCAGGTATCAATGACCTTGGTTCCTACTGGGCAGGCGAGCTTCTCAATGGAGCAGGCGGAACCGCTGGTATGTACATGGCTGGATTCTTCCCATGTATGATGTTCGGTCTTCCGGCAGCAGCAATGGCAATCATTCACTGTGCAAAACCGGAGAAAAAGAAAGCAGCAGCTTCCCTGATGGGCGCAGCAGCTATCTGTGCATTCATCTGTGGTGTTACTGAGCCGTTTGAGTTTGCATTCATGTTCCTTGCTCCGGCACTGTATCTTGTATATGCAATCCTTTACGGAGTATTCGCAGCAGTTACTGTAGCACTTGGCTTCAGAGCAGGTTTCTCCTTCTCTGCAGGACTTACCGACCTGGTATTCAGTGCTTCCCTGCCGGCACATGCTAAGACATGGATGATCCTTCCGCTTGGTATTGCAGCAGCAATCGTATTCTACCTTGTATTCCGTTTCGCGATCACCAAGTTTGATCTGAAGACTCCGGGACGTGAGGATGACGATATTGATGAAACCAAGATCGAGCTTGCAAACAATGATTTCACTGCTATGGCAGCAATCATTCTGGAAGGTCTTGGCGGAAAAGAGAACGTAACAAGTGTTGACAACTGTATCACCAGACTTCGTCTGGAGATCAAAGATTACACCGCAGTAGATGAGAAGAAGATCAAATCTGCAGGTATCAGCGGTGTGATTCGTCCGAGCAAGACTTCCATCCAGGTAATCATCGGACCGAAGGTACAGTTTGTAGCTGATGAGTTCAAGAAACTCTTGTAATCAAACCAATCCACTATCCTAACATATATCAGAGAAAAGCTCCGGTTTTCCGGAGCTTTTTCTCTGCCTTCTGAGTGTACCAGAGGGTGTTTTCAAAGGTGCATTCGTTGACACCAGAGTGCAAATTTGGTATGATAAATAGATAAATTCCGGATGAAAAAGATAAGGGAGAATACGGAAGAATGAAATATGCATATCGTTTGGGAAAGGCAGTGATGCTGCCGGTTGCGTGCCTTCCTGTAGCCGGACTTCTGATGGGAGTCGGATTCTGGTTGGATCCGGTGGGACAGGGAGAGAATCTTCTGCTGGCACATGTGATGATTCTTGCCGGAACTGTTCTGATCGACAATATGAGTCTTCTGTTTACATTGGGAGTAGCAGTAGGCCTGGCGGATGAACAGGATGGAACGGCAGCTCTGGCAGGCGTGATCAGCTGGCTGATGGTCCAGAAGATTCTTTCACCGGATAATGTGGTGATATTGACTGGTAACCGGGTAGATGCATCTTCGTTTTCCTATATTAATAATCAGTTTGTAGGAATCTTAAGTGGATGGATCGGTGCATACTGCTGTAATAAGTATCGCTTTAAAGTGTTCCACGGACCGCTTCAGATCTATGGCGGTCGTGTTTATGCACTGATGATGGCAACGATTTATGCGGCACTGGCATCAATTATGCTTTTATTTGCCTGGCCATATCTTCATTCTGCCTGCCTGTATGTGGGAGAGTCACTGATCGGAACTGGCGCGTTGGGAGCAGGAGTTTATGGATTCCTGAACCGGTTATTGATCCCTACCGGATTTCATCATGTGCTGAATTCTGTATTCTGGTTTGATCTCGCAGGAATTGCGGATCTGAACAGCTTCTGGAATGGAACAGGTGTCTATGGACAGACAGGAATGTATATGACAGGATATTTTCCGGTCATGATCTTTGGACTTCCGGGAGCGGCACTGGCCATGTACCATACGGCATATCCGGCGCAAAAGAAGATGGCAGCAGGACTTCTTCTGACTGCATCTTTGTGCTCTGTTCTGACCGGAGTGACGGAGCCGCTGGAATTTGCGTTTATGTTTCTGGCGCCAGGTCTGTTTTTGCTCCATGCGATCCTTATGGGCATCTCTATGTATATCTGCGCAGCGTTGCCTTTTCGGATCGGATTTAACTTCAGTGCCGGACTGATGGATTATTTTATGTGCCTGAATGCACCTATGACACAGAATCCGGGACTGCTCTTGCCGGTGGGGCTTTTGTTTGGTCTGCTTTATTATATTGTATTCCGATTCTGTATTTTACATTTCCATCTGAAGACACCTGGAAGAGAAGCATTTGAGAAAGAAAACGAAAAGAAGTAACGATTTTCCATATAGAAAGGAAAATTGTGAATAGACGAAGCGAGGCTGACCTGTTATTCTATAGAAAGAGTCAGCGGAGGTCAGGAGGATTATTATGTTTGGACTTTTTAAAAAGAAAAAAGTAACTTATGAAATGAAAGCAGTGGTAGATGGAGCAGTTGTACCGATGACGGAAGCAACCGATCCAGTATTTTCTTCCTGCGCACTGGGAAATGGAGTCGTGATCCGTCCTACGTCTGATGTGATCGTGGCACCGGCAGATGGAACAGTAACTGTGACCATGGACGGAAGCAACCATGCGATCGGTCTGGAATTGACCGGCGGACTGGAAGTGCTGATCCATATTGGTGTGGATACAGTGAACCTGAAGGGGGAAGGGTTCGAAGCACTTGCAAAGACCGGAGATAAGGTAAAAGCAGGAGATGAGCTGATTCGATTTGAACGGGAGGCACTGGAAGCAAAAGGCTATTGCATGGAGATCATGCAGATCGTGATGGAAGGCGAGCATTCCGGTGATGTTCAGTATACCACAGGGGTAACTGCAAAAGCGGGAGAGACGATCGTGGGAATCTGGCAGTAAAAGCCAGAGCAAAAGGAGACAGGAGAAAAGTGCCTGTCTCTTTTTTGATGGAAAGTATTGACTTAAAGAATCTGTTTTCGTATTATGATATAGATAGCGTGAACCTGTGTGTATCATATGGTGAGCGCCGGCAAGGAGGAGTAAGATGCAGGAACTGATAAGAGTGGCAGTAGATGCCATGGGAGGAGACAATGCGCCGGCAGAGATCGTCAAAGGCGCCGTGGAGGCACTAAAAGCCAGCACGGATCTGAAGGTGATTCTGGTAGGGCAGGAAGAAGCTGTGCAGCAGGAACTTTCAAAATATCAGTATGATGCTTCCAGAATGGAAGTTGTCAATGCAACCGAGATCATCGAGATGGCTGAACCGCCGGTTCAGGCAATCCGTTCGAAGAAGGATTCTTCAATCGTTGTTGCCATGAAGCTGGTAAAAAATGGAGAAGCAGATGCATTTGTGGGAGCAGGCAGTACAGGAGCAGTACTGGTTGGAGGACAGCTCATTGTTGGAAGACTTAAAGGAGTGGAGCGTCCACCGCTTGCGCCTCTTCTGCCGACAGAAAAAGGAGCTTCACTGCTGATCGACTGCGGTGCCAATGTGGATGCCAGACCGTCTCATCTGGTACAGTTTGCAAAGATGGGTTCCATTTATATGGAAAATGTTATGGGTGTGAAGAACCCAAGAGTGGCCATCGTCAATATTGGTGCAGAGGAAGAGAAGGGAAATGCACTGGTCAAAGAGACTTTCCCGCTTCTGAAAGCATGTCAGGATATTAATTTTATTGGAAGCATTGAAGCGCGCGACATCCCGTCAGGTTATGCGGATGTGATCGTCTGTGAGGCCTTTGCAGGAAATATCATTCTGAAACTGTATGAAGGAGTTGGAGCCACCCTGATTTCCATGGTGAAAAAAGGGATGATGTCTACGCTGAGAAGCAAGATTGGAGCACTTCTGGTCAAACCAGCACTGAAGACAACACTGAAAAAGTTTGATACCAGCCAGTATGGCGGAGCACCGCTGTTAGGACTGAAAGGTCTGGTAGTGAAGACCCATGGAAGCTCCAAAGCTGTTGAGATCAAGAATTCTATCCTTCAGTGTGTTACATTTGTGGAACAGGGAATGAATGATAAGATTAAGGCCGGAATTCAGGCAGAAGAAATGAAGTAAGAAAAACAGGAAGGAATGAATTATCATGGAATTTGAAAAATTACAGGAAATCATCGCAGAAGTACTGAATGTTGACCCGGAGGAGATCACAATGGATACCACCTTTGTGGATGATCTCGGAGCAGATTCCCTGGATGTATTCCAGATTATTATGGGCATCGAAGAAGAGTTTGATATTGAGATCTCAAACGAAGATGCGGAGAAGATTGTAACCGTCGGCGATGCTGTTGAGCAGATTAAGAATGCAGTAAACTAAAACGTGGAGGTGTTGCAGAATCCGCCCTGTAAGACTGGGTTTTGCAACACCTTTTCTTAAATATGGAGAAAGATAATGGAAAACGAATTACTGACGGAGCTGGAACAGAAGATTGGTTATCAGTTCAAGGATAAAGGACTTCTGAAACATGCCATGAGCCACAGCTCTTATGCGAATGAACGGCACATGGTAAAATTAAAAAGCAATGAACGGCTGGAGTTTCTGGGAGATGCGGTACTGGAGCTGGTGACCAGCGAGTATCTGTTCCATACATATCCAACCATGCCCGAAGGCGATGCTACAAAAATGCGTGCCAGCATTGTATGTGAGCAGACTCTGGCATTCTGTGCAAAAGCGATCCCGCTGGGAGACTATATTCTGCTGGGCAGAGGCGAAGAGATCAGCGGAGGACGTACCAGAGCATCTATTACGTCTGATGCCTGTGAGGCATTGTGGAGGTGTTGCAGAATCCGCCCTGTAAGACTGGGTTTTGCAACACCTTTTCTTAAATATGGAGAAAGATAATGGAAAACGAATTACTGACGGAGCTGGAACAGAAGATTGGTTATCAGTTCAAGGATAAAGGACTTCTGAAACATGCCATGAGCCACAGCTCTTATGCGAATGAACGGCACATGGTAAAATTAAAAAGCAATGAACGGCTGGAGTTTCTGGGAGATGCGGTACTGGAGCTGGTGACCAGCGAGTATCTGTTCCATACATATCCAACCATGCCCGAAGGCGATGCTACAAAAATGCGTGCCAGCATTGTATGTGAGCAGACTCTGGCATTCTGTGCAAAAGCGATCCCGCTGGGAGACTATATTCTGCTGGGCAGAGGCGAAGAGATCAGCGGAGGACGTACCAGAGCATCTATTACGTCTGATGCCTGTGAGGCATTGATCGGAGCAATCTACTTGGATGGTGGTTTTACTAGCGCAAAAGAATTTATCTGTAAGTTCATTCTCAATGATCTGGAGCACAAGAAACTCTTTTTTGATAGTAAGACCATTTTACAGGAGCGCGTGCAGGCGCATCATGACAAAGTCCTGCATTATGAACTGGTGGGAGAGGAAGGCCCGGATCATCAGAAACTGTTCGTGGTAGAGGCCAGACTGGGAGAGAAGGTGATCGGCCGCGGAAAAGGCCGGACAAAGAAAGCCGCTGAACAGGAAGCAGCCTACCATGCGTTGACAGGGCGGGAAAACTAGAACAGGAAAAGAATGCATGTATTTAAAAAGTATTGAAGTACAGGGATTTAAGTCCTTTGCAAATAAGATCGTATTTGAATTTCACAATGGAATCACCGGTATTGTAGGACCGAACGGCTCTGGAAAAAGTAATGTGGCAGATGCAGTCCGCTGGGTACTGGGTGAACAGCGGGTCAAGCAGCTTCGTGGAGGAACCATGCAGGATGTCATTTTCTCCGGTACAGAGAACCGGAAGCCTTTGAGCTTTGCGTCGGTAGCTATCACCATGGATAATGCAGATCACAAATTGCCGGTTGCCTATGAGGAAGTAACGGTCACGAGACGGTTATATCGGTCAGGGGAGAGTGAATATCTATTAAATGGAACTACCTGCAGGCTGAAGGATATTCAGGAGATGTTCTATGACACCGGTATTGGTAAAGAGGGATATTCTATCATCGGACAGGGGCAGATCGACCGGATCTTAAGTACCAGACCGGAGGAGGCCCGTGAGCTTTTTGATGAAGCTACCGGAATTGTAAAATTCAAGAAGCGTAAGAAGACGGCGGAGAAGAAGCTGGATGACGAGAAGCAGAATCTGCTTCGTGTCAATGATATTCTGACAGAGCTGGAGAAGCAGGTAGGACCTCTGGAACGCCAAGCAGAGAAGGCAAAAGAATATCTGAAGAAAAAAGAGACCTTAAAAGAGTTCGAGATCCATATTTTCCTGATGGAGATGGAAAATATTAAGAAGCAGTTGAAGGAACTGGAAGAAACCAGAAAGATCACTCAGGATCAGTTGGATGAGACAAAGGCTTCTTTTGAAAATACAAAGCTGGAATATGAACGGATCGAGAAAGAGCTGGAGGAGATCGAGCAGAAGATCGATGCAGCCAAAGAAGAAGCCACCTCTGCCAGAGTAGAGAAGCAGCAGATGAAGGGGCAGGCGGCAGTTCTCAAAGAACAGGTACGTTCTGCACAGGCAAATGCAAAGCATTATGCCGAACGTCTGCAGAATATAGAGCGGGATCTGACAGAGAGGCAACAGGAAAAAGAGACTGTTCTGGAAGAAAAGCAGGAGCAGGATCTTGCACTGGCGCAGGCAGAAAAAGTGCAGACGGATGCAGAGCAGAAAGTATCCGATATTCAGCAGCGGATCGCCGACAGCCAGACCAATATGGAAAACAGCAAGAATGAGATCATTTCTCTTCTGAACCAGCGGTCTTCCATTAAAGGAAAGCTGCAGCGATATGATGCCATGACAGAACAGATCAATATCCGTATGTCAGAACTTAATCAGAAGCTGATCCAGATCCGCAGCGATGAGATGGGACAGGAAGAGCTGCTGGAACAGCGTAAGAAGGAGCTTCAGGAAGTAAGTGAGGAACTGAAGGCAAAGCTTTCTGAACGGGCAGAGATCGAGCAGAAGATCCAGGAGCTGCAGCAGCAGATCACATTGGGACGAAAGCGTCTGGAAGCGGGACAGAGCGCATATCACAGAGAAGCATCCAGACTGGAATCACTGCAGAACCTGGCAGAGCGCTATGACGGTTATGGCAACAGCATCCGTCGTGTTATGGAGCGAAAAGGACAGGAAGCAGGAATCTGCGGTGTGGTTGCAGATCTGATCCAGACGGATAAGAGATATGAGACAGCCATAGAGACAGCTCTTGGCGGAAGTATCCAGAATGTAGTCACAGAGGATGAGGAGACTGCAAAACGCCTGATCCAGTATCTGAAGCAGAACCGGTATGGTCGTGTGACATTTCTGCCATTGACGGCAGTGAGAAATCCGCAGGAATTTCGTCAGCCCCAGGTATTAAAAGAGCCTGGAGTTTTGGGTCTGGCACACACGCTGGTACAGGCAGATGCCCGTTATGCGGATATCTGTGCGCAGCTGCTGGGAAGGACTGTTGTGGTGGATCATATCGACCATGCAGTGGCATTACAACGAAAATATAAATATACACTCCGTATCGTCACACTGGAAGGAGAGTCCCTGAATCCGGGAGGTTCCCTGACAGGAGGTGCTTTCAAGAACAGCAGCAGTCTCTTGAGCAGAAAACGAGAGATCGATGAATTACGAGAGCGGGTAGACAGACTTAAAAAAGAGCTGGAAGCTACACAGACTACGTTGGTGGAGCTTCAGAATGAGAGGAGTCGCTGTTATTCCATTCTGGATGAAGGAGCAGCAGTCCTTCAGGAGATCAAAGTCCGGGAAAATACAGCCCGCATGAACGTGGAGCAGTTGAACGTGCAACGTAAAGCAGCCGGTACCGGAAGAGAAGCACTGGAAAAGGAAAGTGCAGAGCTGAAAAAACAGACGGCCGAGATCGAAGAGTTCCGAAAGGCCAATCAGACGGAGCTGAAAGATTCTGAGGCAATGGAAAAGGCACATACCTTTGCAGTGGAGACTTATCAGCAGCGCCTGGAGGAAGATAAGGCACTGGAGGCTGATGCAGCCAGAGAACTGGAGGATATCCATCTGGATACGGCATCCATCCGCCAGAAAGCAGAATTCTCATCTGCAAACCTCAGGCGAATCGAGGGAGAGATCCACAAGCTTTCCGAGGAAAAGGAGCAGATTCTGCAGGAACAGGTTCAGGCAGAGTCCGATACCCACAGCAGGCAGGAAGGCATTGAGACCCTGAATGCGCAGATGGAAGCGGCAGCCAGACGGATGGAAGAGCTGGAGCAGAAGACCCAGGAGCTGCAGAACCAGAAGGAAGCGCAATCCTCTTCCCACAAAGCATTCTTCGGACGAAGGGAAGAGCTGTCCGGCAGAATGAATGAGCTGGATAAGGAGCTGTTCCGCCTGGACAGCCAGAAGGAGAAGCTGGATGAGAATTCAGAGTCACTCATGAACCATATGTGGTCAGAATATGAGCTGACTTACAATGCGGCGATCCCGCTTCGCAAGGAAGAATATACCAGTCTTCCGGCATTGAAAAAAGACTGCGGCACGGTAAAAGAAGAGATCCGTGCTCTGGGCAATGTCAATGTGAATGCCATTGAAGATTATAAAGAGATATCGGAACGTTACACGTTCATGAATGGACAGCGCAATGACCTTCAGGAGGCAGAAGAAGCCTTGAAGCAGGTTATAAAGGAACTGGATACTGGTATGAAGAAACAGTTCATGGAACAGTTTGTGCTGATCCAGAGGGAGTTTGATAAAGCATTCAAGGAACTGTTTGGCGGCGGTAAAGGAACGCTGGAGCTGATTGATGAGGAGGATATTCTGGAGACAGGTATCCGAATCATCTCGCAGCCGCCGGGAAAGAAGCTGCAGAATATGATGCAGCTTTCCGGTGGTGAGAAGGCTCTGACAGCCATCTCTCTTCTGTTTGCCATTCAGAACTTAAAGCCGTCCCCCTTCTGTCTTCTGGACGAGATCGAGGCGGCACTGGACGACTCCAACGTGGTACGTTTTGCAAAATACCTTCACAAGCTGACCAGCGATACGCAGTTTATCGTGATCACGCACCGAAGAGGTACCATGAATGCAGCTGACCGTCTGTATGGTATTACTATGCAGGAGAAGGGTGTATCTACTCTGGTGTCAGTGAATCTGATCGAAAATGATCTGGATAAATAGGAGGTGGCCTTATGGCTGAGGAGAAAAAAGGATTTTTCAGACGTCTGGCAGATGGCCTGGCAAAGACGAGAAACAATATTGTATCCGGAATGGATGCTATTTTCAACGGTTTCTCGGACATTGACGATGATTTCTATGATGAGATCGAAGAGACACTGGTAATGGGAGATATTGGTATCAATGCGACCACTGCCATTATTGATAATCTGAAACAGAAAGTAAAAGAACAGCATATTAAAGATCCCCATGAGTGCAAGGAGCTGCTGATCAACAGTATCAAGGAGCAGATGCAGGTAGGGGAGACCGCATATGAGTTTGAACACAGAACCTCTGTGGTACTGGTAATCGGTGTCAATGGAGTCGGTAAGACTACATCTGTAGGTAAACTGGCAGGAAAGCTCAAGGAACAGGGAAGAAAAGTGATCCTGGCAGCAGCAGATACGTTCCGTGCAGCAGCAGGAGAGCAGCTGACAGAATGGGCCAACCGTGCCGGAGTGGAGATCATCGGAGGATCGGAAGGCGCAGATCCGGCAGCTGTTGTCTTCGACGCAGTAAGTGCTGCCAAAGCAAGAAAAGCAGACGTTCTGCTCATTGATACGGCAGGAAGACTTCACAACAAGAAGAATCTGATGGAAGAGCTGAAGAAGATCAACCGGATCATCGAAAGAGAATATCCGGATGCATATCGGGAAACTCTGGTGGTTCTGGATGGAACGACTGGACAGAATGCACTGGAGCAGGCAAGACAGTTTGGTGAGGTAGCAGATCTGACAGGTATCATCCTGACAAAACTGGATGGAACCGCAAAGGGCGGAATTGCAGTGGCAATTCAGTCTGAACTTAACGTTCCGGTTAAGTATATCGGAGTGGGAGAACATATTGATGATTTACAGAAATTTGACGCAGACACATTTGTAAATGCTTTGTTCTTACCAAGTTCCGAGAACTAACATATATCGCAAAACACAACAGACAACAAAGGAGACACAAAAACCATGATGACAGCAATGACTTTGGAAAAATTTGAAGAAGCATGTGAGATTGTCGGTCGTGTGACCAACAAGACCGGCCTGGTATACAGCCAGTGCTTCAGCGACCAGTGCGGCAACAAAGTATATCTCAAACCAGAGAATATGCAGAAGACCGGCGCATTCAAGATCAGAGGTGCTTACTATAAGATCAGCACTCTGTCTGATGAGGACAGAAAGAAGGGACTGATCACTGCATCTGCAGGAAATCATGCTCAGGGTGTGGCATATGCGGCAAAAGAATATGGCTGTAAGGCAGTGATCGTTATGCCGACAGCAACTCCGCTGATCAAAGTCAACCATACCAAGGAGTACGGCGCAGAAGTCGTTCTCTATGGAAATGATTATGACGAGGCATGTGCGCATGCCATTGAGCTTGCAAAAGAAAAAGGATATACCTTCATCCATCCGTTTGATGATCTGGATGTGGCAACCGGTCAGGGAACGATCTCCATGGAGATCATCAAGGAGCTTCCGCTGGTTGATTACATTCTGGTACCTATCGGAGGAGGCGGACTGGCATCTGGTGTAGCCACTCTGGCTAAAATGCTGAATCCAAAGATCAAAGTCATCGGTGTGGAGCCGGAGGGAGCCAACTGTATGGAGCAGTCCCTGAAGAAGGGCGAGGTGATCTGTCTGGATCACAGTGCGACCATCGCAGACGGTACTGCAGTCCGTCAGCCTGGAAAGCTGATCTTTCCGTATATTCAGAAAAATATTGATCGCGTGATCTCTGTTCCGGATGACGAGCTGATCGTCGCATTTCTGGATATGGTAGAGAATCATAAGATGATCGTGGAGAACTCAGGACTCTTAAGTGTGGCAGCACTGAAGCATCTGAATGTAAAAGACAAGAAGATCGTCTGCATTTTAAGCGGCGGTAACATGGATATCATCACCATGTCTTCCGTGGTACAGCATGGACTGATCCAGAGAGACCGTATCTTCTCACTGTCTGTACTGCTGCCGGATAAGCCGGGTGAACTGGTACATGTAGCTTCTGTCATTGCAAAAGAGAATGGAAATGTCATCCGACTGGATCACAATCAGTTTGTCAGCACCAACAGAAGTGCAGCAGTAGAACTGAAGATCACGTTGGAAGCATTTGGAACAGAACATAAACAAAAGATCATCAAAGCACTGGAGAAGGCCGGTTATACACCGAAGCTTATCAGTGTCAACATTTAAGGAGAATATGTACGTATGGAGAGCCGTGTAAAAGAAACGATCGTAAGGCATGATAAAGGATACAACTGTGCGCAGGCAGTGGCGTGTACTTATTGTGACCTGTTTGGCTATAAGGAGGAAGATGTTTTCCGCATGACAGAAGGATTCGGGCTTGGCATGGGTTGTATGGCAGGTACCTGTGGCGCACTGTCAGGAGCAGTGCTTCTCGCAGGTCTTAAAAACAGTGATGGACAGATCAATGCTCCGAAGACCAAAGGAAAAACATATAAGCTGTCCAGACAGCTGCTGGAGCGTTTTCAGGAGCGCTGCGGTTCTACCATCTGTGCAGAACTGAAGGGCGTGACCACCGGAACACCGGTGCATTCCTGTGCAGACTGCATCAAAGATGCGGCTGCTATTGTAGAGGAAGTGTTACTTGGAGGAGAAAATGAGTAAATATAACGAGATCAAAGCGGCACTGTTAGGTGCCGGAACAGTTGGCGGCGGTGTCTACAAGCTGATCGAAAAACGGAAAAGTGAGATGCCAAGCAAGGTACAGGCAGAGCTTACGATCACCAAAGTTCTGGTAAAAAATCTGAATAAAAAAAGAGAAGGAATCCCGGATGAGGTTTTGACCGATGACTGGCAGGAAATCCTGGATGACCCAAAGATCAGTATTGTGATCGAGCTGATGGGAGGCATTGAACCGGCAAGAACTTATATTCTGGAAGCTTTGAAAGCTGGCAAGAATGTAGTTACTGCCAACAAGGATCTGTTGGCTGAACATGGAAAAGAGCTGATGGATGCAGCAGAAGAGTATCACAAAGATCTGTACTTTGAGGCTGCAGTAGGCGGCGGTATTCCCATCATCCGCCCATTAAAGGAGTGTCTGGCAGGAAACAATATTACAGAAGTTATGGGTATTGTCAATGGTACAACCAACTATATTCTGACTAAGATGACACAGGAAGGCATGGATTTTGGAGAAGCACTGAAGCAGGCTCAGAAGCTTGGATTTGCAGAGGCAGATCCTACTGCCGATGTGGAAGGACTGGACGCAGGCCGCAAGATGGCGATCCTGGCATCCATCGCATTCCATTCCAGAGTAACCTTTGATGATGTGGAGATCAAAGGAATCTCCGACATCACAGCCAGAGATATCAAATATGCAGGGGAGTTCGGCTACGTGTTGAAACTTCTTGGTGTGGCAAGAAATGTCAATGACAAGATTGAAGTCAGTGTATCTCCGGTGATGATCCCGGAGCAGCACCCACTGGCGAAAGTCAATGATTCCTTCAATGCGGTATTCGTACATGGTGATGCAGTGGACGATGCCATGTTCCAGGGACGTGGAGCAGGTGAGTTCCCGACTGCAAGTGCTGTTGTTGGCGATGTGATCGCTACTGCCAGAAATATGCAGTATGACTGCTGCGGACGGATCGGATGCAGCTGTTATAAAAATCTGCCCATGCAGCCGGTGGGAGATTCCAGACATCGCTATTTCCTGCGCTTCTTAGTAGAAGACAGAACCGGCATTCTGGCAGGCGTGGCCGGCGTTCTTGGCAACAATGGTGTGAGCATCAGTCAGGTGATCCAGAAGCCGGCTGTAGATGGTGTGGCAGAGCTGGTAGTCATCACAGATAAAGTAGAGACCAGACATCTGCAGGATGCGCTTGTGATCTTTGGCGAGATGTCCATGATCCGTGAAGTGGCTTCCGTGATCCGCGTATACTCTCAAAAATAAAATTTCTGCAAATCGGGAACACTATAGACTGTGCAATTCAGAAAGGAGTGTGTCGATTGGAAATCAAAGAGATTACCGGGGACAATTTTCAGACTGAAGTAACAAAAGCTGCACAGCCAGTCCTGCTGGAACTCTATGCAGACGGGTGCAGCTTCTGCAAAGCACAGCTTTCCGTTCTTGAAGAAGCGGCAGAAGAAGCCTGTGATGTGAAGTTTGTCCGCGTCAATGGGGACAAGGAGCGCACACTGGCTGGTCAGTTCGGAGTGACTGTACTACCGACCATGCTGATCATGAATGGAGAACAGATATTCCGGAGGATCACAGGATATCAGTCTTTGGAAGCGATCCTGTCTTATCTGGAAATGTAAAATGCGAAAAGGCCGGAGAAAGATGCGTTCTGTCCGGTCTTTCGTTATGTATAAAAACAGTCAGGAGAAAATCTATGAAAGTTCAAAAGCTGTTAAGCCTGATCCGTCAGTCCTGTGAACGGTACGAGATGATCGAAGAAGGGGACAAGATTGCTGTCGGCGTCTCCGGCGGCAAGGACAGTCTGACGCTGCTCTATGGATTAAAAGAACTGTCACGTTTCTATCCGAAGCATTTTACGGTGACGGCCATCTGTGTGGATCTGGGCTATGCCAATACAGATTTTACAGGAATTGAAGCTTATTGTGAAAAGCTTGGAGTGGAACTTACGATCATTCATACCCAGATCGGGAAAATCGTCATGGAAGAGCGAAAGGAACACAATCCCTGTTCCCTGTGTGCAAAGCTTCGGAAAGGGGCGCTGGTAGATGAAGCGGTCCGTCAGGGCTGCAATGTGATCGCTTATGCCCATCATAAAGATGATTTTGTAGAGACTATGCTTATGTCCATGATCTATCAGGGACAGTTCTATGCATTTCCACCGGTTACCTGGTTTGAAGATAAAGGAATCCGTGTGATCCGTCCGCTGATGTATGTGGAAGAAGGGCAGGTCAGAGGATTTATCAGAAGACAGGAGATCAGAATCTTAAAAAGCCCATGCCCGGTGGACGGAACCACCAGGAGGGCTTATGTAAAAGACCTGCTTATGAAGCTTGATCGGGAGACGCCGGGAGCAAAAGAGCGTATGTTTCATGCCATTGTCACCGGCAATATTTACGATTGGGTGGATCCTAAGATCACAGATACCCGGAAAAACTGATCGGTCACATCGAATTTTATTTGTCCATGATAGCGTTCTGTCAGTGCCTTGACGGATTCCGTACCGACTCCATAGCCTTCATGTTTGGTGGACAAGTATTTATCCTGATGTTTATGGATCAGATTTTTATAAGAATTTTCTATCCGAAAATATAATTTTTCATTCTGCCATCCGGCTTTGATCTGAATATAAGCAGCGGGGGCAGCAACCTCTTTGCAGGCATCATATGCATTTTCCAGTAAATTACCAAACAGAATAGACAGGTCAATGTCGGAGATTGGCAGATCAGCAGGAAGCTGTGCATCCACAGCGAACTTGATCTGCTGCTTCTGACAGAGACCATGATAGTATTGTAAAATAGCGTCGATCACAAGATTTCGGCATAGAACCGTACGTTCTCCCAGTTCATAGGAATCCTCATATTCGTTGAGATACTCTTTCATCTGTTCGTATTGCTGGTGCTCCAGACAGCTTCTTAAGAGCTGCATATGATGACGCTGGTCGTGACGCATACGGATCGTCTCGTCGATCTTCTCTGTCAGACTGAGATAATGAGACTGCTGGATCGCCACCTGTCTGGTGAGCTGACGTCGTTCCTCCTGAAAAGAATAGCGGAAAATATAAGCCTGCGTAATATCGTGCCACAAGGTATATAACATACAAAGGAAGAGGATCAAGGTTCCCCATTCTGTCAGCCAGCCGCCATAGACAGGCTCATAGGCGGGAAGCAGCAGATCCCACAGAAAAGCGGTTCCGTAAAATACATCTCCGCAGAACAGTGCCAGTGTATCCGGCTGGCGGCGGGAAAGTGCATCTGCGGAGGAGATCAGCAGATAGAGGACGCAAAATGCCTTGTACCAGTTGGTAAGGATGGAAAAAGCGTTCATGACAGGGACTGTCAAAGAGGCAGAGGTCAGTCCATAGCATAGGGCAATGGTACAGACGATCAGTGCGGTTCCCTGACTGATCCGGCATAGATGCTGATTCATTGAGCACAGGCGGTTGTGGAGTACCAGTACCAGCCAGGCCACTACATATCCAGAGAACAATTCCAGAGAGTACCAGGGAAAGACCGGTACAATCAGAAAAGTATGGAATAGCGGGTATGCGGTAAATCCAATGATAAAGATACACAAAACTGCAAAGATCAGAATATTTTTCTGGTGACTGTGCAGACCAAGAAAAAGCGCCAGGACAGCGATCAGCAATGCCAGCGATTCAAAGGCAATACAGATCCCGATACGCAGATTGTGGTAAAGCTCCACATTGTGGGACGGACCGAAGGCAGGAGGATAGACCATCCCGCTGTAGTAGTGTGAATAATCACTGACGCAGAGGATCAGACGCGTCATGCCAGTGGACGTAAAGGTGATCAGCCGTTCCTGAATACGGGGGATGTAATGGGCAGGGTCAGGATCACCAAGTGTCAGCACCAGCTGATCATCCACATATAGCCTGCATGCACTGAAGATCTCCGGCAATTCCAGCGTATAGCTTTGCTCTGCAGGCAGAGAAAGCCAGAGCACATAAGTGCCATATCCATGGGGACTGTCTGGAAGACTGTAGGAATGAAAGTGGCTGCGTTGTCCGATCTGTGTATAGAACTGGTAGCTGTCAGGAACCCCATCTGAGAAATCCTCGGGAGACAGCAGCTGGTCTGGATAAAAGGACCAGCCGGATTTTAAGAACCGAACAGGGTTGGTCTGAAGCTCTTTCTCTGACAGAATCAGAAGACCATTGGCCGGCTGGATCGTGGTCCGGGTATATTTGTTATTGTACTGATACAGGAACAGATAAAGGCAGGAGGCTGCCAGAAAAGGAACCAGCAGCCAGAGAAAACGGATGTGCAGCTTATCTTTCATGGACTCCTCCTATCTTTCGCCGCAGAAGCGGTAAGCAGGAAAAGCCAGCTCCAAGACTTAAAACTACAGGAAGAACAAACAGCAGGGCAGCAGAGGACTCTGTAGCAGACACTGGCAGGATCTGTTCATGTTCAGGAGCCTGTTCAGAGACATAGTAGGTTCCTGGTTCGGAAATAATAAATGTAAGAAGCTTTTGCTCTTCGTCATAGGCTCCGGTGTATATGGTATCCGACTTTTTATCCTGAAGAAGAAATTCAGAGGTCGGATCCTGTGCATTCCATGGAACCGTTATCTTCGTATCAGGAATGGATAGAATCTCCTCGTCATTTTTTGAAACAGACACCAGGATCATGTCTGAGGCAGGATGCTGGATCGAGACGGTCAGGGAATCCTCATCTGAGAGGGCAAGCTGGTCCAATACATCAGAAGAGAGCTGAAGCTGAATTCCGTGCTTGGAAAAGAGAGCATTACCGCCGGAGGTCTGCCGCATGAGATTCAGGCGGACACCATACAGACGATCCTGATCCGCAGAGAAGGACTCCGTGGCAACAGAGTCGGTCTGATTGGACGGAGCAGCTGTGGTGCCGGATGGAGCAGCTGTGGTGCCGGATGGAGCAGCCTGTGCCTCGGACGGAGCAGCTGTGGTGTCGGATGGAGCAGCCTGTGATTCGGATGAACCAGCCGTTGTACTGGATGAAGCAGCCTGTGATTCGGATGAACCAGCCGTGGTACTGGATGAAGTATCCTGTGACCCGGGGGAAGTACCCTCGGATGTGGACGGACCGGGGGTAGGAGCAGCTGGTGCAGGCTGTACCAACGACCCGGACGGGGCATCATCGGAACTGCTTCCATCACGATCACCGCCAGTATTTTTATAATTATATTCTTCGCCATTGTCCTGGATCATCAGAATGGTAGAACGCTGTGTGGAGGACACGACCTGAAAATAATGGTAGATTCCCCTGGTAAGCAGAGTTCTTGAGATCTGAAAATCTGATAGATAAGGATTTAAGGTCGTTCCATCATCTGGATCCGGAAAAACTTCCCAATTCTGAGTACTAAGTTCCTCTTCTGTCAGTTTGCTTTCGCTTTTCAGCCAGAACAGCTTTGCGTCAGAAGCTGGCTTTGTAAGAGACGTTACATAAAATGCAGAGTTATCGACTTTTAAGGTCCACAGCTCATAGACAGACGGATCAGAGACTTTGACGGGAATGTGCCAGGTCTTCAGATCATCAGGAAGTGTAAATTGATTCTGACAGGAATCAGCCAGCGAATAAGAGATAAGGATCTCGTATTCACCGGGCACATTGATATTGACAGAATGATCGTCAAATTGATCAAGGACAAGTTTGGCTGGCCGTCCATCGGCTGTCAATCCACAGACAGCTGTAGCAAGAAAACTGTGGAGCAGATCTCTTTGCTCATTCCAGGAGCTGTCATCATGGACTTCAAATATCATGCCAGTTATTCCAGTCTGAATGTTGAACAGAGAGGCGATGGCAGATTTGACAGATGCATCATGGATGATATAAGGGATCCGGATACTGGTCATAACTCCATCTGCAAAGGTACAGCCTTGCGGAGGAAGGATCGTACCTGTCAGCTCATAAGATCCTGCTTTGGTCACATCTTCCGGGAAATCTGACCAGGAGAGAGAGAGCTCTGTTTCATAGGTCTGACCGTCCTTTGATACGATTGCTGTCAGGGAGCTTATATTCTGGAGCTGCTCCTGAAGGTAGGATAACAGTTCTTCTGGATCGGCAGCAGTGGAAAAATGAATAGGATTGATATTTTCCAGAAATCGCTGGCGTGGGATCGATGTGATCACACCACCGGACAGATCAGGCTCTTCGGCTGCAAAAACCGGTGTGGAAATGCTTAAAAACAGAATCAAGCATAGGAAAGATAAAAAAAAGTTTCTATGAAACATAAAAGTTCCTCCTGCCATCTAGGAAAGAATGTGTTCAAACTGAAAATCAATATAGGTATTTTTGACAGATGGATAAAGTCTGCGGCTGATAGGAACAAATTCGCCGTTATCCATCAAAAATCCATCTTTCTGGATATCTTTTACGTGGGCCAGATTTACAACGATCCCCCTTGCACAAGTCAGAAAACGTTCATCTGCCAGTAAGGGTGCTACTGTCTTGGAAAAGGTGTGCCGGGCAGACAGATTCAGATGAGAATCCTGAAAATGAATCTCGATATTATTGCCCACAGACATGATATACAGCAGATTCCGATAAGGAATCTCATGGATCTTCTTGCCGACAGAAACAGTCAGCCTTCTCTGATTCTTCCGGGACTGTTTCAGACATTCAAAAAGCACTGCCTGCACATGCTCTGCCTGTGGAGGCTTCAGCAGATATCGGAGGGCGTGGATCTCATACCCCTCATATACATAGTCTTTGCTGCTGGTCAAAAAGACAATAGAAAGATCAGGATCCAGGGCACGGAGTTTCCGGGCGACTGTCATACCATTCATTTCTTTCATATAAATATCCAGAAAACAGATATCGAACTGCTCAGGTTCAAAAGCTTCCAGGAGACTTTCTCCGCTGTCAAATTGTGTAATATCCAAAGCATAAGCTTCATGCTCAAGAGAAGCCTTGATCAGCTGGATCAGGAGCTCTCTGTCATTGACATCATCATCAACAATTGCAATTTTCATATAGCTATCACTCAAAAGCTTTCGTTTATTTTTGATTTTAAAAGTATAGCATATCGAGGATCGCATATCCAGTTTCTTTTACAGATTCGACAACAGATTCGACAAAAGCCGACAGAAAAACCATTTGTCTAACATTCGATACCATTTGGGCAACCCTTATTGAAGATGTCTTCAGAAAAAGGTATAAAAAAGATATATAAGAAAAAGGGAGGTCAGGATGCAGAGGACAATGCAAAAAAGTGAAGAACTTTATATAGAGAATCCCAGACTGGATTATAAACTCTGCCAGGATCTGATCAACTATGATATCATTTATATACAAGCGTCTTTAGGCTGGGGAAAATATACATTTCTATCTCATTTTTCTGAACATCATCCGGAATATACCATACAGATGCTGGATATTTATAATATAGATCAACAGCTGTCAGAGCTTCCTGTAAAAGACGGGCAGATTCTGTTGATCCCGCGGTATGAGAAACTTCAGGATTCTGAAGAAAAGAGCAGATTGTGGAAACGGATCCAGGAGCAGGGTCGCAGAGAAAAGTATGTCTTTGCATCCACGATCCCGTTGCCGGATGAGCTTCTGGCATACAAGGTTTCCGGTCGTCTGCTCATCTATGGGATAAAAGAATTGAAACCGGGAAGGAAAGAAGTAGACAGTTATTTCTGCAAAAAAGGAATCCATCTTTATCCGGAGGAACTGGCACGGATCGAGCATGATTTTAATAATATGCCTATCTGTCTGTATCTGTTGGAGAATCCGCTGTTGAATTCCTCAAGGGGATATTGCCGGATCGTCAGGGAACAGTGTCTGGAGGATCTGTTTTCCTGGATTGAAGTAGATTATTTTCGGACATTCCGGCTGGATGAGCAATATGCCCTGGTGAACCTGTCCTGCTTTGAACAGCTGACAGAGGAACTTGTCTGGACAATCCTTGATATGCCCAGTGAGAAAGCAAGAGAATTTATTCAGATGCTTCGTATGAAAGGAAGTATTCTGGATGACTGTGGAAACGGATGCTGGCAGTTTACTCCGCTGTTCCGCCGCTTTCTGGCCAGAATCATCTATAAATATCTGGATCAGGAGAAGATGAAAGCCTTGTACAACAAGGCGATGCATTATTATGAGGATAAAAGAAATTATTTTGCAGCATTAAAATTCGCGGATCTTCTGAAAAACAGAGAACAGATCGCATTGCAGATAGACAGACTTTTGTCGCAGAAGTTAGGCTATGATGTATTTCTTTCGCTGGAAGAGTATTGTCTTCATCTGTCGGATGTCTATCTGGAGGAATATCCGAGACTGGTCATGGCAAAGGCCATGCTTCAGGCAATGGAAGGTGATCTGCCAGCTTTCCGTAAATGTGAACAGTTTTTGAATCGTATGCTGGAGAACTGTCTGCCGGAAAAGGGAAGACAGATCCGAAAATGCCAGCTTTTCCTTAAACTGATCGGACCAGGCGGTATGACGCCGGAGCTTCTTGAAGAGGCACAGGAACTGGCGGATCAGGTATATACTTCTGTAGATGTGATGTGGGATCAGCTTCTGGTACCGGGGCAGATCTCTATTCTGCACGGAGATAAAGATTATTGTTCCTTTTTCCCACAAAGTGACAAAGCAGGTCTGGGTCTTCTGGCATTGAGAAGGATCGCAGGCAGGAAATATGCTTCGATGGTTTTATATATGCAGGCTGAGGTCAGCTATGAATATAACCGGCTGGATGAAGCATTGGACAGCCTGTCGGAAAGTCTCCGCCATGCCAGACTGGAGAAAAATGAACGGATGCAGAAGCTCTGCAATCTCAAGATGGCAGATCTGATGATCGCACAGAATCAGGCACATGGCGCTGAAGAGTTTTTATTGTATCGTCTGGATGAAGAAGCGGATGCCAGAGAATTGTGGACAGATATCATGAGAGCGCACAAGGTACAGTTTTATTTGCTGAAAAATGATGAGGCGAGGTTAAATAACTGGCTCACAAAAGAGGCACCGAATGAAAAGGAAAGATTCTGTACGAACAGGTATTACCAGTATCTCATGAAGGCAAAGGTATATATCTGGCAGGAACAGTATGTACAGGCAGGCATGCTCCTTCGTTCACTGCTGGATTTTGCAGATCAGTACGGGATGATCTACCTGGGGATACAGATCCGTGCCCTGGAAGCCATCATTCATTTCCGATGTGGGAACCCGGCATGGATAGAGAAGCTGGAGCAGGCGATCCTCATAGCGAAAGAATATGGATTTATCCGGGTCCTGGCGGATGAAGGAGAAGCGATCTATGAGCTTCTGGCGGATCAATATGGAAAACAGAATGGCAGACAGCTGGATCCATTTATCAAGCAGGTGATGACAGCGGCCAGAGCACAGATGCTGATCTATCCTGGATACCTGAAGAAGCGAAAGCTCATGAAGATCGACAGCTTCAGCAGCTACGAAAGAGATGTGCTGCATCTTCTGGCAAAGGGAGAAAAGAACGCGGAGATCGCAAAGGCTCTCTGTGTTTCGGAAAATACAGTAAAATATCATCTGAAAAATATTTATCAGAAGCTGGGTGCAAAGAACAGAAGCCAGGCTATCAATCTGATTACGGAATATCATATACTATAAAATTAAAAATGACCGCAATCCAAGTGTTTATGCTGGATTGCGGCTTTGCTTAAGAAGCACATCAATCAGCAATGGTTGATGTGCCTTTTTTAGAATCTTACCCGTTCGGGTGGTCACATTTTGAACAACGTCTGTTAAGATCATTATAATATGCAGAGATAATGCAAATGGGGCGGTTATAAAATGATAGATTTGATTCTGGAATTGATACGTAAAAAAGCAGGGCTTTATGTGAAGTCCATTCAGCAGGAAGAGCTGGCAGTGGTTTTCCCACAATTATTGGATACAAAAACGAATGAACAGGAAATAGAACAATTACAAAAAGAGATTGTCCTGCTGATAAAAGAGAGTTTGCTGTCCGGGAAAACGGATCGTTATGAGAAACTTGTAAGAGGGTTTAATACGGTGGCCGAAACAGCGATGGAACTGGCCCTTGTGCAGTATATTTATCCTGAATGGAAAGAGGTATGGGAAGCTATCAGTGACGGAAATCTGACAATAGAAAATGCTGCACGTATCTGTTATTGTGACAAAAACCCGATGAAATCTGCGTATAAGCAAATGACAGAAGCGTATGAGCAGCTTCAGAAGTGGTTCTGGTTTGAGCAGGACGGCAAGACAGCGAATGCAAGAAAAACCTTGATCATGGATGAAAGATTGTATTCATATTTACAGCAGAATGATCAGATAAAGAAAGAATATTTATCCATTGGAAAACGCACGGACAGAAGGGCAGAAGCGAAAGATCTTTATATTCATGAAAAAGAAAAGGAACAGTTACTTTCCTATATCAAAAAGACTTCCTCCAGGAGAACATATCAGCTGATTCATTTGCAGGGAGAGGCGGAAAATGGGAAGAAGTTCCTGGCAGCATATGTGGAAAGAGAACTTGGCAATGAAATGGTATTGATCAATTATGATTCCTTGAAGCTACAGGACAGTAAGATTGCCAAAAAATTGATCTGGTATTTTTACAGAGAGTGTTTTTTTTACCATGCCATTCCATGTTTCTATGGATTGAGTAAAAATAATTGTGAGAACCAGGGAGAAATGGAAGAATTTCTCCATTTGTGTATTTATACTTATGGAGATCAGGTTCCAAGGGTGTATATCTGCACTTCAGAAGAAGTAGATCTTTCACCGTCTCTCTCATTTCCGGTGTACCATCTGTATCTGGGGATGCCTGACAGAAACCAGAGAATTACTTTGTGGGATCGTTTTTCACAGGAATTTGAGATGGAGACACCGCTGAATACGGAAGTCATATGTGCGAAATATAAACTGTCGGTGGGGCAGATCAGGCTGGCTGTAAAATATCTGAGACAAAAAGAACTCAGCGGTATCTGTGTGGATGAAAAACAGGTAGGAACTGTCTGCTGCGAAATCCTTCCGCAGCCAAGACAGGGAAGCATGAAGCGTATTTATACGGAATATACGATTGATGATTTAAAAATACAGCCCTCCCAGAAACAGATCCTTTACAATATCTGCAGTCATATCTGGCACAGACATAAAGTGTTTGATACATGGAACCTGCAGAAAAGATATTCCTATGGAACGGGAGTTTCCTGCCTGTTTGCAGGCCCTCCGGGAACTGGAAAAACCATGGCGGCGCAAATTATGTCTTCGATGCTGGAACTTCCATTATATCGGGTAGATTTGTCACAGGTAGTAGATAAGTACATCGGGGAAACTGAAAAAAAACTGGAGACGATTTTCAGTCTGGCGGAGAAGAGCAACACGATTCTTTTTTTTGATGAAGCGGATGCTATTTTTGGTAAAAGAAGTGAAGTAAAAGAAGCAAAGGACCGTTACGCCAATACAGAAGTTTCCTATATTTTGCAGCGAATAGAAGAATACGATGGAATTGTAATACTGGCAACAAATCTGAAGAATAACATTGACGAGGCATTCATAAGACGTATCCGGTATGTGGTGAATTTTGTAATGCCGGATTCAGTTATGCGGTATGAAATATGGAAGAGCTGTTTTTCAAAGGAAATTCCAACGAAAGATCTTAATTTTCAATATCTGGCAGAGCAGTTTGAACTATCAGGGGGAACTATAAAAAATATTGTTCTGAATGCTGTGTTTCTGGCGGCATCAGAAGACAGGCCGGTATCTATGAGACATATTTTGGATAGTCTTCGGATGGAAAACCTGAAGATAAAAAAAGTGATGATTGCCAGTGATTTTGGTGAGTATGGCTACTATTTTGAACAGGAACGAAAAATGTAAATAAAATGACAGAAAGGGGCAGGAGATATGTCGTTATTCAAATCAAAAAAAGAAAAAAAAGATAATACAGGCATGGAAAATGCAGCGGCCAGAATAGTGGAAGAACCACAAAATGATGAAAATGAACAACGGGATGAATCAGTATCCCGGGCAATTATGATGGACAGAGGCATTTTCAGTGCCAGTGCAGTGGAACGGGCAGCAGGATACAGTAAAGTAAAATCGACCGCTTCTGTCCGCAGTCTGATTCGTCATGCTGATAATTACGAAGCCGCATTGAAAAGGTTTCGGATTCCACAGAAATCAGGGACAGATCAGGATTTTTTAAATAAACTGGCAGAGACAAATGGAGAAGTGGCTGCATATATGCAGGAGATGATGTCATATCTGACCAGGAAAGCAGAAGGCTATGCAGAAAAAGGAAAAAGCTACAGCGGAATGATGGGGGTCTGTGCAGCAGAAGCCAACCGGATTCGTACGCAGCTGGATTTGATTAACAAAATTCAGGAAAAATGTTTTTACAGTGTCCGCAGCGGAGAAAAAGTGCCCTATGGCAAAAGCTATGAAGAGCTTCTGCAGAACATTGATTATACGAGAATTCAGCAGATGGGTGACAGCAGTACGATGAAAAAACTGGGAAGCGGGCAGATCAATTCTGTCTACCTTGCCAAGGATGAGCAGCGCGGAACAGAGCGAGTGTTAAAAGAAGGCCAGAAGGATATGGCAATGGATAATGAAGCAGCAACCAGTGTCTATAGCAGAATTAAAATAAAAAGGGCAACAGAGAAAAAATATACGATGAACACTGCGTATCGTGATGTTGCAGTATCTATGATTGACAAATTATTTGGCTTAAATGCGGTCGTAGATACGTCTTTTGTCAGAAGTGCTTCAGGAAAGCAATCATCACTGATGGATAAAGCATCAGGAGCAACAATGGCTGATAGTTATGCATACAAAGGGGCAAAGAATATAGGACAGGCTTCCTTGATTCAACAGATTAAAATGAATGAGAGTTATCTGGTAAAAGGTATTGACACGACATTAACTGCTAAAGAGTTACAAGTTAGAAATCAGGCTGCAAAAAAACAGTTGGTTGATGTTGGTTCAGATCAGTTTCTGGAAAGTACGTTTAATCTTGCAGCATTGGATTTGATTGTAGGCCATGTGGATCGTCATAGTGGCAATATCATGATATCTGCAGATGGTGTGAAAGGAATCGATAATGATTCAGCTTTCAGTTTACGCAGCCTGGGGGGAGAGTTGAAAGGAGATGCAAAAAATATTTCAGATGAGGATTTTAATAAATATTATTTTCGTATAGAAGAGAAAGATGGAAAAAAGATTAAACATGAAGTGGCGAATCCGAATCAGGCTGCTTTATATTTAGATACAACATTTCCTTATGTGACAGAAGCATTTCGAGAAAAAATAGTACGTGTGTCACCGGAAGCTGTTGCTGGAACTTTGCAGGGGCTGCTTGAAAAAGAAGAGATTGACGCCTGTGTGGAAAGAGTAAAGGATCTGCAGAAATATTTGAATGATCTTCCGGAAGACAGAGTAGTTGACAGTTTTCACCAGATAAACCAGAATTATGGGGAGGAATATAGTAGTCAAATAACGCGTGCTCCTGGTATGTTCGCTGATACACACAGTAATATTATGTCTCAGGTTGTTGGAGTTGGAAAAGGTGATTTGCTTAAAGACTATACATGGAAAGAATATAAACAACTTAGTTCAAGTATGGGGTCGAGTGGAGAAATCCCGATCATGCGGATGTATGTAGAACGCATGACGGGATATAAAGATTTGGATGCTTTAAAAATTACCTATTACATGATGAAAGAAATGGCAAAGAGAGCAACATCAGGAGGCTTTGATGTCTACAACGCACTGGCAGACGGAACGATGATAGGAATTCTGAACAGAGCGGAGAACATGGTGAAAGAGGAGGAAAAAGAAGAGCTGACATAATTTCCTCATTGAGTTCCTCTACGCGTTTTGTGAAATAAGCAATCTGATCACGGAGTGCCATATACTATAAAAAAAGATACAGACTACCCGTTTGGGCAGTGCGTATCTTTTTTTTTCGTGCGAAAATGACACTAGAATAGAAGCGTTATGTCCGGGGGATACAACATGGAAGCAGAACGGAAGCTGGAAGAAAAAAAACTACAGGACCTTCGGGAAACATCTGACCGCCTGACAGCGGCCAGCCATGTACAGGTAGAATATTTTGCAAAGCATCAGAAGATCGAAGGGTATTATGAAAGTCAGATGCCGGGCAGACTCTTCGGCTGTGACCGGCTTATGAAGCAGGATAATATGTTTGGAACGCTGCAGCTTGGCTACAACCCCAACAGGGAGCGTGTATTTCTGTTTGCCAATATGAAGACTTCCAGATATGACACGGTAGCCAGCCGTTATCAGAAAGAGATGAAAGAGTACCAGCAGAAATCTCTGTTAAAAGGGGATAATGAGAACCGGGCATATGTGTCCAGACGCTGGGAAATGTCCACAGTGCTGATCGAGAAACGGGAAAATAAGCCTTGGACAAAGCGCTCCATCGCATCGTATCTTGGACGTGCCAATCTGGAAGCGGTGAGAAAGAATCTTCCATTTTTTATCAAGGATGAAGAGCAGAAGGAACTGGATGTAAAACGTCAAAGACAGAAGCAGATCCAGAAAGAAGTGTGGGAACTCCGTAGGACACAGGCCATGGAGGCACAGGAATCAACGGAGGAACGACCGGCCTGGGCGGAACAGGAAAAAGACCGGAAAGAATTGCAGGGCCTGCGGGCAGAAGCAGTGCGGGGACTTTCCGTGATCAGTCTGCTGGAATCCATTCTGACCAGAAAGGATGCTTTGTCCAGAACATTTCTTCGGCGGATCAATTATGCTTATGATTTTCAGAAAAAGGATATCAAGAGCTACTATCGGGAGAAGAGAAAGACACTGGAGGAGACAGCCACAGCTGCAGATACAGAAGAAGATCATTCGGGGGATAATACATAATGAACAGATCGGCGGAGCCATTTCATACAGAACAGGAATATTATAAAGAATTGATTGCCTGTGTCCGTCTGTTTCTGGAAGACAATCCAAAGCGGGACAAAATAAAAGCAAGAGCCATACTTCTGCAGAGCAGAGAAAGAGCCAGAAGAACCATCAGAAGCGGTGGAATGATTGCCTTGGAATATATATTCCATGTGCTTCAGTTCAGCGAATTTGAAGCATATATGGTAATCCTCTCACTGAGCAGTGAGCTGGATCATGAACTCAGTCAGATCATCAGCCGTCTGAATACACAGACCTACAGCAGAATTCCAACCATCGGCCTGTGCATCCGCTCTTATGCTGACGAGGAAGAAGAACGGCTGGAGCTGTGGAGACAGTTTGTAGAAAATAAGAAGAAGCTGGGACTTCTGTTTGACAGACTTGAGAATACGGAAGGATCCATGAGTGCTCAGGAGATTCCGCTGAAGCTGGATGGAAGGATCAGTTCCTATCTGCAGGCATATGAGCAGGAGGACGAGGAACTGGGCAGGTTTGTTCGTTTGCAGGCTTCCTGTAAGGGAGAGCTTCTGATCCAGCAGGAGATCCAGCAGGGACTGTTGCATCTGTATGATCATGGGGCAAGAACCTATTTTCTGTGCGGCGAGACAGGATCTGGAAAAAAACTTCAGTGTGGACTTCTCTGTGAGGCGAAGAAGCTGCCGGTTCTCTATGTGGACAGTGTGCAGCTTATGGAACAGAGGGAGCCATCAGATCAGATCTGTCGCCGGATCAAACGGGAAGCGATCCTGAAGGGGAATGCAGCCATCTGTTTTACCGGACTTCCGGGAGATGAGGAAGACCGGGTGGATGCACAAAAGACAGAAAAGCTGCTGCATGGAATGCGGGACTGGAACGGGCTTTTGTTTTTTACATCGATATATGAATGGAATCGAAGCATAGAAGGAGAACGGAAAGTTGTAAAGATCCGGATACCGGATAACACAACGGAGGACAGGATCCTGCTGTGGGATGCCTGTCTGCAGGAAGAATTAAGACCAGCGGATCTGAACCTGATCTATCTGGCAGACAAATACCGGCTGACAGCAGGAACGATCAGGGATTGTGTGGAGGAATATCAGGACCGGCTTCTGATGAAGGGAGCACAGCCCAATATGGCAGATCTGCTTGCTGCCTGCACAGATCATCTGGAGCACCGGCTGGGAAGAGATGCTGTGCGGATCGAAGCAAAATACAGATGGGAGGATCTGATTCTTCCGAAACCGCAGAAAAAGCTTCTGGCAGATGCATGCGACCAGGTGTTGCTTCATCATCAGGTCTACCACCGGTGGGGATTTGACAAGAAGCTGGCCTACGGAAAAGGAGTGTCCATGATCTTCTACGGACCGCCAGGTACAGGAAAGACCATGGGAGCCCAGGTGATCGCCAATCGTCTGCAGATGGAATTATACAAGGTGGAAATGTCAGGGGTACTCTCCAAATATGTAGGAGAGTCAGAAAAAAAACTGGGAAATATATTTGAGCAGGCAAAGAAGAGCCAGAGTATCCTCTTCTTTGATGAGGCGGATGTATTGTTTGGAAAACGGACGGATCAGAAGGATTCCAATGACAAATATTCCAATGCCGGAACTGCCTATCTGTTGCAGAAAATCGAAGAATACGAAGGAATCATCATTCTGGCAACGAACTTTTTACAGAATTTTGATAATGCATTCTTAAGGCGCTTTCAGTTTATCATTGAATTTCCGTTTACGGATGTTCTGCGCAGAAAGGAGATCTGGCAAAAAGTATTTCCGCCGGAGCTTCCAAGGGAAGAGCTGGATCTTGATTTTCTGGCAGAGGAATTTCATTTTTCAGGAAGTCAGATCAAGAATGTGGCAGTGGCAGCTGCATTTCTTGCGGCAGGGGAACAGACTCCGCTGAATATGAAACATGTGCTGACAGCTGTAAAGAGAGAGATGACAAAGACAGGAAAAACATTAATCGCCAGCGATTTTGGCGTGTATTACTATCTGATGGAGGAGGTGGAGGGATGAATTGGTTCAGCCGGAAAAAGAGAGACAGTAATTTAGAGCCTATGCAGGGACAGTCCAGGGAAGAGGCGAACAGCGGACTTGATGAAGCGCAGAGAGCCAGGGAACAGCTGGCACTGGAATCCATGCGGTCACTGACCGAGTCACTTCGACGGATGAAGTCGGCGGAGGACCGGGCAGAATACAGTAAGATCGAACGGATCCGCGGAGCGGTGGCAGGTAAAGCGGGCGCTTCTCCCGCAGCCCAGGCGGCCGTTATAAGACTGAATGAGGAAGCGGAAGCGGCCAATGACCGTATCGCAGCTTCGGAACTCAAAGGAGATTTCCAGCAACTGGTACTGGATTTTACGGCGATCAATTCCAGGGATCATGACCAGACTCTGACAGACAAGAGTAAGGAGCTGGAGACTCTGAAAGGGGTACGTAGCAATCAGAAGCTGGCGCAGGATAAGAGCCTTGCCAGGGCAGAGGCCCACGCGGAGAAGGAGAGAGATCAGGCAAAGGACCGTGTTGCCAGAGACAAGAAGCATTATGTGGCTGATTCCTATCAGAAGCTGGCAGGCGGTATCGGCCGGATCAATCAGCATGGCGAGCTGAAGGAAGAAGATTATGCAACACTTCTGGCTGCCTGCGAGAAGCGATATGCAGCACTCAACGAGATGCGCCAGAATGAATATGCGGGCGATTCAGAGAACATTAACAAAGCGATCGCAGCGGTGGAAGCGCAGCTTACGGAACTTCGTTCCAAATATCCAGCAGGAAGAGCAAAAAATGAGCAGAACGAAGCGGTAAAGACCATCAAGGATCAGAAGAATACACCGCTGGAGACTCTGATCAAACGGGAAAAGAATCTGAAAGGTACTGCAGAGGCAGCCAACACGCAGGGAAATAAAGCAAAGAATGCGGATTACATCCCGGATGGACAGGGCATTGACCGGAAGATGATCAAGACCGAAGAAGCTGTGAAGATGACTACAGGGGATGTGATGAAAGGTAAGATAAAGGGAATCCCCGGGCAGATCAAAGATGGATTTACAGGTGGAAAGGATAAGCTGCTCAAGGCGAAGGATAAGCTGGAAGGTCTGAAGAACTGGGGAGAAGCACTGGATGCAGTGCAGGATCAGATCAGTGGAACCTACGGAGACGTGACAGGGTTTATCGAGGATCCGGGAGATGTGACCGAGATGAAAGAACTGGCGAAAGGCTTTATGTCCGGCGAAAAGTCACTGTCGGATGTAAAGGGTGATGTCTTCGACGATAAATTTGATAATTCAGCAGTAGGTATCATTGGAGGAGTGCTGTCCGGTATTGCCAGTGTAGTGACGTTATCAAAGACACTGGTCGCACTGGTCAAAGCTATCCGCAACGAATACAAGAGCGGAAAAGATGGCGGGGATGTGACCATTGATAAGCAGGGACGGTTCCAGCAGGTGAGAGGATTTATCCACAAGGCTGCAGATATTATGGAAGGCTTTGGAGATACCTTCGGACCGCTGACGCAGGTGATCCCGTTTTATGATTCCATTGTGGGACTTTGTCAGGGAAGTATCGCCATGGCAGGAGATACCATGGATCTGGTATCAAGCTCCATGGGTATCCACAGTATGAGAAAATACCGTGACAAGATCTATCAGAGAATACAGGAACGTCATGCACTGTATACGGCAGACGAGACCAAAGACAGGAAAGCAGCCAGTGCCTACAATGTGACCGGTAAAAAGGGACTGGAGAAAAAGCGCCATGAGCTGGAGAGGGAAGCAGCGATCAAAGGTGAGAAGACAGGAGCTGTCAAGATCGTTGCAGCAGCCAGCAGAAGATCCAGGAATGATACGATCTTCCGCGAAGCCCAGTATGGTCTGGGTGAGCGTATCCAGGCTACTGAGGATGTGGGTGACCAGAGACGACTGGAAGCCATGGAGATGATGGAAGAGTACCGGGAAGCAGATCAGGCCCATAAGAAAAATGTAAAAGCGCTGCTTCACAATGTGGAAGCGATCGTAAAAGGTGGTATCGGGATCGCGTCCAGCGGTATGAGTCTGGCAGGAGAGATTGCCTGCATGACCGGTGTTGGGGCGGCAGTGGGCCTGGCGCTTAAGACGGCGTCAGGAGTCATGGATCTGGGAAGCTCCATCTATGAAAAAGGAAGGGAAGCAGGCTCCTTTATCTACAAGAGTGTCCGGACTCTGACCGGTGCACAAGATAATAAGAATACCGTCCGGGAAGATATGGCGATCTCTTTGATGGAGCGAATGGAAGAAGTATCCGCATCACCCATCTGGACGACCGATAACAAAGGATTTGCAGAGGATCAGGATCTGTATTCGCTGGGAGAGTCCAATACCAGACAGCTTTTCCGCCAGAGCCACAACGTGGAACATCTGCATCAGATCCTCAGAAAAGGACTGGATACGGATATGCCGGATCTGCTGGAGAGCGAGAGCCGTGCAGAACTGAAGGGAAAACTGGCAGCAGCATTTAGTCAGGGAGATGATTAGGAGGATTGATGTATGAGTTATACAGATCAGGAAAAAATGCAGGAATTTGAAAGACTGAAAGATTTTCTGGAGAGTCTTGACCTGGCGGCAGAGATCCTGTCCAAGGGAAATGTACTGGATGATATCATCCTGCTGGTAAGTCTTCCAAGTATCGAAGAATATCCCAGTGACCGGGAAGCGACGGAAGCAGATCTTCATCTGGCAGCAGGATATCTGATGGATCTTGATGATACAGATCAGAGACTCTGTAAATATCTGTTGTTCTACTCCCAGATCATCGTGGACCTGAGCAGCTTTGAGAGAACAGAGATTCTGGAGAACATCAATCAGCTGAACCGGAACGTTCGCATGGGACATTATTTTTATGGACCGGCAGATGGAAAAGAAGAGGAAATGCTGCAGTACCGGGTCATGGTGTCCGGGGCAGAAGATCAACCGCTGGATGAGGGTACCGTGGCAGATGCATTGCTGGAGATGGGAGTTGGCTATGACATTGCACTGCATACCTTTCAAAGAGCGGCACATAAGTAGATGAAGGAACGGGAGAAGGCATGAAATATACAGAGATTCTGAACAGACGTCTGAAAAAAGCAGGACGGGAATACCGGACAGGCAATCATTCTGATAAGAAAGAACGGCTTTGGAATGCCATTCAGGAGATCATGGAGGAAGCAGAAGGGACAGGCTCCTTTCTTCCATGGACGCAAGCAGTGCAGAAGCTGAATCTGAATGAACAGCAGCAGATGCTGATTGCCGTATTGTGGGGAACAGAAACCTATGGGGATCGTCTGTCCGTGGAAGAGTTCAGAAGACTCTGGATACAGATTTACGAAGAAGAGCCGGAAAATATGAAGGATCTTCCGGTCTGGTATTATTTTAACGAGGAGTATGTGGAGCTCTGCCCGGTGCTGTCAGGCTGGCTGGAAGGCACCATGCCGGTGCTTCCATCGGGAGTACAGCTCAGACTTACGGAAGAAAAGAAATCCTATGGACTGGAAGAACTTCTTGCGGAAAGTCACAGGATCTTTTCCCTGGCAGAGCAGACAGGCGACCCTATGATCCTGTGTCTGACCGGAGCGGCGGGAAGCGGCAGAGAATATGCCATGGAGCAGATCTGTGCAGGACAGAAGCTGGCATTGATTCTGATCGATGGAGAGACCTTCCGCGGAACAGAGCGGGAATTGAATGCCTGTATTTTGAGTGCAATGTTGTATGAAGCGTATCCTTGTGTATGGTTAGGAAAGACCGAACGGTGGGAACTGCTGGAAAAGATGAGAGAGAGCTTTTCCTTCTACGGAGTGATCAGGGAGGAAGGAAGAGCACTGGCTGAACGCCCGGAAGCTTCCGTGATCACGAGAAAACTGGAGCAGCCGGACCGGAAACTCAAGCAGCAGATGGCAGAAGAATTGCTGGGAGATCTGGCGGATCGGCTGCCGGAGGATATAAGTCTTGCACACCTGGCAGGACGGCAGCTTCCTATGGGAGACTATCTTAGATACCTGAAGACTATACGGACAGAGCTCCTGGCGGACAGCTTCCATGAGCAGACCTGGAATCTGCCTTCAGATAGTCTGCATCTTCAGCTTCTGACCGGAAACCGTCGGTTCTCAGAGCTGAAGCTTCCAAAGCCTCAGTATGAACAGCTCCGGCGGATCTGCCGCATGGTAGAAGCAAGAGAAGAAGTTATGGAACAATGGGGATTTGGCAGGAAGTTTTCTTATGGAAATGGAATCTCCGTGTTGTTTTATGGAGCACCGGGAACTGGTAAGACTATGGCAGCCCAGGTGCTTGCCACAGAACTGGGAAGACCTCTCTATCGGGTGGATCTGTCCCAGCTGATCAGCAAATATATTGGGGAAACTCAGAAAAATATCGGAAAAGTCTTTGACGAAGCAGACCGGTGTGATTGTATCCTGCTGTTTGATGAAGCAGATGCCATCTTCACCAGGAGAAGTGATGTGTCAGATGCACAGGACCGGTATTCGAATGCAGAGACAGCTTATCTATTGCAGAGGATCGAACAGTACGCAGGCATCTCCGTACTGGCAACCAATCTTTTGCAGAATTTTGACGAAGCATTCCGAAGAAGGATCTCCTACATGGTGCATTTTCCTATGCCGGATGCTTCGCTTAGAAAGGAATTATGGGAAGAAATCTTCCCGGTTGATACACCGGTAGATCCGGAGGTGGATACATGCATGCTGGCACAGGCATTTGAAATCTCCGGTGCGGCAATTAAAAATGCCGCCATGCACGGAGCACTGGAGGCAGCGTCAGAGCACAGCCCGGTGAAGATGAAGCATCTTCTGTCCGGGATCCAGAATGAATACAGTAAGCAGGGCAGAAATTTCAGTGCAGCACAGAAGGAGCTGCTGGAAGCCTTTTTATAGAATACATACGATAGAAAGATGGAGGCACAGATCAGATGAAGAAGAAAGGAATCATAACTTGGATCAGAAAGAAAAAGGTCAGATATGCAGCGGCCGGAACTCTTTGTCTGGCTGTGGCCATAGGAATCCTGACACTGGGACTGGGGATCGGTTCGAGGGCAGAGACGAGCGTGAAGCTTGGGGATCTTGATGTGAACTTTGATACGATTACGGAATCTGGAGAGACCGTGTATCTGGTGGAAAACACAGAGCAGATGTCAAAGCTTGGGAAGGCGAGTGCGGATCAGACAAAAGGGAAGATATTCCACCTGAATAAGGATCTGGAGATTGGAATCAAATCAGCTGCTACAGGAACCTTTGCAGGAACCTTTGACGGTAATGGACATGTGATCAAGATCAACTGTCTGGATATCACGGACAGCACATCCGGAACAGAGACACAGGGAGTATCTCAGGGTGCGCTCTTTGGTACGGTGTCAGGTACAGTAGAAAATCTGATCATTGATGTGACCGCTGAGAATGCGTCTTATGAGCGGATCTCTGATGCGGGGGTGACGGAAAGTAGTACAACGGATCCGGTAAGTCCAGCAGTTCAGCAGTATGATCTGAAGGATGGCGAAAAGGTTACGGTGAACGATACAGATGAGAAGAAGAAGAAAGCATATCAGGCTATCTGTTTTAACGACAAGGACTATACAACGGTATATCTGGATAAAAAGGGAAAGGAATGTACAGAAGAAACCGAAGGGGCAGAGGAATATCGGAAATATGTAGGGAACGAAGTAAAACGTACAACGACAACAAATACGGCATCAGAAGCATCTGTCACAGATTCCTTTGGAATCCTGTGTGGAACGATCGGTTCAGGCGGAACAGTTAAGAAAGTGAGTCTGAATGGTGCATCAGTGACAGTTCGGCAGGCAGGGGCATCCCATCCGGAAAAGGTAATATCTGATAATAAGACACCCTATGCATTTTATTATAAAGTAGATTATATGCCGGTCACAGTAGCACATGAGATGGATGTGACGAAAGACAATACATTGGAAATAAAGATTCCGGAGGTAGAACAGAAAACTTCTGTAGTTGCCGGAAATCAGGCAGTCGGGGAATTGCTTTCTATGGAGGTCACTGCACCTCAGGCAGTGGCATCTAAAGACGGAAATACATATACCATTACTTATCATTTAGAACTGTCAGCAGTTAATGAAACTGTCCGCGAAGCAGTACTGAATACAGATCTGGCAGGAGGAACATGGAGCAGCAATGCAGCGAATGGAAAGGTAAGCTCCATCACAAAAGCAGGAACAACTGTCACATATACTTATACGGGAACGGCATCTGCATTGCCAGATGGTATTTCAGCGAAGTTTTGGGCGGATGTGTCAGATGGCACAGGACAGACAGTACCGGTTACTCCAGAAGAGCTTACTACAACGATTGTTGATGAAAAAGTACCGGATACGGTTGATACACCACTGAAGTTAAGTGTGTCAGCACCGACTGGAAAAGCCACGGAAGCAGGTGAGACATCACCAAAGACAGAATTCACGGTGGTTCTGGAGAATATAACATCGCGAACACTTTCAGATGCAGTGCTCACCTATGAAGATGGTATGACTGTTGTGGATAAAGAAGGAGGAACGGATGATTCAGTAAACCATACTATCACATTCCCTACGCTTATAGCTGGTGAAGAAAGAACAGTAACAATTTCAAAAGCAGATTCTAATCCCGGATCAGCTAGCACCGTTACGATCAGTGGGACCTTTTTGGCATCAGCCAAGGATGGCAATCAGAGAACAGCCGAAGCAAAGGCAACGGCATCTACGTTGGTGTATACGACAGTAAAACCAAAGTCAGTCAGTAAAGAGAAAAATGCATTGTGGGGAAATCCAGGTGTATCCGTGGAAGTGTCAGCACCGGAGATGGTTTATAGTCCGGATAGTACTGCTGAAATAACATATACGATTACGGTGAAGAATCTGCATAAGTCAAAGGCAGAAAATATCTCAGTTGTTGATGGGAATAACAATAGTGTAATACATACATTTTCCAATATAGCTGCAAATGATACAGCTACTTATAAATGGACAAAGACGGTTCCAGCTCCCACAGAAGCCTCAGGCATTCACCAGTTGAATCAGAAAATCAAGGCAACAGCTACGTATTCAGATGGGAGCAATGAATCAGCTTCCGCTGAAACAACTGCCAGTACGACAGTCTATGGAACAGCCAGTATGGAGGAATCGGTCGGAAGTGCTGCCTTTTCAGCAAACGGAGTACAGGCACAGATATTAACTTCAACAAATGCAGTTACCAACCGGAGCGATGCTAAGGTCAGCTATACGCTGAAGATTACTCCGCCAGCCAGTGGGACAGTGACGGTGACAGCTCCAGCAGGTGGCAGCTGGACGGGAGATTACAAAGAAAATGCGGGATTAACAACGTCAGACGGAAGACGAATGGAAGTGGTTTCCAGTGGTTCTGGTGTGAAAGGAATCACGATTACTTATTCATTAAAAGATGTTGATGCATCGGAATATGAATCGGTATTTTCGTTTGCAGTTGTCAACAAGAAAGTATCCACATCCTGTCCGGATCTGACTGTGACAACCGCATTGACCAATGGAAGTGATAAGACAGTTTCAGCAAACAATGAGAAGATTTCGGAAAATCAGCTGAAACTGGAAGTGAAGGCACCTGGAAAGACAGTAAAAGACCAGGATGGAAGTGCGGAGTTAGTGTATGAGCTTACACCGACGGTGGCTGATGGTATCACAGGCATTCAACTGACCTCATCTGTAGAGGGAACCTGGGGAACAACTGAAGAGAGTGCGCGTAAAGCTACTCCGTCAACGAATTACACGGTCACAACTTCTGATCAGACGATTTATTTTATCCGTAAGACAGGTACGGGGGAGAGCAAGTCGGCCGAGACTGTTTTCCAGATTGATGGGAAACAGGGTCGTATAGCATATACTGCAGCAACGGAGAAGCTTCAGACGACTCTGGTGGATCTGAAGCCTGAAACAGTAACGAAGACCCCCGGAAATCTGGAAGTAGAGATGAAAGCAATGCCGTCGATCCTTACAGAAGGCAATTCCATGGTTCTGACTCTTACTCTGAAAAATGTAAGTGACAAAAAAGATGAAGATAAAAAAGGAAATCCCATCCATATTTCAACAGATCTGACTAAGGCCGGTTGGACAGTACAGGAAAGATCCGCCTGGTCTACGAACAGTTATACGGTGACAGACAGTACGACAGGAAATAAGATCGATTATAACAGTCAAAATCTGGAACCAAAGGGATCCGTTGTTCTGACAAAGACGATCACATCCCGCCCGGCAGATGGAACAGTGCAAGTGGAGATCGAGGGATATGATATTTATGCCGGAAAGCTGCCGACTTATACGTATGATGCGGGAAAATCAAACAAACAGGCAGGAGAACCGTTTACTGAAACTGAAGAGCAGGGTACTGTGAAGTCAGCCCAGAATCTGGCAGCAGGTGGTCTGACTGGTAGAAATGAAGGAACGATCCAGGAAATCCGGCAGAATCTGACAATACTGCAGGCAGACAGAAAAGAGATGGATAATCAGCCAGAGCTGAAGGTTGGAGGAATAGCAGGAGAAGTGACAAAGGGCAGTCAGATAGAGAATGTCTATCTGACCGGAGCAGTGAAGAGTTCCGTAGATGGTGCAGTGACAGGACTGGCAGCAGGAAGCGGAACGGGAAATCTTACAAGAGTTATTGCACCGGCAGCCTCATCAGAAGCGGATCTGGGAAGAGGTCTTACAGTGACCGATGTAAAGACTGGAGCAGAGGCAAAACCGGAGGATACATGGAGCAATTGTTGGACCGCTTTTTCCTACTATGAATCCACAGATATTACGGCACAAAGCCGGGCAGATGACTTTGATCTGAAATGGCTGGTAAATCCGGGAACAGAGGAAGGAAAGGATGTTTTTGCGTTCCAGAAGGAGGCGGCAGGATCCAGGATCCAGATCAGTTTTGAAGGTCAGAAAACAGGCCGTACATTTGAATATCATTCCATATATCAGGCAAGAAAGCAGCTGACAGATGCGGAAAACACAGTATATGAAAGTGAGACAAATATGTTGGAGCTGGGTGACAGCGGTTATTATCGACCAGTATCTGTCTATGCAACAGACGGATATTTCCAGTATGTACAGTGTTATAAGACCAATGATGAGCTGCCGGCAGCATATTACCCGTATGAAGAAGAAAATAAAAAACCTGTGTTTATATGGAAACCTGCAGATGAAACGGAGGCTGAGACCAAGTCAGCATGGAGTGTGGTGCGGAAGAATGAAAAGACATTAGAGGATCAGATTGTTCTGGCACTTAATTCAAATATTCAGACCAGTGGTCTGGTTATCTGTTATGGAAAAGATGGAGCACTCACAGCAACCAGGTTTAACCGCAATGTATATTTTCCATTTGAAGGGGATGCTGTACAGATCACTGCAGTACCGGTAAAAAATGGAAAGATATATGAGGAAGAAGTATCACCTTCTTATAATAGTACAAACAGAGAAAAATTGCCGAAACCGGAGGTGTTCTCAGCAGGGTATTATGATAAGAAAGGAGATGCGGTAGAACAGCCGTTCCAGTCAGGTGGAACCTATGAGACAGAGGAAGAGATTTTCCTGAGAGGTCAGGAGATCAATGGGTGCAGTTATCAGTATCTGATCTCAGGTGAGGATGTTACCAGTGAATGGACAAAAGATGATGCAGATGTAAGCTGGACAAAAGAGGAAACTACATTAACCGGATGGAAAACTGTGTCGAATGGAAAAATGTGCCTTCCGGATAAGGCTGCAACCAATCAATACCTCTATGTAAAGGTGCAAAAGGAGCATTATCCGGATACGGTTTATTGCTTTGGAAGTCTGTCCCTGACAGAAAAGGCGGGTATTACAGCATCTATGTATTACCAGTATGATCAGACTACAGGGACAGGAGAAGCGATACCAGAAGATGGAAAAATCCTTCCGGGAGATATACTGGTAGTGACAGCGAATAATAAACCGGAGGCAATGCCTCGTATTCAGTATTTGATCAAGACAACAGCATATAAGGATACGGTTTTGTGGGACGATGCGGAATGGAAAGACTATACAGCTCCGATACAGGTAAGTAATGATACCAACAGTGCCGCCTGCTATGTGTATATGAGATTAAGTAATGATGCTGGTACAGTATACAGCGCGATTGAAAGTCAGGAATATGTATTTGGAAGAGTTGCTTCTTATCCTTATACATCACCCAGAACTGTGTATAATCAGCCTGGCAGTGAAGCAAATGAAAATGCAGCTACAGAACTTCAGTCTGGAACACAGGTCACCATAGGCGGACAGGAAAGCGGTACAAGAACATTTTATCTGACAGGAACGTCAGCAAAAAATGTTGAAATAACAGCACAGAGAGTAACAGAAATCCCTGAAGATGAAACGGGATATTATCAGATTGGAAACCGATGGTATCATATTGTACCGAAAGAATCCGGAGAATTAAAAGAGTATACTGAAGGTACTAAAATAAAATTCTATAACAACGAGGAGGAAAAAAATACCACATGGTATATCGGGGTGGTTTCTGTGGGAGAGAATGCATCACCTTCTGTTATGACAACCTATATTTACAAGGTAAAACCTTCTGAACCAGTGGCAGTACCGGAGGCTTCTCTTCCGACCAAATATTCGCCGGGAGGAGAGACAGCTGAGATAGCAGTTGTTGAGAAAGGCAGTTATATTTCCTTCCGTTCTCTGACATCAGGTGCGGAGCTTTTGTATAAAACAACTGATAATAATGTTGCAGAGCTGGCCGGAGAGGGAACGTTGTTATATGACAACAGTAAAGGAATTCTGGTGGATGGTAACTATGGAGATACCTTCCAGGTTAATATCCGGGCAGTGAAGTGGGATGAAGAGCATAAAGTGAAGGAAATGAAGAGTACTGACGTGTACTGCTTTACTTATATGATCGCGGAACAAAAACAGGCACTGAAGCCAACGGCGACACCTGTGACGCAGGAAAAGAATCCCACAGTAGTGACTCCGGGAGATAAGATCCTGTTATCGACCACGACAGATGGTGCAGATATTTATTATACAGTAGATGGATCTTCGCCGGAAATTACCAAGGCCGAGGACGGTAAGATAACGAAGGGAGAGAATACCAGACCTTATAATCCGGCAGAAGGAATCGTCATGCCGCTGGATGGAGAAGGATATTTTACGGTACATGCGATTGCTGTGGCAGCCGAGTATAAGAACAGTCCAGAAGCAATATTTATCTATGCATATCCGGATTCTGTGCAGAGTCCTTATGCAAACATTCCGTCCGGCAGTGTGGATCTGGGGACAAAGGTTTTGCTGAAGAACAAGACAGATGGAGCAACGATCCATTATACGGTCAACACAGATGGATCCGTTCCGGCTGATCCTACAGTGTCCAGTTCGGTGTTTGATGAGGCACAGCCAATTGTGATCAATGGAAAAACAGTGATCAAGGCATTTGCTGTGAAAAATGGAGTCAAGAGTGCAGTTGTAACGTTGACATATACAACCAAAGATCAGCTTGCATCTCCAACAGCATCCATCGAAAGCGGTGCCATGGTATCAAGGGGAACCCGTCTGAAGCTTAAGGCAGCCAGCGGAGCAACTATTTATTACACTACAGATGGCAGTGATCCTACAGACAGAAGCAGTTCTTCCGTAGTGTCAGGAAGTGACCTGGTATTGGACGGAGCAGCAGGCGCACAGGTGACGGTGAAGGCATATGCAGTCATGGATGGAAAATCAGCCAGTGAAGTGGCTACATTTACCTATCAGATCAGCAAGAACATGGGAGGCGTAACAGCCGATGTGGCAACGGGATCAGAAGTGTCCAATGGATCGAAAGTGAACCTGATGACAGATGTGACAGATGCACAGATCTACTATACTACAGATGGATCTTCTCCTGCAGATTCTGGTATCAAAGGAACGGTAGTTACCATCAACGGAACTTCCGGAAGTACCTTTACGATCAAAGCGGTAGTAAAGATCAACGGAGATGCGGGAACGGTATGTACTTTTACGTACAGGATCAAGGAACGGCCATCTGCACCGACTGCTTCTCCGTCAGGTGGAGAACTGACCATTGCAAAACGTGTAGAGTTAAGCTCTTCTGCAGAAAAAATCTATTACACTACAGATGGAACTACACCGACAGAGAGTTCAAACCTGTATAAAGAGCCGGTTCTGATCAACCGGACAACGAATCTGAAGGCGATTGCAGTATCTAAGGATGGAGAGATCAGCGAGGTGGCATCCTTCCAGTATACAGCTGCTCAACGGGCAGATATGCCAAAGGCATCTTATGAAAGCGGTTCTGCGCTGGAACCAGGCACGGTCGTTACGCTCCGGACAGATACGGCGAATGCTCAGATTTACTACTCGACAGATGGGACAGACCCGACGCTGGATACTTTGGATATACTTTTGAAATATACAGAGGAAGGTATCATCGTGAACCGCACAGTTACGGTAAAAGCGGTGGCATATCGGGAGGATCTCCAGTTATCAAAGGTTGGAACTTTCCAGTATCTGGTGGATACCATTCCGGCAGTGGAAGCAAAGAAAGCGGCGGAAGCACAAGCTGAGGCAGAAGCATTGCATGATACGGATGTGTCGGGACTTGCGAGAAAAGATGATTTTGATGAGACCGCATATGAGGACCGGATCCTTCGTGAAAACGAGTGTGGTACGGTTGTATCTGGTACAGAGGCATCTCTGGATGAGAATACGGTCCTGATCACAGAAACAGAAGCATGTTCAGATACTGCAGTGAAGAATGTCAGGAAGTTGTTCGGGGAAGACTACAAGATCCTGGCATCATATGATATGTATCTGATGAAAGGCGGCAGTAAGGTGCAGCCTGCTGGTCAGGTGGAGATTGGCATTCCTATTCCGGCAGAATATGAAAATGCAGCAGTGACCATCATTTATATCGACAACAATGATAAGATCACCAGACAGGAGACCAGAAGAAAAGATGGTATGGCATATGCATATACGGATCATTTCAGTAATTATGCACTGGTAGGACTGGAAGATCCGGAAAGCGGACAGTTCCAGATTCCATGGCTGATGCTTCTGGAGATTCTGGCTGGAGTGTGTGTACTGGGTGGAATTATCTATTTTATCCGAAAGACTACCCGAACGAGTAATGAACGAAAGTGACAGTTGTGATACCATCACAGTATAAAAGAGAACGTATGGCTGCCCGGCGGAGGTTTTATCCGCCGGAGTCATCAGCAGGAAGATACAAGGAGCAGAAGCATGAAGGAACAGAAGATGCGAAAACTTCATAATCCGGAAACCGGCAGACACTGGTATATGCGAATTGTCAGTCTGCTGCTTGTTGCGGTTCTACTCTGGATCGGTCTGGAAAATACGATCCTGCAGGTACAGGCGGGACAGGAAAAAGGACCGATTATCCTGAATGAAGATGTTCCGGATGTTGATGATTTCTGGCATGGAACTGCAAAAAACAACAGGCCTTGCCGGATTCAGAGTATAAATATGCAGATCACTCAAAATGTGACGGGTGCAAACGTGCAGATCCAGTCTTCAGGAAAGGATGTGCCGACGCAATTGTCAGCGGAAACAGGAACAGTGACTGCAAAGTATTTGGATGAGGATGCGACCTTTTCCATGACGTTCAATTCCAATGTGGATTATCATCTGGATAACTATTCTGTGAAATACCGGACTAAAAATGATTACAGCTATAAGGCTCAGTATGATCGTTTTACCGTTGCACAGACCAGAACCTATTATAAGCTGGTGACAAAATCAGACAGCAGTGATGGTTCCGCAGAGTTTGAGGCTGCAGTCAGGAAGAATTATGGATCAGACTGCAATGAATCTGTGCTGATGGCAAAGAATATCAATGGAAACAATACATTCAGTATTGCAGTTGCCAATGCGGCGAAGGAGACGGGATATCAACTGTATCAGCCTGGTATGAAGCTTCCATTGATGACAGATGGAAAAGAAGTTGTGCGAGTGGATATGCTGACGGTATCGGAAGGTGATCTTTATATCTCTGGTGAAGGAAGACTCTGGGGACTCAAACAGACGAACATTCGCTTTGAATATGCGGCAGCAATCTTCAAGGTACATAGTTATAAGCTTAGTAACACTGCGAAGAGGGTACTTTCGCCGACAGCTGTTCTGGAAAGCGGAAAAAATCTGTCCTCGGATGCAATCTCTGCAGATGATACAATCATAAGACTGGATATGGCAGTGCCATCAGGTTTGACAGAAGAAGAAAAAACAAGCTATAAAACAGCCTGCCAGGATGGAAAGTTTCAGTATGTATTGTCGGATAAGCAGATTGCAAATCCATCCGAGATCGAGGACTGGAAGGACTGGAACAGCAGTAAAACCGTAGATGTAAAAAGTTATCAGTGGCTTTATCTCCGGTCGGTTCCTAAGTCAACGAGTGAGAACATCTGGAGAAACAGTGAAGTAAAGGAATATGGAATCAAATATTTATTGGAGCCTGCAAAAGAGACGACCATAACATTGACATCTTCATTGCAGCTGGCGAATGCAGCTGATCCTAAAGCAGATAAAGCAACGCTTCAGACAGATGAGACAGATGGACAGATCCTGTATACGACAAGTGGACAGAAGGTTTCGCTGAAAAAAGTTCCCTATAGTGAGAGAGGGGCATTAATAAGTCACAATGAAGAGCAGGGAATGGTCACAGTTAATGATAAAAAATATATCAGACTGAATGGATTGTGGTATAGGTGTGGAGGCGATGTCGAGACATATACAGAAGCTTTTCCTCTTTCTTATGATAACAATGGTCTGGCAACGATCCATACGATGGTAGTGAAGAATGGAAGAAAAGTTGGCGGCGGAGATACAGTTCATGAGGTACAGAAATTGCAGGAGCCATACCTGAAGTTGGAAAGCGGAGTGACCGGGAAGGATGAGAGTGAGTTGGATATCTCACTTGAAGACCGGATCACAGGTATCCAGATAGACAATCCGTATACGATTGGAAGTACAGCTTTCGATGAATATGAGGAAGCTGGAAAGAAGGCTAAGATCCAGTATTATTTTTCGGGCACGTCAGTTTCGGACAATGATCTGGAGAGCACTTCCTGGAATACTCTGAAAACGACAGATCTGCCATTGGAATTTCCAGATACAGACAATAACTATCTGTATCTGAAGGTAGAAGCACCAGACACTGGATTATCCAGAAATTATGTGAGCGCGAATATTATCTGCTATAAATTAACATATAAGCAACCAGGGTCATGGCCTGCATTTGAGATAACAACTCAGGCAGATCAGACTGTGACAGAGGATGGGAAGATTGGCTCCGGAGTAGTGCAGATAAAAGCTCCGGCGGACTGGACAGCCAATACGGTCATGGTTTATACGCTGGATGCGGATGATATACAGCTGGAACGTGTGGAGGAATCTACCCGGACAAGCCTGAATCAGAAAGCAGAAGGAACACAAGCAACGGTTATAAAAGATGAGACCGGCTGTTATGTGAGAGTCAACAGGATCTGGTATCAGTGCAAAAGTAAAGGAGAAGTCCTGCCATATGATGGAAAGATCCAACTTACGAAGGAAAAACTGGAAGCAAAAGGTGCCAGTATCTATGTGATTGCTGCTGCTGATGGATACCTTCCGACAAACTGGACCTATCATTTTCAGGGACTGGAAGCACCGGGTGTGACTCTGGAGAGCGGAAAAAATATTACAACAGAAGTTTCAGAGGACGACACAATTATTGCATTTACTCATGAAAAATCTTCTGAAACAGGAATTTCTTTTCAATATTATCTGACAGATCAGAAGCTGGATGAGATGCGGGAAAAGCTGTGGACGGACTGGAATGGGAAACCGGTGGATCTTGGCAGAAACAAATACCTGTATGTCAGAGTAAAAGCCAAGGCGAACAGCGGTTATATGACCAGTGTGCCAAAGAAGTACAGTCTGAAATATATTACTGCCCAGACAGGAAAGATTACTGCAACGGCATATATGAACGGACAGGAGATCAAAGATGGAGTTGACATTGGAGACCAGATCGAGCTGATCGAACTGACCAGTACAGAAAGTAATGCCCTGATATTTTACACCACTGTAGATGGATCTAATCCATCATTTACAAAAGTAGTAAAGGATTCAGAGGAATGGACAAAACTGACAAATCAGGATACACAGAGCTCTTGTACGGCTGTAGTGCTTGGAACTACTCAGTATGTGAAAGTGAACGGACTCTGGTATCGTTGTGAAGAAGGTACCTATCTGTATGATAAAGCAAAAAAAATCGTTGTAGATGAGAGTATTTATAAAGAAAATATTCTGACGATCAATGCACAGTCACTGGCAGATGGATATGTGATCGGAAATGCGGACCGCTTCAGTTACGGTATTACACTCAGGAATCAGGCACCTTCTCCTACAGCCAGTGTGGCTGACGGAACAACCATCAAGATGGGAGACCGGATCAATCTGCTGTGTAATGAAGGAACTGGTTATCGAATCTTTTTTACAACAAATGGAAGTGCACCGGTAGTCAATATTATAGAAGGCGTACTTAGTCTGGGACCTGGTACATATGAGTATAAAGCAGCGGATTCCTTAAGAATCACAACAGATTTTGCTTCCTACGGAAGTACAGCCACGATCACAGCGATTGCCTGTAAATTAGGTTCTTATACTGCCAATAATGTAGAAAAGAATTACCGCATCATGAAGGACAGCGCCATTGCCCGCTTCACCTATATGGTAGAAGACCAGGCAGTCGTGGAGCCGGTGCTTTCCATACCGGCCACCAGTTCTGAAAATCGTGCAACAGTAAAGAGCGGTTCCAAGATCCGGCTGTATTCCAATACAGAAGGCGCAGTGATCTTCTACACTATGGACGGTACAGAACCATCCTATGATGCAAAAACACTGAAACCCAAGTATGACAATACCATAAAGTACAGTGCATCTCAGGGAATTACGGTTCCAGAGATCGGTGATTCTTCCATTATCACGATCACAGCGGTAGCTTACTGTAAAGGACTTGCCAGCAGTAACATTTCCAGACTGATCTTCCAGTATCCGGCAGCGGTGACAGCACCTTATGCCACACCTTCTGCTGGAGCGGTCACAGAGAATACGCAGGTGACACTGAAGACTGCCACAGAAGGGGCAGTGATCTACTATGAAGTCGCTTATGGAAATGATACTCCAAAGGATCCAACGGAATCCAGTAATGTATATGACAGCAGCAATCCATTTGTGATCGGTAAAAAGACGACTATCAAAGCCTACGCGGTGAAGGATGGCATGAAGAGCGAGATCGTCACATTTGCCTACACGGTGTCGGATAAACTGTCAGTGCCGACTCCGTCGATTGATACGGGAGCAGTAGTTGCTTCTGGTACGGTGATCGAACTGGAAGCAGATAAAGATGCAACGATCTACTATACCGTAGATGGAAGTGATCCGAAAAAATCAGGAAATAAAAATGTGTTGATCGGTACTAATGTGATCCTCAGCGGAAAAGCGGGAGATGTGGTTTCCCTTCGGACCTATGCATCCAGAACCGGTTACAGTGACAGTGAGGTAGGCTATTACAGCTACAGCATCAGTGGGTATGACGGTGGTATTTTTGCAGATAAGGAGACAGGAAGCACTGTGAAGAATGGTGAGGTCATCCATCTGAATACGGATGTATCCAAAGCAAAGATCTACTATACCACGGACGGCTCCACACCGACGGAGAGCAGTACCCAGGGAAGTGCAGTTACGATCCAGGGAACGCCGGGTGAGAATATAACGATCAAAGCCATTGCAGTAGCATCTGGCACAGATAAAGCCGTATCGGCAGCGACCTTTACCTATCAGATCCTGGACAAGCTGGCAGCACCTACTTCTTCCGTACCGGACGGAGCAGTATTTACCAGTGAGAGCGTGGTGGAACTGACAGCGGAGACGGGCAAGATCTACTACACGACCAACGGAGAGGATCCTACTACCGCAAGCAATCTGTATAAGAAAAATATCACAGTGGACAGTGCAGTGACCATTAAAGCCATTGCCGTGGCAGAGGATTATCAGCAGTCAGAGATCAGTACCTTCAGCTATGGATTTGCCAGCCAGGTGTCAGCACCGGTTGCAAGCTTCGCCAGCGGAGAGCTGGATATGGGAACAGAGGTTGCATTTACCTGTGAGACAGAAGGGGCTTCTATCTACTACCGCACAGACGGAGCAGAACCGGATCTGAATGACAAGAATGGACTGGAAATGTACACAGGGCCGCTGGAGATCAACCGGGCAACTAATTTCAAGGTGATCGCCGTGAAAGATCATATGCAGAACAGCAAAGTTCTGACAGTGGGCTACACAGTAAGGGAACCGGAAGTGATCATGGAGGCGGAGACAGAAGAGGCAACGGTCGATCAGGGGGATAGCGGCAGACTCATGAGCCGGAGAAGCTATTCGGATACAGAGTCGGGACCTTCCTATACTGACGTGGTACTGAGGAATGCCACCTACGGAGTGGTGGTTGCTTCAGAAGAAGGAACCATACAGGACAATGCACAGCTGAAAGTGGATCAGGTGAAGATCACAGATACTTCCGAGCGGATGGTAAAGCAGATGCTCAGTGATTCCTATGGCGTGGTGGCAGGCTATGAAGTGGAACTTCAGGTGAATGGAGAGGCAGTTCAGCCGGATGGAGAGATCGAGATCGGACTTCCGATTCCGGCAGAATATGAAAATACCCTGATCCAGATCGTATATCTTGCAGAGGACGGATCGGTACAGTTTTATAGCACCAGACGTTCCGGCGGGGTAGCATATATTAAGACGAATCACTTAAGCACCTATGCCATTGCAGCACCGGTGGAATTTCAGGAATCAGGCAGTCAGTTCCCCTGGCTTTTAGTGGGTTACAGCACAGCAGTTGCACTGACAGCAGTCGGAATCCTGTTATTTTACAGAGTCAGAAAGATGAAGAGAGAGGACGAGGAGGAAGATGGTTAATCGGAAATATTATTCCTTTGAAAGGAACAATTACTATTATGGGAAGATGCTCACATCCAGGGATTTCCAGAATGAGCAGTCCTATATGAATGACAAGAGAAGACTGGTGAACCGACTGCTCCACGGAGTCGGCATCGTCTACGGAATGGATGTGATCGAGGCAGATGATTCCTCCATTGTTCTTCAGTCAGGGCTGGCACTGGATGCAGCGGGAAGAGAGATCGTGGTTCCGCGGACCCAGGTGATCAAGCTCTCTACGATTGAAGGCTATGCAGACCTTCAGACTGAGCATGCTTTTCTGGGAATTGCCTACGCAGAAGAGGATACAGATCCTGTCTATGCGGTGATGAACGAAGGAACCGGAGAAGAGGGAAGACAGTTTAACCGGAAAAAGGAGCAGTATCGTCTGTTTTTATGTGACAGAAAAGACTGTATCCGCAATGAAGAGAGACTGGATGCATACCTGAAGACACAGATCCTGTACCAGGATGAAGATATCTGTGTGACGCAGGAAGCACCTGCATTCCTTGTTCCAGGGGTGGCATTGAAAAGCCGGATCAGAATCGAGAAGATCAGCCATATGCCGGGTGTCTATTCTTTCTCCTGCCAGATGGGAGCAGAAGGACTGATTCCGGGAACCTGCGAAGTTCATGCAGATAACGTAAGTCAGGAATATGGAGATGTATATGTGATCGAGAAAGCATTCCGGCCGGAAGATTACATCTTTGGAAATGAAGGGGTGAATCTTCGGGTGGAGCAGATCCGGGTGACAACACCGACCGGACAGGAATCTGCAGAGGATATGGCATTTTCAGTGGCTGCTGTACAGGGTACCGTGCTTGAGCATGTGCGAAAGACCAGCACCAGAGGTACGCTGGATGTGGATCTTGACAGAACCTATGATGAGAAGCTCTGGATTGCATCGATCCACCTGATCCGTTCTGCACAGCATTCCATGATCGACCAGGTACAGCAGGCTCCATTTGATCAGTATGTGAGCAGCGCAGAGGAACTGATGATCCTGGAGCAGCTTCATGAATATCTGGTTCCGGAACAGGAGATGGGTTATCAGACGGTATCCCAGACAGAGATTCCGGTGACAGGTGAAAAAGAGACCGCACAGACTGACAGACGGATTCATTCCAGTGGTGTATTTGAGATGTCGCTGGGAAATGGCGGCGAGAGTGGAAAGTCTTATTTTTCCGATGAGATCATGCATGGACTTGGCAATGGACCAGTCTGTGTGGAGATTGGTATTGAATATATCAGCAGAGACAATCTGATCCAGGGTGACCGGGAATCCATTATCCTGGGAGACGGAAGCATTTTTGCTGAGGATACCACCGTTACAGATGACAAGATCTTATCAGTGGATCAGGCAATCAAGATCCTTCCAGACAGAGGCACCTTTATCGTAGGTATCCGGCCGAAAGTCAAGATCGGCAAGATGGGGATCCGTATCCGCTGGTACGCATACAAGCCGGAGGATCTGGAACAGAGAGTCTATAACCAGAAGGAACAGAAGGGCTGCATTATGATCCAGCCGGATACTATGGTTCTTCCACCGAAGGGAAGTATCCATATGAAACCGGTATTTATCAATATGAAGGAGACGGCACTGAGTTATACGCTGCTGGATCCGGAGGGCGGTAAGATCGACAACAATGGCGTCTACACCGCACCGGCACAGGAAGGCGTATATGAGGTTAAGGTGGAGGTCATTGGGGAACCGGAGATCTTTACCCACGCATTTGTGATCGTTTCCCAGAAAAAAGCAGACGAATAAACAGACAGATGAATCTGATGAAGAGCAGGTGAGAGCAGATGTTTCCAGCATTGAATATGGAACTGGAGATCGTAAGGACTGTCCTTAAGAATCCGGTCAATGACATCTACGTGTGTACGGATCTGAGAAAGAATACGGGAACCTTTTATACCATGGTTTCGATTGCAGATCCGGATTGCAGAAGAAAAGTGACAGAAAAACTGAATACAGAGCGGCTGTTCTTTTCCAACCGGGATTTCATCGGATCCTTCATCTATGAAAACAGACTGAATCTGGTGTTCCGGTACTACCATGAGAACCTGTTGTCCTTATTGGGAGGTGTCTATCTGGTAGAGTTCGCAGATTGTAAGCGGGCAGCGTTGGGACTGATCGCAGCCTGTGCCGAATGTGGTGCGGGAGCAGATATGGGAGTACTTCTGCTGAACGACCGGAACATCAATATTACCCGGGAGGGAGAAGTTCAGTTCAATTATTTTCTGGATTTTTCCCAGTGGCAGCCGGGAATCGAAGAACAGCGATATTACCTGGAGGTGGCACAGAAAGTATTTGGCATTCTGGAGCTGAACTACAAGGGAAAATACGAGACACCGGACAGTTATCCGGGAGATATCCGGCTGTTCTATATGAAGATGACGACCACAGGTTTTCCGTCTCTGGGACATATGATCTCGGCGGTGCGGAATATGCCGGACAAGCCGGTGGAGATGCGAGGACTTCTCTGGTGGTTCAAAAGTCGTTTTCAAAGAGTACGCGGCTTTTTGTTCCGCAATGCCATGACTGCATTTTTAACGATCCTTGTGGCGGTGACAGTCATCTATGCGGGAGTTCAGATCCATGGCAGATGGAAGGTCAGAAAAGCGTACGAAAGCAATATCAGTTATAACGGCATCGAATACATCGGTAATGTATATCTGGGCGATACAGAATAAAAGAGGCGGTACCTATGAAAAGATTTGTGAGGATAATCATACTGACGGCGCTGATCCTGGCAGGAGTTCTGGCAGGATACCAGGGAATCCGGAACAGCTCGGTCTCTATGGATTCGCTGCTGGGCATATCCGCAGCAGGAGACGGAACAACAGTCACCGGATGGTATGACGGCGACCGTACTGTGCTGGCGCGTGTCCGTCAGAATGGATCTATCGATGGAACTCTTCAGTTCCAGACGATAAAGAAGAATGACATGTACAATATCAAAGGCATCGCAGTGGGAGACAGATATACATATGTACTCCGCAACCGGGTGAACCGTTATACGGGAAAACTGACCGGACAGGAGCTGGTGGTCATTGATTTTGACAGTCTTTTCCGAAAAGAGAAGAAGGTATTTGAACTGACAGCGGAAGATAATTACGTGTATGGATGGGTCAATGCATCAGGAGATACCATTACTCTGATCGCATCAGATCCCAATGGAACCCAGGCGGTCCGCAGCAGCTATGAGTTCGGTTCAGTCCTTGACGATACATTGTCTCTTAAGAACAGCAGATATTATCCGCTGAAATCCGGGGAAGGCATCTACAAGGCCATGGGAAATGGTACGGATCTGGTCTATATCTCTGATTCCGGAAAGATCTACTGTGCCAATGAACAGGAGGTACGGGAGGTATATCCGGCAAGAACACTGGATACGCTCATGTATCCGACTTTTATCGCCTATGCAGAGAGCGGAGCTGTCTATCTGGAAGAACATGAGACCGGAAATATTATCCGGCTGACGCTGGAGGATGGAAGTGAGGAAACGGTCTTAAGCGGGAATAGTCCTTTCGGCGGATCCAATCTCTATACACCAAGAGACGTGTCAGTTATGTCCATGGTCAACCTGAATACCTTTTCTGCACTGGTCAGAAGTGGACAGGACAGTTCTTTTCAGATGCTGGTCTGCGCGGAAGGCAGCGGACATGTGATCCGTGGATTCCAGTACGGGATCCCGTATACGATCCTGGAAGTGCTGAAGACCTGGTTGTTATACGCGATCGCGATCCTGATCCTGTGTGGAATCCTGAGAGTATTTTTCAGTGCGATCCGGGGTGGACATACGATCATGGAGAGACTGCTCAGTGCAACGATTCCACTGTTAGTCATCACCATGGCACTGTTTGGATACATTTCCTTCCAGTATTACGGAAGTGCGATCCAGGAAAATTTTGAAAAACAGACGATGGATGAAGGAAATATGCTGGCAGCGTTATTTGGCCAGGAGTCCTTCAATGAGATTGAATATCCTTATGATTACTCTACAGAGGCATATCAGTATTTAAGCCAGCAGATCGCAACCAGAGATCTGTATACGAGAGTGATCTATTATGAAAATGGTGATCTGTATATTGGAGTGGATGTAAATTATCCATGTTTTTATCCATTTGATATTACCATGACGCTTCCGGCAGAGGATCTTTACCGAAAGGCAGCACTGACCGGTGAAGCTGTAACGGGAACGATCCACGATCAGCAGGGCGAGCGGATGGTATGTGTCACACCAGTAGGAGGACTCTCCGGTGAGACCGTGTATCTGCTGGAGACAGGAGTCTATACCTCCAATATAGACGCATATACAGCGACTTATGTGAAAGACTTCGTCACCGTGTGTGCAGCATTTCTGATCATTGTCATGGTGGTACTGATGGTTTTGTTCTATCAGATCCTGTTCCCCATCGGCGAGATCAAGCGGCAGATGCAGTTGTTTGCAGACGGAGACCGGAGTATCCGGATCCAGAGTGCTTCTGAGGATGAACTGACAGGCATCACTCAGGTGTTCAATAAGATGGCAGATGATATTGATGTACAGATCCTCAACCTGGAACGACTGAGTGCTACTTACTACCGGTTCGTTCCACCGAGCATCATTGGTCTGCTTGGAAAGAACAATCTGGCAGCCCTGACGCTGGGAAGCAATGTAAAAGGAAATTTTGCAGTACTGAATGTCCGGATGTATCCGGAGGAGTCTCTTCCGCTTGACCAGACAGAAGCACTGATGAACCGGTTCTTCAATACTGTGAACCGGTTTGCACAGCAAAGTGACATGATCCCAATTGTGGATGATGCCAATCTGCAGAGTATCATGCTGGTCTGCCAGAACGGAGTGGATTCCGCGGTGGTCACAGCACTGACGATCCTGGCCCGGATCGATGCAGACAACAAGCTCTACGGAAAAGAAGAGCAGCTGGACGTTACATTTGTAGCAGACCAGACGGAGGTCTACTTTGGAATCTGTGGAGACGAGGAACGCTACATTCCGGTTGTTCTGGCACCAGCATTTGAAAAGTTGTTGGGTGAGGGTGCATTTTTAAGACAGATGGGAAGCCGGTTCCTGATGACAGATACCGCATACGAACATCTGGCAGGAAAAGATTCTTACGCAGGCCGGTATATCGGCCGTCTGAAAAATACAGATCTGGATCTGGGACTTTATGACATCTATGATGACAGAAGCGCAGAGCAGATCAGGCTCATGAAGCAGACCCGCCATGCATTTGACAAAGCCATGGAGCTCTATGAGAAAGGGTTCTACTATGAAGCCAAAAACCTGTATGCCTGTGTTCTTCGGGAAAATCCGGGAGACATGGCAGCAAAATATTATATCTTCCGGTGTGAAGCACTGCAGGAGAAAAATCAGTAACCAGTTGGAGGAATATAGAGGATGGGAAGTCTGTTTCAGGTAATTAAAAATGCCATAACCCATGTATTTCAGGGAGTACAGGGTTCCTATGCCTTTTCCCTCTTAGGCAAAGCATTTATCAGACTCCGCACAGCGGTCATGAATCCGTTTCAGCGGGTGGTGCGCCGGATCCAGCAGCTGTTCAATGCGAACATCATCACATCCAAGCTGGTGGCACCTGACAAAGCCATGGAGCTCTATGAGAAAGGGTTCTACTATGAAGCCAAAAACCTGTATGCCTGTGTTCTTCGGGAAAATCCGGGAGACATGGCAGCAAAATATTATATCTTCCGGTGTGAAGCACTGCAGGAGAAAAATCAGTAACCAGTTGGAGGAATATAGAGGATGGGAAGTCTGTTTCAGGTAATTAAAAATGCCATAACCCATGTATTTCAGGGAGTACAGGGTTCCTATGCCTTTTCCCTCTTAGGCAAAGCATTTATCAGACTCCGCACAGCGGTCATGAATCCGTTTCAGCGGGTGGTGCGCCGGATCCAGCAGCTGTTCAATGCGAACATCATCACATCCAAGCTGGTGGCACCTATCAATGCCAAGGTCCGTAAGATCCTATCCGGGGAGGCCAAGTCTCCGGAAGACTATTTTACGGTTGGCAGGTTCTGGATCTCCAGAATGCTGGTATATTTCCTGATCCTGGCAGGCTGTGCGGCAGTATTTATCTACTTTAACTGGATCGCATCCCCGGTGTCTGACACCACTGCCACAGAAAATGTAACCACAACCGTCTACTATGATTATGATGATGTGGATCTGGGAGAATACACCGGAAAAGCCAATATCCGGGCAGCAAACGGGAATGTGGTCTATACCGGAGACATTTCCGCAGGTGTCTGCACAGGAAATGGAACCTTGTGGACCCAGGATGGCATACTGGTCTATGAGGGTGCCTTTGAAAACAACAATTTTAATGGAAACGGAACCCTGTATTACCCAGGGGGAACTCCCCAGTATACAGGAGAGTTCAAGGAAAATCAGTTTTCCGGCTCCGGCGTTCTGTATTTTGCAGATAAGGTCGTGGAGTATGAAGGTAATTTTGAAAATGGTTCTTATCAGGGGGAAGGAGTTCTCTATAACGAAGATGGAACCATGATCTATGAAGGAGAATTTCAGAGCGGTACGTTTCATGGACAGGGTACCAGCTATTACGATACAGGCATCAAGAAATACGAAGGGCAGTTCTACATGGGAAGAGAACAGGGCACAGGAATCCTGTATGCACCTTCCGGCAGGGAAGTCTTTGAAGGCGTCTTTGCAAGAGATGATATTCAGTATGAGGCACTGCTGGGGCAGAGCCTGGAAGATGCCATGAACATGTTCAAGGAGACACCGGTCATCTATTACAGCGAAAGCGCAACCAGCTTTTTATTTGAAAAAGCACAGGTGATCCTGAAAACTGACTGTCTCATTGAGATGCGGAAGAGTGATACGTCCAGTGACAGCAGTTCTGAATGGTATGTGCCGGATGACGATGGGGAGACTCTGACAGAGACAGAGGACAGTCAGGTGGAGACAGAGGAGACAAAGAGCACTGCAGATACCCAGGATGGCACTACCCAGACTACAGATCCGACTGCTTCCTGGACCACAGAACAGAAGAAAAAAGAAGAACAGCAGAAGATACTGGACAGTCTTCCGGTCAATCACCGATATGAAGTGTATTACTATCTGAGCACCGATAAATGGCAGACAGCGGAAGAACTGGACTTAAGCGCTATTACGATCACAGCAGTCACTTCCTACCGAAGTGAACTGAATACGGATTTCCTGAAAGATCTTACTATGACACCGGAAAACGGAGCAGCAGATGTTCAGGAATGTGTGGCAATCGAAAAAGTACGTCTGAGCGTTCCTACAGCTTTCAGTTCCATCAGCTATGAACTGACTACACAGAATAAGCTGTATGTGAAGGTGGGAGGCATCAATCTGGCGGAAGCCATCTACGAAGAAGTATACGAAGAGAACAATGTAAGATACCGGCTGTGTTATCAGATGGATACACCGGACCAGCTCATGTTCCTTACAGTAGAAAATAATTAAGGGGAGGAGGTAATAACATGGCAGACTTTTCAATTATCTCGGACGTAAGCAATGAAGTGCTGAAACTTCTGCGGGAGAATATCTGTCCGGAGCTGATCCAGTCACCGGAATCCATTGCGCTGGCAGCACCCACTGACAAAAATGCAGATTTTCAGCTAGGGCTGTATCTGTATGATATTCAGGAACTGAGAGAATATCAGCAGCAGGATATGATCCGGCTTCGGGGAAATATGACACAATACCCGCCCAAGCCACTGACGCTGTATTTCGCACTCTATATGAATACCAAATCCCAGCTGATGTCAAATGTGGAGAATGAACAGCGAATACTGGGACGTGCCATACAGGTGCTGATGGATCATGCGATTCTGTATGATACCGGGGAAGATGAAGATACCAGTGCTTCGATCACACTGCTCCCGCTCAGCTATGAAGAAAAGACAAAGATATGGTCCGTGTTATCAATTCCATATCAGTTAGGTATTTACTTCAGCGTTTCACCTGTACTTCTGTCATCCAGACGGATCAGAAGCTTCCGCCGCGTAGTGGCTGCAGAATTTGACGTATCCCAGCGGCAGCGTTAAGAAGCAGGAGGAGCGTATGATACAGATAAGAATCGCATTTGTCCTGCGGCTGGTAGATGATTTTACCGGGGCCTGCATCAAGAGGAAGAGCTTCCGGTTCTGGACCGATGAGAAGATCCTTCATCCGGTACAGAAAGAAGAAGGACTATATGTATTTTTAGAACCTCTGGAACATCCGGCAAGGATTACCATCGAAGGAACGGATTACTATCCCTGTACCGTTGAGGTCGATAAACACATCCTGGATCCGGAGGAACCCATTGCAGATATCCGCCTGTATGGAAGGTCCGGCAAGGTCTATTCCGGAGGACGGGAATATCGGACAGGAGTTCTGAACATAAAAGGGCAGGAACTGCCGGCAGAGGTCTATATACGAAGAGAAAAACCTACCGGCCTTATGTATCGGGAATATAGAAAACTGGAGAACAGTCACTGGATCTTATTCCAGGGATTTACAAAAGAAGATCTGATTGGCAAGACCTGTGTACTAGGAAGAGAAAAAGACGCATTTCCATTTATCATCATGGAAAAGAGGGGAATCAACGAATATCGGATCGAACCCTGCGGACCAGTACCAGATCATATCAAAGAAGGAGAGCCGCTTGCGAGGATCTACCGTTCTGTAACGGATCAGGACGGCTCATATGCCATCCCTGTGGAAGCAGGGGAAGGGCAGTCAACAGAGGAAGTAATGCTACTTCATTATAAAAAACCAGCAAGAAAGAAGGGAGGTCGAACGTGTCTGTCATCGTGACATCGGGAGCGCAGCTCATGTGCAGTTTCGGAATGGCGCCATCTGCACTGAATGTTCTTCCGGCATCGAAGGTTCAATGCAGCAACATGCCGCCTGCATGCATTACGGATAACCAGCCGATGGTAAATATTATGCCGTTTGGAATGTGCACATCCATGGCAAATCCACAGGTGGCAGCGGCAACGGCGGCCGCAATGGGAGTTCTGACTCCGCAGCCGTGCGTACCGGTAACAGCAGCACCCTGGGCACCGGGCTCTCCGACAGTATTGGTGGGAGGAAAACCAGCGGTAAATAACACATGTAAATGCATGTGTAATTGGGGCGGGGTCATACAGATCGTAAATCCCGGTCCGGCTACAACGACGATGGTGCCTTAGAGTCGTAAACAAATCACTATTTTGAAAGGAGGAAGGGGGCGAAGCGATATGCTTCAAACCAGACAACAACATGGCAGAATATTTATCCCCAGGAGTATATGTAGAGGAATTTGAATCAGGCTTAAGACCGATGGAGGGAGTAGGTACAAGTACCGCAGGATTCATCGGAATGGCTGAAAAAGGAAAGGTGATCGGAACACCGGAATTCGTAACCAGCTTCGCAGATTTCAACCGTAAATTCGGTGGATATCTTCCGGAGACTACCTACGGTGAATATCGCTATCTGGCTTATGCAGTAGAGCAGTTTTTTGCAAATGGCGGTTCACGCTGCTATGTAATGCGTACCGCAGCTGCTGATGCAGTGACTGCATCTGTATCTGCAGCAGGCATCAGTATCAGTGCAAAGAACCCGGGTAAATGGGGAAATGAGATCAAAGTGACCGCAGTGGCTGCAACCAAAGGAAAGACCGCAGTTCTGGAAGCAACCGGTGATGAGGCAACCGGCAAAGTCTATACCGTAGCAAATGGTTCCATCTTTGCAGAAGGTGACACCATCGTGATCCGCAATAACGGTAAAGTGACCGGCTACAATAAGATCGCCATGGTACAGGGCAACACCATCACTTTGGCTGTACCGGTGAAAGAAGATCTGACAGACAAGTCCCCGGTTCCGAGAAAAGTGCTCTCCACCTGTGAGATGAATCTGGAAGTCAGCTATCGTGATCAGGTAGAGCTGTACGAGGGCGTATCCCTCAATCAGTCATCTGCTTCCTTCATTACCAAGGTCTTGGCAAAATCAGAGCTGGTGGATGTAGCAGCAGATGAGCCGAAAGATGCAGTGAATCCGTTATCTGTATTTACTGCAGAAGCAGATGCAGAGAAAGCAATCGTATTCCTTGCAGGCGGATCTGACGGCGGCAAGAAAGGAATCACCGATGATGTGTTCATGGGAACCGATGGTGGTCCTGGAAAGAGAACCGGTCTGGCAGCTTTCAAAGAGCTTAATAACGTAAGTATCATGGCAATTCCGGGTGTGACAAGTCCTGCAGTTCAGCTGGCACTGGTTGCACACTGTACCAATACCGGCGCAAGCTTTGCTGTACTGGATGTACCGCAGCATCTGACCAAACCGCAGGATGTTCTAGCACACAGAGAGAAGATTGATTCTGATTATGCGGCAATGTATCATCCGTGGATCCAGATCTATGACGCTCTGAACAAGAAACCGGCATACATCCCGCCTTCAGGAGCAGTATGCGGTATCTATGCAAGAAGTGACGTGGAGAGAGGCGTACACAAAGCACCGGCTAATGAAGTTGTTTACAACTGCATCGGACTTTCCTGCCTGTACAATAAGGCTGAGCAGGATATTCTGAATCCGGCAGGCGTGAACCTGATCCGTGCACTTCCGGGACAGGGCATTCGTGTATGGGGCGCAAGAACCTGCTCCAGCAACAGTCTCTGGAAATATGTCAACGTTCGCCGTCTGTTCATCTATCTGGAGGAGAGCATTAAATCCCAGACCAACTGGGCAGTATTTGAGCCGAACGATGAGATGCTGTGGGCAAGAGTTGGCCGTACGATCCGTGCATTCCTGCGTGATATGTGGAGAAGCGGTGCTCTGGTAGGTAATACCGAAGACCAGGCATTCTATGTAAATATTGGAAGAGATACCATGTCTCAGAGCGATATCCTGAACGGAAGACTGATCTGCGAGATCGGTGTAGCTCCGAGCCGTCCGGCTGAGTTCGTGATCTTCCGCATTACCCAGTTCATGGAAGAATCATAAGGTATACGTGAATCATAGATAAGGAGGAATGAAGAGGTGGCATATCCATTCAAAAAATATAACTATAAAGTCGAGATCGACGGAATCACAGAGGCAAGCTTTTCTGAGGTAAGCGGTTTTGACGCAAGTGTAGATGTAATTGAATATCGTACAGGTGATGAAGGTGTTAACTGGTCCCGTAAAATGAACGGTCTGACCAAATTCGGAAATGTGACTCTGAAATGGGGCATGACCAGTTCCTTAAGCTTCTACGACTGGGTAACTTCCATCTCTCAGGGAACTTCCCTGGGCGAGGATCACAACAAGAACGTGACCATCACACTGTTTGATGATGATGGTTCTACCGCTCTTGCAGTATGGACCCTGACCAATGCATGGCCGAGTAAATATACCGCACCGGATTTCAATGCAAGCTCCAGTGAGATCGCATTTGAGAGCGTAGAGCTGGTATATGAGTCAATGACAAGAGAGAGCTAATCGTCTGGTTTTTAAGTCCGGGATCTGTATAGCTGCAGATCCCGGCATAAAAATCATATGGAAAAGGAGAACAGCATGGATCTGATTACTGAATTTGAATTTGAACTTCCCAGAGGATATCTGGATGAAAATGGAGAATTACATAAAAAAGGCGTGATGCGGATGGCAACGGCAGCAGACGAGATCCTGCCTCTCCGTGACCCGCGGGTGGTCAGCAATCCGGCGTATCTGACGATCATTCTGCTGTCGAGGGTGATCACTTCCCTTGGAACTTTGACCAACATCCGGCCGACTCATATTGAGAAGCTGTTTTCCGCGGATCTTGCATTTCTGCAGAATATGTATCAGACCATCAATTCCATGGAAGATCTGACAGAGACCTGCGTATGCCCTCACTGCGGAGAAAAATTTGAGAAGCCGGTAAATTTTACAAGGGCGGAATAACCGTTTATCCAGAGAATGAGCTGTATAAAGAGGTTTCTTTTGTAGCTTATTATTTTCACTGGAGCTTTGAGTCAGTGATGCAGATGGATCATCTGACCAGACGGAGATTCTGCGCAGAGATATCAGATATACACAAGAAGATCAGCAAGCAGCCCAAAAATATTTTTGAGGTGTAAGGAATGAGCACATTAAAGAAAGAGGAACTGTACCGGCGGGGTTACAATTTCATCGTGTATCTGGAAGGAAAACAGATTCCATTTCAGAGGGTTTCAGGACTGGCAGATCAGGGCAGTTTTGAAACACTGCGGGAAGGCGGCCGCAACAGTGTGGTGTACAGCCTTAAGAATCAGGCGGACTTCCAGCGGACAGTGACGCTTGAAAGAGGTCTGCTGTCTGATGAGATGGAGATGACTCTGTATCAACCGGGGTATCGATTCCGGGAAGAGGTCTCGGTATTTATGCTGGGGCAGGATCAGAGCATCAGAAAAGCATATTATCTTCAGGGGTGTGTGGTAAATAAGATCAGCCTCAGCGATCTTGCAGCTTCTGAAAGTACGTTTGTGACTGCAACCATCGAGTTGTCCTATGAGGCGCTGGAAGAGGAAGGAAGCAAAAAGAACAGTGCCTGGTGGAAGCCCGGAAAATAACAGCACAGAATGATGGGAGTGAGAGGGCAGGATGCAGAACCGATTTGAACAGTTTTCCCAAAATATCATAGCTATGCATACCGGATCTGCCGGTGCATTTGACCCTGCCCGCATGATGTTTCCTCCAGAAGAGAAGGAGGCTTCTTCTCAGGAAATGCAGAATCTGTACATGACCAACGTGTACAGGATTCAGAATCTGACAGAAGAAAATTATCTGTATCGTCAGAATTTTCAGTTCCTGACGCAGATGTTTGAAAAACAGATCCACAAAAAGTTATACCCGCAGGTAGAACGTCAGGTGGAAAAAACGATCCGGCAGGAACTGCCAAAGGCAGAGGACCGGGTCATCCGAGAAATGACAAAAGAACTTCACACACTGGTGAAAGAATCTGGTGTGGAGCAGCTCCGGGTTCTGGAAAAAGAAGCAAAAGAAGAACAGAAGGTGCTGCTTCGGAAGATTGAAAATATATATAACAGCAGCGTATATGTGAATGTACAGGCGAAAAATATCCAAAACGACAACATAAGTATCAATGGTCGGGTGGAGAACGGTCAGAAAACAGGGAGTGCCAAAGACCGGAATACATGGCTTCGTACACAGATCACATCAGTGCTGGAACAGAAAGATCAACAGACAGTTAAAAATCTCACAGAGGAGATTCTGCAGAAAGTCAAGACAAAGGATGCATCTGTTGCAATCCAGCAGACGGAACGTGTCTACCTGGAGCAGGTGCTGGAAGGATATACAGAAGGAAAGACAGACCGCCAGCAGACTGTCCGGCAAGCAGCGGAAGTTATAGAACGGCTTCAGCAATCTGAAAAGGCTCGATCTACGCAGCTGCTTCAGTGGATGGAGATGGCAGCTCACTCATTGCAGCCATCTCAACATCCTACATCCCCGGCAGCAAAAGCCATGGAAAACCATACGAAAGAAGAGGTAATCCGGCAGAAGGCGGATATGGCACCTATGGAGCATCTGTCGGCACCGGAGGAGCGCGTAGCGCAACCGTCGCAGGCAGTTATAAATCAGGCAGTGCAGAGCCAGAGTCCACAGCCGCAAGCGGGACGATCACAGGATATGTCGCAGCCGCAGGTCTGGACCACTCAGACATTGATGTCTTTGCAGCATCAAACATCATCCATATCCTCCACCTCTCCGGCGGCGAAAGCCATGGAAAGTCATCCAGTAGAGGAAGAGGCAATTCGACAGAGAGCGGATGCCGCACCCATGGAGCATCTGACAGCGCCGGAGGAGCGCGTAGCGCAACCATCGCAGGCAGTCATAAATCAGGCAGTGCAGAATCAGAGTCCACGGCCGCAAGCGGGACGATCACAGGATATGTCGCAGCCGCAGGTCTGGACCACCCAGACATTGATGTCTTTGCAGCATCCAACATCTCCCATATCCTCAACCTCTCCGGCGGCGAAAGCCATGGAAAGTCATCCAGTAGAGAAAGAGGCAATTCGACAGAGAGCGGATGCCGCAGCCATGGAGCATCTGTCGGCACCGGAGGAGCGCGTAGCGCAACCATCGCAGAAGGGCGTAAATCAGGCAGTGAAGAATCAGAGTCCACAGCCGCAAGGGGGACGATCACAGGATATGTCGCAGCCGCAGGTCTGGACCACCCAGACATTGATGTCTTTGCAGCATCCGACATCGTCCACTTCTCCGGCAGCGAAAGCCATGGAAAGCCATCTGGTGGAAGATCTGATACTACAGAGGACAGAAGCCGCACCTATGGAACATCTGACAGCGCCGGAGGAGCGCGTAGCGCAACCATCGCAGAAGGTCGTAAATCAGGCAGTGCAGAGCCAGGGTCCGCAGTCGCAAGTGGGACGATTGCAAGATATGTCGCAGCCACAGGTATGGACAACTCAGACGTTGCTGTCTTTACAGCATAACTCTCCTTCCTCCTCACCAGAAGCGAAAGCCATGGAAAGCCATTCGGCAGAAGAAGCGACTCAGCAGAGAACAGAGATGGTCTCTATGGAGCATCTGACAATGCCACCGGCAATGTCACCGTCATCAACACAGGTAATGTCACAGGTAACGACACCGAAACCGGCAATGATACAGGCACACATGTTTCCGCAGATGCAGCAGCCACCGGAGATTCCTCAGGCGGCATCTATGAGACGAAGCAGTCCCAGACCGCAGCAGAGGACGATGCATCATCCACAGTCCTATGTGATGGAAGCCGCGCCGATCATATATGCGGAAGAACCGAAACAAGCAGCAGATCCGGGTGAACATCAGGTGATCAGAAAACAGATCCGTGAGATCACGGAACATATAGAGGAAGTAAAGAAGACAGTAGCAATCGAAAGACAGGTGTTGACGGAGCAGCAGAAAGAGTCGGTTCGTCAGGTGATCCGTTCTACACCATCTCTTCTGACAGAAGGGGAGATAGCGGTTCTGATGAAACAGAAGGTAGAGACAGAGATCTCACGGAAGATGGATGAAAGTATGCAGCAGATGACGAACCGTGTCTATCGAAGAATTGAAGAAAAGTTGAAGACAGAACGGGAAAGGAGGGGACGAATCTGATATGAGTACAGAGACAAGGCAGCAGCTGATCTATGGGGATGGAGCTCTTCAGAAAGCGTCACTGACTTATAAGAATCCTCAGTCAGGAAAAAATACAACGATTCCGGTTCAGTTCAACCCTACAGAATACTCCATTCAGAGGAGTCTGAAATACGAGAGTCACACAGGACAGGGAGAAGAGGCACATCCAGATGACCAGCAGGCATCCAGAAGTGGTCTTGCAATGTTAAATGTCAGTCTGATCCTGGATACCTCCACACAGATGCAGGACTATCAGATTCCAAAAGGGCTGTCCAAATATCTGAATGACAGCAAAGAACTGACCTCCATCTGTCAGGATATTTCGCTTATCATGAAGCGGAATGCAGAAAATCACGAACCAAGTATGGTGACATTTTCATGGGGAAGCATGGCATTTTACGGACATGTGACCTCTCTGAAAATCAGCTATCAGATGTTCAATCTCAATGGTATGCCGGTGAGGGCAAAGCTGGATATGGAGATCTCCGGTGAAGATAAAAGTATCCTGAATATTATCGGAGCCAATCCCCATGAATCCCCAGACCGGACCAAATACCGTAGAATCAATCAGCGGGAGGAGCTTTGGATGCTGGCAGATACGGAATATCATGATCCGTCCTGCTGGCGGGAGATCGCCAGAGAAAACGGGATCCTTAATCCGCGGAAGGTCGATTACACCAGACGTCTGAAGATTCCGGCACTGTAGGACAAAGGATCTATGGGAAGACAGGATAGACACAAGAAGGGGTGCAGCTATGGATTTGATGAAAGGAAGTACCAGTTTCCGTTCACTGAGAAAAAAATATGATGATTTTTCTGCACCGTCTGTGGAAGTGACTGTGGGAAGTACAAAGCTGGTATCAGGAGCCGGGGCAGATATTTTTGATCTGGAACTGGAGCTGACCAGTGGATTTGAGGCATCAGGATGTGTGTTTTACATTGACGGTGCGTATGATGAGAAAAATACAGATTTTAAGAAATTTGCAGACAAGATCCAGATCGGGGAATCGGTTGAGATCGCACTTGGATATGTGAGGCGTGAATCTGTATTCAAAGGATATATTAACGAAGTAGAATACCAGTATGGCATGGAAGATGACAGGAACCGGATCCGGGTGGAATGTATGGATGCCAAGGGACTTCTGATGAAGACCAGACGCATGGAGATCTTTACCCAGAAGAGTGCAGATGCAGTGGTCAAGGCAATTCTCGGAGAGACTCCTGTCAGCAGCTACATTTCCGGCAAAGAGATCGACAGCTGTAAGGAAGAAGAGGTTCCGCTCAGAAGTCATATGATGACAGATTATGATCTCATTGTTGAGCAGGCTCAGAAGCAGGGATTTGAATTCTTTATCTTGCAGGGAAAAGCATATTTTCGCAAGAAACAGAAAGTAACATCCACGATCCTGACGTTGTCGCCGGGACAGGGGATCCTGAGAGCCAGGCTGTCTTTGTCAGGGCAGCAGCTGGTGAAGAAGATCGAGATCCGGTCCATTGACGAGACCAATGGAAAGCAGATCAAAGGAGAAGCAGCCTTGTCTGGAACATTTGGAAAAGGTTCTGGTTATAAGAAGCTGCTGGGAGATTCCAGACAGGTCTTCTATGAGCCGGGGGTACAGGATGCAGCTGAGGCAAAAGCACGTGCGCAGGCAAGAATGGATCAGATCAGCCAGCGGTTTGGAGAGCTGGAATGTGAATGTGTGGGAATCCCGGAACTGTCACCGGGGCGGTTTGTAGAGGTGGATGAGTTATCCTCACAGGCAGACCGGAAATATTATATTACCTATGTACGGCATGTGCTGAGTGAGGATGGATACCGGACCTATATCAGGGCAGGAGTGAACAGTCTATGAATGGAATTACAGATCTATTTCACAGTGAAAATGAATATTATGACAATCAGCGGGTGACTGGGTTCGTACAGGGAACTGTGGTGGAAAACAATAATGCGGATTTCAAAGGAATGGTCAAGGTGGAATTCACGGTCTGGGAAAGCGGGAAGAACCTGTGTGAATGGGTGCGGCTGTTGTCTCCTTACGGAGGTGCAGACTATGGTCTGTATTGTGTACCGGAGATCAATGAAACGGTGCTGGTGGGATTTATCGGAGGCAGTCTGAAGCGGCCGTTCCTGCTTGGAAGTCTGTATCCGGGTGGAGCATCCATGGTATCCGAGAATTTTGATGATAAGAATCTGAAAAAACATCTGAAGACCAAGGGAGGCATGGACCTTCTGATCCTTGAGGAGAATGGAAAACAGAGCGTTACACTGACTACACCCAAAGGAAATGTGCTGACAGTCAGCGATGAGACAGAAAGCTGTAAGATTTCTGATAAAGATGGAAAAAATCAGATCAGCATGGATTATAAAAATGGAAAAGTAACCGTTCAGGCGGAGAAGACGATAGAACTGAAGGCAGGAAGTGTGGAGCTTACCATGGATGGAAATGGCGGAGCTATCAGTCTGAAAGCAAAGAAGATTGGAGTGACAGCGGATAATGAGATCGCACTGAAAGCCAACTCCGCATTGAAAGCAGAAGGCGCGCAGGTGGATGTAAAGGCGCAGGCCAAGATGAATCTGCAGGCATCTGGTCCACTGGCAGCCAAGGGAGCAGTGGTACAGATCAACTAGAAGGAAAGAGGAGACGGGCATGGAAGATTCAAGAGCATTTTTAGGAAGAGGCTTCGCATTTCCGCCGGAAGTCGATCCGGTGACAGGAAAATTCCGCATGGCAGAGGGGGAAGAAGATATCCGGCAGGCCATCTATATTATTCTGATGACCAGACTCAAGGAGAGGGCCATGCTGCCAGACTTTGGATGTAATCTTCAGGAATATATATATGATCTTCCAGATGCAGCATTTGAGTCCCGTCTGATCCGGGAAGCGGAGGATGCGCTGACCCGGTATGAGCCGCGGATCCGGCAGGTCAGTATATCGGTAGATCGTAATGATCATCTGCGGGGAGTTATATATCTGAACATTGACTATTATGTGAGGGCGACAAATAATCCGAACAACCTGGTATTCCCGTATTATCTGGAAGAAGGAATCGGAGAACTGTAATGATCCGGGAAGGAGATAAGAGCATGGAAAAACTGAAAAAGCTGATGAACTCTTACGTACCGGAATTTGCCTATGAACCGGGAGCGTCAGATCCAGGTTCAGTGCTGACAGATCTTTGCGCAGAGATGATCGGAACCTGTGAGGAGCGTTATAGCCGGGTGCTGTCCAAGCATCGGATCCAATATCTGAACCTGTTTGATCCATTGATCCAGGAACCGGTCAGTGCATCCAGAGGTTATGTACAGTTTCAGCCGGTGAAAGGATATGAAGGAATGGTTCCAATCCCGGCAGGAACCAGTGTGATCGCATCTCATCCGGACGCAGGAGAGCTCCTCTTTGAGACGGAGCATGGAATCACTGCGGTGGATACGGTACCGGAGCTTATGGTTGTCACCGACCGGAGTCAGGATCGGATCGTGAGAAAGCAGTATGAGCCGGGAGAACCCTTGAGCTTTACTGCATTTGGCGTGGAAGGAGAGAACCTTACAGAGCATAAACTGTATCTGTGCTTTGACAATCTTCTGGAGGAACTGACAGGGCTTGATCTGTATGTGTATCCGCAGGCATCTGCAGAACAGCAGCAGGAGGAATTGCTTCATAGTCTTGCCGGAAGTGATATGTGCTGGTCTGTCTTAGAAGCAGATGGAAAAGAGACGGTAGTTCCTTCTGTAGCAGAGGAACAGGGAGCCATTCATCTGAGCCTGCCTGATTATGTGCCTCAGAAAGCTGTGGTGGGACAGAAGGAAGGCTATTACCTGATCCTCACCTGTCTGGGAGAACTTCCGGACTGGTACGTAAAAGAGGTGTCGGTAAGCATGAAGCGCACGCACCTGATCCCGTCAGAACTATATCTGAACGGAACAAGTGAAAGTGCCGGTATGGTCTATCCATTTGGGAAACCCATGGGACTTTATAATGAAATGACGCTGGATGATAGAGAAGTGCTGAGCCGCCGGGGTGCGAAGATCAGTCTGTCGTTCCATCTGGGTTATCAGATCCGGGAAGAGCGGGCTGAAGTTCCAGAAATGGATCTGGAATATAAGGCGATCATGAAAAAGCCAAGAAAGCCGTTAAGTATCCGCGCGGTGGAAGTGTGTGCAGATGATGTATGCTGGGAGTATCTGAGCCGGACAGGCTGGAAGCGCCTGTTTCAGGAAGAACATCTGCGGTCCATGTTCAATGGTTCCACAGAAGGAGATGTGACCTTACAGTTTATCTGTCCGCAGGATATGACGGATTATGAAGAAAATGCCGGAGGCAGGATCCGGGTACGTCTTCTTCAGGCGGAAAATATTTATCAGATGCCGGCCATCTATCGTTGTCCGGTGCTGACAGGAATCAATTTTTCATATTCTTATGAAGAACAGAAACAGATGCCATCCTTTATCATGGCGAAAAATAATTTTGATGAGAAGGAAATGACCGGTATCTGGAAGCCGTTTTATCAGACAGAAAACAGCCGCAGGACGATGTATCTGGGGTTTGCCGGTTCCATGGCAGGTATGCCCTTAAGTCTCTATTTTGATATTGAAAATTACAGTGACAGACCTGTGGATTATCAGGTGGAGTATCTGTCACCCAGAGGTTTTCAGCCGGTGAGGATCACGGACCAGACCGGTGGTTTCTGTGGATCCGGAACGATCCTCTTTATGGTTCCTCAGGACGCAGTGCAGAAGAATCTCTATGGATATGAGGGATATTTCCTGCGATTTGTCAATTATAACCGGGAGAACCCGGAATATGTTCTGCCCCAGGTCAAAGGGATCTATCCCAATATGGCTCGGGTGGTCAATGTCAATACAGTGACCGAAGAATTTTATCTGGATGATATGGATAATGCCCTTCAGATCCAGCTGTCCCAGCAGAACCTTCTGAAAGTAAGGGTAGAAGTACAGGAAGAGACGCATCAGGGGCTTCAGTGGATAGAGTGGAAACAGGGCAGACACAGCTACGAAGGTGGGAGAACCTATCAGATCGATATGGAGGCAGGACTTCTGTCCTTCCGGAAACATGCATTTGCAGAATATCATCTGCCGGAGGATGGTCCGCAGATCAGGGTATCGCACAGCAATTACAATGGAAGTGCGGCAAATGTACCGGCGGACAGTATTACAACTCCGGGAACAGCAATCCGCTATCTGTCAGCCGTGACCAATCCATTTCCGACTTATGGAGGATACGACGGATATACAGAGCAGACCACCGGCCAGCTGGTGGCAGGACTTTTAAGAACCAGAGGGCGCGCAGTGACAGAGTCGGATCTGATGGATCTGATCTCCCAGGAGTCTTATGGAATTCGGAAAGTGCGGTATTGCAATCATACGGATGCCTATGGAAATACAGATGTAGATCAGGTGACCATTGCTGTTCTGGTGGAGGAATATGAAAAAGGTGCCCATGTATTTTCACAGGTTAAGAAAAAGATCAAGGATCGTCTGCTGAGCGATGGAATCTTCCAGCCTGCCGGCAGAACGCTCAATCTGATCCAGCCTCATTTTGTACGGTTGAATGTGCGGGTGTGGCTGGAGAAAGATTCCATGGAGCAGGCCTATGATATGCAGCAGCAGGCACTGGAACTGATCTGGAGATTTATTGATCCGATGGAAGGCGGCATGTCGGGACAGGGATGGCAGATCGGAGAACTGCCGTCACCGCTGCAGCTTACCGCATTTTTAAGAACCGGTATGGATGGCGTGAGTATTTCCAGAATGCTGGTCACCGCGTGGGAAAATGGACAGGAACGTCCGGTGGACAGTGAGTTTTATGAGAAGCATAAGAATCCGTTCCGTATGGCGGTAAATGGGGAACACATGGTATATATCGAGGTGAGAGAATGTTAAAGGTACCACAGCTTAATGACATGACATATGAGCAGATCATACAGAGGGCCGTGAGCCGTATCCCGTCTCTGACAGATCAATGGACAGACTTTAACAGTCATGATCCGGGAATCACGGTTCTCCAGACCTATGCGTGGCTTGTGGATATGCTGAATTATTATATGGATGCCACAGGGGATGTGCATGTGAAGAAATACCTGAAACTTCTGGGCATTCAGCAGCAAAAGCGCCGGGCAGCAGCTGGTTATGTAGTGATCCACGGGGACGTACAGCAGGAGATCCCAAAAGGAACCAGACTCTTCGCAGGTGATATCTCTTTTGAGACAGCGGAAGAATGGAAAGGTTCAGAAAACAGATTCTGTTCCTTCCTGCGGCAGATAGAAGATCAGTACCTGGATCTGACTGCATTTGCAGGTACTGACGGAGAATATGCCGATATCTTTCAGCCGGAAGAACAGGCAGCACAGGCTGTGTGTCTTGGATTTTCAAAGCCGCTGCAGGCGGAAGACAGGATCTATATCTGTGTGGAATATCAGGAGAGGAGAAATCCTTTTGATCAGACCTTCCGTCTGGGAACACTGGAATGGCAGGTGTTTACTGAAGAAGGCTGGAAGACAGTGGAAGTGGAAGACGAGACTTGCGGATTCTTAAGAAGCGGATTTGTGACGCTTAAAGATATGGCGCCTATGGCAGTATGGAGTCCTATGTTCGGCAATGGACGGGCATACTATCTGAAAGCCAATCTGCAGGAAAATACATATGACAGTTGTCCGCGGATAGGCATGGTGTATGTGAATCCTCTGAAGGTCATCCAGCAGCACACAGTCTGTAAAGAGGGAGAACTGCTGCCAGAGCTTCTGATCGGAACCACTGATGGATGTGCAGGGCAGAGCCTTCTGTTTGATTATCCCTATGCATATAAGTTTTCCCTGGCGGTTGTGGGAGAGGATGGAGAGGTAGAAACCTATCATTATGCAGAAGATCTGGAGGAAGCAGGCTACAAGGATCGGGTATTCACATATGAGGAAGAGACTCAGAGTATCCGCTTTGGTGATGGGATCCATGGAGTGATCCCGAGACAGAATAAAGATATTTATGTGACAGGTTTGATCTGTTCTCTGTGCGGCAATGGAAATGTGCAGGCAGGAGAACTGAACCGGTTTGAAGATCCGACCATCAGAGCAGCTGTCAGCAATCCACTGCCAGTGGATGGAGGACAGGATGCAGAGACCATCCGTGATATGAAAAAGCGGATGCAGAAGGAATTGTTCATTCAGAACCGGATGGCCTCACAGACAGATTATGAGACGATCGTAAAGCAGACACCGGGCCTTATGATCGATCTGGTGCAGGTGATCCCCGGAAAAGAATATGGCGTCATGCATCGCCAGAACCGGAGTGAAAATGAAGTGGTTGTGGTGGTCAAGCCGTGGAGCGATGAAAAAAAACCAGTTTTGAAAGAACAGTACCGCAAAGCCATTGAGGACTATATCGAACCATATCGGCTGATCAATACCAAGGTGACGGTGGAATCTGCCAGATATGCAGGTATCTGCGTACATGGAAAGATCGCATTGGAGCAGGATTCGCCAAAGACCAGAAAAGCGGTACTGGAACGGATCAGCAGGGAGCTTTCTTATACAGAACGAAAGCATCCTTTTGGAACGGTGATCTCTTACGGACAGTTGTTTACAGCACTGGAAAATACCGAAGGGGTAAAAAAGGTACTGGAACTGAATCTGGAGAGAACTGGAAATGCAGCCAGAAAGAATGACAGAGGAGATGTGCTTCTGGATGCAGATGCGCTGGGGATCCTGGAGGAGACAGATCTGGAATTTTGCTAGAAAGGAGGAACACCGGCTATGATGGAAGAAGGAAAAAAGATTAATTTTTACCGGCTGGGTCTGGAAAATGGAAGACGGTACCGGATGGAGCTGACAGATGAATACAGACTTACCGGAACAGGCGGCGGTGTGTTCCTGTATCTGGCGCCAGTTTATGACTCCAGAGATCGGGATGGATCCTGGCATAGACTGGTTCTGGAGGGCGATTTTTATCGTTGCAAATATGAAGTATTGGTCATGGCGACCAATGAGAATCTGACAGAGCAGACAGAAAAAGCATGGGAAGAGGGCAGTTCACCGGATCTGTTCTGGCCGGAGGGCTCTTATGTACGGAAAGTAAATACAGATGATTTTCTGCTCCATGAACTGAAAGGCCGGTATCTGTGGGTACTGATCCGAATATCGGGAGCTGCCGTTGACAGTCATTTCTGTATGGAAGGATTTCGTGTGGAATTTCCGTGGACCAGTTTTTCTGGTTATCTTCCGGAGATCTATCAGGAGGCCGGACAGAATTCATTTTTTGAGCGTTATATGGCGGTCTTCCAGAGCATGTACGAAGATCTGGAGCAGCAGGTAGATCATCTGCCCCGGATCCTGGACTATGAGAGCACACCGGACGAAAATCTTGGAACGCTTCTTACGTGGACAGGAAAGCCTTATGGAGGCGCAGAACCTGGAGCGGAGAAGATCCGTATGCTGATCCGGGATTTAAGTAAGATCCAGACCGGAAAAGGTACGGTACGGGTGATGAAGCAGATGATCCAGTTTGTTACCGGTCGGGACGCGGTAATCATGGAGTATTTTAAGTGGCATGACTGGATGCGCAGAGGAGCCAGCCAGTTAGAGCGGTATGAGAAGCTGTTTGGAAAAAATGAAGATCAGTTCTGTGTGATCCTGGATCTGACAAGGGAAGGTCAGCCAGTGGTGCCGGAGGAGCTTCAGAAACTTCTGCAGGAATACACGCCTCTTGGTATGAACAGTAATCTGATTTTTCTTGACTGGTCCAGCCAGATGGATACGCACTGTTATCTTGATAAAAACAGCCGGCTGGCAATTCCGGAGCGTGCGGATACCAGTGGATTCTCGCTGGATGGAAATTATGTACTTGGATGATTTTGATGCTTGCAAATTAAGCGTCAGCCGTGTATAATGTTCAAAAATAGGGAGCTCAAATAGATGGGCTGAGAGTAGACTTTTTAGTCTTGACCTGGAACCTGATTTGGATAATGCCAACGTAGGGAAATACATGTCGCAAAGAAATGCACTTATGTGTCGTTGCTCTCTGTTTTGTGTGAACTGGGGGCACCACTTTTCACAGAGTATGACAGGCGCCGAATGATATGCTATGCGTATCATTCGGTGCCTTTTTGCTTTTTCAGGGTGTCAGAACGGTGAAAGGAGAGCTTGTCATGGTAAAGATCAATGGAGAAGACAAAGAGATTGCCGGAAGAAATCTTCTGGAATATCTCAATGAAGCCGGATTTGAAACAGAACGGGTGGTTGTAGAGAAAAACCTTGAGATCATCCCAAAAGATCAGTTCGGACAGGTGGTCATCCAGGATGAAGATGTGATTGAAGTTGTGAGATTTGTCGGTGGAGGTTGAGAGATGACAAGGATGCAGAAGGAAATGCAGGAGCGGATCTCCAGGGAACAGCTGGATCAGGCATTTGATGCCAGATTTCCAGAAGAGATGCGGACAAAACTGCGCAATGCCAGAGTGGCTGTGGCAGGACTTGGAGGATTGGGATCCAATATTGCAGTGATGCTTGCCAGAAGTGGAATCGGTGAGCTTCTGCTGGTGGATTTTGATACGGTGGATGTGACCAATCTGAACCGGCAGATGTATTTGATCCCTCAGCTTGGCAAGCCAAAAGCAGAAGCATTGCCGGAGATTCTGTATCAGATCAATCCATATCTGACATATCGCTCCGTGTGTATAAAAGTTACACCGGATAATGTAAAGGAACTGTTTTCAGAATATCCGATCGTATGTGAAGCATTTGATAAGCCGGATCAGAAAGCCATGCTTGTCCGGGAACTGCTTATGCAGTGTCCTAAGACGATCGTGGTGTCGGGAAATGGTATGGCGGGGTATGCAGATGCCAATGAGATCCGTACCTGTCAGGTGATGAAACGATTATATGTGTGCGGAGATCAAAGTACGGATGTTGGAAATGGAATCGGACTGATCGCACCAAGAGTGGCAGTCTGTGCTGCACACGAAGCGAACAAAGTGCTGCAGTTGATTATGCAGACAGAATCATAGTTTACGAAAAGGGGAAGAAACATGGAAGATAAATTTATATTAGGTGGTAAAGAATTTCACAGTCGTTTTATTCTGGGTTCAGGAAAATATAATCTGAACCTGATCAAAGCAGCAGTAGAGCAGGGAGGAGCAGAGATCATCACGCTTGCTCTGCGCCGTGCCAACACACAGGAAAGTGAAAATATTCTGGACTTTATTCCGAAGGGAGTGACACTCCTTCCGAACACCTCAGGTGCAAGAACTGCAGAGGAGGCAGTCCGGATCGCACGTCTGAGCAGAGCTATGGGATGTGGAGATTTTGTAAAAGTGGAGATCATGCGGGATGCAAAATATCTGTTCCCGGATAATTATGAGACAGTAAAAGCAACGGAAATCCTTGCAAAAGAGGGATTTGTAGTGCTTCCGTATATGAATCCGGATCTGAATGTGGCAAGAGATCTGCAGAATGCAGGCGCGGCAGCTGTCATGCCGCTGGCAGCGCCGATCGGAAGCAACAAAGGTCTTGCAACGAAAGCGATGATCCAGGTTCTGATCGATGAGATCGATCTGCCGATCATTGTGGACGCAGGAATTGGAAAACCATCCCAGGCATGTGAAGCCATGGAAATGGGAGCAGCAGCCATCATGGCAAATACAGCCATTGCTACAGCTGGAAATGTACCGGAGATGGCAGCCGCATTCAAGCTTGCTATTGAAGCCGGAAGAAAAGCATATCTGACAGGAATGGGAAGAGTCCTTGCCAGAGGTGGAAGTGCATCAGATCCGCTGACAGGATTTCTGCATTAGGGAGGAACGGTCATGAATGAAGAAAATCAGGTATATTTTGTAGACAGTGATACATTGCCTCCGGCTGCTCTTGAGAGAAAGCATCGTCTGGAACAGGATCCGTCCTTCCGTACCAACCATATGGAATACATGAAAGGAATGGAGATCATACAGTCCGATATCAAGGATAAAGTGCTCAAAGCCATGGATGAATTTGACTATGATGCTTACACTGCAGCGGACGTGGAGAGGGCTCTTTCTCATGAGACCTGTTCCGTAGAGGATTTTAAGGCGCTGATCTCTCCGGCAGCAGCTCCTTACCTGGAACAGATGGCTAGGAAGGCAGAAGAAGTCACGAAGAATCATTTTGGAAATACTGTCTATATTTTTACACCTCTTTATATTGCCAACTACTGTCAGAATTACTGCATATACTGTGGATTCAACTGTTACAACAACATTCGCAGAAAGAAGCTGACTTTTGAAGAAATCGAGCATGAGATGCAGGTGATCGCAAAGACCGGTATGGAGGAGATCCTGATCCTGACAGGTGAGAGCAGGACCTATTCAGATGTGACGTATATCGGAGAAGCAGTGAAGATCGCGCGGAAATATTTTAAAAATATCGGCATTGAGATCTATCCGGTCAATGTGGATGAATACCGGTATCTGCACGAATGTGGGGTAGATTATGTGACGGTATTTCAGGAGACATACAACACGGATAAATACGAGACGCTGCATTTGATGGGGCACAAGAGGGTGTGGCCTTATCGATTTGATGCGCAGGAACGGGCATTGATGGGAGGCATGCGCGGAGCCGGATTTTCAGCACTTTTAGGGCTGGATGATTTCCGAAAGGATGCGCTGGCAACGGCACTTCACGTCTACTATATCAACCGGAAATATCCACACGCTGAACTTTCTCTGAGTTGTCCGCGCCTCCGTCCGATCGTAAATAATGATAAGATCAATCCGCGGGATGTGGGAGAGAAGGAACTCTGTCAGGTGTTGTGTGCATATCGGTTGTTCCTGCCCTTTGCAGGAATCACGGTGTCCAGCCGGGAGAGCGAAAGCTTCCGAAATGGAATTACGAAGATCTGTGCTACGAAAGTCTCCGCAGGCGTTTCTACCGGAATTGGTGACCACGAAGAAAAATACGAAGGAAAAGAAGATGCAGATGTGGGAGACGAGCAGTTTGAGATCAATGACGACCGCTCCTTTGATAAAATGTACCAGGATATGGAGCGGGGCGGTCTGCAGCCGGTCCTGAATGACTATATCTATGTATAATCCATATGAGCATGCGATTGTGATCACCAATCGGACAATGGTTCAGGGATCATTTCTGGAACAGATGGAGAAAGTGGTCTGTCTGCATCCTCAAGGGGTGATCCTCAGGGAAAGAGATCTGTCAGATGAAGAGTATGAAGCTCTGGCCGAAAAAGTGCTTGGTATCTGTGCAAGAGAGAAGGTATCGTGTTTTCTTCACTCCCGGATCTCGATTGCAAGGAGACTTGGCTGTACAGATATCCATCTGTCGATTCCGTATGTGCAGTCAATGTCGGAGACAGAGAGGGAAGAACTTCGGAGGAACTTTGCACAAGTCAGCATTTCCTGTCATAGTATGGAGGATATGGAACTGGCGGTACAGGCTGGTGCTTCTCAGATCATTCTTGGCACCATCTTTGAGACAGACTGCAAGAAAGGTCTGCAAGGAAAAGGTGTGGAATTTGTAAGACAGATCTGTGCCAGGTGTCCAATCCCGGTCTATGCGATCGGTGGTATGAATCTGGAACGGATCTCACTTGTGCGGCAGGCTGGAGCAGCAGGCGGATGTATGATGTCCGGATTTATGAAGTTATAAAATGATTTGTAAATGGTTATGAGCGGTTATATAATGAAAATAACGACTCATAACCATTTTTTTGATAAAGGAGAATATACATGAGATTTTTGCATCTGGGAGATCTGCATCTGGGCAAATCCCTGGGAGATTTTGACCTGATCGGAGATCAGAAATATATATTGGATCAGATGCTTGCAGTGATCCGGGAAAGGACGGTAGATGCGGTACTGATCGCCGGGGATGTTTATGATAAAGCTATTCCCAGTGAGGCTGCCACTAATCTGCTGGATTATTTTCTGTGTCGCCTGGCAGAAACAGGAGTGAAGACCTTTCTGATCAGCGGTAATCATGATTCTGATGACCGGCTGAACTACGGCAGCCGGTTATTCCAGGATAATCAGATCTTTATTTCTTCTGTTTTCAGAGGAGAATTGGAGAAATATACCGTAGAAGATGAGCAGGGGGAAGTGGATGTGTATTTGCTTCCATTTGTGAAAGCATCTCAGGTGCGGCATTATTTTCCAGATGCAAAGATTGACTCCTATGATGATGCAGTGCGTGTGATTATTGAGCATGCTCATCTGGATCGTCAGAAGAGAAATGTGATCGTGGCACACCAGTTTGTGGCAGGCAGGTCAGAAGATCCGGTACTGGCAGGTTCGGAGAGCATCGGAACACAGAGTGTGGGACTGGCGGAGAAGATCAGTTATGACTGCTTTGATCCGTTTGATTATGTGGCGCTGGGGCATATTCATTCGCCCCAGAGAGTAGGAAGAGAAGAAGTTCGATATGCAGGATCACCGCTTAAATATTCTTTGAGTGAGGTGAATCATATAAAATCTGTGCCATTAGTGACCCTCGGAGAGAAGGGAAAGGTGTCGGTGGAACTGATCCCGCTGTCACCTATGAGAGATCTGCGCCATATAAAAGGCTCCATACGAGAATTACTGGATAAGAAACATGTGCAGTCGCCGGAGGACTTTATCTATGCAACTCTTACGGATGAAGAAATCATAGGTGATGCCATGGGAATCTTTCAACAGGTCTATCCCAATACAGTGAAGATCGACTATGACAATTCCCACACCAGGGAGATCGAGCAGGTGGATCTTTCCCATATTGTTGAAAATAAATCATTTTCGGAACTGATCAGTGATTTTTATCAGCTCATGTATCAGTGTGAGATCAGTGAAGAAGAGATGGACTATATGAAAATGGCAGCGCGGGAGGCAGGAGTGATCCATGAAACCGAGTAAACTGATCATAAGCGCATTTGGACCCTATGCGGGACGGGTGCCCGAAATAGATTTTACAAAATTTGAAGAAAAGGGGTTGTTTCTGATCTCCGGAGATACGGGTGCGGGTAAGACGACGATCTTTGATGCCATCTGTTTTGCGCTGTATGGAACGACCAGCGGCTCTTACCGGGATACGAAAAACTTAAGAAGCGAATATGCCAGCGATACAGCAGAAAGTTATGTAGATTTCTACTTTTCTCACCAGGGAAAAAATTATCACATCTGGCGGCAGCCTTCTTATGAGAGAAAAAAGCAGCGGGGAACCGGTGTGATCACGGAGAAGGAAAAAGCGGTATTTTACGAAGAAGGGAAGGCTCCTGTTGAGGGGCTTACCCAGGTGAATCTTGCGGTGAAGGACCTGCTCCATATTGATGAAAAACAGTTCAAGCAGATCGCCATGATCGCTCAGGGGGAATTTCGGGATCTGCTCAATGCGAAGACGGAACAGCGGACGGAGATCCTGCGGACCATTTTCCTGACCGATGGCTATAAGAATATTGAGTACAGGTTAAAAGATCGGATGGATGCAAGCTATGCGATCAGGCGGAAGACAGAGGACAGCATTGTTCAGTACTTTGGGGATGTGTCAGCATCTAAGACAGATGTGTTGTCAGAAGAACTGACAGAACTTAAGGACAGAGCCAGAGAGTCTGGCAGTGCGTGGAATCTGGAAGAACTGCTGGAATTGCTTGGGCGTCTGATACAGTCTGATCAGGAGAAGCTGGAAGTGGAAAAGGAGCGGCTGGAGCAAGCGGAGTGTATTCTTCGTTCCAGACAGAAAGTACTGGCAACGGCTCAGACCAATAACGAGTTTATTGACCGGTTGCTGTATCTTCAGAAGGAAAGAGCAGAACTTGCGACCAGAGGGCAGAAGATCAAAGATGCCACAGATCTGCTGGACAGGCAGAAAACAGCCACCCGGGAAGTGCATCCAGTATACCTTGCATGGAAATCAAAAGCAGATGCTGTGATCTATACGGAAAAAGAGATTGAAAATAAGCAGCAGAGCCTTCTGACTGCGGAGAAGACGGCAAAAGAGGCAGCGGAGCAGTCTACACTGGCAGAAGAAAAAAGAGGCAGAGCAGAGGAACTGCAGAAAAAAATCGATAAAATCAATGCAGAGGAACAGAAATATCAGCAGAGGGAACAGTTAAAAGAAAAAGTTGCCGCATTGACAAACGATCAAAAGATACTTGCAGAAAAAGAAACAAGTTATGATACAGCGGAAAAAAAGCTGGAAGAAAGCATACAGAATCTGAAGGAAACTGTGGCAGAGTTGAAAAACAGGCCGACAGAGATGCAGGAGATCAGAAACCAGGGAGAGAAGCTGGAAGAGCTGGCAGAGAACATTCGCGCGATCCTGGGAAAGCGGGTATCGGACAGAACTGCGGGGAAAAGAAAGCTCGCTGAAAAACAGCAGGTATTTCTGAAAGCTCGGGAAAAGTATGAAGCTATCCGGGAAAAGCGTATGGAAGCAGAACGAATTCTGGAAAATTGTCGGGCGGGAATTCTGGCAAAAGACCTGGAGGAAGGTCAGAAGTGCCCGGTCTGTGGTTCTGTGCATCATCCAGAACTGGCATCTCTTCCAGAACGATTCATTACAGAAGAAGAGCTTGAAAAATATGAGAGCCGGGAGTCCATGCTTCAGGAGCAGAAGGATCAGGCAAATACGGAGGCAGAAAAAGCAAAGACTGCTCTGGAAGTGCTGGAAAAGCAGTTGCAAGTGGATGGCATGACCTGCCTGAGACGGGCAGGGACAGAACATCATCCAGAAATAGAATCTCTGGACGAACTGTTGGTGTGTCTGCAAGAGGCATATAAGACGCTCCTCTATGAGAAAAAAGCAAATCAGGAACGACTGCTTATTCTGCAGGCAGACTGTATGGTATTGAAAAAGGCGGAGAAGGATCTTGCAAAGGCAGAAGAAGAGAGCAAAAGACTGGCAGATGACAGAAAAACTCTTACGATCAGAAAACAGGAAACAGAAAGCAGTCTGATTGAAGCGAAGACCATGTTCAGTTCCTTAAGTGAACTGAGTTTTGATACCTGGAAAGAAGCGGAAAAGGTCTGCACAGACTCTGCAGATGAGGTACAGCAGATAGGTACTCATATTCAGCAGGCACTGCAGGCGCAGAAAGATGCGGATGAGAAAGTAACTGCCCTGCAGGCATCACTGGAGACTCTTGCCAGAACTTTGGGTGCACAAAAAGAAGATGAAGTGAAAGCAAAGGCTGCCCTTGAAAGTGTACTGGAAAAACAGAAGTTTCAGTCTGTGGAGGAACTGCTTCCGTTTGTGGTAACAGAAGCAGCCCTTAAGAAGACGGAAGATCAGATCACAGATTACAGACAGGCAGTGGCTACCAATCAAACACAGCTTTCCCAGGCGGAAAAGGATGCAGAGGGAAGACAGCCGGTGGATGCACAGGCTCTGAGTGAAATGTGTACGTTACAGGAGCAGACGGTAAAGACATGTCGGGAAGCAGTCAATATGATCCGTAACCGGATCGCCAATAATTCTGAAAAACAGACCAATATTCTTTCTCAGAGAAGCACCTTTGAGAAAGCATCAAAGGAATATAGCATATCCCGGAGATTGTATACCCTTGTAAAAGGAACTACAGGCAACGGCAAGATCACATTGGAGCAGTATATACAGGCGGCAGGTTTTGACGGAATCATTGCGGCGGCAAACCGGCGGCTCCTTCCTATGAGTGGTGGGCAGTATGAACTGTACAGACAGAGGGATTCTATTGGAAAGAAGATCAACAGTTTTCTGGATCTGGAAGTACTGGATAACTATACCGGACACCGGCGGCCAGTGGGGAATCTCTCCGGTGGCGAGAGCTTTAAGGCTTCTTTAAGTCTGGCACTGGGGCTGTCAGATACGGTCTCTTCTAATCTGGGCGGTATTCAGATGGATGCTTTGTTTGTGGATGAAGGATTCGGAACACTGGATCGAAAGTCCATGGAAGATGCCATGGATGCACTGATCAATCTGTCCGGAACCAATAAGCTGGTGGGAATCATCAGTCACCGGGAAGAACTGAAAGAAAATATTCCACAGCAGATCAAAGTGAAAAAGCTCCGGGATGGAAGTCAGATCACCATTGAGACTGATGTGTAAATAATCATTTTAGTAGCATAAATTATGCGATTATAGGAGATATCAAAAGATCTAAAAAAATTGAAAATCGTTGTGAGATACAGGAAAAATTAAAAAAGATTCTGGATAACGTGAATTCCATTTATAATAACGATATTTCTGCCAAATTTTTGATAACGTTGGGAGATGAGTTTCAGGGGTTACTTGAGATAACGGCTCCCATATTAGAAATAATCAAATATATTCAAAGAGAAATATATCCAATTAAACTTCGGTTTGGTGTTGGAATAGGGAATGTATCTACGTTGATTAATCACGAAGCAGCGATTGGCGCGGATGGACCAGCTTTTTATGCAGCACGTGAGATGATAGAATTTCTGCGTGAACAGGAAAAAAAGTTGAAGAAGCAGGCGGCAGATATTCAGATTTCTGTGTATGAAAAAAAATGTTTTGAAACAGAAGAAATAAATGCGATGTTTTCACTTTTGAAAATAATTGAAGATAGCTGGACAGAGAAACAACGTTATACAATATGGGATATGATGATTCACCAAGGAAGTCAGGAAATGTGCGCTGAAAGAATGGATATAACTCAGTCAACGGTTGCAAGGAGACTGGCGGATGGAAAGTATATCATTTACCAAAGAACAATGGAAGTTATTGATGAAGCAATACGAAGATTAGGAAATAAGAAATGGTAATCAGATATTTGTTATTATTGGCTTTGGGGCATGTGTTGTTTTTTGTAATATAATTATTTTAAACTAAAATATATATTAAATGAAGGGACAGGAGGATACAGTATGTTATTTTTAGAATATCCAAAATGCAGTACTTGTCAGAAAGCGAAAAAATGGCTGGATGATCACGGAATCGCTTATGAAGACCGTCATATTAAAGAGCAAAATCCCAGTGCGGAGGAATTGAAAGCCTGGCATGAGAAAAGTGGATTTCCGCTGAAAAAATTTTTTAATACCAGCGGAATGCTCTACAAAGAAATGCAGTTAAAGGACAAACTGCCGCAAATGTCAGAAGAAGAGCAGTATGCATTGCTGGCAACGGACGGTATGCTGGTGAAACGACCGGTTCTGGTGGGGGATGGTTTTGTGCTGACCGGATTTAAGGAGAGCACCTGGGCGGAGGCACTTGGCATCAAATAAAGGAGGCGAAAATTTATGGGAATTGCAGAGATGTTGGATGAATTAAAGCAGAAGGCGCACAATGATTCCGCACTTCGTGAAGAACTGCTTGCCACCAGGAAGGAAGCACAGCCCTATGCTGCGTTCTGTAAGAAATGCCGGGAGCTTGGATATGAGATCTATGAGATGGATCTGATCACCGCAGGAGAAGAAGCCTATGCGGCCATGCGCCGGAGCACCAACGGCGGCGGAGAGAATTCTCCCATGCTGGAAGGTGAAGATGATTATTATGAGCTGTTTTTTGCGGGTCTGTAAGTAAAGGAGAGAAGACCGATGAAGAAACCACGGATAGATGAACAGGCAGTGGTGGCAGACGGAGCAGTTGTACTTGGCGATGTGACGATTGAGAAGGATGTAAGTATCTGGTACAATGCAGTGATCCGAGGGGATGTTAATTCAATCAGTATTGGTGAAGGAACGAATATTCAGGATCTGGCAGTGCTGCATGTGGATGCAGATGCGTCCCTGGCTATTGGGAAAAATGTGACGATAGGTCATGGAGCAATCCTTCATGGATGTACGATCAAGGATCAGGCTTTGATTGGCATGGGAGCCATTGTGTTGAACGGTGCTGTGATCGGAAAGGGAAGTATGATCGCAGCGGGCGCACTTGTGCCCCAGAATACGGTAGTGCCGGACGGAGCTCTCTATATGGGAAATCCTGCCAAATTTAGAAGGATGCTGACGGAAGAAGAACTGACAGCAAACCTGAAAAATGCAGCAAATTATATAAAAGAGAGTAAAGATCTGAATAATTAGTCAAATACCTATTGCCCTTATAGGTATTTCGTGATAGGATAGCAAAGAAATAAATGTAAAAATGATAGAGGCGCAGGATTCATGAGTAGATGTCAGTATACGGTCGGAAACGGCTGGCATGGAAAGGGGAGACTGCCGAAGGAATCTGGATATTCCGAGAGAAGGGTTCCTGGGCTGCCGCAGAATATGCGTCAGACTGTCACAGGGCTGTGGAGCGCTATCATTGGTCGGACATAATAAGAAGAGACCATGGATGCAACCAGTCGTTGTGTTCATGGTTTTTTTATGCTATAAACCGTTTGGTCCGGGCTCTATCGTATTTGCAAAAGAAGGGAGATTTTTATCATGGAATATGTACCTGCTATGTATGCCACATTCTGGGCGCTGATACCGCCAGTTGTGGCAATCGTTCTTGCGTTGATCACGAAAGAGGTGTATTCTTCGCTGTTTGTTGGAATTCTGGTTGGAGGTCTGTTCTATTCAGGATTCAGTTTTGAGGGAACCATCGTTCATATCTTTGAGGATGGAATCATTGGAGTATTGTCCGACAGCTACAATGTGGGTATCCTTGTGTTCCTGATCATTCTGGGAGCCATTGTATGTCTTATGAACAAGGCTGGTGGATCAGCAGCATTTGGCCGCTGGGCAAGTGACCATATCAAAACACGTACAGGTGCACAGCTTACAACCGTTGCGCTTGGTGTTCTGATCTTTATTGATGATTATTTTAACTGCCTGACCGTTGGAAGTGTTATGCGTCCGGTGACAGACAAGCATAATATTTCCCGTGCAAAGCTGGCATATCTGATCGATGCGACTGCAGCACCGATCTGTATCATTGCACCGATCTCCTCCTGGGCAGCTGCCGTTACTGGTTTTGTCGAGGGAGAGGATGGACTGTCACTGTTCATCAGTGCGATCCCGTATAACTTCTATGCACTGCTCACCATCGTGATGATGCTCACCATTGCAGTGCTGAATATTGATTTTGGCTCCATGAAGATTCATGAGGACAATGCGAAAAAAGGCGATCTGTTCACCACACCGGACCGTCCTTATGGAGAAGCAACCGAGTTGGAAGACACTGGAAAAGGAACAGTCAAGGATCTGCTGATTCCGATCATTGCACTGATCATCTGCTGCGTCATCGGTATGATCTATACCGGTGGATTCTTTGAGGGTGCGGATTTTGTAACTGCATTCTCCAACAGTGATGCATCTGTAGGTCTTGCAATCGGAAGTGCATTTGCACTGGTGATCACCATTCTTCTGTATGTAAGCCGCAGAGTACTTGGATTCAAAGAGTGTATGGATTGTATCCCGGAGGGCTTCAAAGCTATGGTACCGGCTATCATGATCCTGACTTTTGCATGGACTCTGAAATCCATGACCGACAGCCTGGGAGCTGCAGAGTTCGTAGCTGCTCTGATCAAGGGAAGCGCAGCAGGTATTGTAAATCTGCTTCCGGCTATTATCTTTGTAGTTGGATGCCTGCTGGCATTTGCAACCGGAACTTCCTGGGGAACTTTCGGAATCCTGATCCCGATCGTTGTAGACGCATTCCAGGCAACCAACCCGACACTGATGACCATCGCAATCTCTGCCTGCATGGCAGGAGCTGTCTGCGGAGACCACTGTTCACCAATCTCTGATACGACCATTATGGCATCTGCAGGAGCGCAGTGTAATCATGTAAATCATGTATCTACACAACTGCCGTATGCAGTCAGTGTGGCAGCCATTTCCTTTATCACCTACATCGTGGCAGGATTTGTGCAGTCCGCATGGATCTCACTGCCGGTTGGTGTGGTACTCACACTGGGATATCTGTTGTTCATGAAAAAACGTACAGAGGCATAAGAATTACATAATTGAGAAACAGAGGGGCTGTCGCGTAAGCGGCAGTCCTTTTTTATAGTCAAATGAAAATGCAGACTCTTATTGACAATCTTTCCTATGATATTCAGATAGCTTTTCCAGATAGAAAAGGGTATTCTGTTCGTAATCTGAAGTACATGGCGAAGTTTGCTGCTCGTTTTTCTGATAGAAAAATTGTGCAAGAGGTGCTTGCACAAATTACATGGTATCATAAAGTTCTGATTCATCAATTCAGAATTGTATTTCATTTTCCAATATGCTATACTGTGCATGAATTAGATATATCTAACTAAAAGAGGGAAAAGTATGAGCGATTGGGTACTGAAAGGAACGGATGTGAGCCGGTGGTACGGAGACGGAGAAGTCCGTGTTCATGCGTTAAACGGGGTATCTTTCGAGATCTGTCCCGGGGAATTTGTGGTGGTCTTAGGACCGTCCGGTTCCGGTAAGAGTACACTTCTTAACCTGCTGGGAGGCATGGATAGTGCCAGCGGCGGCGAACTGTTATATGGAGAGAAAAATCTGTCGGAGATGACGGCACTGGAGCTGTCTTCTTACCGCAGGGACGTAGTGGGATTTGTGTTTCAGTTCTTCCATCTGATTCCTACGCTGACAGCCAAGGAAAATGTGGAGCTGGCATCCAGCATTACACCGGGTTCCCGAAGTGCGGATGAGGTGCTGGAGATGGTAGGACTGGCGGAACGAAAAGAACATTTTCCGGCGCAGATGTCCGGTGGTGAGCAGCAGCGGGTATCCATTGCCAGAGCAATCGTGAAAAATCCATCAATCCTGTTGTGTGATGAGCCGACCGGAGCATTGGATTCCAAGAACAGCCTGGCGGTGGTAAAGCTTTTGCTGGATGTGAGAGATCAGATTGGCTGTCCGGTGGTGACTATCACACATAATGCGGAGATGGCTAAGGTGGCAGACAGGGTCTTCTATATGAAGGATGGTCAGATGATCCGGGTGGAGAAAAATGAGCATCCACTGAAAGCGGAGGAGCTGCTATGGTAAAGCTGCTGTTCTTGAAAATGCTTCGGGATATGAAGAAGAGTCTGGCAGCTTATGGAATCTGTCTGTTGATCGTTGGTGTGGGCTTCTGTGGCTTCTGCGTCATGTCGGTGGCGAAGGATCATCTGCTGGTGTCCAGAGATCTGCTGTATGAGAAAAGCGCATTTACAGAAGGATTTGCGGAAGTTTATGAGGCTCCGGCAGCAATCAAAGACAAGCTGGCAGACATACCGGGAATTGGAGAAGTACAGGCCAGGATCATCAAGGAAGCAAGGCTTACAGATATTGGAGATGGCAATGCCAGACTGAAGCTTATTTCTTATGAGAAAGGTGGCAGAAATGTGCCCATGCTTTTTCAGGGAACGGATGTGAAAGCAGGAGAACTTCAGGTGGTTGCCGGAAATGCATTTTTGGAAGCCAGAAGTCTGGCTGTGGGAACGAAGATCCATGTGCTGGTATCAGGAAAGGATACGGAGCTAGAGATTACAGGTGGGGGCATTTCGCCGGAAAATATCTACATTATTAGAAATATCGTGGATATGTATCCCGATGCCGCCAATTATGATGTGGGATTTGTGGATCAAAAGACCATGGAATCCCTGTACGGCATGAAAGATATGGCCAACAGCTTTGCTTTTGATCTGGATCTTGGCTACACTATTGACGATGTGAAGGATCAGGTGGAAGATCTGTTAAAGCCCTATGGATGTTACAGCGTCTATGGAAGAGAAGATCACCAGTCAGCGTCCATGCTTGATTCAGAATTAGATCAGCTGGATCAGATGGCATTGGTATTGCCGTTTTTGTTCCTGTTTGTGGCTGCAGTGGTGCTGTATATTACCATGCATCGGCTGATCGAGCAGCAGCGGATCCAGGTGGGGACCATGCTGTCCATCGGAATCACTGGCAGACAGATTGGATGGCATTATCTGGGATATGGTCTGGCTATTGGTGTGATCGGAGGTCTGGCAGGCGGACTTCTGGGAAATGTGTGTGCTACACCGTTGGTGGATTATTATCGGGTCTATTATAATCTGCCGGATGCACAGGCAGGAATCTCCATGAAATATCTGGTGATCGGTGTAATCCTGGCAAGTGTGTTCTGCTCAACAGTCAGCTATCTGTGTGCCAGAAAACTGACTCACTTAAGTCCTGCGGATGCTCTTCGTCCACCAGCTCCCAAAGGGGCGAAAAAGACGCTGGCAGAGCGGATTCCAGGACTGTTAAAGCTGTTTACAGTGCCTGGTATCATGGCACTTCGAAGCATTGGAAGAAATCCAAAGCGAAGTATGCTGTCCTTGTTTGGTATTGCCTGCGCATTTATGATCACGGCAACGCTCATGTCGGTGAGCAGTCTGTTTGATGTCTTTTTGTTCGATAATCTGGAAAAAGTACAGCATCAGGATTTTACCGTTTATTTTGAAGAACCACTGAAAACGGTGGATGTACTTTCTTCCGTTGAAAATGAAAATATTGAGAAAATGGAGCCTTTTGCGGAGACACAGGCAAAGCTCATACGTGGCAATGAAGAACTGGACTGTACAGTGCAGGGCATTGACAGGGATTGCGAACTGGTACATCTCTATGATGCAGATGGTGGAACAATTCATGTGGCATCAGAAGGAATCGTCCTGTCGGTCCATATGGCTCAACGGTTGGGTGTTGGTGTTGGCGGCTGGGTGGATGTGAAAGTGACATACCCGGAAGAACGGATCACGCGGGTGCCTGTCACTGCAGTTATGGAGCAATATATGGGAACAACTGCCTATATGTCTATGGAAGGACTGGCGGATATCAGTGAATATCGAAATGTGTGTACGGGTCTCTATATTAAGGCTGCTTCCGGGGCGGAAGAGCTGATCTGGAAAGATCTGGAAGGAGCACCTCAGGTGACCGGACTGGAAGGCAGGATCGCCAAGATCCAGAAATGGAGGGATATGATGGGGAGCTTTGATATGCTGATCGGTATGATGGTAGCTCTTGGAATCCTGATAGGTCTGGCAGTGCTGTACACCAGTGCACTGATCAGCTTTGAAGAGCTGAAACGGGAACTATCGGTGATGCTGATGCTGGGGCTGACAGCGAGCGAGTGTCTGGAAGTCATCAGCGTGGGTCAGTGGATATTGACTGCTGGCGGTGTGCTGTTGGGAATTCCCATGACTTTCTGGATGAGCCATGCATTTGCAGTGTCCATGTCTGCCAAGATGTTCAGTATCCCAGATTTTGCAGATGCTGCATCGGTGGCAGAGTCTGCTGTGCTGATGTTCATTGCGGTATTTATCAGTTCCAGACTGATACTTAGAAAATTAAAAGCGGTATCCCCTGTATCGCTTCTGATGGAGAGGGAGTAAAGAGATGAAAAAACGAGTAAAGATCATTGCAGGAGCAGTACTCTTAGGTGTGCTGGCAGTGGCAGGACTTGTGGTGCTGTTGATGCCTGTGCGTGTGGAGACTGAGACAGTCCAGAAGGCAGACCTTCTGGATACTTTTACGGTATCGGCAACAGTAACTCCGAAGGATAGCCAGTATGTATGTGCACCGCTGTCAGGCACTGTGTCAGAAGTGGCAGCCAAAGAAGGCGAGACTGTAGAGCAGGGTGCAAAGATCGTCGTACTGGATGACTCTCAGACCAGGGATGAACTGAACCGTCAGATTGAGTCTCTGAAGGCACAGAAGACCAGTGCACAGAGTGAAGGAACTTCCACAAAAGCCCAGTTGAGTGTGAGCCGTCAGCAGCTGGAATCTCAGCTTAAACAGGCACAGCTTACCTATCAACAGCTTTACGGGGAGGAGGGTCATGCGGAGCAGCTTTACCGGGTGGCTTCTGAGAATTTTGACGCGGCAAATGTAGCATACTGGAAAGCGTTTGATGAGTATGACGGTTCCAAGGATCCAGCCAAGCAGTCCGTGTTAAGCTCTCTGGAGGGTGCCAGAGCGGCAGCAGAGCAGGCACTGGTGGAAGCGGATAACAATCGTTCCGAATCCACAAAGGCATATTATGAGAGCCTGATCGCTTCTTATGAGTCCCAGTTAAGTCTGTTGGACGGAAGTGTGAAAGCGGTAAATACTGGAACCAGTGCGTCCGGCCAGCAGATTGATCTTCAGATGCAGCAGGTACAGGAAGAACTGGATAAGACAGCACCAACAGCTCCAACAGATGGTGTGGTATGGGAGATTCTTGTAAAAAACGGGGATTATGTAACTCAGAATCAGCCGTTGTACCGGATCTACAACACCGATCAGATGACACTGGAGGCAGATGTGCTGGATACACAGGCGGCACTGCTGAAGGAAGGTGATACCGCTACCGCAGAACTGGCAGACGGAAGTGAACTTACCGGAACGGTATCTTTTCTCTCGCCGGTATCCACGCAGGAGCTGTCGGTGCTTGGTATTGAGGAAAACAGATCTAAAGTGATTTTGGATGTAGATGGTCTTTCTGAAAAGATGGGTGCCGGTCATCAGGCAGATCTGACCTTCTCTGTGGTTCGGAAAGAAGATGTGCTGCAGATTCCATCTTCAGCCATCGTTCCGGGAGACAATGGAGATGCTGTCTATGTGAAAGCTGACGGCAAGGCGGTTCTCAAAGAAGTGGAACTTGGAGAACAGAGCGGTGGACGCTCGGAGGTAATCAACGGTCTGGAAGAAGGAGACCAGGTGGTGACCAATCCGTATGACACTGGAATCAAGAAAGGAACACATATAAAATAAGGCAGGACTGTCGGTGAAAAATGGATTTCACCGACAGTTTTTCAGCTTTACCCGAATATCCAGGTGTGTTATAATGTGCGATAGCGCAAAGCAGTGCCAGTTTCACAGGGAGATGAGTCGGCTGTTTACAGACGGACGCATCTCACAAGAAACTGATAGGGCGTGAGCCCGACAACGAGAGAAGTCGAAGACTTCTCGAGTGCGCACTGCGATAATGATAAATATAAGATTAGATAGAATAGATAGTGAGGTAACTGAGTGGCAGAATATACACCAATGATGCAGCAGTATCTGAAGACCAAAGAGGAATACAAGGACTGCATCTTATTTTATCGCCTGGGCGATTTTTATGAGATGTTTTTTGAGGATGCGAAGATCGCATCCAAGGAACTGGAACTGACGCTGACCGGAAAAAGCTGTGGTATGGAGGAACGTGCTCCTATGTGTGGGGTGCCCTTTCATGCGGTAGAAGGATATTTGAGCCGTCTGGTGTCAAAAGGCTACAAAGTGGCGATCTGTGAACAGGTGGAAGACCCGGCATTGGCGAAAGGGCTGGTAAAGCGGGAAGTTGTCAGAATTGTCACACCTGGAACCAACCTGAATGCACAGGCGCTGGATGAATCCAAGAACAATTATGTAATGAGCATTGTCTATGTCAGTGACCGGTACGGCATTTCCTTTGCGGATGTGACGACCGGTGATTATTTTGTAACGGAGGTTGATTCTGCCAGAAAGCTCATGGATGAGATCTATAAGTTTACGCCTCGGGAAGTGGTCTGCAATGAAGCACTTCTTATGAGCGGACTGGAACTGGATGATCTGAAGGAACGGCTGAATCTGGTACTGTATCCGCTGGAAAACTGGTATTTTGATGATGAACTGTGTAAAAATACACTTCGGGAGCATTTTCATGTGAGATCGCTGGAAGGACTGGGCGTGGCAGATTTTGGCTGCGGAGTCATTGCAGCAGGTGCGCTGCTCCGTTATCTGACAGATACACAGAAGACATCTCTGGCACATATGACAAAGCTTCAGCCTTATGTGTCCGGTAATTTCATGATCATTGACAGTTCCAGCCGGAGAAATCTGGAACTGGTGGAGACCTTAAGAGAAAAGCAGAAGCGTGGTTCTCTTCTGTGGGTGCTTGATAAGACGAAGACGGCCATGGGAGCCAGAACTCTGCGTGGTTATATTGAACAGCCGCTGATCGATAAGGAAGAGATTGAGAAGCGTCTGACTGCTATTGAGGAATTGAATTCCCAGATGATCACCAGAGAGGAATTGAGAGAGTATCTGAATCCTATCTATGATCTTGAACGACTGATCGGGCGGATCAGCTATCAGACAGCGAATCCAAGAGATCTGATCGCATTTAAGACTTCTCTTGGCATGCTGCCGCCCATCAAGACATTATTATCCGAATTGAAAAGTCCGCTGATGCAGGAGATCAGTGAAGAACTGGATACATTGACGGATCTATATGATCTGGTGGAGAAGTCCATTCAGGAGGAACCGCCTATCTCCATCCGGGAAGGAAATATGATCCGGGATGGCTACAATGAGGATGTGGATAGATACCGGACTGCCAAAACAGAAGGAAAATCCTGGCTGGCCGAGATAGAGACCAAAGAGCGTGAGCGGACCGGAATCAAAAACATGAAGATCAAGTTCAACAAGGTCTTCGGTTATTATCTGGAAGTGACGAATTCCTACAAGGATTTGGTGCCGGAGGATTATATCCGCAAGCAGACCCTGACCAATGCAGAACGCTATATTACTCCGGAGCTGAAAGAACTGGAAGAGACGATCCTTGGAGCAGAGGAGAAGCTGACCGCATTGGAGTATGAATTGTTCAGTCAGGTGCGGGATCACATTGCGTCCCAGGTACTTCGGATCCAGAAGACCGCCAAGGCGGTGGCAAAGCTGGATGTATATACTGCTCTTTCTTATGTGGCAGAAAAAAATAATTATGTTCGTCCGAAGATCAATGCCAAAGGTGTGATCGATATTAAAGGCGGAAGACATCCGGTGGTGGAGCAGATGATATCCAATCATATGTTTATCAGTAATGACACGTATCTGGATAATCAGTCCAACCGGATCTCCATTATCACCGGACCGAATATGGCAGGTAAATCCACCTACATGCGTCAGACGGCACTGATCGTTCTCATGGCACAGGTGGGAAGCTTCGTTCCGGCAGACAGCGCGGATATTGGGGTAGTAGACCGGATCTTTACCCGTGTGGGTGCATCCGATGACCTGGCCAGCGGACAGAGTACCTTCATGGTGGAGATGAACGAGGTCTCCAATATTTTGAGAAATGCAACCGCCAACAGTCTGCTGATCCTGGATGAGATCGGAAGGGGTACCAGTACCTTTGATGGCTTGTCCATCGCATGGGCAGTGATCGAGCATATTGCAGATAAAAAACTGCTGGGAGCCAAGACCTTATTTGCCACCCATTACCATGAACTGACCGAGCTGGAAGGCACCATGGAAGGGGTCAACAACTACTGTATCGCTGTCAAGGAAAAAGGCGATGACATCGTATTTTTAAGAAAGATCGTCAAAGGCGGAGCAGATAAATCCTACGGAATCCAGGTGGCAAAGCTGGCTGGTGTGCCGGACAGCGTGATCGCCAGGGCTAAAGAACTGGTGGAAGAATTAAGTCAGGCAGATATTTCCGTCAAAGCGAAATCAATCGCTGAGGAAAGCCAGGCAAAGGCAAAGCAGAAAGCCAAACCGAAGAAATACGACGAGGTGGATCTGGAGCAGATCTCCCTGTTTGATGCGGTGAAGGATGATGATGTGGTGAAAGAACTTCAGGAGCTGGACATCTCCAATATGACGCCGATGGATGCCATGAATACCTTGTATCGGCTTCAGAATAAGCTGAAGAACCGTTGGCAGAGCTGAACATAGAGAGAATAGAAAATGGGAAAGATTGCAGTATTAGACCAACAGACAATTGATAAGATCGCTGCCGGAGAGGTGGTGGAGCGCCCGGCTTCCGTGGTAAAAGAACTGGTGGAAAATGCTATTGATGCCAAAGCCACACAGGTGACCGTGGAGATCAAAGACGGCGGAATCGGATTTATCCGGATCACAGACAATGGAAGTGGAATGGAAAAGGACGATATTCCGCTGGCATTTCTGCGTCATTCCACCAGTAAGATCCGAAGCGCGGAAGATCTGAACGGAGTGTCCTCCCTTGGATTCCGGGGTGAGGCGTTATCCAGTATTTCGGCTGTGGCTATGGTGGAGCTGATCACCAAGACCAGAGAGAGCATGATGGGAAATCGCTGCTGTATTGAGGGTGGTGTACAGAAGACACTGGAAGAGATTGGTGTGCCGGACGGGACCACATTTATAATCCGTAATCTGTTCTTTAACACTCCGGCAAGAAAGAAATTTCTGCGAAGTGAGATGAGTGAAGGTTCAGCGATCCATGAGTTGATGACCCATCTGGCATTGTCTCATCCAGAGGTGGCATTCAAAGTACTGATCGGTGGACAGATGCGGATCCAGACTTCCGGAAATGGAAGCCTCAAGGATGTGATCTATCATATCTATGGAAGAGATGTGGCCATGCGTCTGATTCAGGTGGATCGGCAGGAAGGCCCTGTGCATATTACGGGATTCCTGGGAAAACCGGAGATTTCCCGTGGGAATCGGAATTATGAGAATTATTTTGTAAATGGAAGATATGTGAAGAGCAAGATCATTGCAAAGGGTATAGAAGACGGCTACAAAAGCTTTATGATGCAGCACAGGTATCCTTTTGTGTGTCTGGAATTTCAGATTGATGGCAACTTGCTGGATGTGAATGTGCATCCCTCCAAGATGGAGATCCGGTTCAGCAATCAGAACCTGGTTTATGATCTGGTGGAACGGACGGTGAAGGATGCCCTGTCCGGAAAAGAACTGATCCCGGAAGTGACGCTGGATACACCGGCGCGGAAACCCATAGCAACGCAGACATCAGAGTCGAGATCGCAGATGAGCACATCTGGTATGCCGGAACAGCGGGTATCTGCGCCCATCACAAGAACGATTCCACAGCGGGCAGTGGTCAGTGAGCAGCCCATGGAGTGGAAACGACCGGAGAGCAGACCGGCAGCAGAAACACCGCAGGCTTCTGCACCGGCAGGGGCAGCGCAGACAGAACGGGTTCCGCTGGAAAAATTATGGAAGACACCGGAACCAATGCCGACGAAAGAGCAGTCCAAGCCCAAAGACTCAGGTCTTGATTACTTTATGGAACAGATGCGTAAAAGGGTGGAGGAACGCCACCGTCAGGAGGCAGAGGCGGCCGCAGTTGAGCAGACCAGGCCAGAACCGCCTGCAGAAGGGGTCAAGACTACACCGGAACCGACCCAACAGCCACCGGCTCCCCAGATAGACAAACCGGAGCAGATGGAGCTTTTCGACGGTAAGCTGCTCTCAAAAGAAGCAGCGATCCATCATGTGATCATCGGGCAGTTATTTGATACTTACTGGCTGGTACAGTATGCAGACAAGCTTTACATTATTGATCAGCATGCAGCCCATGAAAAAGTGCTGTATGAAAGACTGATGAAAGATCTGAGGAACCGGACATTCCAGTCTCAGTTATTATCGCCGCCGATCATATTGAATTTAAGCATGCAGGAAGAGGAATTGTTCCTGAAATACCGGAACTGTTTTACAGACATGGGATTTGAAATCGAGGAGTTTGGTGATCGGGCCTATGCAGTACGTGCAATTCCATCTAATCTGCCAGGAATTGCCAAGCAGGATATTCTGATGGATCTGCTGGATGGTCTGTCAGACATTACGGGGACAGCCAGTTCAGAGACGCTGCTTGACAAGGTGGCATCTATGTCCTGCAAGGCAGCAGTTAAGGGTAATCATCAGATGTCTTCCATGGAGGCGAAGGCACTGATCGATGAGCTTTTGTCGCTGGAAAATCCTTACAATTGTCCTCATGGAAGACCGACGATCATTTCCATGAGTAAATATGAGCTGGAGAAGAAATTCAAGAGAATCGTATAGGAAGGAAAGAGGCTTATGAAGGAGCCATTAATCATATTGACCGGGCCGACCGCAGTGGGCAAGACCCATCTGTCCATTGCTCTTGCAAAAGCAGTGGGGGGAGAGATCATTTCGGCGGATTCCATGCAGGTCTACAAACATATGGATATAGGTTCGGCAAAGATTATGCCACAGGAGATGGACGGAGTCCGTCATTATCTGGTGGATGAGCTGGAGCCTTTTGAAGAATTTCATGTGGTGCGCTTTCAGGACATGGCGCGTGCTGCCATGAAGGAGATTCGAAGCCGTGGGCACATTCCTATTCTTGTGGGAGGAACCGGATTCTATATTCAGGCAGTGGTGCGGGATATTGATTTTACGGAAAATGAAGCAAGTCCCTATCGGGCAGAGCTGGAAGCACTGGCAGAGGAAAAGGGAAGCACCTGGCTTCATGAGGAACTGCGTAAGGTCGATCCAGAATCTGCAGAAGCCATTCATGAAAACAATGTGAAGCGGGTCATCCGTGCACTGGAATTTTACAGACTGACCGGGAAGAAGATCTCGGAGCACAATGAAGAGCAGAAGGAGCGCCAGTCGCCCTATCATTTTGCCTATTTTGTGCTGAATGATGAAAGAGAGCATCTGTACCGGCGAATCGAGCAGCGGATCGATCAGATGCTGGAACAGGGATTAGTGGATGAAGTAAAGAAGCTGAAAAGCATGGGCTGCCATCAGGATATGGTATCCATGAAAGGGCTTGGATATAAAGAGATTCTGGACTATCTGGACGGGATCACTACATTGCCGGAAGCAGTAGAGATCCTGAAGAGAGATACCAGACATTTTGCAAAGCGCCAGATCACCTGGTTTAAGCGGGAAGAAGATGTGATCTGGTTAAACAAGCAGGACTACGCATATGATGAGGACAAGATCCTCGGTACTATGCTGGAAATATTAAGAGAAAAGGATATTATAAAATGAACTTAAGTGAAATGTATCAGGAGATGGGCATTGATCAGGATGTATATGCCTATGGACAGAAAATAACAGAGGATTTGAAGGAACGTTTTTCGGAGATCGATGAGACTGCAGAGTACAATCAGCTGAAGGTACTGCATGCTATGCAGAAAAACCGTGTCAGCGATATTCATTTTGCTGCTACCAGCGGATATGGATACAACGATCTTGGAAGAGATACACTGGAATCCGTATATGCAGATACCTTCCATGCAGAGGCAGGACTGGTGCGTCCGCAGATCACCTGTGGAACTCATGCTCTGGCAATCGCACTGGCAGCAAACTTACGCCCGGGAGATGAGCTTTTAGCTGTTTCCGGAAAACCTTATGACACGCTGGAGGAAGTCATTGGAATCCGTCCAAGCAATGGAAGCCTTGCAGAGTATGGCGTGACCTATCGCCAGGTGGATCTGAAAGCAGACAGCAGTTTTGATCTGGAGGGGATCCGTGCAGCTGTCAATGAGAAGACCAAGATGGTGCATATTCAGCGGTCCAAAGGTTACCAGACCAGAAAGACCCTGTCTGTGACAGAGATTGGCGAGGTGATCGCATTTGTCAAATCCATCAAACCGGATGTGATCTGTATGGTGGACAACTGTTATGGTGAATTTGTAGAGCGGATCGAGCCTACAGATGTGGGAGCAGATCTTTGTGTGGGATCCTTGATCAAGAACCCAGGCGGCGGACTGGCACCCATCGGAGGCTATATCGTAGGAAAAGAGGCTTATGTGGAGAACTGTGCATACCGCCTGACTTCTCCGGGTCTTGGAAAAGAGGTAGGAGCAACTCTTGGAGTTATGCAGTCCTTTTATCAGGGATTTTTCCTGGCTCCGACCGTGACTGCAGGAGCACTGAAAGGTGCCATCTTTGCAGCTAATGTGTATGAAAAACTGGGATTTTCTGTACTTCCTGATGGGACTGAGAGTCGTCATGATATCATTCAGGCTATTACTTTTGGAAAACCAGAGGGTGTGATCGAATTCTGTAAAGGAATCCAGGCAGCAGCACCGGTGGACAGCTATGTGGAGCCGGAGCCGTGGGCAATGCCGGGTTATGACAGCGATGTGATCATGGCAGCAGGTGCATTTGTGCAGGGATCTTCTATTGAGCTGTCTGCAGATGGACCGATCAAACCGCCCTATGCCGTGTATTTCCAGGGTGGACTTACCTGGGAACATGCCAAATTCGGTATTCTCATGTCTCTACAGAAGTTGAAAGATGCAGGGATCGCAAACTTATAGGATGACTCTATGAAATGTGCACATTGCGGGGCGAATCTGAAGCTGACGGATGAATATTGCCCTTATTGCGGAAGAAAAAATACGCAGAGCAGTCAGCATGTAAAAGAAAAGAAATATTATGAAAAGGATTCCACAGATACCCGGGAGAAGGTACATACTGTATACCGGAGTTCTTCGGAACTGCGGGTGCGGGGAATCGCAATCCTTATATTGGCAGTGCTGGTGATCGTTCTTCTGTTTGCCACTTTTTATGTGGATGACAGAATATATTACAGGAAGCAGGAATGGGCGGTGTCCCATGAGGATGAAGTATCCACACAGATCCGTCAGTATCTGGATGAGGATCGGTATGAAGCTTTTTATGGATACTGCGATGCTTATAACCTGACTGGCTGGACGGCCGGGCCGTTTCTCAAATACCGTCCGCAGATGGAAGCAGTCCGTATTGGTATGTTTATTGACCAGCGGGCAAATGAATATCTGACTGCGGATTCTGTCTATGGGCAGAACAGTGCAATGGAGAGCATCAGCGGCCTTCTGCCGGAATTTTACAACAGAGACAGTCTCTGTTATCAGTCAAGAGAAGTCATGGATCCGGATGAAGTGAATGCGGATCTGGACCGGATCTATGAGCATATGGAAGAAAAATTGATGGTTTATTTTGGTCTGACAGAAGAGCAGGCGCGGAGCCTTTCCTCCATGAGTGAGGAAGAGATTCTGCTTCTGCTGGAGGAGACAAGAGATGAGTAACATACAATGCAGATCCTGCGGAGCCATATTTGACGATCATCTGACAGAATGCCCATACTGTGGAGCAACCTGCATCAGAGGGTCGGAGAACGCGTTTTTACGATATCTTAAGAAACTGACAAGAAGGGTTGCAGATGCTCCGGCGCAGTATGCCAGGGAAGGGAAGAAAGCATGGAAACATGTGGTGATCCTGGTCTTCTCGACCATGCTGGTCGTGATGCTGGGAGCTGCAGCAGTATTTACATACAGTAACATGGAAGAGCAGGCAAGATGCCGACAGATCAAGGAAACCATATTACATGAACAATAGAGAACGAAAAGAACATGCAAAAAGCATGAAAGAATTTGACCGTGACTATCGGAAGACAAAGGAAGGTGTCTGGAAGCAGACCAGACAGTATCAGACTGGTTCACGCAAAAAAGTGGTGATTGGATTGGCTGGATTTTTCCTGATCGTGTTCTGCATTTTTATGGCAGAATTACAGGCTGGAGCATTGGAAAAATCTCTTCGCCGCTGGAAAGCGGGAAACAACTATGATACAGTTATCAGTCAGATTCAGGAGTATCTGGATCAGGGCGAATATGGAAAGTTATTTGAGTATGGAGAATATTACCATCTGACGGATTCGGAAAAAGGAAAATTTGCGGACTACTACAATGTGTTCTGGTGTGCATGGAGATACGACAGAACTGCCGGTGATATGGACAGCTATTTAAGAAGTCAGGACTATGAAGATCAGAGCATCAGAGACAGTTATTTACAGAGTCTGGCGGACAGTCTGTCATCTTTTTATCAGGAGAGCTGGCCGGATCAGTACCCGGAAGAGATGCGTTCCATCTATGAGACCATGAGAACCAGAATGGGAGAATTGCTGGAAGAAAGAATCGGACTTTCGGAGGAAACAGTTGAAGAACTGGATGGAATGACTTCTGCAAGGATCGCGAAGCTTCTTCGGGAAAGGGGACAGGCAGAATGAAAAAATTATTAAGTCTGGTGATCGTCATTTTGACAGTCCTTATGAGCATTGAACTGATTGCCATTGCAGACAATGCCATTGGATTTCTGCCGGACGGAACCCGGACGGTGACCTTCCTTACATATATCAGCAGAGAAGAATATGCGTACTGTGTGGAGCGTTATTATAAAAATGAGGCTCTGGGGGTAAAGCCTGATGAAGAGATGCTGGAGTGCTATGGGGTAGCCAGATATTATGAAGCAGCTATTCAAAGACAGGTGAGCCTCAGAAAAGGAGACAAGGAGCAGGCAAAGGCCGCAGAAGAACAGATGGAACAGGCTTACGGACAGATGGGAGAGCTTGCGCCGGTGAGAGACAGAATTGACGAGGTGATAGAGCGTTGAAACAAGTATTGATCATAGGAGGAGGAGCTTCTGGACTGATGGCAGCGATTACAGCGGCCAGAAACGGGGCGAAGGTGACCCTTCTGGAAAAGAACAGACAGACTGGTAAAAAACTGCTGGTCACTGGAAACGGGCGATGTAATTTTACCAACCGGAATCAGGAATTATCCAATTATCGGACAGATCGGCCGGATCTGGTGAAAGAAGCACTGGAGAGCTTTTCGGTGGACGATACGGTAGATTTTTTTGAAAGTCTGGGCATCCTTACCAAAGAGAGAAATGGCTATCTCTACCCGGGCAGCGGACAGGCTTCTTCTATTGCAGATGTGCTTCGGCTGACTGCGGTGAAAGAAGGAGTCAAGATCGCCTGCGATACGAAAGCACTGGCAGTGAAAAGAATCAATGACAGATTCGCAGTGGAGACAGAAGGCTGGACTTATGAGGCAGATGCCCTGATCCTTGCCTGTGGCTCCAAAGCAGCGCCGGAGACAGGTTCTGACGGGGACGGTTATACATTTGCAGAAAGTATGGGACATACGGTGGTGGATCCACTGCCCGCTCTGACAGGTCTGTGTGTGGCAGAAAAAGATGGAGGTAAGGTAGCAGGCGTTCGGGCAGACGGAGCAGTGACCTTACAGATCGGAGAAGAGAAATACTGTGAATCCGGGGAACTACAGTTTACTTCGTATGGACTGTCAGGTATTCCGGTATTTCAGATCAGCCGATATGCGGCGAGAGCCCTGAACCAGGGAATCGAATGCAGTGTGACCTTGGATCTTTGTCCTCTCCGGAAGCGGGATCAGGTGCTTACAAGATTAAAGGATCGGAGAGCATATACCCAGGAGCGAAGAGGTGCAGCCGTGCTTCTTGGCATGTTTCCGGATAAACTGTGCAGTCTTCTTCTGGAGCGCGCAGGAATCTCACTGAAGAAGCAAGGCGGAGACTGGACAGACGAGGACTGTGATCGACTTGCCGCACAGATCAAAGGACTTCACTTTACCATCAGCCGGTGCCGCGGCTATGAACAGGCACAGGTCTGTACAGGAGGAGTCCCTTTGACAGAACTGGATCATACGACCATGGAATCCAGGCGCGTGCCAGGACTTTATCTCACTGGAGAGCTGATCGATGTAGATGGAGCCTGCGGAGGCTATAATCTTCAGTGGGCATGGACCAGCGGATATCTGGCAGGCAGAGCAGCGGCACAGGAACAGAAAGGTATAGAAGTACATGCTTAGAATCAGACAGTTGAAGCTTCCGGTGGAACACAGCCGCCGGGATCTGGAACAGAAAATCATCAAGACTCTGCGTATTCGACCGGAGGAACTGATCCGTTATGAATTGATCCGCCGTTCGCTGGATGCCAGAGGCGGGGAATTAAAATATGTTTATATGATCGATGCAGAGGTGAAACGGGAACCAACCGTGCTGAAGCATTGCAATGGTCATGCGGAAAAAGCGGTGAAAACCTGGTATCAGTTTCCGAAAGCGTCCGCAGATGCAAAAAAAATACAGGGAAGACTGGTCATCATCGGTGCAGGACCTGCAGGACTGTTCTGCGGTTGGATGCTTGCAAAAGCAGGCTATGCACCGCTGGTTTTAGAGAGAGGCGAGAAGGCAGAGGATCGTGCCAGGACGGTGGAGCATTTCTGGCTGACGGGAGAACTGAATGAGCGGTCCAATGTACAGTTTGGAGAAGGCGGAGCAGGTACATTTTCTGATGGAAAACTGAATACACTGGTAAAAGACCCGGTGGGACGCAACCGGAAAGTACTGGAACTGTTTGTGGAAGCCGGAGCCGATGAAGAGATCTTATATGAGCAGAAGCCTCATCTGGGAACAGATGAACTGATCGGAATTGTGACCTATATCCGAAAAGAGATTGAGCGTCTGGGAGGAGAGGTACGGTTTCATTGTCAGATGACAGATCTGATGATCCAGAATGGACAGATCCATGGTGTACAGGCCACAGATCTGAAGACCGGAGAGATGGAAGAGATCGTTTCCGGACAGGTAGTGCTGGCAGTGGGACATAGTGCAAGAGATACCTTTTCCATGCTGAAGACCAGGCAGATCCCTATGCGGGCAAAGCCTTTTGCGGTGGGTGTACGTATGGAACATCCGCAGGAGATGATCAATATCAGCCAGTATGGAGCTGATTATCCATCATTTCTGCCGTCAGCAGCTTATAAAGTAACCCGGCAGACAGGTGCAGGAAGAGGTGTATATTCCTTCTGTATGTGTCCGGGCGGCTATGTGGTCAACGCATCGTCAGAAAAAGGTCATCTGGCTGTCAATGGAATGAGTTATCATGCGCGTGACAGCCGGAATGCCAACAGTGCCATGATCGTGACTGTGACGCCGGAGGATTTTGGAAGTGATGATATTCTGGCGGGTGTGGAATTTCAGAGAAAGCTGGAGCGGGCGGCTTATGAACTGGGCGGCGGAAAAGTTCCGGTGCAGTTGTTCGGAGATTTTTGTCAGAATATACCGACAACCACGCTGGGAGAGGTGGAGCCTTGCATCAAGGGACAGTACACGTTTGCCAATGTGAGGAACATTTTCCCGGCAGAGTTGTCCAGTGCACTGGAAGAAGGAATCCACGGCTGTGAGAAGCTGATCCGTGGATTCGACCGGCCGGATGCAGTGTTATCCGGTGTGGAGAGCCGGACTTCTTCGCCGGTGCGGATCATGCGGGATGAGACCTTTGAAAGTGAGATCAGGGGACTTTATCCCTGCGGAGAGGGAGCCGGATATGCAGGTGGGATCACATCTGCGGCCATGGACGGATTAAAGATTGCAGAAGCAATTGCAAAAAAATATTTGCCGTGTTATGATTAAATGAACTGGTTTTGGAGGTAAGATACAAATGAGAGGAACGAAGAACGGATGGACATTACTTCTGCTGATGCTGGCCGGTGTGGTAATCGGCGGATTTATCGGAAGCATTGCATCGAGTGTGCCGGGACTGGACTGGCTGAATTACGGGCAGGCATTCGGACTTGAGAATCCACTGGTTTTATCTATGGGACTTGTGGTACTTACATTTGGTCTGACCATCAAGATCACGATTGCCGGTATTATCGGCATTGCACTGGCGATCCTTATCTATCGCTGGATCTAGTTATAATAAGATAACCGAAGGGATGTCTGAACACCAACGGAGGTTATCGCATATGAACAAACAGTTTGACTGTCTGCCTGAAGAAGACAGACCCTATGAAAAATGTATTCGCTATGGAGTGCAGGCACTGACCAACAGGGAACTGCTTGCAGTGATCCTGAGAACAGGAGCAAAGGGAAAACATGTTCTTGATCTGGCAGGAGAGCTGCTGAATCTTGTGCCGGAGAGGGAAGGGTTTACCGGGATCCGGCGGTTGAGCATGACCGAGCTTTCAGCGGTTCATGGAATCGGAAAAGTGAAAGCAGTACAGCTTAAATGTATTCTGGAAATAGCGAGACGGATGGCAAGAGAAGAAGCCGGCGAAGGGACTGCATTTACTTCGGCAGAAGCTGTGGCAGGATATTATATGGAAGATCTGCGCCACAGAGAACAGGAAGTGCTTCTGGTCCTGATGCTCAATCAGCGGGGACGGTTGTTAAAGGAGACTTACCTGTTTCAGGGAACCGTGAATGCATCGGTGATCTCACCCAGAGAGATCTTTCTGGAAGCTCTGTCAGCCAGAGCGGTACAGATCATTCTTCTGCATAACCATCCAAGCGGAGATCCGCGGCCGAGCAGAGAGGATCTTGAAGTGACCAGAAGAGTACAGGAGGCCGGAGAACTGATTGGAATTACATTGACGGATCACATTATTATAGGAGGTCACTCCTATATCAGTTTTCGAGAAAAAAATTATATGTAGACACAGAGAAAGAGGGAAAAATATACCATGAATAATCATAGTTTTGGCTGCGATTTTGGATCTTATCATCTGAAAATATACAACAGAGATGCAGATGGATATTTGATGCAGCATAATATGGTAGCAGTTCAGGATAAGAATACACTGCTGGCATGCGGAGATGAGGCATACGCTATGTATGAAAAAGCACCGGCCAACATTTATGTAGGTGCACCTATGTCTTATGGTAATCTGGCGAGCATCAGCAATATGCAGGCATTTCTGAAAAAACTGCTGGAAGAGAATATTAAGGGACAGCTGAAAGGTGCAGACTTTTTCGTGGCACTTCCCACAGATATGCAGGAACGGAACTTTACCATGCTGATTCAGGATTCTGCCATGAAGCCAAAGACCGTATATCTGGTTGACAAGCCAGTAGCAGCAGGTCTTGGTCTTGGCATCAATGTAAAAGAGGCACAGGGAGTTCTGATTGTAGATATCGGAGCTGAGACTACGGAAATATCCGTACTTTCTCTTGGTGGAACTGTGATCAGCCGTCTGATCCAGACCGGTGGACGTTCTATCGACGATGCGATCCAGAGTGCGATCCGTAAGGAATACAGTTTCTTTATTGGAAGCAAGACTGCAGAAAATATCAAAAAAGAGCTGGCATATGCTATAGATCCGGAAGAAAAGACCATGCAGATCTGCGGACGTAATATGGTAGTCGGTCTGCCGCAGATGCTGGAATTGTCCTCTGCATTTGTATATGATGCGATCAAAGAGCAGCTTGGAATCATTACTGATGCCATCAAGACGATCCTGGAGCGTACACCACCAGAATTAGGTGTTGATATTATTGCAAATGGTATTTATCTGACCGGCGGTTCTGCACGGATCCGTAATCTGGATCTGCTGCTTCAGAAGAAGACAGGTATCAGTGTGAAAGTGGATGAAGATCCGGAAATGTGCGTGGTAAGAGGACTTGCCCGTGTGATCAATGAGAAGGAATTCCGTCCGCTGGCATTCGTTACCAAAGAACAGAAATATGTATAACGGCGGGAGCTGTATAGTATGAAACGAAAAAATCGATTTACGATTCCGTCAAAATATATTTTGTTTGCACTGACGTTGTTATGTGTTGGTACGATGTCAGTGTCTTTCTTGACGGATTTTGACGGAGGGATCCTCAATACGGTTTCCGGTTATGTGCTGATCCCGGTACAGAAGGGGATCAATGCAGCTGGCGGCCGGGTCAGATCAAGAGTCGATAATCTGGCAGATCTGCAGCAGATCAACGAGGAGAACCAGAGCCTGAAGGAACAGGTGGCGGAACTGACACTGGAAAATAATATGCTGATGCAGGAACGCTATGAACTTCAGGAGTTGAGAGATCTTTACAATCTGGACAGCGATTATTCTGATCTGAATAAGATCGCGGCCAATGTTATTGGAAAAGATACAGGTAACTGGTTTAATATGTTCATTATCGACAAGGGTTCCAGTGATGGGATCAAAGTGGATATGAATGTGATCGCCGGAGGCGGACTGGTCGGTATCGTGACCAAGACCGGACCGGACTGGGCACAGGTGCGTTCTATCATTGACGACATGAGTAATGTCAGTGCCATGATCCTGAAAAATTCGGATCTGTGTTATGTGCGCGGTGATCTGGAGATGATGTCAGAGGGAACCCTGCAGCTTAATCAGCTCAGAGATCAGAATGATGAGGTAGAATCCGGAGACAAAGTTGTCACTTCTTATGCCAGCGCAAAATATCATAAAGGAATCCTGATCGGCTATGTAAATGAACTTGCTGTGGATTCCAATAATCTGACCAAGTCCGGAAGCATTACTCCGGCTGTGGATTTTGAGCATCTGAGTACGGTTCTTGTCATCACTGACCTAAAGCAGCAGGTGGATGAATCACAGGCGGATGCAACAGAAGAAGATACGCTGCTGGATGAGACTACTGAGACAGAATAGGAGGGCGGAAGAATAGATGAAGCGTAAAATTGTGATCGCTCTGATGATTCTTCTCTGCTTCCTTCTGCAGAGTACGGTGTTTCAGGCTCTTGCTATTGGCTCTATCAGTCCCAATCTCATGATCATTCTGACAGCTTCCTTCGGGTTTATGGGCGGTCGGAAAGAAGGTATGATCGTAGGATTTTTCTGTGGGCTGCTGGAAGATATTTTCTATGGAAGACTTCTTGGCATGCATGCAATCATTTATATGTACATCGGCTATGGCAATGGACAGTTCAACCGGATCTTTTACGGAGACGATATTAAGCTGCCGCTGAGTCTGATCTCGGCCAGTGAACTGATCTATGGACTGGGAACGTACATGATCATGTTTGTCATGAGAAGCCGGTTCGCATTTTTTCATTATCTGACAAGTATCATTCTGCCAGAACTTCTGTATACAGTCATTGTGACCCTGTTTATTTATCGGTTGATCTATAAGATCAACGTAAGGCTTAAGACTGATTCGTAAGGAGCGGGTAATTTGCTGGAAGATATCAAAGAATCCATATTGAATTTCATAACATCGCGTATATTCGTGCTCGTGGTGATTTTTCTGGCTTTTTTCGGAATTATGATGAGCCGGATCTTCTATCTGCAGATCATCAATGGACAGAATTATGCAGATAGCTTTACCATGCGTATTAAACGTGAGGTAAGTTTACCTGGCACCAGAGGAAGGATCTATGACAGGAACGGACAGGTTCTGGCAGATAATGTTCTTTCCTATTCGGTGACCATGGAGGATAACGGAACTTATAAAAGTGCAAGAGAGAAGCAGTCTACATTAAACCGGACTGTGCTGAAGGTCATAGATATTGTAGAGTCTCATGGAGACAACGTGATCGGTGATTTCGGTATTGTGTATCAGAATGGCTCTTATGCTTACACGCAGGAGGGAAGAGCACTGCTTCGCTTTAAGGCAGATGTTTATGGTTACAGCAGTATTGATGATCTGAAGCCGGAAGAATATGTGGCGACTGCGGACGAGATGATCGAGTATCTGTGCGGTAAGAAGAAGTTCTGGATCTCTCCGGACCTTTATACAGAGGAACAGATCAAGGAATATAAGGTTCCTACAGATCTGACACCGGAACAGATCTTGAAGCTGGTGACCATCCGTTATGCCATCAGCAGCAACAGCTTTAAACGTTATGTGACCACCACAGTGGCTTCGGATGTATCAGATGCCACAGTTGCAGAGATCCTGGAGAACCAGAGTAATCTGCAGGGAGTGGATATTGAGCAGAGCAGTCTGCGTACGTATGCCGATTCCAAATATTTTGCAAATATCATTGGATATATTGGTAAGCCTGACCAGGATGAGCTGGATACGCTGAAAGAACAGAATGAAGATTATGATGCCAATGACCTGGTTGGTAAAGCAGGTCTGGAGCAGTATATGGAGACAGATCTTCAGGGTAAGAAGGGGCAGCGTACCATCTATGTGGACAGTGTGGGAAATGTGCTGGAGGTGGAGAGCGAGACACAGCCAGAATCAGGACATGATCTGTATCTGACCATTGATAAGGATCTGCAGATTGCAGTATATAATATTCTGGAACAGCGTCTGGCGGGTGTTCTGGTGTCCAAGATCCAGAACATCAAGCAGTATGTGCCAGGGGCACACAGCTCTGCCATGAGCATTGTAATCCCTATCTATGATGTCTATTATGCGCTGATCCAGAACCATATTATTGACACGTCCCATTTTACAGCGGATGATGCCACGGATCTGGAGAGGTCAGTACAGCAGCGGTTTGATACCCAGCTTGATGATGCGATCAGCCGTATTATGGCACAGCTTCTGTCTGATAGCCCGACTGCCTATTGTGACTTGCCAAGTGACATGAAAAATTATATGAGCTACATTGTGTCTGACATCCTTATGGGTGAGGATCAGGTACTCATGAAGAGTGCGGTCAATACAGAAGACGCTACTTATATTGCCTGGGCAAAAGATGAGACCATCAGTCTGAAGGAATATCTGGAATATGCCATTTCCATGAACTGGGTGGATGTATCCGGGCTTGATGTGAAGAATTCCTATATGAATTCCGAAGAAATCTATCAGGTGGTAGTTGATTATATTTCGTCAAAACTGGCAACCGACAGCAATTTTCATACAATGCTGTATAAATATGTCATTTTGAATGATGTGGTGACGGGAAGAGAAGTTTGTTTGCTCTTGTATGACCAGGGTATTCTGGAGTATGATGAGGAGACGGTTGGAAAACTCAGAAGCGGTGCTTATTCTGCATACAGCTTTATGATGGATAAGATCAAGAATCTGGAGATCACACCGGGACAGCTTGCACTGGAACCGTGTAGTGCCGGATGTGTGATCACCGATCCGAATACAGGGGATGTACTGGCAAATGTGTCTTATCCGGGATATGATAACAACCGACTGACTAATACCATGGATTCTGCTTACTATGCAGAACTGAACCGTGACCTGGCAGGACCTCTGTACAGTCGATCCACACAGGAGCGTACAGCACCAGGTTCTACATTCAAACCGATTTCTGCTGTTGCAGGTCTGGAAGAAGGGGTGATCCGTTCCACAGATATTATTCATGCAACAGGTGTGTTTACGGAAGCATACGGTTCACCTACCTGCTGGATCTATAACCAGTACCATGGAAGCCATGGAAACATCAACATGGTGGATGCCATTCGTGTTTCCTGCAACTATTATTTTTATGAGGTAGGATTCAGACTGGGAGGCGGACGGAGCACCGGCTATTCATCAGATCGGGCACTGGCAGCACTCTCGAAATATGCGGTTATGTTTGGCTTTGACCATACATCAGGTATGGAACTTCCAGAGAGTGACCCGAAGATCTCAGACAGTGACGGTATTCGTTCGGCAATTGGACAGGGTACCCATCTGTATACGGTATCTCAGATCGCCAGATATGTAAGCACGATCGCCAACAGAGGAACCGTGTATGATCTGACATTGCTGGATAAATTGACAGATTCTGAAGGAAACACTATTGAAGATTATTCGGCATCAGTATATAATAATATCGATATTGCGGATAATTCCTGGAACACCATTCAGGAAGGCATGCATCAGGTGGCAGAGAATACGGCGGCATTTAAAGATCTGAATCTTACCATTGCAGGAAAGACCGGTACTGCACAGCAGTCTAAGAGTCATCCAAACCATGCACTGTTCATGGGATATGCACCATATGAGAGCCCGCAGATCGCAATTGCGATCCGAATTGCCAACGGCTATACTTCCGCAAATGCAGCTTCTATGGCAGCTGATATCTTTTCCTATTATTTTGATCTGACAGATAAAGATGAACTGCTGAATGGATCTGCAACAACTGCCACAAGTGCAGTGATCAATGACTAGGGAGACAGTTATGATACAACAGACAGTTGTGATAAAGAGCAACAAATATGGAATTACCTTGTGCCTGGATAAAGATATTGCTTTTCGTGATCTGCTGTCGCAGATTGCAGAAAAGTTCAAAGCATCTGCCAAATTCTTTGGTGATGCTCAGATGGCATTGAGCTTTGAAGGACGTAGATTATCAGAGAGTGAACAGCTGGAAGTGGTTCAGACAATTCAGGAGAATACTTCGCTGGAGATTCTGTGTATCATGGAACAGGATACGCTGACAGAAGCTTATATGAAGGAAGTCCTGGAAGACAGAAAAAAAGAACTCTCTGCCAGTGATGGCAAATTCTATAAAGGAACACTTCGTTCCGGACAGGTACTGGAAGCTGGAAGCAGCATTATTATTCTCGGCGATGTGAATCCGGGAGCCACCGTTGTATCGAAAGGCAATGTGGTGGTGCTGGGAACTCTGAAGGGAACCATTCATGCGGGAGCCGCAGGAAACGAAGGTGCTTTTGTGGCAGCACTCAATATGAATCCCATGCAGATCCGGATCGCGGATGCCATTGCAAGGGCTGCAGATGATAAGCCAGATAAGAAATCCAGAAAAGCGAAAGAGACCTCCACAGGTCCGATGATCGCCTATACAGAAGACGGCAACATCTATATGGAGCCGATAACAAAAGAAGTTATCAACGATATCCGGATCTAAGAAGACCTGATGCGGATCGAGCGATATAAAATTGGAGGACGCAATATGAGTGAAGTAATTGTAATTACATCAGGAAAAGGCGGTGTGGGCAAGACAACCACCACAGCCAACGTAGGAACCGGTCTGGCAAAGCTGGACCAGAAAGTAGTTCTGATCGACACCGATATCGGACTTCGTAATCTGGATGTTGTCATGGGACTGGAAAATCGCATCGTTTACAATCTGGTAGACGTGGTGGAAGGAAACTGCCGGATCAAGCAGGCACTGATCAAGGACAAGCGATATCCGAACCTGTATCTGCTTCCGTCTGCACAGACCAGAGATAAGACAGCGGTAAGCCCGGAACAGATGGTGAAGCTGATCGAGGAACTGAGAAGCGAGTTCGATTACATACTTCTTGATTGTCCGGCTGGTATTGAACAGGGATTCAAAAATGCCATTGCAGCGGCTGACCGTGCGTTGATCGTTACGACTCCGGAGGTATCTGCAATCCGTGATGCAGACCGTATCATAGGTCTTCTGGAGGCAAATGAGATTAAGAAGACGGATCTGATCGTAAACCGTATCCGCATGGATATGGTGGAGAGCGGAAATATGATGTCTATAGATGATGTTGTTGAGATTCTTGCAATTAATATTATCGGTGCAGTACCGGATGATGAGAATATCGTTATCTCTACCAACCAGGGTGAGCCGTGCGTAGGGGATTCTTCTCTTGCAGGACAGGCATATATGAATATCTGTCGCAGAGTGATGGGAGAGGAAGTGCCGTTCCTGGATCTGAAGGTAAAGACCGGATTTTTCGGAAAGTTAAAGAATCTGTTCAAGTAGGGGGAGGACAAGTCTATGGGATTCATGGATTTTTTCCGGAAAAAGAATTCCGGCGAAGTCGCAAAAGACCGTTTGAAGCTATTATTGATCTCTGACCGGGCAAACTGCTCACCCGAGGTCATGGAAGCAATTAAAAATGATATTATCAAGGTTATCACCAAATATATGGATATTGACAGCGAGGGACTTGATATTCAGATCACACAGACAGAGTCAGAGGGCGGTAATGGAACTGTTCCGGTGCTGTGTGCCAATATTCCGGTGAAGGACCTGAGAAAAAGAAGTTAGGAATCAGGTGAGACATGTTCAGACAATATAGACTGCAGGATTTCAGACTGCGGCTGGTTGTTCTTGTTTACGCAATCACGATCCTTGGTATTCTGGTCATAGGAAGTGCGGCCGAAGAGTACCAGAGTCAGCAGCTGCTTGGAATGATACTGGGAACAGTAGCCATGCTCGTGCTGACTTTGATGGATTATCGCATTTTGCTCAATCTGAGCTGGGTGTTATATGCAGTGAATATTATTTTGCTGCTTGCAGTAAAATTTGTAGGGTATGAGGCAAATGGAGCCAAGCGCTGGCTGAATCTTGGATTTATGCGGTTTCAGCCATCCGAGCTTACCAAGCTGATCCTGATCATATTCTTTGCATACTTTTTTACAAAATATAAAGATCAGCTGAACACCTGGAAGATGATTCTTGCATCTATCGTGCTTTTGCTGATCCCGCTGGGACTGGTCATTGCGCAGCCACATCTGTCAGCGACCATTACCATTGCTTATCTGTTCTGTGTATTGTTCTTTGTGGCGGGTTTAAGTTATAAAGTGATCGGAGGCATCATTGCTGTGACAGTGCCATCGATCATTATATTTCTGAATCTGATCATGCAGGAAGGACAAACCATTCTGAATGAGTATCAGTTAGACAGAATCATGGCATGGTTGAACCCGGCAGAATATGGAGATGATGCATATCAGCAGCAGAACTCCATCATTGCCATCGGGTCCGGACAGCTCTATGGCAAAGGCTTATATAATAATGATATCTCTTCTCTGAAAAACGGTAATTTTATAGTGGAACCGCAGACGGATTTTATCTTTGCAGTTACCGGAGAGGAGCTTGGTTTCATCGGATGTGCGGCAGTCATTATTCTGTTGACGCTGATCGCGTTGGAATGTCTCTGGATCGGAAGAAATGCCAGAGATCAGGAAGGAATGATCATCTGTTGCGGTTTTGGGGGATTGATCGCATTTCAGACGTTTGCTAATGTATGTGTAGCGACGGGACTTATGCCAAACACCGGTATTCCGTTACCGTTTGTCAGTTATGGGCTGACTTCGCTGGTAATGTTGTATATGGGAATAGGAATAGTACTAAACGTAGGGCTTCAACCTAAAAAATACTAACACTCGGAAGGGGGAAATTTCTATGAATATCGGATTGATTGCACATGATGCAAAAAAAATCCTGATGCAGAATTTTTGTATTGCGTACAGAGGAATTCTCTGCAAACACGAATTATATGCAACCGGAACAACTGGACGGCTGATTGAGGAAGTGGCAAACTTAAATGTCCATAAATTCCTGGCAGGCCACCTGGGCGGTGAGCAGCAGCTTGGAGCACAGATCGAGCATAACCAGATCGACCTTGTGATTTTTCTGCGTGACCCGGTACAGCCGAAGAGACATGAGCCGGATGTAAATAATGTGGTTCATCTGTGTGACGTACACAATATTCCGATCGCTACCAATCTCGCAACAGCAGAGCTTCTGATTAAATCACTGGACAGAGGAGATTTGGAGTGGCGTGAAATGTATAAATAAAAGATTTGTCAGAGTCTGCAGTCTGTTACTGGTCTGCAGTCTTTGCACGATATCAGGCACCGGTTGCGGAGAGAACCGGCTGGAGGATGCTTTTGAGGCAGATCTTCCGGGAATTGGGATCCAGACATCGGAGGAATCATCGAAGATTCCATATTTTGCCAGTGATCTGTGTGTGACAGATACGGATGTGCAGGATATAGAGGCTGATACAGAAGATGCACTTGCTGCATGCTTCTTTAATCTCAATGAGAAAAAAGTCTTATATGCAAAAAATATCCATGAACGAATGTATCCGGCCAGTACGACCAAGATCATGACCGCACTGGTGGCACTTGACAAGGGAGACCTGGATGCACAGACCACAGTGAGCAAAGAAGCAATCACGTTTTCAGAAAGCGGTGTATCCACAGCCAAGCTGAAAGAGGGAGATGTTCTTACTCTTCGGCAGCTTTTATATGCACTTTTGACGGTGTCTGCCAATGATGCAGCCAATGTGATCGCCGAGCAGATCGCAGGTAGTCAGGATGCATTTGTGGAGATGATGAATCAGGAAGCACAGAAGATTGGCGCAACGAATACACATTTTGTAAATGCCAATGGTCTTCATAGTGAAGATCATTATACGACAGTATATGACTTGTATCTGATGTTCAATGCTGCCATGCAGCATGAGGAATTTCTTCAGATGCTGCAGGAAAAAGAATATCAGGCATCTTATCAGGCGGCAGATGGAACCACTGTAGAAGCAGTCTGGTCCACAACGAATCAGTTTACAAAGGGCGATGTAACGGTTCCGGATGGAGTTACTGCAGTGGGAGGAAAGACCGGCACAACAACGGCAGCCATGTCCTGTCTGGTGCAGCTTTTTGAGGATGCACAGGGAGAACAATATGTGGCAATTATCCTTGGTTGTAAGGAACGTGGAATCCTTTATCAGGAGATGCAGACATTTCTGTCTAATCTGAACAATTAGACTTGTATTTTTAACCTCTGAATGGTATAATCTTACTAACAAGACGGAACCTAAGGAGGGCACCATTATGGTACAATTGATTGTTGGAGTAAAGGGTGAAGGAAAGACGAAAAAGATGCTGGAGCATGTACATAACATTCTCGCATCTACCGATGGAAATGTAGTATATCTGGATAAGTCCACGCAGAATATGCATGAGCTTGACAATCGTGTTCGTTTGATCAACGTAACAGAATATCCGATCCAGAATACAGATCAGTTTATCGGTTTTGTATGTGGCATCTGCTCTCAGGATTATGACCTTCAGGAGATTTATCTGGATGGATTTTTGAAGATTGCAAAACTGGAAGGTCAGGATATTTCTTCCACACTTTCTCAGCTGAATCAGATCAGTGAACAGTTCCATGTAAACATGGTGCTCAGCGTGTCTATGGCTAAGGATCAGATTCCTGAATTTGCCAAGGGACAGATTATTTAAGATAGAAAAAACATCAGACGGATGCCCACAATTGTTGGTCATCCGTCTTTTTATGTGAATATTCAGAGACATGTACATGTCTGTAACGGTGTAATCCTGAATATTGATACATAAAAGCAGGAAGGAGTGTCTGGCATATGCCTCGCAGACGACGGAAAAGAAAAGTAGTTCGTGTAAACAGCAGACGACCGATCAATATTGATAAATTATTCTTTGGCGCAGTGGCCGTCTATATGTGTGTGATCTGTTACATGGCTCTGACATCAGTGCATATTGCGGGATATGAGGTGCAGGCGGGAACACTGGCAGTCAACCATACCTATAAAGGATTTGCTGTTCGGCAGGAGACGGTCTGTACAGCAGATACTTCCGGTTATGTGAGCTTCTATGCCAGTGCAGGAGACCGTGTCTCTGGTTCCAGTCTGGTGTATACGATTGATGAGAAGGGTGAGATCAATGATCTGATCCGGGAAAATGCAGACACTGTGGATCTGACGGATGATAATTTCTCACAGATCCGAGGGGATATGAAAAGTTTCATGGACAGTTATAATGATACTCAGTTTGGGGATGTCTATGAATTTCAATCTAATATGGAAAGTATGGTCATGGAGCTGGTGAACCAGAGCATGCTGGACAGTCTGGCGGAAGCGGGAGATGATTCCATGTTTTCCCGGGTTTATGCCAGTGGAAACGGAATCCTTGAATTTTACCAGGACGGCTATGAAGATGTGACGGTGGAAAGTATGACAGAAGATATGCTGGATCCATCTACTTATACAAAGCAGAGTCTTAAAAAAGAAATGGTACAGGCCGGGGAGCCGGTCTACAAGCTGTCCACATCTGAAAAATGGTCTATGGTAGTGCCGCTTTCCGAAGAGGAAGCCACTGGATTTATCAATGATGGCACCGATTATATGCAGGTGCGTTTCACCAGGGATGATACCAAGACCTGGGCAAAGTTTTCTATTGTCTATGTAGGAAGTACGCCCTGTGCCAGGCTGGATTTTAATACGTCCATGGTTCGTTTTGCAGACCTTCGTTATATAGAAGTGGAGTTTATGATTGATGATCAGCAGGGACTTAAGATCCCTAATACGGCCATCGTAGAAAAAGAATTTTATCTGATCCCCAAGGCATATCTGGTGGAACAGGATGGAGATCAGGGATTCATGAAAGAGATTTACGACAAAGATGGGGGCGCATCCGTAGAATTTCTGAAAATGACCATCTACTATGAAGATGACGATTATTATTATATTGATCCTATGGAATCTGATTATACCACCGGAAACACGAAATTGCCCATTGGGACTTATCTGGTGCAGCCCGATTCACAGGAACGTGTTCAGGTTGGAAATACAGGTGTGTTGAAAGGTGTTTATAATATCAATAAAGGTTACACGCAGTTCCGCCAGATCAACATTCTCTACCAGAACGAGGAATACGCACTGGTGGAGCAGGGAACCAGTTATGGACTTACCGTCTATGACCATATTGTTCTCAATGGGTCAGCGGTAGATGAAGATCAGATTATCTATTAGACGAGGAGTGACAGCTATGGTAGCAGAAAATTACAGATATGTTCTGAAAAAAGTGGAAGAGGCATGTGCACGCAGTGGAAGAGATCCTAAAGATGTGACGCTGATCGCAGTCAGCAAGACCAAACCAATCGAGATGATCGAAGAAGCGATGGAAGCGGGAGCCCGTGTATTTGGTGAAAATAAAGTGCAGGAGCTTTGCGATAAATATGAGCAGCTTCCGAAAGATCTGCACTGGCATCTGATTGGCCATTTACAGAGAAACAAAGTAAAATATATTGTGGATAAAGCGGAACTGATTCATTCTGTGGATTCTTTGAAGCTGGCAGAAGAGATCAACAAAGAAGCACTGAAAAAGAATGTGGAAGTAAATATTCTGATCGAAGTGAATGTGGCTGAGGAAGAAAGTAAGTTTGGTGTTTCTGTGGAAGAGACACCTGTATTAGTGGAAGAGATCGCAAAACTTCCAGGAATCCATATTCAGGGGCTGATGACGATCGCACCGTATACAACAGATCCGGAAGAAAATCGCCCGGTTTTCCGTACATTAAAAAAATTGGCAGTTGACATCAAAAAGAAAAACATTGATAATGTATGCATGGATGTGCTTTCTATGGGTATGACCGGAGATTACCAGGTGGCAGTGGAAGAGGGAGCGACTCTGGTGCGTGTTGGAACCGGTATTTTCGGAGAGCGCAATTATGAAGTGATATAAAAGGAGAGCTAAGAACATGGGCATTTTTGATAAGCTGATGGATACCATGCATTTGGGAAATGATTACGAAGACGATTATGATGATTACGATGATGACTTCGATGATGAACCGGAACCGCGTGGAAGCCTGTTTAAGAAGAAGGATAAAAAGTATGATTATGATCTGGGAGATGATGGAGCAAGCGGATCAGAGAAAGTGAAACCGGTAAAACAGCAGCCGGCACGGATCATGCCTATGCGTACAAAAAAAGGAGCAGCCGGTATGGAAGTCTGTGTATTCAAACCAACTCAGTTTGATGAGTCCAGAGAGATTACAGACACCTTGTTAAATGGATGTACGGTAGTGCTGAACTTTGAAGGCCTGGATGTGGAGATCGCGCAGAGAATCATTGATTTTACTTCTGGTTCCTGTTATGCAATCGGCGGAAACCTTCAGAAGGTATCTAACTACATATTTATTGTGACACCGAAGAGTGTAGACATCTCCGGAGATTTCCAGGAGATTTTAAGCGGGGCATTTGATATCCCGACGATTTAGAAAAAAACAACAGGAAACGAATGAAAGGGAGCATCAGATGAAACGTGGGTCCGATGCTCTTTCTTTGGCTTAAAGAATAACAGGAGATCATATGAACAGAGTGAAGACAGAGATTCCGGCTACTTTGGAGGAAGCGGCACAGGCAGGCCGTGTCTGTATGGATGTAAAAAAAGATGGTCAGTTTTGCTACCATATTTATCTGGAATCGGATTTTGCAAAATTGCCTGAGGCAGTAGAGCCGCTGAATATTAAGGAAAGAAAGCTGTGCATTGTGGCAGACAGTACCACAGCAGAGCTTTATGGTGCGGAATTAAAGGAGATTCTGAAAGAAACATGTACGTATGTATCCATGTTTGTCTTCCCGGCCGGAGAGGTAAACAAGACATTAAATACGGTCAGGGATCTCTATGAGCATCTGATCCTGGAAAAATTTGACCGAAAAGATATGCTGGTGGCATTGGGCGGTGGAGTGGTCGGTGATCTGACTGGATTTGCTGCGGCTACCTATCTGAGAGGCATCGGATTTATTCAGATCCCGACAACATTGCTCTCTCAGGTGGATTCCAGTATCGGGGGAAAGACCGGTGTTGATTTTGACGCATACAAAAACATGGTAGGAGCATTTCATATGCCGCGGCTGGTCTATATGAACCTGAATGTATTGAAGACATTGCCGGATCGACAGTTTGCCTGCGGAATGGGTGAAATCATCAAGCATGGTCTGATCCAGGACTCTGACTATCTGGAAAAATTAAGCACATATCAGAGAGAGATCTGTGAAAAAAACTATGCGGCACTTCTGTGGATGGTAGCCGGCAGCTGTAAGGTCAAACGGCATGTGGTAGAGGAAGATCCTACAGAACAGGGAATCCGTGCTTGGCTGAATTTTGGACATACCATCGGACATTCCGTTGAGAAGCTGAAAGATTTTACACTTTGTCATGGCGAGTGTGTGGCTATTGGCTGTGCGGCTGCTGCATGGATGTCCTGGAAGCGGGGGCTGATCTCTGAAAAAGAGAAAGAAGCTGCGGAGCAGTTGTTGTTGGATTACCAGCTTCCAGTGCGTGTGAAGGGACTGAAGCCTGAGGATATTGTAAAGACAACAAAACTGGATAAGAAGATGGATGCGGGCAAGGTAAAATTTGTCCTTTTGAAAAAAATTGGAGAAGCATTCGTAACAAGGGACGTGGAAGATGAGGAACTTCTGCGGGCAAGCCGGTACGTCTGCGGGGAGGAAATACATGAATAAGCAATTATGCCGTCCATGGGTGATCGCAGTCCTGACTGTACTGTTGGTAGCGCTGGATCAGTGGACCAAATATCTGGCGGTGTTATTTTTGAAGGATCAGGATCCATTTGTGATCATTGACGGAGTATTTGAGCTTCATTATCTGGAAAACAGAGGTGCAGCTTTTGGAATCATGCAGGGACAGCAGGTATTTTTCCTGGTGATCGCACTGGTAGTTCTTCTGGCTGTGGTCTATCTGTTCTGTAAAATGTCAAAGGATGCGAAGTTTGTACCGCTTCGTCTGATTGCCATTGCAGTGTTGGCAGGTGCCTGGGGAAATATGATCGATCGTGTAAGATTAGGTTATGTAGTAGACTTTTTCTATTTTAAACTGATCAATTTCCCAATCTTTAATGTGGCAGATATTTATGTGAGTGTGGGAATGGTGATTCTTGCACTGTTGATTTTCTTCTATTATAAAGATGAAGACCTGGCATGTCTTCTGCAGGGGAAGGAGAAACGTTCATGAGTCAGATCAGCCTGCAGGCCGATGAAACATACATGGATGAGAGACTGGATAAATTTTTAAGTGCCATGCTTCCAGACCAGTCCCGTTCTTATCTTCAGAAGATCATTAAGGATGGTAATGTACTGGTAAATGGAGAGCCAAAGAAATCCAGTTACCGGCTGGAAGACGGAGATGAAGTGACTGCAGATCTTCCGGAACTGAAAAGTCCGGACATCGAGCCGGAAAATATTCCGCTGGATATTTTATATGAGGATGACAGTATTCTCATGGTCAATAAGCCAAAGGGAATGGTTGTACATCCATCGGCAGGACATTATACAGGTACATTGGTCAATGCAGTGCTCTGGCACTGTCAGGGACAGCTGTCAGGGATCAATGGAGTATCCAGACCAGGAATCGTTCACCGGATCGACAAGGATACCACCGGTGTACTTGTGGTATGTAAAAATGATGCAGCGCATAATGCGGTGGCAGCGCAGTTAAAGGAACATTCCATCACAAGAAAATATCGGGCCATCGTACACGGTGTGATCAAAGAAGACGAAGGTACTGTGGATGCACCGATCGGCCGTCATCCAACAGAACGTAAGAAGATGGCATCCGGTGTAAAGAATGGAAAACGGGCAGTGACTCATTATCGGGTATTGGAACGTTTTCAAGGATATACCTACGTGGAATGTCAGCTGGAGACAGGTAGAACTCATCAGATCCGTGTCCATATGGCATCCATCCATCATCCATTGCTGGGAGATACCGTGTATGGACCGGCAAAGGATTCTCATCATCTGGAAGGGCAGACGCTCCATGCTATGGTGCTGGGACTGATTCACCCGGTAACGGGAGAATATCTGGAGGTGGAAGCTCCGCTTCCGGAATATTTTGAAAATCTGTTAAAGAAATTCCGGGCAATGTCAGGAAATTGATAAGAGCAGAAAGGTTACTGGAATGAGATATGAGGAACAGTAACACGAAGAAAAGGACGGATAGAGTATGAGCAACAGTCGGCAGACGGCAAAGAAAAAGACAACAGGAAATACCGGAACAAAGAGAAGTTCCACGAAGACAGCTTCGGCAAGGAACAGTTCCCGGTCAGGAAAGAACAGTTCAGGGAAGAAAACACAGAACAAAAATCAGAACAGCGGCATTGAACGGGAAATCGGACTTGTGGCGCTGTTGCTGGTGTGCGTTTTTCTGTTTGTCAGCAACTTTGGCGTGGGTGGTGCCGTTGGCAAGTTTTTAAGTGGTGTATTATTTGGACTGTTTGGATTGTTTGCCTATCTGTTGCCTGTACTGGTGCTTCTGATGGTACTGTTTTCGCTGGCAAACCGGGAGAACCTGGAGGCAACACTGAAGATTGCAGGGGTGGTGCTCTGTGCGGTGGCTTTCTGTGCATTGATGCATATGCTGATGCCCAATGCCCCTGAAGAAATCAAAGATGTATATACCTATTGCAAGACCAATCGGATCGGAGGAGGTCTGCTGGGAGGCATTGTGGCAATTCTTCTGAAAAAAGCTGTGGGAACGGTAGGAACTTATCTGGTACTGCTGGGTATCCTGATCATCTGTGTGGTGATCATTACAGGCCGTTCCTTTGTAGATGGCATGTCTCATGGAAGTCAGAGAGTCTATGAATCTGCCAGAGAGGATATGGCACGCCGCAGGGAGCTTGCGGATGAGCGAAGAGAGCAGCAGCGTGCCCGTGCCAGAGAGTTAAAGGAGCAGAGACAGGAACGGAAAGTGACAGGAGTTACCATGGATGTGACCATTCCGAAACAGGAAAATGGTCTGATTGAGGTGACAGAACCGGACAGCGTAAGCTTTGCAGATCCGGCTCAGGCACAGATGCCTGTAGAACAAGAGGTTCCTGTACAGGTGGGTACCCCGGTTCACAGTTATGCAGTGGAGCCAGAGCTGTATCAGGAGTATCCGGCAGCGGAACCCATGCAATCCTGGTCTTCACCGGATGCAGAGATTAACTTCAGCGAGGAAGATCTTCTGAAAAATGCCATGAATACCAGAGATCTGGATGAGACAGAGCCGGTTCATGTGATGGAAACTTCTCAAGCAGAAATCTCTCAGACAGAAACCACTCAGACAGAAACCTTCCAGACAGAAATCTCTCAGGCAGAAATCTCTCAGACACAGGTCGCTCAGACAGCAGAGGCAGAATATGAATTTCCGCCACTGTCTCTTTTGAAGAAGCCGAAAGTATCCTCTGGTAAGAAGGATGATAATGTGATACTGCAGGAAACGGCTGAGCATCTGCAGCAGGTTATGGAAGACTTTGGGGTCAATGCCACCGTAGTCAATGCCAGCAGAGGACCGGCAGTGACCAGATATGAAGTACAGCCTGCTCACGGTGTAAAGGTCAGCAAGATCCTGGCTCTGGCAGATGATATCAAACTGAATCTGGCTGTGGCAGATGTACGTATAGAAGCACCGATCCCCGGAAAGGCCGCTGTAGGTATTGAAGTGCCGAACAAAGAAAATTCAACGGTCATGTTCCGTGAACTGGTAGAATCCAAAGAGTTCCGGGAGCATAAATCCAAGATTGCATTTGCGGTCGGTAAAGATATTGGCGGAAACATCATGGTGTCGGATATTGCCAAGATGCCGCATCTTCTGATCGCCGGTGCAACTGGTTCCGGTAAATCTGTGTGTATCAATACTTTGATCATGAGTATTTTATACAAAGCACGGCCGGATGAAGTGAAACTGATCATGATCGACCCGAAGGTAGTGGAGTTAAGCGCATATAATGGGATCCCGCATCTGCTGATTCCGGTTGTAACGGATCCGAAGAAAGCGGCAGGCGCATTGAACTGGGCGGTTGCAGAGATGATGGGCCGGTACAATCAGTTTGCAGAATTAAATGTAAGAAATATTGAAGGCTACAATGAAAAGATTGACAGCATCAAGGATATTCCTGATGATAACAAGCGTGAGAAGATGCCGCAGATCGTCATTATCGTGGATGAGCTGGCGGATCTGATGATGGTTGCACCAGGTGAAGTGGAGGATGCCATCTGTCGTCTGGCACAGCTTGCAAGAGCAGCCGGTATTCACCTGATTATTGCGACTCAGCGGCCATCGGTCAATGTCATCACAGGTCTTATCAAGGCAAATATGCCGTCACGAATTGCATTTGCTGTATCCTCCGGTGTGGATTCCCGTACTATTCTGGATATGAACGGAGCGGAGAAGCTTCTGGGAAAAGGCGATATGCTGTTTTCGCCTTACGGTATTCCGAAGCCGCTGCGTGTGCAGGGAGCATTTGTATCAGATGCGGAAGTAGGAGCAGTCGTTGAATTCTTGAGCAGCAGAAAGCCAGAAGATTCCCAGAAGGAACAGGAGATTGCTGAGAAGATGAAGGAGATGCAGTCTACCATTGAAAATGCAGCCACATCTTCTGACGGCAGCAGCGGATCGGATAAAGATGTATTGTTTGCAGAGGCTGGAAGGTTTATTATAGAAAAAGATAAAGCGTCCATTGGAATGCTGCAGCGCTGGTTCAAGATCGGATTTAACCGTGCGGCAAGAATCATGGATCAGCTGGCAGATGCCGGAGTGGTTGGTGAGGAAGAAGGGACAAAGCCCCGAAAGGTGCTCATGTCTTCGGAACAGTTTGAACAGTATATAGAGGAACAGTACTAGAACGCAGAAAGGATAGACGGATTCATATGAAATGCCCGAAATGTGGAGCAGACATCCCGGAAGGAAAGTTTTACTGCGAGAAATGCGGCGAAGCTCTTCAGATCGTACCGGACTATAATCCGGCAGAGGATATCACCATTGGTGAAGAGGACAACAACATACAGAATAAGGACAGTTCAGATGCTTCTTCAGGAGAACAGAGATCGGATCGGAAACAGCGTTTTTTCTATCTGCTGAAAAAATATGGTCCATTTGCACTGGTTCTTTCCATTGCAGGAATCATTACTTACTGGACCTCTTATCAGTCTACATTCCATCAGGATGCAGTGACAGAAGTGGCAGAGGAACTGGAAAGTGAGACAGAGCAGTTGCTGGAAGTACCATCTTTAAGTCTGCCGCCGGGAACCTATGGGGATTCCATTGATCTGGTGATCTCTCATGATCAGCGTTCGCAGGGGCTCATTTATTATACGATGGATGGTTCTACGCCCGGTGAGGCAAGCAAAATCTACAATCAGCCGGTCCATATTGATGAGGGAACTACAGTGATTCGTGCTGTATTTATCAGTAATGACGGACTGCGGAGCGAGGAAGCTGGCGGTACTTACAAAATTGTCCTTGATTATCCAAGCGAGCCCCAATTCAGTGTAAATGGCGGCGATTATGACAGTGGATTCTATGTGACGATCACAGCGGACAGAGAAAGTACGGTCTATTATACGACGAATGGAGAGGAACCGGATGTTTATTCAAAAGTGTATCGGGAACCAATCTATATCAATCCGGGACTGACGGTTCTTCAGGCAGTAGCCGTCAACAAAGAAGGCCGTGCAAGTGGTATCATGGAAGAAATCTATAATGTGGCAGAGACAGCAGCGCCTGAAGATGGAACAGAAGCAGCAGAGCCCGGCGCAGAGACCGTTCCGGCTGGAGAACCGCCGGTTCAGACCGATCCGGCAGCAGCACCTGTACAGCAGTAGAGAACATGAGCAGATTTCACTTATTGAACAAAAAAATTATGATAAATATTGGGCGAACAGGAAATTTTTGTTGAAATATACAGAATTTTGCATTATCATAGGAAGTAATGATTTGCAGTCGTGAAACCGGGCGGCTGCGGATAGAGATAGGAGGCTATGTATGTTTAAGATTTTAGAGGCAGAGCAGCTCTCTGCAAATGTCTACAAGCAGGTTATTCTCGCTCCGAGAGTAGCAAAATCCTGCGAACCTGGACAGTTCATCATTCTCAGAGTGGACGAGAATGGAGAGCGTATTCCGCTTACCATCTGTGATTATGACAGAGAAGCAGGAACGGTTACCATCGTATTCCAGCCGATTGGTGTATCTACTAACAAACTGCTGAAGCTCAAAGCTGGCGATTCCATTGCAGACTTTGTAGGACCGCTGGGACGTCCGTCTGAGCTGGTAACAGATGATTTTGAAGAAGTTAAGAAAAAGAGAGTTGTATTTATTGCTGGTGGTGTAGGTACTGCACCGGTATATCCGCAGGCTAAATGGCTTCATGACCATGGTATCGAGTGCGATATCATCATTGGAGCAAGAAGCAAAGACATCCTGATCATGGAAGATGAGATGAGCAAGGTTGGTAACCTGTATCTCTGTACGGATGACGGAAGCTACGGCTTCAAGGGTGTAGGTACTGCTATGCTTGAGAAACTGGTAAGTGAAGGACATCAGTATGATCTGTGTGTTGCAATCGGACCGATGATCATGATGAAATTTGCCTGTCTTACCACCAAGAAACTTGGTATCCCGACTGTTGTCAGCATGAACCCGATTATGGTAGACGGTACTGGTATGTGTGGTGCCTGTCGTGTAATGGTAGGTGACGAAGTGAAGTTTGCCTGCGTAGACGGACCGGAGTTTGATGGTCATCTGATCGACTTTGATCAGGCTATGAAGAGATCAGCTATGTATAAAGCCGAGGAAGGAAGACGTCTTCTTGAGTATAAAGAGGGCAAGACCCATCACGGCGGCTGCGGAAATTGCGGAGGTGACAAATAATGGCTAACGGATTAACAAGAGTAGTAGTCAGAGAGCAGAACCCGCAGGTTCGTGCTACTAACTTTGACGAAGTATGCTACGGTTACAATAAAGAAGAGGCAATGGAGGAAGCTGCTCGTTGCCTGAACTGTAAAAAACCGAAATGTGTAGAGGGTTGTCCGGTATCTATTGATATCCCGGCATTCATCGCAGAAGTAAAAGAAGGAAACTTCGAGGAAGCATTCAAGATCATCAGCCAGTCTTCCGCACTTCCGGCAGTATGTGGACGTGTTTGTCCGCAGGAGAGCCAGTGCGAAGGAAAATGTATCCGCGGAATCAAAGGTGAGCCGGTTGCTATCGGTAAACTGGAGCGTTTCGTAGCTGACTGGGCAAGAGAGAACGGTATCAAACCGCAGGCTCCGGCTGAGAAGAATGGCAAAAAAGTTGCTGTTATCGGTTCTGGTCCTTCCGGTCTGACCTGTGCAGGAGATCTTGCAAAACTTGGTTATGATGTAACCATCTTCGAGGCATTACATAAAGCAGGTGGAGTACTTGTATATGGTATTCCGGAGTTCCGTCTTCCGAAAGATCGCGTAGTTGCACCGGAAGTTGAGAACGTAAAATCTCTCGGCGTTAAGATCGAGACTGATGTTATCATCGGTAAGACTGTTACCATTGATGAGCTGATCGAGAACGAAGGATTCGATGCAGTATTCATCGGTTCTGGTGCAGGACTTCCGAAATTCATGGGTATTCCGGGTGAGACCGCTTGTGGTGTTCTGTCTGCAAACGAGTTCCTGACCAGAAACAACCTGATGAAAGCATTTGATGAGAGCTATGATACCCCGATCGTACACGGCAAGAAAGTTGTTGTAGTCGGTGGTGGTAACGTTGCTATGGACGCTGCCCGTACAGCACTTCGTCTTGGCGGTGAGACTCATATCGTATACAGAAGAAGTGAGGAAGAGCTCCCGGCTCGTAAAGAGGAAGTTCATCACGCTAAAGAAGAAGGTATCATCTTTGACCTTCTGACCAATCCGGTAGAGATTCTCGTTGATGAGAATGACTGGGTGAAAGGTGTAAAATGTATTAAAATGGAACTGGGTGAGCCGGATGCATCCGGAAGACGTCGTCCGGTAGAAGTTCCGGGATCTGAGTTCGTGATCGACTGCGATACCGTTATCATGTCCCTGGGTACTTCCCCGAACCCGCTGATCTCCTCCACAACCAAGGGTCTTGAGATCAACAAGAGAAAATGTATCGTAGCTACCGAAGAGACCGGTGCAACCTCCAAAGAGGGCGTATACGCTGGTGGAGACGCTGTAACTGGTGCGGCTACCGTTATCCTTGCAATGGGTGCTGGTAAAGCTGGTGCAAAAGGTATTCATGAATATCTGAGCCAGAAATAAGTTGTGGTACGCAGGATTCATGTGACGCCACTCATAGATAACTACTGTATGTAGTGTATCGGAGCAAATAATAAAGGGCTGTGTGTTCAGACCGTACACCTTGATGGTGTCCGTTCTGCTCACACAGCCCTTCCTTATTGTCCGCTCCAATAGCAGAAGTTGTTTAGTTTAAATTTTTATGGGATTGATTGACAAAGCAGAAGCTATCACTCATAGATGATCTATAAATGATAGCTTATAACTTATTTATTCAGATTGGGTAGATATCTCAAGATGGTGATGGTTCCGTCTTTGTTCAGGGTGTAGGTCTCCACAAAAGCATCTTCCATAGAGGTGCCGGATCTGGTCATCCATTCACTCATGCCGGTTCCATCTGGAAAGTATTCCTTCAGAATGAGAGAGCCGGTATCGGAATCATTGGATACATCGTTCCCTGTATATTGGAAAAATTCGTCTGTGCTGACGGTTTTTCGACTGCTTTCCAGCGGTACGGCATTTTCGCCAATGGTTTCAGGGGTAATGCTGTTCAGCCAGCGATCTGCTTCTGATAAGATTATGGTGGATTCTCCGCCGGACTCATAGTGATCCATCGCGTCTATAAGATTGGTTGCCTTTTCAGAATCTCCCATAGTCGGATCAACCGGGAGCGTAAAGAGTGCATTTACACCGTTAAAGGATTCATTTCTGGTCAGAGTTCCGCTGGCAGAATCATACAGGTAAGCATTAGCATTGTAATTGCTGCCTTCGGACACTCCAAGGTAGATGCCCTGACCGGCAAAAGCTGCAATCGTATCCATTCCAAGTAATTGATACTGGATTCCATCTGAAAGGAAAACGGTGTTGTTGACGCCCAAAACGGATATATTATATTTGGCAGGATCCAGTCCCTTTATATAAGGTGATACATAAAACTGCACAGAATCAGCCCCTGCATTCAGAGGATCTGGCATAGGACTACAATCTGAATGGGAGATTGCCACTGCCACATAAGTTTTATCGCCATCGATATTTCCTGAATCATCTTTGGACAGATGGGAAGAGATTTCGTTTCCAGAGACGATTCCTAAAAGCGTAATATTATAATCTCCATAAATCTGTGTTTCACATCCATCAATCCAGTTATTCTGTTCAAATTCCTGTGCAAGATGTGGATCAGCTGCTTTACCGGCTACATCTTTTGCTGAAAGATAGTGCCACGCAGCACAGACCATCATGGAAGATAGTGTGAGAACAGCAACAGAAGCGACAGCAGCAGGGAAATGTTTCCAATATTTCCAAGAGGTTGTGTTTCTATCTGATTTTATTTTTACAGCATCAATTTGAATATCATGGTCAGCAATTTCCAGATTGAGAGCCTGTCTTAAGAGCAGGTCCAGTTTTTCATCTGTCATATTCTATTTCCTCCAGTTCTTTTTTCAATAACTGTCTTGCCTTGTTCATGCGGCTTTTCACGGTTCCTTCCGGTATTTTTAAGGTTTCTGCAATCTCTTGTATAGACAGATCAGCAGAATAGTATAAGTGGATCGGAATTCTGAATTTTTCAGGCAGATCAGCGACAATCTTTTGGATCATTTTCTTTTCGTCTGCCTGCAAAATACATATTTCCGGAGATGGAGCGGATTCTTCTTTTAATTCAGAAATCTTGTCATGCTCCATGGCATCCATGCTTTCCATTGGTATAAGCCGGTTCCGGTTTGCATATTTTTTCTTTTTGTTTTTCCATAGTAAGATGGATATGGACAGCGCGTAGCTTTGTACATTTTGCTGGTTGTCCAATTGCTGTCGTTTGTCCAGCAGCTTGAGCATAGTGTCCTGGTATAACTCGTCTCCTGATTCGGTATCCTGACAGGTCAATCTGCAGAATCGCAGGATATTTTTTCCGTTTTCCAGGACAAACTGCTCGAATTCATGTTGGTCCATCACAAATTCTCCTTTGTCTGTTTCCTTTTTCGCCGGCCATAAGGTTTTGCCCTTACACTTATATATTGTAGTATGCTAGGAAAAGGTTCAAGGAATAATGAGATTAGAATAATGAGATTAGGCAGCCAACGGACAAAAAAGGTTTGGCTGCCTAAATAGAAGTTCGTTTGACATGAAGATTTATTTTTCAATCGTCGGCTCCGGCACAAATTCCCGATAATCACCGGGGTTTAATGTATCATCCAGCACAATATTCCCCATAGACACCCGTTTCAATCGAATCACACAGCAGCCGACGACTTTGAGCATGCGGCGGATCTGACGTTTGCGGCCTTCAGAGATAGTGACAGTTCCCATGACAACAGGATGAGAAGGCAGGTTATGAGCCAGTTTCTTCTGCATATCCGGGTGAAGGAGAGGAAGAATATCGGAGAGGACACAGGTATCAGTCACGGTGACATCTGCGCCTTTGGTGGGAATATTTGAGCCGGTCAGCAGAACACCTTCTGCCAGTCTCTGAAGCTTCCTGGCATCAGGCGTTCCAAGAGCAGCAAATTCATAGGTCTTTGGCACATGGAATTCCGGGTTGGTCATATACTGGTTCCATTTGCCATCATCAGTCACGATCAGAAGCCCTTCTGTCTCGCGGTCAAGACGCCCCACAGGGGAGAGTCTGTCGTTATGGAGTTCGGAAAAGTAGTCCATTACAACAGGAAACAGGTCATCCCTGTGGGCAGTGACACAGCCGAAGGGCTTGTGGAACATATAATAATGTTTGTCTGGATCAGGAAAACAGTTCATTATAGAAATTCTCCGTCAGTTCGTCAGCATAAGATTCTTGTACTTCCGGGAATGCATGCATGATGCGTTCACGGATCAGCTCTGTGATCATAAAGTATTTCATCTCATCCGTGGTGGATGTGTCCACATCAACAGTGAGACTGTCAACAGTCAGATTTTCTTTTGCCCAGTCTCTGATGCGGGTCTCCAGATCATTTTCTCTTGAAATCTCATCCAGCATATTCATGGCATGCTTGAAGGAAAGTCCTGCAATGACAAGGAAAATGACAAACATCACTTCCATGATCAATAGAGGAAAGGTGCCAAAGGGTAATCGAATTACACCTAATAGTGCCAGCAGAATGATCACAAATCCAATGCATCCCACCAGCAAAAAGGCCCATGCAGATGATCTGGTCTCAGATTGGCGGTTTTTTGCAGAATTGTAAGTGGACATATGATAAATCTCCTTTTGTGTTAAGTTATTTTTTTAATTGTTGTAAAATAGTCCTAGCTCTCATTACATGAGACATTGCCTGGTTTAGATCATCCTTGATTGTACCAAGATAAAGGATGTCTGTAACCATATTGCAGGCTACACGGGAAGCAACAGAACCGATTTTTCGTTCAGGCTCCAGCGGAGGAACATAGAGTGGGACAGTTGCATATTTGACCATATTTGTCTGAACATTTTGTGAAATACTGATAGATGGAACTCCCAGTTCCGCAGTAAGTTTTATTACAAGGTTTGTCAGTTTTGTTTTTCCTGAATAGGAAATGGCAACGAGGCAGTCATCAGGGGTCAAATTATTTGCCTGAGATAATTGAGTTGGTGCATCTTCAAAAAAAACAGTATTTACACCGGCAAGCATTAATTTGCGAGCGAGGTCTTCGCCAACCAGCATGGAAGTACCCTCGGCAACTACGCAGATTCTTTTTGATGCTTTCATGATTGAGACTGCTTTTTCTAGATTATGAAAATTCATATAATTATATGTTTTTTTTAAAGTATTATCATAAAAGAGAAGTAATTTGTCGGTAAGTGTTTCCAAACTGTCAGATTTTGTAAAATCTTCTACGGTTTCCTTAGGTTCATTCGTGTCAGTAGATTCTTTGGCTAAATCAAGACGGAAATTCGTATAGCTATCATAACCAATTTTTTTTGTGAAACGCATGATGCAAGAGGCGGTGACGCCTGTTTTCTCAGCAAGTTGCTGAACAGTGTAATTGTAAGACTGGTCCTTGCTTCCTAACAGATAGTCAGCGATTTTTTTTTCATTTTTACTAAGACTTGTGTAAGATTCCATAATGGAAGTTAAAGAGTTCATTCGTTACCTCACTTTTGTTTTGATAAATCAATTATATCTTGACGAAAACAAGAACGCAATATATAACTTTTTAGTTAACATGATGAGAGCGAAAATTTATTCCATTTTAACAACAAATAATATTGACAAAATATTCCATTTTTGATATATTAATGCTAACAAAAATAACAAAACACTTAAAAAGAGATGGGGGTACTTTTATGGCAGATATCAGATTGGTGAGAGTGGATTTTCGTCTGATGCATGGGCAGGTAATTGCAGCCTGGATGAATCAAGTGGATGGAAATGCTATTATGATTATCAATGATCAGCTTGCTGGAGATTCATTTATGAAAAATGTATATAAGATGGCTGCACCGAAGGGGGTTAAGGTCGGCATCTTTACATTAGAGAAAGCTATGGAAAAGATTAGGAGCGAGGAATATACAACAGGTAAACAATTGATTGTTCTTTTTAAATCCGTATCAGATGCAAAAAAAGCATTTGACAAAGGATTTCCTATGAAAGAACTCCAGATTGGTGGATTGGGATCAGGAAATGATCGGGTTCAGATCTCAAATCAGATTTATCTTAATAAATCTGATACAGATAAATTAATGGAACTGGATGGAAAGGGGGTAAAAGTATACTTGCAGGCAGTTCCAAAAGAAGCAGCAATTCCTATTAGTAAAGCAGCTTCTAAAGTTGTATAGCAAAACATATAAGGAGGGGTAAAAAGTGAATAGTTTTGTACAAGCATTATTGATTGGTCTTGTATATTGGGTTGGAACAAACAGAATCTGGTATGCAACAACTACGGTAATTCGGCAGCCGCTGGTAATGGCGGTTCCACTGGGTCTGATAATGGGAGATCCGGTAACAGCGATGGTTATCGGTGCAACTCTTCAGCTGATTTATTTAGGAGCAATTTCTCCAGGTGGAAATATTCCGGCAGATGAAGCGTTTGCAGCATGTGTGGCAATTCCAATTGCAATTAAAGCAGGTATCAGTGCAGAAGTTGCTGTTTCTCTGGCAGTTCCGGTAGGTCTTCTTGGGGTTTTACTTGATACCGTACGTCGTACATATGCATCTGCTTTTGTTCGTCTGGCTGATAAGGCAGCAGCAGCAAACGATGCAAAAGGACTTAGAAGAGCTTGCTTCTGGTATCCGTTCCTGTGTGCGATTCCGCTCCGTGTGATTCCGGCATTTGCTGCTACATATTTTGGAGCAGATGCAGTACAGGCATTTATGAACTGGATTCCTGCATGGGTAACAAATGGTTTATCCGTAGCAGGTGGTTTATTACCAGCACTTGGATTCGCAGTAACCATGACTGTTATTGGAAAGAAAAATCTACTTCCGTACTTTTTGGTTGGTTTCCTGATTATGGCATATTCAGGAATTGGCACGATTGGTATTGCAATTCTTGGTGTATGTATTGCTCTTTTACAAAGTAATTTTGCTCCGATGACAACAAATGTAGCGGGAGGTGATATGGATGATGACGACTGATGTGGCAAAAGTTGAGAAAAAACTGACAAAAAAAGATGTTTTAAAATCATGGCTTCGTTATTACGCAGTAACAGAAGTTGGAAACAGTTATGAACGTTTGACAGCATTAGCTTTTGGGTTTGGTATGGCACCGGTTCTGGAAAAATTGTATGGGGACAATGAAGAAGAACTGAAAAAAGCTTATGCAAGACATGTTTCTTTCTACAATTCTGAAGGAACATGGGGATCTCTGATTCTGGGTATTTCCATGGCTTTGGAAGAGGAACATGCAAACGAACTTGTACAAAAGGATGCTGATGAAGTTGATACAGACAGTTTTTCTGATATGATCACAAATATTAAGATCGGTCTTATGGGCCCGCTGGCAGGTATCGGTGATTCTATTGATATGGGCACAGTTCGTCCGATTATCTTGTCCTTGTTTATTCCGTTGGCAGCAGCAGGCAGTATGCTCGGAGGCATCGGACCATTGGCACTATTTGGAATTTATATGACAGTGTTGGCATATTTCCTTGTAACAAAAGGACATTCTCTTGGACGTGACAGTGTGGCGACAGTTCTTCAGTCTGGTGCAATCAGTAAGCTGATCGACTCGGCAGGTGTATTGGGTCTGTTCATGATGGGTGCTCTGAGCTCCAGTTATGTGAAGTTATCTACGATTTTGTCAATCACGACAGAAGGTGGTACGTTTGCGCTTCAGGATACATTGGACAAGATGCTTCCAAAAATGTTACCATTGTGTGCAGTATTTCTGATTTATTTCTATATTAAAAAGAGAGGACCAAAGTATCTGAGAATCGTTGGTGCGATTATTGTTCTCTCATTATTATTCTCTTTCCTGGGAATCGTATAGGGTATTTTCAAAAACAGCTGAAATAGGGTGCGAAAAAGCAGATATATATCTGATAAGATATCTGCTTTTTTCGTAAACCCTTTATAGGGGGAAAAGTCTTGAAAAAGGAGAAAAAAGTAGCAATTGTAAATGCAAATAGTTTTGCGAGATATTATCCGGAATTTATTGAAAAACTGGAATGTGAAGTTGGACAGGTAGAACGTATAAAAGTTCCCGCAGATATAAAAGCAAAGGATCTGGCAGAAAAACTCGAAGGATTTTCTTATCTGATTGTAGGAACTACTCCTAAATTTTCTGAAGAATTTTTTGAAATGGTATCTGGTCTTGAATATGTGGCACGTTTTGGAATTGGTTATAACAATGTCGATGTAGTAGGTGCGAAAAAGCATGCAGTGGTAGTAAGCAATATGCCAGGAGTATTGGAAAAAGATGATGTTGCAGAGCAGGCCGTAGCACTTACGATGGCGCTCACAAAACATGTGGTTGATGGGTGCAACGCTGTTCACAGAGAAGAATGGAATGTTGACAGAGGACGCTTCTTAGGTAACAGACTACAGAATAAAGTAGTTGGGGTTTTAGGTTATGGAAATATAGGATCCACGTACGGAAAAATCATGTCACAGGCCTTTCAATGTAAAATTATTACATATGATCCTTTTTTGAGTGCGGATATCATTGCCGAACGTGGTGCACAAAAAAAGAGTCTGGAGGAAGTCCTGGAACAGTCGGATATTATTTCACTGCACATTAATCTGACAAAAGACAATTATCATTTTCTTTCAGAAGAAAAATTGTCGCATCTGAAAAAAACAGCTTATCTGATAAACACAGCCAGAGGAGAACTTGTAGATGAGTTTGCAGTGGCAAAAGCTTTGACTGATGGAAAATTGGCAGGATATGGAGCGGATGTAGCTGAAAATGAACCGATTAGTAAAGACCATCCTCTTATGCGGACGGAAAAGTGTGTAATTACACCACATTTAGGAACTTATAATTGGGAATGCAATAAGCAGATGTGCGAAGCTATTGTAAACGATGTAATAGCAGTGTCAAATAATCAACGGCCTTCAGTCGTTCTCGAAAAATAAAAGAACTAGGAGAGATTTAATGGATACGCTGGAACAATTTGAAAAATTAAAAAAATATGATACTCCCACAATAACAAATGTAGTGGCTACTTATCCGGGAAAAGAGTACTGTATGGGACTGTATGATCCTTGGAAGGGCAAATGGTACACGGATCAGACATTAAAATGTATGTATCCGGAAATTGGACGCCGAGCAGGATATGCGGTTACATGTACTTATGGATTGCCAAAGGCAGATGGAAAAAATCTTCGTTTTGCAGATGTTTTACGTGAAATTGCAAAGATAAATGGTCCGGTAGTACTGATTGTAAAACAGGATTTTCCAGAAGAAATTCGAAACATTGATGGACTTCTTGGTGGAAATATGATGACAGCATTAAAATCTCTTGGAGTTGAAGGTGTGATTACAGATGGTCCATCAAGAGATGTTGATGAAGTCAGATCATTGAATATTCAGTATATGTTGACAGGTGTATGTGCAGGACATGGGAATTTTGCTGTACATGAAATTAACACACCAGTGGAAATTTGTGGAATGGAAGTAAATCCAGGAGAAATTATTCATATGGATGAAAATGGTGCAGTAAAATTTCCAAAGGACAAATTAGATAAAGTGCTGGAATTGTCAGAATATTTGCAACAATTAGAATCTAAGAGGCAAAAGCGAATGAGAGAAACGTCGGATGTTGAGGAACTGATACGTATTATGCAGGGAATATACGATTAAGGAGTCTTTATGGTCACATCGCTTCAGAAAATATTAGAATATGCAGAACATGAGAATATAGGAATTGGTGCATTTAATATAGGAAATAAGGATATTTTTGATTCTATACTGAAAGCAGCTGAATTAACCAATAGTCCGGTAATTGTAGAATGTGCACCAGCAGAGATTGATTTTTTGGGAGATGATTTTTTTTCTTATGTCCGTACACAGATAGAAAATTCCAGAATTCCAATATGTCTTCATCTGGATCATGGAAAAAATATGGAGATTGTCCGAAGAGCAATACAACTTGGTTTTCAGTCTGTGATGATTGATGCATCTGACCGGAACTTTGAGGAAAATATTAAGATTACCAGAGAAGTTTGTGAGTATGCTCATGCATATCAAGTAGATGTTGAAGGTGAACTGGGAACAATAGGAACTACGGGAAGAGCTTCCTGTGGACATACGGCAGAAATAAAGATCCAATATACAGAACCTGACAGTGCAAAGCTGTTTTGTGAACTGACAGGGGTGAATGCATTGGCTATTGCTATTGGAACTTCACATGGACTTTATCCTGAAAATGAAAAACCAGAACTGAGGATAGATATTCTGGATGCGATTCATAAATGTGTGAAGGTTCCACTTGTTCTTCACGGAGGAAGTGGAAATAAGGATGAAGAGTTAGTAAAGGCTGTAAAGCATGGAATTCGAAAGATAAATGTATCCAGTGAAGTGAAGGAGGTTTATTTTAACGGTATAAAATCATATTTGGAGACGCATCCGGGAGAAGTGAAAACACAGATTATCCAAACAGAGGCACGGCTATGTACATGTAAAAAAATTATGGAACGAATCCAGTTATTTCGAGTTGGAGGAATGGAAAATGGAGAAATTTATATATGAAATTCCAACAAAAGTATATTTTGGAGAAGGACAAATTATTGGGCTAAAGGAAGAAGTTAAAAAGTACGGAACGCGTTTGTTGCTTGTATACGGAGGAAACAGCATCAAACGGAATGGTATTTATGAAAGTATAACAAAGCTTCTTGACGAGGCAGGTGTTGAGCTGTGGGAAGAGAGTGGGGTGCAGCCTAATCCCCAAATTACATCTGTGGAACGTGGAGTCCGGACATGCAGAGAGCATGACATACAGATGGTATTGGCGGTAGGAGGTGGAAGTTGTATTGACTGTGCGAAGGCAATTGCGGCTGGAGCTTGCAGTGAATCAGAACCATGGAATCTGGTGTTACATTCAGAAATGATTCAAAAGGTGTTACCTATAATGTGTGTGGTAACACTGGCAGCGACCGGAAGCGAGATGGATGGAATTGCAGTGATCAATAATCCAACGACAAATGAAAAAAGACCAATGAAACATCCAAAGCTCAGACCATCAGTTGCAGTACTGGATCCAACATACACATATTCAGTTCCCAAGTATCAGACAGCTGCAGGAACGGCAGATATTATGTCTCATTTAATGGAAACCTACTTTTCCAGACATGAAGGATATATGCAGGCGAGAATGGAAGAAGCGTTGATGAAAACTTGTATTCATTATGGTCCAATTGCCATGCGTGATCCTGAAAATTATGAAGCCAGAGCAAATCTGATGTGGACGAGCACCTGGGCAATTAATGATATGCTGAAATGCGGTAGGCCAGTGACATGGTCTGTTCATGCTATTGAACATCAACTGTCTGCTTATTATGAGGTGACTCACGGGGTTGGTCTTGCAGTTTTAACACCTCATTGGATGCGCAAGGTTCTAAGTGAACAGACGGTAGACGATTTTGCGATGTTTGCAAGAAATGTATGGCATGTGGAAGAGGAGGATTCTTACAAAGCGGCAGAAGAAGGAATCCGGGAATTGGAAGCTTTCTTCAGAGTGTTGGAATTACCTGAAACATTAAGGGAGGCAGGAGTAAAAGATCAAAGATATTTTCAGAACATGGCGGAGAAAGCAATGCCATTTTTGAAAGATACATATGTCGCCCTGACAAAAGATGATGTGATTGATCTGTATGAGAAGAGTTTTTAGGAAAGGAGATCCTAAATGAAAAACAGGGTAGCAGTATTCCGAGAAACAGGAGTTGTAACAATTGAAGAAACAGAAGTAAAGGATCCTGAAAAGGGAGAACTTTTGATAAAAATTCTGGCATGTAATCTGTGTACTTCTGAGTATGGTATTTATTCGGGAAATCGTACAGCAAAATTTCCATATCGATTTGGCCATGAATGGACAGGAACGGTCGTCAAAGTCGGAGAAGGGGTAACTGGATACAAAGAAGGAGACTTTGTGGGCGGTTGTTTTGAATATGATATGGAGAGTGTAGAAGCGCAGACAGGTTATAGTGCAAATGCTCCAAGATTATATGCATTCCATGAAATGAATTCAGATGGATATTATGGGCGGTTTCGTGGATGTGCAGAATATTTGATTCAGAAAGCAGGCTGTGCTTTTCATTTGAACCCTGACCTGGATCCAGCAGAGGCAGCTTTCTTGGAACCAGTCGCAACGGTAATTAGTGGTATTCAAAAACTGCATTTATCGCCTTCAGATAAAGTCCTTGTCATTGGGGCAGGAACGATGGGAATTCTGAATGCTTTGGTAGCTAAGGCACATGGATGCAAGGTTGTGGAAAGTGAGATGCTGGAGAAGAAACTTAAAACAGCAAAAATGTGTGGAATTGAAACAGTAGATGTATCAGGAAAAGATGCAGTAGAAGTCATACAGGAGAAATATGGTAAAGATGGATTTGATGTTGTGATTGTTGCAGTTGGTCTTACTGATGCAAACCGACAGGCAGCAAAGCTGTTGAAGAGGAATAATGGAACGATTCTGCTGTTTGCAGCAGGTTATCCGGCACCGGAAGTTGGTATTGATGCGAATGAGATTCATTACAGAAATATGTGTCTCCAAGGAACTTATACAGCAAATTATCAGGATTTTTATGAGGCGGCAAATTATTTGAGCGATAGAAAAATTGACGTAAGTGCGTTGGTGGAAGAAAGATTTTCGTTTGATGATATTGATCAGGCATTCAAAAAAGCGGCAACACCAGGTTCCTATCGGGTCAGTGTCTTGTTTGATACATAAAAGGAGCAGAAGAAATGGTTGGGTTTGTAGTAGTAACGCATGGAAGTTTTGCAGAGGGATTATTGAGCAGTGCGGTTATGATTATGGGAAAACAGGAACAGTTGAAAGCAGTTGGACTATATGAAGATGCAGATTTGGAACAATTTTCAAGTCAGATCTGTGAAGCAGTTTCTTCTGTGGATACAGGAGATGGAGTACTTATTTTTACAGATATGTTTGGGGCATCGCCATTTAACTTTTCTGTGTCAAATATTCCTGAATTAACAATTTCTGGACATAAGATGGAGCTGCTTACTGGAGTAAATCTTCCTATGTTGTTAGAAGGACTTGCAGGAAGATCAGATCAGTTAAGTGTAAATGAAATTATGAAAAATTGTCAGGATATAGGAAGGGAGGGAATCAGAAATTACAGTCTGACAAATCTTGAAACATATGAAGATGATGAAGATTAAAGGAGAAGAGACTATGAAAAAAATATTAATAACACCAAGAGCATTTGCAAAAAGTGGTCGAGAGGTAATCCGTGAACTTGAGAAAAAAGGATATTCTGTAATTTTCAATGATACAGGAAAATCATACTCGCCGGAAGTGTTTCTGAATCTGGCGAAAGATGCGGATGGAATCATTATTGGAGTAGACAAAGCAGACAGAAAAGTGCTTGAAAGCTGTACACATTTGAAAGCAATATCAAAATATGGTGTTGGGGTTGATAACATTGATATGGAAGCAGCAAAAGAACTTGGAATTAGCATATCACGGGCATTGGGTGCTAATTCTCAGTCCGTAGCAGAACATACGATGGCATTACTTCTGGATCTTGCAAAGAATGTTACCAGAAGTACGGTGAGTGTCAGATCTGGAAACTGGGATAAGGTATACAGCACAGAATTATATGGAAAGATCATTGGAATTATAGGATTTGGAAATATTGGGAAAAGAGTAGCCCGTATGGCACAGGGGTTTGGCATGCAGGTATATGCATATGATGTATTTCCTATTGATCCTGTATATGCAGAAGAAAATAAAATTCATATTGCAGAACTTGAAGAACTGCTTACATCCAGCGACGTTGTGACGGTACATCTTCCATTGACAGATGAGACAGAAAATCTAATCAATGCGGAAACGATGGATTTAATGAAGGATTCTGCATATCTGATCAATGCAGCCAGAGGTGGGATCGTGAATGAGCAGGATCTGTATCAGACATTAAAGAATGGAAAACTTGCCGGAGCCGGATTTGATGTATTTTCAACAGAACCGCCCTGCGATGAGGAACCATTGTTATCGCTGGACAATTTTTTGCTGACACCGCATACTGCCTCAAAAACAAAAGAAGCAGATGATAATACAATTCGTATTTCCGTTGAAAACCTTCTGAAAGATTTACAGTAAAAGGGGGAAGATTGGTATGAAGAATCATTTGAGAGAATGCCTGGAGAAAGAAGGGTTAATTCTTGGAACGAGAATTAACAGTACTTGGCCGATGGTTGCGGAGACAGCAGGTGCTACAGGACTTTATGATTATATTGAGTTCCTTGGTGAGTATGCTCCGTATGATCAGTATGCACTGGAGAATCTTGCCAGAGCGTGCGAATTGCATGGAATGTCCTGTATTATGAAAGTGGATTATGCATCCAGAGATTTCATTGCTCAGCGAGCACTGGCATCAGGTTTTCAGGGTATTCTTTTTACAGATCATGTAAGTGCAAAAGATGTAGAAGAAACACTCCTAAAAGTAAAACCAGCATCTCCGGAATTTGGAGGAAAACTGGGATATGTGAATCGAAGATGGTATCGCAATGAAGGATTCAAGAATCAGATGGATTATGCAGCACAGGTTAGCCGTTGTGTGATGGGTTTTATGATTGAAAAAGCGCAGGCGGTTGAAAATATAGAAGAAATCTGTAGTGTTCCTGGTGTTGATTTTATTCAGTTTGGTCCGGCTGATTTTTCTATGAATTCTGGATTTAATGCAAAAGAAGATAAAGAACGGGTACGTAGAGCGGAAGAAAAAGTAATTGAAACAGCATTGCGTTGTCATGTGAATCCCAGAGTGGAGATTAATACAGCAAAAGAGGCAAAACGATATATGGAAATGGGCGTCAGACATTTCGCGTTAGGATCAGAACTGCGTATGGCAAAAACGTTCTGGACAGAAGAGGGAAATGAAATTCGCAGCATTATAAAAAATTAAAAACTGGGGGTAAGCAACATGAAAATTGAAGGAATTATCACACCTATTGTTACACCATTTCACAGAGATGAGAGACAGTCATTGAATTATGAAGCTTTGCATGAGTTAATTGATCGTCTGATTGAAAAGGGAGTTTCTGGAATCTTTATTCTTGGAAGTAATGGCGAGTTCCATGTGACAACGCCGGATGAGACTGTTGAGATGACAGAGAAGACTGTTAAGTTTGTTAATCATAGAGTACCGGTGTATGTGGGAACTGGTGGAAACAGTACTTATCAGGTTACAGAACTGTCAAGAAGAGTAGAAGCAGCAGGTGCAGATGCATTGTCTGTTATTACACCGTTTTTTATATCTCCGTCAGAAAAAGAACTGATTCATCATTATGAAACTGTGGCTGCAAGTACGAAACTGCCAATTGTACTTTACAATATTCCGAAATCAACGAAGATTAATCTCAGTAAAGAGACTGTAAAAACACTGGCAGAAATCGAAAATATTGCTGCTATCAAGGACAGTTCCGGTGATATGGAGAACCTGAAAGGGTATGTGGATGCATGCCAGGGAACTGATATGAAGGTTCTTGTTGGATCGGATTCAAAGATAGCACCTGCAATTCGTCTTGGAGCAGTTGGCGCTATTGCTGGAACAAGTAATGTGATCACGGATCATGTAGTGGAGTTGTATCGAACACTGATGGCAGGAAATCAGGAGAAAGCAGATAAACTTCAGCAGGAAATTGAGGTGATTCGTGCGGTACTGAAAAAAGGAACAGTTCCGTCTGTTATGAAACGGAGTGTAGAATTGCTTGGAATACCGGTTGGACCGGCAAGACTTCCAGTTATGGAACTGGATCCGAAGGTGGACGATGATATCAGAGAAATGCTTCGGTTTTATCATCTGATCTAATGGAATAAAATATGAAAAGCTGTCTGTGCATGTCGCAGGCAGCTTTTTATGATACACGGAAAATTAAAATTTACACAAGCATTCATAAGTGTGCTATAATCATCCGGTTGGAGGAATAAGTTTTATGAAAATTACCGTGATCGGAGTAGGAAAGATCAAAGAGAAGTATTTTACAGATGCGATAAAGGAGTATGCCAAGCGTCTGAGCAGGTATTGTAAGCTGGAGATCGTGGAAGTGGCAGATGAGAAGACACCAGATGGGGCCAGCGAGACGCTGAACGCACAGATCAAGGAAAAGGAAGGAGTGCGGATCCTTCAGAAAATTCCAGAAAGTGCTTATGTGGTAGCGCTTGCCATTGATGGGAAGATGCTGGATTCGGAAGAACTGGCAGCCCAGATGGAGCGCTGGAATGTAGGCGGTATCAGTCAGATCGTATTTGTGATCGGTGGGTCTCTGGGACTGGCACCTGCAGTTCTTCAGAGAGCTGATTATAAGCTCAGTTTTTCAAAAATGACATTTCCTCATCAGTTGATGCGGGTGATTCTGCTGGAGCAGATCTACCGGAGTTTCCGTATCCGTAACAATGAGCCCTATCATAAATGATCCTGTAAAGGAAAGATATTACCAAAGGAGAATAATAGTAACATGTTCAAAGAAAATAAAGAAACCCCAATGGTCGTGTTAATTGTATTATTTATTGTATTTTCTGTACTTTCATGGTTTCGCATTCTGCCGGGAAATCTGGCAGAAAGTGGAATGTATGCCACAATGGCAACATTATCAATCATGTTCAGCTTCAGAGATCGAAAGATTGGCAAAACTGTGATGAGCTATCTTGAAATTATTATTGCTGCAGCACTTTACGTGGTGGCAGTGAAGTCTTTGTTATTGACTTTTAATATGTAGTAGATCACACCAAGAGCATCTGCCAGGAACCAGCCAATGGGAACAGACCACCAGATGCCGACCACCCCTATGGATGGAATGGCGGACAGAGTATAGGCCAGAGCTACACGGGTTCCCAGGGATATGATAGTCAACACCACCGACATGCCTGGTTTTGCCAGTGCGCGGTAGAGTCCGTAGAGCAGGAACAGGCCACCAATGGCGAAATAGAAGGCACCTTCAATATGAAGATAGCGAACACCTTCTGCGATGACAGCTGTTTCAGATGCATCAATAAACAGACTCATCAGAGGGGCTGCAAATAAGCATACCAGAATGGACAGAAGGAGTCCGAAGGACAGGGAAGTAATGACCGCTGTTCGGATTCCTTTTTTGATGCGCTCCGGCTGTCTTGCCCCATAGTTCTGGGCAATAAAGATGGAAAATGCATTTCCGAAATCTTGTACGGGAAGATAGGCAAATGCATCGATCTTCACCGCTGCGGCAAATGCTGCCATGATGGTAGTGCCAAAGCTGTTGACCAGACCCTGTACGGTCAGAATACCAAAATTCATAATGGACTGTTGCAGACAGGTAAGAGCAGAGAAGCTGGTGATCTCGCGGAAACGTTCTTTTTTCAGATGCACATCGGGTGTCTTTTTCAGCAGATCCGGGTATTTGATGAAGGTAAACAGAGCAATACCAATGCCGGATACATACTGGGCGATAACCGTTGCCTGTGCGGCTCCGGAGACACCCCATTTAAGGCCGATCACAAACCACAGGTCCAGGACAATGTTAAGTCCGGCGGAGATGGCGAGAAATACCAGTGGTACTATGGAATTTCCCAGAGACCGAAGCAGAGATGCGAAAAAATTGTAGAGAAAGATAGCGGTGAGTCCTGCAAAGATCACGATCAGATACTCATGCATCAGTCCTTTTAATTCTTCCGGAGTACGCAAAAACCAGATGATGCCATCGATTCCGATGAAGATCAGAAGGTTCAGGATCAGATTGATCACTGCCAGCAGCACAAAAGAAGCAAGGATACATTCTTTTAAGCCGGTCATATCTTTTCTTCCGTAGCGGATGGAGAAGACGGTGCCGCTTCCCATGGCAAGTCCAAGCAGGATTGATGTGAGAAATGTCATAAGTGCGAAGGCGGATCCGACGGCTGCCAGTGCATCTGCGCCTAAAAATCGTCCTACGATCAGTGTGTCAGCGATATTGTAGCATTGTTGGAGCAGATCACCCAGAATCATCGGTATTGCGAAAAGCAGCATGGTCTTCATCACAGGTCCTTTAGTTAGTTCGTGTTCCATAATTATTATCCCTTTACTATCGAAACGTAATATATAAATTAACAAATGTAATTATAGTATAGAATGAAATGAAAGAGACGTCAATCCTTTCATCTGGTTGACGGAAGAGAAATGACAGGGCTATAATGAATAGATAAAAGCAGGAGGTCTGAAGGATGTTTTTAGATGGACTGGATGATCTTGATCAGAAAATCATAAGGTGTTTAATTCAGAATGCAAGGATGTCGTATTCGGAGATCGGACAGCAGGTTGGAATCTCGAGAGTTGCGGTGAAGATGCGAGTACAGGCACTGGAAAAGAAAGGAATCATTGAGGAATACACAACGATCATTAACCCACAGAAAATCAGTGGTGCGATTTCCTGTTATTTTGAAATTGAGACCGTGCCGGATACACTGGAAGAAGTGATTTCCATATTGGAAAAGAATGACACCGTTACACAGATTTATCGTGTGACAGGGAAAAGCCGGCTTCACGTACATGCAGTCAGTCCCTCTCAGGAAGAACTGGAACAGCTTCTTCATGGAACGATGGATCATCTTCCCGGCGTGCTGGAGTGCAGCACAAATATCATTTTATCCAGAGTAAAGGACATCAAAGGTCTTCGCTTATAAGCGTGAAAGAGGAATTACCATGAATCAGGAGAAAATAGAAGAGGGACTGACACAGTTCCCTATATGTGAATATGCATTTATCAATATAGCAGATATTACATTTCTGGATCAGGTTCGTTACATCTGTAAGACAGAATGTCCCCAGTATGGCAAATCCTGGTCCTGTCCGCCAGCGGTAGGAACGGTGGAAGAATGCAAGAAACGGTGCAGCCAGTATACGGGTGGTTTTATTTTTACGACCATTGCCGAGGTCAATGATATTGCAAATATGGAGGAGACACTGGCTACTCGTATGGAGCATGAAAAGATCACCCGTCAGGTACGGGATCTGTTTGCAGAACAGACAGAAGCCATGCAGGTGTTGTCTACGGAGTCCTGTGCCATCTGTAAAAAATGTGCCTATCCGGATGCACCCTGCCGTCACCCGGAGAAGATGTTTCCATGTATTGAAAGCTACGGAATCCTTGTGACAGATCTGGCAGAAAAATACGGCATTTCTTTTATGAATGGTGCAAATGTGGTGACCTGGTTCAGTCTCCTGTTATACCGATGACATGATTGCTGAAATGCCTGCATATAATATCTAAAAACCGCCGGACGGGAGTGCCTCATGAAATTTCGGGAACGGATGGCTGAAAAATTGAAGCTTCCTAAGGATCTGGTCATGGGAGCCGCAGTGCTGACGGTTACTGGACATAGTGAAGCTTACATAGAGAATTATAGAGGAATCATCGAATATACAGAGCAACGGATCCGGCTGCAGACCAAGACCTGCCAGATGACGTTGTGCGGAGAACAGTTACATATTGACTATTATACAGAAGATGAGATGAAAATATCGGGGCAGATAGGAGAGATCCGTTATTGCTGACATCTGTATTAAAATTTCTCAAAGGGTATGTAGTCGTTCACTTGTCTGGTTATTCACCGGAACGGTTTCTGAATCTGTGCTGTCATCATAAAATCGTGTTGTGGGGACTTAGAAGTACCGGAACAGAATATGAAATGTGTATGAGTATTGCTGCATTTCGGAAGGTGCGGCCGCTGGTCAGAAAGACACAGACCAAAGTTGTCATTCTGGAGAGGCATGGACTTCCGTTTTTACTGTGGAAGTACCGGAGGCGAAAATTGTTTGCAGCCGGTGCTTTTTTCTGTATTGTCCTTCTGTATGTAATGTCTTTGTTCATCTGGAATATCCATATAGAAGGAAATGAATCCCTGAGCACACAGGTAGTCTTAAGCTATCTGCAGGAGGAAGGCATCACCCATGGCATGCTCAAACGGCAGATTCATGGGGAAGAGCTGGAGAAGAAGCTGAGAGAACATTTTACAGAGGTCACATGGACATCGGCAGAGGTGAAAGGAACCAGGCTGATCGTACACATGAAGGAAAATGAGGATGCCAGCTTTTCACTGGTGGACGAGAAGGAACCTGCGGATCTGGTGGCTGCAAAGAGTGGACAGATCATATCCATAATCGTCCGTGCCGGAACACCGGTGGTTCATGAAGGAGACCAGGTGCAGGCAGGAGATCTGCTGGTGAAAAGTCAGGTGGAGGTCATGAACGATGAGGGAATGGTGGCGCAGACCCATCTGGTGCATGCGGATGCGGATGTTAAGATCCAGTACCGTCAGTCTTATGAGGCATCATTCCCGATGGATTATGTGAAAAAGGAGTATACAGGCAGGCGGAAGCGGGCATTGTATCTGATCCTGGGAAATCGACGGATCACCGTTGGTGTTACAAAAGTAGATTATGAATATCAGGATCTGTTGACCAGCGAGGTTCCACTGAGGATCACGGAGAACTTCTATCTGCCGGTCACGGTTGGGATCCGTACTATAAAAGAGTATATTCCCAGGGAGGCCATCTACACAGAACAAGAGGCAAAACAGAGAGCAGAACAGGAGCTGCAGCTCTTTTTTGAAAAAATAAAGATAAAAGGACTTCAAATTATTGAAAATGGTGTTAAAATAGAAGTTAATGGGCAAGTGTGTACAGCAAGAGGAAGCCTTCTGGTGGAAGAAGAGGCAGTCCGTACACAGAAGCCTGTGATCGAAATCCAAGAGGAGAACGATCAGCATTTGGAAGAAGAAAGGGAACAGACATAAGTGACACTGGAAAATGAACTTTTTGACATTCCGTCTGAGCATGTACAGAACGTGTACGGACAGTTTGATGCGTATTTGAAAAAAATAGAGAGAACCATCGGCGTAACCGTTGTCTCCAGAGACGGCGGAGTGAAGCTGATCGGTAACGAAGCACAGGTAGAGAGTGCAAAGCAGGTGCTGTTGGAGCTTCTGGAGCTGTCCAGAAGAGGCAGTGAGATCACAGAGCAGAATGTGAATTATGCATTGTCTCTGGCTATGGAGAAGAAGGAAGGGGCGCTGCTGGAGATCGACAGTGACCTGATCTGCCACACCATCAGCGGCAAAGCCATCAAGCCCAAGACCCTGGGACAGAAAGCTTATGTGGATGCGATCCGCAAAGACATGATCACCTTTGGTATCGGACCTGCAGGAACCGGTAAGACTTATCTTGCCATGGCTATGGCGATCACCGCATTTAAGGCGAATGAGGTAGAGAGGATCATTCTTACCCGTCCGGCAATTGAAGCAGGAGAGAAGCTTGGATTCCTTCCGGGAGATCTGCAGAGCAAGGTAGACCCGTATCTGCGTCCACTGTACGATGCCCTGTATCAGATCATGGGAGCAGACAGTTTTCAGAAAAATATGGAAAAGGGTCTGATCGAAGTAGCACCGCTGGCATATATGAGAGGACGTACTCTCGACAATGCATTTATTATTCTGGATGAGGCACAGAATACCACCCAGGCGCAGATGAAGATGTTTCTGACCCGTGTGGGATTCGGATCCAAAGTAGTCATCACTGGTGATGAGACCCAGAAGGATCTGGCACCGGATGTGAAATCAGGACTTGATGTGGCACAGAAGGTGCTTGGAAAAGTAGAAGGAATCAGCTTCTGTCGTCTGACCAGCAGAGACGTTGTCCGTCATCCTCTGGTACAGAAGATTGTAACCGCTTATGAAGAATATGAGAAGAAAACAGTGCGGAGAAAGGAGAACCATGACACTAGATCTGGAAGACGAGTACGGTCTTGACCTTGGTTTTGACTATGAAAAGACAGCAACCGAAGTGATCAATCAGGTACTGGAGGAGGAAGGCTGCCCTTATGAGGCACAGGTGAATCTTCTTCTGACCTCTGACCCGGAGATCCACCGGATGAATATGGAATACCGGGAAGTGGACAGGCCTACGGATGTCTTATCATTTCCACAGGTGGAATATGAGTCTCCGGCTGATTTTTCCTGGGCAGAAGAACATGAGATGGATTGCTTTGACCCGGATACGGGAGAACTGTTCCTTGGAGATATTGTGATCTCACTTGACAAAGTAAAGGAACAGGCAGAAAAATACAATCACAGTGTGCGTCGGGAGTTTGCATTTCTGGTGGCACACAGCATGCTTCATCTTCTTGGCTATGACCATATGACACCGGAGGAAGCAAAGGATATGGAATCCAGACAGTCGGCTGCTCTGGAGCACCTTGGAATTACAAGGGATTAATACGAAGATAAGAGGAAAAATATGGGTAACAGCAATAAAAAATCCAATTATATCGTGCAGGGAGGTATTCTGGCCGCTGCATCTATTCTGGTGCGTATTATCGGAATGGTCTATCGGATCCCTGTTACAAGAATCCTGGGTCCCATAGGAAACAGTTACTATTCAGCCGCATATGAAGTCTATTCTATGATGCTGCTGATCTCATCCTTCAGTCTTCCGCTGGCAGTCTCCAAGCTGGTATCAGCAAGACTGGCAGCAGGACAGGCGAAGAGTGCATATAAGATTTTCAGATGTACGCTGGTGTTTGCGCTGGTGTCCGGCGGTATCGCATCTCTTCTGGTGTATTTCGGAGCCGGATTTTTCAGTGACGTACTGGTAAATACACCTGAGAGTAAGCTGGCTCTGCAGGTGCTGGCACCGACGATCCTTGTGGTTGCCCTGATGGGGTGCTTAAGAGGATATTTTCAGGGTCTGGGAAGTATGGTTCCTACTGCAGTCTCCCAGATTGTGGAGCAGGTGGTCAATGCAGCTGTCAGCATTGGAGCTGCATGGATGTTGTTCCACTATGGACTGAAGATCGATCATCTTCTGGGAACTGAGACAGCTGCTTACGCTTACGGTGCGGCAGGAAGTACGCTGGGAACCGGAGCAGGTGCATTTGTAGGTCTCATATTCCTGATCTTCATTCTGTTGGTCTATCAGCGGGTCATGAGCCGCAGAGTGGCTTCGGACAGGCATGGAGAGACGGAGTCCGTATGGGAGATTTACGGGCTTCTGATCGTAACGATCCTTCCGGTTATTTTAAGTACCGCTGTTTACAATATCAGCGGCATCATTGATCAAGGTATTTTCAAACACTTGATGGCCTATAAGAATTATGAGTCGATGGCTATCGATGAACTGTGGGGTATTTACAGCGGTGAGTATAAGCTGCTGACGAATGTGCCGATTGCAGTGGCATCAGCCATGGCGTCTTCCACGATCCCTGCGCTGACCAGAGCCAGAGTGGCGAAGGACAGAAGAGAAATGCGTAAAAAGACAGAGAATGCCATCCGTTTTGTGATGGTGATCTGTATTCCCTGTGCAGTGGGTCTGTCTGTACTGGCATCTCCGATTCTTCAGCTTCTCTTTGGAGCAAAAGATCATTTAAGTATCTCTGCATTGCTGCTGCAGACAGGAAGCATTTCCGTTGTCTTATACGGAATGTCCACACTGACCAATGGTATTTTACAGGGAATGGACAAGATGCGTCTGCCGGTAATCCATGCAGCCATCTCCCTGGCCATCCATGTGGTGCTGCTGGTAGTGCTGGTAATGACCGGTATGAACATTCATGCAGTGGTCTGGGCAAATATTTTCTTTGCATTCCTGATGTGCGTACTGAACTCCAGATCTATCGCAAAATATATGCGCTATCGTCAGGAAGTACGAAGGACCTTTTTCGTGCCTCTCCTGGCATCTGCCCTGATGGGAGCGGCCGCATTCGGAGTTTATCATGGCTTGTATGTACTGTGTAAGAGCAATGCAATCTCTGTTCTGGCAGCATGTATTGCAGCCGTGATCGTCTATGGAGTTGCTTTGCTGGTATTGAAAGGTCTGACGGAAGAGGAACTGCTTGGCTTTCCGAAAGGCCGTACACTGGTCAGAATTGTGAAAAAGCTTCACCTGATGTAGAATAAACCTCTTTTTTCCAGTTCATACTATATGGAAAAAGGAGGTTTTATGATGTCGAGAAAAATGATGTGGACGACGGTGATCACAGCAGTCGTTGTGGCTGCGTTGATCGCCATGGTATTTGTATCAGGCAGAAAGAGTGCCACGCCGCCAGAGGAACAGAAAGGCACTGAACTGGTGGAGATGGTTCCGGCAAAGGGAGAGACGGGCGAATCTGTGGCCGAGAAAGTACCGACAGCGGAAGAGACAGGAGTGGATTCTTCAGATCAGTATGAATTTCTGCTGGTAGATCACAATGATTATGTGGCTGTCTACCAGCTCCCTGAACGGGAAATCTACGAATATACGGATGTGATCATGGAAGTTCTGCCAGAAGACGTGCAAAAGGAAGTCCAACATGGAAAATACATTAAAAATGAAGAAGAACTATACAATTTTCTTGAAAATTATACAAGTTAGCATTGTCAACAAGCCCGAGATGTTGTAAATTAAACCGTAGGAATGTGTATACACATTCTATATATGGGAAGAGAGACAACAATATGGATAGTCAGACATTAAGAGAACGATTGAAAGATAAAAAAAGGATCGTAGTCAAAGTAGGATCTTCGTCCCTGGCACATGCAGAGACAGGTTCCATTGACCTGATCAAAATGGAGAAGCTGGTACGGGAACTGACAGATCTTCACAATCGAGGCAAGGAAGTGATTCTGGTAAGCTCAGGAGCGATCGCAGTGGGACGCAAGACCATCGGTATGAAGGACCGCCCCTCACAGTTGTCAGTAAAGCAGGCATGTGCATCCATAGGACAAGCAAGACTGATGATGATGTATCAGAAATTTTTCATGGAGTACAACCAGATCGCATCACAGGTTCTGATGACCAAGAATACGCTGGTGAATGGAGAGAACAGGATCAATGCCCGGAACACCTTCGATACATTGCTCCATATGGGAGCCATTCCTATTGTAAATGAGAATGATACGATCTCTACGTACGAGATCCAGTTTGGTGACAATGATACCCTGTCAGCGGTAGTTGCAGCACTGGTACAGGCGGATCTTTTAATTCTTCTGTCAGATATTGACGGACTGTTTACGGATGACCCGAATAAGAACCCGGATGCAAAGTTTATTGATTATGTGGATCATGTGGATCAGCATTTTGAGAAGATGGGTAAGGGTTCTGCCAGTGATGTGGGAACCGGAGGAATGTCAACCAAACTGAAGGCGGCGAAGCTGGCCACCTCTGCCGGAGCGGATATGGTCATCGCCAACGGAGCAGATATGGGTGTGATCCATCGGATCGTGGATGGAGAACCGGTTGGAACGCTGTTCAAAGAGAATCGTACGGAAGATTTTTATCTGATCGACTATCTGGATGAGCCATCCGTATAGGGACAAATAAAGGAGAGACAATCAGGATGATGGATGATAAGAAGATAGCCAGAATCAATGAACTGGCACATAAATCTAAGGCAGAAGGCCTGACAGCAGAAGAAAAGAAGGAGCAGCAGCTTCTCAGACAGGAATTTCTTGCAGCTATCCGTGAGAATGTGAGAAGTCAGCTTGACAATATTGATATTCTGGAACATGACGGCAAGATCGTAAATCTGGGTGAAAAGTATGACAAAAATGGGAAAAAAGGAAATTAGGGCAGAAGTCAAGAAGCGCAGAGCAGAGGCAGAACTTGGAACACTCCATGAGAATAGCAAGAAGATCGTGGAAACTTTTGTAAATTTGCCCCAGTACCAGAACACGGACCTGCTACTGGCCTATGTGGATGCCAAGCGGGAGGTTGAGACCCGTCTTCTGATGGAGCGTGCATGGAAGGATCATAAGAAAGTGGCCGCTCCCCGTGTGGACGGAGACGGTATTATGGATTATTATTATATCAATAGTCTGGATGATCTGGATCCGGGAAGCTTTGGCATCATGGAGCCGAAGATGGATTGCCCCATCTGTGAGGACGAGAATGGACTGATGTTGATGCCAGGTGTGGCATTTGATGAACACTGTCACCGGGTAGGGTATGGCGGTGGCTACTATGACAGATATCTGGAAAAGCATCCGGACATCGTACATATTGCACTGGCATTCGAGTTTCAGGTATTTCCGGAGGTTCCATTTGAGGCACATGATATTCTGCCGCAGATGCTGGTGACTGAAAAGCGGATCATCCGGCCGGAAGAGACCAGTGAAAGAACTCTGGAAGAGATTGGAAGGCGGGCGAAAGCTGCAGAGCCGGTTCTTCGGATCATGGGAACGACGAAGAAGAATGAAGTGCTGCTTCATGTAGCAGATGCGCTTATCAAGGAACAGAATTACATTCTTGGAAAAAATGCAAAAGATGTGGAAATTGCTAAAAAGAATGGCATGGAGCCGGGCATGGTGGATCGTCTGATGCTGACCAAAGACCGGATCGCCGGCATGGCAGAAGGTATTCGTCAGGTGGCTGCATTGCCGGATCCGGTGGGAGAGGTAACTTCCATGAAACAGCGGCCCAATGGTCTGATGATCGGATGGAAGAAAGTGCCGCTTGGCGTGATCGGTATGATCTATGAATCTCGGCCAAATGTGACTGCAGATGCATTTTCTCTGTGCTTTAAGGCTGGAAATGTGGTAATCTTAAGGGGAGGCAGTGATGCGTTCCTGTCCAACTGTGCGATCACGAAGGTCATCCGGACAGCACTGGCAGAGATGGATATTCCGGAAGATGCAGTGCAGCTGATCGAAGATACCAGCCGAGAAACAGTCAAGGCATTTATGCAGCTGAACCAGTATGTGGATGTACTGATTCCCAGAGGCGGAGCCGGATTGATCCGCAGTGTGGTAGAGAACAGCCGGATACCGGTGATCGAGACTGGCACAGGCAACTGCCATATTTTTGTGGATGAGAGTGCCGATTTTGATATGGCAATTGACATTATTTTCAATGCAAAGACACAGCGGATCGGTGTGTGCAACGCATGTGAATCTCTGGTGATCCATGAAAAAATCGTGGATGCATTTCTGCCACGCCTGAAAGCGCGCCTGGATGAGAAGCATGTACAGATGCGTGGTGATGAGAAAGCATGTGCAGCTGCGGAAGGACTTGTGAAAGCAACAGAAGAGGACTGGGGCAGAGAGTATCTGGATTATATCCTGTCTGTGAAGACAGTGAAAAATATTGATGAGGCGATCGCACATATCAATCGCTACAATACTGGACATTCGGAGGCTATCGTGACAAAAGACTATGCCAATGCGCAGAAGTTTTTAAATGAGATCGATGCGGCAGCCGTCTATGTGAATGCGTCTACCCGTTTTACGGACGGATACGAATTCGGGTTTGGGGCAGAGATAGGAATCAGTACCCAGAAGCTTCATGCAAGAGGGCCTATGGGACTTGATGCCCTGACTTCTGGAAAATATATTATTTATGGAAATGGACAGATAAGATGAGAGTAATTGCAGGAACGGCACGGAGTATGCCGCTGAAAACTGTGAAAGGGATGGATGTACGTCCTACCACAGATAAGACAAAAGAGACCCTGTTTAATGTATTGCAGACAGATGTACCGGACAGCCGGTTTCTGGATCTGTTCAGCGGAAGCGGAGCCATCGGTATTGAGGCACTGAGCCGCGGAGCATCCCATGCAGTGCTGGTGGAGCAGGACAGCAAGGCTGCTGACTGTATTCTGGAAAATCTTCAGTTTACAAAGCTGATCGACCGGGCAGAGCTTCAGAAATGTGATGTGCTGACAGCCCTTCACCGGATGGAAGGACAGAAACCATTTGATGTGATCTTTATGGATCCGCCTTATGATCAGGGACTGGAACGGCAGGTCGTGGAGTATCTGACCAGAAGTTCTCTGGCAGATGAATATACAGTCATTGTTATTGAGGCTTCTCTGGAGACGGATTTCTCCTGGCTGGAGGCAGCTGGCTTCCATGCTTATAAATACAAAAAATACAAAACAAATCAGCATGTATTCATTCAGAGAAATGATGCATAGCGTGAGAGGATAAGGATTAACAAATGACTCGAGCAATTTATCCGGGAAGCTTTGACCCGGTAACACTGGGACATCTGGACATTATCAGACGTGCGTCCAAAACCGTAAGTGAGCTGATCGTAGGTGTTCTCAATAATGGAGGAAAGACTCCGCTTTTTACTATTGAAGAACGAGTGGAGATGCTAAAGGAAGTGACGAAGGATCTGCCAAATGTGAAAGTAATGTCTTTTTCTGGACTTCTGGTAGATTTTGCAAAACACACGGATTCCAATCTGGTAGTCCGCGGACTTCGTGCAATCTCTGATTTTGACTATGAGCTGCAGATGGCTCAGACCAACCGGAAGATGAATGCAGATGTGGATACCATGTTTCTGGCAACCAGTCTGGAATATGCATATTTAAGCTCCACAACAGTAAAAGAGGTTGCATTCTGTGATGGAAATATCAGCGAGTTCGTACCGGAACCTGTAGTGGAGAAGGTTCAGGAAAAAGTACGTCTGGCGCGACAGAAGGCAGGAAAGGAGTAGCTGGGGATGAGTAACAGCAGAATTGAACAGATCATTGAAGAAATTGAGGACTATATTGACAGTTGTAAAGGTCCGCTGTTCGGTGGAGGAGACAAGATCGTTGTTGACAGAGAGCGTATGGAGGAGCTGTTAAGAGAGCTTCGCATGAAGACTCCGGAGGAGATCAAACGCTATCAGAAGATTCTGGCAAATAAGGATGCGATCCTGGCAGATGCACAGCAGAAAGCAGAGGCTATTATTGCACAGGCAAATATTCAGAATCAGGAGCTGGTCAATGAGCATGAGATCATGCAGCAGGCATATGAGCAGGCTAATCAGGTGATCGAGATGGCTACCAGTCAGGCCCAGGAGATTTTGAACAATGCTACCAGAGATGCCAATGAGATTCGTCTGGGAGCCATCCAGTATACAGATGATATGCTGGCAAATATGCAGACCATGCTGCAGGATGTGGTAGAGAAGTCCAACAATCACTATTCTGCAATGATGGATAATTTCCAGCAGTTTTATAATACCATTACCAGCAACCGGGCAGAACTGGCCCCGGAGACAGAAGAACCAGCACCGCAGGAAACATCAGAAGCGGAAGAAGAAGTCGGCCAGTAATCCATGGTTTCAAGTCAAGATCTGTGTCTGACAGGACACTTATGATCTGAGCACAGGTACATAAGCCGCCGAAGGAAGCTCCGGCACAGACAAGGGCTGTGCGTATGGGAGTGGAAGTAAGAGGCAGGGCACTGAGGGCATGCGTACCGGAGCTGATCTCCAGAAGAGCAGCAATAGCTGCGGTCAGGGGAACAGGAAGATGAAAAAGTGTCAGCATCTGAGCAATAATTGAGAACAGAATGATGTATCCACCCAGGCAGGTGATCGTTGTAAAGCTATCCATGATACAGGTATCCAGCATCGGAAAATCAATCCGGTGAATGGATACCTGTTTTTGTATTACAAGAGAAGCACCGGTATGTACAGATTGGACAGCACCAGAAATATTGTGGCTGGAAACCGGTGCTTTGTAGAAAAAGCGGCCATAAATATATCCATACAAAAGCGGAACACCATAAAACACGCAGAACAGTATTGGCGGCACCTTTGTGAATCCAAGCTTGGCAATACAGATATAATTGACAAAAAAGGCAGGGCTCACATTATTGCAGAATACCATCAGATAGGAGCCTTCCTCTCTGGAAATGTGCTGATGTGCCAACAGTTCGGCAATTACTTTGGCACCCATGGGAAAGCCGCACAGATATCCCATAAGAATTGCATAGGAGCCATCTGAGGAGACCGGAAAGATTCGTGTCAGAACCGGTGCGAAGATCCGGTTCAGAAAACGAAATGCACCGGTTCTGATCAGAAGCCCGGATAAGATAAAAAAAGGAAGCAAGGAAGGCAGGACAGAAGTGTACCAGAGGGTCAGACCCAGCGTACAGCCCTGTGCCGGAATGGTAAGTATGTTTTGCAAGATACCTCCATATGATGTAGTAATTCATTATAATGTATGGGGCAGGCTGTGAAATATGAGTCTTTTTGCGGGCAGAAGCTTGCATTATGGATAGGGATGATGTTATTGCTCAACTGTCTGATCCAGGAAGAACTGTACTGGATCGAAGACCGGCTGAAGGCGCAGATGCCGTCTTCTTCGGATTCCGATGTGGAATATGAGGCCTATCAGCAGGCATTGGAGCAGGTGTGGGAAGAACTGGAATATTTTCCTGTACCGGACTCTACTTTGAAAGATACAGAGGCTGTTTCTTTTGAAAATACCTGGCAGGCAGAACGAACCTATGGAGGCAAGCGAAAACATGAGGGATGTGATCTGATACCGGAAAAAGAAGAGAGTGGATATTACCCGGTGATCAGTATGACAGATGGGACAGTAGAGCGGGCAGGCTGGCTGGAAAAAGGAGGCTGGCGGATCGGAATCCGTTCGGACAATGGCAATTATTATTACTATGCACATCTGGAATCTTATGTGGGCGACTGGAAAGAAGGAGACCAGGTGCAGGCAGGAGATTTGCTTGGATACATGGGAGACAGTGGTTATGGACCGGAAGGCACGACCGGACAGTTTCCAGTTCATCTTCATGTGGGCATCTATATGCCCCTTGGTGTAGAAGATGAACTGGCGATAAATCCCTATTGGATGTTAAAATATCTGGAAGAAAAGAAGGTTAAGTGGGATTATTGACAGTAAGTGTTTGATTGAGACGAATGTCACCTTGTTCGATTGAGACTTTTGTTTATAATAGAATTATCAAAAGAAGGTAATTCAGGGATAAACGGAGTGGAGATAGATGAAGTGGTATAGATTAAATGGAAGAGTGTTGACATTGATGTTGGCTCTTGCTTTTTTCAATTTTATTTTTCTGGGAATTGAATATCAGTTTGACAATATGATGGCATTGGTTACCGGACCGGAACAGGTGGTGACAGCACAGGGGTATATATTGGGAGCCAGTGTGCTGGGATTTCTGCTTTATCCGGCGGCTGCTTCCTGCATAAAAGATAAATTCTGGCAGATTGTCGTATTCGCAGGAGCACTGGCAGGGGTAATCTGTGTTTTTGTGATCTGGCAGCATACCTCTTATGGCACGATTCTGGCGGCGGGCTGCATCTGCTTTATTCTGATTGGCATGGCAGGAAGCGCAGTACATTATTATCTGTCCAGGGCGGCAGCTCCTGAGCATCTGGCGAAGACCATCGGTATATCATATGCAGTTGGCATCTTTCTCCAGTTCCTTAATAATAATCTTATAAAAAATGATATGGCAGAGTCTGTTGTTCTGGCCGTGTCTGCAGCAGTGTTTTCCGTATTGCTGTTAAACGCAGAGAATGGAATAGTACAAGCAGAAAGTGACTCGGAAAGTGCATCAGAAAGCACATTGGAAAACTCCGAGCATGCGGGTCTCTGGCTGATTCTTCTGATAATACTGATCACCTGTATCTTTTCTACATTGGATGCAGCAGTGACGCTGAGACATGCAGCGGGAAGTGCGGATGTAGGGCAGTGGCCGAGGCTGTTGCTTGCAGGAAGTGGTCTTCTGGCAGGTGTGTTCTATGACAGTCTGGAACATCGATATGAGAATATACTGATGTATTGCATGACAGTTTTGTCTGCTTTCTGCATCGTGGTACTGGAAAATGGCGGACCATTTTTTGCGGGGCTGGTTGTGTTTTATATGTCAGCGGGATTTTTTGTAGTATTTTTTACTGTAAGTTTTATGCGTCTTTCAATCCGGATGAAGTGTCCGAGGTTCTGGTCGGGTCTTGGAAGAGCTGTGAACAATATCTGTGCTTTTGTCACAGGATCACTGTCCATCCGACTTATTCAGTCAGAAAATCAGATGCTGCGGGATGGTCTGCTGCTGGTATTATTTGTTTTGATCAGTATTGTATTTTTTATCTACAGTAATGCCTTGTACAGGAGAAAAAAGACAGAGCCACAGAGCAGGGAGATAAAGCTTGGAGAAAAAGAAAGTCTGGAAATGTTTGCCGCTTCATTTTCTCTTACAGAGCGGGAGAAAGAAGTGTTGGAGGTGATTCTGGTATCCGATGAGAATGTTCAGGATATTGCGGAGACACTGATGATTTCCAGAGCGGCACTGTACCGGCATATTGCCAGCCTCAATGAAAAGACCGGGACAAAGTCCAGAATCGGACTGGTTCAGTTTTACTATCGATATCACAGGAGGAATGAAGGATGAAAAAGAGACGTCATTACAGAATACTTTTCATTCTGATGGTAGCAGGCCTGCTTTGCAGCTGCGGAACTGTCGGGGAAAAGGAAGAACCGCAGACAGCAGGTACGCAGACGGAAAAAGCAGAAAAAGAGGATGCCCGGATGGCACCCTATCAGAGCATGGAACTGGCTGCTATGGCCCGTGCTTATTATCTGAAGGAAAATAATTATCTGGCACCGGAGGTGGAATGCCTGAAGAATGATGACGGTACGACAACCATTCATCTTTATGAGATTGTGAAGGACGATGATGAGAGTAGTCACACCGCCACTTCTGCCTGGTATACGGTGAATGAATATGGAAAGGGAGAGGACGATATCATGGGAAATGCGGTGAAGTTTCCAAACATGTCCCTGGGGAAAATTGCAGAATATGTGACAACTCCTGTAGCACTTACCTACAATGAGGAAGGGGAAGCCCATAACGAGTGGGAGATTACTGATGCAGCGACGATCGATGCCTGCATACAGGCTATAAGCCAGCTTACCGTCGGGGAGGAGACAGAGCTTCGCACCATGGATGCCGGGGAGACACTTGTCTTCCAGATGGCGGATGGAAATACATGGACGTTGGATTTTGAGGCCGGAAATCTGTTGAGAAATAACACTTGTTATGAGACGGACGGATGGAAAAAAGTCCAGAATATCATACGGGATTATCTTACGGAGGAGGGATTGCAATGAGACTACGAGACGGGAAGAAGGCAGGGACATTACTGCTTGCGGCACTTTTGCTGACCGGCTGTGGAGGAGCAGAGAATACATCGGATGCTGTAATGAGTGTCAGCGAAGATACTGCGGCAGGAACATGGGAGCTTGTGAGCATGACCTATAATGGAATGACGGTCGGAAAAGAGGATCTGGAAGAGATGGGCACATCTATGACGTTGAATCTTCTGGAGGATGGTACCGGAACTATGGATTATGACGGCACAGTCTATGATCTGACCTGGGATGACAGTGCCATTACTACGGATGGCGTGGCGGATGCTTACACGTTAGAAGATGGCGTATTGGTTCTGGCAAATGAAGAGACGGAGATGGTCTTTGAAAGACCAGGAAGCATGGCAGCAGTGACTGCGCCGGATGAAGAAGAGGATAAGCAAACAGTAGACTCGCGTACAGAGACGGGTTCCCACACAGAGGCATCAATAGAAGACAACTGGACAGTCGTTCCGCTGGCGTCTGCTCAGGAGTTGGTGCCTTATAGCTGTACGGAGTTCAGTATGAATATTCCACAGGGATGGACAGTGAGATCTTCTGCCATGTACACCGGTATGTTTCATGCGATTCATGTTTTTGATCCGGAGAAGCCGGTGAATCAGATTTTCTTTATGCTGAAAATGGAGCCAATGTTTCCGGATGAGAATTCCCGGGCGATGATGGCACTTTCCAGTGATTTATTTGGAAAATGTCCCATTCTTACGAATGTATCGACACAGGGAGTCTTTGAAATATTCCCACAGTTTGCAGAGGCAATGAATGCAACTGCTGATTATGCGGATATTCAGACACCGTACATTGCAGATTTTTCTGTAACAGAGAGTTTTGAAAGTACTCAGGGAATGAGCAGCGTTGCTATTTCGCCCTCCATTCTTCGGGCAGATTTTACTCAGGATGGAACGGCGGGAGAAGGAATGTTCACAGCGGATGTGGTGCCCTTTGCCATGGGTACAGGGATGGGATATTATTCCGTCTATAATCTGACGGTCCTCAGCGCAGAAAAGGGAACTTTTCAGGACTGGCAGCCTACTTTGAATAAGGTTTTAAGCAGCCTTAATTATACGCCGGAATTCCAGAGTTTTGCCATGTCCCAGAGTAATCAGGGGGCAGCTACATCCCAGTCCCTCAGCCAGTCGGCCAGTGAGATGTCCGACAGCATTATGTCCTCCTGGGAGAACCGGAACCGGAGTCAGGATATCATGAGCCAGAAGCAGAGTGATGCGACCTTGGGCTATGAGCGTATTGTGGACACTGAGACAGGAAATATCTACAAAATTGACAACGGTTTCACCGACTGGTACGATGGATCCCGTTATAAATCCATCACCGATGATCAATATACGGATTCGGTGGAAGCCGTGATTCACTGGAAATAGACTTATATCAATAAAAAATTGATTAAGGCTTGATTAAGTGAGAGATTTTTAAGCAAAATCTCTCACTTTTTGTTATAATCAGACAGGAAGCACTGTCTGATGTTTTCTATTAACACGGAATATAACCTGGATGTAAGAGGAGAGTAGATATATATGGGAAAAAACCGGATAGCCATTGTAATCTGTTATCTGTTGATTGTAACAGCTTATTTTGCAGGAGACTGGTATCTTCAACAAAATGGAATGGAGTATCTTTTGAAAATAAAACTGGTGACAGGCATCTTTCTCTGGTGTTTACCAGTGTTTCTGATTGGATCGTTTCTCTGGAGAGCGTATCAGAAGAAACAGACAGGGATTTGGTTCGGACTGTTTCTTACTTATGTGATCGTCATGGCACTGGTGAGTGTCTGCGCTGCATTTATCCAGGTGGCACAGATGGAAGACGAATATCGGATGAAGGATGGTTATCTGCGAATCACAGAATCTGCCGCTTATGGTACTCCCAACGAGGTATATTATGCGGAGCCTGTATATGGGATTGCAAGACAGAAATTTACCTGGGATACAGAGCATTATGCACAGAGCCTTTCCAGAATCTATGATACGGAGTTTGTGCCGGTGATGGAGGAGAGGAAAGGGCAGGTCTACATATCTGAAGATTATCCGGATGTGAAGGTGCAGGTGTGGGGCGTGGATCGCACAGCTGATCCAGAATTAAAAGAGAATCTGTCCTATCTGCTCACCTCATCGGAGATTCAGAAAAAAGGACAGTCCTATTTTGGTGACGCTGTACAGCTGACCAAAAAGCAGATAACTGCGGAGCAGATGAATCAGGAAGCTGATCTAAGTTATGAAGTGACGGCATTGACCATTCCTGCAGGTCAGATGGATGCCGCAGGAGCGAAGATTGCTGCATTTATACAGGAAGAACTGAAAACCAGTCTGTTTGATCATGTACAGGGAAGCATTTTTATCGTATTGAAAAGTTCCTTGAGCGATCCAGAAGGCTGGTCATTTAATCTTCCATTCAGTGTACATCCATCTGACAGCTGGGTTTATGGTGCAGATGTCACAGCAGAAGTGATCCAGAGCTGTCTCCACACAGAATGGATTCAGTATCAGCAGTCCGGATCCTGGGTGGAAGAGCCAGACAGCAGTAACCATGCTTATGATGATATGGTCTATCCAGGCGGAGATGATGCAGAAGAAGCACCAGAAGGACAGGATCAGACAGAGTTCTATAATCAGATCAATGATGGATATGTGGCGATCTATTCTGGATATATGGCGGATGCAGACGGGGCTCGATTCCAGACTACCCAGGATGCCAAAGGAAATTCGCGGATGCTTGTCTATGAAGATGATGATAAGGTAAGGTTCCTGGTTTATGACAGAGTGTCTAAGAATGAAAAATGTCTGCTCTATGTTTATCACGAAGCGGATAAAGCACCCGATGGTAGCTATAGTCTGCAGGAAGCAAGAATTCTGGATATGTATGCCTACGTGATCGACACAGGTGAGGTAATCGATTCTGGCAGACAGGCATGGGGAGATGTAGGAACATCGGAGTATCGGGAGGCCACCGGTGAATAGGAAAGAAATAGACAACATTCTTTTATGTGATGTTATTCTGGGATGCACAGAGATCGGTTTACTGATTCATCAGTCAGATGTCTCTGTCCCGGTATTTGATACAACAGTTATTCATGCAAAAAAGGCAGTTCAAATTGCATTGACTGACAGGTGAAAAAATGTCGAATTCTGTTGACAAGCAGGAATATATTTGATACCAGAAGGACAGGATCAGACAGAGTTCTATAATCAGATCAATGATGGATATGTGGCGATCTATTCTGGATATATGGCGGATGCAGACGGGGCTCGATTCCAGACTACCCAGGATGCCAAAGGAAATTCGCGGATGCTTGTCTATGAAGATGATGATAAGGTAAGGTTCCTGGTTTATGACAGAGTGTCTAAGAATGAAAAATGTCTGCTCTATGTTTATCACGAAGCGGATAAAGCACCCGATGGTAGCTATAGTCTGCAGGAAGCAAGAATTCTGGATATGTATGCCTACGTGATCGACACAGGTGAGGTAATCGATTCTGGCAGACAGGCATGGGGAGATGTAGGAACATCGGAGTATCGGGAGGCCACCGGTGAATAGGAAAGAAATAGACAACATTCTTTTATGTGATGTTATTCTGGGATGCACAGAGATCGGTTTACTGATTCATCAGTCAGATGTCTCTGTCCCGGTATTTGATACAACAGTTATTCATGCAAAAAAGGCAGTTCAAATTGCATTGACTGACAGGTGAAAAAATGTCGAATTCTGTTGACAAGCAGGAATATATTTGATACTCTTTATCAAGAAAATCAATATTCCATGAGGGAGTAGTTAGCGCGAAAGTGTGGTTTGTCAACATTCTGATTATAGAGATACGTATAATCTGGCAAATCTTAAATAATGAGACTCATGTATATCGCTGAACAGTTCCGGTGTGAGACACAGGCTGGCGGTTGATATACATGAGTTTTTTTATTGGTTTGGGTATACTTCTGATGTGGAGGACAAAAGGAGTAGACAGATGTTATTATTTTTGAAAGTGTTTTTAACGGAATTCATCGCGGAGATGGGAGACAAAACGCAGCTCATGCTCATTGCTCTTACTTCCAAGTATAAGTTAAGAGATATTATATTGGGAACTGCTGCAGCAATCCTTGTGTTGAATGGACTGGCCGTTCTTGCTGGAGGATTTGTCAGTGAATTCATTCCTGACTGGCTCATCAAAGTTATTGCAGCATTTGCATTTCTCTATTTTGCTGCATCGACGATTGCCGGTGATGATGACGATGAAGAGGAAGAGGGCGGTAGATCAAAGATCAAGTTTGCTCCGCTTGCAGTATTTTTTACATTTTTCGTAGCAGAACTGGGAGATAAGACACAGCTTACTGCTATTACATTTGGTGCAAATGAAGGAATGAATGCTGCATTGATTGTATGGATCGCCTGTTCTCTGGGACTTTTTGCAGCGGACATCTTAGGAATGCTGGCCGGTTATCTGCTGAAGAGCAAGACACCGGAGGGACTGCTTAACACACTGGCATTTGGAATCTTCTCTGTGTTCGGTGTATATACACTGTTCCAGGGACTGAAACTCATCAGCACAGATGTCTGTCCGATTCCGGTGTTGCCGGTACTTGTGGCAGCATCGGCGATCTTTGCATCTGTCTGTGTCTGTCTTTTTATAAGAAGAGAGAAAAAAGCAAAATAGGGTCATGATCAGATCATAGGAAAATTGAAGGAAGAAATACTGAAATTAGATGTTTACATCCTGAAAAATGTATGTGGAACATAAATTTACGTCCTGAAAAGTGTGTATATACAGCTAAAACTCCGCCTGAAAAATGTTGACTCGAGCATTTTGAAATAATAAAATAAGAAACAAAGAAAGGCATGAGAACAGAAAAAAGGTGACTTATGAAGAAAAGTACATTACTTTTTGCTTGTATACTGGCAATCATTTGCTTATCTGGCTGTGCGAGATCAGACAATGACGTATCAGGCCAGCCATCCGCAGTCAGCATTCCTGTGGTTGAAGAAGATATGGAAGCGGAAGCGCAGGACACTGTTCCGGAGACGGAAGAACCAGTATCAGATGAATACAAGATCATCATGGTAGGAGATGTGCTGTTACATACTCCCATAGAGGAAAATTGCAGACAGGCAGATGGAAGTTATGATTATAGTTCGTTGTTTGCACATACGAAGGACGAGATTGCATCAGCAGATCTGGCACTGGTGAATCAGGAGGTGATCATCGGTGGCGCGGAGCTTGGCATTAGCGGTTATCCGTGTTTCAATGCGGACTTCGGCCTTAGTGATGCTTTAGTGGATGCAGGATTTGATGTGATCTGTCATGCAACGAATCATGCCATGGACAAAGGGCGTGCAGGACTTGTAAACTGTGTGGAACATTGGAAAGAGCAATATCCGCAGATCACGGTTCTTGGAATTCATGATACGGAAGAAACATCCACATCCCGTGGCGCAGATCCATCAATTATAGAGCTGCCGGATATGAAGGTTGCTGTTCTGAACTATACATATGGAACCAATGAAATCGCACTTCCATCGGATATGCCTTATGCGGTGGATCTGTTGGATGAGGAACAGGTGGCTGCAGACATTCAAAGAGCAGAAGAACTGGCAGATTTTACAATCGTGTGTCCACACTGGGGAACAGAATATTGGTTGACACCAGATAATATGCAGGAAAAGTGGACACAAATTTTTCTGAAAAATGGTGCAGATCTGGTTCTGGGAACCCATCCTCATGTGATCGAGCCAGTTGAATGGGTAACAGATGAAGAGACGGGGCATGAAATGCTGGTCTACTATTCACTGGGTAATTTTGTGAACTGGACTTCTGGAATCGGAGAAGGAATTGCTAACCGTATGGTAGGCGGTATGGCAGAAGTAACCATTTCCAAGGATGATACCGGTGAAGTGAAGGTCATTGATTATGGAGTTCGTCCGCTGGTCAGTCATGTGACATCAGAGCCGGGTAGCGTGTCGGCTTATTTTCTGGATGATTACACCGAGCAGTTGGAAGCAGAAAATGAGATTACTACGCAGGATCCGGAATTTTCCGTAGAGTATTGCATAGATTTATGTAATTCTGTGTGGGGCGAACTCGGGATTTGTCAGTAGAAACTGGCAAGGGCTTGGGTAACAGATGAAGAGACGGGGCATGAAATGCTGGTCTACTATTCACTGGGTAATTTTGTGAACTGGACTTCTGGAATCGGAGAAGGAATTGCTAACCGTATGGTAGGCGGTATGGCAGAAGTAACCATTTCCAAGGATGATACCGGTGAAGTGAAGGTCATTGATTATGGAGTTCGTCCGCTGGTCAGTCATGTGACATCAGAGCCGGGTAGCGTGTCGGCTTATTTTCTGGATGATTACACCGAGCAGTTGGAAGCAGAAAATGAGATTACTACGCAGGATCCGGAATTTTCCGTAGAGTATTGCATAGATTTATGTAATTCTGTGTGGGGCGAACTCGGGATTTGTCAGTAGAAACTGGCAAGGGCTTTTTCCATATTCTTATTAAGAAAGCTTTAATTCCAGGGTACAAAAAAAGGTGCAGGAGGATTACATCATGGAACGAGTAGTACAATTTTTAAAAGAAGCAGAGACATATTATTTGGCAACAGTAGAAGGTGACCAGCCAAGAGTAAGACCCTTTGGAACAGCACACATTTTTGAAGGGAAGCTGTATATTCAGACTGGAAAGGGAAAGGATGTTTCAAAGCAGATTCATGCAAACCCGAAGGTGGAAATCTGCGCATTTAAAAATGGCGAGTGGCTTCGTGTAGCCGGAGAACTTGTAGAAGATGACAGAAGAGAAGCAAGACAGTCTATGCTCGATGCTTATCCATCTTTACAGAATATGTATTCAGCAGATGATGGAAATACAGAGGTGTTCTATTTAAAAAATGCGATAGCTACATTCTCATCATTTACACACGAACCGGAAATAGTGAAGTTTTAAAGGATAGCTGAAGATGGAAAAAAGTAAGAACCCCAAAATACATAAAAAGATAGATGTCAGCTTTTATAAGAGTATTGTTGATCAGGACAGGGCATCTGTTGTTATATGCAATCTTAAGCATGAGATTATTTACATGAATCCGGCAGCTGTTATCAGCTATGCGAAGCGAGGTGGCGATAAACTTATTGGAAGAAGTCTGTTAGATTGTCATAATCCAGAATCCAGGGATAAAATACGGCAGGTAGTGGATTGGTTTGCAGTAGATGAAAGCCATAATATCGTCTATACTTTTCACAATGAGAAACAGAATAAAGATGTTTACATGGTGGCACTCAGAGATGAGGGTAAGCTGATAGGATATTATGAGAAACATGAATATCGAAATTCAGAAACCATGAAACCATACGATTTGTGGTGATGATATGACGAAGGATGAATGGTACAGGATGTAGTATAATGAGAACAGGAGAGTCAGAGGATAAAGGAGGAACTAAAACATGAACAATAAAGGAATTGGTGCAATTTTCTGTCTGATATCTGCGATTTTAATTTCAGTATATTATCTGACGGCAGCAATCTTTATGAGCAATGTAACATCCTGGAATGCGGGACTGTTTGCAGCAGGTCTGGAGTATGAGGGGCCACTTCTGCTGACGGCTGCGACCGTAGCATTAGTAGTTGGATTTTTATTTCTGGGATATGGAGTGTTCCAGGACGTAAAGGAGAGAATGAATCACAAATGAAAAGAGTAGTGTTATTTGGAATTATGATCATGCTTTTTTGCAGTGGATGCAGTGCAAAAGAGGAACCAAAACAAGAGAAGGAACAGCAGGAGCAGATACAGACCCAGTCTACAGAGAATACAGAGATTGAAGATGGAGAAGATGCAAAGACTGACACTGAAACAGAAGAGACTGATGAGGCTGGTGATATTCAAAAGGAGCTTGCAAAGATAGAGGAGCAGTCCATCGGATATGAAAATGCTGACTGGAGCAGCATGGGGCAAGCGGACATGAATCAGACCACAGCACAATGGTATCAACTCTGGGATGATGAACTGAATTCCTTATGGAGCAGATTGAGCGATGAACTGGATGCGGAAACGAAAGCAAAGGTGCTGGAAGAACAGCGGGCATGGATCAAGCAAAAAGAAGCACGTGTAAAAGGTGCCGGTATGGAGGTTAATGGTGGAAGCCTTCAGCCGCAGTTGGAAAATACTGTCGCAGAGGAAATAACTCGTGCGAGAGCATACATTCTTGCCGGATATCTGGCTGATGTAAGAAAGGAATCTTTCTCGATTCCGCTTGAGATTCAGAAGAGTATAGATTCAGATAATCTGAGTTTGGATGATGTTTTTGAAAAGTTTGAAGGGCAATGGATCTTTGACGAAAGCCGTGGTGCATGTGTTGGTGTTGCTAAATCTGAAGACTGTGATTATGGAGTGAAAGGAAGCAGTTGGACGGTTTGGGTCACGGGCGGAGGTATCTTATCAGATCTTGATGTATATGGTTATACAGAAGATACGATTATTTTCAAGATCGAAAGAGATGGATATGACGACTGCTATGAACTCTCATTTGACCAGTCAGGAGCACTGAACCTTGCATATGGAACATCGTTAGATGTTATGGACGATGTGATTGTTTGCCATTAGAGTAAAAACATATTCCCTTGATAATCCGTATCTAAGATGATAAAATAATCAATGAAATTACTATATCTGATTCACACATCTACAGAGTATTTGGTGAAAAAGACAAGATGGCAAAAATGAATAAGAGAACTCTGACGGCAAGGATGATCCGAGCAGGAATAGTTGCGAAATAAGATTTTACAGAACCATTTTTCTGACGAACTGCCGGGAAAGTGGTTCTTTTTGTGTAGAAAAATAACAGGAGGGGAACATGTTAAAGGTAGCAGTATATGGAAAGGGTGGAATCGGAAAATCTACGGTAACTTCGAATCTGGCGGCGGCATTTGCCACTATGGGGAAACGTGTTATTCAGATCGGGTGTGATCCGAAAGCAGATTCTACCATCAATTTACTTGGAGGTGAGCCGCTTCGTCCGGTGATGAATTATATGAGAGAAGAAGATGAGGAACCAGATGATCTTTCGCAGATTTCTAAAGAGGGTTATGGGGGAATCCTCTGTATTGAGACCGGAGGCCCGACACCGGGACTTGGCTGCGCGGGGCGAGGCATTATTGCAACATTTCAGTTGTTGGAAGATATGGAATTATTTGAACATTATAAACCAGATGTGGTTTTGTACGATGTCTTGGGTGATGTGGTATGTGGCGGATTTGCAGCACCTATTCGTGAAGGATATGCGGATAAAGTCCTGATCGTTACATCCGGGGAGAAAATGGCATTGTATGCCGCCAATAATATTTCCAGTGCAGTTCGAAACTTTGAGGATCGCAGTTATGCCCGGGTATTTGGAATCGTGTTAAATCACAGAAATGTAGAAAATGAGACAGAGAAAGTACAGGCATTTTCAGAGAAGATCGGAGTGCCCATCGTGGGAGAGGTGCCACGAAGTGATGAGATCATCCACTGGGAAGAGCAGGGAAAGACGGTGATCGAAGGAGATCCAACTTCCAGGATCAGTAAATGTTTCTTTGACCTTGCGGCACTGCTGTGGAAAGAAGAGGAAGGTGCATGAGACAGGAAGCTTATTTTTGTACAGTAAAAGAACTGGATGAGCTGGGAAAAAATAACATTCCGCAGCAGTTGATATCTCATACGCATCTGATCTACAGTTCTCCAGCCACGCTGGCATTCAACTCGCCGGGAGCCGAAGGATTTGGCGTCAAACGAGCAGGACTGGCAGTGCCAGATTCCATTATGCTGATCGTATCTCCGGGATGCTGTGGACGCAATACGTCAGTTCTCAGTTCCATGCGGGCATATCATGACCGGTTTTATTATCTGCTGATGGACGAGACGGATATTGTGACAGGAAGACATTTGAAAAAGATCCCGAAGGCTGTGGCGGAGATCTGTGAAGGTCTTGAGAAAAAGCCATCGGTCGTAATGATCTGTATCACCTGCGTGGATGCACTGCTTGGCACGGATATGGAGCGCGTCTGTCATAAGGCAGAGGAGTCTGTTGGAATTCCAGTGAGACCCTGTTATATGTATGCATTGACCAGAGAGGGCAGGAAGCCACCCATGGTGCATGTACGGCAGTCCATCTATTCTCTGCTGGAACCGAAGAAGAAAAAAGGAAATGTGGTAAATCTGCTGGGATATTTTTCGCCGCTGATTGACGATTGTGAGCTGTATGAGTTACTCCACGGAGCGGGTGTGAAAACCATTCATGAGATCTCCAGGTGCAGGGATTACGCAGAATATCAGACTATGGCAGAAGCAAATTTTAATCTGGTATTGCACCCGGAAGCACGATTCGCGGCAGAAGATTTTCATGACCGGTTGAAAATTCCCTATATCGAGCTTAGAAGACTTTATCAGACTGACAAAATTGCCAGCCAGTATCAAGCTTTTGGGGCGGCACTGGGAGTAGTAGAGTTCGATGATAAAGCACCGCGTAAGGCAGCGGAGGATGCTATCATAAAATTCCGGGAACTGCATCCTGATGCATCCTTTGCCGTTGGAGAGTGGATGAACGCAGATCCATTTGAACTGGCACTTGCGCTGGTTCGCTACGGATTTCGTGTGCCAGAGATCTATGGAACTTTATCAGGAGAAAATTTTGTCTATGTAAAACAGCTGGCGAAGATAAGTCCAGAGACAAAAGTATTTTCCAATCTGGAACCAACTATGCTGTATTATGACGGAATTCAGTCAGGGGTCAATCTGACCATTGGAAAAGATGCGGGATATTATCATAAAGAATGTCCGAATGTGCGATGGAATGAGGAACAGCAGCCCTTTGGTTACGCGGGGGTGCGCAGACTGTTTGAGGCATTGGCGGAGGTATCATACAATGAGAGGACTTAGAAAATTCCTGACACCTTTTGCACCGGATCAGTCCGGCGCAGTATCTGTATTTTATGAATTTGGCGGGATTATCGTGATCTGTGATGCCGGTGGCTGTACCGGAAATATCTGTGGATTTGATGAGCCGCGGTGGTTTGAGAGCAAAAGTGCCCTGTTCAGTGCGGGACTTCGTGATATGGATGCGATTCTTGGCCGGGATGACAGACTGGTGGCAAAGCTTGCAGATGCAGCCACAAAGCTGGATGCAAAATTTGCGGCGATCATCGGAACACCGGTTCCGGCCGTGATCGGAACCGATTATCATGCATTAAAGCGTATGACAGAGAAAAAGGTGGATCTGCCGATCATGACTGTGGATACGGATGGCATGGAACTGTATGATAAAGGCGAAGAAAAAGCATGGCTGGAACTGTTTTATGTATTTGCAGGTGAAAAGGAAGATGTGATTCCGGACAGGGTCGGGATCCTTGGCATGACACCGCAGGATATCAGTGATCTGCATGCTGCAGATCGTATCAGGAAACGTTTTGCAGAGGAAGGAAAGACAGCTGTCTGTTATGGAATGGGAGACGGACTGGGGGCTGTGAAGAAGGTTTCCAATGTGGAGAGACATATCGTGGTATCTCCGGCAGCCCTGGAGGCGGCAAAATATCTGGAACGAACCTATGGAACACCTTATGAGGTTGGATATCCGCTGGTGGATGAACTGATTTTTGACATGGATTATCATAGGAAAAAGGTGCTGATTGTACACCAGCAGGTAATTGGTTCTGCCATTCGGGAAGAAATTTTAAAAAGGGTACCGGATGCACAGATAACGGTGGCGAGCTGGTTCATGGTAAAGCCGGAACTTCGCAAGGATGGAGATCTTCACTTGAGAGATGAAGAAGATTATATCCAGTTGGTGAAAAGCGGAGATTTCGACGTGATCTATGCGGATCGCTGCATGGAGCGGATGACACCGGAATTTTCCGGAACTTTTGTGGACGCGGTGCATTTTGCTGTATCGGGACGTCTTACGGAAGTGAGCGAACAGGGTTGCCAATGATCGTGTGATGAGGGAAGAGTATGAACAAGAAGGAACTGACCTGGCGTATCCGAGTATATGGCATCGTTCAGGGGGTTGGTTTTCGACCAACGGTGAGTCGTCATGCGACATCCAACGGAATATGCGGAACGGTCTGCAATAAGGGACCTTATGTGGAAATATATGCTCAGGGGCAAAAGAAACAGATGGAAGGATTCCTGAAGGCACTGGAAGTCCAACCACCCAAACGTGCAGCTATTTTAAAAATCAATACAGAGGATGTCACAGCAGAGACAGACATGCATTTTGAGACGTTTGATATTATTGAAAGTGAAAAGACCAAGGGAGAGATCTTTGTTTCGCCGGATATTGCGATCTGCGAAGAATGTAAGGAAGAAATGTACGATCCAAAGGACAGGCGGTATCTGCATCCATTTATCAACTGTACCTGCTGTGGACCAAGACTTACCATTCTGGATGCGCTGCCTTATGACCGGGAACGGACGAGCATGAAAGAATTTCCTATGTGCCCGGACTGTGCAGAGGAATATGAGGATGAAACGACAAGGCGCTATGATGCGCAGCCGGTGTGCTGTAATGAATGTGGGCCGGAAGTTTATCTGATCGGCAGATCAGAGCGAGGACGGGATGCCATCACTTATACACGTCGGATGATCAGCGAAGGCAAGATTGTGGCAATCAAAGGAATCGGCGGTTTCCATCTGTGCTGTGATGCCACCAATGAAGAAGCAGTCCAGCGTCTGCGGACATTAAAGAGACGTCCGGCCAAGCCTTTTGCAGTTATGGCAAAGGATGAATCGGTGGTAAAGCGGGAATGTGTGGTGACACCGGAGCAGGAGATGATCCTGACCGGCCATCAGAAACCGATCCTTCTGCTGGATAAAGAAAATGGAGGCAGACTGGCACCTTCTATTGCACCGGGCAATCCAAAAGTTGGAGTGATGCTTCCATATGCACCTGTGCAGTTATTGATTTTTCAGTATGATGACGGAATCAAGATGCCGGATATTCTGGTCATGACAAGTGGAAATACTTCCGGCGCACCGATCTGCCGCGAGGATACGGAGGCAGTTGCGGAGCTGTCACATCTGTGTGATGCCATGCTGTCCCATAATCGAAAGATCAGGATCCGGGCAGATGATACGGTCATGGACTTTTACAAAAATGAACCGTACATGATCCGACGTTCCAGAGGTTATGCACCGCTTCCATTTATGATGTCGACAGACTGGAAAGGGAAGGTGCTCGCAGTCGGTGGAGAGCTGAAGAATACCTTTTGTATTGGTGTGGACAGTCGCTTTTATCCATCTCCATATGTGGGAGACCTGGAAGACTTAAGGACAGTAAAAGCACTGCAGGAGACGATCCAACGGTTTCAGACACTGTTGGAAGTACATCCACAGGTGGTAGTCTGTGATCTGCATCCGAAATATAATTCCACAGTGGTGGCAGAAGAGCTGGGTTATCCGATAGTAAAGGTGCAGCACCATTATGCACATATTTTATCCTGTATGGTAGAAAATGACTGTCAGGAGCCGGTCATTGGAGTTGCCTTTGACGGAACCGGATATGGAACAGATGGTACGATCTGGGGTGGAGAGATTCTGCTGGCAGATTATGAGGACTTTACCAGATTTGGAAATATAACTCCATTTTTACAGATTGGCGGAGATGTCTCTGCAAAAGAAGGATGGCGGATCGCAGTATCTATGATCTACGGCTATACCAAAGACCGTGAGCTTGCAGGGGAGATTATGAAAAAGCTTGATCTGTGCAATGAGAAAGAGAGCAAGGTACAGTTTGCCATGGCAGACAGGAAGTTGAATGCAGTGCTCTCTACCAGTGTGGGACGGTTATTTGATGCAGTCAGTGCAATTCTTGGTATCAGGCATAAGTCCAGCTTTGAAGGCGAGGCATCCATGGCACTGGAATTTGCAGCAGAAGCATATGAGCAAAAAGATCATGAACAGAAACAAAATGAGAAAATAGATCCGTTGGTATATGAAGAAGACGGACATGTTATTCTGAATACCCAATTGTTGGTGCAGCGGATTGTGGAAGCAAAGCTGCAGGGGGCAGATAGTGGCAGACTGGCGTATTGGTTCCATGAGATACTGGCAGAGCAGATCACAGCTGTCTGTGTGGAAGCTCGAAATGTAAGCGGCAGGCAGAAAGCTGTCTTAAGCGGTGGCGTGTTTCAGAATCGCCTGTTGTTGCGTCTGACAGAAGAACGGTTGACAGAAGAAGGATTTGAAGTGCTGCGGCACCGTATGGTTCCGCCAAATGACGGAGGAATCGCTGTCGGACAGGCGGCATATGGTATGGCACAACTATTCAGAGCTATGCACATGGGCTCTGAATAGTTACAGTATAGAATGGGAGGCTATAAAAATGTGTGTAGGTTTATCTGCGAAAGTAGTAAAGATCAGCAATGGTACTGCAGTTATTGATGCAGGCGGTGCAAAAAGAGAGGTTTCTGCCCAGCTTCTGGAAGATCTGGAGCCGGGAGATTACGTGATGGTTCATGCAGGTGTGGCCATCGCAAAGATCACAGAAGAGGATGACAGCGAGACAGAGCATCTCATGGAGGAATTTTTACAATGAAGACAGCCAGAGAGATAATTGAAACCTATGATGGTCCTCATGTGCGGATCATGGAAGTGTGTGGGACACATACTCATGAGATCTTCCGGCTGGGAATCCGTAAATTACTGCCGGAACAGGTAGAGTTGATCTCAGGACCGGGATGTCCGGTATGTGTAACACCGGTCAGTTTTATTGACGAAGCAATTTACCTGGCACTGGAAAAGAGAGTTACTATCTGTACTTTTGGAGATCTGGTCCGTGTGCCAGGAACGAAGATGAGTCTTGCGGGTGCGCGGGAACAGGGGGCAAAGGTCCGCATTGTGTATTCTCCGGCGGATGCTGAAAAATATGCCAGAGAACACGGGGATGAGCAGGTGGTATTTTTGTCGGTTGGATTCGAGACAACAACACCGGCGGGATGTCTTTCAGTCAAAGCAGCAAAGGAAGACGGATGTTCTAATTACTCCATACTGACTGCCAACAAAACCATGCCTCAGGCTTATGAAGCGTTAAAGGGAAGTGCCGATGTATTTTTATATCCGGGACATGTTAATGCCATCACAGGAACACATCTGTGTGAGACATTGGCAGAAGAAGGCATCAGCGGTGTTGTGGCAGGATTTACGGCAAAAGAGCTGATGACAGCACTTGCAGTTGCACTGGCAAAATTTCAGGAAGGAAAGCCGTTTTTTGTAAACTGTTATCCACGTGTGGTGACACAGGATGGAAGCAGGGAGGCACAGCAGCTGGTAGATGAGATGATGGAAGCCTGTGACAGTGAATGGCGAGGGCTGGGGGTGATCCCTGCATCTGGAATGAGGCTAAGACAGGAGTGGCAGGAGTTTGATGCGCGGATTAAATATCAGATGCCAAAGATAGAAGGAAAACCGAATCCTGCCTGTCGTTGCGGCGATGTGCTGCAGGGAAAATGCAGGCCCTCCGATTGTAAAGTGTTCGGAAAAGTCTGTACGCCGCAGCATCCGGTGGGGGCTTGTATGGTATCCGGTGAGGGAGCATGTTCTGCGTACTATCAGTATTCGTAAGAAAGAAGGAAAATGTGATGGAAAATAAAACAGTAACAATGGCGCATGGTGCTGGTGGTAAGCAGACATCTGAATTGATCGATCAGATATTCAAGGCACATTTTGCAAATAAGGATCTGACGGCTGATGATGCAGCGGTACTACTTCCGCCTGTGGGGAAAATGGCAGTTTCTACGGATGGTTTCATTGTTTCTCCGGCATTTTTCCCGGGAGGAAATATTGGCAAACTGTCTATCTGCGGAACGGTCAATGACCTTGCCTGTATGGGAGCAAAACCATTGTATCTTACCTGTGCATTTGTCATTGAAGAAGGATTCTCTATGGAAAAACTGGAGGAGATCGCTTCTGCCATGGAGAAAACGGCAAAAGAAGCAGGTGTACATATTGTGTCAGGAGATACCAAGGTAGCCGGAAAAGGTCAGGTGGATGGTGTATTTATCACTACAACGGGAATAGGCGCCATTGAAGAAGGAGTCACTGTTGGTGGAGCACTGGCACAACCGGGTGATGCGATCATTGTGACTGGCGATATCGGGCGACATGGATGTACGATCCTGCTGGAACGGGAAGATTTCGGAATTGATGCGGATGTGACCAGTGACTGTGCACCTCTGTGGAATACGGTAAAGGCAGTCATGGATACCACACACGATCTGCATGTGATCCGTGATGCCACCAGAGGTGGAGTGGGAACAGTTCTGTATGAGATTGCAGGGCAGAGTAATGTGGGTATTCGTCTGGATGCAAAAGCTGTCCCGGTACAGCCAGAAGTAAAAGGTGTCTGTGGAATGTTGGGTCTGGAGCCACTATATCTGGCATGTGAGGGAAGACTTGTGATCATGGCACCGAAGAAAGAGGCAGATGCTGTTGTAGAGACATTACGGAAATGTCCTTATTCCGCAGATGCAGCGATCATTGGAGAGGTGATCGCAGAAGAACCAGGAAGAGTGATCATGGAGACTGAGATCGGAACACAGGCACTGCTCCCCCAGCCAGGAGGAGAGCTTTTACCGCGGATCTGTTAGACAGATATCAGGCAGTGAATGGTTGCAATCGTTGTAAATAAATAGGAGGAATCAAAGCATGGACACCAGAGTGGCAGTTATTTCCATTATTGTAGAACAGGATGATGCGATTGAAGAATTAAACACATTGCTTCATGAAGCGCGCCAGTACATTATTGGCAGAATGGGGATTCCATACCGTGCAAAAGGAATCAGCATCATCAGCATTGCCATTGATGCGCCGCAGGATAAGATCAGCGCACTTTCTGGAAAGATCGGACACTTAAAAGGCATATCAGCGAAGACGGCCTATTCTAATGTGATCACTCCGGCAGAAGGAGGAGCAGACGATTGAGCAGGATAGCAATAAAAGATGCTTCGTTTCCTGCACCGTTTGCATCGAAGCTGGAATATAATTCGCCAGTGCATGGCAACTGGAATATTGTGCACACAGGGATGCAGGTTCCCGAGTCTATACAGATCTATGTCTGTGCAGAGAACTGTATGCGTGGAGTTGTGCTGACTGCTGCGGAGATGAATGCGTCAGATCGTTTTTCCTATGTCATTGTGGAGCAGAAAGATGTCTTATACAGTAATCTGGATGATCTTACCATTGAGGGAGTGACTGATGTGCTGAGCAAACGGGGTGACCATCCAAAAGCCGTTTTGTTGTTTACTGTCTGTCTGCATCATTTTCTGGGAAGTGATTTGAAATATATTTACCGGAAATTAGAGGAACGTTTCCCGGATATCTGTTTTATTCGATGCTATATGGATCCAATCATGCAAAAGCATAGCCTGACTCCGGATCAGAAGCTTCGGAAAGCTATGTATGACATGCTTCCAGTCTGTGAAGCAGAGGAAAAGAGCGTCTCTGTATTTGGCAGTGATTTTGCCCTGAATGAGAGCAGTGACATCAAGCGGCTATTGAAGCGATATGGGTATACAATGCGGGAACTGCCTGCCTGTAATACCTGGCAGGAACTGCTGGAGATGAGCAAGGGGCGTCTGTTTATCAACTGTTATCCTGCAGGAAAATATGGAATGGAAGCGCAGGCAAGACGTTTGGGTCGCGAGCATCTTTATATGCCGGGTAGTTTTTCTTATGAAGAGATCGAACGGCAGTTAAAGCAGCTGACTGATGCGCTTGGATTGCCGGAGCTGACGAATGACGAGCTGGCGCACGAACGTGCGACCTGTGAGGAAAAGCTTACAGAAGCAAGAAATCTGATCCAAGAGACACCGATTGTCTTAGATTATCTATACCATCCAAGACCACTGGGACTGGCAAAGCTGTTTCTTACACATGGTTTTCGTGTGAAAGCAGTCTATTTGGACAGTATCAGCCCGGAAGAGAAAGAGGAGTTCTTCTGGCTTAAAGAGCACGCACCGGAACTGGAACTGATCGCGACGATCCAGCCAAAGATGCGGATCCTGCCAAGAGGCAGCGGCGAAGAAGTGCTTGCAATCGGGCAGAAAGCAGCTTATTTCAGTCGCAGCCGACATTTTGTCAATCTGGTACAGGGAGAAGGTCTGTATGGATTCGATGGTATCCGAAGAACTGCAGAGCTGATGATGGATGCATATCAAAATGAAAAAAATACAGAAAAACTGGTCGTTCAAAAGGGATGGGGGTGCGAATGCTGTCTATGAGACAATCATATCGAATCATACCGGTATATACGGCAGATGTGTCAGGTGTCTGTTCTGCCTTGTATGAACTGGGCGGAATGACAGTCATGCATGACCCTTCCGGATGCAATTCTACTTATAATACCCATGACGAGATCCGCTGGTATGATCAGGACAGCCTGATCTATATCTCCGGATTTACAGAAACAGATGCAATCATGGGAAATGACCGGAAATTTATTGATGATATTGTAGATGCAGCCAGTGAACTGCAGCCTGCATTCATTGCCCTGGCGGGTTCGCCGATTCCTTATATGAATGGTACGGACTTTCCGGCAATCGCGCGAGTGATTGAAAATAAAACAGGTATCCCCACATTTTCTGTGCCGACAAATGGCATGCATGATTATGTATATGGAGCTGGAATGGCATTGGAAGAGATTGCAAGACACTTCGTCAAAGCACCTGACTGTCAGGCGAAAAGTGGTTCTTCTCGCAGTGTCAACCTTCTAGGCATAACACCACTGGATTTTGGCCCACAGGAAAATGTAGATACATTAAAAGAAAATCTGAACAAATATGGATGGAATGTTTTGTCTACATGGGCTATGGGAGATGACTTCGAGACTTTACAGACATCAGGAAATGCAGATGTCAATCTGGTGGTATCTGCAGTGGGACTGCGGTCAGCAAAGGTTCTCTGGGAAACCTGCCACATTCCTTATGTGATCGGAACACCGAATCAGTGGCTGGCAGAAGATATTTCCCATGCACTGGAGATGGCGGTTACGCAGCAGACAGCCACTGCAAATGTATATTTGCAGAACCGTATGCAGCAGGAGACAGAGATCACTCTGATCGGAGAGCCGGTCACTATGGGATCGTTGGCAGCAGGTATCGAGAAAAAATATGGACGCATGACCCGTGTACTGTGTCCGTTAAAGGAATGCGAATCTTTGCTTGGCAGGAACGACAAAGTAGTGCTCGGGGAAGAGGCGATGGAAGAGGAACTGAAGAATGCGAAGATCATTGTAGCAGACCCTCTGTATCGTCCGATCTGTCCCAAGGACAGTACCTTTTATGAAATTCCGCATGTGGCATTTTCGGGAAGAATGTTTATTGATCATATGCACAGAAAACAAGATTTTAGTGAGGGCTCAAAGATGCAGAAGATTACATTTGAAGTGTGCGCCGGAAGTTATCAGGACTGTCTGGCTGCAGAAAAGGGAGGAGCAGACCGGGTAGAACTGAACAGTGCGTTGAGTGTGGGCGGGCTGACACCATCACTTATCAGTCTTATGCGGGCAAAGAAGGAGACATCCCTCAAGATTGTGTGTATGGTACGACCGCGGGCAGGTGGGTTCTGCTATGATGAAACAGAAGCACAGCTTATGCTGGAAGAGGCGGAACTGCTTCTGGAGCATGGAGCTGATGGAATTGCTTTCGGATTTCTGAAAACAGACAGAACTGTGGACGCGGAGAAGACGAAAAAAATGGTGGAACTGATTCATGTGAAAGGCGGGGAGGCTGTATTCCACAGAGCTTTTGATGTGACACCGGAACCGGCAAAGGCTATCGAGACACTGATAGACTGCGGTGTGGATCGGTTGCTTACCAGTGGACAGCAGGCAAAAGCGTCGGAGGGCGCAACATTGCTCGCAAAGCTTCAGAATAAGTACGGAGATAAGATCGAATTGTTGGCTGGAAGCGGTGTCAACGATGGAAATGTGCGGGAACTTATGGAAAAGACAGACATCCATCAGGTACATTCTTCCTGTAAATCCTATCGCATGGATCCTACTACAGAAACTGGCAGTGTAAGTTATGCATATCTGTCAGATCCACATCAAATGGAGTATGAATGCGTGGACGTTGAACTGGTGAAAGCACTGGCGGCGCAGATTCGTTAAAACAGGTGAAATCTCAATCGGGATTAACAAAGTAATCGATCTTCTTTGGCGCAGAATATAGTGAAGATTTTGACGGGTTTCATGTATTTGACACGGAGTTCTGTAATTTATAACAGATAATCACAGGGATAGCTTGAGCTATCCCTGCGTGTTTATTAGCTGAAAAGTGTTATTCGGTGAATGTATACCGTATAAATGTTCCTTGATTATCTCCGGTTACAATCACAACATCTCCTTTATCGGTGGTTGTAGTTTCGAGAATCGGATATCTTCCATTTTCTTTTACATAAGCTTCCGGGCTGGCAGCCTCCGCTTCTATCAGTGTCTTCTGGCTGTGTTTTTCTCCACCGCAGGGGTTGATTTCTTCAATAAAGATTTCGTAGTCATGCATAAAAATATCCTCCTGTAATTAGCTGTCATACATATAGTATAGGAAAAATTCTGTCTGCTTTCAAAAGTAGTTTTGCATAAAAATATGAATAGTTTTTTGTGCGTTATTACTATTGCCAATGGAAGAGCAATTTAAGAAAATCATTTGAAATTTTTTAATGAATCGGTTATAATCTGATTTACAGCGTGTGGCGTTTCTGCGTAAATCCAGTTGCAGAAACGCCACACGTTTTTTGAAAGTGAGGGGTGAGTGATAATAAAATGACGGTAAATTTAATAGAAAAATCGTGTAGCTGAAATGCGTAAGTCCGGGTTTTGATGGGCTTACGTATTTTTTTATTTCAGAAAAGAAAGGTGACAAATTATATGAATACTGGAAATCAATTTTTGGAAACAGAACGTATAGGAAAGCTTATGAAACAATATGCGATTCCTTGCATTATCTCATTGCTGGTGGGCGCACTTTATAATATTGTCGATCAGATTTTTATTGCAAATGCAAGCTATCTGGGGTCTTATGGCAATGCGGCCAACACCGTTGTCTTTCCGTTGACTGTTGTTGCACTGGCCATTGTTGTCATGGTTGGTGATGGCTGCTGCGCATTTGTCAGCATGGCGCTTGGCAGAGGTGAGATGGACAAGGCAAAACGCAGTGTTGGAAATGCGGTTATAATGATCCTTGTGGGAAGTCTCGTGTTGACGGTTGTTTATCTGATCTTTGCTGATGGTATCATTGCTATGTTTGGTGGTACAGTAAATAAAGAAACCTTCCATTATTCACAGGAATATTTCTTTTATATCACACTCGGTATTCCATTCTATATGTTCGGACAGGCTATGAATCCAATCATTCGTGCGGATGGAAATCCGAAGTTTGCCATGTTCTCCACATTGGCAGGAGCTGCGATCAATATCGTTCTTGACCCGATTTTCATCTTTGTTTGCAAATGGGGCATGATGGGAGCAGCAGTAGCAACAGTAATCGGACAGATCGCAACAGCAGGTTTGGCTGTGTGGTATTTACTTCATATGAAAATCATCAAACCGGCATCAGCGGACTATGTTCTGAAGAAAAATATATGTGAACGAACGCTGATACTTGGTATTACCAGCTTCCTGTCTCAGATCAGTCTTGTGGCGGCGATGGCAGCAATCAACAATATGCTTCGTAAATATGGAGCGCTTGATATAATATTTGGGCAGGAGCAATATGCGCAGATCCCGATGGCTGTGGTCGGTATTGTGATGTAATTTTTCCAGATTGTCATTTCGATCGTAGTGGGTATGGCAGCAGGATGTATCCCGATCATTGGTTACAATATGGGAGCTGAGAAAAAAATGCGTGTTCGGGAGTTGTTTACAAAATTATTGCTTGCAGAAGCATTGGTCGGACTGGCAGCACTTGTGCTGGCAGAGGGATTTCCAAGGCAACTTATCGCAATCTTTGGTGCAGCGAACGAGAGCAGTTACTACACGGATTTTGCAATCAAAGCATTCCGTATATATTTATGCTTGATGGTCCTGGCCTGCGTCAATAAAGCGTGCTTCATTTTCCTGCAGGCAGTCGGCAAAGCTTTAGCATCCACACTTTTGTCCATGTTCCGTGAAGTGGTATTTGGTGTGGGATTTGCGTTGCTGCTTCCAATCTTCTTCGGGCTCGACGGTGTGTTATATTCCATGCCGGTCTCGGATGCTCTGACCTTTGTAATCTCGGCGATCATCATTGCAAGGACATATCGGGAATTAAATGTAGAAAGTGATACCTGTAAATAATCAAGTCCTGAATAAATCCTTTCTTTCTGCGGAAAATAACTGCAAAAAGAAAGGATTTGTTTGTATGGGAAAGAATGCATGGAAAGTGGGGATGGCATCTGCATTGGCGGTAGGAACAGGAACCGTCCTTCTTGCGGAGACAAGAAAGCGAAAGATGCAGTCTGTGGATCAGATGAGACAGACGAAGATTCCGGAATCCGACTATCGGAATACCGAGCGGGGCAGTCAGAAAAAGAACAGCAAGGGTATTTATTATGCGAAGGGAAACTATGAGGCATTTGCCAGACCAGAGAAACCAGTGGGAATAGAAGGAAAAACTGCGTATCTGATTGGAAGCGGCCTTGGTTCCCTGGCGGCGGCCTGTTTCCTGATAAGGGATGCACAGATGCCAGGCGAAAATATTCATATATTGGAAGCTATGGACATTACTGGAGGTTCCTGCGATGGAATCCATGATCCGACCAGAGGCTATGTGATGAGGGGTGGACGGGAGATGGAAGATCATTTTGAGTGTCTGTGGGATCTGTTCCACAGTATTCCATCACTGGAGATTCCGGGGGCATCAGTTCTGGATGAATTTTACTGGCTCAATAAGCATGACCCTAATTATTCGTTGTGTCGCGCCACGAAAAACCGTGGGGAAGATGCTCACACGGATGGAAAATTTCGTTTAAGCCAGAAGGGGAGCATGGAGATCATTAAATTGTTTTTCACAAAAAATGAAGATCTGTATGACAAAACTATAGAGGATGTGTTTGATGATGAAGTATTTAAGTCTGATTTCTGGTTGTACTGGAGAACCATGTTTGCCTTTGAGAACTGGCATAGTGCACTAGAAATGAAGCTGTATTTTCAACGTTTTATTCATCATATTGGAGGACTGCCGGATTTCTCAGCCTTGAAATTCACCAGATATAATCAGTATGAATCATTGATTCTGCCGATGTTAAAATATCTGGAACATGCAGGGGTGGAGATCCGACTGGGAACGGAAGTAACCAATGTGAGATTCGAGATTAAGGGAGAGAAGAAGACGGCAAGAGCCATTGAGTGTCGGATCAAGGGTGAAAAGCAGGAGATTCCATTGACGGAGGATGATCTTGTATTTATCACAAATGGAAGCTGTACAGAAGGGACGATTTATGGTGATCAGGATCATGCACCTGTGGAAAATGCAGAAGTGAGGAAAAGTGGCTGCTGGAATCTATGGAAGAACATTGCTGCACAGGATCCTGCCTTTGGTCATCCGGAGAAATTCTGTTCTGATATTGAAAAAACCAACTGGGAATCAGCAACAGTGACTACTTCCGATGAAACGATCCTGTCTTATATTCGGAAAATCTGCAGACGTGATCCGCGAAGCGGGAAAGTGGTGACAGGAGGAATCGTAAGCTGTAAAGACTCAAGCTGGCTGCTGAGTTGGACCATCAACCGGCAGGGGCAGTTTAAGAACCAGAAGAAGGAAGAAATCTGCGTCTGGCTTTACGGACTGTTCACCGATGTGCCGGGAGATTATATAAAGAAGCCGATGAAAATATGTACGGGAAAAGAAATTACTGCGGAGTGGCTGTATCATCTGGGTGTGCCGGTGTCAGAGATCGAGGAACTGGCAGAGTATCATGCAGTTTGTGTGCCAACGATGATGCCTTATATTACTGCATTTTTTATGCCACGGGCGGCAGGTGACCGGCCGGATGTGATCCCGGATGGCTGTGTGAATGCCGCATTTTTAGGACAGTTTGCAGAGACACCGCGAGATACGATCTTTACTACAGAATATTCGGTCCGTACTGCCATGGAAGCGGTCTATGGATTGTGCGGCGTGGATCGGGGTATACCGGAAGTATGGGGAAGCGTCTATGACGTGCGGGAACTGCTGGCAAGCTCAGTCAAACTGATGGATGGAAAATCTCCGCTGGAACTGGATCTTCCGCTGCCTCTTGAAAAAGTAAAGAAGAAACTATTGAAGCGGGTGGATCGGACAGCAGTTGGAAAGCTTCTTCGGGAATGCGGAATGGTAAACTGATATTCTGCCATATAAAAAGAAGTCAACATTGCCCAAAGGGCTTTGCTGGCTTCTTATTTGTTGATACGATTGTTTTCTTGTCAGGCAAATTCCTTAGAGGACTTACAATCACAGGCTTTTTCAGCCTTTTCAAGCACTACGGATTCTCCGCAGTGTGAACAATATTCGGTGTCCCAGCCCTTCAGATTCAACAGCTTTCCACAGTGAGGGCAACGGACAGTCAGAAATCCGAAAACGATTCCGATAACCGCTACAAATCCACCCATGATGAATCCGGGTGACATTGTATCTGTTCCGAATAAGATAGCGGAACCATTGGCAATGATCAGACCACTAAATATAAGAGCATACATAATTTTTCTACATACATTTGGATTTTTCATATTCTTTACACCTCTCTTTTATGCCTGTATTATAGGCAGGCGTATGTAAAAAACACTAGCGCAGCAACGTAAAATATATGTAAAAATCTGGTGAACCGGATCATCAGATCAGGGAGGGGTATTTTTTTATTGGAAAAGTTCATGAAATATTGTATAGTGTAAAGGGTATAGGAGAAATACATGTGGAAAGGGTTGAACAGAAGATGGATCAGCACGTTTACGAAGAATATATAGCTATTTTGAAGGAGGAACTGGTTCCGGCACTTGGGTGTACCGAACCGATCGCCATTGCTTATGCGGCAGCAAAAGCCCGTGAGATTCTTGGAAAGCTGCCAGAGGAGATCGTGGTGAGCTGCAGTGGAAATATTATCAAAAATGTGAAGGCTGTCATTGTTCCTACGACGGGAGACTTAAAAGGGATTGAAACCAGTGCCATTCTTGGAGCTGTAGGCGGTAATGCAGAGAAGAAACTGGAAGTGCTGGTGGATGTGACAGATGAGGATCTTAAGATTACAAGAGAGCTCCTGAAAAAGAAGATCTGTCATGTGGAACTGCTGGAAGGGGTATCCAATCTGCAGATTATCGTAGAACTGAAGGCTGGTGAGGATACCGCACTGGCGGAGATCGCATTTTCCCATACGAATATTGTACGACTGGAGAAAAACGGACAGGTGATCTTTTCCAAGGAGATGGAGGCAGACAGTGCAGCTTCCACAGACAGGACACTTCTGAATCTGAAAGATATTTATGAATTTGCCCAGACAGTGAAGATCGATGAGATCAAGGATCTGATTGACCGGCAGCTGGCTTATAACATGAGCATTGCCAAAGAAGGTCTGACAAAATCCTACGGAGCAAATGTAGGGGCAACGATTCTGAAATATTATGGTGATGATGTACGAAATCGTGCCAAAGCCCTTCCGGCAGCGGGAAGTGATGCAAGAATGAACGGCTGCGTACTTCCGGTTATGATCAATTCTGGAAGCGGCAATCAGGGAATGACGGTCAGCCTTCCGGTGGCGGTATTTGCGGATTATCTGTTTGCCGATAAGGAAAAGGAATATCGGGCGCTGGTATTATCCAATCTGGTGGCGATTTACCAGAAAAATGAGCTTGGAAAGCTGAGTGCATATTGTGGAGCAGTGTCAGCTGCCACAGGAGCAGGTGCCGGTATTGCCTATTTGCACGGAGCGGATTTTGATACAATTGCTGAGACGATCACGAACACACTGGCCAATGTATCCGGTATTGTCTGTGATGGAGCGAAAGCTTCCTGTGCAGCCAAGATAGCATCATCTGTAGATGCAGCGATCATGGCGTATTATATGGCAGCAGAGCACAGAGGCTTCCAGAGCGGTGAAGGTCTGGTGAAAAAAGATGTAGAAGCAACTATCAAGAGCTTTGGACGGATGGGAAGAGAAGGCATGCGTTCTACAGATGTGGAGATTCTGAAGATCATGCTGGAGCCATAATGATAAATGACAGGGGAACAGACGAATGCCACAGAAGCAGGGAATCCAACTGAATAAATATACTCCGGATTATGTGGTATTCGATCTGGAAACTACCGGAATCTCCCGCACCTTTGATGAGGTGGTGGAGATTTCTGCGGTGAAGGTGCGTTCCGGTCAGGTGGTGGATGAGTTCAGCACACTGGTCAATCCTGGACGGCACATTCCGGCAGGAGCCAGCCAGGTCAATGGCATTACAGATCAGATGGTGGCTTACTGTCCGCTGTTTTCACAGGTACTGCAGGAATTTTTGAATTTCACAGAAGGATTGACCCTGGTGGGACACAATATTGCCAGCTTCGATATGAAATTCATCTGGCGTGATGCAGAGAAATATTACGGAGAGTTGGTTCCTAATGATTATGTAGATACGTTGAAGGTGGCAAGACGGCATCTGTCAGAACTTCCCAGACATCGGCTGGTGGATCTGGCAGAGTATTATGGCATATCGCCGGAGGGAGCACACCGGGCACTCAATGACTGCCGCATGAACCAGCAGGTCTACGAGCGGATGGTAGCTGAGATGCGTAAGAAGCGGGCGATACAGCATGAATATACAGGGCGGAAGGCAGAGACGGACAATACTGGCGTCTCAAAGACCGAAGGAAATGCTGCAGACAGGAATGGGATCGCGAAGCAGTCAGCGAAGCCCGCGCATCCCACGGTGACACTTCGTGGTGTGGTTGAGCGGATCACTTACCAGAATCCGGAGAACGGTTACACAGTTCTGAAATGTGCGGTCAAGAATCATAAGGATCTGGTGACGGTCATCGGAAGTCTTCTGGATATAAATGTAGGATCTGTCTTGCTGATCTATGGCAACTGGAAGGTGGACAGTAAGTATGGCAGACAGTTTGTGGCTGAGACTTGGGAGGAGACACTCCCTGCAACTATATATGGAATTGAAAAATATCTGGGATCTGGTCTGATCAAGGGTGTTGGACCGAAATTTGCCAAACGGATCGTAGGACTGTTTGGCACGGAGACACTGGATGTGATTGAATGCGAGATCTCCCGTCTGAAGGAAGTAGAAGGAATCGGCGAGAAGCGGATCCGGCAGATCAAAGAGAGCTGGCAGAAGCAAAAAGAGATTAAAAATGTCATGCTGTTTTTGCAGGATCATGGAGTCAGTACTGCATATGCAGCAAAGATCTATCGACAGTATGGCAATGAAAGTATTGAAAAGGTGAAAGAAAATCCATTCCGGCTGGCGGATGATATCTGGGGCATCGGATTTCGGACAGCAGATGGGATCGCACAGAAGCTGGGATTTGAAAAAGAAGCCTTTGTACGATTACGGAGTGGAATCTTATATACACTGAGCAGTCTGGCGGATGAAGGACATGTCTATGCCAGAAAGAAGCAGCTGATCGACCGGGCGACGGAACTTCTGGAGGCGGAAGAGTCTTCGGTGATCATGACGCTGGATCAGATGATGGCAGATCAGGATCTGTTCGGACAGAAGATCGCGGAAGAAGAACAGGCGATCTATCTGCCGGCATTTTATTATGCGGAGACGGGAACGGCTGGAAAGCTGAAGCGGTTATTGGAGGCTCCGGCGGAGGATCCTTTGTGGAAATCCTTAATGGCTGCCAGGGAGAAGACCGGTAATCAGGAGCTTTCCATAGATGTCAGAAAGATTGAACAGAAACTGCAGATGGAGTATGATGAGGTACAGGCGGAGGCCATCAGACAGGCGGCGACCTGCAAAGTGATGGTGCTCACGGGTGGTCCAGGAACAGGTAAGACCACCACTGTCAGAGGCATCATTTCCGCATATCAGACATTTGGATTGAACATATTGCTTGCGGCGCCGACAGGGCGGGCAGCCAAGCGGATGACGGAAGCGACAGGGCTGGAAGCAAAGACGCTCCACCGGCTGCTGGAAGCAAAACCGCCGGAAGGTTATCAGAAAAATGAAGAGAATCCGCTAGAAGGGGATGTGTTGATCGTAGATGAGTGTTCTATGATCGATATTGTGCTGATGAATGCTCTGCTACGCGCCATTCCTCCACATATGCGTCTGGTGCTGGTGGGTGATATTGATCAGCTTCCATCGGTGGGGGCAGGAAATGTACTGCGGGACCTGATGGATTCGGGTGTGTGTAAGGTAGTGTGTCTGACGAAGATTTTCCGACAGGCGCAGTCCAGCAGGATCATCATGAATGCTCATCGGATCAATGAAGGACTGATGCCGGATCTGTCTAATGGGAAGATGACCGATTTCTTCTTTACAGAAAAGGAAGATCCAGAAGAAGCAGTGACTGAGATCGTGAATCTGGTGCAGACGAAGCTATCCAGATATTATCAGACACCATCCTCTCAGATCCAGGTGCTCACACCGATGCAGAAAGGCGTGGTAGGTGCGACCAATCTGAATCTGGCATTACAGGCGGCTTTGAATTCGACGGGCGATGGCTTACGGCGCAGTGGTTATATATTCCGGGTCAATGACAAGGTTATGCAGATCCGTAACAATTATGATAAAGAGATATTTAACGGAGATATCGGAATCGTTGCCTCTGTGGATATTCAGGGGCGGACACTTCAGGTGGATTTTGACGGACATCTGATCGAATATGATGCATCGGAGCTGGATGAACTGGTTCATGCTTATGCAACTACGATCCATAAGGCACAGGGAAGTGAATATCCGATTGTCGTGATGCCGGTGCTCATGAATCATTATGTCATGCTCCAGCGTAATCTCATTTATACGGGGATTACACGGGCAAAGAAAATACTGGTACTGGTAGGAACGAAGAAAGCCATTTCCTACGCAGTTCATCATATAACAGTCAACCGGCGGAATACGCTGCTGAAGGAAAGGCTGCAGGGAGAAATACAGAAAGGAACAGATAACGATAGATGAATCTTCCACAGATATTTGTAGAACAAATGAAAGAAATATTAGGTCCGGAGCTTCCGAAATATCTGGAAAGCTACGAGAAACCGAAGTTTACCGGCTTAAGAGTCAATACATCCAAGATCTCTGTCGAGGAATTTGAACGGATCAGCCCATTCAAGACTCTTCGGAGAGTACCATGGACTCCCAATGGATATTATTATACAGAAGAGGATGCGCCGACAAAGCATCCGTATTACTATGCAGGTCTTTATTATATTCAGGAGCCAAGTGCCATGACGCCGGCAAGTGTCCTTCCGGTGGAGCCGGGGGAACGGGTACTGGATCTGTGTGCGGCTCCGGGTGGAAAAGCAACGGAGCTTGGTGCAAAGCTTTGCCATGAGGGTCTGCTGGTTGCCAATGATGCCAGCGCATCCCGGACAAAAGCTCTGCTGAAGAATCTGGAAGTATTTGGTCTCCCCAATATTCTGGTGACCAGTGAGATGGGAGACAAGTTAGACCGGTATTTTCATGAATATTTTGATAAAATCCTGATCGATGCTCCATGCTCCGGCGAGGGAATGTTCCGGAAACAGGCACATATGATCCCGGCGTGGGAGCGTCAGGGTCCGGAAGTATTTTCCAAAATGCAGCGGGAGATCCTGGATCAGGCAGCAAACCTGCTGAAACCGGGTGGAACCATGCTTTATTCTACCTGTACCTTCTCCAAACTGGAAAATGAAGGAAGCATGGATTATTTTCTGAGCAATCATCCGGAGTTTCATCTGCTGGATATCCCGCAGAGTGAAGGCTTTGCACCAGGACAGCCAGAACTGGTGGACAGTACATTTCCACTGGAAAAATGTGTTCGTCTGTTTCCTCATAAGATTGATGGGGAGGGACATTTTCTGGCATTGCTTCAGAAAGATGGAGAGCGTACACCAAATGCGCTGGAGTCAGCTGGAAAACCGTCGAAGCTTCCGCAGGAGCTGACAGATTTTCTGAAAGATGTGTCCATGCCTGTTGATACAACCAGAATTCAGATCAAAGATACCAAAGTATTTTTGATGCCGGAGGGATTAAGCGGCTGCAAAGGGCTTCGATTCTTACGCTCCGGTCTTTATATGGGTGAACTTCTGAAAAAACGATTTGAGCCGAGCCAGGCATTTGCCATGGTTCTGAAAAAGGAGGAATATGCATCAGTCATCGATCTTTCAGCTACAGACGAGCGGATTATCCGCTATCTGAAGGGAGAGACCATCGAGATTGAGGATGGAGAGAGTACCAAAGATGCAGGCTGGCAGCTGGTATGTGTGGATGGGTATCCGCTGGGCTGGGGAAAGCTGATCCGTGGAACTCTTCGGAATAAATATTTCTCCGGCTGGAGGATGAACGCATGATGCGTCTGGATAAATATTTATGTGAGACCGGATTTGGCACCAGAAGCCAGGTAAAAGATCTGTTGAAAAAAGGACAGGTCATGGTTAACGGCGAAGTGGTGAAAAAGCCTGAATTAAAGATCAATGAGACAACAGATCAGATTCTTTGTCAGGGGAAAAAAGCATCTTATCAGAAGAACATCTATCTGATGCTCCATAAACCAGCAGGGGTGGTATCTGCAACCGAAGACAGCCGAGAGAAGACGGTGCTGGATCTTGTGAGACCGGAAGATCGGAAAAATGGTCTGTTTCCGGTGGGAAGACTGGATAAGGATACAGAAGGATTATTGCTTCTGACCGATGACGGTGAGCTGGCACACCGGCTGCTGTCTCCGAAAAAGCACGTGGATAAGACTTATTATGCAAAAATAGATGGACAGGTCACTGAGAAACATATCGAACAGTTCCGGGAGGGTCTGGATATCGGAGATGAGAAGAAGACACTGCCAGCAGTTCTGACGATCCTGTTATCCGGTCCGGTCAGTGAGATCGAGGTTACGATCCATGAGGGGCGATTTCATCAGATTAAGCGGATGTTTGAAGCGGTGGGCTGTAAAGTGATTTACTTAAAACGGCTGTCCATGGGAAGTCTGGTGCTGGACGAGACATTGCCATTGGGAGAGTACCGGTCGTTGACAGAAGCAGAACTGGAAGGTCTGACGAAGCAGAGAGGAACTGATAAGAATGAGTGACAGAATGAGATTTCTGCCGGTGAGCAGAGCGGATATGGAGGCGCGGGGCATCGAGCAGCTGGACTTTGTCTATGTGATCGGTGATGCCTATGTAGATCATCCGTCCTTTGGACCGGCGATCATCAGCAGGCTGCTGGAGAGTCATGGCTATCAGGTGGGGATCATTGCCCAGCCGGATTTCCGTCATGCGGAAAGTATCATGGCACTGGGAGAGCCACGGCTTGGATTTTTGGTCAGTGCTGGCAATATGGACTCCATGGTGAATCATTATTCGGTAGCAAAGAAGCATAGAAAAGTGGATTCCTACACACCGGGCGGAGAGATGGGAAAAAGGCCGGATCGGGCAGTAATCGTCTATTGCAATCTGATCCGTCAGAAATACAAGCATGTGCCGATCATTGCGGGAGGGATCGAAGCGTCTCTTCGGCGTATGGCACACTATGATTACTGGTCAGACAGTCTGCGCAGATCAATTTTGCTGGAAAGCGGTGCTGATCTGGTATCTTATGGTATGGGAGAGCGGTCGATCGTTGCTATCGCGGATGCGCTGGATGCAGGTATGCCGGTAAAAGACATTACCTATATTCCGGGAACTGTCTGCAAGGTGCGCTCTTTGGATGAGATCAGTGACTATACGGTGCTTCCTGACTATGAGAGCATCTGTAAAGATAAGAAAAAATATGCGGAGAGCTTCTACATTCAGTACAGCAATACAGATCCATTTTCTGGAAAACGGCTGGTGGAGCCTTATTCTCAAAACTGCTTTATCGTGCAGAACCCGGCTTCAGAACCGCTGACCATGGAAGAGATGGATCAGGTCTATGATCTACCGTTTCAGAGAACATGGCATCCTATGTATGACGCAGCAGGCGGAATCCCGGCACTTTCTGAAGTGAAATTCAGTCTGGTCAGTTGCCGTGGCTGCTTTGGAGGCTGTTCTTTCTGTGCGCTGACCTTCCATCAGGGACGGATCATTCAGGCGAGAAGCCATGAGTCTCTGATCAAAGAAGCGAAGCTGATGATTGAAGAACCAGATTTTAAGGGCTATATCCATGATGTGGGAGGACCTACCGCAGACTTCCGGGCACCGGCCTGTGAGAAGCAGATGACAAAGGGTGTATGTCCACATAAGCAATGCCTGTTCCCGGAACCATGCAAGAATCTGAGAGCAGATCACAGCGATTATATTGCACTGCTTCGAAAACTGCGTGCATTGCCAAAAGTAAAGAAAGTGTTTATCCGGTCAGGCATCCGATTTGATTATGTGCTGGCAGACAAAAAGAACACATTTCTGGAAGAATTGTGCCGTTATCATGTGAGTGGGCAGTTAAAGGTGGCGCCGGAGCATGTGTCTGATCCGGTACTTGCCTGCCTTGGAAAGCCAAAGGCAGCAGTTTATCAGGAGTTCTGCAGACAATATAAGAAGATGAACGAGCGTCTGGGACTGAAGCAGTATCTGGTACCCTATCTTATGTCCTCCCATCCGGGAAGTACCATGAAGGAAGCTGTGGAACTGGCAGAATACTGCAGAGATCTGGGCTATATGCCGGAACAGGTACAGGATTTTTATCCTACACCGTCCACCATCTCTACCTGTATGTATTATACGGGACTGGATCCAAGAACTATGACAGCTGTATATGTTCCGAAGGATCCTCATGAAAAGGAGATGCAGCGTGCACTGATCCAGTATCGGAATCCGGCAAATCGTGTACTGGTGCGGGAAGCACTGCTGAAAGCAGGAAGAGAAGATCTGATCGGATATGGACCAAAATGTCTGCTAAGACCTGATCAGGCGCGAGGTGACGGACGTGCGGCACATAGAGACGATAATAGACGTGTGGAGAAAAGGTCTGCAGGTCGAGGACGGGGAGCATCGTCTGGAAGAACTGCTGACCGTAACAATACGCAGAGCCGCAGTCAGAACCAGGGACAGACTCAGGAACGCCGTCCGACACAGAAGAAAAAGACCATCCGAAATGTACACAGAAAGAAGTAGAGACAGATGAAGAACAAGTTAAACAAAGGAACCTACGGATATTTAGACAGACTGAAAGCTCATGAATGGAAAAAGGCAGCATTATTTCTGTCCATTCCGATCATTATATTTTTAGTGGCATGGGCGATCAACGGAACCCGCAATACAGTGGTTACTGTCATGGTCATCGTTGGCTGTCTGCCAGGCTGCAATCAGGTGGTACATGCCCTTCTGGCAAGTAAATATCATTCTATGGACAAGAGCCTGTGTGAGGAGACGGAAAAGCTGAAGGGAGACTGCATTTCCATCTATGAAAATGTATTTACCACATATGAGAAAAATTATTATGTAGACTGTATCGTGTTGTCTGGATGGGATGTGATCGGATATGCCAGTGATAAAAACACTGACAGCTCCAGGCTGGAGGCGCATATCAAGGACATTCTGAAAAAAAATTCTTATAAGCAGAATGTGAAGATATTTACGGAAAAACGAGCATTTATGGATCGGGTGGAATCCTTGGGAACCAGAGAACCGGAGGAGGTTCCCTTCCGTGAGGATGACCGTTATCCAGGCTTAAGCCGCGATGAGATTGTCAAATATCTGTTGATGGCAATTACGTTATAATATTATGTATAGTATGATAAAGTGAGATTTTAGCAATGAAATTAATCACCGTACATGAGCAGGAGGAAGGACAGAAGCTCTTAAAGCTGTTGGGAAGTTATCTGAAAGAGGCTTCTGGCGGCTTTCTCCATAAAATGCTTCGGAAGAAAAATATTACATTAAATGGGAAAAAGGCAGATGGCAGTGAAAAATTGAAAGCCGGGGATGAGATCCGCCTCTTTTTATCGGATGAGACTTATGAAAAGTTTGCAGGAAAACAGCAGACCGCAAAAGAACAGTTTCCAACTGCAAAGCTGGACATTTTATATGAAGATTCCCATGTGCTGCTGGTGAACAAACCGGCGGGCATGCTGACCCAGAAGGCAGCCTATAAGGATGTATCTCTCAATGAGTATGTCTTAGGGTATCTTAGTAAAAGCGGTCAGTGGAGCCCGGAAGAAAAAGCATTTCGTCCGTCAGTATGCAACCGTCTGGACCGGAATACCAGTGGAATCGTCATCTGCGGAAAATCTTTGATCGGTCTGCAGAGAATGGCAGAGCTTTTGCAGGATCGCTCCCTTCACAAGTATTATTTGTGTCTGATTCATGGTGCCATGAAGGAAGGACAGCGGCTGGAAGGATGGCTTCGGAAGGATGAAAAGTCTAACCAGGTGGAGATCCTGAAAGCTCCAGTGGAAGATGCTGCTCAGATCATCACAGAATATGAGCCAATGAAGGTTTCCTCTGAGGCTACTCTTTTAAAAGTGAAGCTGGTGACAGGAAAACCTCATCAGATCCGCGCACATCTGGCATCTGTGGGACATCCGATCATCGGAGATCCTAAATATGGGGATATGAAGATCAATGAGTACTATCGTAAAGAATTCAAACTGAATCGTCAGCTGCTTCATGCGTGGCGTCTGGAGTTTCCGGAACTGGCAGCACCGCTGACGGACTTGTCCCAAAAAGTGGTGGAAGCTCCTGTGCCGGAGCTGATGAATAAAATTATGCAGAAAGTGATGTGACCTTTATGGCAACCTGGAATTCCAGAGGATTGAGAGGTTCGACTCTGGAGGATATGATCAATCGGACCAATGAGCGATACCGGGAAAAAGGACTGGCATTGATCCAGAAGGTTCCTACCCCGATCACCCCCATCAAGATTGACAAGGAACACCGGCATATTACGCTTGCGTATTTTGATCAGAAAAGTACTGTGGACTATATTGGAGCAGTGCAGGGCATCCCGGTCTGCTTTGATGCAAAGGAGTGTGATGTGACCACATTTCCTATGCAGAATGTGCATGAGCATCAGGTGCGTTTTATGGATGACTTTGAACGGCAGGGTGGAAAAGCATTTTTGATCATTCATTTTACATCAGAACAGAAGTTTTACTATTTACATATCCGTCAGCTGCTGAGATTCTGGAATCGGGCGCAGGAGGGCGGACGCAAGAGCTTTCGGATGGATGAGCTGGATCCGGCATATTTCTTTGAGAGCAGCAAAGGATATCTGGTGCCGTTCCTGGAACCGCTGAGTCTGGATCTTGAGCAGGAACAGGAAAGATGAGCATGCGCTGAAGCTTGGATTTTGAATCCGTAGTTGACAATTCCTACATGCATGGTATAATAACGATTGTTTAATGAATTAGCAATTTACCATAGTAAAGTAAAAGGAGAAGCCCGATGTACAAACAGATATTACACACTCCGGAAGGGGTACGGGATATTTACAATGGCGAGTGCCGCCGTAAGCAGTTTATTCAGGATCAGCTTCATCAGGTCCTGTTGAGTTATGGATATGAGGATATTCAGACACCGACATTTGAATTTTTCGATGTATTCAGCCGTGAGATCGGTACGGTACCGTCCAGAGAATTATACAAATTCTTTGACCGGGAAGGAAATACACTGGTGCTTCGGCCTGATGTGACACCGTCTATTGCAAGAGCAGTCGCAAAATATTTCACAGAAGAGGACATGCCGGTCCGGCTGTGCTACATGGCAAATACCTTTATCAACAGTTCGGAACTGCAGGGAAGATTAAAGGAGACTACGCAGCTGGGAGCTGAACTGATCGGTGACGGCAGTGCGGAGACTGATGCAGAGCTGCTGGCACTGGTAGTGGAATCTCTGTTAAAAGCCGGTCTTAAAGAGTTTCAGGTGAGTGTGGGACATGTGGATTTCTTTCAGAGCCTTCTCAAAGAAGCAGGTCTTCCGGAAGAGATGGAACTGGAACTTCGGGAATTTATTTCCAATAAAAATATTTTTGGCGTGAAAGAGCTCCTGGATCCGCTGGAATTGCCGGATCCGCTGAAAGAGGCACTGGCAAGTATTCCGAACCTGTTTGGATCCGTGGATGTTCTGGATCGGGCAGAAAGCTGTGCGGTATCTGCGGATGCCAAGGCTGCGCTTGCCCGGCTCAGGAAGATCTACCGTCTGATGGAGTACTATGGATATGAGAAATATATTACATTCGATCTGGGTGTAGTAAGCAAATATAAATATTATACAGGAATCATCTTTCAGGCATATACCTACGGAACCGGTGAGGCGGTGGCAAAGGGCGGCCGTTATGATACATTGATGGATCATTTTGGAAAACCGGCACCGGCCATTGGATTTGTCTGCGTGACAGACAGGCTTTTAAGTGCATTGAACCGTCAGAATATCCGCGTGGGCATGAATCGTCCACTGACTCTTCTCTTATATTATCCGGAAGAAGCGCAGACCGCGATCGCATGTGCAGGAAAGCTCCGTCAGACGCAGGAAGACACGGAGCTGCTCTGCATGGATGCGGATAAGAATGTTGACGATTACCGGGCTTATGCGAAGAAACGGGATGTGTCCAAGCTTTGTTACTATAAGGATGGACATTTTGTGGCAGAGACCCTGAAAGAGATTGAGAGACCGGGAGTGGAGAGAAGATGAGATACCTGACTTTTGCCCTTGGAAAAGGGCGTCTGGCAAAGAAGACGATGGAGCTTTTTGAACAGATCGGCATCACCTGCGAGGAGATGAAAGACCCGGATACCAGAAAGCTGATCTTTGTAAATGAAGAACTGAAACTGAAATTTTTCCTGGCAAAAGGACCGGATGTGCCTACGTATGTAGAGTATGGTGCGGCAGATATTGGTATTGTCGGCAAGGATACCATTCTGGAGGAAGGCCGCCGCATGTATGAGGTGCTGGATCTGGGATATGGAAAATGCCGTATGTGCGTGTGCGGACCGGAATCTGCAAAGGAGCTTCTGGAACATCAGGAACTGATCCGTGTGGCAACCAAATACCCGCATATTGCAAAGGATTATTTTTACAATCGAAAGCATCAGACAGTGGAGATCATCAAACTGAACGGTTCCATTGAACTGGCACCGATCGTAGGGCTGTCAGAGGTCATTGTGGATATTGTGGAGACCGGATCAACTCTCAGGGAGAACGGACTGCAGGTCCTGGAAGAGGTTTGCCCGCTGTCTGCCCGTATGGTGGTTAATCAGGTCAGTATGAAGATGGAAAATGAGCGGATCGGCAAGCTGATCGCAGATCTGAAAGCAGTCTTATAGGAGGCAGAGAAGATGAGAATCGTAACGCTGAGCAAGGAATCCAGACAGAATCTGCTGGACAGCCTGTTAAAAAGAAGTCCGGGAAACTATGGACAGTACCAGGATACGGTACAGGAGATCGTGGACCGGGTAAAGACAAAAGGAGATCAGGCACTGTTTGAACTGACCAGAAAGTTTGACTGGGAAGGTATAGATGCTTCTAATGTGAAAGTGACAGAGGCAGAAGTGCAGGAAGCCTATGACACCATTGATCCGCAGCTGGTAGAGACAATCCGCAAGTCTCTGAAAAACATCCGTGAGTATCATGAGAAGCAGAAGCAGTACAGCTGGTTTGATACTACCCCGGAGGGAACAATGCTTGGCCAGAAGGTAACTCCGCTTGCCAGTGCAGGTGTCTATGTGCCAGGCGGAAAAGCAGTGTATCCGTCTTCGGTTCTGATGAATATTGTTCCGGCGAAGATTGCTGGTGTGGCACATGTGGTGATGTGTACGCCATGTAATAAAGAAGGAAAAGTGAATCCGGCTGTGCTGGTGGCAGCAAAAGAAGCAGGTGCAGATGAAGTCTATAAAGTAGGTGGGGCTCAGGCTATTGCAGCTATGGCATTTGGAACAGAGAGCATACCAAAAGTTGATAAGATCACGGGTCCTGGAAATATTTTTGTGGCACTGGCTAAGAAAGCTGTATCAGGATTTGTCAGTATCGATTCTATTGCAGGTCCCAGCGAGATCCTGGTACTGGCAGATGAGACAGCCAACCCAAGATATGTGGCGGCTGATCTTCTGTCTCAGGCAGAGCATGATGAGATGGCAAGTGCGATCCTTGTGACTACCAGCAAAGAACTGGCAGAAAAGGTGTCAGAGGAAGTGGATGCATTTGTAAAAATCCTTTCCAGAAAAGAGATCATCAGCAAATCACTGGATAATTATGGATACATTCTGGTGGCAGAGACACTGGAGGATGCTATTGAGACCGTCGATCTGATTGCATCCGAACATCTGGAGATTGTGACAAAGAATCCTTTTGAAGTGATGATGAAAGTAAAGAATGCCGGAGCGATCTTCCTTGGAGAGTACAGCAGTGAGCCGCTGGGGGATTATTTTGCAGGACCGAACCATATCCTGCCTACGAACGGGACTGCCAGATTTTTTTCTCCGGTATCAGTGGATGATTTCATCAAGAAATCCAGTATCATTTACTATTCCAGAGAGGCACTGCAGCGTGTTCACAAGGATATCGAGTATTTTGCAAAGGCTGAACAGCTGACTGCACATGCTAATTCCATTGCAGTGCGTTTTGAAGATGAAAACTAAAGGAGAAGGTGTATGAGCAGATCAGCAAGTATCGAGAGAAATACAAAAGAAACAGATATCCGTGTAACGTTGGAACTGGATGGAACCGGTCAGGCAGAACTTGATACAGGGATCGGATTCTTTGACCATATGCTGGATGGATTTGCAAGACATGGTCTGTTTGACCTGAATGTTTATGTGGACGGTGATCTGGATGTGGACTGTCATCATACGGTGGAGGATACGGGTATCGTTCTTGGAAATGCGATCAAGGAAGCTGTGGGGGACAAAAAGGGTATCCGCAGATATGGAAGCTGTATCCTTCCCATGGATGAGGCGCTGGTGCTGTGTGCAGTGGATCTGTCCGGCAGACCTTATTATGTATCAGATGCGGTGTTTTCTGCACCGATGATCGGAGAACTGGATACAGAGACCATCAGTGAGTTCTTCTACGCAGTCTCCTACAGTGCAGCTATGAATCTGCATTTTAAGGTGTTGTCAGGAACGAACAGCCATCATATCTGTGAAGCTATGTTCAAGGCATTTGCAAAAGCACTGGATATGGCAGTGTCTTTAGATCCGAGAATCACCGATGTATTATCAACGAAAGGCAGTTTATAAGATGAAGATCAAACATTTAGTACCGGTTATGCCGGTGAGAAACGGGAAAGTAAACGGACAGGACGGCGTGAAGCTTGCTGGCTTCTATAGTGACAATGGTGCAGATGCAATCCTTGTCTTTGATCTGTCTGATTCGGATGAAGAGCATGAGAAAAATATTCTGCTGCTCAAGGAGATGGCACGCCGGGTGGAAATCCCTATCTATGCAGGTGGTCATATTCGTCGTGTGGAGGATGTAAAAAAGATTCTGTATGCAGGCTGCCAGAAGGCGGTGCTCAATTATGGAAGATCCAGTAATGTGGAGATGACCGAAGAGGTATCCAAGCGGTTCGGACAGGAAAAGATTGCATTCAGCATCTCGGATGCTGCTCAGTACACAGACAAGCTGCCGGAATATGGAAGCATGATCTTCTGGTCCGGCTCAGACAGTAGATGTCCGTTCGGCGAGAAGATGCCGGTGATCAGTGTCAGCTCGGCTGCGACAGATGAGGATATTATCAATGTACTGTCCAATAAATGGGCAGATGGTATTGCAACTGCGTATTTTTCAACGGAAGTGGCTGATTTTATGTCCCTGAAGCAGAAATGTGCAGACCGGGGACTTCAGATGGATGTGCTGGTCAGCAGCCTTTCCTGGGATCAGTTCCGTCCAAACAGCGATGGACTGGTGCCGGTTGTTGTACAGGATTACAGAACAGATGAAGTGCTGATGCTCGCCTATATGAATGAAGAGGCCTTTTATACAACTCTGAAGCTCGGAAGAATGACATACTGGAGCAGAAGTCGTCAGGAGCTGTGGACCAAGGGTATGACCAGTGGACATTTCCAGTATGTAAAGCAGTTGTCCATCGACTGTGACAATGATACGATTCTTGCAAAGGTAAGCCAGGTGGGTGCTGCCTGCCACACAGGCAACCGTACCTGTTTTTACAGAGATCTGGTAAAGAAGGAATTTAACAATGTGAATCCGTTGGAAGTCTTTGAAAATGTATATCAGATCATCAAAGACAGAAAAGAGCATCCGAAGGAAGGTTCTTACACCAATTACCTGTTTGATAAAGGAATTGATAAAATTCTGAAAAAAGTAGGTGAAGAGTGTACGGAGCTGGTAATCGCAGCCAAGAATCCAGATCCAGAGGAGATCAAGTATGAGATGTCTGATTTCCTGTATCATGCCATGGTGCTGATGGTAGAGCGTGGCGTGACCTGGGAGGATATTACGGAAGAACTGGCAAACCGCTAGAGAAGAGTACGTATAAAAGCCGGCCATACGAGTGGCAGATCCGGCATGAGAGCCGGGACATATGCATACATTGTACGGAGGTGATGCATATGGGCGCATACAGAGAACAGCTATTAAGAGAAACCGGAGGGAGATCTACGAAGGAACTGCATATGCAGAACCGGGGTGAAGAGATGCCCTCCGGTTTTCTGACTACATTTAAGATCCGGTTCACTATCAGCCTGTGTCTGTTTGGATTTTTTGCATGGATGAGTCTGACAAGAAAGGAAATCTATCATATATCAGCTGATCAGATTGAAGCAGCTGTTGAATCAGATATTCTGCAAGGTCAGATTTCTGACTGTCTGATAAAATTAGGACTTTACGAATAGGGTGACAGATGCTAGAATGTCTATAATGTTCGGAGTCTGAAGCTGACTCCGGTAAGTGACATGAATAACATTTTTTGAAAAATAACAATGGACAAAGGATGCAAAGAAATGGAACTTCTGGAAGAGAGAATTAGAAAAGACGGTATTGTAAAAGAAGGAAATGTACTGAAAGTAGACAATTTTCTGAATCATCAGATGGATATTGAACTGTTTGATGAAATGGGAAAAGAATTTAAGCGTTTGTTTGCTGACAAACCGATCAACAAGATTCTTACGATTGAAGCATCGGGAATCGGAATTGCCTGTGTCGTGGCAAGACATTTTCATGTGCCGGTAGTATTTGCAAAGAAAACACAGAGTATCAACATTGATGGAGAGGTATACAGCTCTAAAGTAGAGTCCTTTACTCATAAGAGAGTTTATGACGTGATCGTATCAAAGAAATATTTAAGTCCGGATGATCATGTTCTGATTATTGATGATTTCCTTGCCAATGGCTGCGCAGTCAATGGACTGATTGAGATCATTGAAAAATCTGGTGCAACAGTAGAAGGAATCGGAATCGCTGTTGAAAAAGGCTGGCAGATCGGCGGAAAGACCCTTCGTGATCAGGGTTATCAGCTGGAGTCTCTGGCAATTGTGGAAAGCATGGATCCGGCAACCGGAGAGATTGTTTTCCGTCACTAATGAACAGAAGAAAAACCATACGGAAGACACCGGCCGTAAGTACCGGTGTCTTCTCTTGCTTAAAGGAGAGTTATGCGTAAATTAGCTTTATCAGACGAGATCCTGATGACTGTTGAGAAGCCGGCACGCTATATTGGCGGAGAAGTCAATGCAGTCATGAAGGATAAAGATCAGGTGGACATTCGTTTTGCTATGTGTTTCCCTGATGTGTATGAGATCGGAATGTCCCATCTGGGTATTCAGATTCTGTACGATATGTTTAACCGGAGAGAAGATACCTGGTGTGAACGTGTATATTCACCGTGGCCGGATCTTCATAAAGTATTGAAAGAGAAACAGATTCCATTGTTTGCACTGGAATCCCAGGATCCGGTGAAGAAATTTGATTTTCTTGGAATTACAATCCAGTATGAGATGTGTTATACCAATATTCTGCAGATCCTGGATCTGTCAGGCATTCCGCTGTCTGCAGAAGACCGTACCATGGATGATCCGTTTGTGATCGGCGGCGGTCCCTGTACCTATAACCCGGAGCCGCTGGCAGAGTTTTTTGACCTGTTCTATATCGGAGAGGGAGAGACTCAGTATTTTGCCCTGCTGGATCTTTACAAGGAATGGAAAAACAGCGGAAAGAGCCGTCAGGATTTTCTGAAGGCAGCAGCCCAGATCCCGGGGATCTATGTGCCTTCTTTATATGAAGTGACTTATGCGGAGGATGGAACGATCGCCAAGATGAAACCGATCTGCCAGGAGGCGCCGGAAAAGGTGAAGAAGCAGATCGTCATGGATGTGACCAACACCTTTTATCCGGAGAAACCGGTGGTTCCTTATATGAAAGCAACACAGGACCGTGTGGTACTGGAGATCCAGAGAGGCTGTATCCGCGGCTGTCGTTTCTGTCAGGCAGGTATGCTGTACCGTCCCACCAGAGAGCGTGATCTGGAGATGCTGAAAAAATCAGCTTATGCAATGTTGAAAAATACAGGATATGAGGAGATTTCCTTAAGCTCTTTAAGCTCCAGCGATTATTCCCAGCTTGGTGAACTGGTGAATTTCCTGATTGATGAATTCGGCTCCAAGGGAATCAATATTTCCCTTCCTTCTTTAAGAATCGATGCATTTTCTCTGGATGTTATGAGTAAAGTGCAGGATATTCGTAAGAGTAGTCTGACCTTTGCACCGGAGGCTGGAAGTCAGAGACTTCGTGATGTGATCAACAAGGGTCTGACAGAAGAAGTGATCCTGGATGGAGCCGGACAGGCCTTTGAGGGTGGCTGGAACCGTGTAAAACTTTATTTTATGTTGGGACAGCCTACAGAAACGGAAGAAGATATGAAAGGGATTGCTTGGCTGGCAGAGAAGATCTCTGAGCGGTATTATGAGGTGCCGAAGGAGCAGAGAAATGGAAAATGCCAGATCGTGGTAAGTACATCGTTCTTTGTGCCAAAGCCGTTCACTCCGTTCCAGTGGGCACAGATGTGTACCAAGGAAGAGTTCCTTCATCGTGCCTATGTGGTGAACCATGAGATCAAGGAGCAGAAGAATAAGAAGAGTATCAAATATAACTGGCATGAAGCGGATGTGACGGTGCTGGAGGGAATTCTTGCCCGTGGTGACCGGAAGGTGGCAAAAGCTATCCGCAGTGCCTATGAGAAAGGATGTCTCTTTGATTCCTGGGGTGAATATTTTCATAATGATCTGTGGATGGAAGCATTTGCCCAGACTGGAGTGGATCCTGATTTCTATACAGTCAGAGAGCGTTCCGAAGAAGAAGTATTCCCCTGGGATTTCATTGATATCGGCGTGACGAAGAAATTCCTGCTCCGGGAATGGAAAAAAGCGCATGAAGAGAAGATTACGACCAACTGCAGACAGGGATGTTCCGGATGCGGTGCGGCTACATTTGGAGGAGGTGTCTGTTATGAACATTAGAGTCCGTTTTAGCAAACATGGATGTCTGAAATTCATCGGACATCTGGATGTAATGAGATATTTTCAGAAGGCTATGCGCCGTGCGGAAATAGATATGTGTTATTCAGAAGGCTTCAGCCCGCACATGATCATGTCTTTTGCTTCTCCTCTGGGGCTTGGACTTGAGAGTGATGGGGAATATATGGATATCAGCGTGAAACAGTCTCCGTCTTCAAAAGAAGCAGTGGAGAGACTGAATGCGGTGATGGCAGAAGGTATCAAAGTGTTAAGCTGGAGAGAACTTCCGGAGAACAGCAAAAATGCCATGGCAAGTGTGGCCGGGGCTGATTATGAAGTCCGTTTCCGAGAAGGATATGAACTGGAAGAAGGCTGGAAAAAGAAGCTGGAAGAGTTTCTTGCTCTGCCAGAGATCCGTATCATGAAAGAGACTAAAAAAGGTGAGCAGGAAGTGGATATCCGTCCATGGGTCTATGATTATCATATCAAAGACCAGACGATTTTTATGAAAGTATCCGCAGGAAGCGTTCATAACTTGAAACCGGAGCTTCTGCTGAAAGCCTTCGGAGATTGGGCCGGTGTGGAGATTCCCGCATTTGCCCTGCTGATCTGCAGAAAAGAAATGTATGCAGATGAAGGAAGCGAGACAGAACGCAAACTGGTTGCACTGGAAGAACTGGGGGAAGAGATTGGATAGTACAAGACTGTTCACCTGCATCCAGGAGGGTATGCTCGCGGATGCATTGTATGAAGATGGAAAGCTGATGGAATTGTCGCTGCATCCACTGGAGCATGCGTCCATCCTTGGAAATATTTATATCGGAAAAGTCAGAAATATTGTCAAAAATATTCAGGCAGCATTTGTGGAGATCGAGAATGGTATGCTTTGTTATCTTCCTTTGGAGGATGCACAAGCACCGGTCTATACAAAGCCGAAAAAAGAAGGACAGCCTCTGGTGCAGGGGGATGAACTGCTGGTTCAGGTCAGCCGGGAAGCGGTCAAGACCAAGCAGCCGTCGGTGACTACCAAGATCAGTATGAATGGAAAATATCTGGTATTCACAATCGGAAATGGAAAGCTTGGCTGTTCCGGAAAGCTGTCAGGGGCGGAGAAGACAAGACTTCGTCAGTGGGGACAGGAACAGAAACTTCCAGAAGATCTGGGCATGATCATCCGAACCAATGCATCAGGTGTTGCAGAAGAAGATCTGAATACAGAATTTGTGCGCCTGATGGAACAGTATACCTATCTGAAAGGTCCGGCAACTCACAGGACAGCCTGCTCCTGTGTGCTGCGTGCCAGACCGGCGTATTTAAGTTCTGTGTTGGGAAGCAGAAGCAATTTTCTGAAAGAAATCCTGACAGATGATAAGAAAATCTATGAAGAGCTGTCCGCATTTTTGCAGGAAGAAATGCCGGAAGATTGTAATAAGCTTCGATTTTATGAAGACAGAAGTTACCCGCTGAAGGCAGCATGGAGACTGGAAAAAGGCATGGATGAGGCGTTGTCCACAAAAGTGTGGATGAAATCCGGTGCCTATCTCATTATTGAGCCAACAGAGGCATTGACGGTGATCGATGTGAACACCGGCAAATGTGTGACTGGGAAGAATAAGCAGGAAACGATCCGGAAGATTAATCTGGAAGCGGCAAAGGAAACAGCAAGGCAGCTCAGACTTCGTAATCTGTCCGGTATCATTATTGTGGATTTTGTTGATATGGAAGATCCGGAGGATGAACAGAGACTTCTGGAGACCATGCGGGAACAGTTAAAGTATGATCCGATGAAAGCAGCAGCGGTTGACATTACTTCTCTGGGTCTTATGGAAGTGACCCGGAAAAAACAGCGAAAAACATTAAAAGAACAGGCAAAGGAGTGCGGAATCTTATGATCAATGTACAGGCAAAAAAAGAAAACGGACATTATAAAAGCTTTCACATCAATGGACATGCCATGTATGCGGAGGCAGGTTCAGATATCGTGTGTGCGGCAGTGTCTGCACTGGTGATCAATACGATCAATTCGATTGAGGAGTTTACCGATGATCCATTTACCTGTGATTGTCGGGACGGCATGATTGAAAGCTGGGAGTTTACCAATGATCTGTCAGCAGCCACCGAGCTTCTGATGGATTCCCTGATGCTTGGCCTTACCAATATTGTGGAAGCCTATGGAGAAGAATATCTCAAAGTTGAGATGGTGGAAAAATAAGATATGAATAAGATAGTTATCGGATCCACAGATCGATCTGCAAAAAGAATAGAGATCAGTGCTGCGGCACTCCACATCATTGCTATGATTTTTATGCTGATGGATCACCTTTGGGCAACCTTGCTTCCGGCACAGGACTGGCTGACCTGCATTGGAAGAATTGCATTTCCTGTCTTTGCATTTATGACAGTGGAAGGGTATTTTCATACTCATAACTTAAAAAAATATATGCTTCGATTGCTGCTGTTTGCATTGATATCTGAGATTCCATTTGATCTGATGTATGGGGGAACATGGTTTTATCCCATTCATCAGAATGTGATCTGGACTCTGCTGATGGGGCTTCTTGGGATTCATCTGATGGAGACAGTACATAAGAACCAGAAAAGATGGTTATACGTTCTGACAGCATTCGTTACAGTTGTATTTGGAATGATTTTCGGGACTCTGTGTATGGTAGATTACTATGGCGTTGGTGTATTGACAGTCTTTGTCTTTTACTTTTTCCGAGGCCGGAGATGGTGGTGTCTGTTAGGGCAGTTCCTTGCACTTTACTGGTTGAATGTGGAGCTTCTGGGTGGTTTGATGTATCCTGTTCAGTTATTCGGAGCAGAATTTGAAGTTTGCCAGCAGGGACTAGCATTATTGGCACTGATCCCTATCTGGATGTATCGTGGCCGTCAGGGATATCATAGTAAACCATTCCAGTATGTCTGTTATGCGTTTTATCCCGTTCATATGCTGGTGCTTGTGTTAGTATTAAATTTTGTGAATCGATAAGATCCTCAAAATCGAAATTATGAAGAAAATGTATCCTTGACAACCGATAGAAGACGAACTGAATAGTAAATGTAATACATAATAATGCACATCCTTATAGCGATTTATGTATCCTGAAAAATGGAGAGAATATTTCGCCAGAAGGGTGTGCTTTTTTGCAATAGAATGTATTGGACGTCACAAGGGAAAATGTTATAATAAAAATCAGGTATACAATATCAGAAGGACACTTATTTATGGAAAAATTAATTGATTTTGATTCTTATCCGGTTAGAACAACTTTACAGATTCTTTTGCAGGATAAAACAACTAAAAATAATATCATCTGGGCTACAGATGCTTACGCTGAAAGAGGACATGGTTTTCAGGATAAAAATCATATTGATATCATGGCTATTAAAGGGCTTGATTCGATAGATTTACAGTCACGTACGGAAAAGGCTATGGAAGAACAGCAGGAACGAACCCGAAAAAAAGCAGAGGTTTTTACGCCAGTGTGGCTGTGCAATAAGATGAATAATTACGCTGATGAACAATGGTTTGGAAAGTTAAATGTATTTAATATTGAAAATGAGGAAGAGCATACTTGGACGGTGAATAGTAACACTATGTTTATAACAAAAAGCGTATTCCAGCAGTGGTTTACGCTTTTGGGTGTTTATGTTTACTTTTGATGTGCTGTACGTTATAATTTTTAATAGAAATTCTGAAATGAAAGGACTCAATAGATATGTCTTTTTACAAATTTTTAGATGAAACTGCAATAGAATCATTTCTCTCAGGAAATATGCTTTTTAAATGTATAGAATATTATAGAGGACTGGAAGAGGATGAAATCGGACGCAGTGATAAACATGATGGAGAACTTGCATCAAAAGATTGGGAAACACCATATGGAAATCCGATTGAAGTGATTTTGACGCCAAATAGAAAAGAAGACCATGTGATGTGTGTTTCAAGAAATCTTGCCAGTCAAAATTTGGATAGAATGAGTAAGTTTGGAAATAAAGTGATTGTCATTGAAGATGAAGAGGATTTTACTGAAAGAATAAGAAAAAGAGCAGATATAGATAAATATGAGTTTGCTTGTCAAAATGCATTTTATTATTCTGGAGAAGATGCAACAGATATGAACATAATGAAACGATTGTCAAAAGGTCTGGAACAATTTTCTTTTTTAGAAGAAAATTGTTCGACTATCAACAAGAGTTTAGGTTTTTAGTTTTTAGAGAAAATGCATCACAAGATGATATTTGGTTGAAAATCGGAAATATAGAAGATATTGCTGAAGTTATGTCGCCTGAAGAATTGAAAAAACGATTAGTATAAATTAAATGGAGCAATATGATATAAGATCACTCTTTAAAGCAACATTGCTTCATACGAAAAGTTGTGTTAAAGTACAGATATGCCTAAGATAAGAAAAATGGATATTTAAGTGGGGTGATTGGAATGCCATTAACCAAAATAGAAGCAGAGAATTTTACTGTATTTAAAGATATAACCATTCCTTTTGGAAAAGGTTTGAATGTGTTGGTGGGAGAAAATGGTGTGGGTAAGACTCATATTATGAAATTAGCCTATGCTGCTTGTAAGGCTTCTAAACATGATGTGTCATTTTCGCAGAAGACAACCATGCTTTTTCGACCGGATCAATCCAGTATTGGACGGTTAGTGAATAGAAATAAAAATGGAAATAACACAGCTAAGGTATCAGTGGAATCGGATGCAGCTAAAATTGAAATGACATTTTCAACTAAGACTCGAAAATGGGATGCAGAGATTCAGGCAGAAGAGAACTGGGAAAAGCAGATGTCGGATATGACCAGTGTATTTATTCCGGCAAAAGAAATTCTTTCCAATGCTTGGAATTTGGATGCGGCTGTGAAGATGGGGAATGTGGAATTTGACGATAGTTATCTTGATATCATTGCCGCAGCAAAGATTGATATTTCCAGAGGCGTTGATTCAGCTTCCAGAAAGAAATATCTGGATATTCTGCAAAAGATCAGTAATGGAAAAGTAGCACTTCAAGATGACAGATTTTATCTGAAGCCAGGTACACAGGCAAAACTGGAATTTAACTTGGTTGCTGAAGGGTTACGTAAAATAGCTCTTTTATGGCAGTTGATTAAGAATGGGACATTAGAAAAAGGATCAGTACTATTCTGGGATGAACCGGAGGCTAACATCAATCCGAAATATATTCCGGTACTGGCTGAATTGCTGATCATGCTGGAGAGCGAAGGAGTACAGATTTTTGTGTCTACACATGATTATTTCCTGTCAAAGTATATTGAAGTAAAGAGAACCGAAGACAGTAACATTCAGTACATCTCTTTATATAAAGACGAAACAGGAAAAATACAGTGCGAGACAGCTTCGGAGTTTGAGCTATTGGAACATAATACGATTATGGATACTTTCCGTAAACTTTACAGAGAAGAAATAGGGGTAGCACTAAAGTGAAAGTTATAACGGAATCAGAGATGGATTTCGGACCATTCGATGAAAAGAATCTGTTTCATATCGAGGAATCAAGAATATACAAAGATCTTGGTACCGGAATAAAAACAGTCGAATTCATTTTGAAATACAGCGAAAACAGTATTGTATTTTTGGAAGCAAAGACACGATGTCCCAATGCGGCCAATCGAGATGAGTCAGAAGAAAAGGAAGATAAATTTGAAGAATATTATTCTTCTGTAACTGAAAAATTTGCTGCATCTTTGCAGATTTATCTGGCCTCTGTTTTACATAGATATCAGGATACATCTGAAGTGGGTGAAGCTTTACAGATGGAAGATGGTATGAAAGAGATTCGACTGAAATTTGTATTGGTTGTGAAAAATGCAGAGATAGCATGGCTGGCAGGTCCGTTGGCGGAATTGAAAGCTCGGTTGCTTCCGCTTCGGAAGATTTGGAATATAGAGGTAGCAGTACTGAATGAGGAACTTGCCCGGGAATACAAATTGATTGGTTGAACCGGATTCCTGAAAAATAATTTCAAAAACCAGTTGACACCTGTCGGTTTCTATGCTAATATTCAATAGATGCCGCGCAGTGAGGTTATAAGTTTGCCGTAAGGCAGCACCGTAGCTGGCGAGTAAATATTCAGGAGGTGCCATATGTACGCGATTATTGCAACAGGTGGTAAACAGTATAAAGTATCTGAGGGCGATGTGATCAAAGTTGAGAAGCTGGGCGCTGAGGCTGGTTCCAACTACGTATTTGACCAGGTTCTTGCAGTATGTGATGACGCTCTTACCGTAGGTACTCCGGTAGTCGAGGGTGCTACCGTAGAAGCATCTGTGATCGGTGATGGAAAAGCTAGAAAAGTCATCGTTTACAAGTACAAGAGAAAAACTGGGTATCATAAGAAAAATGGTCACAGACAGCAGTATACCGCTGTGAAGATCGAAAAGATCAACAAATAATTTTACTTATCGTATCTATTGACTATGAGATTTACAGGAGGTGTAGACCTATGTTGAATATGAACCTTCAGATGTTCGCACATAAGAAGGGAGTCGGTTCTACTAAGAACGGCAGAGATTCCGAGTCCAAGAGACTGGGTGCCAAGAGAGCTGACGGCCAGTTTGTGAAAGCCGGAAATATCCTTTACAGACAGCGCGGAACCAAGATCCATCCGGGTGTGAATGTAGGACGCGGCGGCGATGATACTCTGTTCGCTTTAGTGGATGGTGTTGTTCGCTTCGAGAGAAAAGGAAGAGACAAAAAACAGGTTTCTATCGTTCCGGTAGTAGCTGAATAATCCGCATTCTCAACAGGGCTTCAAGTCGGCAAGATTTGGAGCCCTTTTTTATCACATGTGCAACCTGAATTGAATGAACGAATAAGAGGAGACAATACATGTTTGCAGACAGAGCAAAGATATATATCCGCTCAGGTAAGGGCGGCGATGGTCATGTAAGCTTCCGAAGAGAGCTGTTTGTGCCGGATGGTGGACCCGACGGCGGAGACGGTGGTAATGGCGGCGATGTGATCTTTGAAGTGGATGAAGGACTGAATACCCTGACCGATTACCGTCATAAGCGTAAATATGCGGCACAGGATGGACAGGAAGGCGGTAAGCGGAACTGTCATGGCAAAAGTGGTGCGGATATCGTGCTGAAAGTTCCGGAAGGAACCGTGATCAAAGATGCGGAGAGCGGAAAAGTGATCGCAGACATGTCCGGAGAGAACCGTCGTCAGATCATTCTGAAAGGCGGACGTGGCGGAATCGGCAATCAGCATTTTGCGACAGCTACCATGCAGGCACCGAAATATGCCAAGCCTGGACAACCATGTCAGGAACTGGAAGTCATGCTGGAGCTGAAAGTGATCGCAGATGTGGGACTGGTAGGATTCCCGAATGTTGGAAAATCCACTCTGTTATCCCGTGTGACCAACGCACAGCCGAAGATTGCCAACTACCATTTTACAACTTTAAGTCCGAACCTGGGTGTGGTAGACCTGGATGGAGATGGATTCGTGATCGCAGATATTCCGGGACTGATCGAGGGTGCTTCCGAGGGAGTCGGCCTGGGCCTTGATTTCCTGCGTCATATTGAACGTACAAAAGTCATTATCCATATGGTGGATGCGGCATCTGTAGAGGGACGTGATCCAATCGCAGATATTCATGCCATCAATAAGGAGTTAAATGCATACAATCCAGAGATTGCTGCAAGACCGCAGGTGATTGCGGCAAATAAGATCGATGCGATCTGGGATAAGGAAAATGATCCGGTGGAAAAGATCCGTCAGGAGTTTGAGCCGGAAGGCATCAAAGTATTTCCAATCTCTGCGGTTACCGGTCAGGGATTGAAGGAACTGATGTATCATGTGAAAAGTCTTCTGGATACGATGGATGATAAGCCGGTTGTATTTGAACAGGAATTTTTCCCGGAAGATATGTTTGTGCGCGAAGATCTTCCATATACTGTGGCAAGATCCGAAGAAGAAGCCAATACTTTTATTGTGGAAGGACCGCGGATCGAGAAGATGCTTGGATATACCAATCTGGAATCTGAGAAAGGATTTGCTTTCTTCCAGAGATTCCTGAAAGATACTGGCATCCTGGAGGAACTGGAACAGGCAGGCATTGAGGAAGGTGATACCGTAAGGATGTACGGACTTCACTTTACGTATTATAAATAGAGGAAATACAATGACAAGTAAGCAGAGAGCATATTTAAAAGGACTGGCGCAGACTATGGAGCCGATCTTCCAGATTGGTAAAAACAGTCTGACACCGGAAAATACAAAAGCAATTGCAGAGGCACTGGAAGCCAGAGAGCTGATCAAGATCAGTGTTTTGCAGAACTGTATGGACGATCCGAAGGAGCTGGCAGCGCTGGTAGGCGAGCGTACCCGTTCTCAGGTTGTACAGGTAATCGGCAAAAAAATCGTACTGTATAAAGAGGGCAAGGACGAAAAGAAGAAGATCGAATTGCCTCGTTAATTGAAATATACAGGAATCATGGAGTAACAGATCTATGGCAAAACGGAAGATCGGACTGATGGGTGGAACTTTTGACCCGGTGCATAATGCACATCTTGCATTGGCACAGCAGGCATACCGGCAGTTTTCGCTGGATGAAGTGTGGATGCTCCCGAACGGGAATCCACCTCATAAGAGAGATCACTCAAAAGCAGATGTGAATATGCGGCTGGACATGCTCAGGCTGGCAGTGAAGGGATTATCTTATGTGAAGGTATGTGATCTGGAACAATCGAAAGATGCGTACCATTACACCTTTCAGACACTGTTAACGCTTAACAGAATGTATCCGGAGGTACAGTTTTATTTTATCATGGGGGCAGATTCCCTGTTTGATTTTGAAGACTGGAGAGAACCTGGAATCATCAGTCAGGAATGTATCCTTCTGGCGGCTGCCAGAGATCATTGCCGGCTGGAAGAGATTCAGCAGCAGATCAGAATGTTGAAAGAAAAATATGATGCTGACATCCGGATTCTGAATACGCCGGATATGGAGATCGCCTCAGCCGATATTCGCGGAAGGATCGCCGGAGGAGAGGATATTTCTCAGATGCTTCCTGCAGAAGTGGAAGCGTATATCCGCAGCCATCATCTGTATGAAAAGAGATAAGGACGTAGGAAGGAGTGTTTTCATGGACGCAATTTGTATTAAGGACCTGAAAAAGGATCTGAAACGTGAGATGGACGACAGCCGATATGAGCATACCCTGGGCGTCATGTATACCAGTGCTGCACTGGCGATGCGTTATGAGTATGACATGGAGCGTGCCATGCTGGCAGGATTGATGCATGACTGTGCGAAATGTATACCAAATGCAAAGAAATTGAAGCTGGCGGAGAAGAATGGGCTGGAGATCACTGAGCTGGAGCGGAACAATCCGTTCATGCTTCATGCGAAGGTTGGAGCCATGCTGGCAAAAGTAAAATATGATATTGATGATGAAGAAGTGCTGGGAGCCATTCGCTGGCATACCACTGGAAAGCCGAACATGAACCTGTTGGAGAAGATTGTCTATGTGGCAGATTATATTGAGCCTCGCAGAGACAAAGCTCCGAATCTGAAGGAGATCCGTAAACTTGCTTTTATGGATCTGGATTTGGCACTTCTGAAGATACTGGAAGATACGTTGGGTTATCTGGGAGATTCACCGGAAGAGGTGGACTCCATGACCAGAGAGACCTATGAGTACTATAAAGCACAGATCAAGGGCTGACAGGAGGATTATATGGTAGAAAAGAATTCTAAAGAGATGGCAAAGATCGCTGTCGCAGCATTAGAAGAGAAAAAAGCAAAAGATATCAAGATCCTGGATATTTCAGGTGTTTCTGTATTGGCAGATTATTTTATCATTGCCTCCGGAAGCAACCGCAACCAGGTACAGGCTATGGCTGATGAGGCACAGGAGAAGCTGTACAAGGCAGGATATGAAGCAAAACAGGTGGAAGGATATCAGACCGCTAATTGGATCCTGATGGATTACCAGGATATTATTGTTCATATTTTTGATGAAGAGAACAGACTGTTCTATGATCTTGAGAGAATCTGGAGAGATGGAAGCCTGGTAGAGAAAGCAGATCTGGAGGCATAAACCATGCAAGGACATGATCGGGTTCTGTCGGTAGAAAAAACCACAGAGAATAAGTTCCTGAATATGTATGATCTTCAGTATGAAAATAAAGTGGGTGGTCATGGTGTATATCACATCGCATCCCGTGCAATGTCCATGGAAGAACTGAAGATGAAGACCCGGGAAAACAAGCCGGACGGCGTGATTATCTATTCTCTCTATGGAGAAAAAAAGGATCATGTAGTTCTGGTTCGTCAGTACCGTTTTTCTATCGACGATTTTGTATACGAATTTCCGGCCGGCCTGGTAGACAAAGGCGAAGATCCTGCACAGGCAGGCATTCGCGAGATGAAGGAAGAGACCGGACTTGATTTTGTTCCGTTGAAAGCAGATGAGATGTTCTGCAAGCCCTTATTCAGTTCGATCGGAATGACCGATGAATCGGTGGCTACTGTGTACGGCTGCTCCACTGGACAGGTGTCCAGAGAAGGTCTTGAAGACAATGAAGAGATCGAAGTGGTCCTGGCAGACAGAACGGAGGTCCGCCGGATACTGAAGGAGGAAAAACTTTCCATCAACTGTGCTTATCTGCTGATGCATTTCCTGCATCACACAGAGGAAGATCCGTTTTATTTTCTTCATAATGAATAAACGATAAGGAAATAGATAAAGAAATGGCTGTTTTCACAGGAATGTCTGAGAAAGCAGCCATTTTTCGTGTTGCAAATAATCAGGTATAATCCAATTCTGCAAGATAGATAAATTTCTTCATCTCCTCTGTCAGAAATTTGCTTTTGTGATACAGCAATTGCCGATACATGGTGATCTGGATATCATTTACATGAAGAATTGCCAGACGGTCATCTTCAACTTCTTTTTGCACAGCAAAATATGGAAGAAGAGAGATGCCATCATTCTGCTCCAGCATATGAATGATGAATTCTGTATTACTGATTTCCAGATGTGGGTGCAAATCCAGGCACTTCTGGGCAAGTGCCTGATCAAATGCCTGTCGATAATTGGCATCTTTCTCAGTCAGAAAGAAAGGCTTATCCAACAGTTCTGCAATCAAAAATTCTTTGTCTGATACAAAAGCTGCGTGGGAAGAGCAGACAAATATCATGTCTTCCGGGATTTCCATAACCTTGATCCAGTCTTTGGTCCATCGGGGAGTATCCAGTATGTAGATGAGATCCAGTTCATTTTGTTCCATCTGTGAGATCAGTTCCTCCGGAGAGGCTGTGACGATCCGTAATTCCACTTTCGGATAATGCTCACGGAAATAATGAATAATGGAAGGAAGCTTGGAAAAACAAAGGGATTCGATAGTCCCGATCCGCAAAGGATTCTTCAGTTCTGCTGTCTCTGACTCCATAGAACATTTGGCTTTTTCAACATCATATAAAATCGTGTTGGCACATTCCAGAAATTCCTGTCCCTGGGAAGTTAGAAGAATTTTTTTCCCCATCCGGTCAAATAATCGGGTATTTAATTCTTTTTCCAGCATTCGGATTTGTACTGTGACAGCAGACTGTGAGTATCCAAGATGCTCTGCGGCTTTTGAAAAACTTTGAAATTTTGCCACCTGGATAAAGGTGTTAAGCTGACGAAATTCCATGGATGATTCCTCTCTTATTATGAAAATAATTCAATATATACATTAAAACTATGAATTTGATTCGTGTATAATCCAATGATATAATTTATCAGTCGATACGTCAATGTTAAGTTGAAACATGGGGCGTGAATAATTATCGGAGGGGATATACTAATGAAAGAAAAGAAGAAACTCGGCCTTGTGCCAAAATTGATCATTGCCATTATTCTTGGTATTCTGATCGGACAGTTCCTGCCGGAGGAGATCTGCAGGATTGTTGTAACTTTATCAGGATTATTCAGCAGCTTCCTGAAATTCGTCATTCCACTGATGATCCTGGCTTATGTAACTATGGGAATCGCAGATCTGTCTCAGGGGGCAGGAAAACTTCTGCTGATCACCGTAGCACTTGCATATGGTTCTACACTGATTGCAGGTACTGCATCGTTCCTGGTATCTATCAATCTGTTTCCAAGCTTCATGAGTGCAGATGCTCTGGATCAGATCGCTGCAACTGCAGATGCATCTTTAAGCCCGTACTTTTCTATTTCTCTGCAGGCAATCCTGGATACGCTGTCTGCGGTAGCACTGGCATTTATCCTGGGACTTTGTCTGTCTTCCATGAGGGGAAAACAGATTGGAAACAGTCTGTACAATGGTATGGCTGAGTTCTCCAAGATTATCGACAAAGTACTCCATACAGTCATTATTCCGCTGCTTCCGCTGTACATCTGCGGAACCTTCGTAGATATGACCAAATCTGGTAAGACCTTTGCAATCTTAAGTATTTTGTGGAAGGTATTCCTGGTAGTAATTGTTATGCATCTGATCTGTATTCTGATTCAGTTTGTGATCGCCGGAACAGTGAGCAAAAAGAATCCGTTTGAACTGATCAAAAATCAGGTTCCTGGATATACTACCGCTCTTGGAACGCAGTCTTCTGCTGCAACTATTCCGGTCAATCTGGAATGTGCAAAGAATGATGGAGTCTGTGAGCAGATCCGTAACTTTGTAGTACCTCTTTGTGCAAATATCCATATGGCAGGATCCATGATCACCATCACAGCCTGCGCGACTGCCGTATGTCTGATGAACCAGCTGCCGATCAGTCTGGGAACAGTTATTCCGTTTATCATGACGCTTGGTGTGGCAATGGTTGCTTCTCCGGGAGCACCGGGTGGATCCATTATGACTGCACTGCCGTTCCTGTATATGATCTTCGGGGCAGAAGCAGGAGATCCGGACGGAGCCATCTGCGCGATCATGGTAGCTCTTTACATTACTCAGGATTCCTTTGGAACAGCCTGCAATGTATCAGGTGATAATGCCATTGGTGTGATCGTAAATACTATTTACGAGAGATTCATTAAAAAGGAGGTATAGGATGTCTTTTATCAGCGTGTTTGATGTATTAGGTCCGAATATGATCGGACCGTCAAGTTCGCATACAGCTGGAGCTGCCAGAATTGCTTATCTGGCTCAGAAGATGATCAACGGACCACTGGTCCGTGTGGACTTTACTCTGTATGGTTCTTTTGCCAGGACTTATCGCGGCCATGGAACAGACCGTGCACTTCTGGGTGGCATCATGGGGTTTGATACAGATGACATGCGGATTCGTGATTCTTTCCGGATTGCAGAAGAGAAAGGAATCGCCTTTTGTTTTGTTCCGAATGAAGAAGAGACAGATGTGCACCCAAATACCGTAGATATTCATATGGTAAATGCAGCGGGTCAGGAGATGACTGTCCGCGGAGAATCTCTGGGTGGAGGAAAAGCAAGAATCTCCAGAATCAATGGCGTGGATGTGGATTTCACCGGCGAATACAGTGCCGTGATCGTGATCCAGAAGGACCGGCCTGGTGTAGTTGCACATGTTACAAAGGTTTTAAGTGATCGTGGAGTCAACATTGCATTTATGCGTCTGTTCCGAAAAGCAAAAGGTGAGATTGCCTATACAATCGTGGAATCTGATGGCAGATTGCCGGAGGACATGGCACAGAAACTGGAAGATAATGAAAATGTACAGAATGTCATGATCATACAGCCATAGGAGGACAGCAAGAATGGATTTCAGAAATGCAAAAGAACTGCTTGAGCTTTGCAGGCAGACAGATCTGTCAATCTCAGAGATTATGCGTCAGCGTGAAATCGAGCAAGGAGAGACAACAGGCGAAGAAGCGGACTGTCGTATGGCAAAAGCATATGAGATCATGCAGCAGTCCGCCAGAACACCGGTAAATACACCGGGTCGGTCTATGGGAGGCCTGATTGGCGGTGAGGCAAAAAGATTATCCGAACATCAGAAGTCTGGAAAGAGCATGTGTGGTTCTCTGCTTGGCAAGGCGATGATGTATGCTATGGCAGTTCTTGAGACCAATTCGTCTATGGGACTGATCGTGGCGGCTCCAACAGCTGGATCTGCAGGAATTGTTCCTGGCTTAATGATCGCTATGCAGGAGGAATATGGATTCACGGATGAGCAGATGATCCAGGCACTGTATAATGCAGGTGCTATTGGTTATCTTGCCATGCGAAATGCTACTGTAGCAGGCGCTGTAGGTGGTTGTCAGGCTGAGGTGGGAGTTGCATCAGCCATGGCAGCATCGGCCGCAGCAGAGCTGCTGGGAGCGTCTCCTAAGAGTTGTCTGGATGCGGCATCCACAGTTCTTATGAATATGCTGGGACTGGTCTGTGATCCGGTTGGAGGTCTGGTGGAATATCCTTGTCAGAACAGAAATGCTGCCGGAGTGGCCAATGCACTGATCGCAGCAGAGATGTCCCTGTCAGGAATCGTACAGCGAATTCCACTGGATGAAATGATCGATGTGATGTACAGTGTCGGGAAACGTCTTCCGGTGGAACTTCGGGAGACTGCTCTTGGTGGCTGTGCGACAGCACCATCAGTCTGTGATGCCTGCCTGGGATGCAAATAACAGACAAAATATGCCAAATTATGGAAATATATGAAATTTTATCTTGCAGAATCTCTTGTTATACTGTATAATCTGCTATGGTAAAGCAAAGAAGCACAGAAGACTATCTTTTCTGTGCTTTTTTCTTGAAAAAACATTTGGAGGCGCAAACACATGGTCATTGGTATTTTAAAGGATATCAAAAAAGGTGAAAACCGAGTAATTGCCACACCGGGAGAGGTAGCAACTCTGATTGGTGATGGAAATACAGTCAAAGTACAGAAAGGAGCCGGTGAAAAAGCAGGATTTGAAGATCAGGCTTATGCAGAGGCCGGAGCTGTACTGGTAGATACCGCTGAAGAGATTTACGGTACCTGTGAATTTGTAACTAAAGTAAAAGAATTTGAACCGTCTGAGTTTGATCTGCTCAGAGAAGGTCAGATTGTATTTACCTGCATCCATCCGGCAGCACATCCGGAAGAGGTACAGGCACTTCTTGATAAGAAAGTCATCGCATTTACCGCAGAGGATTCCCATCGTTATGGTTCTCCGAACTGTGAGGCAGCTGGTAAACAGGGTGCTCTGTTCGGTCTTGAGTCCATGCTGACCATCAATGGCGGAAAAGGTAAATTCGTCAGCGGTCTTGGCGGAGCTCCGGGTATGAAAGTCCTGATCCTTGGCGGCGGTGTTGTCGGACAGGCTGCTTTGTCTGTTCTTCATGCGCTGGGAGCATGGTGTACCGTTATGGATATCAATATCGGAACACTTCGTTCCTTAAGCAGACAGTATCAGGAGCAGGTCAACACCATGATCTCTACAAAAGAGAACATTGCAAAGCTGCTCCCGGAGACCGATATGGTTCTGAACTGTGTAAAATGGCCAAAAGGATGCAAAGATTATCTGATCGATCGTTCCATGCTGAAACTGATGGAAAAAGGATCTGTTATTGTAGATATCAGTAATGACGAGCAGGGTGCGATTGAGTCCTTCCATGAGACCACTCATGAGAACCCGCGTTATATTGAAGAAGGCATTGTACATTTCTGTGTCAGCAATATTCCGGGAGCAATTGCAAACTCCACATCGATTGCATACGCTGCATCTGTACTGCCGCATTTCCGCAGCATTGCTAAGAATGGCGTTGCTGAAGCATGTGCAAGAGACGGTTTCTTAAGAAGAAGTATGACTACTTATAAAGGATATCTGACTCATGAGGAGACCAGCGCATTGCAGAATCGCCCGTGGATCCGCCCGGAGGAAATCCTTGAGATTGCAGATCGTCAGCTTGATCAGGCACCACCTGCAACCGTTACCCGCTCTGCAAATCTGATCCATTTAAAATAAGCCTGGATCTATATGAGGGAAAAGTTTAGAAATACATAGGAGGACTTACATTACATGGAAGCAGAAATCATCAACATGGGGTTCATCTCCATCATTCCTGCCTTAATTGCTATCGTACTTTCATTTGCAACCAGAAATACAATCGTTTCACTGGTAGTTGCATGTATCGTAGGTACGCTGCTGTCTGGTCAGGGACTTTTAGGGTTCCCTACCCTTTTAAAAACAAGCCTTGGAACCACCAGTTTTTCCTGGGTCATGCTGTTGAATACTTTTATCGCTATCATCGTTGCATATTTTCAGAAGACCGGAGCAATCCAGAGTTTCTCTCAGATGATCCACGATAAGAACTTAAGCCGCCGTGGAGCACAGCTCATGGCATGGGTTCTTGGAATCTTTGTATATTTCAGTGATTCTTTCAGCCCGCTGTTCGTTGGCTCTACCATGAGAAGCATCACTGATAAAGCAAGAATCTCCCGTGAGAAGCTGGCTTATATCGCAGACTCCACATCCGCACCGGTCAGCGTACTGGTACCGATCACAGGATGGGCTGCATATTTGAGCGGACTGGCAGTTGGCATTGGCTGCATCGTAACAGAAGAGGACGGTTCCGCCCTGTTCCTGAAAGCAATTCCATATAACTTCTATGCAATTCTTGCTGTTATTATGGTAGGTCTGATTGGTTCCGGAATCATCAAAGACTTTGGACCTATGAAGAAAGCAGAAGAGCGTGCCATGAACGAAGGAAAAGTACTCCGTGACGGAGCTGTCCCGTTGATCGGTAAAGAGCTGACGGAGATGAAACCATATGAAGGTATCAAACCACGGATATTCCTGAACTTCCTGCTGCCAGTGTTGATGATCATCAGCATCGCACTGGGAACCTATATCACTCTTGGTTCTGCAAAGACTATGGAAGCATTCCTGTTTGTTATCATTTTCATGAGCATCAGCATGCTGCTCCAGGGTATTCCGTTCCAGGAGATCATGAACACTCTTACCCAGGGTATTAAAGGTGCAGTTCCTGCAGTTACTTTGCTGGCTCTGGCATATTCCATCAATGCTTTAAGTAAAGATATGGGAACTGCAAACTATATCGTATCCTTAAGTGAGAGCTTCCTGACACCGGCTATGCTTCCGGCAATTATCTTCATCATCTCTGCAATTATGGCATTTGCAACTGGATCCTCCTGGGGAACTTTTGCGATCTGTATGCCGATCGCACTGCCGCTGGCATTTACCTTTACTGGCGGGGAGCTTGGAACACTGGTATACGCATGCTTCGGTGCAGTAGCAGGCGGCGGTGTATTCGGAGACCATTGTTCTCCATTGTCGGACACGACAGTTCTTTCCTCAACTGGATCGGCATCCGACCATATTGATCATGTACAGACACAGCTTCCATACGCACTTTGCTGTGGAACACTGGCAGTGATCCTGTACCTTGTGATCGGATTTATGTTTGTATAAATTAAATACAATTTGATAGTACATATTAAGAGCAAAGCAGAAAAGTTTGGCAACTTGACGAAAATAATCAAATTACCTATTGTAAAATGTACAGGTTGATATATAATGTAACCGTATTAATTATATATCAACCATTGGGAGGTGTTGGTTATGTTAAGCTTCATTATCTGTTTTGCTCTTTTGATTGGAGGGTATTTTGTCTATGGTAAGATCGTTGAGAATACGTTTGCACCGGACGACAGAGAGACACCTGCAGTCAGGATCAATGACGGAGTCGACTATGTGGTTATGCCACAGTGGAAGTTGTTTCTGGTACAGCTTCTGAATATCGCAGGTTTGGGACCGATTTTTGGTGCCATGCAGGGTGCCCTCTGGGGACCGGTCGTATTCCTGTGGATCACCTTTGGTACCATCTTTGCAGGTGGTGTACACGATTATTTCTCAGGTATGCTTTCTGAGAGAAATGAGGGTGCATCCATTTCTGAGGTATGCGGTATCTATCTTGGAGGTGCGATGAAGAACATCATGCGTGTATTCAGTGTTGTTCTTCTGGTTATGGTAGGTACAGTGTTTGCAGTAGGACCGGCTGGACTGATTGTGACTTTGTTGAAAAACAAAGGAATCACAGGTACATTTGCAAGTGCAGAGGTATGGCTGTGGATTATTCTGGCTTATTACTTTATTGCAACTTTTATTTCTATTGATAAGATCATTGGACGGATCTATCCGCTGTTTGGTATTTGTCTGATCGTTATGGCGGTTGGTGTTATCTTTGGTATCTTTACCAACTCTGCATACACCATTCCGGAGATTTGGACTCATTTCACAAATATGCATCCGGATGGAAAACCAATCTGGAGCTTCATGTTTATTACTGTTGCCTGCGGTGCGATCTCCGGATTCCATTCCACACAGTCGCCGTTGATGGCACGTTGTATGAAGTCTGAGAAACAGGGACACTTTGTATTCTATGGTGCTATGGTAGCTGAAGGTGTGATTGCTCTGATCTGGGCAGCAGCTGGATGTGCTGTATACGAAGCAACCGGCGGCCTGAGCACCGGATTAAGTGAGATCCTTGCAAATGGACAGTCCGCAGCAATCTATGATGTGTGCATTAAGACCATGGGCTCTGTTGGTGTGGCTCTGGCCATGATCGGTGTTATTGTCTGCCCGATCACTTCTGGTGATACTGCATTCAGAAGTGCCCGTCTGGTACTGGCAGACTGGTTCAAGATCGATCAGAACCAGATCCAGAAGAGACTGATGCTCTGCGTACCGCTGCTGGCAGTTGGTGCATTTGTAGGCCATCTGGATTATGCAATCGTATGGAGATACTTCAGCTGGACCAACCAGACGCTGGCTATGATCGTTCTGTGGACCGCAAGTATGTATCTGTTCCGTGAGAAGAAGAATTACTGGATCACTGCAGTACCGGCAACATTCATGAGTGCCGTATCTATGACCTATTTCTTCTGCGCATCTGAGTGCCTGAATCAGTCTACAACGATCGCATACCCGGCAGGTATTATCCTGGCAGCAGTTTTCCTTGGAATCTTTATCCATGCGACAAAGAAACCTATGAAAGCAGCAGCTTAAGGGAAAGAATGAGAATTACATATAAGAAATGACAATTGGGGGCAAAGAAATTTGCCCCCAAAATAGTAAAAAGAGTGTGAGGATACAATGATGAGACCACAAAGACTGGGACAGATAGTTATTCCAGATGATGAACTGGCACAGGATAAAAAAACATGCAGAAGATTTGGCCCATGCGGAGTGGGACGAAAGGCAATCTACCTGAACAGCTTTTATATTGATCGAAGATTCTATGTGTCCATGGATTCTGTGACAAGAATTTTTAAAAGGATCGCCATGAGTAAAGGTGGTTTTACCGGAAAAGGAGTCTTTGGTTCTCTTCCGTATCTGGTAGTTGAATACGATGATGGAAAGCAGAAGCAGTGTAACTTCAAACATGAAGAAGATGTAGATCGTCTGCTTGCTTATGTGGAGACGCATTTTCCGGGGATTCCATTGCACAGTGTGGAGGCAGAGCGGAAACTGGCGGAAAAAGAAAAGCGTCTGGCAGAGAAATACAAAGGTCTGGTTCTGTCTGAAGATGCAGAAGCGACTGTAAAGTCATTGGAGAAAGCAAAGAAATATCTGGAAAAAGAACCAGAGCTGTGCCTCGAACTGAGTCAGTCAGCGAAACAGAAACGAATCTATGAACAGAGCAACCCTGCGTATAAGTGGGTGGCCCTGGCAATCACGTTGCTGGGAGCCGGAGCATTGATCTATGGAATCTTCGCACTGATTACCCATGCCGGTTTTGGAATGTATTTCCTTCTGTTTGGTCTGGCAGCTATTTTCCTGTTTGCTGGTGCAAATGTATTGCCTACAGCCAAAAATAACAGGACAGCCATTGAAAAGCGCAGAGAAAATGCTGTACATACGATGGAAGATTACATACAGAAATCTTCAGATTTTCCGCTTCCTGCTTGTTATGCACATCCGGTCGTGATAAAGTGGATGCAGGATATTGTGAGAACTGGCCGTGCACAGACAGTAGAGGAAGCACTTCAGCTATTAAAGGAAGATCTTAAGAAGCTGAATGCCAGTGTAACAGTCGAACAGGAAGAATATGATGAGATCGTCGTGATCAAACCACTGTTTTTGGTAATGAATTATGAATAAGCTATTGCTAAGCCCATCGGATTTTGTTCGATGGGCTTTCATATATGATGAAATATTATTGAAAAAAAGTCTCATCAGTGTTAAAGTTAATCCGAACAAACTGAAAATAAATCTCAATTATCAATAACAAATGAGGAGACGGTGAAGAATGACACTGAGAGAATTACAACCAGGAAAGACAGCAACGATACTCTCTGTAGGAGGAGAAGGTGCATTAAGGCAGCATCTTCTTGATATGGGACTGATTCAGGGAACAGAAGTGACCGTTGTAAAATATGCACCTATGGGAGACCCGGTAGAGTTACGGATCCATGGATATGAACTGACGATTCGGTTGGATGATGCAGATAAAATTATGATCAGCAAACCACATGAAGCAAAATGGCATCCGGAATGTAAGCCTTTCAAAGATCCAGAAGCTCATCCAGGCTACGGTGAAGGTGGAAAATATCATAATAAGGAAGAAGAACATGAGCTTCCGGCAGGAACTACACTGACCTTTGCGCTGGCAGGAAATCAGAACTGTGGAAAGACGACATTATTCAATCAGCTCACAGGATCTAATCAGCATGTGGGCAATTTCCCAGGTGTGACAGTAGATCGAAAAGATGGTGTGATCAAAGGTCATCCGGAGACACTGATTACAGATCTTCCCGGAATCTATTCTATGTCTCCGTACAGCAGTGAGGAGATTGTAACCAGAGAGTTTGTACTGAGAGATAAACCAAAGGGAATCATCAACATTGTGGATGCAACCAATATGGAGCGAAATCTCTATCTGACCATGCAGCTGATGGAATTAAATATTCCCATGGTTGTGGCATTAAACATGATGGATGAGGTACGGGCAAATGGTGGCTCAGTTCGAATCAATGAAATGGAATCTTTCTTAGGGCTGCCGGTCATTCCTATCTCTGCTGCAAAAGGAGAAGGAATCGAGGAACTGGTGGAGCATGCAGTCCATGTGGCAAAATATCAGGAATGTCCTGCAGTTACAGATTTTTGTGATGAAGAGGATCAGAATGGAGGTGTGCATCGATGTCTCCATGCAATCATGCATCTGATTGAAGATCATGCAGAAAAAGCTGGTATTTCTGTTCGTTTTGCATCAAGCAAACTGGCAGAAAATGACCAAGGCATGATGGAACTTCTGAATCTAAGTCAGAATGAGAAGGAGATGCTTGAGCATATTATCTGTCAGATGGAGGAAGAGACGGGACTGGATCGCAATTCTGCCATTGCAGATATGCGGTTTCGGTATATTGAAAAAGTATGCGAAGCGGCAGTCATCCGTCCTCATGAAAGCAAAGAACGGCTCCGCAGTAAGCAGATCGACAGAGTCCTTACCGGCAAATATACCGGAATTCCGGCATTTATTGCTATTATGGGTATAGTCTTTTTCCTGACCTTCAATGTTGTTGGTGCGGGACTGCAAAGCCTGTTAGAGCTCGGAATTGGAAAGCTGACAGAAGTTACCGCTCAGGCAATGGAGACGTTCCATGTAAATGAAGTGTTACAGTCTCTTGTTATCGATGGTATTTTCCATGGGGTTGGAAGTGTGTTAAGTTTCCTGCCGATCATCGTTACATTGTTTTTCTTCCTGTCCATGTTGGAAGACAGTGGATATATGGCAAGAGTCGCATTTATTATGGATAAGTTACTCCGAAAGATGGGACTGTCAGGCAGAAGTATTGTGCCGCTTCTGATCGGTTTTGGATGTACGGTACCAGGTGTTATGGCAAGTCGTACACTTCCGTCAGAGCGTGACCGTAAGATGACGATCCTGCTCACACCATTTATGAGCTGCTCTGCAAAGCTTCCGATCTACGCATTTTTTGTAGCTGCATTTTTCCCAAGGTATGGAGCGCTGGTTATGATCGGTCTGTACCTGTTCGGCATTCTTATGGGAATTGGAACGGCTTTCGTGTTCCGTAAGACGCTGTTCAAAGGAGAACCGGTTCCATTTGTCATGGAGCTGCCAAACTATCGGATGCCGGGGGCAAAAAATGTCGGACACTTGCTGTGGGATAAAGCCAAAGATTTTCTACATCGTGCCTTTACAGTGATTTTTATTGCAACCATTATGATTTGGTTTTTGCAGAGCTTTGATCTGCATCTGAATATGGTTACAGACTCTCAGAACAGCATACTGGCTGCAGTGGCAGGTGTGATTGCACCATTATTTGTTCCGGTAGGATTTGGTGACTGGAGGATCTCTACTGCACTGATCACTGGATTTATGGCAAAGGAGAGCGTAGTATCTACATTGACTGTTCTCTTTGGAACGACGACTGCCCTGTCCGGACTGTTGAGTCCGCTGGATGCCATGGCTTTGCTTGTGTTCTGCCTTCTCTATACACCGTGTGTGGCAGCCATTGCTTCTGTAAAGAGGGAGCTTGGAGGCAGATGGGCATGTGGAGTGGTGATCGGTCAGTGCTTGATCGCATGGCTGGCAGCATTTGTGGTACACCTGATCGGAACATTTTTCTAAAAATTTTTCTAAATATGAAACTTTTTGGATACATGAATTGTCTAATATATAGAAACATTGAAAATACTGTATTGCAGACATATAGACCGAAGAGCGACATACGAGGAGGAATGAAAGGTGATTCAGACTTTATTGGATGCCATCCACAGACAGCAGATTGAGCAATACGAAGACGAGAAGGTATACGAACTCGACTGCAGGAATCCAAAAACGGAAGATTCTGATGTGCTGCTGGTGACACTTGCAGCAGAATTTTTAGGTTTACAGAAAACGATTGAGCTTGCACTTGCGTGCCATGCAAAAGTGGTATCTCTGATCCTGTGGGATCCAAAGAACGAACGGACAATTCCCAGCGGCGGTCATTGGCCAAGAGCCTATCGGACGATCCTGCCGGAACAGGCCGTTATGGAATTTCAGGCCAGTGACATGGATCTGATTTATATGAGAAATCCGCAGGATGAGGATGGTAACCGCCTGATTCGTCTTGATTTTCAGGCAATGTATGCATAAGTGACACCGTATTTGTTTACATAGGTTTTACAAAATTTTACATAGATTTGGTAGTTCAAAAAGTGAAAAGTATTGTATATTGAGGATGTCCAAAATCCCTTATCAAATCTTAACGAGGCCGGTGCGAGAGCATCGGCTTTGTTAGTTCTCGGATTTTTACGGAGAAAGTGTCGCTCTTATAAAATGTTTCCAGGGTGGTAGATCTGACGGAAGCAGTCAGAGCGATCGTACTTGAAAAAGACGAATAAAAAATAGTATTGAAGTTCCTCACTATCTGGTGGTATGATAAAAAAGTTGTTGTGCAGTGCACAACCTTACCAAAGATAGTGAGGTTCGTTTTTTATGAAAACAAAAGCTTTCAAAGCGGCCTTTCCCTATACATTGCCCATTTGTGTGGGATTTTTGTTCCTGGGTATGTCGTATGGATTTTTAATGAGGAGCAAAGGATTCTCTGTAGGGTATCCGCTGTTTATGAGTATGTTCATCTTTGCAGGCTCCATGGAATTTGTGACAGTCAATCTGCTGTTGTCAGCCTTTCATCCCCTGTCAGCCTTTCTGCTGGCATTGATGGTCAATGCCAGGCACTTGTTCTATGGAATCTCCATGCTGGATAAATATGAGCATACAGGCTGGAAGAAGTTTTATCTGATCTATGGAATGTGTGACGAGTCCTTCAGTATCAACTGTACAGTCACCCCGCCGGAAGATGTGGACAAAGGCTGGTTCATGTTCTTTGTTACACTTTTGAATCATCTATACTGGGTCTGTGGAGCTACTGCAGGCGCACTGTTGGGTTATGTGATCCATTTTGATACGACGGGGATTGAATTCGTCATGACCGCACTGTTCGTTGTTATGTTCATGGGACAGTGGGAAGAGCATCCAGACCACAGACCGGCCCTGATCGGACTGGTGATTCCAATCGTCTGTCTGTTTGTCTTTGGCAGCCAGAACTTTATTATTCCGTCCATGGTACTGATTATTGTATGCTTTATGGCACTGAAAAAATACCTGCAGCCGGAGGTGAAAGAGTGATGACGACTACACAGAGTATTATTACGATTGTTGCCGTTGTACTGGGAACCATGGTGACCAGATTTCTGCCATTTCTGATTTTTCCGGAAGGAAAGACACCGCCTGCCTATATTCAGTATCTGGGAAAGGTGCTTCCCTATGCAGTGATCGGGCTTCTCGTTATTTATTGCCTGAAGGATGTGCCAGCCAGCTCCACCTATGGATTGCCGGAAGCCATTGCGATCCTGTTTATTATGGTACTGCATAAATGGAAGAAAAATACCTTGTTATCCATCGGCGGAGGGACTATACTGTATATGATTCTTGTGCAGATGGTATTTTAAAAGGAGGATGACACAATGGAAGAGATTTTTGAAGAGTATGTAACATTTCACGTAACAGCCAGTGACGGATCAGACGTGGAGATGGCTGTAGTTGATGAGTTTGATTTTGAGGACAAGCACTATGTGGTAGGTGCGGTTGTCACAGATGATACCATTGATGATGAAGGAAGATATATTTATGAGAGCATCATGGATGGGGACGATTTCACGGTAAAGAAGATTGCGAAAGAATTTGATTATAGACGGATCGCACAGGCTTATGTAGATATGGATGAGGACGAAGAGTAAGATTTTTAAGTGTCTTCCAATAACGATGGTTCGATTTGCGTGACCAAAGTTTGCGGAAGACACTTTTTCGTAATCTTCAAATTTTTTGTATGGTATGTAAGCTGTGTATACAAAGGACTATTCATAGGTTTTTTGAAGATAGCATATATTTTTCCAGGTGGTTTTGGAATAATAACTCGAATATCTTCGCTCAAAACACTATTGGGTAAATAAAAGTTTTCTTTTTCAATTAAACCAAGGCATGCAGTAGTAGTGCCGGTTACTTTTTCTGTATAAAGGTCTAAATGAGGACCAATATAATTTCCTATCATCCTTGCTTTGGTATCAATATTCATAATTGCATCAAGTATTTTTAATTTTAATATCGTTGTATGATTATTTTTAAAAATAAAATCTCGTTCACTTAATCGATTATTTAACGCAAAACGATAGAAATCGTTGGCACTTAATCCATTTCGAGGGATTACTCCAGTGAAATGTAAAAAATTATAAGAACGGAATTTTACTTCCATATAATTGGAATGATTGTTTTCATCGCGATATACAAAAACGATCTGATAACCATCTAAACGTTTTTTGTAAATATTAGCACACTTACTGATAATGCGGACTGCTTCTGATTTGTTCATGAGAGGGGGATCCTTAATGTGAAATAATTATAGAAATTTAAAAGGAAGGTTCATTCACCGTAGCAGATGATACCTTCCTTTAGTGACTGATTTTACCGTTGTCCGTCAACTGATCGGCACCCGAAGTCCGATAAGAAACACTGGTTTTACCGTTGCCAGTCAACTGTCCGGCACCCGAAGTCCGGAAAGAAAGTCGGATTTTATGTGTCAGCCCACATGATAAGCATATAGCTCATCTACTATTTATAGTATATACAGCCTTCAGAAAATATGCAATAAGTTTAGAAAAATTTAATTTAAATCTCCGATTTCTCAACGATGGTTTCAAGAATGTATTTCGCTTTGATAGGCTGGAATCTTGCCATATGCGGTGTTTCCAGGTGCTTTTTCTGATGTTCAGCAGTGAGCCATTCCTCAACCAGAAGGATGATGTCAGGATTAGATTCATCCAGATAGTAGTGGTAGCGGACGATACCGTCTTCCTTCAGTACTTCTTCCAGAATCCCGGATTCTGACATGGTCTTAAGAAAAGCATCACGCATGCCAGATTTTAATTTGTAGGTTACAAGGATCAGTAGATGTTTCATATTAAAATCTCCTCCAGATCATTATTTTGCTTTTTTACAATTTACAACATAGATTCCCACACAGACGAGAACCAGTGCAATCAGACTTCCCAGATTGAAGGCCTGTCGGACCTCGCCAAGAACCAGTGCAGACAACATCACACTGCACAGAGGGTTTACGAAACCGAAGATGGCCACCTTTGATACCGGGTTATAGGTGAGCAGGACGGACCATAAGGTGTAGGCGACAGCAGATACCAGAGCAAGATACAGGATCAGAAGTCCGCTTGCAAAGGTTATATGCTCTAAGTGTCCGCCCATCAGTATGCCGGTCACAAATAGAAGGATTCCTCCCATAGTAAACTGGGTACCGCTTAAGACAACGGGGGAGACCTCTTTAGAATAAATGCTGATCAGAACGGTTGACATTCCATAGGACAGCTGAGAGATCAGTACAAAGCCTTCACCGGTCAGAGTAAATCCCATATCCAGGGAATTTCCCATCAGATTGATGATCACAACTCCGGCAAATCCAAGAATACAGCCGATCAGCTTAGGGCCGGTCATTTTTTCTTTCCGGAAAAGCAGGCAGGAAAATAAGATTGCTATAAAATTTCCAAGACCTGTGATAATACCGCCTTTGACTCCGGATGTATGTGCCACACCAATATAAAAGAAGAAATACTGGACAAATGTCTGAGCCAGGCAGACCGGAACTGCACAGGTCAGAGTCTGCCGGTCCGGAAGCATGGCCTTTTTCTCTTTGAGTGATGCAAACAGAAGGACCAGAAGTCCTGCCAGAGTAAAGCGGACACCTGCGAAGACGATCTGACTGGCGGTGTCAGCAGAGTCCACCTGCAAAAGGCGATAACCAGTTTTGATGGTTGGAATAGCACTGCCCCACAAAATACAGCAGACACAGGCGAGGGCAGCAACGACCCATGTCCGGCTTAAGATAGATTGCTTAGGTTCCATAGTAATTCTCACTTTCTTATAGTGCTTTTTCGTAGCACAAGTATGGCTGATCATAAAGATTACATTCGCCAACGATCTGAAAATCAAGGGCATCGTAGGAACGGATTGCTTTGGTGTTATATTTATTTACCAGAAAATGAACGCTTAAGTAACCGCGGTTACGCAAGACATCCATGCCATGCTTGAGCATTTCTCTGGCAATTCCCTGATTCTGGCAGTCTATTGCCACAGCGAGACGGGACAGTTCACCGCCTGGCTGCAGAGAAGTGCTCCAACAGGGAAGTGCTTCTACATTAGCATCCAGATCAATCGAAATAGCAGCGATGATACGGCCTGCTTTATTTTTCATTACAAAAAGGGAGTCCCTTGACAGATCAAAATCAATTTCTTTTTCCGTTGGATAGGATTCTGTCCAGGGACAGAACTCGCGGCCAAGCTGAGATTTATACAAAGCCAGGATTTCCTCCTTTTCACTGGCAGTTCCATGCATGATATAGTTCATATTTCACCCTCACTTTCGTAAAAAGTTCTTATTTTTAATATAACACACTTAATGTCTTCTATGTGAAAAGATTTTAAAGAAAAAACGCACATTCTACGCAGATAACATGACAATTTCATGCAAAGCGAAAGGAGACACCATGAAAATTAAATACACAAAAGTGGGAGATTATTATTTACCGAATCTTTACTATCCGGAGGAAACCAGACCGATTGGGTTCTGGGGAATGCTTCGGAAGGAATATCTGAAAGAACATAAATCTGGAACTTATACATATCTTCTTCTGACTGCCAGACTGGACAGCTATCTTGCAGATCTGAATGAACAGGCACAGGAACGCTTTGAATTGATCGAAGCTCAGATGCGAAGTGCGGAGGGAGTTACCGAGGAACTGAAGAGACAGAACCCTATGGAATGGGTATGCCACTGCAACAATATCCGCAACCGGGTCGCTGAAATCATCAAGTAGGAACTGATCCATCTGGCTGCCATGCTTGCAACGGATGCAGAGATGAAAAAGAATCTTTACAGAGTATGCAGATTTCTTGCAAGAGAAGAAATCGCATATCGGTATCCGCTCATGTATGAAATGATCCGGAAAATGTTTTCACCGGACGATACCAATACACCGGAAGCATGTGCAATGTTTATGCCGGATAATGAAACTGATGATGAAGAATATGCAATAGCAGCGTAGCTGCGGAAAGGACGGTAACAATTATGGATAAAGTAATTTTAATTGGAAGACTGACTAAGAACCCTGAGATTAAATATGCCGTGAAAGACAATAACATGGCAGTGGCGAGATACACACTGGCGGTAAACAGGAAGCGGATTTTATTTCATGTGTCACATTTGGAAAGAGTGCAGAGTTTGCACAGAAATATCTTCATAAGGGAATGAAGATTGTAATTGGTGGTCGTATCAGCACCTGTAATTATAAAAATAAGGACGGATTCATGGAAGCACCAGATGGTGAGATTCCATTTGACTAATTCAGAGTAAATGGTTGGAGAGGTTGCCCTTTGCCGGGGCATCCTCTTTTCCATTTTACTGAAGATATCAAAAATTACAGGTATTCAACCTAACGAAATCGTGATATAATTAAAATATGTTTGAACGAGAAATATGGAGGTAGCTTATGGGCGTAAGTTATAACAGATTATGGAAAATGCTCATAGATAAAAATATGAAGCGGATAGAGATGCAGTATCTCACCGGAATCAGTGGTAATATTCTTGCCCGGATGGGAAAAAACCAGTATGTATCAATGGAGACGATTGAGAAGATCTGCAAGAGACTGGACTGCACCGTTGATGAGATGATGGAATTTACAGATGATGAGTAACAAGAGCAGACATGTCAAATTATTAAAACTGGCAGAATGCTTCAGAAGTTGAAAAAAGAAATTGAAAAAAGATAACACGCCGGATAAGGCATAAATCTCTTAGCAAAGCTAAGAGCGCACTTCTATACAGGCAATTCCATCTGCCTGTATCGTGCGACCTGCGGTGCCATTCCCGGTTTTGAGAAATCTCAATCCGGGAAATACAGCGAAATCAAAGATTTCGTACAAGGGGATGATTCCCCTTGCGTCACAGGTGCCTATCCGCAATAAAGTTTGTGACGGAATATTTCAGATACAGACATATAAAGTGATAGAAAGCGTGAAATATAAATTTGGAGAATTGAGAAAATGGGAAGTTGGAGGTATTTACTATGAAAAAAATCATAACCGTAACGCTTTGCATTGTGCTGGTTCTTCTCTTTGCTGGATGTGGAAAGGACGGCGATACATCAAAAGTGGAAATTGATTATGGAACATCTTCCGTTTATTCAAAAGAAGAAATAGACTCTGCCATTGAGATTATAAAAAAGCAGTTCGCTTCGTTTGAGAGTTGTGAATTGCATAGCCTTTCTTATATGCCGGATGAAGAATGCAACAATGCAGATAACATTGAATGGATGAACGATTTAAGAACGGATGATAATAAAGAAGCTTTTACGCAATGTATTGCATTTGAAAGCAGCTTCCGTTCGCCGGAAAAAGGTGGCGGTGCATGGGAGGCTAACGAAGAGTACACTTGGTCATGGTGGCTTGCACGGAGTGAAGGCGGAGAATGGAATCTGATGACTTGGGGTTATTGATAAGAGTAGAAAATTCCAGTTTCTAGAATTATAAAAATTCGAGATTTGTGAGGAAAGGCGAATGGAGCAAAAAAGTAAAAATGGGGTTTCAATCATAGGTGGTGCAGATGGTCCTACAAGCGTTTTTATAGCTGGACATTCAAAAAACCAACCATTAAAGCTCAGGATTAAAAATAGCATATATAGATATAAGAGAAAAAAAGTAGAGAAGACAATAGTGGCAAATCCACATTCTCTTTCTGAAACAGTGCAGTATGCAAAAGAAAAATACGGCTTGAAAGAAACTGCTTCAGTCGATAGAGAATATATTAAACAAATAAAATGCCTAAAAGAAAGTTTGATTTTGCAACATGAACCAGAATTTTTGGGTGAAATGAAGGATATTCCATTACCAGATTATTTTAATGAAGCATCTGTTAAAGAGTATTTTGGTAAAATAAAGACTCGAAGTGAAATGATTGCTGAAATGCCTGATAGTATAATTTCTATGGATTTTCATTTGTATAAAATAGAAATTAATGATAATTTTCTTGAAATGGAAATAGACTATATTTGGAATATATTTGGAATGTCTTATTCAGGAAATAAAGCGGTAATGAAAAAGTTTAAGAAAATAGCCAGAGATTTATGCAGTTATTATGGTGTTTCTGAGGAAGACATTAGAAATAAGACAAAAAGATATTCGTCACTGGTAACGAGCTTGAGTTCATAAATTTAAGTTTAAGGAGTTAGTTATGGCTTTTGATTTTAAAAAAGAATATAAAGAGTTTTATTTGCCTAAAAATAAACCGGAGATCGTGACTGTCCCTAAAGCAAATTATATTGCGGTCAGAGGAAAGGGTAATCCAAACGAAGAAGGTGGAGCATATCAGCAGGCAATTAGTGTATTATATGCGGTTGCATATACTTTGAGAATGAGTTATAAGACAGATCATAAAATTGCAGGATTTTTTGAATATGTAGTTCCACCACTTGAAGGATTCTGGTGGCAGGAAAATATACATGGTGTAAATTATGCAGATAAAGATTCTTTTAATTGGATTTCAGTTATACGCCTGCCTGATTTTGTAAATCAAAAGGATTTTGAATGGGCTGTTGAAACAGCAACCAAAAAGAAAAAAATAGATTGTTCATCTGCAGAGTTTGTGACCATTGACGAGGGATTGTGTGTTCAAATAATGCACTTGGGAGCATTTGATGATGAACCTGCAACAGTTGCACTTATGGATGCGTATTTGGAACAGAATGGATATGTTAATGATATGAATATGGAAAGATTACATCATGAAATATATTTGTCGGATGCAAGAAAGGTTGCTTCAGAAAAATGGAAAACAGTTATTAGACATCCTATAAGAAAGATTTAGATAACTTCCAGTTTTATTGACCAGGAAATTGAGGAGGATTCATAATGAGTGAGAAAACAGAGATTACTTTCATGCAGACAAGATTAATCCGGCTTGCTTCAGAAGAGTGGCATTTACCTGTTGAGCAGATCATCCACTTGTTTAAAAAAGCCGATGTTCTTGGATATATAGAAAAATGTTATGGGATTTTCCATTGCGAAGGCGATGAATCTGTACTTGAAGATATTACTGAATTTTTGCAAGGAAAGGGGATAGAAATTAGTGCTTGAGTTAAAAGATGGATTTGTTCTCTATCATGGAAGCTATTGTGAAATTAAAGATCCAGATCTTGCCAAATGTGCAAAGAGAAAAGATTTTGGGCAGGGATTCTATTTAACGACATCAAAGGAGCAGGCAGAAAGTTTTCTGAGAACTTCAATAACCAAAGCAATTGCTACCGGAGCAATTGAAGAGGAACAGAACTTTGGATATATTTCGACTTTTGAATTCAAACTTTCCGGGAAACTTGAAACGCATATTTTTGAAAATGCAGATGTGGACTGGTTACATTGTATTGCCGCTCACCGAAAGAAAAAAATGTTTATTGAGGTTGAACGTGAAATGGCAAAATATGATATCATTGCAGGGAAGATCGCGGATGATGCAACAAATGCTACTCTTACCGCTTATCTTGCCGGAGTTTTTGGGACTGCTGGTGATAAGGTGGCAGACGATTTCTGTATCAAACAGTTGCTGCCTAATAAATTAAAAGATCAATATTGCTTCAAAACAGAAGCCGCTATTAAGTGTCTGAAATTTGTGAAAGGTGAGAAGATATGGCTGAAGTAGAAATTTCAAAGGAAAAATTGAATTATACAATCGATCTTCTTATCACTATGGTGACAGATGAGATTGCAGAAGAGACGGGCAAGGACAGGAAAGAGATATTGACAGATTTTCTGTGTTCAAAGACAGGAAAAGCACTGTATGATGAGAGAACAAAGCTATGGTGCAATGGTCCAGCATATATAGCTGAATTGTATAGGGAAGAATTAAAGAAATCTGGATATAAGATGTAAACATGAATGCATATCAGGATTGTACTGATAACTTTCGTTATTATATCGTTGTGACAACTAAATATTTCAAAAATTACTGAGGTTAGATTCTTTTATTATGGAACAAAGACCTCAGTTTTTTAAATGAATCTATGTCGATAGAGGAACGTACGGAACGCTCTTTAATCTATTTTAATTTTTTCAAGGCTCATTTTGAGTAAATATTTTCTCATAAAAGACATAACACATATAGTTCCTAAGGACAAAGCTTTTATAGCAAAACAGCCATATTGCATGCCTGTCAGTTGTTGGGTATAATAGACAGGAAAAGGAGAATCAGCATGAAACAGACAGATCATATCAGCCAGGACGAAGGCTTGCTTGGAAATGAAAAAATAGAAGAAGCAATTGTTGCACTTCAACAGGAGTTATCTGCAGAGATGTTAGCTCATACACTGACCGTTGTCCGTCGACGGATGCGGGAGCAGGGACAGTTTATACTGGCACTGGAGGCACCAGGCGCAGATGAACAGTTGAAGGTACGTGCAGTGAAGACGGAAGATGGGAAACTATGGTGGGCTGCCTTTACCAGCTTTGAGGAAGAACTGAAAGGTGGGGGAAGTGTCATGTCCACCTTTCTGACCGGAATTCACCCACTATTTGAGTCAGCACTGAAAACAGATGGAATTGAGGGCGTAATCATCAATCCATGGAACCGTACCCTGATGCTTGACAAGAATCTGATTCAGATCGTGCTGGGACAGCCCAAAGGAGACTCATGATGAAGAAAAGATTAGAAACCCCGATGCTTCTGGTCATTGATATGCAGAATGTGTATGGAAAAGGCCAGGCATGGGAGTGTAAGCGATTCGAGGAAGCGAATCAGAACATTCACTTATTGTTGGATCATGTGACCAGGGAAGAGGTGCTGTTTACAAAGTATACGGCAGCTGTGCAGCCGGTTGGAGTCTGGAAGGATTATAACCGGGAAAATGCAGCAGTGAACGCAGATCCATGGCTTAATGATCTGGTGTCAGATCTGAAGCCGTATACGGATCAATATCCAGTTTATGAAAAATCTACGTATTCTTCACTGGAAAATGCTTTGATCCGGGAAAAGGTAAAGGAAAAATCCTGTGTGATCGTGACAGGGGTGGTAGCGGAATGTTGTGTACTGTCAACTGTTATGAGTCTGATTGACATGGGTATCTATGTAATCTATCTGAAAGATGCAGTTGCTGGTATTAATGAGACTACAGAAGAGGCAGCCATCAAAGTACTGGAGGGATTGAGCCCGCTGCATCTTAAGATCATGACAACCGAAGATTATAGAAAAGTGAAAGAAGGAAATGAAGATGAGTAATATTTTGATCGCATATTTTTCAAGAGCAGGAGAAAATTATTTTGGCGGTGAGATCAGACCGGTTTCTGTTGGAAATACAAAAATCTGCGCAGAGCTGTTAAAAGAGAGTCTGGATGCTGATGACTTTGAGATAGAGATGAAAGAGCCCTATTCTGATAACTACCGGGAATGTGTGGCACAGGCAAGAGAAGATCTACAGAAAAATCATTTGACAGAATTAAAGACCATGCCGGAAAGCATTGCAGATTATGATGTGGTGATCCTTGGATATCCTAATTATTGTTCCACTATTCCGATGCCTGTGGCAACATTTTTGGATGCGTACGATTTTTCCGGAAAGAAGATCCTGCCGTTCTGTACAAATGAGGGCAGCGGAATGGGTGTCAGCGAAGCGGATATTAAAAAATATGCACCAGGAGCTGATGTGGAAGAGGGTCTTTCTGTCAATGGAAGCAAAGCCCGCGAGTCGAAAAAGCTTCTGGAAGACTGGGTAAAGAAATTACTTGGTTAGAGGTCGGCTATGAGCGAAACAACAAAAGCAAAAGAGATGGATATGCTGAATGGAAAGCTGGCAGGCAAGCTGATCCTGTTTGCGATTCCACTGGCATTCAGCAGTATTCTTCAGCAGTTATTTAATTCCGCAGATGTGGCAGTGGTTGGCAGATTTGCAGGAAGCAATGCGTTAGCGGCCGTTGGAAGCTGTGTGGCACTGGTTGGTATCTTTGTAAATCTGATCGTTGGTCTGGCAGTGGGACCTAATGCGGCGCTTGCAAATCTGATTGGACAGAATAAAAGGGAAAAGATCAGCGGTATGTTACACACGATCCTGACTTTTGGTACAGTTCTTGGAATTGTATTGATGGGAGTCGGTATGCTCACCGCCAGAACGGTGCTCGAGGCATCGGGAACACCGGAGAGCGTTATGGCAGATGCACTGTTATACATCCGGATCTATTTCCTGGGACTTCCTTTTATGGTGATCTACAACTTTGGAGCCGCGATTCTCAGAAGCTATGGGGATACAAGGAGACCGTTGTATTATCTCATCATCTCTGGAACTTTGAATGTAATCCTGAACCTGCTGCTGGTGATCGAATTTCATCTGGGTGTAGCCGGTGTTGCCATTGCAACAGCTATTTCCAATATGGTCAGTACGATTCTGGTTATCTCTTGTCTGCATCAGAAGCGGGATGAATTCCGGTTTGAGTTTCATAAGATGCGGATCGAGTGGAAAGATCTGAAGCGTGTGCTGATGATCGGCATTCCGGCTGGTATCCAGGGAGCAATTTTCTCTGTTTCCAATGTATTTATCCAGAGTGGAATCAACTCCTTTGGCGAGGATGCCATTGCAGGTTCTTCCCTGGCGCTGAACTTCGAATATTTTACATATGATATTGCAAATGCATTTGCCCAGGCGGCTGTTACATTTACCAGCCAGAACTTTGGTGCAGGCAATCTGAAGCGTTGTAAGAAGATCTTCTGGCTGTGTCTGGCATTTGGCTTTGGCTTTACGGAGATTTTAAGCATTATCTTAATGATCTGGGATGATTTCTTTGTAAGCATCTACACCGTCAGCGAGGCAGTTGCAGTATACGGCCTGATTCGTATGCATCATGTATGCTCACTGGAAGGACTGACGGCAACCTATGAGGTAGAAAGCGCAGCTCTGCGAGGCATGGACAAGTCGCTGGAACCATCCATTATCACGATCCTTGGAACCGTTGTATTCCGACTGATCTGGCTGGTGACAGTATTTAAGATGTTCCCGACATATGGCATGCTGATGAATGTATACGTGGTATCGTGGATCCTGACCGGTGGTGCGATCTTTGTTGTATATGTGCTTTATATGAGGAAACTGGAACGGCAGATATAATGGAAACCATCAAATTAATGGTAAATCTTCTTCTGCAAATGCTGCTTCATGATCCGGATTATGCTCTGCAATTTGAAATTCCGGCAAGAAAACTTCCTGTTCGGATGTGGTACATGTATAAGAATAAAGTCTGCACGTTAATTGATGTAGATGAGGTGAAACAGATTGTTCAGATAAAGAATTATGCAGATAATATTATGTTTCGTGCATTCGGAAGCAATCAGAAACCAGATATTGAAGATTACCGGGAGTTTCTGGAGTCCGGATGCTTTCCGAGAACCCGTGATAAGATGAAGCTGGTGTTAAGAAATCTTGGAATTCCTTTTTATGATCCATATCTGATCATCCAGAAAACAGAAGGAAGAATGGCAGAGGATGATTTCTGGATTCGGATTGAAAAGTAATGGAGGAGCACTGCTTACAGATACAACGATGGATTATCCGCTGGATCAGGATGAACTTTTGCTGATGAAAGAAGTTCATGCGAAGACGATCAGTTCTGATTTTGATGAACAATTAGACGCATCTGAACATTTTTATGGAAGAAATTTAAGGTTTTCTTTTAAAAAGAAAGATGTAGAATTACTGTTGACGAAACCTGAACTAAACATGTATGATGTGCAGATCAGAACACGTGTGGCTAATATTTTATATCTGCAGATGGACAAATACAAATATTTGTTTTATTAAAAAGGAACGAAAAGGAGGATAAATCATGAAAACTCTGAACTGGGCAATTCTTGGAACGGGAACAATTGCCAACGAGATGGCGGCAAGCATGCAGAAACACGGACGACCTGCATATGCGGTAGGAAACAGAACCTATGAAAAGGCAAAAGCTTTTGGTCAGAAATACGGGATTCAGAAGGTTTATGCAGACTTTCAGGAAATGTTTACAGATCCGGAAGTAGATGTTATCTATATTGCAACACCGCATAATAAGCATTTTGAATTTATGAAGCAGGCACTGAAAAACGGGAAACATATTCTGGTAGAGAAGTCTATCACCCTCAACAGTGCAGAACTTGACGAGATCATGATTCTGGCTGAGGAAAAAGGCCTTGTGATGGCAGAAGCCATGACGATCTATCATATGCCGCTTTATAAAAAACTGAGAGAAATCCTGGATGCGGGAACTCTGGGTAAAGTGAATCTTCTTACCATGAACTTTGGAAGCTTCAAGGAATATGATGAAAATAATCGGTTTTTCAATCGCAACCTGGCGGGTGGTGCCATGCTTGATATTGGGGTATACGCATTATCTTTTGTTCGCTGGTTTCTGGATTCCAAGCCGGACCAGCTGTTGTCTCAGGTCAGAACTGCTTCCACAGGCGTTGATGAGCAGTCAGGTCTGCTTCTGACTAATCAGGAAGGCCAGATGGCGACCGTGATGTTATCTCTTCACTCCAAGCAGCCCAAACGCGGCATGATATCCTGTGAAAGAGGATATATTGAGATTATGGAGTATCCAAGAGCAGGAAAAGCAAAGGTTACGTACACCGATACGGGTAAGACGGAGATAATAGAAGCTGGAGATAACGCAGACGCATTATATTATGAAGTGCTGGATATGGAGCATGCGATCATTAGTGGGGATGTCTCAGCTATGCAGTTGGGCTTTTCAAAAGATGTGATGGATCTGATGACAGCATTTCGTAAAGAATGGGGTGTGAGTTACCCGGAGGAAGAGCGATGAAGTTAGCAGTATTTTTCCCGGGGATCGGCTATCACTGTGACAAGCCATTGTTATATTATGCAAAAAAACTGACACAGCAGTGCAGATATGAGGAGTGTATTTCACTGAGTTATTCTTATGACGGAGGAAATATCCGTGGAAATCAGCAGAAAATGCAGCAGGCATTTGAAGCACTGTATGCACAGGCAGAAGAAAAGCTTGCGGATGTAGATTTCGGAAAATACAGTGAGATCCTGTTTATCTCCAAAAGTGTTGGAACAATCATTGCTTCAGCTTATGCACAGAAATATAAAATCTCATGTCGTCAGGTGTTGTATACACCACTGGAACAGACCTATGCATTTCCCCATGAAGATGCCATTGCATTTATCGGAACCGCAGATCCGTGGAGTAATCCGCAGAAAGTCGTGAAATTATCAGAACAGCAACATATTCCAATCTATACCTATGATGGGGCAAACCACTCCATCGAGGCAGCAGATATCATGAAAAATCTGAAAATGCTGACCGATGTGATGGATAAAACAAAGGAGTATATGAATAATGAGCAAACCACTGATCGGCGTTATGCCATTATGGGATGAAGGTAAGAAGAGTATCTGGATGTTGCCAGGTTATCTGGAAGGAATCCGGGAAGCAGGGGGAGATCTGTACCGTACTAGATCAGATGGAACGTCAGGTGCTGGAATATGCCATCAAAGAAGATAAGGCAGTGCTCGGTATCTGCAGAGGAATTCAATACTTAAATGCCATGCTGGGTGGAAGTCTCTATCAGGATCTGAATGTACAGCATCCATCAAAGACCGAACACCATATGGAGCCGCCCTATGACCGGGTGATCCATCAGGTACAAATCATAGATGGAACACCGCTTCATCAGTTGTTGCAGGTAACAGAACTTGGTGTGAACAGTTATCATCATCAGGCAGTAAAAACTCTTGCGCCATCGCTGACTGTGATGGCAGAATCCGAAGACGGACTGGTGGAAGCTGTCTGTATGCCGGAAAAAACCTATGTGTGGGCAGTCCAGTGGCATCCGGAGTTGTCATATCAGACAGATAAATACAGTCGGAAGATATTTGAAAGCTTTGTGGCGGCATGTAAATAATATGATAGAGAATAAAAAGCTCTTTTAGAGAAAGAATGAGCAGATCATTCACAATAATGATCTGCCCGTTCTTTTTTATGTGAAGATTTCTATGGTGAGTATAAAAATGGTATTCGTGCCAGCGGATTTCTGACTGCTGTTGGTAGTGCGGCAGGTCTGCAAGTTGGAACCGGACTTGGTGATTTTATTCCATTAAAATTATTACAGTATTTTGGCTACATTCCAAATCAGGAGCAGACAGTACAGGCATTAAATGCTATGAAATTTGGATTCTCTTATTTGCCTGCTATTTTTTTCATCGTGGGTGGAATCGTTATGTTATTCTATATCCATTATGAAAGACAGGAGAAGAATATACTTGATACATTGGAAGAGAGAAGAAAGAAAATGGCAGAATTGAAAGCTTGACATTTTTTTATATCCTCATATAATTATCTTTGGTAATTAACAAAGGTAATTATATGAGGATTTTTTATTATGAGAATTGAAACGTTAAAGAAAATGTTTGATGCTTGTTATCAGGCAAAGCGGACACGAGAGATGCTGCCCACGCTGCCAGAGGGTGTTATGCCATCCTATATCCATTATCTGGATGTGATTGAGACACTGGAAAAGCAGGATGTTCAGGTGAAAATATCTGACATCAGCGATGCGTTAAATCTGCCGCGGCCAGGCGTGACCCGCACGGTTAAAGAGATGGAGATAAAAGGATATCTGAAGAAAATTGCATCTCATGATGATGGACGTGTCACCTATGTGACAAGTACGGAAAGAGGAAAGCAGTTATCTCAGAAATACAATGAAGAGACGTTTAACATGATCCTTCCGTGTATGGATGCTATTTCTGAGGAGGATGCTGAATGTATGGTCCGAACTATCGAGAAATTTTATGAGATCATGAGTGAGAGGAGGAATCATTTTGGTAAGTAATCAATCTGATTTTACAGAAGGAAGTATTTTGAAAAAACTGGTTGCCTTCATGTTTCCAGTTCTGGGAGCATTGATTCTGCAGGCTGCTTATGGTGCTGTGGATCTTCTGGTAGTTGGAAGATTTGGCTCCACATCAGGTCTTTCTGCAGTATCCACCGGAAGCCAGGTGCTTAATCTGGTGACCTTCGTAGTCATTCAGCTTGCCATGGGTATTACGGTTCTGATTGCCCGCTATCTGGGCGAAAAACGCCCGGAACAGATCGGTTCCGTCATAGGCGGTTCTGCCATTGTCTTTGCGATCATCTCTGCGATTTTATTTGTGATCATGGTTGGATTTGCTCGACCGATCTCAGTGCTCATGCAGGCACCGTCAGAGGCTGTGGATCTCACAACCAGCTATGTAAGGATCTGCGGAGGCGGTATTTTATTTATCGTGGCGTATAATCTGTTAGCGGCTATTTTCCGTGGACTGGGTGACAGTAAATCGCCGCTTCTGTTCGTGTTGGTTGCCTGTATTGTCAATATCTTTGGAGATTTGCTCTTAGTGGCAGGACTTCATATGGATGCAGCCGGAGCTGCAATCGCAACGGTCATGGCACAGGCACTAAGCGTTGTGTTTGCAGTTATTCTGCTGATGAAAAAGAAACTGCCATTTGCCATCACAAAAAAGGATTTTCACTTTAATTGTCAGTGTAGCAGATTCCTTGAGATCGGGCTCCCGCTGGCATTGCAGGAGTGTCTGACACAGATTTCATTTCTGGCATTATGTGCGTTCGTGAACCGCCTTGGTCTGGAAGCATCCTCGGGTTACGGTGTTGCCTGCAAAATCGTGAACTTTGCCATGCTGGTACCGAGTGCACTGATGCAATCCATGGCATCCTTTGTATCTCAGAATATTGGAGCCGGAAAACTGAAGCGTGCAAAACAGTCTATGTTCACAGGTATTGGAGTTGGACTGGCTGTAGGCTGTGTGGTATTTGTCCTTGTGATGCTCAGAGGTGATTTGCTGACGGGACTCTTCACCACGGATGCAGCAGTTGTTCAAAGAGGGTACGAATATCTGAAAGGCTTTGCTCTTGAGACCATTGTGACAGCCGTTCTGTTCAGCATGATCGGCTACTTTAACGGAAATAATAAAACCGTCTGGGTCATGACACAGGGATTGATTCAGACACTTCTGGTACGATTGCCCTTTGCTTATTTTATGAGTATTCAGCCAGATGCAAGCCTTACAATGATCGGACTTGCAGCACCGGTTTCAACGATGGTTGGAATCATGCTTAATATATGCTTTTATATTTATCTGAATAAGATATCGGTGAAAAATGCGAGATAATCCTTATCTGGAACTGGAAGAACTGACCGCTTTGTGTTAAAATATTAAGCAGAATTTTACTTTTGGAGGTAGATAAAATGGCAGTACATTCAATTGATGCAGAAGACGATCAGTTTGCATATCGTTATGATACACAGTTGTTGATCGACAGAAGAGATAAGGACCTTGACGAGGATGAGATTGCAGAGTTTATCACTGAAAACTTTGAAGGAAACAGCCTGATCGCAGCAGGTGATGAAGATCTGGTGAAGATTCATTTCCACACTAATGAACCGTGGAAGATTCTGGAATATTGCAACAGTATCGGCGAGATCTACGATATTGTTGTGGAAGATATGATTCGTCAGGCGAATGGTCAGCAGGGCTGATGAAAAAGAATAAATATGAAATTGACATGTGCAATGGAACGCTCATGGATAAGCTGATTTCCTTTGCCATTCCGTTGATGCTGTCAGGTATTCTGCAACTAATGTTCAATGCAGTAGATATTATTGTGGTTGGACGGTTCAGCGGAAGCCAGTCTCTGGCAGCAGTAGGTTCCACAACTGCACTGATCAATGTATTTACAAATCTGTTTATTGGAATTTCACTGGGAGCTAATGTGCTTGCAGCCAGGTATTACGCACTGGAAAAATCAAAAGAAATGTCAGAGACGGTTCACACAGCCATTGCATTTGCACTGATAAGCGGTGTGGGCATGGCAGTGATCGGACTTCTGATGGCAAAGCCTGCGCTGGAACTCATGGGAACGCCGGATGATGTAATAGCAAAGTCCACTTTATATATGCGGATTTACTTCTGCGGCATGCCATTTTTCATGCTGTATAACTATGGTGCGGCGATCCTGCGAGCTGTTGGCGATACGAAGCGACCGCTTCTTTTCCTGCTCATATCTGGTGTGATCAATGCCATACTGAATCTTTTTCTGGTGATTCAGTTGCACCTGGATGTGGCAGGAGTTGGTATTGCGACTGTGATCTCCCAGTTGATCTCTTGCATTCTGGTATTGCGGTGCCTGTATTGTTCGGAGAGCAGCTATCAGTTCCGACCAGAAAAATTGAATATCAGGTCCAGTTATTTGAGACAGATCTTTGAAGTTGGTATTCCGGCTGGGATCCAGAGTACCGTCATCAACCTGTCCAATGCTATGCTGCAGTCATCGGTTAACTCCTTTGGCTCGATTTCCATGGCAGGATATACAGCAGCCAACAATATTTTTGGATTCCTGTATGTGTCTATCAATTCCGTCACCCAGGCATGCATGAGCTTTACCAGCCAGAACTATGGTGTAAAAAAACTGAAACGAATGGATCGAGTGTTGATTGACTGTGCGATCCTGTCTGTTGTTGTGGCACTGGGGCTTGGAAGCATTGCTTATTTCTTTGGACCAGAGCTTCTGCACATTTACAGCGAACAGGCGGATGTGATTGCCTGTGGGATGGAGATTCTGTCCTACACAACTATGACCTATTTTCTGTGCGGTCTGATGGATTTGTTCCCGGGGGCTTTGAGAGGAATGGGCTATTCCACAGTGCCTATGATCCTGTCTATTATCGGAACCGTCGGCATGCGGATTCTCTGGATCTATGGACTGTTTCCGACACACCGGTCACTGGGATTCCTGTTTATCTCATATCCAGCTTCCTGGATTGCAACCATTGTGATGCAGGTGATCTGCTTCTGGTTTGTGAGAAGAAAGATTCACAGGGAAAAAGACGGTTATTGTTGTCGATAGATATTATAGAAACGTATGACAGCTGAAAGGAAAACTAGATGATAAAAGCGATCGTATTTGACGTAGATGACACTTTATATGATTTATCAGGGCCTTTTAAGGAAGCATTCCACGAATTATATCCGCTGGAAGAACTTGATCTGGAAGGTGCATTTCTTGCCAGCCGCAGATACAGCGATTCTGTGTATGCGAAATCCTTAAGCGGCGAAATGTCCATGGAAGATATGTATGTTTATCGTTTTCAGAATGCATTCCATGATTATGGAAAGAACATGGATGCACAGGAAGCTCTGCATTTTCAGGAGATTTATGAGAAGCATCAGCATATGATCCATATGACAGAAGCCATGCAGGAATTTCTGAAAGAGCTTTCCGATAAGATGGTGCTTGGAATCATCACAAATGGACCTTCCGATCACCAGTGGGATAAAATCCGTGCTCTGGAGGCAAACAGATGGATTCCGAAAGACCATGTATTTATATCAGGAGAACACGGAGTAGCCAAGCCGGAGCGACGGATCTTTGAGCTTATGCAGGAAAAACTGAAGCTTCAACCCCAGGAGTTCTGTTATGTAGGTGATTCTTATGAAAATGATATCGAAGGTGCGAAGGGAGCCGGATGGAATGCCATCTGGTACAATCACAGAAATCATAGGCCAACAGGAAGCGCAGAACCTGATTATGTGGTGCGTTCAGAAAAAGAACTGCTTGAACTTCTCAGCCAGGTCGCAAGTGGAAAGTAACATTGTAAAAGCCATATATTTTTGATAAAATAAATACGGTAAAATTGTTTTCCAACAAAGATGGAGGATACCAACATGAATGAAAATATGAAAAAAAGAAATGAATGTCTTGCAAAAACAGTGATCAAAGGACTAGATTCCCGCAATATGACAGGATACTACGCAGAAAGCAAGGAAGAAGCCCTGAAAAAAGCTCTGGAGCTGATTCCTGAAGGAAGTACCATTGCCATGGGTGGGTGTATGAGTGCACATGAGATTGGGCTGATCGACGCACTGAAAAAAGGAAATTATAACTATCTGGATCGCGATAAGATGGAGCCAAGAGAGTCTCTTCTGGCATCTTATGATGCAGATGTCTTTTTGACCAGTGCTAATGCTATCTCCAATGATGGTATTCTGGTAAATATTGATGGAAATTCCAATCGTGTATCCTGCATTGCACAGGGTCCCAAAAAGGTAGTCTGTATTGTAGGAATGAACAAGGTCTGTGATGACCTGGACGGAGCTATGAAACGCGCTAGAAGTGTAGCTGCTCCAATAAATGCACAGCGATTTAATATCAAAACTCCATGTAAGGAAACAGGAAAATGCTTTGACTGCAAATCTCCGGATACAATCTGCTGTCAGTTTTTAATTACAAGATATTCCAGACATAAAGGACGAATCCATGTGATTCTTGTAAATGATAATCTTGGATTTTAAGAAGGTACATATGGAACAGAAACAAACGGATATGGTAATAAAGACCCTGATTGAAAAACAGACGACGATTTCGACTATGGAGAGCTGTACTTCCGGTCTGATTGCATCCATGATCACAGATACGGAAGGTGCATCAGCAATCTTTCCCGGAGGTTATGTGACTTACTCCAATGAGACAAAAATACTTGTGGGTGTAGATGAACAGGTACTCCGTCAATATGGAGTCTATTCCAGAGAATGTGCACAAGCCATGGCGAAGACAATTCAGGAAAAGCTTCATACAGATATTTCTATCGGAGTCACCGGTACAACAGGGAATGTAGACCCAAATAATGCAGACAGTGTACAGGGGAAGATGTTTTTCTGCATTCGTATCCAGAATATGCCATATACTTATGAAGTAAATACAGAGGTGACAGGCAGATCCCGTCATGAGATCAAGCAGTTTTATGCAGATCAGATATTTGAAAAGCTGTCAGATCTGATCAAAAACGTATAAGGATAACTAAATGAAAGCAATATCAGTCTATGCACTCACAAGAGAACAGAACATCCATCATTTACAGAAGCTGGAGCGACAGTTATCGGAGCGCGACTATTTTCTGAAAATAAAGGAATGGGAACTGAACAGCATGAAGGGGCTGGTGAAACAGTTAGAAGGGCATATGAAGGAAGTCTATGCCCTTCGTTTTTTCTATTCCTTTCAGATTCCGAAGCTTGGCAAAGAATTTGACCTGCTTCAGATCAAGGAAGATCAGATTCTGAATCTGGAACTGAAAAGCGGGATTGTCTCTGATGAGGCGATTCGAAAGCAATTGATCCAGAATCGTTATTATCTGTCAGTGCTTGGCAGGACCATCCGTTCCTATACATACATCAGCAGCCAGAACCGTCTGGTTCGTCTGACCAATCACGATCATATCGTGGAGGCGGACTGGGAACAGTTGTGTCAGGATCTGCAGCAGGAGAGTGCTGATTATAATGGAGATGTTGAGGATCTGTTTCAGGCAGAGCTTTATCTGATTTCACCGATCACGGAGCCTGGAAGATTCCTTCGAAAAGAATATTTTCTTACTTCTCAGCAACGGGATATTGAGCGGCAGATCCTAAAGGGAATCCGACAGAAACATACAGGATATTACTGGTTTATCGGCCTTCCAGGAACAGGTAAGACATTGCTTCTCTATGATCTGGCCATGAAATTGTCCGGCCGTCAGAAAGTATGTCTGATCCATTGTGGAAGAGCAGGAAAAGAATGGCAGATCCTGCATGAACGGCTGCGGAGAATTGATTATCTGTCTGATGAGCAGATCCATGAAAATATGGATCTGTCAGAGTATAATGGAGTTCTGATCGATGAAGCCCATTTGCTGTCAGAAGAAAATCTGCAGATGATATTGCAGGCATGTGGTCAGCAACCGGTGATCTTTTCCAGCGACTGTGAAGAGATGATTTCGCCGGAAGAACTTGACCAGAATACGGTAAAAGCAATGAGACATCTGCCGGAGATGCAGACCTATCATCTGACCAATCGGATCCGAACCAATGCGGAACTGTCCTCTTTTATTCAGAATATGATGCATCTGCCAAAGCAGCGCTATACAAGAAACTATCCGCATATTACCGTATTCTATGCCAACGATGAGATTGAAGCGGAGAATCTGCTGTGTGATGCCAGACGACAGGGATATTTCTATCCGCAGGATGAGATTCCTGATCATGGAATAGATTGCCTGGTTGTACAGCTGGATTCCCGTTATTATTATGATGAACAGAAATTCCTGCGGTCTACAAAAACAAAAAGAAGCGAACAATCTGATGTGAGAAAACTTTTTCATCAGTTGAATCAGGCAAAAGAGAGCCTGATACTTGTTATAAAGGAAAATCCAGCAGTATACGAAACACTGCTGGATCTGCTCCAGTAAAAATTATTTTTGTATAAATGATTGAATCATTTCTGAAAATGCTTTGATATACTTAGGGAACAGGTATGCGATACAATTCTGATGCACTGACCTGTTATTTTTTCAGATATCAATTACGAAAGAGAGTATAAGGTGTCATGGTAAAAATACTGATCGCGGAGGACGAGGAGCCGATTGCCAATCTGATCCGCATGAATCTGAAAAAGGCTGGTTATGCCTGCGAATGCGCTTATGACGGACAGGAAGCGGCTGACCGGATGGAGGAAGGACATTATGATCTGCTCCTCCTGGATATTATGCTGCCGAAGATCAATGGTTACGAGCTCATGGAATATGCTAAGAGCATTCAGCTTCCGGTCATCTTTATTACTGCTATGGACTCCACGGAAAATAAGGTAAAGGGTCTGAAGATGGGAGCAGAAGACTATTTGGCGAAGCCGTTTGAGATTGTGGAGCTTCTGGCAAGAGTTGAAGCGGTCTTGCGTCGCTGTAACAAGATTGGTCGTATGCTGCATATACTGGATGTGGATATTGATTTATCTTCCCGCACGGTTATGCAGGATAATCAGCAGATTCTTCTGACTCTGAAAGAATATGAATTGCTTCTGTTTTTTGCCCGCAATCCCAACATTGCCCTGTATCGGGAAGTAATCTACGAGCAGGTGTGGGAAAAGGAATATACCGGTGACAGCCGGACTGTAGATCTTCATGTACAGCGTCTGAAGAAGAAGCTGGGATGGGATAAACATATCTGTGCCGTGTATAAGATCGGATACCGACTGGAGACATGATTGTATGAAATTTTTCTGGAAGATCTATTTTTCATTTACAATTTTGTTCGTGCTGTCATTCAGTATCTTTGGAACATGGATGATCCAGAGAACTTTTGAGCATTCCTACCAGAAAGCGCTGGATGACGGAGAATGGGACAACCAGATGTTCCAGCTTGCTTTTGAGATGAATCTGAACAGTCTGGGTGTTATGTATCAGACCGATGAGTTGATTCCGGTCATGGGAGCCAATGTGACCCAGAACCTGTCTGAATCTGGAAATATTTACCGAATCTACAACAGTGAAAAGAAGCTGCTCTACGAAAGTGCTAATGCAAGTGCTCAGGACATGAAGGTACTTAATATGTTGGATGATGAGCATACCAGCAGCTATGAAGTATATCGGCTGGGAACCAAGACATGGCTCGTATATGCCTGTCGCTCAGTGGTCAATGAGAAAAGCTATCTGTTGGAGAGTATTACTGATATTTCTTATATTTATCAGGAACGGGAAAGCAATTATGACTGGTATGTGGTCATGATGCTGTCACTGACTGCAGTTATGACAGTACTGGTTTTTGTAGTGACTCATTTTCTGACCATGTCAATTGCTCACTTATCTCATGCCACCAGACAGTTTACTTCAGGAGAACTGGATGCCAGGGCAATAGAACAGGGAGGAGATGAGATTGCAGAACTTGCCAGTGATTTTAACCATATGGCAGATACTATCTCTGAAAAGATAGATGAGCTGAAGAGCCAGGCAAAGAAGCAGGAAGATTTTACTGCTTCCTTTGCACATGAACTGAAGACACCGCTGACCTCCATCATCGGATATGCAGATATGCTTCGTTCCACGCCTATGACGGAAGAAGAAACTATGGAAGCCGCTAACTATATTTTTCAGCAGGGTAAGAGACTGGAAAGTCTGTCCTTCAAACTGCTGGAGCTGATCGTGACAGACAAGCAGCAGTATCAGTTCCGTATGATTTCCGTGGAACGATTGGTGAACGAGGCCGTAAGGCTTACCAGAGAGAAGAGAGAAGAACGGAAGATTGCTCTCCATCTTGGACTGGAAGAAGGAGAAATCTTTGGAGAACGGGACCTACTGTTATCTGTCCTTGTGAACCTGTTGGATAATTCCAGAAAAGCAGTCCGAACAGGCGGTCGAATCCAGATTCTTGGACGAAATTATGGAAAAACATATGAATTATGTATCAGTGACAACGGATGTGGCATGGATGCAGGAGAATCACAACGGGTCACAGAAGCTTTCTATATGATCGATAAATCCAGAGCCAGAAGGGAGGGCGGTGCAGGTCTTGGTATGACGCTTTGCAGCCGAATCCTGGCACTTCACCATGTAAGATGGAAGATATTCAGCAAACCAGGTAAAGGAACGGTTATTGTAATCCGGTTTCACTGCGAAAAGGAGGCGACGGACGATGAATAAGCTCTTGAATCAAAAGCTTTTATTTTTGATCAGTCTGCTCTGCGTAGTGACCGTAACAGTAGGAGCAGTATTTCTCCCAAGATATTTAAGCCGTGGACTTGATAAAAGCCGTCTTAACAAGGTGACCGTATCAGACCGATCACACTTTTCTTATCTGGAGCAGAGCAGTGGTGGGATCATAGAAAATATTCAGGCACTGTCTTTTATGAAAAACGAAGCAAATCTGATGCTGCTCAGTGATATGAAAGCAGATACTGCACGTTTGAATACAGATCTTCTGGAAAATGTCTACAACCAGGCTATGATAGCTTCAGAGTATGGCATGCTCCCATGGTTAGGAGTAGGTGATTACAAAACGCTTCGAAAATCTTCTTATGATGTTGTCACAGACTGGGAGGATGATATTCGTTTTGCCAGATATTACAGTCTGACTTATGATTCTGATAATGATGAGAATACGAAAGAGCTGTTGAATCTATGGTTCCTCAGATTTTCTGACAACAATACATTTGATTATTATTTTCTGGTCGATGCTTCAGATTATACCATCTATTATGCGGAGATCCATAATGACTGGACTGCAGCAGAAGCAGAAGCCATGGAAATCATCAAAGCAGAATCCGGCGGAAATGAGATAAACATCACGATATCAGAAGGTATTGACCAGTCTGCGACTCTGGATGTAAGTGACAGTTCACTGGAAACAGGTGTGTTATGGTATTATAATGCAGAGTCGTGTCGGTATGTGGTCGGGGATTATACGAATTCTTATCATGCACTTTTGGTACTTCATTTTGAGGATGGAACTGTTTATATGGAAGAGACCCCTGTGGATAGTAATGCAACCGTATCAAAAAAAGGAATTTCCGTTGGAGTTCGCGGAGTACAGAGTAACCTGAATCAGTTAAAAAAATAAACAGGAAAAGAAAGATCCCGGAATTGATGTCCGATCATTATGGACTGGTAATTCCGGGATCTTATTATCAGATACTATGTGTTTTACAGGAAAATACGGAAGACGCCACATACTTTTCCAAGAATCTGTACATCATCCACAATGATCGGATCCATGGAATCGTTCTCCGGCTGGAGACGATAGTGTCCGTTTTCTTTATAAAAAGTCTTAACCGTAGCAGAATCATCCACAAGTGCAACGATCATTTCACCGTTGGATGCCACATTTTGCTGACGAACCATGATATAATCGCCATCAAAGATACCTGCATTTATCATACTTTCACCTTTGACTTTCAGCATGAAGCAATCAGTGTTTGGCATATATTCTGCCGGGATCGGGAAATATCCTTCAATATGCTCCTGTGCCAGAATCGGCTGGCCGGCTGCAACAGTACCTACCATAGGAACATTAACGACCTCACGGCGGGACAGATTAAAACTGTCATCCATGATCTCGATAGCTCTTGGTTTCGTCGGGTCTCTGCGGATATACCCGTTCTTCTCCAGTGTCTCCAGATGAGAATGGACAGAAGATGTGGACTTCAGGTGAACCGCTTCACAGATATCCCGCACTGCAGGCGGATATCCTTTGCTCAATATTTCAGATTTAATAAAATCAAGTATCTCCTGCTGCTTGGGAGTGATCTTTCCATATGCCATAAAGCTTATCTCCTTGTTGACCGAACATTAGTTTTATTTATTATAGCATAGTGTTTATTAAAAAGCAAACAAATGTTCATTGAATTCTTATTTAGATTACATCGCCGTGAAAATGTTCATTTTCCATAGAGTACTGTTCCTCGGTATATTCATTTCCGGTGATCATCATATCCAGCAGTGCTTTGGCAGCCGGAGACAGCGGATGAGATGGATTCTGTACAATACAGATCTCCCGTTTTGGAATTACAATATCCAGAGACAGTTGAATCAGTCCATAATTCAGTAAGAAGGATCTGGCAAATTTATAAGGAACAAATCCGATGCCAAGGTTATGCAGAACAGTAGGCGGGATCAGATCGTTGGAGTTTACTTCAATATTAGGATGAAGTTCAATACCATGATGTTTGAAGATGCTGTCCCAGAATTTTCGTGTTGTGGTTCCTTTTTCCATACACACGATGGGATAGGCAGTCAACTCCTTGAGTGTCAGGGTCTTGTTCTGTAAAAAAGTGTACTGACTTCCAGCCACTACAATATCCTGAAAATCCGAAGTCTTAGTCACCAGAAAATGTTCTGCTCCGTCAAGTGGTGTGATCGACACAGCAAAATCAATGGTTCCTGCATTCAGTGCGGATAAGGACAGCGGTGTGGAGAACGCATGGATCTGCAGATTCACATTAGGATATTGCCGGCGGAATGATTCCAGATAAGGCAGCAGATAATATCTCATGGTGAGTTCACTGGCTCCAATATTGATCTTACCACTTTGACAATTTACAAAATCCTGCAAAAGATTTCCGACTCTCGACATTTGCTGTACAGCACGGCTAATCTGACGGAAGAGCATCTGTCCCTCAGAAGTAAGTGTAACACCTTTACGGGAACGGATAAATAACTGACAATGCAGATTCTGTTCCAGATTCTGGATATATTTTGTAATAGTCGGCTGTGTCAGGCACAGATGCTGTGCAGCAAGGGAAATACTCTTCGCCCTGGCTACTTCATAGAAAATTTTATAATAATCAAAACTGATGTCCATTCCATTTACCCCTTTAACGTCAAAAAAATGTAGATGTAATATTCATAAAATCTATACTAATGGTCAAAAAAAACAATTATACATTTCTCTTCTTTTGTATTATAATAGGTAACAGGCTTTGAGGCAAGGACTTTAAAGCAAAGAATTCTTTAGAAAGGAAGTGCAGTTATGGGTAATTTAGGCGAAACACTGACTGAAGAGCTAACCTGTGAAACCGTCTTTTCAATCGGTGGAATCGGGATCTCTGAATCAGTTGTTGTCACATGGATTATCATGGCGGTATTTCTGCTGGCAGCATTTTTGCTGACCAGAAATCTGAAGGTGGAACATCCAAGCCGCAGACAACTTTTTTTAGAGTTTGTAGTGACCTGGATACAGGGCATCAGCGAGGGAATCGTTGGAGAAGAGGGAAAGCGTTATGCATCTTACCTGACTTCGGTCCTGATCTATCTTGGAATCGCCAACCTGATCGGTATCCTGGGATTTAAGCCTCCCACAAAGGATCTGAACGTGACAGCCGCACTGGCATTGATGAGTATTGTACTGATCGAGTATGCCGGTATTCATGAAAAAGGAGTAAAGCGGTGGCTGAAGAGTTTTGCAGAGCCGATCGCACTGGTCGCTCCGATCAACATCATGGAGGTGGCTATCAAGCCGCTGTCATTGTGTATGCGACTTTTTGGTAATGTACTTGGAGCTTTTGTTATTATGAAGCTGATCGAGTATGTCCTTCCGGTAGGTCTCCCGGTTATATTCAGTGCCTATTTTGATCTGTTTGATGGACTGATCCAGGCATATGTATTTGTATTCCTTACGGGACTGTTTATTAAGGAATCAATGGAGTAAAAAGACAAAAAGCAAAAGACAACGAAGGAAAAGGAGAATGTTATTATGTCTACATTAATCGCTATTGGCGCAGGTATTGCAGTACTTACTGGTATGGGAGCCGGTATTGGTATCGGTATCGCAACATCCAAGGCTACTGAGGCAGTTGCAAGACAGCCGGAGGCTGAAGGTAAGATCACCAAGCTTCTTCTGCTTGGATCCGCACTGGCAGAGGCAACCGCTATCTATGGTTTCGTAGTTGCTCTGATGATCATCATTATGTTGGCTTAAAGAAAGGCGGAACTTATCCATGTTAAGATTAGACTTTAATCTGGTCTTTACCATTCTTAATATTCTGATCTGGTATGTGTTGATCCGCAAATTTCTGTTCAAGCCGATCAATAACATTATTACCAAACGGGAAGAAGCCCTCAATGCCCGTTATGATGAAGTAAAACAGCTTCAGACCGAAGCCCAGGCTGAAAAAGATAAGAGTGTACAGTACCAGAATCAGATTGAAAGCGAAAAGGCTAAAGTAATGGCACAGGCTCAGCTTGATGCCCGTAAAGAGTTTGATCAGATTGTATCTGATGCTCATAAGAAAGCAGGCCAGATCATTGATACTTCTAAGAAAGAGGCTGCCCTTCAGAAAGAAAAAGTAATGAATAAGGCAGAACAGGAGATCCGTGGAATGATCCTGGAGGCTGCTGTGAAGTCTATGCAGTCTGAACACAATGACGAAGCTCTGTATGATGAATTTTTGACAAAAGCAGGTGAATCAACTCATGAAGAATCTTAATTCCTACCTGGATCGACTGACATCCATGCGTATGCGGCCGGAAGTGCTACAGCATGCAGTCGATATTTTGAAAGCGGTTCCGCAGATTCAGACTGAGCTGGAAAATCCGGCAACCTCCCGTATGAAACGAGAGGATATCATTCAGGAAATTTTCCCGACAGAGTCCAGACAGTTTATCTATGGTCTGGTTGAAGATGGTGCCCTTGGATCTCTGGATGAGATCCTGAAAGCATACATGGAACTGTCGGATGAGGAACGTACTCCTCTTTCCTGTGTTCTTGAATATGTAACAGAACCGGATGATGCTCAGTATGAAGGCATTATAAAATTTTTAAGACAGCAGTATCCAGAGAGAGTGCTGAACATTTCCCGTAAACAGAATAAAGAGCTTGGCAGTGGATTTATCCTCCATGCCGGCAACGAAGAGTATGACTGGAGTGCTTCCGGACGTAAGAAGGCTCTGCAGCAGAAACTGCAGTCTCTGGATATTTCCGGTGATGGCCCGCTGGTAGCACAGAAAGCAATCATCAGTATTCTGAAAGGAAGCATGGATGACGTCGATATTGCCAGCCAGGAGGTTGGTGTTGTCAGCCGTGTCGGTGATGGTATTGCCTACATTGATGGTGTAGATCATGCAATGTATGGAGAGATCCTGGTATTTGATAATGGTCTGAAAGCCATGGTGCAGGATGTGCGTGAAAATGAGATTGGATGTATCCTTCTTGGAAAAGATACTGAGATTGAAGAGGGAACCCGTGTAGCCCGCACAGGACGGATGGCTGGTATTCCGGTTGGAGATGGATATATCGGCCGTGTTGTAGACGCGCTTGGTGAACCTATTGATGGAAAAGGCAAGATTGAGACTACGGATTATCGTCCGGTAGAAGAACCGGCACCTGGAATCATTGATCGTAAATCTGTGGATACTCCGTTGGAGACCGGTATTCTGGCAATTGACTCTATGTTCCCGATTGGTCGTGGACAGCGTGAGTTGATCATCGGAGACCGTCAGACTGGTAAGACTTCTATTGCTACAGATACGATTCTGAACCAGAAAGGAAAGAACGTTATCTGTATTTACGTGGCAATTGGCCAGAAAGCATCTACAGTATCCAAACTGGTGCATACATTTGAGAAGCATGGTGCTATGGATTACACGATTGTCGTATCTTCTACAGCAAGTGATCCGGCTCCGCTTCAGTATCTGGCTCCATATTCAGGAACCGCACTGGCAGAGTTCTTTATGCACAGAGGTCAGGATGTACTGATCGTATATGATGACCTGTCCAAGCATGCAGTGGCCTATCGATCCCTGTCCCTGTTGCTGGAGCGTTCTCCGGGACGTGAGGCTTATCCAGGTGATGTATTCTATCTGCATTCCCGTCTGCTGGAACGTTCCAGCCGTCTGAGTGACGAAAAGGGAGGCGGATCCATTACAGCACTTCCGATCATTGAAACACAGGCTGGTGATGTATCTGCATATATTCCGACCAATGTCATCTCCATTACGGATGGTCAGATTTTCCTGGAGAGTGACTTATTTAACGCAGGTATGCGTCCGGCAGTCAATGTTGGTCTGTCTGTCTCCCGTGTAGGTGGTGCAGCCCAGACCAAAGCAATGAAGAAGGCAGCCGGAAGTATCCGTATTGATCTTGCCCAGTATCGTGAGATGGAAGTATTTACCCAGTTCAGTTCTGATCTGGATGCTATCACAAAAGAGCAGCTGGAATACGGAAAACGTCTGATGGAGTTGTTAAAACAGCCATTGAGCGAGCCGCTTTCCCTGCATGCACAGGTGATCACGCTGTGTGCAGCAACCCATAAGCTGTTTTTGGATGTTCCTGTGAAAGAGCTGAAAAAGTTCCAGAAAGATATGCTGGCATATCTGGATCAGAAGCATCCGCAGATTGGAGAAGAGATCGAAGAGCTGCACAGCTTAAGTGATACTCTGATCAATAAGATCATTGATGCAGTAAAGGAATACAAGAGTCAGGTGGTGAAGTAGTATGGCAGGACTGCGAGAGATCCAGAACAGGATCAAAAGTATCCAGGATACGAGAAAAATCACCAATGCCATGTACATGATCTCCTCTACCAAGATGAGAAAGGCTAAGCAGGATCTGGAAAATACGGAGCCGTATTTCTACACCCTTCAATCTATGATGGCACGTCTGCTGCGTCATCTGCCGGATGTCAGCCATATGTATTTCGAGAAGGAAGAAAAGGAAGAACTGGACCATCAGAAAAAAGTGGGACTTCTGGTTATTACCGGTGATAAGGGCCTGGCTGGTGCTTATAACCACAATGTACTGAAGCTTGCCCAGGAATTTCTGGATGACCGGAACCAATGGGCAGAGTTGTTCGTTGTTGGAGAACTGGGACGACAGTATTTTACTGGTCAGCATGTGCCTATTCAGGAAAATTTCCAGTTTACCGCACAGAACCCGACCTTCAGCCGTGCCCGCTGGATCGCAGAGACACTTCTGGAAAAATTTCAGTCAGGAGAGCTGGATGAGATCCAGGTTATTTTCACACGGATGGAGAACAGCATGTCCAGCGTTGCTGAGGTACGTAAGATGCTTCCTATGGACAGACCGCCTATGCCGCAGATTCCCATGGATGTATATCATGAGGAATTCTTCGCTATGCCCGATGCACAGACGGTTGTGGACAGTATTGTTCCAAACTACATTTCCGGTTTTATCTACAGTGCGCTGGTTGAGTCCTTCTGTAGTGAACAGAATGCACGTATGCAGGCAATGGAGTCCGCGACCAACAATGCAGATGAGCTTCTTCATGACCTGAGTATCATGTATAACCGGGCCAGACAGGCTGCCATTACACAGGAGATCACTGAGGTATGCAGCGGTGCCAGAGCTCAGAAGAACAAGAAACAATAAACTTTACTATAAAACAAAGGAGATACATGTGTGATGGAAAAAGGTAAGATCATACAGGTTTCAGGTCCTGTTATCGATGTTTTATTCGAGAAGGGCAATCTCCCTCATATAAAAGATGCACTGACTGTTGATAACCATGGCAAAAAATGCGTCATGGAAGTTGCAAAGCATATGGGTCATAATATTGTCCGTTGTATTATGCTTTCAGCCAGTGAAGGTCTCTGCCGTGACATGGAGGTCACTCAGACTGGTGCAGGTATCACAGTTCCGGTAGGAGAGAAGACCCTTGGTCGTCTGTTCAATGTGCTTGGAGAGACTGTTGACGGTGGGGGAGAGATTACAGATTCAGAAAAATGGTGTATCCATCAGGATCCACCTTCATTTGAAGATCAGAGTCCGGTCGTTGAAATTCTGGAGACAGGTATCAAAGTTATCGACCTTTTAGCTCCATATGCAAAAGGTGGTAAGATTGGTCTGTTCGGTGGTGCCGGTGTAGGTAAGACCGTATTGATCCAGGAGTTGATCCGAAATATTGCAACTGAGCATGGTGGATATTCTATCTTTACCGGTGTAGGAGAGCGTTCCCGTGAAGGTAATGACCTCTGGTCAGAGATGAAAGCATCCGGTGTATTGAATAAGACCGCTTTGGTATTCGGTCAGATGAACGAGCCGCCTGGAGCACGTATGCGTGTGGCTGAGACCGGACTTACCATGGCAGAATATTTCCGTGATGAGATGCATCAGAATGTGCTTCTGTTCATCGATAATATTTTCCGTTTTGTACAGGCAGGATCTGAGGTTTCCGCACTGCTTGGACGTATGCCGTCCGCAGTAGGATATCAGCCGACTCTGGCAACTGAGATGGGTGAATTACAGGAGCGTATTGCATCCACAAAAGAAGGTTCCGTTACCTCTGTACAGGCTGTATATGTGCCTGCAGATGACCTGACAGACCCGGCTCCGGCAACTACATTTGCCCATCTGGATGCAACCACTGTACTTTCCAGAAAAATTGTGGAACAGGGTATCTATCCGGCTGTTGATCCGCTGGAATCTACTTCCCGTATTCTGGAAGCAGATGTGGTTGGTGAAGAGCATTATGAGACTGCCAGAAGAGTACAGGAGATGCTTCAGAAGTATAAAGAACTGCAGGATATTATCGCTATCCTTGGTATGGAAGAGTTGTCTGAAGAGGATAAGCTGACCGTTGCCCGTGCAAGAAAGGTACAGCGTTTCCTGTCCCAGCCATTCCACGTAGCTGAAAACTTTACCGGTGTTCCTGGTAAATACGTACCACTGAAAGATACCATCAAAGGATTCCAGGCTATTATCAATGGTGAGATGGATCAGTATCCGGAAGCAGCATTCTTCAATGTAGGAACCATTGATGAGGTGGTTGCAAAGGCAAAGACCATGGCAACTTCTATTTAGAGGTGAAGACATATGTCAAAATTTTACTTAAAAGTCATATCCAGTAACCGTATTTTTTATGAAGGATTCTGCACTTGTCTGATCATTCCGTCTGTGGACGGTGAGAAAGCAATCATGGCTCATCATGAGGAAGTCATTGTTGCAGTTGACAATGGTGAGATGAGAATGCAGAAGGAAGAAGGCGGTGAATGGAGCTATGCAGTTCTTGGAAAAGGATTCTGTATGGTTGCAAACAACCGTGTGACTGTTCTGGCTGATACGGTGGAGCGTCCGGAAGAAGTAGATGCCAACCGTGCAAAAGAAGCTCTGGAGCGTGCTCAGGAGCGACTTCGTCAGAAGCAGAGTATTCAGGAGTATCATATGACGCAGGCTGCTATGGCGCGTGCATTGACACGACTGAAAGAAACCGAAAAATTTGTTCGATAAAGCTGTCAATGATGGCAGAGTTACTAAACAAGACGAGTTTGTGGAATGTAAGATCACCACAGACTCGTCTTGTTAGCCTGTAAAATGATCATGAATTCGAGAACAAAGAAATGAAGCAATTTTTATGGCACCAGTACCGGGTGCAGATCACAAAGAAGAATGTGAAAAGGACAAATATGAGAATCCATCAGGATGATCCCACATTGATTCTTATGTCCATTCCCTATGGCATGAGCTATGATGCAGGACTTCATACACTGGAGCAGCCCCGCATCCGTCAGTGGCTGAAAAATTATGAGAAAAAGCAGATCACCCTGCCGACGACAGAAGACCGGCTGGAAAAAGAACGTCTGAAGAGACTGCATGCAGAAGAGTATCGTCAGAAATTACTTGCGGTCATTCCAGGAATGTTCCGAAAATGGGAACCGATCCTGGGGGTACAAAGTGCCAAAGTAACGATCCGCCCTACTCGTTCCCAGTGGGGTAGCTGCAACACCAGAAATGGGAATATCTCCATCAGCCTGTGGCTTGGTGCTTATCCGGAGGAATGTATCGAATATGTAGTGGTTCATGAGCTGACTCATCTGCTGGAGCGAGGACACAATGCAAGGTTTTATGGATTGCTCGATCAGCATTATCCTGACTGGAAAACTTGCCGGGAACGGCTAAAACAAGATCCATAATAAATTTTTAATAGATTCTTAACAGATTTTTAGCAAAGAAACGGACATATTTAAATTATTATCCGTTTCTTTTTTTTATAACTTGTTTTATAATGTTCCGAGAGTGGATTTAAATGAAATCAGAGTGTGAGATATGAGGAGGAAATAAACTATATGGAACAGCTTCATGGACTGAAACAGTCAGAAGTAACAGAATCTCGTGAAAAATATGGAAGTAATGTGATCCCGGATTCAGAGCCAACCACATTCTGGAAAGAATTCCGGGAGACTTTTCAGGATCCGATGATCCGTATTCTGGTAGCGATCGCACTGTTGATGATCGTCATGTTTTTCTTTGGTTATGCACAGATTTATGAACCGTTGGGAACCATCGTGGCAATTCTGGTGGTTGCTTTTGTGACGGCCAGAACCGGTGTGGCCAGCGATTCTAAATACCGGGATCTGAAAAATTCTGTAAAAAAAGAGCAGAGTAAAGTATACAGAGATAGTATTATACGTATGATCGATTCGGATGACATTGTAGTTGGCGACCTGGTGCTGCTGCAGGCAGGAGATAAGATTCCTGCTGACGGCATTCTGGTATATGGACATCTCAGTGTAAATAATGCTGCACTGAACGGCGAGACAGAGGAATGTCATAAAGAAGCTGTAGATAAAGATCAGCCCTTTCCGGAACAGATCACAGGCGACACCTTTGTGGATGGATTTTCTCTTTTCCGGGGAGCTATCGTCTATGATGGTGAAGGCGTATTACTTGTGAAGAAGACTGGTCTTCAGACCATGATGGGTCATATGGCACTGGAAATGCAGGAAGAAGAACCCGCATCACCACTGCAGGTAAAACTCTCTATTCTGGCAGGACAGATCTCCAAGATTGGCTATACTGGTGCTGTAGTGATTGCCCTTCTGTATATGATTCATTTTGTGATTCTGGCAGGCGGTCCTGCAGCTTACATGGTACAGGGCTGGCAGAATATTTTCATGGATGTGATCAACGCACTGACCCTTGCTATTGTGATCATTGTCTGTGCAGTACCGGAAGGACTTCCGCTTATGATTTCCCTGGTACTGATGCAGAATACCAGCAAAATGCTGGATCACAATGTTCTGGTTCGAAAAGCAGAAGGAATCGAGACCGCAGGTGCTTTGAATATTCTGTTCAGTGATAAGACTGGAACCATCACAAAAGGCGAGATGGAAGTGGTTCAGTTTTTCAGTGGTGATGGAACGATCATTGACACTAAACAGATTAATAATTACCCTGACATACGTGAGAAACTTCATGTTGCGATTGGTAAAAATACTTCTTCCATGTTTGATGAACATCATCGTGTCATTAGTGGAAATGCTACAGATCAGGCATTGATGAAGTTTTTAGGAGAAGATTCTTATCTGAAAATGAAGGAAGATCCATCACTGGAAATATTTGCCTCTCAGAAATTCAATTCTTCCAATAAATTCAGTCAGGCTCAGATCGGTGGACTGACCTATTATAAAGGTGCACCGGAAAGATTACTCCAGAAGGCTGACCGTTATATGGGAACTGACGGGCAGCTCCATCCGCTGGATCTGTCCTGTATCAATCAGCGGATCGATACTCTGGCAAAAAAAGCCATGCGTGTGATCGCATTTGGATATTCTGAAGAACCTTTGCAGGAGAACTGTATCTCTGGAAATCTGGTACTGATTGGTCTGGCAGCCATCCGCGATGATGTAAGACCGGAAGCTCGTATTGCCATCCATGATGTACAAAAAGCTGGTATTCAGGTAGTTATGATTACCGGTGACCGGCTGGAGACTGCATCCGCCATCGCCAAAGATGCAGGTCTTGTTCATTCGGATGAGGATGTCTGTCTCACCTCGACCATGTTAAATTCCATGAGCGATGAGGAAGTAAAGAAGATCCTGCCGCATATTCGTGTCATTGCCAGAGCACTTCCTACGGATAAGTCCCGTATGGTCCGACTCTGTCAGGAAGAAAATCTTGTGGTCGGTATGACAGGAGATGGAGTCAACGATTCCCCGGCACTGAAACGTGCTGATGTGGGATTTGCCATGGGAAGCGGAACAGAAGCTGCAAAAGAAGCAGGAAAAATCGTGATCCTTGATGATAATTTTAACTCCATCAAAGATGCGATTCTCTATGGAAGAACCATTTTCCATAATATTTTAAAATTCTGCAAATTCCAGCTGGTCATCAATGTAGCGGCTGTGCTGGTCAGTGCGATTGCACCTTTCTTTGGAGTGGATGAGCCGTTGAAAGTGACTCACCTGCTGTTTGTCAATCTGGTCATGGACGGACTTGGAGCTATGATGCTTGGCAACGAACCGGCTCTTCCGGAATATATGGATGAAGCACCCAGAAAGCGGACCGATCCACTGGTCAGCCGCTCTATGATGTATCAGATCGGTATTATGGGAATCTGGTTAACGGTACTCAGTTTATTTTATCTGACATCAGACTGGACAAGAAGCTTTTTCGAGACTGATAAGCAGTTCCTTACTTCCTATTTTGTTCTGTTTATTGCCAGTGCACTGTTCAATGGTTTCAATGTGAGAGACGATGGTTTCCGGATCTTTGGACACCTGAAGGAAAATCCAGATTTCCTCAAAGTGTTTTTCCTGATCCTGTTTATTCAGTTTGCCATTATCAATGTATCCTTACTGCCGGTCAAATCGTTTACATTTATCAGTGCAATGTTCAGCTGTGTTCCTTTTGGCGTTCGCGGCTGGCTTCTGGCTTATTGTATGGCCTTTACCATGATCCCGGTAGATATGATCCGGAAGGCAGTTATGCGGATATTCTATAAATAACAAATTGTGGGAATTCTTCAGAATTCTTTGGATTATCTTAAGATCCATCTGGCAGGGAATATGCTACAATCATTGCATGTGGCAGGTTCCCTGCTTTTTTATATCCAGATGAATATTTAATGAGATCAGATGGCAGATTTCATCGTCTAATATTCAGAAGAGTGGCTCACGGGGACACAGGTCAGATACAATCACGACATATGATCATACTGGCTGGCAGATCCGTTACACGGAATGTACAGAAGAAACAATACGAGGGAGAATCATGGGAAGATATCAGTATACAGCAGAAAATGATGATTATGAGGCAGATCTGGAACGGATCCGTATCTCACGAAAGCGCAGAAAAGCCAGAAAACGCCGGGCAAAACGGATGGCGCAGCTGGGAAGATTAAGTGTAAGAATTGTGATCCTTGTTATCGCAGGCTGGATCTGTCTAAGCCTGCTTCGTTCCAATGCAGTAACGGCTCATGCGGATGGAAATGAAAGTGAAACTACCTCTTTGATTGCTAATATTGAACAGCAACTCTTCGGATTCATAGAAAAAGAAACCCTGGTTGAGAAAATTCCAGCTCCAGTGTCCCGAACAGAAGAGGAAGTTTTAGAAGTTCTGTCCGACAAGGCAAAGACTGATGCACAATATGCCTACATAATAGAGCATGCTTCCGAATATCCGTCTGCCATGCTGGCTGCACTGGCAAATAATCCGGAAATGCTGGATTTTGTATCCGGCTATCTGGAACAGACATCCGTCTCTTCCAATGCGTCACTGACGAAAAAGGAAAAGAAAGAAACTTATCCATTATTGATCCAATGGGACAGCCGCTGGGGTTATATTCCTTATGGAAGCAGCAATATCGGTATCTCCGGCTGTGGTCCTACCTGTCTGTCCATGGTAATCTACGCTCTGACCAGAGATGCGAGTACAACACCTGCCCAGGTTGCCGCTTATGCGGAGAGTGCCGGTTACTATATTGAAGGAACCGGTACTGCCTGGGCATTGATGACAGAAGGCGCTGCTTATTTTGGTATCACCGGAATCGAAATGTCTCTGGATGAAGATGTGATGAAAACCCGTCTGGATCAGGGACATCCTATTATCTGCGCCATGCGCCCCGGGGACTTCACCGCAGCCGGGCACTTTATCATGATCTATGGGTATGAAAAAGACGGCTTCCTGATCAATGATCCAAATTGTATCAGCAGAAGCCGCCAGGTATGGGATTACGATTCCTTAAGTAGCCAGATCAAGGATCTGTGGTATTTTTCTAAATAATCTATTATCAGATATTTGACACCGGTTTTTGCCGAAAAACGAACAGAAATACAAGTACCGCGCCTGAGACTGCCATCACAAGTCCAGCCAGATTCATGACAGATACACCTGCCTGATCAATCAGAACTCCACCCAGAAGGCTTCCTATGACGCCTCCCAGGGTATTGGTTCCGGTCATGAGAGCCTGTCCCTTGAATTTATCCCGTTCCTCCATTACCTCATTCACATAATAGACAGAGGCCGGAATGTAAATGGCAAAGGATCCCATCTGCATGACTGCAGCTATGGTCATCAGTGCAATATTTCCTGCTGCAAAATATCCAAATGCTTTCAATATAAAGAATATACTGGAGACCACCAGCAGGGCAGAACTCTTCACATGCTTCACGATCCGGGAGAACAAGAACATTACAGGAATCTCCGTGATCGCTGCAATGGCCAGAAGCCGTCCCAGGTCTGCGGAAGTTCCACCTACATTCGTAATAATCTGGATCATGTAAGAATTATTCATATTATGAAACGAAAATATAAGAGTAATTCCTGCTAAAGTTAACATAAAATACTTATATCTACCAATAAAGAAAAAGATGGATTCTTTTTCTTTGGATTCCTGTGATATGGTATGAGAAGGGGTATCCTGCAAGGATTTTGCACATACTTCTTCCGCAGCTTCCTTGATGATCGGCATGGAAAATACAGTTGCACTGATGATTGTTATCATTAAAAATCCTGCAACTAGAATCACGGAACAACCGTATCTCTCAACCAGCCCCCCAAGTAGATAAGAGGCAGCAGCGTAGGAGAGGGAACCAATGCCTCTGGCTGCACCAAAATCCACATTGATTCCTTTATTTACATAGTAAACACTGACGGAATTGATCAGTGGCTGAATGACCTGCAGGAGTGTATCTGTCATCAGAAAGAGCAGTACTACTGCAAAAAACAGATTCGGCAGTACATATAAGAATAAAACCAGCAGCGCCATGATAGCAGCCAGAATACCGGTCAGTTTATGTAGAGTAATGGTTTTTGACCAGTCAACAATGGATGCAAATACCGGTTGCAGCACAACGCCCAGAATATTTCCGGCTGCAATAATCACGCCGATCTGAGAATTGCTGAAACCTCGATCCAGCAGAAATACTGTGGCAAAGCTATAGATGATACAGAACGATGCCCAGTAAGCTCCTTGTAAGATACAATATTGAAAGGTCATTTTATTTGTATTGATCTTCATAAAATTCGTTTTACTCCTTTTCACGCAGCTGCACAATCCGGGCTGCTTTTCGTTTGTTATCTTCCTTCATAGCCGCATAATGTTTTCTGGTGGTATTTACATTTTTGTGTCCCAACACATCCGCAACCAGATAAATATCACCAGTTTCCTGATATAAAGTCGTACCATAAGTACTCCGAAGCTTGTGCGGCGTAATTTTCTTTACCGTGGCAGTAGAAGCATATTTTTTCACCAGACGTTCCACAGAGCGAACCGTGATCCTTGTATTTCTCTGGGAAATAAACAGCGCATTTTCATTCCCTGGTTCCGGTTCCATCAGAAGTCGTTCATCCAGATAATTCCGAAGCATTTCTTCCACTTCCTCTCCAAAATAAACAATATCCTCATTCCCGCCTTTTCGGATCACACGCATGGCACCATTGTCAAAATCCAGATCTGAAATATCCAGACCGACCAGTTCTGTCACTCGAACACCCGTTCCAAGAAGAGTGACAACGATTGCCAGATCTCGCAATTTGTTCCGGTCATGCCAGACTTTCTGCTGTTTGGTCAGCTTTTCACCAGATTCAATATTGTCAATGAGCTGGGCGACCTCATTGGCATCCAGACGGATGATATTTTTCTCCTTTACACGGGGAACATCCACTACAGACGGCGCATTTTTCTCAATCATTTCTTTCTTATGAAAATAACCGAAAAATGTATTCAACGTGGCCAACTTTCTGGCTTTTCCCTCCTCATGATTCTGATAGAGCTGTCCATCCTTTTCATAATAGGTCAGGAACGACAGATATTCCTCAATATCCACCGGTTGAATCATGTCCAGGATCGACACCGGAAGAGTACGGATATCCTTATCCTTAAAATACGGATTCGTAGTTTTTAAGAAATAAAAGAAAGTACTGAGATCATAGGCATAATTCCGACGGGTATTGGTTGCCTTTTTGATCTCCATGGCGCGGAAAAAATCTCCGGCGAATGCCGGAAGCTCAGCCTGCAGTTCACGAAGCTTCAATGTATTCTTACGATCAAGTTGTTCATGATAAGTCATAGACATAGTAGTAAAAACTCCTTCAATACATAATTATAAAGTAGTGGATGCAAATATACAAGAACCAGATAAAAAGTGGTTGTTTATGCTGTCATTGTGTTTTTTGTCTAACACGTCGTAAAACTGCCATTTTGCGACGTGTTTGATTATTATACACAGCCACAAGTATTATATTATCTTTTCAGTGTTCATAAAGTCATGCAAACACTAACTCTCTTTTATTTTTATTTCCACTTTCAATTACACCATGATTGCATCCATTATTTTTTCAAGTTTCAATGACCGTGCATTATATCTTTGGAGAAATGTCATTGTATATTTTGCTGGGGTACGATCTGAATATCCATGTAAATAAATTCCCCGTCCATATTTTTGTTGTAAGAGATAAAAATCATCCTCCAACATAGAACTCACAACATATAATCCCCTGCCAAAACGATAACCCTCTCCACTTTTAACAAGATCAGCAGACAAAGATAATTGAATACTTTGAGTAGCCAAATTCTCCAGTTTTTCATCAAGTATTCCCAGGCGTGCGTTATCCATCTTCTCTCCTTTCTTCAATTTTCTCTCTCCTTTCTTTAGGCATAAAAAAACCATCGCATAATATGCGATGGCAAAAAAAATGCCCTATCGTTCAGGCCACATGAATCAAATGATCAGCTGCGCTGCCCTCTTCTGACTCCGGAATGGATGAGTCAGTTTCGATAGAACAAAACAATATAATTACAAAATTATCTTAACATGGGAAGCGTGAATTTTCAAGATATAGAAAATAAAATGAATCAATCAGGGAGCTCTTGGTGGTGCACATATGAAATGAGGCTCATATCAATTACTGTTCCAGTGAAGGATATAAGCCTTATAGTTTATTTTTGGACGGATTCTATTATACATTCATGTTTTTTCGTTGACTTGTTATAATTGATACCAACTAATAACAGAATACCCGAATAATCTCTCAGAGCATTTCCGTAACATTTTTCTTTAATCTGTTTAATCGCACCAATAGCACTCTTGTCCCATTTTAACTCAATTATGATGGCCGGTTTGTCAAGGTGCTGTATTCTTGGAATCATACATATATCAGCAAAGCCTTTTCCAGCAGGTAATTCACGGATAATGGTGTAGTATTCTCTTGCAAAATAGAATGCGAGTTGGATTGTACAGCTAAGAGAATTTTCATCGTTATACTGTAGAATCGAAATTTCTTCATGAGCCTTTTCAACGCCAGCTGCGACTGCCTCTGCATTCAAAGACCACAATTCTTTCAGTAATTTGCGTGAATCTTCCACTGAATTTGCCACACCATACCAATCCATTGTGCTGATTGCATTGATATATTCTTGAGAAACTTCTTTGTTAGGGATACTTACTGTACCATTTATAATGTTATAAGTCAGATAACCAAGATGCACCAGAAGCGTAAGTATATCGTCTTTTGATGTAAATGTGGTCATATCATTGCTGAATGTTCCGATGTTGATAGGAATAGAATCGCCCGCAAGCATTCTGACTACAGAAGCTTTTAGTCCATCCATATCCATCTGAATATAAAGTTTTAAAGCTTCATATGTTTCTGTTTGGTTCCAGTAAGTTCCAAATTTGTGACGGAGCATGGCTTCCACCACCGATTTAGGACTGTACATCGAATGATATTCATCTCTATCCTTCTGATGTACAATCAGTTGATATCCATCATACCATGTCTTTGCTTCTTCAAAACTCATTTCGTACTTTGCACAGACTTTAGATACTTCCTGTTCCGTGAATCCAAAATATTCTGCCAGGTCACCGGGATCTGTCATGGAATATTCAGTAAACATATTCAAAGCAGAATGAGAGCCATATTTTTTTATAGGTAAAATACCAGTCATGTAGGCTAATGCAACATAGTCTTTATCTTTGAGCCAAGCACGTAAAAAGTCCAGATATTTTTTCTGAGCTTCATTGTCCTGCTTATATTCTCGAAACAGACAATCCCACTCATCGATCAGAATTACAAAGGGACACTTTGTATAAGAAAATACATCTTTCATTACTTGGATCAAATTTTTTTTGTCTCGAAAACGTACGGTTGGATATGTTTCCTCAAAGTCTGATACCAGATAGTTTTTAAGCATTTCCAACATTTCTTCTATTGTATCAGTCATGCTTAAAAATTCTTGCATATTAATTTTGATCACGTCATATTGATTCAGATTTTCTTTATATGAGTCATCTTTGCTAATAGAAAGATTTTTGAATAATTCTTCTGTACTTTCACTTCGATCATAATATGCAGCAAGCATATTTGCCGCCATTGATTTACCAAATCTTCTCGGACGACTCACACAGATATACTTCTGTTCTGTGCAGAGCGTTTCATTCGTCTTTGAAATCAGTCCGCTTTTGTCTATATATATTTTAGAACGAAGACTTCCACGAAATGAAAAATTTCCTGGATTCAGATAACTGCCCATGTAAGTCTCTCCTCATCAAATTTATAAGATATATTATACTTGATTCTATTGGTAATCACAAGGACAGGATTTTGTCCTTCTGATTAGTTCGTTGTGAACTTCACTTGATAAAAGTAACGTTCTTCTAATCCGCTTTGTTTTGCTTCAAAACAAAAGCTTAAAATCTTGTCCATATAAATGGACTCTCAGGATTCCCAGAATAAGAAGATGTGCCGGATAATAAATATAAAAGAACCATTTCAGCCATTTTGTCTTTCCACGCTCGCCGTTATACATACGCAGAAATGGATAGACAAGAATGACGCCAAGACAGACGACACCATACGCCTTGTTTACGAAGAAAAACGAAACTATTGCGTAAACCATGACCCATTCCATCATGGAAATCGTCTGTTTTGGTAAGTTACCTCGATATTTATTAATCTGAAATATTGCAAGGACTGCTATACAACTCCAGTTTGCAGGAAAAGCGCTCCAGATTAGCACAAAAATAATAGCGGTTTTCAATTTGTTGTTCAGATTCTCGGCTTTTAAATCGTCAATCCACATGACCACTACTGCGATAAAAAGTGGATACATCACGCTTGTCTGATTGAATATGCCTGTCTTGAACGGGATGATACTGATTCCAAATGCAAAACAATATGCGAAATGCGAGATGACCGCAAACAATCCCAGTCGGAACATGTATTTTCGGATATTTTTGGTATAATGATATCCTTCTGCTATAAAGAACCACATAATTGGTGCTGTCAGGCGTCCAATTAAATGCATAGCAATTGGAAGCACCGCTATCGGAAAGCCCGGATAAAATAAATCCGTGAAATGATCTACCGTCATTGCAATAATCGCAATTAATTTCAAGTGGTTCGAGTTCAATCTTTTTTCCATACTAACTCTCGTCCTTCCGATTGTTTAGCTTATTATACTTAGACTATTTAGACTAATTGACATTCACTATGCTTTAGCTGCGGGGAGTGTCCATTTTGGATAGATTCTATCATACATTAATCTTCCTCATACTCAGGAATGTCAATCCGCTCAATCTTGAAAATAAAGGGGCGTGTGCTGTCATTACAGCAGATGATCATCATTCTGCCGTCATTTGTTCACTTGCGCATAATGGAGCCGCCATGCAACGCTGTATAAACATATCGGCTGATGGCACCCTATTTGCTGACTCTTTTTTTAGTTATTGTTGGTTGCCTGTGGCATGAATGGAATTAAAGCATTTGCCAAATTATGTATATTACGTGTCTGAATATATACTTTTCCATTGCCGTGGAAAGCATTGACTAAACCTTCACCTGTGGTAAAGCCAAATGTACCTGAAGCTACTTTAATCTCATAATTTAAGGAATCATCCCACGCTACTACGTGTTCATTGTCAATCGTGATAGGATGATCTTCATCTACATCAATTTCTAAGATATCCCCAAATGCACTGACCATAACATCACCTTGTCCAAATGTGTGCATCACAAAGAAACCTCCTGAACCACCAAATAAGGCCTTTCCAACGCTTTGCGATTTCATTTCATAAGACACACTTCCATCGCAAGCTAAAAAGACACCGTTATTCAAATAGTAATGTTGATTTGGTTGTACTTTTAAACATGTAATTTTACCTGGAATGGCAGGTGCAATGCCTAAAAAGGCGTTGGAACTTGTTCCTGTAGCTTCTGTAATAAACATGCTTTCTCCACTTGTAAGACTTCTTCCAATGGCTCCAAGAACACCTCCCAGGCCTTTTTTATTGCTGTTCATTTTTCCTTCGATAGAAACATTTGACATATAAGCCATAGAACCTCTTTCGATTTTTACGGTTTCATTAGCTTGTAAATGAATTTCGGCAATAGGACAATCTGAATCGCCTTTGATTATATAGTCCATAATAGACCTCCTTTTGATATTGTCAATATTGGTTGACACATTTATCTCAAAGATATCATTTCCTATGCAGCCAGGCCCAGAGATTGGTAGTATCTCTGACGCTTAATCATAGGAGGAAGCCCACCGTTGGCAGAGCAGATCCTCCTGTTGTTCCAGTAACTGATGAAATATCTCCAAATAAGAACTCTCAGCTCATCCGTGGTCAGGCTTTCCGTATTGTAGCGGTCATAGAGAAGCTCGCTTTTCATTCTGGCCCACATGCTTTCACATCGAGCATTATCGTGGCACCTGCCACCATCACTGTTCATGCTTTGTATAATGCCATATTTAGAAAGCGCCTGACGGTAGGTTTCACTGGTATATTGTCTTCCTCTGTCGGAGTGCACAATGGCACCTCGCAGATCAGGATGCGCCAGATAGGCATTATCCAGTGTATGCTCACACAGAGTTGCCTTCATGTTTGTTTCCATTGCCAGTCCCAGAACGCTGGAATCAAAGCAGTCGAAGATGGCTGAAACATACAGTTTTCCATCTTTTGCCTTGATTTCTGTGATATCAGTTACGCATTTTTCAAGTGGCTTATCAGCCTTGAACTCTCTCTTCAGAAGATCATCTGACTTACGTGCTTCCCGATCAGCCTTGGTAATGCCATTTGGCTTGCGCTTTGGCCGATGGACAAGTCCTATTTCATCCATAACCCTGTAAACGGTTCGTTCACTGGGGATCTTGATTCCCGTCGGATTCTTAAGGAGCAGTGCTTGGTACATGCGAATACGTCCATAGGTATCATTGCATTCATCCTCAGCATGGATCACTCTCATGGCATCAGCAAGATCCTGATATTTCCAAGGGCGATCTTTAATAGCAAGATATTTGTAGAAACCCTGGCGGCTGACGCCAAGCATCCGGCAATAGAATGAGAGTTTTCCCTTAATCACGCCGTCTTTCGTTTTTATGGCAATGAACATCATTCTTTGGTTCTTGCTGACTTCCGACGGCTGGCTGCGAAAAAAGCGCTTGCTTCCTCGAGAAATTCATTTTCCTCTTTCAGACGCCGGATTTCTTTGTCCTGATCTTTAACGCGTTTGCGGAGCATGGCAAGCTCCTCAGCAAGACTCATCGCGCTTTCCGGAGTATGTGCACCGTCGCCAATATCCAATGTGCCTGCTCTAACTGCTTTCAGCCATGTGTGGATGGTTCCTTCTGGGATACCTAATTCTTTGGCTGCCTTAGCACCGCCGATTTCTTTGGCAAGTTTGACAGCCTGGATCTTATATTCCTGGTCGTATTTACGTTGGGTTCGTGACATTGAGAGTTCCTCCTTATTCTCTTTTATTATACATGAATTCCTTGAGAATAAGGTGTCAACTTTATTTATACAACATCATTGTTATAACTAGTCGCATCAGGAACTTCTACAAGGGCTGATACATAGTATCTTCCTGCTCTGATCGAAACTGTACCGCTTTTGATTTTCCATCCGTCCTTAGTGGTTGGGATATAGCCCTTTTCTTTAATGCGTACCCAGCCCAGGGTCGGTATATTTAATCTGTGTCTTTCGCACCTGCAATCCTTCGGATTATTTTTTACGAAATACATTTTTACATCAGACTTTCCCTTCTTTTTGAAATTAGGAAAATCACTTTGATGTTTGAAAAATCTTGTGAATGCAGTACATCCATCTTCAATGGACTTCTTTACCGCTTTTGAATAAGCCTCTTTGATCCACGCTTTATCAGGATGGTTTGGAATATATTCATTATTAAGCCATACGCTAAAACTCTTGCCTGTCATAAACTTCTCACCTTGATCATGTAAATTCCTGTTATGAACAAGATAAAAATTATATACATATCTGCAAGTGCCAATAGTCTTGTTAATTTTGACTTTCTGCTCGACTGTCGGATTGATTTCCGTCTTGAAGCTCTTTAGCAATTTCTTCATCTCCTTCTATTTGCTTCTTATACTTACGAAGTCCATACAATCTACAGGAAAATTAAAATTTCTCTACCTCTGGCTCATGCGTAAAAGAAGAAAATGTTGCCGTAACATTCCGAAAATAAAATACTTCTGTATTTCCATCATCGGCCGAGTACATTTTTTGCAGGGAGGGATATGCATCCAGCATAGACTGTCTTGCTTCCCGACGGTCGTCTTCTATAAGTTCCCCAGATACACGTAACCATTCCCCATTTTTGAATGCACAGATCTCTGCTTTCGGATTGATGTGCAGCTGCTTAGACACATCTTTTTTCTTTCCCGTCTGGATATAAAGCTTCCCTTCGAAAATATGGATCGTACCAAATGGCCGGACTCTTGGATGATCACCTTCCATTGTTGCCAGGTAATAGGTATCGGCTTCTTTCAGAAATTTTTCTACTCGTTCCATAATCAGAACCTCCTACTTTAGTATTTTCTTTATCTGTTTATCCGTTGCGATCGGATAAATCTCATGCATATAATCCACGATCCGTTTCCATGACTCCTGCGGATCCTCTTTATAACAGGATGTCACATAGTCGTAGCCATAAATATGTTCCGGAGATGAGTATACTGCCACATCCCAACCATATACTTCCCCTTTTTTATTTACTCTCTTCCGGAAATCACAGTTGCAAAGGTAGAGCTGCATCATAAGTGTTGTGATCGCACCATCGAACCCTTTCTCTCCGCCTTTTCCAAATCCTGCCTGCTTTTTTAATAGATTTGAAAAGATCTCGGATTCTGCCTTATCTTCCATGAAATGATCCATGATCATTTTATGTTTATATGGTGCCTTTCCATCTTCATATAGGGCATCAAAATCATAGCCGTCCCTTCGGTAATTTGCGAACACAGGCAACCACTTTTTTGATATGAATCCCGCCTTTTTATCAAAGAATTTTCCATAGACAATATCATGCTTTCTTGCAATGATAGCTCTCCACATCCATGGATCTTTTTCTGGATCCTCGCACCACCAGTGTGCCGGCACCGTTCTCTCTTCCAGAGAAAATCCTGGGATTTCATTCTTAAATAGAGGAAGAAACCCAATTTCATCTATATAGTCTATTGCATCTTCGACAGTCCGAAGGCATTCTGGATCATCCCAGTCCACTCCATACATGATCCATGTACCAGATTCGTTTCCCATGGCCATTGTCTCTCTTTCACATCAAAATCTGTTCCCACATTTGGGACAGTAAACAAAATCCTCTGTGGTCTCATATCCGCAGTAAGAGCACCGACGGAAGGAATACCTTCACTGATTGATTTTTTCCAGATCTTCTGGCAGTATCTTAGGTTTCTCACCTTTTGCAATCGCTTTTCCTACTTCCGGATCCAATTCATATAAAGTATTACAGCAGCTTGTCCTTACATAATAGCGCCTGTTCCACTTAAAACATGGGATAAAAAATAGTGACAACACTGTATAGGTCATAAACACATGAAAGCTTCCATATTTCCCACAAATATTACATGTAATAAGCTGCGAAAAGTCCAAATCTTTTCTTCCATCCGTAATTCCCATCATAAAAAACATATTATTTTTCTACTCCGTAGCTATCAAGTTCTTGTTGGATCCAGGTCATGATCACATCTACTAGGTATTCCTGTTGAATCTGACTCAAATCTCTGCCTGGTTGAATTTTATGCCACTTTCTGATACATTCCCGGCAACAGGTGGCAGTTGCATGTTGGGCAATAAAGACTGGATGTCCTTTGGTCGGTGTCTGCTTCCCATCATTGGGAATTACTGCAGGTGCTTCTCTTTTGGCAATGAAATCCATCGCATGTTCTCTTATAGTTTTCAAACCTTTTTCCTTGATATAATCAATGTCTTTTTGCTTCAGGTGAAAACTGCTCCGAAATTTTGAATTTCCGAGATGTTCAAATAATTGTGTATACCATTCTTCTTTTGTCACATCACATCACTCTTTTCTGCCCCAAGAACACAGCTATTTTGCGTTATTGAATGAGTTTCTTCCTTGTTATAATACAATCAATAGCTCTGCTCCATATTATCTCTATCATTTTTATCTTTCTCAGAATATCTCCATAATGTTACGCTGAAGTGATTGCGGCTTCTGGTACTACCCGAAATTCCTGAGCATCATCGCTATCCAGTAATCCGAGTGACCTTCCGCTCTCCATTTGTTGACCAATCCCTGATCGCATTTGTCTAAGTCGCTCAACATTTCGTTCACGAGTGCTTCCTGATCCGATGTTAATTGCATTCCTTTCCAACGATCCAGCATCAAAGTGTACCCCCTTTCCCCTATATTTCCACCGCAGTAGATTATAATGATTTCTGAATTCTGAAATAGGAACATAGATTTTTGTTGCATAGAAACTATTGAATCTACATTTTTTTCATCTTCATGAGTTTCGCTTCTTATTTTTGTGTGTTGACACATTTTTTAGTAGTCTAAGGAAACATTAAATAATTTGCTCATTAATTATGAAATATCACTATCCCAGACCAATTCAAATAAAAATCCAGTAAGATTATTCTGTTCAGCCGCATTTTTAAATTTCTCGGATACAAAAGATCTTCCTCGTGGTTCATCTACAATTTTAAAAATATTATGATTTTTCAGTTCCGCACAGTTTCTAAAGGCATACTTTTCAACAATCGCAATTTTATTAGTATTTGGAAATGTTCTGTAAATAGATTTTGAGTAGTCCAATACATCTAAAACAGATACAACATTGATTCCCCAATATGGTTTTTCCTTAAAAGCAAGTGGCAGTACCTCAACGGAATCTCTTATTAAAGGCTCTAAGGCATTCAAATCTTTTTGATTAAATGCCGGAAAACCCATAAAACCAGATGCATCGCCTAAATCTAACCCTGTTTCTGGTTCCATTCTTTTTACAGGCAATGGAATCCAGTAACTTTCTTTTTTTTACCATCAAAAATTTGAAATTTATCAAGTGAATATTTCACTGGAACCAGACTATCATATTCTTCTACGTTAAATTTTAACTTCCAGATTTTCATATCAATTCCTCGTCTTTCTATTATTTAGGAAAATCTTTAACGTTTCTCTAATAACTGATCAATATATTTAATAATCCGAATAACATCTTCTTTTGAAACCACACCTTCTTTTACTTGAATGTTCTCTAAATTATGCCTTGATCTATCAAACAGATAATCTAAATGCGCCCCTAAAACTCTGGTTTTTAATCCATCACTGACGCAAAACACATGGCAATGATCTTCTGAAAGTGATGCAGGTGTCAAATGGTACCCATAATTATGGTCTGCGTCGTTTTCTGGAAAAGTCAAATCATACAATTCCATATAGGCATCTCCTTTTTCCATATTAAACAATCTTTTATCAATAATCGGATTTTCTAATACATTTTTCAATGGTTCTAATTCACTTATAAGCGTAGCTGTTCTTATCTCTGTTGGAAATATAGCTCCATCAATAAAAAATAACAATACCCCATTAAGAAACGTCTCTAAATTATGCCTTGATCTATCAAACAGATAATCTAAATGCGCCCCTAAAACTCTGGTTTTTAATCCATCACTGACGCAAAACACATGGCAATGATCTTCTGAAAGTGATGCAGGTGTCAAATGGTACCCATAATTATGGTCTGCGTCGTTTTCTGGAAAAGTCAAATCATACAATTCCATATAGGCATCTCCTTTTTCCATATTAAACAATCTTTTATCAATAATCGGATTTTCTAATACATTTTTCAATGGTTCTAATTCACTTATAAGCGTAGCTGTTCTTATCTCTGTTGGAAATATAGCTCCATCAATAAAAAATAACAATACCCCATTAAGAAACGTATTATCTCCAGAATAATTCCACTCTTCTATTTTTTGCATATCAATAGCAAATTTGTATGGATCTCCTATTATCATCTCATCTGCTCCCTTATGTAATTCCCGTTATAATATTATGTATTTGACACCAGATTATATATATGCAAGCGATAACACCAAAACATTCTAAAACCACACCAATAAAATACATTTCTTTGGGTGCTAATTTGTATTCTGATAAATCAGCTAATAAAATGTTTTTAATAATAAATTTGATTGATTTCATAAGTGTTATGGTTAAGCCGATGAACGGCCAAAGTATTGTAAATACTGCAAAAATCCATGTAACACATACTGGCATTATATTAAGCAAATACTTTTCATAAAAACCGGATATAAAGATTGTTAAAACAAATATTCCAACTGTTACTATAAGACCTTTTGCAAATAAATTTACATGTTCAAGTATTGGATTTTTCATCTGACGCTTTTTCCCCACTATTATAAATCCCCAACATATCTTCTAATAAAGCCTTCTTTAATTTGTCCTGCGAAGCCTTCGAAGGTTTCATATATAACCAGATTCCCAAAACCGGAATTGTTACAAATGGTATCAAACAAATCACAGATACAATCAGCGACTGAATCATACTGTAATCTAATCCTAATCCGATTTTATAAGTTTATATATCATAAATAATATAAAGCCAATGGCACCATAGGAAAGTGCGTAGACCAATTCATCTTTATCATAATAATATTCAATGCAAATACCATTTGCCGATCTGCAAATTTTTCCTTGCATGATTGTCGGCGAGTATAGTTCAAATAAATTTTTAATAGTTACATGTTCTGGATAATATTTGACCCAAAACATATTTCCATGTATTTTTCCTACAAAACCTGTCATTTTCAATTCTTTCGGATTGCTTACAAAATGATTGAACCTCCAGGTGAAATCTTCTATGGAGAAATTTTGCTTTTCAATTTTCTCTTTTTTCACTTTGTACTGCCTGATACTCATCCCCATCGCACATCTCCCCTTTCTATCCATTGTACTGTTGTCAGCCTTCTTTCACAAGGAAAATTTGTGCGGATTGATGATTGAAAGTCTTTTTTCGTGTGATAAAATGTTACACGGAATTGTTCTTAAGAACGACTATTTTTCAGGGAGTATTTGATTATGAAATCATCCAATGACCTGCGTACCAGTTTACGCGCTATAGATCATAAAGGTTATCCGGCATATAAATCTCTGGCCGGAAACTATCAGTTTGAGCGATTTATATTAGCCATCGATCATGTACAAGGTGATCCATTCGCATCCCCGTCCAGCTTACATGTAGAGATTCTTCACAGACAGGCTGGATTTCCTTCTGCTTATCTGGATTCAGCGGATGCCCGGATCGCACTGGCAGATCATCTGACTAGGTGTCTGTCTGCTCAGTTTGAAACATACAATTTTAAAGCAAAGGGATCCGGAAAAAGTGGTCTGATCTCTACATCCCATTGCGGGCAGGAAGTGCTGGAGCGTTCCGCCTGTCAGGTGCTCAATGACCGGATCATCGCCAGATTCCATGTAGGATTCCCGGCATTTGGTCGATCCATCAATGCCGGTGAGCTGGAGAAGATCTTGTTTGATTTTCTTCCGCGTTGTGTTGAAAATACATTCTTTTTCAAAAAGCTGGATGCAAAGAAGCTGGAAACAGCCATTCATCTCTATGAAGACCAGCAGGAGCTCCGGGCACTGCTTCAGGAACACCATTTGAAAGCATTTGTGAAAAATGGTGCGATTCTTCCGAGAAAAAGCGGTGTTTCCGATCTGCCTATGAAGGATTCCATTCCCTTCTGCTCTCCTGCTTCCATGGAGCAAACATTTGTTCTAAAACATACAGGGGCTGTTACGGGAATGGCGATTCCGGAAGGTATTACGTTGATCGTGGGCGGTGGATACCATGGTAAATCAACCCTTCTGGAAGCTTTACAGACCGGCGTATACAACCATATTTACGGTGATGGCCGGGAATTTGTCATCACAGACGCTACCGCTATCAAGCTGCGGGCTGAAGATGGACGATCCGTACGAAATGTAAATATTTCCATGTTTATCAATGATCTTCCCAATAAGAAGGATACAACCTGCTTCTCTTCCATGGACGCCAGTGGAAGTACTTCTCAGGCAGCCGGGGTGATTGAAAGTCTGGAGGCAGGTGTACATCTGTTCTTAATTGACGAGGACACCTCTGCTACCAACTTCATGCTTCGGGATGAGTTCATGCAACAGGTGATCAGCCGGGAAAAGGAACCAATCACACCCTTCTTGGAGCGTGCTAGAAATCTGTATGAAAGAGCAGGTGTTTCCACCATTCTGGTGGCTGGCAGTTCCGGTGCTTTCTTCTATATTGCGGATCATGTGATCCAGATGGACAATTATCATCCAGTCGAGATCACAGAGAAAGTAAAAGCTCTCTGTAATAATTATCCGACTCCTCGGACAGAAGCATCTGATTTTCAGGTTCCAAAATTCGACCGAACTATCCCACCCTTCCGCCGTACAGAGGATTCCAGAAAATCTCGATGCGGACGGAACCGTGGAGACTCGAACAGTCGGGCAACGTCTCATGAGCATATGAAAACCAAACTCTACGGGAAGGATTCTTTTTCCATTGATAAAGAGACGGTAGATCTGCGCTACGTGGAACAGCTTGTAGACGCAGAGCAGACAGCTGCACTTTCTTATTTCCTGCGATATGGACTCGAACAAATAATCGACGGTCAAAAAACCGTTCAGGAGACTGCAGAACAATTGATGAAACTGATGGATCAGAAGGGCTGGCTTCCATTTTGCAGCTCCTATATTCCCTGCGGACTTGCAAAGCCCCGGATACAGGAACTCTATGCCTGCCTGAACCGGTTCAGAAGATAAAAACGACAACTTCGGGAGGATGACATTATGAATGAACAAAAGAATGAATCAACAAATCTGATTACGGTTCGCGGTGAGCTGGCATTGCTTCTTATCGTGATCATGAACAGCTTCGGTGTTGTATTGATGCTTTACTCTGGCTCTGGAATCTCAGCAATCTCCAGTGTGCCCTATGCATTTTCAGAAGTATTCCCACAGCTGACACTGGGAACCTGGACCTATCTTTTCCAGGGACTCCTGATTTTAAGCCTAATGATCCTGCGGAAAAAATTTGTACCCTCGTACTTGTTAAGCTTTGTAGTAGGATTTTTCTTTGGAATTTTTATTGATGTCCATGAAGCATGGATTCAGGTTCTTCCGCAGACCATTCCTCTCAGAGTTCTGTACTTTGTGATCAGTTATATTGTACTCTGCCTTGGAATCGCTCTATCAAATCGCTGTAAAATGCCAATTGTACCGACAGATCTCTTTCCACGGGAGCTCTCTGTTATTATTAAAGTTCCGTACTCACGGATCAAGGTTTCCTTTGATGTGATCTGCCTGATGGTGACTGCTCTGATGACCGGTCTGATCCTGGGACATATCAAAGGACTTGGCATCGGAACTGTTCTGGCTGCTTTTACAATGGGAAAAGTAATTGGCTGGATTGGTGAACAGATGGATAAAAAACTGTATTTTGTATCTATTATGGAAAATCAGTTCTAATTGATAATGCGTTATAAAAGCAAGGTCACCACATGGATTTTGTGATGACCTTGCTTTTTTGTTATGTAGTGTATTTTCTATATCGTTCTCTCTACTGATTCAACACTTCTGTAATCTTCTGGATCATCTCATCTTCTTTCAGTCGGAATTTGATCTCCACACGTCTGGAAGCCGGCATATCTACGATATCTGTGTTCGCCTTATAGACCGGATCACTGAATGAGCGTCCGTTCACCGTCAATAACTGTTCCAGTACTTTGATATTTTCCTTACTCAGTCCATTGGATGAGTTCAGACAGAACTTTGCAACCGAGTTGGCACGATTGAAAGAAAGTGTCATATTACTCTGATAATCTCCGACTGTATCTGTGTGACCTTCAATAATGATCTCCGCAATATATGGGCGGAAATTATCCTGGAGAAGCACATCCAGATACATGGGAATTACTTCCTTCAAGGTATTTTTACTAGTTGCGGTCAGTGTAGCACTGTTATATTTGAACAGCACATCTGTAGAAAAACTGATGGAACCGGTCTGCGGATCTACCTGCATGGTAGAGTTGGAAAACTTCGTCTGTAATTCCCCAATAATATCTGTCCGGATTCCTACAATATCCTGCAGTTCGCTTTTGGCACTGTTCAATTCATCTCTTGCCTCATCAATCATCTGATAAGCTGACTGCAGCTCTTCTTCCGTCATGGTCTGCCTGGCATAAGCATCTTCCAGTTTTTGCAGGGATGCCTGCCGTTCTTTCTCTGACTCTTCCAGTTCTGTTCTGGTGTTGTTCAATTGTAATTCCGCCTGTTCCAGGTCTGTAGTCTTCATCTTGTAGATGCCCAGCGTAATGGCAATGATCAGCACAAAAAGAAGTAAAAGTGCTGCCATCATATCAGAATAAGACTGCCAGTAGCTTGGTGCCTGAAACACTTCTCTCCCTTTTCGCTTATTTTTCATATAGATCCCTCATCTGATGAAACGTATACAATTCATTGCCAAGGTTTTCACATGCCCGGTTCAGCTTTTCTTCTACATGCTGTTGGCGTTCCAGAGAAAGCTGCATAGAATCCTGCATAGCACGGCTTGCATCCAGCAGCAGACGGGTACTCTCCTCCAGTCGCTGAAAATTGCGGGCATATGTACTCTGCGCCTCACAGGCATCTTTCAGATTTCTTCCGAGACTGTCAAACTCAGTTCCAAGAGATTCGGACAACTGGTTCATAAACTGCTGCACGATCTTGTCCAGACCTTTGATCTGACTTTCCTCATTGCATTTCATCAGTTCCATGATGGACTTCATGGAGTTCGCCATATTTGCCTGATAGATCAGCATGGCATTCATATTCTCGTCTACCTGGCTCACTGGCGGCTCTGTACACTCATGGAATGTCTCCAAAAATGTAGTCAGCCTTGTATAAGCATCTGCCATAATTCCACGATACACAAAGTTAAATACCAGTGAAAAGAAGATTCCATATACGGACGTATGGAATGCCACTTTCATACCTGATAATAACGGTGCAATATTATCAGAAATAGTAAAAATATCATTACCGGTAAAAGAAAGCATTCCCAGAGTCAGTCCCAGAAATGTACCAAGAATGCCAAGACCGGACATCGTTCCAGAGACTACGGAATTATAGTGTGTCCCTGCAATCTGATCCAGCAGATCCTCATTGATATACTCTTCCACACTGCAGGCAGAGGTAACCGTTCCCTTTTTTGTTGTATGGGCTTTGATTCGTCTCTGGTATTTGGCAAACTGTGCGTCAAGAACACTATCTTCAAACACATTCTCTTTTTCTTTGTACTGACTCCAGAGATTTGCAGAAGATACTTCGTATTGGGTACTCATACTCTTAGCTACCCGTTCCAGTGCGTCACCTGCCCGGTTTAACCGGCTGAAAAATGCAGCGGAAATGATCATCAGAATACCGATCAGAATGAAAAATGTCAGATTGATAGCAAAATTACTGATAGAGCCGATCTCCCCCGTAAAGACTCCATTGATGTACAGAATAAATCCTAACATCAGAATATATAAGACAAACAGAAAATAATAGGATTTGCGTTTCATGCATGCCCTCCTTCGTATATGATTTGATAGAACTACTTTACCATATTTTAGAAGGAGGGACAATGGAAGCGCATGAATCTTAAAACAAACTTAACAAAATCTTAAAGACGTGCAACACCCGTCTTCTTTGCAGCCTCGGCCACTGCTTTTGCAACCGCTGGACCCACTCTCTTGTCAAATGCTTTCGGCATCCCCTCCTTTAATATTTCCATCCTGAATATTATCTATAATTTGATTTAAGATAGCGTCAAACGCCTTTTCTTCTCCAATTTTTCTGAACATACTGATTCTCCATCTGATACGATTATTTCACATAACTCCATATGAGCAGCCAAGTAACCTCACGCTACTGTCTTTGCTGCCCAGTATAGCATTTTGCTGTTGTCGTGTCAAAATTGAACCTTATAATTGCTCGTCAGAATAATATGGAAGAATAATCTTCCGTCCTTCGATCAGGCATGTATCATGCATGCCATTGATGGTCATAACTTCATTAATATAATCCATGCGATCCTCATAATGTGCAGCATCCATATAATCTCCTGCCAGATCCCACAGAGTATCTCCGTCCTGGATCTCCACATTCGCATAATATTTATACATAGCAGGCGCAGCCGGTTCCTTTGCTCTGGTGATCATGGAACCGAATCCCATACCGATCACAAATATTACTACAAGTGTCAGCACAATCAGCAGGATCATCTTTCTCTTTTCCCGCTGCTTTCTCAGTGCTCTTGCTCTGCGCTCTCTTCTCATATCTTCTCTCTGAACTGTCTGTGCTGCATACATTTCATTCACTCTCCTTTTACCAAGAACCAAACATCTGTTCTATGTGCTTATTATAGTATCAGAACACATGTTTGTCAATAGACAAATCGAATATTTGTTCGGAAAATATGTTCTGTTTCATGCAGTCGGAATTTTACAAATGAAGCGAGTGACCTGTCATTTCCCTGTTTACTTTATGTACACAGACATGCTATAATTAATTTTCATTCTAAAGAAAAAGATAATAAGAGAACAATAGTGAGGGAGTTTTTCAGATGGCAATTCGTAAAAACGGAATCGTTGTATTAGGAGCAGTATTCGTTGATATCAAAGGTTTTCCGGAGGATATTTATATTCCGGACGGACGAAATGCAGGAACGGTAGAATATGTTCATGGCGGAGTAAGCCGGAATGTGGTGGAGGACATTGCCAATCTTGAGCTGCGTCCCACATTTCTTGGTATTGTAGATGACTCTGCATTGGGTGAGGACGTCATCCATAAGCTAAAGAATCATAAAGTAAACACTGAATATATGCAGACAATCCCCAATGGAATGGGAACCTGGCTTGCCGTATTTGATCACAACGGCGATGTAGCTGGCTCTATTTCTCAGAGACCAAACCTTCTGCCGGTCATGGATACCTTGGAGGAAAAAGGGGACGAGATCTTCGCAGAGGCTGATTCTGTGGTAATCGAAGTTGATATGGATAAGGATATTGTAAAAAAAGTGGTGCAGCTCTGCGAGAAATATAACCGAAAGCTGTATGGTGTGGTCAGCAACATGAGCATTGCCATGGAACGCCGTGATCTTCTTCAGAAATTCGACTGCTTCATCTGCAACCAGCAGGAAGCTGGTATGTTCTTCTCCGATGATTACAGCGAAAAAAACCAGGAAGAACTGCAGGAGATCCTGGCTGGCTGTCTGAAAAAAGGTAACATTCCTTCCATGGTTGTTACTATGGGTGGAAAAGGCTCTGTCTATGCGGACTGCGACGGACTGCGTGGTTTCTGCCCACCTAAGAATGTCTCTGTAAAGGATACCACTGGTGCAGGCGATTCCTTCTGTGCAGGCGTTGCCAGCGGACTGACATACGGAAAAACTCTTCCGGAAGCCGTTGAGATAGGTACCCGCCTTGCCGCTTCCGTGATCACTTCTTCTGAAAATGTGTGTCCTCGCTTTCTACCTGCGGAATTTGGACTTGAAGTGTAAAAGCTGCTATCCCCTGTGATAGACACCATACTCCAAGGCTGGTACGGACAATCAAAAAACTCCGACAGGATATTGAGTACCTGAATCACTCAATTCTCGTCGGAGTTCTATTTTTTATCTACGGATCTGCATATTTACCGATCTTCCATTATACAGCTTTCTTTGCAGTTGGTTTTTTCCATGCACACCAGCAGATAAACCCAAGGAATACCACTGCTGCGATCATCCAGCAGACGAATGTCAGAGTGTCTTTTCCGCTGAACATATCGTAATAACCTTTCAGATAGATGAACGCGATCAAAAGTGGCAGGAACCAGGTCACATAAGCGCGCAGTGCGGCCGGGAATTTGATTCCCTCACCAGCATTTGTCTCATCCATAAATCCATCCCATCCCCAGCCGTTCTTTCTGGTACAGAACAAAACATAGCCAAGACTTCCCAGCGGAAGCAGGTTATTGGATACGATGAAGTCTTCCAGATCCATGATCGTACTGCCCTCTCCCAGCGGCTGAATACCAGACCACAGATTGTAGCCAAGAACAGCAGGCATGGACAGCAGGATCACCAGGACTGCACTGACTGCCACACTTTTCTTACGGGACCATCCGAACAGATCCATATCAAATGCAATAATATTTTCAAATACAGCAATAATCGTACTCAGTGCTGCAAAGGTCAGGAACAGGAAGAACAGTGCGCTCCATAAAAATCCACCGGTCATCTGTGCAAAAATATTGGGCAGAGTGATAAATACAAGGCTCGGTCCTGCTCCAGGCTCGATTCCATAGGAAAAACATGCCGGAATAACAATAAAACCGGCGGTCAGTGCTACAAAAGTATCAAGGATCGTAATATTGATTGCTTCACCTGTCATGCTTCTGGAATGATCCAGATAACTTCCGAATATCATCATAGCACCGATACCAAGGGACAGGGTGAAGAATGCCTGGCTCATGGCTCCGAATACCACATTTCCAATACCGGTCTCTACCATCTTCTGGAAATCCGGAACCAGATAGAAACGAATGCCATCCACTGCTCCCTCAAGGAACACCGAATGGATCGCCAATACAACCATGATTGCAAGCAACGCTATCATCATAACCTTTGTTACTTTCTCAATACCGGACTGCAACCCAAATTTACATACGATAAATCCGATGACACAGATCAGGACGGTCCAGAAGATCATGGTCGGATAATCAGCCAGCATGGATCCAAATGCATTGGTGACATACTCCGGGCCTGCCTGTGTGAAATCGCCTCTCAGACTGCGGAAACAATAATACATCATCCAGCCGCCAACCATGGTGTAGAACATCATGAGAAGATAACAGCCGAAAATACCGATATATTTCATCAGATGCCAGGAAGTGCCCGCCGGCTCCAACTGTTCAAATGCCATAGCTACGCTCTTCTTGCTTCCACGTCCAATGGAAAACTCGCAGACCATAGCCGGAATACCCATGATCAATAAAAACAACAAGTAAATTAAAATAAATGCGGCTCCTCCGTATTCACCGCACATGTACGGAAATTTCCATACGTTACCAATTCCGATGGCACATCCTGCGGATACCAGGATGAATCCCAGTCGGGAACTGAATTTTTCTCGTTTCATACTCTATACTCCCTCCATATATATAACATTCAATCATTATAAAATGTTCCTGACTGCCTTGCAACCACACGATTTTTATATTAAAATAAGAAAAACTTATAGTAACAGGAAATGCATATGAATATCAATCAGTTGAAATATTTTATCTCCGTGGCAGAATACCGGAGTTTTACCAAGGCTGCTAATCAGTTCTACATCTCCCAGACAGCCATCACCCAGCAGATCCAGGCATTGGAAGAAAGTATGGGCGTAACCCTTATCGACCGTTCCCGCCGTCCTATTATGCTTACTCCTGCAGGAAATGTATTTTTAAATGAAGCAAGAGCCATTCTGGAGCGGATGAGCATGGCAGTCAGCCGGGTACGTGATGCTTCCACCGGACTTGTGGGAACTCTGCGGATCGGCTACACCAAAGGCTACGAACGAAGTAACCTGTCCAATCTGCTCCGCAGCTTTCATCAGGAATACCCGAACATTCTGATCACCTGCAGCCGCTGCGATACCGATATGCTGGCGGCTGGTCTGTTAAACGGCGATTATGATATGATCTTTACCTGGGACAGCACCAATATTCTGCTGGAGGATCAAGTCTGTCACCGGCTGGTAGAACGAGTTCCGCTGATCGTTGCACTCTATGCCGGCCATCCCCTTTCCGGCCGTCATACATTGAACCGTATGGAATTAAAAGGTGAACAGATTCTCTACATGTCTCCCTCCGGTGTGGGTGATTCCTTCGGGGATAGCCATTTTATGGAGCTGTATCGAAAAGCGGGATATCAACCGGATATTCTGTTCCGCTCCTCTGATGCCGAAAGTATTCTTATGATGGTAGCCGCCGAGGAAGGCATTTCCATTCTGCCTGCTTACGTAACAAATAAGCTGAAAGATGCCGATAATCTTGTCTTCGTTCCACTGGTCGGAGAAGAAGAATACGAAGAGATCATTGCAGTCTGGAAATCAGACAATGCCGGACAAGCTCTCCAGAAATTTGTCCTGCGGATCACAGGTGCTGAATAAATTGAATCCGACTGTTGCATTTTGAAGAAGAAGTGCTATAATATTCTTTGTTCAGGAAGTATAGCTCAGCTGGGATGAGCGTTCGCCTCACACGCGAGAGGTCATGGGTTCGAGCCCCATTACTTCCATGTAAAAAACCCCGAAATCTCGGGGTTTTTTATTTTCATGTTGCATTTCATGTTGCATAGTTCTGTAAATTACTGAATAAACTATAAAAACAGCATATACTTAACATAATATTCTTACGTTAATCATATGCTGCCATTTCATTTTCTAAAATTCCCTCTTTTCAATAATTCGAACAGAGATTCGATAAGATATCACAAGTGCTGACACATAGATAAGGATTCCGGCAGTCACCAGCAGTAATCCTTTCGCTTGCAGCAGTGTCTGTATCTGCTCCAGCAGTAATGACCCTTTCAGTTTCTTTGCGCCAATAATACCCAGAAAGAAAATGGCAAGCATCATACCGCTGAAGAGACTCCTTCCTTTCTCACTTCCAAATTTAAGATTCAGCGGAAGTGCCAGTGCAAGAAAGAGAATCACAACAGGAATCATGAAACATGTACTGCTCAGGATCTCCCACATAACGACTTCTGTCATCACTCGATGCCAGATGACATGATATAGCAGTTCCAGTATAAGGATCAGCAGACTGCCTGCTCCTGCCAGTGCCATGGCAAACAGATATTTCTCTGTTACATATGTTTTTCGCTTGATCGGCAAAGTCATCAGATAGGTCATACCATGCTGGTATTCGTCATAGCTGATTGTACTGATGGTAAAAAGTCCGAATAAAAACGGAAAGAATCCAAGAATAGACTGTCCCATGCTGTTGTCCATTACAGCCAACAACCCATAAAAAACAAGCACAGCGCCAAACATTTTCCCCTGATTTTTCAATAATTTCCAGTCTTTGATAAAAAGAGCTTTCATGTTATCTCCCTCCTGCCATAATCATCATAACCTGATCAACACTGCCCTTTTCAACAGCAATCTGTGGCCAGTTCTCCATATAGTACTGCTTCTGATTGGTCAGACACGCATAGCCATACGACTCTTCCTTTTCCTTCAGGATCCATTCTTTGTCAAGTGTTTCGTACTGCTCCGGCGTCACTTTCAGGATTCCATACTGCTCCATCAGCATATCTGTCTGCTCATGAAAATGAATCTGCCCCTGATCGATCAGATAAATATCATCACACAATCCTTCCAGATCTGAAGAAATATGTGAACTGATCAGGATTGACCGGTCACCTGGGATCATAAACTCCCGCAGCAGATCCAGAATCTCCTCTCTTACCATCACATCCAATCCGGCGGTAGGCTCATCCAGAATCAACAGTCTGGCATCTCTGTTACAGATTGCTGTAAGTACCTTTAATTTGGCTTTCATACCTGTAGAGAATTCCCTGATTTTTTTATCCATGGGAAGTGAAAAACGTTCACAGTAATTGCAGAACCGCTCCTTATCAAAAACCGGATACAGAGCTTCCAGAATCGGGAGCAGATCTTTGATCGTCAGGTATTCAGAAAATCCCGCATCTGACAGTACCACACCAATTTGCTGCCGTTCCTCTATCGTTAGTTCACTGACTGGATGCCCAAAAACAGCTACCTCACCGCTCTCTGGACGGATCAGTCCAAGAATTAACTTAAAAGTCGTACTTTTACCTGCTCCATTTGCACCGATCAATGCGGTAATCTGTCCTTCTCTTATCTCCATGGAACAATCCAGCTGGAAGCCCGGATATGTTTTCTTTGCATGCTCTAATCTGATCATGATAAATCCTCCAATATGAGTTCAAATGTATCAGTCAGCTCCTGATTGCTAAGACCAAGGCTTCGTCCTTTTCGGACAGCCTGCTCAAGCAGATTTTCTACTTCCTGTTTTTGCTGCTCTAAAAATAATTCCTGACAGGCGGATGATACAAAGCTCCCCTTGCCATGTACGGTTCTGACAAATCCTGCCTGCTCCAGATCGTCATAGGCTTTTTTGACCGTCAATGCACTGATCCTTAACTCTTTGGCCAGAGCACGCACCGAAGGAAGCGGCTCGCCTTCTTTCATCTGCCCGGTACTGATCAATGCCCGGAACTGTCTGGATAACTGCTCATAGATCGGTTCCATTGAGGAATGATTGATAATCAAGTTCATATGAGTTCCTCCTTGCAATAAACAGTATATAACAGCATAGAACTGTTGTCAACTGTTATATGCTGTTTATCTGTAAAATTATATAAAAATACCGCCGAATTATCTATCAGAATAATTCGACGGTCATATAAATCTATTTTCATTATCTATTCTGTAAAATCATCAGAATCAGTCTGCCACTCCGGTCTCACATCCTCATTAATCGGATGACTGTTTACTGCCGGATTGCTGTAACGCTGCTCAGTGATTTCACGATAGAAAGCAGCACGCGTAGCTTCCGTATACGGAGTGATCCAGAAAAATCCAATGCCCAGAGTCAGAATTCCCAACAATTCCCATCCCAGGAAGCTAAGATCCAGGCAGAACAGGCGCCACTTATTTCCCATCATGATCCGCTTGGATTCAGTGATTGCCTCCATCACAGACAGATTCTCATTTTCTGCCATAATATAGGGTGTCATAGCATATCGATACAAAGCAATATATCCGGGAATCACAAACAGGATGGACCAGAGCATAACCATCATGCCGCGGAAGAACTGCATACAGAAGCCTTCCCAGAGTCTGCGGATATGGGAAAACAGATTTCCCACAGACGGATCATTGTCATCGGTCACATTCAGAAAAAACTGAGCATATCCAAGCGTCACTGCTCCACCAATCACAATATGGATCAATGCCATGACCAGCACCGTAATTCCGATTCCCATAAAAACAGGAAGAACTGTATCATAAACACCTGCGTTCTTCAACTGATCCACCAGATCTGTATTGCTTGTGCCCGTCTGAGTAAATATCTCGGTACTGTAGCTGACATCCATGACCGCACCCAACAGTCCTCCAAGAAAACCAACAACAATGGCTGGAAACCATCGTCCACGCAGGTTCTCTCTTGCAATTTTTCTAAAATCTCTTGATAGTAACATGTCTCTCTCTCCTGTTATTTCTTCTTTCGTATACAATGCTCTTATCTGGCGGTCGTTTCATAAAGAGAACAACATTTATCTGCCAGACAGACGATCACCGCCTCCCTGCTCTTAGGAATCTGCCAGGGAATCAGCGGCCACATATGGCTCCTGATAATATTTTCTTCTTTGGCTCCCATAGGAAAATGCCGTCTTGCATTTTTCCATGCACGGGAAGGGTGACTGAATCCATGCCATCTGTGCCAGGTACTCTTCTCATGCCAGTCATACAGATAAAAATCATGAAGAAGAGCTCCTGTCAGCAACGCACGCTCATTGGCACTTAAATGTAGATGCTTATTGATCCAGAAGCTTAATTTTACCACATTCATGCAATGCTCATAGGTAGATGTCCTCCCATGCTGCACAAACCCATGCATGGACTGTACCCTACTGTCTTCCTGATATTGCTTCAGGATCTGATGGATCTTCTGTCGGTCTTCCTTGGTCAAATGAAATAAGAACATACGATCTCCTTTTATTTTCTTGCGATCACATACCAGGTTTTACTGTAATTTCCTTCATTTTCCAGGAAATGATTGGAACATTTTTCCACGCGAAACCCATTTTTACAAAGCAGCTCACAGACGGCCTTCTCATCATGAACGATCTCTTTGATGTTTTCCTCGAACTGCCTGATTCCATTTTCGAACACAGTCGTCTTCAGATTGATCCTTCCATCCGGGTCATGGGTTACCATAAACTGTGCCTTCACCGTATCGCTGAAATCAAGATCGATAGGCTCTTCCATAGGAACTTCCTTCTCGTTGAGAATATCAAATATAAAATAACCACCGTCTTCCAGATCATTATATACGTTGGCAAAGATCCGGTCAATATCAGAAAGCTCCATGATATGATTCAGGGCATCACCTGTACAGGTCACAAGATCGAACTTCTGATCCGGCCGGTAAGTGATCATATCTGCCACGTCATAATGAATCTTCGGATTACGCTCTCGTGCAATTGCGATCATCCCTTCTGAAAAGTCCATGCCGCTGGCATTGATCCCATGAGCATGCAGGATCTCACAGAGGACGCCGGTTCCACAGGCGAGGTCGAGACTTTTCTCAATATGGATCTGATTCTGTTCCATCCATGTTAATAGCTGTTCACCAAATGCCTCCGGAAAGTAATTCCAGCCAAACTGGTTGTACACATTGCAAAATGCTTTACTATAACTCATCGTATTCACTCTTATATAAAATAATTTCACCGGCTGCACGGGTCTTTGCAAGATCAATGACCCTCTGATTCTCACTTCCCCGATACTGCAGGGTCAGGTTTCGTTCTGCCATCAGAAAAGGACCGTCTACCAGTACATCGGCCAGCTCCAGAAGACGCTGTACGCCTGGCTCTTCCATTTTCAGAAGCTGTTCATACAAGTAGCCAGTATAGATCATCAGATGCTTGTGCATGGCTTTGACCGCCTCTGCGACAGGAACCAGTGCCTCTGCCTGACAAAATGGTTCGCCGCCGGAGAAGGTCACACCGGACAGCAGCGGATTCTGTCTGATGCTCTCCAGGATCTGCTCCACATCAGCAATATGGCCGCCTGCAAAATCATGGGTCTGCGGATTATGGCAGCCAGGACAATGATGGGGACATCCCTGTGTAAAGATCACATAACGGATGCCGGGACCATCCACGATAGAATCCTGGATGGTCCCGGCGATCCGAAGCTCTTTAGGAAAGGCTGTGTTTAACACGATCCCGCTCCTCCGCTCTCTTTGCATTGTTGAACCGATCAGTGGTTCCTACAAGGTAACCGGTAATTCTGCGGATCCGGTCAAATTTTACATCTGCTCCTACCATTCCATTTTCAGGTAATACTCTTCCTGCCATAATACCAATCTCCTTTTCTATGTATTAGTGATTCGGGTCAAAATATACCGGAATATCCGGGTATTTCTTCCGAAGTTCATTCAGTCGTTCAATGGATACTGCTTCCCCTTCATGCCGTCCACATCTTGGACACACGTCATCGATCACACCCGTAAATCCACATACAGGGTCACGATCCACCGGATGGTTTACAGATCCATATCCGATTCCACTCTCTTTCATGCAGCGGATCACTGCTTCAAATGCTTCCGGATTCTTTGCAGTATCTCCATCCAGCTCCACATAACTGATATGTCCTGCATTGGTCAGTGCATGGTACGGTGCCTCAATACGGATCTTCTCAAATGCACTGATCGGATAATATACAGGTACATGGAACGAATTGGTGTAATACTCTCTGTCCGTCACACCCGGGATCTTTCCAAAGCGTTTCTGATCAATGCGGACAAATCTTCCGGACAGCCCTTCTGCAGGTGTGGCCAGTAAGGTAAAGTTAAGACCGGTCTTTTCAGACTCTTCATCCAGATATTTCCTCATGTGAGTGATGATCTCAAGACCTAACTTTCTGCTCTCCTCACTCTCGCCGTGGTGCTTGCCGGTCAAAGCTACCAAAGTCTCAGCAAGTCCGATAAATCCAACACTTAACGTACCATTTTTCAGAACCTCTCCCACCTGATCGTTGATATTCAGATTTTCAGAATCGATCCAGATTCCCTGTCCCATCAGGAACGGATAATTTTTCACTGTCTTTTTCTTCTGAATCTCAAAACGGTGAAGAAGCTGTCTGCAGCAAAGAGCCAGACGCTTGTCCAGTGTTTTATAAAATACATCCATGTCACCTTTTGCAAGAATTCCAAGTCGTGGAAGGTTGATGGAAGTAAAGCTTAAGTTTCCTCTTCCGCAGGTCACTTCTTTGGTCGGATCATAATGATTTCCCATAACACGGGTACGGCATCCCATGTAAGCAACCTCCGTGTTATAGTCACCTTCTTTATAGTACGGAAGGTTAAATGGTGCATCGATAAAGCTGAAGTTCGGGAACAGCCGCTTTGCAGATACTTTGATGGCCAGACGGAACAGATCATAGTTAGGATCTCCCGGATTATAGTTGATACCTTCTTTTACTTTAAAGATCTGTACCGGGAAAATAGCAGTTTCGCCATTTCCAAGTCCTACATCCGTCACCTTCAGAAGATTTTTCATAGCCATCCGCGCTTCCGGACTGGTACAGGTTCCGTAGTTGATGGAGCTGAACGGTACCTGCGCACCGGCTCTGGAATTCATGGTATTCAGGTTATGAACCAATGACTCCATCGCCTGATAGGTGGCAAGATCTGTCTCCTTCATAGCGATCCGAATAGAAGTCTTATGACATCTGCGGATGTCCTCTTCTTTCGGAACTACTTCCATCCAGCCAGCACCTTCCTTCATTACCCACTGTACGAAAGCTTCCTCATAGCTGTCAATATTACTCATATTGATACGCTCAGGCATGGCTGCCTTCAGTGCGTTGCGGAACGGTTCACCCAATACATTTTCACAGTCATATTCCAGCCAGAAATACCGCTGAACTGCATCATAATATTCTTTACGGAACGTACATGCCACACCTTCTGCCATGGCATAATCAAAGTTCGGTACTGCCTGTCCACCATGCATCTCATTCTGGTTTGCCTGGATCGCAATACATGCCAGGGAAGCATAGGTTGCAATGGATTTTGGCTGACGGATAAATCCGTGACCAGTAGAGAATCCATCATGGAACAACTTCAGCAGATCGATCTGGCAGCAGGTCTCTGTCAGCATGTAAAAGTCTTTATCATGGATATGAATATCGCCATTGATATGCGCAGCCGCAATATCCTTCGGCAAAATATAGTTGTCTACAAAATAGTTAGCACCCTCAGAACCATATTTCAGCATGGTTCCCATGGAAGTATCCGCATCAATATTGGCATTCTCACGCTTGATATCTGCATCAGCCGCGCTGGTAAATGTAAGTTCCCGGTAAATATTTACCAGATCTGCTTCCGTTTTTCTGACTTTGGTATGCTCTGCCCGATATAGAATATATGCTTTTGCTGTCTTGGCATAGCCATGCTCGATCAGCTTCTCTTCCACAAGATCTTGTATCTGTTCCACGTTCGGAATCTGACCATGCGGAATGGATTCTACAATCTCAGTCACCAGTTTTTCAAACTCTAATGGAGAAATGGCCTCTACCATTGCAGCATCATTTGCCTTATGAATTGCACTGCTGATCTTCTTTATATCGAACGGAACCGGAGTTCCGTTCCTCTTCTTGATCGTCTCCGGACACGTAATTGTACTCTCCCTCATTTTCATTCCTCCAAAACTATATCTAGTATTTTAGTTCTTATCCCTGTACTAAATACAGTATCACTAAACGATCAGAAGTGCAAGGACAATTTGTACAGGCTAAATGTTTTTCATGAAGATTATCCTGGATGTCCAATATTAGAATTTATCTGCAAAGAAACTTTTATAGCCCTCTCCATAGATCTCATTTGCGCTGGTCACGATCATAAATGCCTGCGGATCCAGTTCTTTTACCAGCTCTTCTACCTGGGGACCCTGGGTTCTTCGTACCACACAGAAGATCACTTTCTTCTCATCTCCTGTCCAGCCGCCCGTTCCATGAAGATACGTTACCCCGGATTCAATTTCATTCATGATCTGCTTTCCAATCTCATTTGGCTTTGATGTTATAATATAGACCATCTTAGCCTCATCTCCACCGTACAGAACATAATCAAGAGCTTTTCCATTGATCAGAACAGCAATCAACGCATACAGCGCCGTATTGACATTTTTAAATACCAGACCGGAAATAGCTACAATGATCACATCCGTACACTGGAACAGAAAACCTGTTTTCAGATAGGGAAAGTGTTGACGGATGATCTTGATAATAATATCTGTTCCACCTGTGGTTGCACCTGTACGGAAAATCAGTCCAATCCCTGTTGCCATGAGTACGCTTCCAAACAACGCAGCGAGAATCGGGTCGTCTGTAAAAGCCCCCATTCCTGCAAAGAGATTTGTGAAAAATGATGTCATCATGACAGCAAAAGACGTCTTTCCCATGAACTGAAAACCAAATTTCCAGATACCAAGAATTACGATGGGAATATTGATCAGGAAATAAATCGTACCTGTGGGTGCTCCGGTCATACGATTTAAGATGACTGAGATACCGGTCACGCCACCAGGTGCTAAATTATTGGGATCCAGAAACAGGCTGATGCCGACTGCATAGATGATGGATGCGACTGTAATCACCACCAGTTTCATTGCCAGCATGACATATTTATTTTTTCGCATATCCACTTCCTCCTGCTTCTGAATAAATGCCTATTTGTCCAGCATGGTACCCATATAATAGAATCCGCGGCATTCATCCAGGCGAACACGGATCAGTTTTCCGATCAGTTCTTCGCTTCCTTCAAAATGTACCACATGATTGTTACCCAGGCGGCCGGTCACATAGCCATCCATCTGACTGTTTTTCTCTTCTACCAGAACCGTCTCCTCATTTCCGGTAAAACGCTCTGCCATTTCCTTGGAAATGGTCTGTACTTCTTTTAAGAGACGGTCAAACCGGTCTTTCACCACATCTTCCGGAATCTGATCTTCCATCACGGCTGCTGGTGTTCCTGTCCGTTTGCTGTATATAAAAGTAAATGCACTGTCGTAGCGTACCTGTCTTACCACATCCAGTGTCTCCTGGAAATCTTCCTCCGTCTCACCCGGGAATCCCACAATAATATCCGTGGTCAGCGCAATATCCGGCATCCGTTCCCGGATCTTTTTCGCCAGAGCCAGATATTTTTCCTTATCGTAACGACGGTTCATAGCCTTCAGGATCCGGCTGCTTCCCGACTGTAACGGCAGATGAAGATGCGGACAGATCTTCTTGGAATTTGCCATGACTTCGATCAGGTCATCAGACAGATCCTTCGGATGAGATGTCATGAAACGGATCCGTTCCAGACCATCGATCTGTTCAATCTCTCTCAAAAGTTCTGCAAATGTCATAGGTTGCTCCAGATTCTTACCATACGAGTTTACATTCTGTCCCAGCAGCATGACTTCCACAACCCCATCTTTGACCAGGGCTTCAATCTCCCGTACAATATCCTTTGCTTCACGGCTGCGTTCCCGGCCACGTACATATGGTACAATACAGTAGCTGCAGAAATTATTGCAGCCGAACATAATGTTGACTCCGGACTTGAAGGCATATTTTCGTTCATTTGGAAGATCTTCCACGATCTGATCCGTATCTTTCCAGATATCGATGATCATCCGGTCTGACTCCAGTGTCATGGCCAGAAGTTCAGCAAATTTGAAAATGTTATGGGTTCCAAAGATGAGATCCACAAAACGATAGCTCTTCTGCAACTTCTCTACAACCGTTGCTTCCTGCATCATACATCCACACAGGGCGATCTTCATATGCGGGTTCTTTTTCTTATATCCATGCAGCACGCCCAGACGTCCATAGACACGTAAGTTTGCATTTTCACGGACAGTACAGGTGTTGTAGATAACAAAATCTGCATCCTCACTCTCGGTCTCTACGTATCCGGCTTCCCTTAAAATACCGGATAATTTCTCCGAATCACGGGCATTCATCTGACACCCGAAGGTGGTTATATTAGCAGTCAGGGGACGCCCCAGCTTCTCAGACTGTGCTTTTACATATTCCTGTACTTTCTTTATAAAATAATACTGTCTTTCCGGTTCTGTTGTCGGAGCCGGTCTGTTCAAATCTATCATTTCCATCTCCTTGTTATCTCATGCATTTTGTCATTATCTTTAACTATACTCAAAGGAGAAGTCTCTTGTCAATAGGTCCTGCCAAATAACCTCTTGCCTTTTCTGCCAGTTTCGATATAATTAAAAATAGTATGCCAATAACAATTTTGCAGTAAGACGGAGAGACACATATGATTTTAGCATGTCAGAATATACACAAAGCATTTGGAGAAAAGGTCATCTTAAAGGATGCATCTTTTCATATAGAAGAACGGGAAAAAGCCGCTATTGTAGGAATCAATGGCGCTGGTAAATCCACCCTCCTGAAGATCATCATGGGGGAACTGGCAGCTGATGACGGCCAGGTCATCATCACCAAAGGAAAGACCATCGGCTGTCTGGCACAGCATCAGGAAATGGAAAGTAACGGAACCATTTTCCAGGAGCTTGTGACAGTCAAGCAGGATGTACTGGATCTGGAAGCACGGATCCGAAGCCTGGAGCTGTCCATGAAGCATGCAGAAGGTGCTGAACTTCAGGAACTGATGGATAACTATGCCAGACTCAATCATGATTTTGAGCAGAAAAACGGCTATGCCTGGAAAAGTGAGATCACCGGAGTCTTAAAGGGGCTTGGATTTTCTGAAGAAGATTTTGAAAAACATGTAAATACTCTGTCCGGAGGCCAGAAGACCCGCGTATCTTTAGGAAAGCTTCTTCTCTCCCGCCCGGATATTATTATGCTTGATGAGCCTACCAACCATCTGGATATGGATTCTATCGCATGGCTGGAGACATTTCTTATGAATTATCAGGGAGCAGTTATCATCGTATCCCATGACCGGTATTTCCTGAACCGGGTCGTTACCAAGATCGTGGAGATCGACCAGGGAAATGTCACCACTTTTACCGGAAACTATACGGCTTATGCTCAGAAAAAAGCTATGCTCAGAGAAGCACAGATGCAGGCCTATCTGAATCAGCAGCGTGAGATCAAACACCAGGAGGAAGTCATTGCAAAGCTGAAGTCCTTCAATCGTGAAAAATCCATCAAACGCGCCGAAAGCCGTGAGAAAATGCTGGATAAGATCGAAGTTCTGGAACGTCCTACTGAAGTGAAGGCCGATATGCATATTGAGCTGGAACCGCAGATCGTCAGCGGGGAAGATGTGCTGACTGTAGAAGGTCTGTCCAAAGCATTTCCGCCACAGACTCTGTTCAGTCATCTGGATTTTGAGATCAAACGCGGCGAACGCGTAGCTTTGATCGGTAATAACGGAACTGGAAAGACCACGATTCTTAAGATCATCAACGGTGTTGTTCCGGCTGATGCCGGTGAGATCCGGCTAGGCTCCCGTGTACGGATCGGTTATTACGATCAGGAGCACCATGTGTTACATATGGAAAAAACGGTATTTGAAGAGATTTCCGATGCTTACCCGACACTTACCAACACCAAGATCCGCAATGTACTGGCTGCTTTCCTGTTTACCGGTGATGATGTATTTAAGCGGATCAGCGACTTAAGCGGTGGGGAGCGCGGCCGTGTGTCCCTTGCCAAGCTGATGCTGTCAGAGGCCAACTTCCTGATCCTTGACGAGCCCACCAACCATCTGGATATTGTATCCAAAGAAGTACTGGAGCAGGCTCTCAACCGATACACAGGAACTGTATTTTTCGTATCCCATGACCGATACTTTATCAATACCGTTGCTACTCGTATTCTGGATCTGGCAGACGAGACACTGACTAATTATATTGGAAATTATGACTATTATCTGGAGAAAAAGGAGACTATGACCAACTTTACTTCTGCTCCTTCTTCTACTACAGTCTCAGTTGCTGAGGAATCCATGCAGTCAGAATCCAAATTAGATTGGAAACAGCAAAAAGAACAGCAGGCATTGCTCCGCAAACGACAGAATGATCTGAAAAAAGTAGAAAGCCGGATCGAAGAACTGGAGACCCGCGACAAAGAGATCGACGAACTCCTTGCCAAAGAAGAAGTCTTCACGAATGTGGCGGAAGTCACAAAACTCTCTAAGGAAAAAGATGCCATCCAGACCGAACTGGAAGGACTTTATGAAGAATGGGAGACCCTGTCTGAATAGACGGGGATCTCCCATTCTTCATTTCATTACAATTGGCAAAATATAATTCGATACAAAAGCACCAATCAGATAGATCCATGTAAAGATCATAAATGGTTTGTTAAGCCAGGTAATTGATATCCTTTTATGTTCCGGGAGTACGATCTCTCCTTCTTCCAGCCACAGCTGGTTCCTGGCAAAATCAGTCAGCAGAAATACCAGTCCTGCAATTCCGATCACAAAATCAATAATAACCACCACAACCATTGCCATGTCCGAAAAATTCTGGGCAAAAAGTGGCAATACACTTCCCACAAAATTCACCATCATATGAATACAGATTGTATAGCGAACATCCCTCGTTTTGCAATACAGATATCCCTGCGCGCATCCGAGAAAAAATGCATAGAACACCTGATTGAGATTCCCATGCATCACTGCAAATACAGTTGCAGACAGGAAGATTGCCGTCTTTTCACCATAAGGATACATCCGGTCGATCACGTATTTCCGAAATACCAGCTCTTCTACAATGGGAGCAAGCAATACCACCATGGTAATGACGGGAAACATATCACTGGTACTGACCAGATCTATCGTTGTGGTTGTCTCTGCACCAGTAAGCATCTCGATAACTGTACTCCAGAACAGCCCCAGCAAGTTTCCAAGAACCATCAGAAACTGCGCAATGCAGAACCACTTTAACAGGCTTCTGAAAGGCAGTTTCTTCTTCTCCGGTGAAAATGTACCGGGAGCAACCTTTCTTCTGATCAACAGGAAAAATACCGGAAATGCAAACAGATACGGGATCACAAGCCCGACCATATATAATCCCCAGTCACTCTCCAGCCATGTTCCACCAAAGATTCCAGCCAGAAAACTCGCCAGAAATGCAACAGCAATGCTTACTGCAAAATAAAAGAACCAGGCTCTTCCAACTGCAGCAAAATCTCTCTTTGCCTGTCTGGTGTATTCCATTGTTTCATCATATGTTTCCATATTCTTCTCCTACTTGTCCTGCTCATTCATCTCCAGCAGTCGATAGGTCAACAGCAGATACAATAATTGATCAGGCTCTTCCAGATCGATCTGCACCAGTTCTTTAATATGTGCCATCCGGTACAGGAAAGTACTTCGGTGAATGAACAGTTCTTTTGCTGCTTTGACAGCATTCATCTGGCAGGACAGATAGGTCTTCAGCGTCTGGTAATACTCTGTCTTATGCTCTACATCATATTTTTTCAAGGTCAGTACTGCATGACTGCATACAATATCAGACTCCAGACGTTCGGTACATTTTCCAAGCAGATAGTCAAGAGCGATATCCTCAAAACGATTGACCCACCGGAGCGGGTGCAGCCGTAGTCCTTCTTCCAGTGCGATCTTCGACTGAAGATAATAAGATTTCAAACGATTCAGCCCCATAAACATATAGCTGATACCCGCTTTCAGATAACTGTCCTGTAAGAAGTCATTGGCAGCCGCCAGAGCCTCTTCCATGGATCTTCCATAGTGGTTCAGGTTTACGTATACCACAATGTTTTCATCCAGCAAAAAGGCACAACTTCCCTTCATCAATCCTTCCAGACGATTACAGATAAAACGCACAACGGTCAGATTCTGCCGATCCACCATGGACACATGGATGTTCATACAGAAATACTGATGGGTTTCTTCCCATCGAAACTTGGCAAATCTTGGAGTCAGTGAATTGTCATTCTTGATCTCACCGGTCAGAATATTGGAAAGCAGACGATCCAGTGTGTAACTCAGATCCGACTGAAGAACAGTATATTTTTCCAGCATCTGCTGAATATATTTTGAAAGATGAACGAGTAAATACTCATCATAATGCCGGAATTTTCTGGATGACTCAGCCAGAATCACCCGATAGGCATTATGGTTCTTATCATAGATTTCCACAAACAGATTGTTTTTCTGTGTCTGTGGATCTTCGTACTTCTGCACTTCACCAGAAGGTGATGATATCTCAGATTTTACTGCTGCCAGGATCTGATTATGCTGAAGAATGTCCTGAAATTCTGGCATAGTATCCATCATGGTGCTGTAATCAATGATGAATCCTGCTGAGGTACAAACCAGGATCGGATTATGAAAAATACGATAGGAGCTATCAAGAAGTGTTCGCATGGTCCGCTCAGAGAGCGCCATACGCTGCATACGCTCATCCCACGCATCATAGGTATCAAACACACGCTGTACAATATTAAAAAGCATCTCAGCTGAATTTTCAGATGGAAAAAAGCATACGCCAAAAAGGCGCTTACTCAAAGAAACAAATCGTTCTCCTACAACAAGCACCAGGTTATCTCCATGCTCCAGAAGATCTGTTTCACCGATATCTGTTTCATGGACAATATAAACTTTATTCTTCCGGAATTCTGTTCCGCTTTGATAAAAAAGCGGACGTTTCAGGTTCATTTCTCCTGAAAGCTCTCCAAAAGAGCAATCAGGATAATTCTGGCGGAGCCTGTCCGCCAGAATCTGCATACTGATACGCATAAACTATGCGAATTTTCTCATGGCTGCTTCAACTACATGGCCAACCAGAACAGAAGTAGTCACGCTTCCTACTCCGCCCGGAACCGGAGTGATAGCCTCAACGATCGGCTCTACCTCGTCAAATACAGCATCACCTGCGATGGCTCCCTTGCCGCCTTTTTTATTGATCTTTTCCGGATCCCAGTTGATGGATACGTCGATCACTACCTGACCCGGACGAACATATTCTTTTGTCAGACTGTTCAGGACACCTGCACAGGAGATCAGGATATCTGCTTCTCTTGCGATTGCCGGAACATCAACAGTCTTGGTATGGCATACGGTTACCGTTGCATTTTTGCCCATCAGCATCATAGCTGCCGGTTTTCCTACTACAAGGCTTCTTCCGATGACAACAGCATTCTTACCTTTGCAGTCGATTCCGTAGTAATCCAGGATCTCCATGCATGCCTGAGGAGTACACGGCGGGAATCCCAGCGGTTTTCCTTCAAATACACCTGCCAGAGAAAGATGTGTCATACAGTCAACATCTTTTGCCGGATCCAGTGCATTCTCGATCTCAGACTGAACTGCTTTCAGATGAGCCGGAAGCGGACGGAACATCAGAACACCGTGAATAGAATCATCTTTGTTTACTTTATCAATCACTTCCAGAAGTTCTTCTTTGGATACATCTTCCGGAAGAAGGATTTTCTCAACTTCAACACCAAGGGTATCACATCTCTTAGTTGCACCTGTCTCATAAGAGATATCATCCGGTCTCTCGCCAACTCTGATGATGCCAAGCTTCGGAGAAACTCCTTTTTCTTTTAACTGTGCAACCTGTCCGATGATTTTTTCATTCAGAGCTGCGGTTACTTCTTTTCCTAATAACTGTTTTGCCATGATTATTATTCTCCCACTTTTTTGTTATCTGAGGCGTGCATTCACTGCCGCAAAAATCTCATCTGCTTTTTTGCTGTAATCAGCGATCATTTTATCTGCTTTCTCATTCAGAGAAGCTGCATACTCTTTATCTGCCATAGATTTAGTATTGATGAATACATTCAGGGAAGCTCCCAGAAGTGCTGCCTTACAGAAGGTCACACCAACACCTGCATCAGAGATAGCCAGAGCAGATCCTTTTGCCGCAAATTCCTCAATCACATCGATTGCTTCACAGCATTTTTCCATGATCTCCATGGGAACTGCACATGCATCTTTCAGTACGATTGCCATGACACGTGCTTTCTCAGCTTTCTCTTCCTCAGTCTCGCGAGGCATTCCGTAAGCTTTTGCCAGCGGCTCAAACGCTTCTGCATCAGCCTCTACCAGACGAAGAAAATCTGCCTGCAGAGCGGTTGCTTTTTCTTTGAGCGCAATGATATCAGCCTCAACATCTGCATATTTTTTCTTGCCGACTGTCAGGCTTCCAACCATGTTGCCAAGAGCCATACCAATGGCTCCTACCAGTGCAGATGCACCACCGCCACCCGGAACCGGAGCTTTGGACGCAAGTACATCTACAAATTCTTCACAGCTGCTTTTTGTAAATCCCATATAAGTCCTCCTTATTCTGAACATGGCAGATGGCAGGGGACACCTGTTCCCTGCCTGCCATGAAATGTTTTTATTCGGAATTGTATAAGTCCTATTTGTTTTTAGAACAGACCAGTAATCTTTCCGTTCTCATCTACATCAATCTTCTCAGCAGCCGGAACCTTCGGAAGACCTGGCATGGTCATGATCTCACCGGTCAGAGCTACGATAAATCCTGCACCTGCGGAAACCTTCAGATTACGAACGGTTACTTCAAAGTCTGTCGGTGCACCAAGTTTTGTCTGATCATCTGTCAGGCTGTACTGGGTCTTAGCTACACAGATCGGACAATTAGCAAATCCAAGTGCAGTCAGCTCTTTTGCCTGTTTCTGTGCATTTGCAGTCAGAACAACTTTCTTACCACCGTAGATCTTGGTAACGATTGCGTTCAGTTTTTCCTCAATTGTAGTTCCTTCCAGCTCATAAGAATATGTGAAATCATTCGGCTGCTCGCAGAGACGAACAACTTCCTCAGCCAGCTTCACGCCGCCTTCTCCACCTTTTGCCCATACCTCGGACAGAACCACATTAACTCCAAGCTCTTTACATTTCTCCTCAACCAGCTTCAGCTCTGCTTCCGTATCGGTCGGGAATGCATTGATAGCAACTACACACGGCAGTTTGTATACATTCGTAATATTACTTACATGTTTCAGCAGGTTCGGAAGACCTTTCTCCAGTGCTTCCAGATTCTCATTATTCAGATCTGCCTTCGGAACACCACCATTGTATTTCAGAGCACGAACAGTTGCTACGATAACAACAGCGTTCGGTTTCAGTCCTGCCATACGGCACTTGATATCAAGGAATTTCTCAGCACCCAGATCTGCACCGAATCCAGCCTCGGTAATGGTGTAATCTGCAAGCTTCAAACACATCTTGGTAGCAGTTACAGAGTTACATCCATGAGCGATGTTAGCGAACGGTCCACCATGAACGATAGCCGGAGTTCCTTCCAGAGTCTGAACCAGGTTCGGTTTCAGAGCATCTTTCAGAAGTGCTGCCATAGCACCTTCAGCATGCAGGTCACCAGCGGTTACCGGTTTCTGCTCAGCTACTTTACCATATGTATAACCAATGATGATTCTTGCAAGTCTCTTCTTAAGGTCTGCAATATCACTTGCCAGACACAGAACTGCCATGATCTCAGATGCAACAGTGATATCATATCCGTCCTCTCTAGGCATTCCATTGGTCTTTCCGCCAAGTCCGTCTACTACATTACGAAGCTGACGGTCATTCATATCCACACATCTTCTCCAAGTGATCTTTCTCGGGTCGATGTTCAGTGCATTTCCCTGGAAGATATGGTTGTCGATCATTGCTGCCAGCAAGTTGTTAGCTGCACCAATCGCATGGAAGTCACCGGTGAAATGAAGGTTGATATCCTCCATCGGAACAACCTGTGCGTATCCGCCGCCTGCTGCTCCACCTTTTACTCCGAATACCGGTCCTAAGGACGGCTCACGGAGAGCAACCATAACCTTCTTACCGATCTTGCTCATACCATCTGCCAGACCTACGGATGTGGTGGTCTTTCCTTCTCCTGCCGGAGTCGGGTTAATAGCAGTTACAAGAATCAGTTTTCCGTTCTCACCCGGAACTTCTTTTAATAAATTGTAGTCGATTTTTGCTTTGTACTTACCGTACTGCTCCAGATATTTGTCATCAATACCTGCTTTTGCAGCAATCTCGGTAATTGGTCTTGCTTCGCACTCCTGTGCAATTTCAATGTCAGTTTTGAATCCCATAAAAGAAAATCTCCTTTCTTTAATGAACACAGTGAATATTTCTTGTGTTCTTACGCCCTTGCGTTTTTGTGATGTTTTTAACAAAGGGATTTATCTCTTTCCCCCTTGCACTGGTCAAATTATATTACTTTGATAATTTTTTGACATCATACAGTTTGTACTATACACAGAGCATTTTCACAGTTGTGATTGAGAGGTCTCCAGCAACTACCATATCTTCTGCATGGAATCCAAACTGGAAATTATCACTGTACAGGATCTGAGCAGAAGGTGGAAATTCCTCGTCTCCTTCCCAGAAAATAAATCTCATACGATATCCATTGACCAGCTCAAATTCGTAGGCCACATCTCCCATATCAATCTTCTCACAGCCCGGGATTTTTTCCATTGCTTCTGAAAAAGCCTTCAGTTTATAGCCAAATCCGTAAGTAAGACGCTTGATACAGCGACCAGTAAACGGCTGAATATACAATTCTCCGTAAGTGGGTACTTCCCTGAAAGTCATGAATTTTCCGCTGGAGGCAATGTACTGCCCTTCCAGCAGATAACGCATGATAAATGTCTGTGCAGGAAGACTGGTCATAAGAAGATCTTTTTCCATATCCTCCTGCGGTTTGTCTAATACAGTCACATGGAAGTCCGGATATTCCACTTCATACAGATGTCCAAGGAAGCGAAGCTGAAACTTTTTTGCATTTTCATCATACAGAATGTTCAATCTTTGTGCTGCCTCTTTGGGATCTAATGTATGAAATTTGTCTAAGTAATGCTCAAAAGGGACTTCTTCTTTGTGATTTTCGATTTCCAACTATATTTCCTCCTGTTTTACGCTTGGGAACAGCGCTGTATTTGTATGAGGAATAAAGCATGCAGCCACAAATTCATCCATATAGCTTGGATCTGTACTAAGTTCCATGTATGTAATGTTATGAGCAAGCTCATGCACTTTATGCTCAGCTTCTACCGAAAGCGTCATATTATATGCGCCTGTGAGAGAAGAGTTACCAATGTAATGGAACTTATCGATCTCCACATCCGGGAACATACCGATGGTCACTGCATTTTTCATGTTAATACCGCTTCCAATACCACCTGCTACATATACGTTTTCGATCATGGACACATCAAAATCCAGAGACCGGAGCATCGTACAGATAGCTGAGAAAATGGCACCCTTCGCACGGATAAAATTGTCGATATCGACTTCATTGATCTCTACATCCTTATGTCCTGCTGCTTCTTCCTTAAATGCCAGTACATAACTTCCGATTCCATAGTGATCATGACGGACACGGTCTCCTTCACGGATGAATTTACCTTTCGGACTGATGATTCCACAGCGGAACAATTCCGCAATCACGTCAATGATACCAGAACCGCAAAGGCCTACTGGCTTCTGGCCTTCGTTTCCAACAATATGCAGGGTTGGTTCCATGGTCTTCGCATCAATAGAACAAGCCTCGATAGCTCCATCCGTTGCACGCATACCACAGCTGATATCTCCTCCCTCAAATGCCGGTCCGGCTGAGCATGCACAGCTCATCATAAAATCAGAATTTCCAAATACGATCTCCCCATTGGTACCAAGGTCAATGAACAGATTAAACTCCGGTTTGTTCCAGATCATGCTGACCAGAGTACCGGCTGTAATATCTCCTCCTACATAGCTTCCGATATTCGGAGAAATGATAACCTTTGCATTGGGATGCACATCCAGGTGCAGGTCGTAGGCACTGACATCTTCTGTCTCGAAGAAATCCGGAATATAAGGTTCCATACGGAGCGGATCCGCATTGACTCCAAGAAGTAGATGATTCATAGTCGTATTGGACGCAATGCACATATGATAAATCTGGCTTCCTTTGATACCTGCCGCACGGCACATATTATGAAGCATGGGATTCAATGTCTCATCAATGATCGCTTTCTGAAGTTTCGCTTCTCCACCCGGTTTCCGGGATTCAATAATACGATTGATAACATCTGCACCATAACGGATCTGACCATTTCCGGCAGATGCCTTGGCAAGGATTGTCCCATCTCTCAGATCCAGAATAACTCCTGATACGGTAGTGGTACCAATATCAATAGCCGCTCCACAGATTCTCTGCTCTGTTACAGGTACCACGTCATAAACCAGTACACTGTGATGAAGTTTCTTCAGAACTACATTCACATGGAAATCATTGTCCCGCAGTGCATCCGGCAGCTTTTTCAATACCTGATAAGTTAATTTTACATTCTCTATTCCGGTTGCTGCCTCAATTGCCCAGGACAACCGCTCATTATCTGGCATGGTATCATCCAATGACGGAGCTGTCATCTGAAGTTCCACAACCGTAAATTCATTTTCAAAAGTAATTCCTGCATCTGCCACATCCTGCTTTGCACGGTCAAAGATGGCGACTTCTTCCGGTGAGCTAAGATCTGCCACTTTCATGCGGCTCTTATATGCAGACGCAATATCGGGTACAAGTACCGTCACATCGCCGGTTACCTTACTACAACAGGAAAGCCTCCATCCTGCAGCATAATCTTCATCTGTAATATGTCTTGTCTGTTCACTCTCTAATTCGCCACTGATATATCTGACTCTGCACTTACCGCAGGATCCGTTGCCTGAACAAGGTGCATCAATGGCTACATTTGCTTTACGCGCTACCTCCAACAGATTCTCTCCGGCTGTCACATCAACGATGGTCGAAGTGCCATCTTCATACTGAAATGTTACTTTTGGCATAATATTATTTCTCCATATTTTCTAAAAAAGCCCTGCAGGCCAAATGCAGGTCTGCGGGGCCTTTTGTTCAGGTTATTGGGCTCTAAAAATGCTGCGCATTTTTATCGCTAAGAAATCAGTCTTCCTTCGGAAGCCTCACCGTCTGTGCAAAAGCACATCCGGTAAATCCGCCATGCGGATTTGATTCCTTACATCATAGGATCCATACCTAAAGCCGGATGTCCTTTTTCAGTCAGGAATGCCAGCAATGTCTCCGGATCCGTTGCGATAGTCTCATCTCCGACCATATCGCAGAAATTGTCGATTCCGTACAGTTCTTTTGCAGTCTTATTCAGACGCTCGCTTACCTGATCCTTCAGATCCTTCGGCATCCATACGATACGCTCGATACCGCCCTCAGCCTTCATGAACTTCTTGGAAGAGATAAAGTGTTTACCATGTCCCATGAATCCAGGTGTCTGGACTCCACCACCAGTCATGCTCGCCAGATCCGGGAAGGTCATTCCCAGCGGAGTCATGCCTGCATACTCACGGTTTGCAATAATGACACCATTAGAGAACGGCTCAATACCGCAGATACATTCAAAGCATCCGCAGGAAGTCATCGGATCTTCCATAATAGAATACAGAGTAACATGCTCCAGAGCACCCTGGGAGAATTTAGCAACTGCTTCATCTACATCCTCATAACGTCCTAATCTCTCGTCAATCACACGCTCTTTGGTGATTACCTGACACGGTCCCTCCGGATCCAGCTGATTAGTAGCTTTTGCATCCAGCCATGATACAGCACCACAAAGTCCAAGTCTCTCAGGTGTTACCACACATACATGGCTTGGAGAGAATGCCTGGCACATAATACAACTATAATATACCGGTACAGACTCGTCAGTCAAAGACTCAAGTCTCTCATCACGACGGTCGTAAGTCGGAATTGCCAGCTCATGACGAAGTCTGGTACACTCAACACCATCTGTGATGATCGTTACAGAGCATTTATCAACAACTGCGTCGAACTCATTCATAATGTTACAGTACAGTACTTCTGCCAGATCTTTTGCACGGAAACCGGCCTCGAAGGTAGCTTTGCTGATACGGATACGGATCATGTCACGCTGTCCGGTATGCATCACACCTTCAATGCAGTTAAGATAACTGTGGAATTTACGCTCAAATACTGGTTCAAAGTCGGACTGCATATTCTTTCCTGCTACATTTACAATGTATGCGATCTGCTGTTTGCTTCCAACTTCCATCTGATCAAAGTCCGGTCCGATCAGCTTGAACTCATGATCTTCTACTTCAGAGGCCTCTTTGGTACATACCAACTCGAAACAGTCTACTCTGGATCCATCGAACTCTACCTGCATATCACCACGACGGATAATCTCACCTTCATAAGTGGAGGAAAATGCAACCGGAATCGGGATTTCTGTTACTTTGATCTTAATGTTGCGAAGTTCAAGACTCTTCTTTACGGTCTCTTCATGGTTGAGAACTGACTCCAGTGCTCCCGGAACCTGCATATCGCCAAGATCAATATCAGCAACAACAGGGAATCCCAGTGCAATCGCACCTGCGCCTGCAGACACAGTCACCGCATCCAAAGCTCCGAAGGTATTGACAAATGCCGGCACACGCTCTTTTGTATAGGCAAGCAGTCCAGGTAGATCTCCAGGTTTGATATTACCAAAGATCAAAGCCGCACGAATAGCAACCGTTACAACATGGATCACAGAAGTCACATCATGTCCCAGCGGAACCAGACGATAGTCAAGACCGATCTTAACACCAGCCTCTGCACACTGTTCAATCACATCACCTACCAGGAATGTCATAATACCTTTGTTCTGGTAATCTTTTACAATTTTTGCCACATCAGCGCCATTATCAGCTTTACCAAGAACAACCGCCACACCAGGAATATCACCTGTTACCAGCGGCACACCCAGAGAACGAATAACCGGATCCGGAACAAAACCGATTCCGCTGTCCTCTGCATATGGATTCTCGTTATCCACATATTTCAGAGCTTCCAGAATCTCAGCACCAACTGCAGTTGCAAGTCCTGCATTCAGGGCATCTCCCAGTTCCTCTTTATTGGTAATCAGGCTTTTTAATACTCCTACACAGGCAGGAAGATCGCCAAGACGACTAACCTTTACACCGGTTGCTGCATAGATGGTCGGAAGAAAATATGCCGTATCTCCAAAAGATACTTTCTTATCCTCACCATATTTTGCGATTGCATCGTTGACTGCACCTTCTGTCAGTCCAGCGACTGCGTTTGATCCACTGTAAATCAGATCTGTTAAAGCACTCATTTGTCATGCCTCCCATAAAATTTTTCCTGTCCTGAAGTCATTAAACTAGGGCAGACATTGTAAATAGCTAATATAAAAACATAGAGGCACAAAAAATTGTGCCTCCTGCCTTCTCAGAATTAGATCTCCAGATAGGAGTCTGCATACAGATTATTATTTTTGATGATATCACAGGATTTGATGGTCTCCATCAGTCTGAGATCGTTCGGGTTAACGATTGCAGAAGTCAGACCGTTCATCATAGCCATAGCTACCATAGCAGAGTCCATGATCGGACGGATATGTTTCGGCATACCGTTGGAGTTATTGGACAGACCACCGGTGGATTTCATACCCATATCAGAAATCATCTTAATGAACTCGAGAACCTGCATCTGTTTGTCCTGCATTCCTTTGATAACCAGGAACAGCGGATCGAACCACATATCCTCAGCAACATCCATACCATGCTCCATACCACGCTCCATCAGAGTCTGCATGTACATCATACGCTCGTCATTGTCTTTAGCGATTCCTTCGCCGTTGCAAAGAGCGATAACGATTGCGTCATTTGCTGCTGCAAGATCAACATACGCAATTCTTCCGGAAGCATCTGCAGAGTTAACGATCGGTTTTCCTTTTGCACGATTGTAAACGGAAATACCAGCCTCGATAGCTGCTACATTGGAAGTATCCAGTGCCAGCGGTACATTGTCGAAGTTGCTCTGAAGAAGCTCAACAGCCCATTTCATAAGCTCCGGTCCATCATTCTCTGCAGGTCCGATGTTTACATCAAGATAGGTAGCGCCTGCATCCAGCTGCTGTTTTGCGCGTTTCAGGATCGGCTCCGGATCTCTCTCTGTAAATGCTTTGTTTACAGCCGGTGCTGTGGTGGAAAGTCTCTCACCAATGGTAACAAATTTTGCCATAGTTTTGTTCTCCTTTTTAATTCGTCAGATACCTGTCCCAAAGGAAATGTCCTAACTGGGCAGGTACTGCGATGATTTTCAATTAGATTTCGCCGTTAGCTTTCAGATCTTTCAGGAATTTAACAAGCTGTACAGCCTCGTTCGGAGCAACGATTACTTCCCAGCCCGGAAGTTTTGCTTCGATGTCGCCTTTCAGTACAGCAACTTTTCCAGGAATGATCAGCTTTCTGCATTTGATCTTCGGCTCTACGGTCTCCTGAATGAACTTGGATACAGATGTGGAAGAAAGTTTTCCTGCTGCCCAAGCAGTCAGTACGGAAAGTCCACCTGCATCGTTGATGATCAGGTTGCACGGAATACCGGAACGCTCCAGCTCACCAGATACTACGAAATATGTAAGAGCAAAGTCTACAGTAGTCAGACATACGGAATTCTCATCTCCGCCATTCAGTGCATAGATGCCCGGCTCAACCTTCATCGGCTTCTGCGGATCGGTAAATACGTTCTGTCTCAGTCCATACAGCGGAAGAGCTCTTGCGTAGTTCATGGTATCCATAACAACGATGGAACCATATTTCAGAACGAATACAGATGCCAGAGAAATCTGCATCGGCTCATCGTTCGGAGCGATCTTGCACAGATTAACGATAGACGGATATCCGAAGGTTCTGTCCGGATTCTTAGCCAGGCAGGCACGTCTGACCTGAACAGTTGTTGAGAAGGTCTCTTTGATCGTAGCTCCTGTAGTATTCAGAACGAGGTCTTTATAACCAAGTTTCTCAATAGCTGCGGTAGTATCATACAATTCGTTGATATCAGCGCCAGATACACCAAGTACAACACCTGCTGCTTTAGCAACCTCAACCATTGCCTCGTAGTTGGAAGCATTTGCTCCATCCAGGATCGGTTTTTCAGCCTTACATACTTCCAGAGCAGCTTTTGCAGCTTCTACATCAGTACAGGAAAGGATGATGGTTTTGCCGATACCAGTTACTTTCTTAACAGCCTCAACATATGCAGCAACATCTCCTGTATACTCTACATATACCATCTCAGCATGCATTCTCTCACCGATACGCTCATAATCAACTTTATTGGACTCAGCCAGAGCAGCGTCGATATCCATATCCGGAGACAGTTTTACTGCAAATCTTGTTTTGCTTACGAAAGTTTTCTCATGTCTTGCAAGAACAGTCTCTCCTCCGAGGGTGTACTCTGCGTCGCCAGTACCAACTTTGATGGATTTCATTGGCGGAGCAGTTGCCTCAGACAGAGTTGCAAGTGCATCTGCAGACATATGCGGACATTTGCTGAGTTCTACAGCACCCTGCGCTACTTTCATGGCAAATGCCATACAGGTCGGGCTTCCGCACTCCTTACAGTTAGTTTTCGGTGTTAATTTAAAGATGTCTAATCCTTTTAAAGCCATTGTATTTTCCTCCTCCCTCTTACATCATTTCTTTGATCAACTTAGAGATCGTTGCAACAGAAGTCGGATGTTTCAGAATGACTGCGTTAGAACCACAGGCAAGTACAGATGCAGCGGTAGATACTTCCATACCAATACCACGTTCTTCCTGATTTCCCCACTCCGGCATATCATCTTCAGAAGCCATAGCCTCTTTTACATTCCATGCCTCATCAGCTACCGGTGTGATGATCGGCATCTGAAGCTGTGCATCAGCCTGTCCAAGTGCTGCTGCTTTTACACGATCCATAGTAGATACTACATACTCGAAACCATATCCGACTGCTGCAGTACCAACGTTCATAACGATGTTGCTCGGTGCGACACCAAGCTGAGAGAGTAATACATTAAGCTGTTTTGCAAGGTTGATATCTACTGCAGACTCAGCTCCAACCTTCTGGTTGTATGCAAGACCTGCTGCAGCTCCGATACCTTTGTAATCCTCTTCCTTAGCGGACAGGATGATCACATTTTTACCCTGAGCAACTTCAGCGGCTTTGGATAAAAGCTCACCGTCTTTTGCCACATTTTTACATCCAGCGATAACAAGCGGTACGTCGATGGCGTCAACAACCTCTTTGACTGCTTTCATGCACTCTTCTGTGGTCTTGTCTGCGCCGTTGGGGTCTGCGCCCTCAAGCTTCAGGCATACGAAATCTGCACCCGGCATCTCGGCTGCTTTTTTAGCGATCTCGCCGATAGTGGTACATCCTTCATAGTATGCTTTTACACCTGCCGGCTCGTTCTCCAGACCAAGGTCAGAGATCATAACGCCGATCTTCGGTGCGTTTTCGATCGGAGCGTCAAATGTATATAACGGTAATACATTCTCGCCACCGATTTTCACTGCTTTATCGCCACAGCCGAACTCAACTGTATTGATGGAAGCGTTGAATTTTCCTGATTTTCCATTGAATGGCATTGGTACATTTCCTCCTTAAAAACATTTCGTCAAAATTATAACATAAAAATCTGAATTGTAAAAGACTTTCATGCATTCCAAAAGGGCAACCCTGTGTGGGTACAGGGTTCCCCTTTGAACTCAGGCTCAAGAATCGCATCTGTGCTTCGCACATCTGCCACAGCTTACGCTGTGTACGGATTCATTAGATAGGCTCTAAAAATACTTCGCATTTTTATCGCTAAGGAACCCGTCTTCCTGACGGAAGCCTCACCGTCTGTGCAAAACACATCCAGCAAATCCGCTATGCGGATTTGGTTCCTTACATCATCGGATCCATTCCAAGTGCCGGATGTCCTTTTTCAGTAAGGAATTCCAGCAGTGTCTCCGGATCAGTTGCGATAGTCTCATCACCAACCATATCGCAGAAGTTGTCGATACCATACAGCTCTTTTGCTGTCTCGTTCAATCTTTCTGCAACCTGCTCCTTCAGATCCTTCGGCATCCATACGATACGCTCGATACCGCCCTCAGCCTTCATGAACTTCTTGGAAGAGATAAAGTGTTTTCCATGTCCCATGAATCCAGGAGTCTGAACTCCACCACCGGTCATACTTGCCAGATCCGGGAAGGTCATTCCAAGTGGAGTCATGCCAGCATACTCACGGTTTGCGATGATAACACCGTTAGAGAACGGCTCAATACCACAGATACACTCGAAGCATCCGCAGGATGTCATCGGGTCTTCCATGATGGAGTACAGGGTTACATGCTCAAGAGCACCCTGGGATAATTTAGCAACTGCTTCATCAACGTCCTCGTAACGTCCAAGGTTCTCATCAATAACACGCTCTTTGGTGATTACCTGACACGGTCCCTGAGGATCCAGCTGATGGGTAGCTTTTGCATCCAGCCATGATACAGCACCGCAAAGACCAAGTCTCTCAGGTGTTACTACACATACATGGCTTGGGGAGAATGCCTGGCACATAATACAGCTATAATATACCGGAACGGACTCATCAGTCAGAGAAGTAAGTCTCTCATCACGACGATCATATGCCGGAACAGCCAGCTCATGACGAAGCTTGGTACACTCTTCAGCATCAGTTACAATAGTAATTGCACATTTATCAACAACTGCGTCAAACTCATTTTTAATATTTGCATACAGAACTTCTGCAAGATCCTTTGCTCTGAAGCCTGCATCGAATGTATTTTTGCTGATACGAATACGGATCATATCACGCTGACCGGTATGCATAACACCTTCGATACAGTTAATGTAGCTGTGGAATTTACGCTCAAATACCGGCTCGAAGTCGGACTGCATATTCTTTCCTGCTACATCTACGATGTAAGCAATCTGCTGTTTGCTTCCAACTTCCATCTGGTCGAAATCCGGTCCCACAAGAGTAAACTTGTGATCCTCAACTTCGCTTGCATCCTTAGTACATACAAGCTCGAAACAGTCTTTTCTGGAACCATCGAACTCAACCTGCATATCTCCACGACGGATGATCTCGCCCTCAAATGCAGATGCAAAGGATACCGGAATATCAATCTTAGTGATCTTAATCTTGATGTCACGTGCTTCAAGAGAAGTAGCATTAAATTTGGATACATCCTCCTGAACGATCAGGCTCTTCGGTACACGGAAGATGTTCTCGGTCTCGTTGGTAATAACCGGGAAACCAAGTGCGATTGCGCCTGCACCGCAAGCTACAATTACGTCATCCAGCGGTTTGAATGCGTTTACGAATGCCGGTACACGCTCGAAGGTGTATTTCATCAGTGAGCCTGCATCACCAGGTGTTACGTTACCGAAGATCAGTGCTGCACGAAGTGCAACAGATACAACGTGAATAACTGCTGTTACATCCTTACCCAGCGGTACGATACGTACAGCGTTGCCCATCTTCAGGCCTGCCTCTACACACTGATCGATCACTCCGCCTACCAGCGTAACCAGGATACCCTGTGCCTGATAGCTCTTAACCAGCTCAACTGCTTCTTCTTTGCTCGGAGCACTTCCAAGGATAACTGCAACGCCCGGGATATCTCCGGTTACCAGCGGCACACCCAGCTCACGGATGATAGCATCTGCAAGATGTCCGTAACACGGCTCACTGTACGGTTCTGCACCGTTGATATATTTCAGAACTTCGATAAACTCTGCACACAGAGCTGTTGCAACACCGCTCATGAATGCATCATTCAGTCTTTTTTCTCTGGTCATAAGAGTTTTTACAACTCCAAGAGCCTCTTTTAATTCTCCAAGATTGGTAACTTTTGTACCAGTTACGGCATAGTAGCAGGGAAGGCTGTAAGCAGTGTTCGGGAAAGCTACTGCCTGATCTGCTCCGTACTGAGCAATTGCTCCATCGATGGCAGCCTCAGTCAGTCCATAGACTGCATCGTTGCCGCCGAATACTCTATCAAATAATGTCACGGTATTATACCTCCAAATTTTAATTCGATTGATCGAGGATTTCCTTGATCTTTCGGATCTCCTCCTTTGCAGACTCGCTGACGTCATATGGTGACTTGCCCTGGCGGTCTGCGTCTATCACTTCCGGGTTGTAATGGATAAATCCAAGTAAATCTTCCGCCGGAATCTTCGAGCGGACAAATTCTTCATCCTCTGTGCCACGAACTTTGTTTGCGACTACGCGAACCTTCTTCACACCCAGGTCCTCAGCCAGTCGCTTGACATTCTTATATGTCTGCACGCTTCTGGCGCCTGGCTCGATCACGACAACAAACTGTTCCATGGATTCACATGTACCGCGGCCCAGATGCTCCAGACCAGCCTCCATGTCCATGATCACCACATCATTGCTGCGGAGGATCAGATGATTAATGATTCGTTTCAGCATTACATGTTCCGGGCAAACACATCCGCCGCCGCCGGTCTCAACCGTACCAAGCAGCAGAAGTTTCACACCATTATATACTTTACTATATGTATCAGGGATGTCGTCCACCTTTGGGTTCAGCTTATACATCTGATTATCCGGGCCCGCACCTGTCCGCTCTTCGATGAGTCTTCTCATCTTGGAGATCGGAGTGATCGAATCCAGAATCTCTTCCGGAAATCCAAGCGCCAGTCCCAGATTTGCATCTGGATCCACATCGGCTGCCAGAACTGTGCGTCCCTCCTCTGCATATAATCTTGCAAGGGTGGCTGCAAAGGTCGTCTTTCCGACTCCGCCCTTTCCGGTAATTGCTATTTTCACTTTCTATTCCCTCCGGTCATCAATTTACTTTTTTCATCCGGATTAGATTCCGATTGCGGTTCTCTTCTCTTCGATACGCTCGATCATCAGATCACACAGCTTATCGATATCGGTCTCAACAGTGTAAGCAGCCTCAACCCAATCACGAACGCCATTGGTCAGCCACTCGCCCATCTCGCTGGAACCAGATACATACGGATCAACACCAAGGAAGGTATCAATACCAGTAGCTACTACATAGTTTCCGATGGAAACTGCTTTCTCAGACATCCACTCAGGAGCACATCCTACAACCGGAAGCTGAGAAATCTTAAGGCCAGAGTCTTTTGCAAGCTCAGCTACAAGGATCATCATACGGCTGATATCTACGCAGGATCCCATATGAAGTACCGGCGGGATATCTGCCAGTTCACATACTCTCTTCAGACCTGCACCGCAGAGATCTTTTGCGGATTTATCCATCAGACCTGCTTTTGCAGCAGCCTGTGCAGAACATCCGGATGCTACGACTACGATATCGTTAGCGATCAGTTTCTTCATCATCTCGATATGTGCATAGTCCGGGCGGATCTTCGGATTGTTACATCCAACCATTGCAACTGCACCACGGATAACACCAGATGTTACACACTCAAGGAGCGGTTTGGTGGTTCCGGTTACATCTACCTGGCTGTTGGTAACACCGTCAAGCACTTTCACAAGTGCTTCCAGAGAATATCCAACAGTTGCTTTCTGCTTCATATCCGGGATATATACAAGATCCGGTTTACGATTCTTGAAGTTCTCACATGCAGTCATAACGATCTGTTTTGCTTTCTCTGCTGCGGTTCCTACATCAAAACGGATGTAATCGGAATCCGGCATCTGAGCGATCGGAGAAGTTGTGATGAACTTGGTATGGAAACATTTGCTCAGAGGTCCAAGTGCCGGGAAGATACACTGAACGTCTACTACGATAGCCTCACATGCTCCAGTCAGGACTACATTCTCCTGCTGCAGGAAGTTACCAGCCATCGGAATTCCACGACGCATTGCTACTTCGTTGGAAGTACAGCAGACACCAGATACGGTGATTCCCTTAGCGCCCATGCTCTTTGCATATGCGATCATCTCCGGATCATCTGCATATTCACAGACCATCTCAGACAGTGACGGATCATGTCCATGTACTACAATGTTTACATTCTCAGCATTCATAACGCCAAGGTTTGCTTCGGTGTCAATTGGCTTCGGAGTTCCGAACAGTACGTCAGAGAACTCAGTACCACACATGGAACCGCCCCATCCATCAGCAAGACCTGCTCTTAAGGACTGACGAACCAGTGCTTCCGGCTTTGATGAACATCCCATATGAGTCATATGTAAGGAAGTAGCAACTTCACGGTCAATTGCTCTCGGCTCGATCTCTGCGTCATGCCACAGCTTCTGGGTATGTTCCGGAGCTCTCTTCAGCCATCTCTGAACACCAAACGGTTTACCATATTCCATCAGAGCCAGCTCTGCCATCTCATGAGCCAGATCATAGATATCTTTTCCTTCTGTCTCTACGCCCCACTCTTTTGCGATGCGGATCAGTTTCTCAGGATCTTTTACTTTGTAAGCGCCATTCGGATCTGCTGCATACAGGGTATGACAGATCTCACGTCCATGATCAGAGTGAGTAGCTGCTCCACCGGCAGTAAATTTCAGATAGTTACGTCCTACGATACCATGAGCATCACATCCACAGATTCCTCTCGGAGCCTTCGGAGTAATACGACAAGGTCCCATTGCACAGATACGACAGCAGATACCCTGCTCTCCGAATTTACAATGCGGGGTCTGATTCTTTACACGAATCTGCCATGCGTCAGCACCGACTTTCGCGCCGGTCTCAAGCAGTCGGTTAGTCGCTGCTTCCATCTCTTCGACTGTTGTTAATTTAAAGTCTCCCATATAAATCTCCTTTTACGCGGTCAGGTCATCTCCTTTTTATAATTCCAGACCGTCCATGATTTTGTATAACGCCTGTCTGACAGGATTGTCTTCCGGAAGCTGTGTGGTCGGTGTTCCGGCACTGTCAAACTCATATACGCCTTCATCCTGGGGAACGACTCCCAGAAGTTCCAGGTTTTGTTTCTCAATTTCTTCCCGGACGCCATCGTTCAGTACTCCCTTAGGAGCACGGTTTACGATCAAACCGATCTTCTTCGGTTTTAATCCACATTCAGGAACCAAACGGGCGATACGTCCAACCGCCTGAATTCCCCTGCGTGAGCAATCGCTGACCAGAATCACCGTGTCAACGCCGGGAAGGATACCTCTGCTGATATGTTCCATTCCTGCTTCGTTGTCCACGACCACATAATTGTAATTCTGGGCACGTTTGGCAACCTGGGCAGATAACAGACCATTTACAAAACAATAACATCCTTTTCCCTGTGTATGTCCCATCACTAACAGGTCGTAATCATCTTCCTCCACCAGTGCGGAATCAAACTTAAATTCAGTATAGTCCTGTTTGGACATTCCTTTCGGAATCGGGCTTTCATTGGAAAGCTCTGCATTTGACAGCTCATCGCGGATATCTCCCAGTGTCATCTCCACTTCTACACCGAGGACTTCGTTCAAGTTGGAATTTGCGTCTGCATCCACTGCCAGGATCGGGCCTTTCTTCTGCTCGGCAAGACGCTGAATCATCATGCCGGTCAATGTAGTCTTTCCTACACCGCCTTTTCCGGCTACTGCAATTGTATATGGCATAACTGTCATCTCCTAAACTAGTTTACTTCTTGATAATTTGTTCGAAGGCTTATGTACCTTCTCTTTAAATTTTTTTATATGAGCGGATTACCACCTCCATATGGTAAATTTTATGTTCGCAGACAGAACCACATCATCCAGGCATGCTCAGGATCCAGATACTTGTCTGCACTAACAATCAGACTGTATCCACAGCCTGATTGTTGTAACCTTTCATGGAGTTTAATTGTCTGCACAGTTGATCTTTACAACCGAGTTTGCCAGGTCCACCATGGTAATGGCGCCTTCCACAGTGATCTCCATGCCCATAATATCTCTGATGCGGATGGTTGTTCCATCTACATCAATTCTGCTTGCATTTTTCAGCAGGATCGTTTCGTCCTCCTGCTTTTTACCATAAATTGTTGCAAGACACATTGGTTAATCCCTCCTCTACTGAACAAGAGAAAGTGCAATGGATAATCTCATATTACCCTTTTCGAAATCTTCAACACCCTTTTCAATCTGGGCTGCTGCATCATCCTTGCCCTGTTCGCGCAGGTGTTTGGCGATCTCTGCCAGTTCTCTTGCATGATGCTTATTGTGATCCAGCATATATGCCAGAACAGCGGTGTCTTCGTCTTTTGGCTGTGCTCCGTGATCATGACCGCATCCGCAGTGTGCATGTTCGTGATCATGTTCCCCCTCATGGGTATGTGCATGAGTATGAGTCACGCCATCATGTGTATGTTCATGGCTGTGCTCATGATCGTGACCGCCGCATCCGCATCCACAATGACTATGTTCTTCATTCGTTACGTGCATTCGACTTGCCTCCTTTTTTGTCAAATCCTATATCAAAATTTGCATTCTGTTAATTTTTTGACATTATTATAATGTATTATACCCCCCAGGGGGATTTTTAGCAAGCTATTTTCAATAAATTCAACAAATAAATCTATAGAAAATGCACTAAAAAGGAGCCGCCTGTTTTTTCAGGCAGCCCCCATAATAGCTTCAATATTTTTTAGATTTCAGCTGCTTTCAACAGGTCCGGGATCTTGGACTCCCATCCAAGTGCCATGATATGTACACCCTGGCAGTATGGCTTACACTCTTTGATAATACGTGCAGCGATCTCAACGCCCGTGATACCTGCTTTGGTTTTCTCTTTGTCTGCCTTCAGCTCTTCGATCATCTCGTCCGGAACATGAATACCGGCAACATTGTTATTCATGAATTTTGCCATTCCTGCAGACTTCGGAATGATGATACCAACCTGTACCGGTTTTCCGAACTGTTTTGCTTTCTCCATGAATTTGATGAATTTCTCCGGCTCAAATACTGCCTGAGTCTGGAAGTAATCTGCACCTGCAGCAACTTTTCTTTCCATCTTTGCAAGCTGTGCATCAACAGAATCGCTGCACGGAGATACAACTGCTCCCTTGGAGAATTTTGGTGGCTCGCCAACCAGTTCATTTCCGCCCAGATCTTTGCCTGACTCCAGAAGCTTCACAGTATGAAGAAGGGATACAGAATCCAGGTCAAATACCGGCTTTGCCTGCGGATGATCACCCATCTTGGTATGATCGCCAGTCAGACAGAGAATGTTCTCAATGCCGAACATAGCAGCGCTCAGAAGATCAGACTCCAGAGCGATACGGTTTCTGTCACGACATGCAAGCTGGAAGATCGGATCCATGCCAGCATCTTTGAGAACTTTACACATTGCAAGAGATCCAAGACGCATAACAGAAGACTGATTATCTGTTACATTCACTGCATGAACACCTTTAAGATAGGTCTTTGCCTCTTCTACAAGCTCGTCTACATGGATTCCTTTTGGCGGTCCTACTTCTGCAGAAACTACAAATTCACCACGGTCGAATAATTCTTTCATTTTCATCGTATATTTGCTCCAATCCTTTTATTTTACATCATCGTCTGTTGCGAAGTTATGGATCTGTGTCGGACATTTCAGTACATCCAGCCGTCCGATCTCTTTCAGACGTCTGTAGATACGCTCCCATCCGCATTCCATATCACTGTCTACTTCACATTTACCATTCTTGGAACCACCACACTGACCATTTACAAGGCTCTTGGAACATGCCGTGATCGGACAGATCCCGCCTGTCAGGTTCAGATAGCACTCACCGCACTGGTCACATTTGTACTCCAGCGGTGTCACGCCCTGGAAACCAGGTACCGGGTATGTATCGCAGGCTGCGCAGACCATCTTGTTATCCAGATATTCCGCAACGGTCTGTACACCCACACCGCAGGAGAATACTAAAACCAGGTCTGCTTCCTGGATCTTGCTCATATGTTTCTTAAGACGTAATTCCATGTTTTCCGGGTTACAGATATAATCCGTTGTCATGATTCCTGTCACATTTCCTTCAGCGGCAAGTTCCTTCTGAAGTTCAACAACTTCTTTTTCCGGAAAACGAACTTCTTTGCATCCATGACAGTTGATGATAAAAACTTTCTTTCCAGCTGTCAGGGAAGTGATCGTTTCTTTTGCTTTTAACTGGGTAATCAACATATTACTTCATCCCCCTTACTGCACCTTTTCCGGCTTTGATACTGTTGATGATCGGAATCTTGGAAGAACAGATATACTGACAGCATCTGCACTCCACGCAATCCATGACATTCATGTCCTTCATGCCCTGCCAGTTCTCTTCTTTTGTATATTTAACAAAATACAGAGGAGAAAGTTCCATCGGGCAGACATCTACGCAGCGGCCGCACTTGATACACGGCTGTTCTTTTGTCTCATCCGGTTCAATAGCAATAATACCATTGGAGCCTTTCATCATCGGCACTTCCAGTGTATTCAGAGGGAATCCCATCATCGGTCCGCCCATCTTAACCAGAACATCATCATCCGTAAATCCACCACAATAGTCGATCAGATCTTTTACGCTGGTACCAATCTTGATAATAAAGTTGCCCGGGTTCTTGATCTTCTCGCCTGTTATAGTTGTAACACGCTCGATCAACGGCATACCTTTCTGAATCGCATCGGAAATTGCTTTTACGGTACTGATATTATCTACGATAACACCAACATCTGCCGGCAGACCGCCGCTTGGAACCTTTCTTCCCATCACGCGCTTGATCAGAGTCTTCTCAGCGCCCTGCGGATACTTGGTTTTTGCAACAAACACTTCCATGTTGCCAATATTTGCAACTTTTTCCTGCATCAATTCAATGGCATCTGGCTTGTTATCCTCGATCACAATGATACCCTTCTCGGCACCTGTTGTCTTGAGGATTGCTTTCAGTCCAAAAATAATATCATCCGCAAACTCAAGGAGAACCTTGTGGTCTGCTGTTAAATAAGGCTCACATTCACATCCGTTGAGAAGAATCGTATCAACTGGTTTGGCCGGTTTCAGTTTGACGCAGGTCGGGAAACCTGCACCACCCATACCAACGATTCCTGCCTCTTTGACAATCTCAATGATCTCATCCGGAGTCAGGCTGTCAAGATCACCATGCGGCTGAACGGATTCGTGCAGAGTATCTTTTCCATCCGATTCAATCACAACAGCCATTACTTCACTGCCTCTGGTACCATGCATACGCGGCTCTACTGCAACAACAGTTCCGCTTACGCTGGAATGTACCGGTGCACTGATAAATCCAGCAGCTTCACCGATCTTCTGACCAACTTTAACCTTATCTCCAACCTGAACGATCGGATTGGCCGGTGCTCCAAGATGCTGTGACATAGAGATCACAAGAGTCTTCGGTTCCGGGAATCTCTTCAGATCAATATGCTCACTGAATTCCTTATGCTCTGACGGATGGACGCCTCCATAGTATCCATTCAGTCTGTCTTCTCTGATGGACTTCACATACTCGTTGATTACCTTGAAGTTCACTTTAGAGAAGTCGCGCACCTGTACCGGCTGGTTGAGGAATTCTTCCAGACGACCCTGAGCAGCCAGTCTCTGGTAGATTTTTTCCCATGCACAGTCTTTGTTGGGATCCACTTCACATTTTCCATTCTTTGCGCCACCGCACTGTCCATTCACAAGGCTCTTGGAACAGTCGACGATCGGACAGACACCTCCGGTCACATTCAGATAGCACTGTGCACATGCGTCACAGCTCTTCTTAGTAAGTGCCATACCGTGATGTCCTCTGTAATTCAGAGTGTTGCTTGCAGCAATAACCGGCTTTCCAGCCAGATCTGCAACTGTCTGAATACCAAGGCCGCAGGAAATCACTACTACATTCTCTGTTCCTTCCGGAATCAGATCCTGTAATTTTCTTTCTGTATGCATCTTATTGCATAAGAAATCAACTTTTGCACTGCCTGTAACGGTCTTTCCCTGCTCGGCAGCGATTTTCAGAAATTCATCGCAATCCGGTTCATCAACAGTCTCAAATTCTTTGAAACATTTGTTGCAGGCAATCACAAAAAGATTGTCTTTGCCTTCCAGTACGGATGCGAGCTCTTCACTGCTTTTCAGCCTGTACTTCGTATAGTTTTCCAATTGCTCACCTTCCTTATAAAAATTTATGTTCTTATGAGCAGTCCTTTCTCTCTGCATAAAAAAGAACTGCAAAAGCCCAATAAATAAGCTTTCCACATACTGCCTAGTTAAATGTATCACAAAACAGATGTTTTATCCAGTTTTAATAGCAAATTTTGTAAAATATTTTTATGATTGCAACAGGATTTTTTATAATTTTACACTACATAGCACAAAAAATGCCGTAATCTCAACAATTACGGCACTTTTAATAATTTCTGTTTTCAGTTCTGAAATTCCTTAGAATTTACCAGCCTGTGCTGCTTCCTCAATGGAAACTGCAACTGCAACAGTCATACCAACCATCGGGTTGTTTCCTGCTCCGATCAGACCCATCATCTCAACGTGAGCCGGAACGGAAGAAGAACCTGCGAACTGTGCATCAGAATGCATACGGCCAAGAGTATCGGTCATTCCGTAGGAAGCCGGTCCTGCTGCCATGTTGTCCGGATGCAGAGTACGTCCGGTACCACCACCAGAAGCTACGGAGAAGTATTTCTTTCCTGCTTCCAGTCTTTCTTTCTTATAAGTACCTGCTACCGGATGCTGGAAACGGGTCGGGTTGGTAGAGTTACCAGTGATGGATACGTCTACGTTCTCTTTCCACATGATTGCAACACCTTCCGGAACGCTGTTAGCGCCGTAGCAGTTAACTTTTGCACGAAGACCCTCAGAGTAAGATTTACGGGAAATCTCTTTTACCTCGTTGGTGTACGGATCATACTCAGTCTCAACAAAAGTGAATCCGTTGATACGGGAAATGATCTGTGCTGCGTCTTTTCCAAGACCGTTCAGGATAACACGAAGCGGTTTCTGACGAACTTTGTTTGCTTTCTCAGCAATACCGATAGCACCCTCTGCTGCTGCGAAGGACTCGTGGCCAGCCAGGAATGCGAAACACTCGGTCTCCTCCTCAAGAAGCATTTTTCCAAGGTTACCATGGCCAAGACCTACTTTACGGGTATCAGCAACGGAGCCCGGGATACAGAAAGCCTGAAGACCTTCACCGATTGCAGCAGCAGCCTCAGAAGCTTTACGACATCCTTTTTTGATTGCAATAGCTGCACCTACTGTGTAAGCCCAGCAAGCGTTCTCGAAACAGATCGGCTGGATGCCTTTGATCTGATCGTATACGTTCAGTCCAGCATCTTTGGTGATCTTCTCAGCCTCTTCAACAGAAGCGATGCCGTAGCTGTTCAGAACAGCGTTGATTTTATCAATACGTCTCTCATATGATTCAAATAATGCCATTTTTCGTTTACCTCCCAGAATTACTCTTTACGCGGGTCAATGATCTTAACTGCATCCGCTACACGGCCATACTGACCTTTTGCTTTCTCCCATGCAGTGTTCGGATCGTCGCCTTTTTTGATAAAGTCAGTCATTTTTCCAAGAGATACGAACTGGTATCCAATGATCTGATCATCAGCATCCAGAGCGATTCCAGTTACATAACCTTCTGCCATCTCAAGATAACGAGGTCCTTTTTTCAGAGTACCGTACATAGTACCAACCTGAGAACGAAGTCCTTTTCCAAGATCCTCAAGTCCTGCACCTACCGGAAGTCCATCCTCAGAGAATGCAGACTGAGAACGTCCGTAAACGATTTGAAGGAACAGCTCTCTCATAGCGGTGTTAATAGCATCACATACAAGGTCAGTGTTCAGTGCTTCCATAACAGTCAGACCCGGAAGGATCTCTGCTGCCATAGCTGCGGAGTGGGTCATACCGGAACAACCGATGGTCTCTACAAGTGCTTCCTGGATGATACCCTCTTTAACATTCAGAGACAGTTTGCAGGCACCCTGCTGCGGAGCACACCAGCCCACACCATGGGTAAATCCGGAAATATCTTTTACTTCTTTCGCCTGTACCCATTTTGCCTCCTCCGGGATCGGAGCAGCGCCATGATGTACGCCCTGAGCTACCGGACACATTTCTTCTACTTCACGTGAATAAATCATTTGTTTGAAACTCCTTTCAAATAATCCTGTAAGGGTCTTTGGACACAAGAATCCCATACGGATTTATTATTTCATAAAATCACGATTTCGTCCAGTAGATTTTCAGAATTTGTCGAAAAATTGTCAAAACGTATTTTTATACTCTTCTCTCATAGTCTCCGGCACCAGACTTCCGCCCGTCGCCCATACAATATGAGAAGCATGCTCCATCTTTTCATCCAGTCCCTGTTCCTTCAGATAAGCTTTCGCTTCCTCTGTAACAAACAGTTTCACGGGACCCTGGAATCCTGCGCATGCACTTGGCTCCAGAAATACCTCTTCCGTATCCAGAAGATCACGCATATATTCGTAAAGCATGGCATCATCCACGGTAAATTCTCCACTGAGCAGAGATGCCATCACACCACCTACGAATCCGGATGGACGTCCAACTGCCAGTCCGTCTGCTGCAGTCAGTCCGGTCAGCCCCATATCCTGTACACTGATCTTGTTATGAAGTCCGGAGATCATACCAAGTGCCATGCACGGAGCCTGTACCGGCTCTGAAAAGAAGCAGTGGACCGCATCGCCAAATACCTCTTTCAGACCGAAGGTCACACCGCCCGGCGCACCTCCTACTCCACAGGGGATATATACAAACAACGGATGATCCTGATCCACTTTGATCTTCTGCTCTTCCAACTGCTCTGCCAGACGTTTGGCAGCTACCGCATACCCAAGGAAAAGATCTTTGGAATTTTCATCATCTACAAAATAACTCTTCGGATCCTCATCAGACAGTTTCCGTCCGTTTTTCACAGCTTCGCTGTAATCAGACTCATATTCCATGACAATCACACCATGAGACCGGAGCAGATCCTTCTTCCACTGCTTGGCATCTGCTGACATATGTACAATGACTGTAAATCCTACTGCCGCGCTCATAATACCGATGCTCATACCAAGATTTCCCGTTGAGCCAACCTGGATCTTATACTGACTGAAAAATTTCCTGCATTTCGGATCTGCCAGATTCGCATAGGAATCGCCTTCTTTTAGCAGCCCATGCTCCAGTGCCAGATCTTCCGTATGTTTCAACACTTCATAGATACCGCCTCTTGCTTTGACCGATCCTGCAATGGCCAGATGGCTGTCCATCTTAAGGAGCAGATCACCTTTCAGATTACTTCCATACCGCTCATTGATCCGCGCCTTCATGCCTGGAATCGGCTTCAATAGGGATTCAATCAGACCGTGGCGCTCCCTGGTCTCCGGAAAACACCGCTCGATAAATGGTGCAAATCTCTTAAGTCTTGCTTCCGCATCATCAATATCTGCCATTCCAAGAGGTGATCTGGCAAGCCCTTCTACCGTGATAACTTTGTCCGGATTGATCCAGACGATCTCTTTTGCTTCTTTTAGATCTGCCAATATAGGATGTTGTTCAATCAGTTTATTCTGTTCTGCCGCTTCCATAAATGAAACGCTCCTCTCTTGTGGTCATTCTGGATTTATTATAGCAAATCTGAAAAACCGTGGCTATGATGAATCATGACCGGAATTTTATTAAAAAAGACAGCCGTCTCCTGCACAGAAAACAGCTGTCCATTATTCATATTATTTCAGTTCATCCAGAACAGAGTGACCAATAGTTCCTTCCGGCATCTTCACACCGAAATCTTCTGTGATCGTAGCACCGATCACTGCAAAGGTATCCTGCTCCGGCAGTGCTCCACTTCCTTCAAAAGCTTTGGAATAAGCCAGGAACGGCACTTTCTCACGGGTATGATCGGTTCCGGTGTAGGTCGGATCATTTCCATGGTCAGCAGTGATGATCAGAAGATCATCCTTGCGAAGGGTCTCAAGCAGCACACCCAGGTTCACATCGAATTTCTCGATCTCCTGTGCATAGCCTGATGGATTTCTTCTATGTCCCCACAGCGCATCAAAATCCACCAGATTTACAAAGCAAAGTCCATGGAAATCCTTCTTCGCCACATCAATGGTCTGCTCCATCCCATGGACAGAGCTCTTGGATTTATAAGCTTCCGTAATACCCTCGCCCACGAAAATATCATTGATCTTACCGATGGAGATCACATCCAGTCCTGCATCCTTCATAGCATTCAACGCAGTCGGTCCAAATGGCTTCAATGCATAATCATGACGGTTGCTGGTTCTGACAAACTCGCCTTTTTTCTTACCTACATATGGTCTGGCAATGACACGGCCTACTTTCCACTCGTCTTTCATAGTCAGTTCTCTGGCAATCTCACAGCAGCGATACAGCTCATCTAATCCGAAGGTCTCCTCATTACCGCAGATCTGCAGTACAGAATCAGCAGACGTGTAAACGATCATATGTCCAGTTGCAATTTCCTCTTCTGCCAGTTCATCCAGGATCTCTGTTCCGCTGGCGCTCTTGTTGCCGATCACCTTATGACCAGTACGTTCTTCCAGCTCTTTGATCAGTTCTGGCGGAAATCCGGTCTCTGTAAAGGTCTTAAACGGCTTCGTTACTTCCAGACCCATCATCTCCCAGTGTCCGGTCATGGTATCCTTGCCACGGCTGGTCTCCCGAAGCTTTCCATAGTATCCGATTGGATGCTCGTTTGCCGGAACCTGCTTTAACGGAATAATATTTGCCATTCCCAGTTTCTGAAGGTTTGGAATCTTGAAAGTGTCTACAGACTCAGAGATGTGGCCTAACGTATTCACTCCAATATCACCAAAGTCAGCAGAGTCTGGCATAGCCCCAACTCCCAGGGAATCCATGACTACTACAAATACTCTCTTAAATCTTTCCATATTGTGTTCTCCTACTTCAAGTTGTTCGGTCCGAATCCAAGTGGGAGCAGTTCCTTCAACGTGAAGATCTCATACTGATCTTTACTGGTTGCCAGAATGATCTGGAATGTATCCGGATCACAAAACTCCATCATGACCTGACGACACACTCCGCAGGGAGCTGCATACTCTTTCAGCACCTTGTTCATGCCGCCAACCACACAGATTGCATCAAACTCCAGCACCCCTTCACTGACTGCCTTAAAAAATGCAGTTCTCTCAGCACAATTGCTGGGTGTATAACCAGCATTTTCAATATTGCAGCCGCCATATACGTTCCCATTCTTCGCCAGTAGTGCCGCACCTACATGAAAATGAGAATATGGAGAATAAGAATGATCCATCATGCTGATTGCTTTTTCGATCAGTTCCTGAATCTGTGTTTCTTCCAGTTTCTTCATCGTCTTCCTCAACTTTCCTTCTTAGTATCCGGTAGCCTCTTCCTGTTTTACAATCTTTACGATACGGCTGGTTCCCAGACGGTCTGCGCCAAGGCTTAAGAATTTCTCCGCATCATCCAGAGAAGAGATACCTCCTGCCGCTTTCATCTTCACATTCGGTCCGATATGTTCGGAGAACAGCTTGATATCCTCAAAGGTTGCTCCTGCTTTTGAAAATCCGGTAGAGGTCTTGATATAATCTGCGCCTGCTGCAGTCACAGCCTTGCACATTGCTTTCTTTTCCTCATCCGTCAGCAGACAGGTCTCGATAATGACTTTAAGGATCTTGGAACCGCATGCTTTTTTCAGAGTACGGATCTCTTCCTCAATGGCATCAAATTTACCGTCTTTTGCCCAGCCGATATTGATAACCATATCGATCTCATCTGCACCATTCGCCAGTGCATCTTTGGTCTCAAACTCTTTCGTTGCGGTGGTCATATAGCCATTCGGAAAGCCGATGACCGTGCACACTGCCATTTGATCCTGCACATACTCTTTTACCTGTTTCACATATGCAGGTGGAATACATACAGAAGCAGTTCCGTATTTAACCGCATCATCGCAGATCTGTCTGATCTCTGCCCAGGTAGCAGTCTGTGTCAGCAGTGTATGATCCACGTGCTTTAAAATCTCTTTTACGTCCATTTTCATCGATCTCCTTTTTATCTGTAATATGAAAACTATGCCAGCTCCAGTGCAATCTCCATCATCTTGCCGAATCCCAGCTGACGGTCTTCTGCACACAGAGCCTCTCCGGTATAAATATGATCGGAAATAGTCAGCATACAGAGCGCTTTTTTCTTTGCTTTTGCTGCATTCATATAAAGAGCTGCCGCTTCCATCTCTACTGCCAGTACTCCCATACTGCGCCAACGGTCATTGACAGTCGGATCTGCATTGTAAAATACATCAGAGGACACGACATTTCCAACGACTACATTGGTTCCCTGACGTTTTGCAGTCTCAATGGCTTTATTCATTAACTCATAATCTGCGATCGGTGCAAAGGTTCCTGGCAGTCCGTACTGATATGCGTAATTGGAATCCGTGCAGGCACCCATACCGATCACCACGTCCATCACTTTAATATGATCCTGCAAGGCTCCTGCCGAACCAATACGGATAATCTGGTCTACACCATAGAAATTAAATAACTCATAGGAATAGATTCCGATGGACGGCATACCCATACCGCCTCCCATGACGGAGATTTCTTTTCCTTTATAGGTTCCGGTGTAACCGAACATATTTCTGACAGCTGTCACCTGTCTTGGATTCTCCAGGTAAGTCTCTGCAATGTATTTTGCACGGAGCGGATCACCCGGCATCAGTACGGTTTTGGCGAAATCGCCTGCTTTTGCATTGTTGTGAGCTGTTGGAATATTCGACATATTTCATCCTCCTTCTATGTTTGAAATGGGTTCCCGGTCATGTCGGCTGACTGGGAAAAATTATTTGGATTTCACGAAAATCTTGCCGTTGGCTGCCGGTGTATGGGCTTTTCCAACGAACAGTACCAGTGCGATGATGGTCACCACATACGGGATCATGGAGATCAGGTTCGGGGATACCACATTACTCTGGGCTGCCAGGGAACGGATACCACTGCAAAGCCCGAACAGCAGACATGCCTTGGTCGCGCCCTCCGGAGAGAACTTGCCAAAGATAACTGCCGCTATCGCGATGAATCCCTGTCCTACGATAACGCTGGGACGGAACTGGTTGATGGTTGCCAGGGTCACGAACGCTCCGCCAAGTCCTGCCAGGAATCCAGACAAGATCACGCAGGTGTAACGAACTTTATATACATCAATTCCCAGAGACTCACATGCTTCCGGATGCTCGCCCACTGCTCTTAAGTGAGCACCAAATCTGGTCTTGTAAAAGACAAACCAGCAGACAAAGGCAAGCACAAATACCAGATACGCAACCGCATATACATTCAGTACGTTGTTCCAGAAGGATCCGGTCGGGAACACGCCCTCAAACAGTTTCGGCAGCTTACAGCTGGGATCCATGGCCGGTGTGTCAGAAGAATTGCTGTACATTGCTTTGCAGAGGAACAGGGCAAGACCCGGTCCTAAGAAGTTGATGGCTGTACCGGCAATGGTCTGGTCTGCATGGCAGGAAATACATGCAAATGCATGGATCAGACCAAACAGGGCACCTGCCAGTCCTGCACACAGGAATGCGATCCAGCCATTGCCGGTGGTCAGTCCCATGACCGCTCCGGTGAAGGCTCCGATGGTCATCATACCCTCGATACCGATATTGACTACTCCACTCCGCTCAGAGAAGCAGGAGCCCAGTGCCGCCAGAAGAAGCGGCGGGGTTGCAATCAGGGTCGCATTGATCAGAAGACCCAGGTCTTTTATTAATTCATTCATCTTATTTCCCCTCCTTCTTCTTTGCTGCGTTTAATACAAAAATCTTAAATACATGGGCAATCGCGATCAGAAGAACCACGCATCCCATGATAATATCAACTACCTCAGACGGTGCCTTTACGATACTCAGCTTGGATCCGCCGTACTTCATGGCGCCGTAGAACAATCCAGAGAAGATACAGCCGATCGGATTGGAGCCACCGATCAGTGCCACGGTGATTCCCTCGAATCCGAAGCCCTCCTGTCCAGCAAACTGGCTCAGACGGCCAGCCATACCGAGCACCTGAACAGCTCCGCCAAGTCCGGAGAGAAGTCCTGAGATTCCAAGTGCCGTCAGGATGGAACGGTCTGCATTGATGCCGCCATACTGCGCGCCATTGCTGTTGAAACCGACCGCCTTCAGTTTATAACCAAGTGTGGTCTTCTCAATAATGATCCAGATCACGATGGCTGCAATGATTGCAAAAACGATGCCCCAGTGTGCGGCATTACAATCCAGTGCTTTCTGAAGACCGGATGGCAGCAGGATCCTTGCAGAGGATGCGATATCCCGGGTTGCCTCACTGCTCTCTCTGTGGATCTCCGGAAGGTTTACCACGTAGTTGGAGAGATAGAATGCGATCCAGTTAAACATAATGAAAGATAATACTTCGTGAATACCTCTCTTAACTTTCAAAACACCTACGATCAGGGACCAGATCCCTCCTGCCAGGGCTGCTGCCACCAGACATACAATGGCATGGATGACAGGCGGAAGGTCAAGCACAATACCAAGCACACAGGCTACCAGTCCACCAATCACGAACTGTCCCTCAGCTCCGATGTTGAACACACCGGTTCTGAACGAGAATGCCACACTCAGACCGGTAAAGATCAGCGGACTTGCATATACTAACGTCCATACCAGATATTTCGGTTTGCTGAAGATGCTGCTGAACAGCTTTCCATAAGCAACTGCCGGGCTGATACCAGCGATCGTCAGGAAGATGGCACCGATCAGGAAACCGGCAATGATTGCAATGATCGTATAAAGCACATTGCTCTCAAGAATACTTTTCTTCTTATTCATCTGTCTTTCCTCCTGCCATCATAAATCCCAGTTCTTTCTCATCTGCATCCTTTCCAGGAACACTGCCGGTGATCTGACCATCGAAGATAACCTCGATCCGGTCAGACAGGCTCATGATTTCGTCAAGCTCAAAGGATACCAGAAGAACCGCACGGTTCTTATTTCTCTGTTCCACCAGATATTTATGGACAAACTCGATCGCGCCTACGTCAAGTCCACGAGTAGGGTTCACGGCAATCAGCAGGTCTTTGTCATTGGTCACCTCGCGGGCAATGATGACTTTCTGCTGGTTTCCACCGGACAGTGTCCCTGCAGGTGCTTCTGCACATCCTCTCGGACGTACATCAAACTTCTCGATCAGTTCTTCTGCATGCTCACGAATGGCTTTCCGGTTCAGAAATCCATGGGAGGAGAACGGCTCTTCCTCAAAGTGCTGCAGGATCATGTTATCCTCGTTGGAAAAGTCAAGAATCAGTCCATGCTTCTGGCGGTCTGCCGGGATACTGGAGATGCCATTCTCAAAGGTCTCCTTCGGACTCTTATTGAATACATCTTTTCCAAGCATGGTGACTGTACCGGATTCTGCTTTCCGAAGGCCGGTCAGTACTTCTACCAGCTCGGTCTGACCGTTACCATCTACACCGGCTAAACCTACGATCTCACCTTTTCTTACATTCAGGTTAAAGCCTTTCAGGATCTCAACACCACGGTAGTCTTTGGCATGAAGGTCTTTCACTTCAAGAACCACCTCACCCGGCTCCATCTCTTTCTTATCAACTTTGAAGTTGACATCGCGGCCCACCATCATAGCTGCCAGCTCGTTTTCATTCACATCTGCCACTTTCACTGTCTGGATATATTTACCCTGGCGGATAATGGTACAGTTGTCAGAGGATGCTGTAATCTCCTTCAGCTTATGGGTGATCAGGATCACGCTCTTGCCGTCAGCAGTCAGGTTCTCAATGATCTCCATGAGGCCTTCGATCTCCTGCGGGGTCAGGGAAGCCGTCGGCTCGTCCAGGATCAGTGTCTCTGCACCACGGTACAGAACCTTCAGGATCTCCACACGCTGCTGCATACCAACAGAGATATCCTCCACCTTCGCATCCGGATCTACCTTCATGCCATAGCGTTCGGACAGTTCCAGTACCTTCTTCTTTGCAGTCTCCTTATCAACGGTCAGCCCTTTGGTCGGCTCCATGCCAAGGATAATGTTCTCTGTTACCGTGAATGGCTGGATCAGCATGAAATGCTGGTGTACCATACCGATCCCCATATCGATGGCATCCTTAGGACTGTTGAAATGAACCTCTTTCTCATTGATAAAGATCTGACCGCTGGTCGGCTTATAGAGTCCGCAGAGCACATTCATCATGGTACTCTTTCCGGCTCCGTTCTCTCCCAGGATCGCATGTACCTCTCCTTTGTGCACGGTCAGATTGATGTGGTCGTTGGCTGTAAAGTCGCCGAATTTCTTCACGATGTCCTTCATCTGAATGACTACTTTACTCGCATCCATATGGCTTGTTCTTGCCAAGGCTTGTTCCCTCCTGTTTACTTTTCTAGACTCGCAAACCCGCGTTAGATCACGGTTACGTGTTCAAATCCTTTTTCTTTCATGATATCTGCCAGATGTGTCAGATACTCCTGATCCGGAATCTGGTAATGCGCATACTCTTCTCTCACGCCCATGGGTCGGTAAGCTATGATCTTCACGCGGATATCATGGATCTTCAGATATGGTGCCAGAAAATCACCGATCTTACGAACGCTGTTTTCTGTATCATAAAGATCCGGTACAATAACAGCTCTCACCTCATATAGTTTGGAAGTTTCCGCCAGATATACTGCATTCTTCAGCACCATTTCATTGGTGACATCTGTCACTTCTTTATGTTCTTCCGGTTCAAATGCCTTGATATCCAGCATCACGCCATCAGACACTTCCATCAGTTCCGGGTAATCTTCAAAGGAAATGGTTCCGTTGCTGTCGATCAGCGTTCCCAGCCCATCCTGCTTTGCCAGGCGGAACAGTTCAGTCAGAAAATCCGGGTGGAGCATACATTCTCCACCGGATACGCTGATACCACGGATAAACGGAATCTGTTTTTTCACCTTCGCATAGACTTCTTCCGGGGTCATCTCACAGGTTCTCGGAGAACTGTCATTGGGACAGACATGGATGCAAGTATCACACTGCACACATTTTGCCGGATCAAATGCCACTTTCCCGTCTGCATCAAAGGACAGTGCACCTGCCGGACAGTTCTTCACGCAGGTTCCGCACTGCACACACATTTTTCTGGTCTCCGGATTGTGACAGTATTTACAGTTGATGTTGCATCCCTGTAAAAAAATCGCTGTCCGGTTGCCCGGACCATCCACACTGCTGAACGGAATGATCCGGTTTATTACTGCTTTCATTGATCAACGTACCTTTCTCTCCAGAATATGGCCATTTCTGGCTGCACCCAGGCCCAGAGCTGTAGTATCCTGCAGAACAGCCTCGCCGCCAGCCAACTTCTCAAGCTCGGAACGTTTTACAAGGTAACCGGTCACACGGATCACATCGCTGTCGCTGGAGTAGAAGGACAGATAACGCAGATCCATCTTGAAAGATCCTTTGATAATGTCCAGTACATATTCTGGATTCCGATGAACAGTCATATCAATCGGGAAAATATCTCCCGTTCCGGAGGTGAAATATTTATGAAATTTCTTCAGCACGTTGAGCTGGTCGATCAGCTCCTCCGGTTCCTCGCCGATGGGAATACGGGTTCCCGGTGTCACATTCTCATCCTCTGCCAGGCCAACCTGCGCATGAAGCAGAAAATGTCCATTGGTTCCCTCACAGTATTTATTTTTATGATTCAGATTAAACTCTTTGATGATCTCCATGATCTCAACACCCAGATCATTGGCTGCCTCGTCATGACCAAAACGTCCTTTGATACCTTCCTTTTCAAACAGAATATTTACACAGTCTGCCAGACCAACCAGTCCATACATACCAGAAAATCGGTCTCTGTGGATAAATCCCTCTTTTGCCAGGAAGTTATTCTCAAAGAATCCGCTCTCCTCTACCTCAAATTTGATCCTTGCATCCATGTAACGAGCCATGATATCCAGCACATAAGGAAGCTCACGCTCTTTGAAATCCTTGATATTTTTTGCTCTCTTGGCGATATTTCCAAGAACCAGACGGCAAAGGGTGTAAGCACCACCGCCCAGCAACAGTCCGTTGTAGCAGCTTGCGATCACATAATTCTCACCCAGCTCGCTCTTGAACATCTTATGATTTGCAAAGCTTGGCTTTGCACTGTGCATGGCACAGTCGATGGCTTTCAGTGCAAAATCATCCGGTGTGATATCCTCATCGTATTTAAAGCTTAAGTTCGGAACTGCATTTTCCAGCTCTTTCTCTGCTTCCAGAAGAAGACGTCCAGCCTTGGTCTCTCTCGGTCCGATATTTGCATGTGAAAAGGAATCCAGAATGGTGCGGTCCATCTGCGTCAGGAACAGCTTCAACATTTTCTTTGCCTGTGCCTCATCTACCGTATCGATATACGGCTCCAGCAGTTCATCCAGCTGACCTACATATACCGGATAGTTGGTAACGCTTGGCACATGTTTGTAGAAGATCATCAGGCTGTTCAGTGCCTCATAAAGATCCGTCGGCGGATCCAGCTGCAGAAACTTACTTCCCTCCTTCAGGAATTTCGCATAATCCGGGATAATGTAACGGGGACGCATAGGCGCATGTCCCTCGGACAGATCGCAGATACATTTACGGTCGATGGGCACGTTCAGAAGCTCATCCAGCCCTTCCGGAAGATCAAGCACCTCCATCAGAGAATCTGCCTGATTCGCCAGACAGGTCAGTTTCTGCTCATGTGTCAGGGTTGCACTCTCGATAATTTCCAGAATGTTCTTTCTTGTTTCATTGACTCTTTCCATAGAAATGTCACGCATTGTTATTGATTCCTCCTCATGTGATATAAATTGCAAATTGCAGAGCCATGCAAAGGCAATTTTGCGAATGTGACTCTGCGTAATTACTACTCGGCGTCTTCTTTGATCAGTTTACGGATCGCTTCAATCGCCACACGGATGGCCATATCTGTGTCATGTGCTACCGGGTTATCAAGCCCCTGTTTTTCTCTCTCCTGATTGGCCATTACCAGAAATACAGATCCGCAGCGTACATGCAGTGTGCTTGCCACGATAAACAATGCCGCAGATTCCATCTCGGATGCCAGACATCCAAGGCGTTTCCACGCTTCCCATTTGTTCAGCAGTTCATAGCTGACCGGCATAGTCTCCGGTGAATGCTGTCCATAAAATGCGTCCTTACACTGCACAACTCCCACGTGTGATTTCTGCCCCAGTTCCTTCGCAGAAGCTCTCAATGCATTGACAATGTCAATGTCCGCCACTGCTGGAAATTCGATGGGCGCATATTCCTTACTGGTTCCTTCCATACGGATAGCTCCGCTGGCGATCACAACATCAGAACTCTTCACATCGAGCTGCATACCACCGCAGGTTCCTACACGGATAAAAGTGTCTGCACCACATTTTACCAGTTCTTCCATGGCGATAGATGCGGACGGACCTCCAATACCAGTTGATGTAACACTCACCTTTACGTCGTCAAGATATCCGGTGTAGGTCACATACTCACGGCTGTCAGCCACCAGCTTCGCATCATCAAAATATGCAGCGATCTTGGCACAGCGCTTCGGATCACCCGGCAGGATCACGTATTTTCCAACGTCACCCTCTCCTACCTGGATGTGATACTGTTTATCTGGATTTTCTGAATATTTCATCTATCATTCCCCCATTTCGTTGATTTGATCTTTCATCAGTTTTTTGATCTTGTTATATTGATTCCATGTCATTACGATGTTCCAGCCATTTCTGGTGATAAGATTTTTTTCCTCCAGTTCCTTCAAAGCTCTGGTGATCGTCCGCTCCGATAATCCTGTAACCTCCGAGAAATCCTTCCGGCTCATATACACACTGTAAGTATCGAACTTCCCATAGGTCTCATACAAATTTGTAAGGATGAGATAAACCCGTTCATTTCCGGGAAGCAGTACATAAAGTCGCTCTTTTCTGGACTGATCCAACAGATACCCGATAATCCGCTCTGTCTCCATCTGCAGGGCATCCACATCTTTAAGAATCCATTTTTCAAAGGAATCTCTCGGTATCTTCAGAAATAAACTGTCTCTGGTTGTTGCCAGCGTAGTCCGGCACTGATCCATATGTCCTAAGATTTCCATAGCACCAAATGTCTCAATAGGATTAAAATGGCAAAAACCATAGACCGTTTCCCGTACCCGGTAGTCGACTGCGGAAACGCATCCCTTCAGAAGAACATACACTTTGTCCACTGGCATTCCTTCCTGAATAAATGTTGTTCCTTCCGGCATCCGTACCACCTGCATACTTCCTGTCACACTTTCCGGCGCATGAGCAAAATAACGGTTCAGGTAATCCCTCTGCTCCGTATTCAGTTTTCGAATGATTTCATCTGCTTCACTCATTTTGGTTAATTTATCCATTTTCTTTTCATTTTCTACTTTATTTATACCACATTTCTCACAGCTAAGAAAGGACAAATGTCAGTTTTAAGTCCTTTTTCTTGCCATTTGGCAGTTTTAAAATTTTTTCGTGACTATCGCCAAGAATCAACATGTAAATTTGGTAAGAATCACGAATAGAAAAATGTGCAATTATCTGACAGACGCAAAAAATGGAGCAAAGACATCACTGTCTTCACTCCATTTTCTTCACTGATTCTATCTGCAGATCAATCCAGCTCATTACTTGGATTTCACGAAAATCTTGCCGTTGGCTGCCGGTGTATGGGCTTTTCCAACGAACAGTACCAGTGCGATGATGGTCACCACATACGGGATCATGGAGATCAGGTTCGGGGATACCACATTACTCTGGGCTGCCAGGGAACGGATACCACTGCAAAGCCCGAACAGCAGACATGCCTTGGTCGCGCCCTCCGGAGAGAACTTGCCAAAGATAACTGCCGCTATCGCGATGAATCCCTGTCCTACGATAACGCTGGGACGGAACTGGTTGATGGTTGCCAGGGTCACGAACGCTCCGCCAAGTCCTGCCAGGAATCCAGACAAGATCACGCAGGTGTAACGAACTTTATATACATCAATTCCCAGAGACTCACATGCTTCCGGATGCTCGCCCACTGCTCTTAAGTGAGCACCAAATCTGGTCTTGTAAAAGACAAACCAGCAGACAAAGGCAAGCACAAATACCAGATACGCAACCGCATATACATTCAGTACGTTGTTCCAGAAGGATCCGGTCGGGAACACGCCCTCAAACAGTTTCGGCAGCTTACAGCTGGGATCCATGGCCGGTGTGTCAGAAGAATTGCTGTACATTGCTTTGCAGAGGAACAGGGCAAGACCCGGTCCTAAGAAGTTGATGGCTGTACCGGCAATGGTCTGGTCTGCATGGCAGGAAATACATGCAAATGCATGGATCAGACCAAACAGGGCACCTGCCAGTCCTGCACACAGGAATGCGATCCAGCCATTGCCGGTGGTCAGTCCCATGACCGCTCCGGTGAAGGCTCCGATGGTCATCATACCCTCGATACCGATATTGACTACTCCACTCCGCTCAGAGAAGCAGGAGCCCAGTGCCGCCAGAAGAAGCGGCGGGGTTGCAATCAGGGTCGCATTGATCAGAAGACCCAGGTCTTTTATTAATTCATTCATCTTATTTCCCCTCCTTCTTCTTTGCTGCGTTTAATACAAAAATCTTAAATACATGGGCAATCGCGATCAGAAGAACCACGCATCCCATGATAATATCAACTACCTCAGACGGTGCCTTTACGATACTCAGCTTGGATCCGCCGTACTTCATGGCGCCGTAGAACAATCCAGAGAAGATACAGCCGATCGGATTGGAGCCACCGATCAGTGCCACGGTGATTCCCTCGAATCCGAAGCCCTCCTGTCCAGCAAACTGGCTCAGACGGCCAGCCATACCGAGCACCTGAACAGCTCCGCCAAGTCCGGAGAGAAGTCCTGAGATTCCAAGTGCCGTCAGGATGGAACGGTCTGCATTGATGCCGCCATACTGCGCGCCATTGCTGTTGAAACCGACCGCCTTCAGTTTATAACCAAGTGTGGTCTTCTCAATAATGATCCAGATCACGATGGCTGCAATGATTGCAAAAACGATGCCCCAGTGTGCGGCATTACAATCCAGTGCTTTCTGAAGACCGGATGGCAGCAGGATCCTTGCAGAGGATGCGATATCCCGGGTTGCCTCACTGCTCTCTCTGTGGATCTCCGGAAGGTTTACCACGTAGTTGGAGAGATAGAATGCGATCCAGTTAAACATAATGAAAGATAATACTTCGTGAATACCTCTCTTAACTTTCAAAACACCTACGATCAGGGACCAGATCCCTCCTGCCAGGGCTGCTGCCACCAGACATACAATGGCATGGATGACAGGCGGAAGGTCAAGCACAATACCAAGCACACAGGCTACCAGTCCACCAATCACGAACTGTCCCTCAGCTCCGATGTTGAACACACCGGTTCTGAACGAGAATGCCACACTCAGACCGGTAAAGATCAGCGGACTTGCATATACTAACGTCCATACCAGATATTTCGGTTTGCTGAAGATGCTGCTGAACAGCTTTCCATAAGCAACTGCCGGGCTGATACCAGCGATCGTCAGGAAGATGGCACCGATCAGGAAACCGGCAATGATTGCAATGATCGTATAAAGCACATTGCTCTCAAGAATACTTTTCTTCTTATTCATCTGTCTTTCCTCCTGCCATCATAAATCCCAGTTCTTTCTCATCTGCATCCTTTCCAGGAACACTGCCGGTGATCTGACCATCGAAGATAACCTCGATCCGGTCAGACAGGCTCATGATTTCGTCAAGCTCAAAGGATACCAGAAGAACCGCACGGTTCTTATTTCTCTGTTCCACCAGATATTTATGGACAAACTCGATCGCGCCTACGTCAAGTCCACGAGTAGGGTTCACGGCAATCAGCAGGTCTTTGTCATTGGTCACCTCGCGGGCAATGATGACTTTCTGCTGGTTTCCACCGGACAGTGTCCCTGCAGGTGCTTCTGCACATCCTCTCGGACGTACATCAAACTTCTCGATCAGTTCTTCTGCATGCTCACGAATGGCTTTCCGGTTCAGAAATCCATGGGAGGAGAACGGCTCTTCCTCAAAGTGCTGCAGGATCATGTTATCCTCGTTGGAAAAGTCAAGAATCAGTCCATGCTTCTGGCGGTCTGCCGGGATACTGGAGATGCCATTCTCAAAGGTCTCCTTCGGACTCTTATTGAATACATCTTTTCCAAGCATGGTGACTGTACCGGATTCTGCTTTCCGAAGGCCGGTCAGTACTTCTACCAGCTCGGTCTGACCGTTACCATCTACACCGGCTAAACCTACGATCTCACCTTTTCTTACATTCAGGTTAAAGCCTTTCAGGATCTCAACACCACGGTAGTCTTTGGCATGAAGGTCTTTCACTTCAAGAACCACCTCACCCGGCTCCATCTCTTTCTTATCAACTTTGAAGTTGACATCGCGGCCCACCATCATAGCTGCCAGCTCGTTTTCATTCACATCTGCCACTTTCACTGTCTGGATATATTTACCCTGGCGGATAATGGTACAGTTGTCAGAGGATGCTGTAATCTCCTTCAGCTTATGGGTGATCAGGATCACGCTCTTGCCGTCAGCAGTCAGGTTCTCAATGATCTCCATGAGGCCTTCGATCTCCTGCGGGGTCAGGGAAGCCGTCGGCTCGTCCAGGATCAGTGTCTCTGCACCACGGTACAGAACCTTCAGGATCTCCACACGCTGCTGCATACCAACAGAGATATCCTCCACCTTCGCATCCGGATCTACCTTCATGCCATAGCGTTCGGACAGTTCCAGTACCTTCTTCTTTGCAGTCTCCTTATCAACGGTCAGCCCTTTGGTCGGCTCCATGCCAAGGATAATGTTCTCTGTTACCGTGAATGGCTGGATCAGCATGAAATGCTGGTGTACCATACCGATCCCCATATCGATGGCATCCTTAGGACTGTTGAAATGAACCTCTTTCTCATTGATAAAGATCTGACCGCTGGTCGGCTTATAGAGTCCGCAGAGCACATTCATCATGGTACTCTTTCCGGCTCCGTTCTCTCCCAGGATCGCATGTACCTCTCCTTTGTGCACGGTCAGATTGATGTGGTCGTTGGCTGTAAAGTCGCCGAATTTCTTCACGATGTCCTTCATCTGAATGACTACTTTACTCGCATCCATATGGCTTGTTCTTCCCACGTATACTGCCTCCTTTGTATTTCATTCATATATCTGTACAGAATCGCAATGCGCTTCCGCTTCTGTCTCCAGTGGACAGGAAAATCACAGATTATCTTCTCCATTAAAGACAGGAATGTTCAGACTTTGTTCTCTATATGCACCGACGGGGCTCTGCATACGCAGGCCCCGTATCGGACTACACATATTTTATTATGCTTCAGGATGCATTAGTCAAGAACGTATACGTCGCCGTATTTCTCCTCGAAGGAAGCTTTGTCATTCGGAACAACAACGTCGCCGCTGATGATCTTCTCTTTTACTTCGTCAACTGCTGCGATAACATCCTCAGAGATCAGATCCTGAGACGGAGCGATATCAACACCACCCGCTGCCAGGTCAAAGGTCTTCACGCCGCCCTCAAGAGTTCCGTCGATCAGTTCCTGAACTGCCTCATATACAGCATTGTCTACTCTCTTCATAGCAGAGGTAAGAACGGTGTTCGGAGCGATGCTGGACTGGTCAGAGTCAACACCGATTGCATATACACCAGCCTCCTGGCAAGCCTCGATAACACCAAGTCCGGTAGCACCTGCTGCCTGGAATACGATATCAGCGCCATTGGTGATCTCTGCATTAGCCATGGATTTACCAGTAGCGGAATCTGCGAAAGAGTTTGCATTCATCTGCTGAACAGTAACATCCGGATTCGCATCGATAGCACCTGCACAATAGCCGTATCCGAACTGGTTCATGGTCTCATTAGTCATACCAACTACGAATCCGATATTGTTGCTCTTAGTTGTAAGACCTGCCACATATCCTACCAGGTAGGAAGCCTGCTCTGCTTTGAACATCAGACTGGTAACATTCGGAAGATCGATAGTAGCATCATCAATAATAGCGAATTTAGTATCCGGGTTAGCCTCTGCTGCCTCTCTGGTAGCATCTGCCAGCATATAGCCGACACTGATGATCAGATCGTAATCCTCATCAATGAAAGTCTCGATGTTCGGTTTGTAGTCTGCGTCAGTAGCGGACTCCAGATAGTTTACAGTTACGCCAAGCTCTTCGCCTGCTCTCTCAAGCCCTTCCCAGGAAGACTGGTTGAAGGAACCGTCGTTAACTCCACCTACATCAGTGATCAGACCGATCTTCAGATCAGATGCCTCTTTTGCCCCATCAGTGGATTCAGATGCCTCTTTTGCCCCATCAGTAGATTCGGATTTGCTGCTTCCGCATGCGGTCATGGATGCAACCATGGATACTGCTAATAATACAGCCAGCATTTCCTTTCTCATAAGTTTCTCTCCTTTTCTATTTGTAATCAATAGTAGTTAATATCATAACACTTTTTTCAAGAAAAGGAAAGATGAAATTTATTCATGTTTCCTTTTTGTTCCACATCACAAAAATTCGTTCAGATCACAAAGAATATGATTTCAACATTTTATAAAGTTCCTGCTTCACTGCATCATCTGCAAATGCTGCTTCCAGCGCATGTTCCATCAGAAGGATCATCTCTGGTTCTGCGATCACACCGGCATTTTCAAGAGATGACAGCTCCTGTATCAGATTCGTTCCGCTTACAGTACGGTTATCTGTGTTGACCGTCACCATCACACCGTTATCCAGAAACTCTCTGATAGGATACTCCTTCAAAGTCGAGACTGCGCGAGTCTGAAGATTGCTGGTAGGGCAGATCTCCACGCCAATATGATGATCCCGGCAAAGCTTCTGTACTTCCTGGAATCCTTTCATGGCAATTCCATGTCCCACACGGGCTGCTCCTGCATCCACTGCATCGATGATATTCTGAACGTTTCCACATTCTCCTGCATGAATGGTATACGGATAATCCAGCTTCTTCGCCTCGCGGAACAATTCCCTGAACTGGTTCATGGGCCAGGAAGTCTCATCACCTGCCAGATCTGCCGCGCAGACACCTGCTCCTAAAAATTCCCTGCAGCCTTTCAGCATGGCAAGGTTGGTCTCCAGATCAAAATGACGCATACAACACACGATCACATTATAATAAGTTCCGCATTCTTTTCTCGCCTCTTCCAGGCCATCCAGAGTCGCTTCCATCACATCCCGGTAAGTCATATGGTCATTAATGGAACAGGTGGGCGCAAACCGAACTTCCATATAACGGACATTTTCCTTTGCCACATCCAGCAAAAACTCCTTGCTGGCTTTCTTGATCCCTTCCCTGGTCTGCAGGCACTGGATCGGCAGATCAAATTTCTGCAGATACTCTGCCAGATTACGGCAGTCCGGCTCCACCTGAAGTTCTGATAATGCCACCGGTCTTTCCATGATCTCCTCAATACTTTTCTGTGTCAGGGAGCCATCCAGATGACAATGCAGTTCCAATTTGGGTAATTCTCTTATAAAATTATTTCTGACAGTCTGACTCATAAAAGTCTCCTTCCCGCTTTAATAAGTCAATACCTCGTAACCATCATCCATGACTGCTACGGTCACTTCCCACTGGGCAGATGGCATACCATCCTCAGTGTAAACAGTCCAGCCATTCTTTGCATCTACATAAAACTCAGGACTTCCCATATTGATCATTGGTTCAATGGTAAATACCATACCAGGCACCATGACAGGTCCGCTTCCTTTTGGAGATACATAGCTGACAAAAGGATCCTCGTGAAATTCCAGTCCAACGCCATGGCCTCCGATTTCCTCGACAACTGTATATCCCTGGCTCTTTGCATACATATGGATCGCATGCCCCATATTTCCAAGAGGTGCAAAAGGCTTCACTTCCATCAATCCCACCTGGATAGCCTCCTTCGCCGTCTTAACCAGCCGCTTCTTGTCCGCACTTACATTGCCAATACAGAACATACGGGATGCATCAGAAAAATATCCTTTATAAATGGTAGACACATCCACATTGATGATGTCCCCTTCCTTTAAAATCTCATCTTTACTCGGAATTCCATGACAAATCACACTGTTGACAGAGGTGCACACACTCTTTGGAAATCCTTCATAATGATAGGGTGCACAGATGGCTCCGTTATCCGCGGTCACTTTCCGTACCCAGTCATCAATCTCCTGGGTGGAAATACCTGCTTTGATATGTTCTTCCACAAAATCAAGCACCATCGTGTTGATCTTACCGCTTTCACGGATACCCTCAATTTGTTCACGGCTTTTTACCGGTACATTTCCTACTTTGATAACTCTTTTTTTCCCTCTCATGATGATCCTTCTTTCTTATTTTCAATATTAACCCTGCATTTGCTCCAGAATTGGAATTACCTCTGCAAGATTTTCTGCAAGACCTGTCAGCAGTTCTGCTGTCTCTGGCTTTGGTCCTGCCAGATCCGGCACCATCACTACGTGGCATCCTGCACGATATGCGGACAATACTCCATTATCAGAATCCTCAATAGCAATGCACTCCTCTGGCTTTTCTCCAATCTGTTCACATACATACAGATATACATCAGGCATCGGCTTGCCATGTGGAACCATAGTTGCACATACAACCTGATCAAATTTCTCATAGATACCAATACTGGTCAAATACTGTTTTGCCCGCTCTGGATCAGTTGCTGTTGCAACAGCTGTTTTATATCCATGTGCATGCAGATAATCCAAGAGTTCATCTACCTTTGGTTTTTTCTCCACTCCATTTGCTGCAATATGCTGACTCATCAGTTCTTTTCTGCGACTGCGAATGGCTGCATAATCCGCATGTTCTCCCACATATTCCTTAAAATAGGGAACCGCAAACTCTGATGCAAGGCTTCGCATTCCCAACAGAATCTGATCCGTTAATTCATAGCCCGCTTCCGCTGCCGCCTGTTTCCAGTATCGAAATAAATATTTTTCAGTATCGATCAGTACCCCATCCATGTCAAATATAACTGCTTTTATCATCTGTTCTTCCTCCCACACATATTCCAGATCAGTTCCACCAGTTCTGGGATGCCTTCTCCGGTCTTAGCAGACATATAGATCTTATGATCAATCACCCTTGGAAGCTTCCCTCCATCCGTTGTCTCTACCAGATCCGCTTTATTATATACATAGATTACCGGGATATCTCCGGCTCCCAGTTCTTTTAAAGTCATATCTGTCACTTCCCGCTGCATCCGGCAGGACTCATCAGAATAGTCCAGTACATGGAGCAGAAGATCCGCTTCCCTTGCCTCTTCCAACGTGGAACGAAATGCTTTGATCAGTGCTGTCGGAAGCTGATGGATAAATCCAACCGTATCAGACAGCAGAAAATCTCTGCCGCCTCCCATGCTGATCCTCCGAACAGTGGTATCCAGAGTGGCAAAGAGCATATTTTTTTCAAGCACCTTTTTAGATGCATCCCGCGTATATTTATCCAGAAGTTTATTCATCAGCGTGGATTTTCCTGCATTGGTATAACCAACCAGTGCCACTCTTGGGACTCCGCTTCCCTGACGCTTCTGTCGCTGGGTCTCCCTCTCTTTTGCAATTCTATCCAGTTCTTTTCGAAGTTCCGATATTCTCTTTTCAATTCTCCGGCGATCAAGTTCCAACTTTTTCTCTCCGGCTCCCTTATTCGCCACACCACTTCCACCGCCCTGACGACTCAGAGCTTTATGCATGCCTGTCAGTCTTGGCAATACATACTGAAGCCTTGCAGATTCCACTTGCAGCTTGGCCTCTCTGGTTCTTGCTCTCGATGCGAAAATCTCAAGAATCAAAGTTGTCCTATCAAGGATCGGGCAGTCCAGAATATTCTGCAGGTTCCGCATCTGAGATGGTGTCAATGATCTGTCAAAGATCAGCACGTCCACCGGATGTTCCAGCATATAGTCCTGCACTTCTCCCAGCTTTCCTCTGCCCATATACAGGGACGCATGTGGCTGCCGATCCATATTCTGGGTAATGGTCCCCACCACTTCCATACCGCAGGCCTCAGACAGAGCTTCCAGTTCTTCCATAGATTTTTTGAAATCTTCCCCGTCATTTAATTTTACACCAAGAAGCAGGGCACGCTCCTTTTGTTCTTCTCTCATTCTTCCCGTCTCCCCGTTTCTTTGATATATGCCTTCAAAAATTCGTACATCTCGATCTCCGTTGGCGGACATCCTTTCAGGCTGTGCGTAAATGCTTTTGTACAGTTGCCAACTCCCAGGTTACCACTCTTTCCACGATATCCTTGTCCGATACAGATCTTTTCCTTAAAATTTTTGAGCAATCCATCCTGTTCCAGCATATTCAGTGCAGGAATCAGATAGCCATAGCAGGCGCTGCAGGAATCAACATCTTCTGCCAGTTCCGCCAGTCGTACCATGCGCTCCTTATCCGGTCTTGCCTCTTCCTTCTTATGAAGAGGTGCATGCAGTTCCAGGATCCTGGCTTGGGTAAGATCTGTGGATCCAGCTCCCATCTGCTCCGCAATCCCTATATAAGGCACTTCCTTAGTGTCATACTCCAGAAGCTGACACACATAGGAATCACATAGTACCGGATCCAGACACGCAAATATCCGATCCATCTTCGATGGATTACCTCCATCTTCAAAACACAGATCTCCACAGATACTGTCCACCAGAATAAAATTCTGAGAAATGCCAATAGCCAGATGACCAATGGGATCATGAAGACCCATGGCATGAAATCTGCGTTTCTCAGAATTAGGCAGCATGCCTTTCATGTTTTTCAATGCACAGGTGATTCTTGTCTGACAGTGTCCTTTCATCACCGGCACGTTGATCATATAGTCCACTTCCGTGGCACAACGACAAATATGAAGTTTCAATCCTCCACAATCCATGGTTACTGCAGGTTCCTTCTGAGCATCGATCAGCTTTACCTGATATTTCTCTGCCAGTTCGTTATAGCCACAGACTTCAAAGGATTCCTCTGTCTTATCTCCCACCCAGGAGCCCTCCATGATCGTCAGATCCTGAAATCCATTTGCCTGCAGATACCGGATCAGTCCCTCTACCACTTCCGGGTGGGTGGTTCCGCCTTCGGCTGCCAGCACCGGTGCCACCAGATTAGGCTTGATACCAATCCGTCTGTTCCGGTCACCAATCAGCTCCGCAAGCCCTGCCTCACGGAGCAGCTCTTCGGTCATATTTACATAGTCAGTTCCATAGGTCACCAAGATCTCATTTTTCTTCATCATTCATCTTCCATTATCTTTCCGAGTTCTTCCATATCCATGATCCATACTTTACGTCCATCCACTTTAATCAGTCCCATCTTCTGAAGCTCCATCATGGTTCGGGACAGAGATGGTCTGGTCACTCCCAGATAATCTGCCAGTTCTTCCCGGTTCATATCCATAATGACCTGCTTCTGATCGAGGCTGTTGTCCATCAGCCACAGAGCAATCTTCTGACGCAGAGTGGTATTGGTAATAATATGAAGTTTCTTTGTCATCTGCAGGTTGTTTCTCGCCTCAATATCCAACAGATTCCGTACCAGCATCCGATGATGCTCACAGGCATTTTCGCAGAATCCATAAACGAACTGACTGGGCAGCACCAGCACTTTTGAAGTCTTCACTGCCACCGCCTCATACCAGCAATATTCATCTCCTGCCACAGAAAAGCACTCACCAAACACTTCCAATTCATGGATCTGAAACAACAAATTACGCTTACCGGAGGGAAGATGCTTGGCAATCTGTACTTTTCCATCCAATAATAAATACAGATACCGGGATCTGTCTTCTTCTCCGAAGATCACACTTCCCGCCGTATATTCTCTTACCTGTGATTTGGAACATTCCAGCATTCTCTCTGCTTCCTCCCTGGTGATCTGGCGGAACAGACTGCTCTTCAGATAATCTTTCATCCTTTGTTAACCCTCTTTTTCAGACACGAAAACGGGAATGCTGTAAGCATTCCCTCTTCTCTTACATGTATGATATTATACTGTACCAAATGTTACTTGTCTAGCCCTGTGCTTCCATTCTGGCTTTCAGAATCTGCTGCTGAAGCTGTACATTTCGGATCTGTCCTTTCAGATTATCCAGTTCTTCCGTATCTGCACCAGAAGTCTCTTTTTCCTCCAGTGTCTCTGTCAGTTCTTCCTCTGTCTGACACTGTCTGTTATACTCTTTTTCCATGGAACCGATACTGTATCCCATTGTCTGAGTGTTTTCCTCCAGGGCAGCTTCTTCTGCAGCCTGCACCTGCAACATGGCATCTTCGTGAGATGCAAATCCTGCCCCTGCACCTACTGCCAGCATAGCTGTCAGCAAATAAATCATCCGAACTTTTCCTATGAGCATCACTGCCACCCTCTTTCTGTCTTGATAGATGTAGTATAACCCATGTTTTTTAAATTCAGGCAATGAAATTATTAAGATTTCCGAAAGATTATCTGAAATATCTTACATTTCTCCTTCTTCCATCATATTACGGATCTCCTGCATGCGCAGATCCACACTGCTGATGGTATCAGCACATTTTTTCAGCTCTGCTGCGATCAGTTCCGGATTTTTTACATTTTTCTTGTATTTCAGCTTGTGGTCCAGACTCGCCCAGAAGTCCATGGCAATCGTACGAAACTGCACTTCTACCCGCACATATTTCTTCTCACTGGATAAGAAGATCGGAATACCGATGATCAGATGGAGACTACGATATCCATTATCCTTGGGATGTTTGATATAATCCTTCACCTGAATCACGTTCAGATCATCCTGCGCTGCCAGCATATCTGCCAGATAATAGATATCCTCCACAAAGGAACAGATCACGCGGACACCTGCCACATCATTTAACTTGTCTTCAATATTATCTACAGTCAGATCCCAGCCCCGGCGACGCATTTTTTCAATGATACTCATAGGTTCTTTGACACGACTCTCAATGGACTCAAATGGATTTCGCTCATGCTGCAGGGAAAACTCATCATTTAACACCTGCAGCTTGGTCTCCATCTCACGAATCGCACAACGATACTGCATCATCAGCTTCATAAAAGGCTGAACTCTTCCCAGAAGAAGATCTCTCTCCTCTGATGTCATAGATGCCAGAAATTCCAGTTCCTGGTTGGTTCCCTTTTTTGCCTGATCTCCACTTTCATACATATGTTTTTACCTTCCCCATCTGTTGTTTTGTATATTCTCTGTAAGTCTATGGGAATTCTTATATTTCATAAAACTGACGGTACAGTGCGTCTCTCCGGTCCTTCTTTATCGGAAACTGTGTTCTGACTTTCTTTACCTGATCGTCAATCTCATAAATAAACGCACACTCGCCTGGCTGTGCATCGGCAGGCATCAATGTCTCCCCGCTGCACAGCGCTCCATCTGGTCCATACAGTCTTGAATCCCCCGTGTATGTCTGACCATCCATATCTCCCACACAATTTACTCCTGCAATGTAACACTGGTTTTCGATGGCTCTCGCCTGTAAAAGACTGATCCAGTGCTCACGTCTTCTTCCCGGCCAGTTTGCCGGGACAAGGATCAGATCTGCCTGACGGGACAAAGCCTGAAAGGCTTCCGGAAAACGCAGATCATAACAGATCTGCACTCCCAGATGATATCCTCCATATTCGCACACCGGCAGTAAAGTCCCTCCCTGAAAATACCGATCTTCCCCACTGTAACTAAACGGGTGGAGCTTCGTGTATTCCAGAATCTCACCTTCCGGTGTCACAATGGAATATCGGTTCTCGCAGAACTTTCCCACATCTTTCACCCAGCCGATTCCCACAGCCATCTGATACTTACGGGCAAGTCTTTCTGCTTCTGCCACTGTGATGTTATCTGTCTCTTTTGTCAGTTCCGTATGCATGGAAAACCCTGTAAGGCTCATCTCCGGCAGTACGAAGAGATCTATGTTCTTCTCTTTCAGAAGTTCCGCCCAGCTCTCTACTCTGGCAAGATTTGCCGCCTTATCTTCCCAACGGATATGCATCTGTCCCAAAGCAATCTTCATAATTGAATTATTTCTCCAGACTGTTCAGCCATTCTCTGCCGACTTTGATCTGACGACGCACCTCAGACGGAGCAGTTCCGCCGAAAGATACCCGTGCATCCACACAGTTCTTGATGCTGATATCGCCCAGAAGCTCTTTGGTCACACGACTGTCGATCGACTGCAGATCTTCATCTGTCAGATCTTCAAAATCGCAATTCTTATTCTCACACATTTTTACCATATGTCCGACAATAGAATGTGCCTCACGGAACGGAATCCCCTGTTTTGCAAAATGTTCTGCGATATCTGTTGCATTCAAGAAACCTTTGCCTAACTGCTTCTCAATCTGATCCATACGGAATTCCGTCTTATCTAACATCTTTGCAAAAATATCAATGGTTGCTTTCCACGTATCAACCGCATCGAACAGACTCTCTTTGTCCTCCTGGAAATCCTTATTGTAAGCCAGCGCAGTTCCTTTCATAACAGTCAGAAGCTGCATCAGATCTCCGTATACACGACCCACTTTTCCACGGATCAGTTCTGCCATATCCGGGTTCTTCTTCTGGGGCATAATGCTGCTTCCCGTGCAGAAGCTGTCATCAATGGCAATATAAGAAAACTCAGAAGAATTCCACCATGCGAACTCCTCTGCCCAGCGGGACAGATGCATCATGGAAATTGATGCATCGCTTAAAAATTCCAGGCTGTAATCGCGATCACTGACTGTATCCATAGCATTCTCTGTCGGTGCTTTGAAGCCCAGCAGCTCACTGGTCAGATGACGGTCAATGGGCATGGTAGTTCCTGCCAGCGCACAGGCTCCCAGCGGATTGTAATTCATTCTTTCCAGTGCGTCATTCAGACGCTCGATATCACGCTTGAACATCTGAAAATATGCCATAAAGATGAATCCGATGGTGATCGGCTGTGCATGCTGCAGATGAGTAAAACCAACCGTAATCTGATCTGCATATTTCTCTGCCTTCTTAAGGATCACGCTCTCCAGATAGCACAGACTGTTCAGTATCTCATAGATCTCTTTTCTCAGATACAGACGGGTGTCTACCTGGCACTGATCGTTACGGCTTCGGGATGTATGCAACTTCTTGCCCACATCACCGATCTTCTTGATCAGACGGCTCTCCACACCCATATGAATATCTTCATCATCCACATTAAATACGATCTTGCCATCTGCGATCTCCTGTTTGATCTCTTTCAGACCTGCAATGATCTGCTCTTTTTCTTCCTCGGATACGATGCCCTGTCTGCCCAGCATGGTCACATGGGCAATACTGCCGTCAATATCCTCATTGTACATTCTCTGATCAAAAAAGATGGATGCATTGTATTTTTTTACAAGCTCATCCATGTCTTTCTCAAATCTTCCGCCCCACAAACTTGCCATCTGTCTTTGCTCCTTTATCTCATATGTCATTATGCGTTATTTATGCAATTCAATTTTTTAATTATACGTTATGATCAGCGTATGCGTCAAGGGGAGGAAGTTTTATTCATCATATGTCTTCTACTAAATATCCAGGTTTTTCCTACACAATGTACCCTTGCAATGCATCCAATATCTGTCTGTCATCGGAATGGATCAGTAACTCCACAGGTCTGGAAAGGTCACAGCTGCAGATTCCTATAATAGATTTGGCATCTACAAGCCGATTACCTCTGCCAAGATCAAATTCCCCGTCAAACCGATTGATAATATTGACAAATGCACGGACAGAATCAATATCCCGAAACTGAATGTTCACTTTCTGCATCATAGGTCCTCCTTGTCAGACTTTTTATTATATGATATGGAAATTGTTTCCAGTATGGGAAGGAGTTATACCGGAATCATCAAAGAATGATGTTCCTTTCCTCGTTTTTGTGATATAGTAATGCTATTCAGGCAAGGAGGATGATCTATTATGAAAGAAAAGCTTACGCCAAAAGACATTGAAAAAATACAGGCTGAGATCGACCACCGGAAGCTGGTGCTTCGTCCACAAATTCTGGATGCAGTACGCGAAGCCAGAGCCCAGGGCGATTTAAGTGAGAACTTTGAATATTATGCAGCCAAAAGGGAAAACGGAACTAACAACAGCCGGATCCGCTATCTGGAAAGAGTTCTGAAAAATGCAGTGATCGTAGAAGATCATACTACTTCCGATGAGATTGGATTGAACAAGACTGTGACTGTCTATATTCCGGAAGATGACGAATGTGAGACTTATAAAATCGTAACCAGCATCCGCGGTAATTCCATGAAGAATCTCATCAGCATCGAGTCCCCCCTTGGCAAAGCACTGCTTCGCCATCATGTAGGCGATAAGGTGATGATTCCGGTCAGCTCAGATTATAGTTACGAAGTAGAGATTAGAGAGATCAAAGATACCAGCGATGAAGAAGATGATAATATCCGGGCTTTTTAAGCTTATGATAATATTCTATAAAAAGAGACCGACATTTCTGTACCGACCCCCAAAAGTTAGACCTAAAAATCTAACGATTGGAGGTCGGTATTTTTATGGCTAAATATTCTTTTGAATTCAAGAAAAAAGTAGTTCTAGAATACATAAATGGAGAAGGTGGCACACAGTATCTTTCCACAAAGTATGGGCTTGGATCAAATTCCCAGCTCAGGAAATGGCTTGCTGCGTATAAAGAATTCGGAGATGAAGGATTAAAACGTTCTCGAAAAAAAGAAAACTACTCTTTCGAAAAGAAGCTTTCTGTTGTAGAGTTATATTTATCAAGTGAAATCTCGTATCAAGATTTGGCTCTACAAGAAGGAATTACTAATCCATCAATGATTGTCAATTGGGTTAATCGCTTTCGAGTGGCGGGTCCTGATGCGCTGAGACCACGTAAAAAAGGACGAAAGAAAACATTGAACACATCTGGTGACAATACACAAAGCAAACCCGTTGAAGAATCTTCTGTTGATACAAGCGCAGAGCATGTAAAAGAACTAGAAGAAGAACTTCTTAAACTAAGAATTGAGAATGCGTTTTTAAAAGAACTGAGGAGACTGCGTTTAGAGGACGAAGCAAAAATGAGAGAACGGCAAGAATCATCAGCAGCCTCCGAAGACAGTTCAAATTAAAAGACCTTCTCTCATATACTGGAATGCCAAAAGCCACATATATGTATTGGCAAAAGCGTTTTGACAGAAAAAATCCGGATCAGGAAATTGAGGAAAAGATACTCGAGATTCGTAAAGAACATAAGGATTATGGATATCGTAGGATTCTCGGAGAACTTCGTAATCAAGGATATTCCATAAACAAAAAGAAAATTCAACGTATTGTTCAAAAGCTCGGATTACAGGTGATGTCCTATACTCGAAAAAGCAGAAAGTATAGTTCTTATAGAGGTAAGATTGGCACCGTTGCACCGAATAGGATTCGCAGACGTTTTGATACACATATACCTCATCAGAAAATCACTACAGATACCAGTGAGTTCAAGTATTATGAAATTGATGAGAAAGGGCATGTGACTATGCATAAGCTTTATCTCGATCCGTTTATGGATATGTGTAATGGTGAAATACTTAGCTACGGGATAGATCAGAGACCTTCTGCTAAAAGCGTAATGGATGCTTTAGATAAAGCAATTGAAACTACTGCGGACTGCCCATACAGAAGAACTTTTCACTCAGATCAGGGATGGGCTTACCAGATGAAGGCATACTCCCATAGACTAAAAGAAGAACGGATATTTCAAAGTATGTCCAGAAAAGGAAACTGTCTGGACAATTCCGTAATGGAAAATTTCTTTGGACTGCTCAAACAAGAAATTTACTACGGTGTTGTTTATTACAGCTACGAGGAATTAAAATCAGAGATAGAACGTTTTATAAAATACTACAACGAGAAACGAATAAAAGAAAAGTTGGGATGGATGAGTCCTGTTCAATACAGGCTCCATCTTTTAGCTGCATAAAGAAAAACGAGACGACCGAAGTCGCCTCGTAAAAGTCTAACTTTGAGGGGTCACCTCATTCTGCCGGTCTTTTTTCTTCTTCGATATTTCACCAATACCGTAATTTTCATTTACTCATATTACACTGTTTAGATCAGTACATATTTCAGCAGGAACATCACTGCCAGTACATACATGACCGGGCTGATCTTCTTCTCTTTTGCTTTTCCGCTCACCAGATTCAGCACTACATAAGAGATCACACCCATGGAGATACCCTCAGAGATGCTGTAGAAGAACGGCATTGCTGCGATACAGATGAATGCCGGGATGCCTTCTGCATAATCTGTAAAATCGATCAGACCTACCTGATTTACCATGTAGAATCCTACGATGATCAGTGCCGGAGCAGTTGCGAAGGACGGAATAGCAAGGAACACCGGGGACAGCAGCAGAGACAGCAGGAACAGAATCGCCGTGGTCATGGAAGTCAGACCTGTTCTTCCTCCTTCTGTAACTCCGGATGCACTCTCTACAAAAGTGGTTGTGGTGGAAGTACCCATCACAGCACCAGCGGTCGTTGCAACCGCATCTGCCATCAGAGCTCCTTTGATACGTGGAAGCTTTCCTTCTTCATCCAGCATATCTGCCTTGGAAGCCACACCGATCAAAGTTCCCAGAGTATCAAAAATATCCACGAACAGAAATGCAAAAATGATCACTACAAACTCAGCAATCGGAATGGCTGTAAAGTCAAGCTTCATAAAGATCGGAGCCAGGCTCGGAATGGACAGTCCTGCGGAGAAGTCCGGCAGAAGACTGTAATATCCAATCTCAGCATTCGGTACATACAGACCGGTAAACTGACAGATAATGCCCAGAAGCCAGGTGATCAGAATACCCCAGAGGATATTTCCCTTTACTTCTTTGAGCACCAGAATAGCTGTAATAAATACGCCAATGATCGCCAGCAGGACACAGATTCCTGCATCATTCATCGTTGCACCCTCTACTGCATCCAGTGAGAACAGCTGTACCAGCGTTGCACCGCCAACTACGATCTTGGCATTCTGCAGGCCGATAAATGCGATAAAGAATCCAATTCCTACAGATACCGCTTTTTTCAGGTTCATAGGAATAGAATTGAAGATTGCTTCTCTTACATTAAATACAGACAGTACAATGAAGATCAGACCTTCTACAAATACAGCTGCCAGAGCTGCCTGCCACGGATACCCCATACCGATGACTACTGTATATGCAAAATATGCATTAAGTCCCATACCTGGTGCAAGAGCAAACGGATAGTTGGCAAACAATGCCATGCATGCCGTTCCCAGAAATGAAGCAAGTACAGTCGCGGTAAATACAGCTCCTCGATCCATGCCTGCTGCACTTAATACGTTCGGATTGACTGCCAGGATATACGCCATGGTCATAAATGTAGTAATACCTGCCAGAATCTCTGTTTTCACTGTAGTGTGATTTTCCCTCAGCTTAAACACTTTCTCTAACATGATGTCAGATCCCTCCATAGTTATTTTTCTTTAAATTTTCAGTATCTTCACACAATATAAGGCCGGACAAAATGCAATTATTCTGTCCGACCTGCATCTGTGCTCTTATGACACTGTTACAAATAATAACATAATCCATCTGAGTCCACAAGTTATTTCAGTAAAATCTTCTGTAGTTCCTTAATTTCCCGTATTTTCTTTTGTCTGCGGCTGTTTCTTCCATGTGATCGTTACTTTGAACAGATCCGCATCGGTCTCCACTTTAAACTCACCACCCTGTAGCTCTGTAAAGCTCTGGGCAATTGCAAGACCAAGTCCGCTTCCTTCTGTATTGCGGGACAGATCGCCTCTTGCAAATCGCTCGGTGATCTCTTCCGGCGTGAAATTCATCTCAACTGCCGACATATTTTTAAAGGATACCGTCACCTGCGTGGTCTGATCCTGCAGCGCAATATACACTCTGGAATTCGGCATGGAATATTTCAGAATATTCTGCACCAGATTATCGATCACACGGAATGTCCTCTGTGGATCCAGTCGGAGGATACACTTCTCTTCCGGCAGATTCCAACGAAAATCCAGTGAACTGGAGGTTATCTTATCCTCATTCTCTAGGCGTACTTCCTTGATCAGATTGACAAGATCCACCTCTGCATAGTTCATGACCAGATTGTCAGTTGTCGCCTTGCTCACTTCAAACAGATCCTCGATCAGCACCTTCAGGCGATTGGATTTTTTCTCCAATGTATCCACATACTCCCGACGCTCCTCATCGGTCAGATCTTCTTTCTTCAGAAGGTCCACATAGGTGATGATCGCGGTCAGCGGTGTCTTCAGGTCATGGGATACATTGGTGATCAGTTCCGTCTTCATGTTACGGCTTCTGACTTCCTCCTGTACTGCTTTCTGGAAACCATCCTGAATGGATGCCAGTTCATCCCGGATTGGATTAAAAAATCCCATTTCTTCCTTCATAGAAGTGTTCAGATCTCCGGCTGCAATCTGCCTGGTTGCATCCAGCAGTCTGTAATATTCCTCCTGGATCTTGCCGCATTTATTTTTGATCAGGATAAATAACAGGATGGAATACAGCACTGCCCCTACGATCCCGCCAAACCAGATACAGCACAGCAATGTGACGATCAGCCCATTGACTGCCACCAGTTTTAAAATTGTTTTCGTCAGATCTTTCCCAAGCTGGATCTCTGTAGCCCAATGCCAAAGCTTTATGCACCATGTTTTGACTTTCCTAAAACAACGGATCAGCAGCCACCGTTCCTTCAGAGTACGGATCGGATGTGCAAGATAAGGCATCGCCACTGCCATCATCCAGTACCAGCCCAGTGCGTAAGCAGTCCAGGCCAGCCAGACCAGGAACACAGCCGCACCATTTGACGCAGTTCCCAGGCCAAAACTATCTGCCAGTACACCAGCCAGTCCATCGGCGCCATTATGTAACGTTTCGATCGCCAGTGTATCAAACACCATAGCTGTCATAACCAGACCTCCGCCCCAGAGAATCGCGGTCACTTCTGTAGGCAGACAGAACACACGGGTTTTTGGAAGTTCCAGAGACGACAGGTTCTGAAGGATCAGTGCCAGAATCACCATAAATACTGTGATTAGGATCCCACCTGTCACGATGCCGCTTCTCAGATAGGCATCTCTGTCAATCCAGTAATCACGCCAGGACTGATCCTCATAATAATCCTGAGGCATCAGGCCAAATGCAAAGGTCGTATTCTGGATCATCGGAAGAGGAAGCTGGCTTAAGAGTGCCACTCCGCTTCTGTTACCTTCATCACCGATCGGTTCCTCGTAAGTTTGGTCAGATTCTGCGTCACTGACCAGGATAACCTCATCCTCTGTTACCGTAACTGCCTCATCAGACAGAGAATCTTCTTCCATCCCATTATCATCCATCAGCTGATCCACGGAAGCATGGGTCAGGTATCTCAACAGACTTTCTTCATCCATGGAAAGACCCCAGTAGCTCCTGACAGAAGGAACTCCCCGACTGTCATAAGATATCACAAGACCTGCTGCATAGGATTCTGCGATCTGTTCCGGTTCATAAATCACATTTTGCAGTTCTCCTGTCGGATCCCCGCCAAAATCTTTCTCCACGCCATGAGCAAAGCTGCTGTATTCGTTCATACTGTTTTCTGTCACATACTGGTTCCGCATGGCTTTCATCAGTTTACCGGCCGCCTGGTACAGCAAGTCCTGCTCATCGCTGCTCAACTTTTCTACATCATACTTCTGCGTGAAATACTCATAAACATTCATACCAGGAGTCACTTCGTAATTCAGATAATAGATAGAAGATAATAAATACCGTTCCAGATCCTCATCCATATCCAGAAGATATGTCGTCGTAGATTCCTGTTGCTTTTGCTTCATCTCTGTGATATTCGCCTGTGCTTTTTCCCGAAACACAGGATACGCATTGCACATGGCTGTACTTGCCAGCATGGCGCAGACCAGCACCAGAAGGATTCCTTTTACACTATTGTTTTTCCATTTTATAGCCAACACCCCACACCACCTTTAAATATTTTGGATTTTTCGGATTGATCTCGATCTTTTCACGGATATTGCGGACATGAACCATGATCGTATCCGAATTTACCGCTTTTTCGTTCCAGACCCGTTCGTAGATCTCATCTGCGGAAAATACTCTGCCCGGATGCTTCATCAAAAGAAGCAGAATCCGGTATTCCATAGGAGTGACTTTCACCGGCACACCATCAACCCGAAGTTCTACTTTCTCTTCATTGAGTTCCAGTCCACCAATCCGGTAGATATGCTGTTCTTCTTCACTGTCTTTGCCACCCTGCGCCAGCTTTTCCAGATATCTGCTATACCGTCGGAGCTGAGAATTGACTCTGGCCAACAGCTCCAATGGGGTAAATGGTTTTGTCACATAATCATCCGCTCCCATATTCAGCCCCAGGATCTTATCAACTTCTTCTGATTTGGCTGACAGCATGATCACCGGGAAATCGTAATCCTTCCGCATCTCCATGACCATCTGGATCCCATCTTTTCTCGGCATCATCACATCCACGATTGCCAGATGGATCTCTTCCCTGTATATGATCTCCAGTCCTTCGATTCCGTCTGCTGCCTTGAACACTTCATATCCCTGACTCTTCAGATAGATCTCAATTCCATCTCGTATTTCCTTGTCATCCTCTACGACTAACACATGATATTTCTCCATTTTTCACACTCTCCTGCCCTTTTGCACTGCCTATGATACAGATGGTTTCTTAAAAACAAATGCAGGTATTTCTAAAGAAATTCTGAAGAATACCTGCATTTTCACATACTCCTATATATCGATCCTCTTTACTTCAAAGATATCTTTTTCAAGCTGGCTGACTTTCAGTACAAAATCAAACCGATCCACGTCGGTACACATCCAGTAGTCCCCTTCTGGAAATACATCCTGCGTTTCAGACTTAAAGAATTTCGCCCCTGATGGCGTCTCTCTAAGCATGCTCAGCTCCTTTTCCATATCCATAGAGGTACCTTCCAGAAGACTTTTGATATATCTGGCACACAGTACATCTTCCGGTGCCTCCTCTTTACCTTCCCAGCCCATGGCAACCAGTGACACTTCTTCTGCATCAGATGCTTTGATATAGCGGGCGATGGCTGCCGCATTCACCAGACTTCCCGTCAGGATCTCTGTCGCTCCTGATGCATTCACAATTCCCTGTGTTCCGGCACTGGTGGTGTGGATCAGCATTTTTCCTTCCAGTTCTGCCGCTTCAGTCTGGGACGGTGAATTGCCATACTCGAATCCTGGAAGGATCACTCCATGACGCTCTCCGATCAATACCGCCTCCGGATACCGCATCTTCAGATCACGGGCTGTCTGTTCTGCTCCCACAGGGCAAAGTCTGGATGGATGCTTTGCCATCAGATAGCATTCCAGTGAAAATGCACGGAATACATCAATCACAACGGTCAGACCTCTCGCCTTTCTGGCTCCCTCTATCATCTGTAATATCTGAATCTTCATAGCTACACCTCTTACTTCTGTCACCTTTTCAAGAACAGGATTTTGTCAATACTTTCCGCAGGACTCCCAGCAGTTTTTCATTAGCTTCCGAAGATTTCACAGCGATACGGTAATGTGTTTTATCAAGTCCCCGGTAATTGCTGCATCGACGGATCAAGATTCCATACGGCAGCAACCGTTCATAAAGATCAGTAATCCCAGGAGTCTGGAAAAACAAGTAATCAGCCTGTCCGTTCCAGACCCGAAAACCAAAGATTTTAAGTCCTTCTTTCAATTTTTCACGTTCTCTGCAGATCAGACGACGAGCCTGCTCACAATACTCCACTTCCTGTAAAGCTGCGATTCCTGCTTCTGATGCAAGAACGCTTACATTCCAGCAGGGACCACTTTTCTCCATCTTCTCTATAAGTTCTTTGTTTCCGCTGATTCCATATCCAAGACGGATACCCGGAATGGCATACATTTTGGTAAAAGATTTTAAGATAAAGAGATGCTGGCTCTTTACCGCCTGTGGAATCAAAGACTGGGACTCCTGATCCGTAAAATCCAGAAAGCACTCATCCAATACCAGAAGAATACCGCAGACTTCTGCTTTTTTCAGGATCTGTTCCAACAATGATCTGGGGGTAAGTATTCCTGTGGGGTTATTGGGATTGCAGACAAACATCACATCCAGTGAGCTGTCCATCTCATCCAGAATATCTTCCCGGATCTGAAGATCCGGCTGCATCTCATAAAAAATGCATTCCGTATCTGTCTGTCGAAGTGCTTCCTCATATTCTGCAAAGGTAGGGGCTGTCAGAAGTGCTTTCTTCGGTCGCAGCGCATAGACCAGCCGATAGATCAGTTCTGCCCCGCCATTGCCGCAGATCAGGCTTTCTCTCTTTATTCCGTGCCGTCTGGCCAGCGCTTGCTTTAACTTCCTGCATTCCGGGTCCGGGTAGTGTTCTGCCGCCGACAGACTCGTCATGACTGCCTGTCGTACCGACTCCGGCATTCCCAACGGATTGATATTAGCAGAAAAATCAAGAATCTCTTTTCCCTCTTCCACTGTCTTCTGAATGTCTGTTCCGTAGATATCTCCGCCGTGTATTGCCATGCCCGGCTCCTTTCTGCTCCTGTATTTTTATATGCATTCCCGAGGAACGCTTTATTTTACCACTCTTTTATCATAGAGAAGCACATCTTTGATGCCTTCTGCTGTATAGACAACTGCAGACTGATGTACTGTAAGTCCAGCTGCCTTTGCCGCCCGCTCTGTGACCGGTCCGATACAGATGATTCTTGGATCTGACTGCCTTCCTACTTCATCCAGCATGGACACATAAGCACGTACTGCAGATGCACTGCACAAAGTTACATAATCTACCTGTGGCAGGATTCGATTCAGCTCTTCGCTCTTTCGTTGATCCAACGCTGTATGATACAACGCCACATCTTCATAATCGATGCCTGCCTCTTTCAATGCATCAGACAATTCTTCGGATGCTTCTTCCGCTCTTGCCAGAAGCACTTTCTCGTCTGCCCGAAGAGTCGGGATCCACTCTGCCGCCAGTTCACGGCTGCTGTATCTGGAAGGAACAAAGTCTGCAAAGATTCCATGTTTCTCCAGTTCTTCTTTTGTGGCTGCACCGATCACTGCAAACTTCAAGTCAGCAAGGCTTCGCACATCCTTTCCCTGCCTTCTCAGCGCATCAAAGAAAATACGAACACCGTTGTTGCTGGTCAGTACGATCCAACTATAGGATTCAATCTCTCCTGCCATCTTTTCAATAGCTTCTGTATGTAACGGTTCTGTCTCAATAAGACTGAATGCGACAGCCTCTGCTCCTTCCTCTTCCAACACTTCACACAGATGTCTGCTCATCTGCTCTGTGGCTGTCACCAGCACACGGGTTCCGTAAAGAGGCTTGCTGTCGACCCATTTAATTTCTTTTTGCAGAGTTACCACATCACCGACTACCGTGATTGCCGGAGTCTTGATCTGCTCTTCCTCTGCAATCTCGGCGATCCGTTCCAGTGTTCCTGTCACCACCCTCTGTCTGGCGGTCGTTCCTTCCTGGATCACTGCAGCTGGTGTCTTCGGATCCTTGCCATGGGCAATCAGATTGGATGCAATGGATGGCAGGTTTTTCAGTCCCATAAGAAATACCAGGGTTCCTTCTTCCTTTGTCAGCGTTGCATAATCCAGAACAGTTCCGGATTTGTGGTTTCCCTCATGACCGGTGATCACATGGAAAGAGGATGCATGATCCCTGTGAGTCACCGGGATTCCTGCATAAGCCGGTGCTCCATAGCAGGAAGATACCCCACACACGATCTCATATTCGATGCCTGCAGCCCGTAACTCCTGTGCTTCTTCGCCACCTCTTCCGAAGATAAACGGATCGCCGCCTTTCAGACGGACCACATTTTTTCCTTCCTTCGCCTTTTCGATGAGCAGCGCATTGGTTTCCCACTGACGCAGATGATGATGATCCGCCCGTTTTCCAGCGTAAATCAGTTCTGCGTCCATACGTGCTTCATTGAGAAGAGAATCTGTTGCCAGGCTGTCGTAGATGATCACATCTGCCTGACGGATGCATCTGAGACATTTCTGTGTGACCAGATCCATATTCCCAGGGCCTGCGCCTACCAGCCAGACCTTTCCCTGCATAAGCTTCTCTGCCAGTTCTTCACCAAGACGGACGCCTTTGTCTCCGTCAAATCCAGTCTCAAGAGTTCCGCTGACTCTCCGGTAATGCTTCTGATCCGGTGCAAACAGGGCATCCATCTGAAGCACTCCATTTTCATCCAGATGTGCCAGACCTGCTGCCGGTGCATTACAGCTTCCGCCGATGGCTTTTAAGAAGGCTCTCTCTGCACACAGTTCTACCCAGGCACATTTGTCATGGATTGCGTTAAGAACCTCTCTTAAATCTCCATTGCGGCTCTCCACTGCCAGGATTGCCTGACCTGCTGCCGGAAGACAGACTTCTGAAGATAAATGTTCAAATTTCCACTGATTTTCATCAGACAATTCCAACCGGTCAAGACCTGCTGCCGCCAGCACAATGGCATCGTACTGTCCTTCTTCCAGCTTCCGAAGTCTTGTCTGCACATTTCCGCGGATCAGTTTTACCCGAATCAGCGGATTGATCTTTTTGATCTGCAGCTCTCTTCTAAGACTTCCGGTACCTACCACACTGCCCGGTTTCAAATCTTTTAATAAAGTACCGTCTTTAGTCACGATCACATCTTCCACCGGACCACGTCTCAGGACTGCACCAATACCAAGACCCTCCGGGAATTCCATTGGCATATCTTTGGCACTGTGTACAGCCAGATCGATCTGTCCCTGCAGCAGAGCTGCTTCCAGTTCCTGGGTGAATACTCCCTTTCCTCCAAAAGAAAGGAGCGAGCGGTCTAAAAGCTCGTCCCCTTTCGTAGACATTTCACAGATCTCAATCTTCAGATCCGGAAATGCCTCCAATATCATTTTTTCTACCATATGGGTCTGCACCAGAGCCAGTTTACTCTTTCTGGTGCCGATCCTGATCGTTTTCTGCATCTGATGCTTCTCCTTTATAACCGATAGCCTCTCGGTGTGATCATTCTTCCGTTTTTCTCATAAGTCTGGGAATTACCAATGATCACAACGCTGAACATATCGATATCAGCATCCTTCAATGCCCCCAGTGTGGTAATACAGTGACTCTCATCTTTTCTTCCTGCATTGCGGACAATGCCCACCGGAGTCTCTGCCTTTCTGTATTTCATCAGAATATCAGCTGCTTTTTCCACGTAGTCTACACGTTTCTTACTCTTCGGATTGTAAAGACATACGATCAGGTCTCCCTGCCCTGCACAATCCACACGTTTCATGATCAGATCCAGCGGAGTCATCAGATCACTTAAGCTGATCACTGCAAAATCATGCATCAGCGGTGCACCCAGCACAGATGCTGCTGCACTGGCTGCTGTCACACCCGGAACAGTCTCGATCTCGATCTGTGCATCTTTTTCCTCTGCCACCTGATAAATGATACCTGCCATACCATAGATACCACTGTCACCACTGGATACCATGGCAACTGTCTGATCCTTCATCGCCTCTTCCACTGCCATCTCACAGCGTTTGACTTCCTGCATCATCGGAGTGGCAATATAATTCTTATCCGGAAAATACTCTTTTAAAATATTAACATAGGTGGTATAACCGGTCACTACATCTGCATTTTTGATCACGTCAATACATTTTGCGGTCATATGCTCATATCCGCCCGGGCCAAAGCCCACTACATATAATTTACCCATTAGTCGTTCTCCTCCATATGGCTGAAAAATGCGTAGAGCTCTGATGGCTCTGAATGATCTCTCAGTTTATAAAGCATCTTGTCGATGGCTCTCTCAAATCCTTTTTTTTCTGCCTCTTCCAGCATCCGTTTCTTCAATTGCTCGATCTTCGGCAGGGATAACTGGAATACCATCCAGCGTTCAAAATCCTTCTGGATCTCAGCCAGGATCTGATCTGCTGCCTGGACTTCATGCTGTTTCTTTTCATTGTTAACTCTTGCCAGCTCCTGGAAATCATCTACGTCAAAACGCTTTACTCCAGGGATCTGCTCCACCTTGGCCTCAATATCGATGGGCACTGCCAGGTCAATGAGTACACGAGGCTTCTCTGTCTTCAGAACTTTGGAAAGCTTTCCATAAGTCACTGTATAATGAGGACTTGAAGTAGCTGATATGATCACATCCATCTCATCCATCAGCTCATAACGATTGTCATACTCCATGACCTGATATGTGATCCGATGATGATGATCTTCCTTAGCCTGGCTCATATTCCTGGACGTAATACAGACTTTTGCTCCTTCAATGCACTGCAGATTCTTCAGTACGACACCGCCGATCTTGCCGGATGCACCGATCAGCATAACTTTCTTTCCGTGAAGTGTCCCCAAGCCCTGCTCAGCTGCTTTGATAGCCATGGTAGCCATGGACACCGTTGTTCTGGACAAATCTGTCTCTGTCTTTACTTTCTTTGCTGCAGTCACTGCATAACGGAACAGGGTGTTAAGATATACCCCACAGGTTCCGATCTGATGCGCCTGCTCATGAGCACGCTTTACCTGTCCCAGGATTTGGTCTTCTCCCATCACCATGGAATCCAGTCCTGCTGCCACATGGAACAGATGCTTAATGGCTTTGCTTCCCTGATACATACGGACATAGTCGCCCATCTCTTCCTCCACCTGAATTCCGGCAAATTCAAAGAGCAATGCCTGCATCTTTATAAAATTGCTGCCCGGACAGGCATGATAGGTATAGATCTCGGTACGGTTACAGGTACTGATAAATACGCACTCCTCCGCTATATTCCGCGCAATTACCTGCCGCATCAGTTCCTCCTGCGCTTCCACCGGAAATGCAAAACGAGCCCGCACTTCCAGCGGAGCATTCTTGTGACTGATGCTGATCAGCGAGATATCCATTAGTCTGTCACTCCTTTACGGAATTCTGTTGTAAAGGTCTTATCATACAGCTTGGACAGCTCGTACTCATCCCCTAAGAAATCTCCCACAACTGTCAGTGCAGTCTTATGGATACCAGCCGCTTTCACGCGCTCTGCAATATTGGTCAGATCTCCGACTACGATCTTCTGATCTTCCCAGCTTGCTTTATATACCACAGCTACCGGTGTAGTCGGCCGGTATGCCTGACGAAGGATCGCAGACATCTCATCCAGCATACCTACACTTAAGAAAATGATCATGGTCGCATTGTGCTGTGCCAGATCGATCAGTTTCTCCTTCGGCGGCATAGGCGTACGGCCTTCCATACGGGTCAGGATCACAGTCTGGCTCACGCCCGGAAGTGTGTACTCTTTCTTCAATGCTGCTGCAGTTGCCAGGAAAGAGCTGACACCAGGAATTACTTCATATTCGATACCCAGCTCATCCAGTCTGTCCATCTGCTCTCTGTGCGCTCCATAGATCGCCGGATCACCCGTATGGACTCTGGCTACTTTCAGACCTTTGCTTTCCGCATCTTTCATTACATCAATCACTTCATCCAGATGCATGGTAGCGCTGTTATAGATCACTGCTCCCTCTTTTGCTCCAGCCAGAACCTGCGGATTCACCAAAGATCCTGCATAAATGATCACATCTGCGCTGTCAATGATCTTCTTCCCTTTGATTGTCAAAAGCTCCGGGTCACCCGGGCCTGCTCCGATAAATGATACCATATCTTCTCTTCCCCTTTGTATTTTTGTGCCTTAATAAAGGTTTCTTACTTTAAACTCTTTTTCCGCTTCTCTTCGGATATCCTTCTTGGCAATATCCGCACGCTTATCATATAGTTTCTTACCTTTTGCCAGACCAATCTCCACTTTCACAAGACTGCCTTTGAAATACACCTTCAGCGGCACCAGTGTATAACCTTTCTCTGCGATCTTTCCGACGATCTTGTTGATCTCGCTTCTGTGCAGCAAAAGCTTCCGCACCCGAAGCGGATCGCGGTTGAAAATATTTCCTTTTTCATAAGGGCTGATATGCATGCCATAGACAAACACCTCACCCTTCTCAATCCTTACAAAAGATTCCTTGATACTGCATTTTCCCATACGAAGGGATTTTACTTCCGTACCATGTAAAGAAATGCCCGTCTCCCAGGTATCCTCGATAAAATAATCATGATACGCTTTTTTGTTGTTTGCTATCAGTTTAATACTATCCTTCGCCATATTCCTCTGTGCTCCTGATTCCTTCCACCAGTTCAAAATCAATGGTTCTGGTCATTTTATCTGCGCCGGTCACCTGCACTTTCACCTTCTGTCCAATGGCATAGGACTTTCCGGTATGTACACCGACCATTGCGCATGCACTTTCATTATACTCGAAATAATCACCCTGTAAAGAGGCTGTGCGTACCAGTCCCTCTACTGTATTGGGAAGTTCCACATAAATGCCCCAGGCAGTTACGCCACTGATTACTCCATCGAACTCTTCCCACAGATGGTGACTCATATATTCTACTTTTTTAAGCTTGATGGTCTCCCGTTCAGCTTCGTCCGCTTTCCGTTCCCGCTCGCTGGACTGACGGGCCACCTCTGGCAAAATACTCCGGTAATGTTCTTCTCTTGTTCCGTTCATCCGACCCCGGAGCACATCTTTGATGATCCGATGAATCTGCAGATCCGGATATCTTCGAATCGGTGATGTGAAATGGCAGTAATACTTGGCGGCCAGGCCAAAATGCCCGGTGCACTCCGTCGTATATTTTGCCTGTTTCATGGAGCGCAGCGTAAGCCGGCTGATCAGATCCTCTTCCGGTGTCTCCTCCAGCTTTGCCAACAGCTTTTGCAGTTCTTTCGGATGCACCTCGTCATCCTTCAGATGAATAGAATATCCAAAATTATTGATAAAGGCCGCAAGTTTGCGCATCCGGTCCGGATCCGGATTATCATGCGTCCGGTACACAAATGGCAATTCCTGCCAGAAGCAGTCCTCCGCCACCGTCTCATTGGCTGCCAGCATAAAATCTTCAATAATGCGGGTGGCTGTATTTCTCTCATATGGACGGATCTCTATGGGCTCCCCCTTTTCATTGAGAATCACCTTGGTCTCCGGAAAATCAAAATCAATGGATCCTCTTGCCCGTCTCTTTTCCCGAAGAAGTGCTGCCAGTTCCTTCATCCGTACGAGCATTGGCACCAGTACTTCATATTTCTTCACGGTCTCTTCATCTCCATCCAGGATCTTCTGAACACCGGTATAACTCATACGTTGATCCACATGGATCACAGTCTCCGCGATCTCATGGTCAACGATGTTTCCTTTAGGGTCAATGGTCATGATACAGCTCAATGCCAGACGATCCTCCCCTGCATTCAGAGAGCAGATTCCATTGGACAGTCTGCGGGGCAGCATAGGAATCACCCTATCCACCAGATATACACTGGTTCCGCGCTTCAGGGCTTCCCGGTCCATGGCACTTTTCTCCTGTACATAATTAGATACATCCGCAATATGCACACCCAGTACATACTTGTCTCCTTCCATGGTCAGAGACACGGCATCATCCAGATCTTTGGCATCTTCCCCATCAATCGTCACCATCTGTACATCCCTTAGGTCCATTCTGCCTGCCATATCCGCTTCACTGATCTGGTCGGGCACACGTTCTGCCTGATTCATGACCTTTTCCGGAAATTCTGTCGGCAGATCATATCCTTTTACAATGGAAAGCACATCTGTTCCCGGATCGGTAATGTGCCCCAGAATCTCAATGACTTTTCCCTCTGGATTCCTACGTTCATCACCATAATCTGTCAAAAGCACGACTACTTTATGTCCATTCATGGCCCCTTTAGAGGCTTCTTTTGGAATAAATACATCTCTGGCAAACCGGTCATTATCCGGGATCACAAATCCATAATTCTTACTCTGCTGATAAATACCTACCAGCTGAGTAGTTCCTCGGGTCAGAATCTGCTTCACAGAACCTTCTCGCCGCTTACCACTCTGCCCCGGCTTTACCACGATCTGCACCACATCCTGATGAAGTGCTCCATGTACTTCCTGTTCCGGAATAAAAATATCATCTTCCATTCCTTCTACAGTTACAAAGCCAAAGCCTCTTGCATGTGCAGTGAAGACCCCCGTCAGAAGCTTACCTTTACCAAGACTGTACTTTCCTTTTGCCGAAACCTCTATCTTGCCCTCCAGCATCAGTTCATCCAGCACTTCCTGTAATTCCTGCCTCCGTTCCTTTGGAACCTCCAGAAGGATCGCCAGTTCCTTGATCTTCATCGGTACATACAAGTCATTGCTCATCAGTTCCACAAGCACTTCCTTTTTCTGTTTCTTCTGTTCACCAGTCATGATCTTCACCTCACTTACATTTTCTTATTTCATCAGATAACAAAAGGCACTCCTGATGTCCAAGAGTGCCCTGTAAATCTGTAAAGTTATTCAGAGACATTCACAGTCTTCTGAATATTAAAAAATATCCAGATTCAGAACGATTGCCAGCAAAAAGAAAACTACTGTCAGAATCTTCGTCCATTTCACAAGATTTCCTTCCATGGAACGTCCTTTATTCTTACCCCAGTAAGTCTCTGCAGCACCTGCGATAGCGCCAAGTCCCTGAGATCTGCCTTCCTGCATCAGAACCAGAACGGTTGCAATAATACACACCAGTACAAAAAGTACCATGAGGACATATTTCAAAATCGTCATTTACCCACCTCCTCTGTGTCAAACAGATATATATTAACACAGAACATTAAAAATCACAACACTTTTGCAAGAAAACTTTTCAGTCTCTCATTTTGTGGATTGTTGAAGATCTCCTGCGGAGTATTTTCCTCCATAATGATTCCTTCATCCATGAATACCACTCTGGTTGCCACTTCTCTTGCAAAGCCCATCTCATGGGTTACAACCACCATGGTCATACCATCGTCAGCAAGCTTCTTCATCAGCTCAAGAACCTCGCCTACCATCTCTGGATCCAGTGCGGATGTCGGCTCATCGAACAGCATGACCCGCGGCTTCATAGCCAAAGAACGGACGATTGCAATACGCTGCTTCTGTCCACCGGAAAGCTGTGCCGGATAAGCATCTGCTTTTTCTTCCAGATTGACCAGTTTCAGAAGACGCATGGCTTCCGCTTCTGCTTCCTCTTTGGTCATCAGCTTCTGTTTCACCGGTCCCAGCATAATGTTATCTTTTACTGTCAGGTTATTGAACAGATTAAAATGCTGGAACACCATACCCATATGACGGCGGACCTTATTGATATCAACACCTGGAGCGGTGATTTCCTGTCCATCAAAGGTGATGGTTCCACCTGTCGGGATCTCCAGCAGATTCAGACACCGCAGAAATGTGGATTTACCAGAACCGGACGGTCCGATAATAACCACTTTCTCTCCCGGAGTAATATGCATATCAATATTTTTAATGACCTGATTGTCACCAAATGATTTGGATAATCCTTTAACGTAAATCACTCTGTCTCAGTCTCCTTTCCAGTTTGCCCATGACCCATGTCAGGAACATTACGATCACCAGATAGATTGCTGCAATCGCGAGATACGGAACCATTGCCTGATAGGTCTTAGACTGAATGATCATAGCTCCTTTTGTCAGATCACGAAGACCAATAACGGTTACAACAGAAGTCTCTTTTACAAGAGTGATCAGCTCGTTGCCAAGTGCCGGCAATACATTTTTAAATGCCTGCGGAATAATGATATATCGCATGGTTGCTGCATAAGTCAGTCCAACCGAACGACCTGCCTCCATCTGTCCTTTATCGATAGACATAATTCCTGAACGGAAAATCTCAGCCACATAAGCACCTGAATTGATACCAAATGCCAGGATTGCACAGCGCAGCATGTTGCTGTCAGTAGATCTTGCACTAGCCCATACAATAAACCACATGATCAGAAGCTGTACCATCATAGGAGTTCCACGGATTACCGTCAGATACACTTTACAGATTCCATTAAGAATCTTAAGCGGCAATCCTTTCTTCTCTGGCTGCTGATCATACGCAGAACGGATCACGGCCACGATCACCCCCAGGATCACGCCCAGAACCAGTGCAAATATAGTTACTGTTAATGTTGTTCCAAGACCCTTAATAAAATACTGATAGTTATCATCCAGTATAAAAGTCTGATATAATCCAAGTTTCAGGCTTTCTAACATTTCTTCTTCTCCTTTCGTTTTCCCCAATATGGATATATAAACAGCAACTTTTTGAGACTTTGCTTCTTATATATCCATATTACTCTATCTTATTCCGCCAAAAAGCGGGGGTGTTCAGATAAATGAACACCTCCGCTGATGCTCCTTACTAATAAGTAAGCTTATTCTGCTTTGATGTATTTGTCAAGAATCTCCTGAACAGTTCCATCATCTTTCAGCTCCTGAAGTGCTTTGTTCAGTGCCTCTGTCAGTTCCGGATTCTTTTTGGAAACTGCTGCTGCATAATCCTCGTTTGCATACTGGGTATCCAGAATCTTCAATCCGTCATTTGCTTCTACGAAAGCTTTTGCCGGCTCCTGATCAATAACTACGCAATCAACTTTTCCCTGCTGAAGTGCCTGAACTGCTGCTGCACCACTCTGGAATGCTACTACATTTCCCTCGCCCCAGTCATCGGAACAGTATACATGTCCGGTCGTTCCCTGCTGAACACCGATCAGTTTTCCTGCAAGATCATCAAAGGTTGCAATGTCAGAACCGTCAGCTACGATGATAACCTGTACACCATTTGCATAAGAATCTGTAAAATCTACATTTTTCTTTCTCTCTTCGTTGACAGTCATACCAGCCAGTACAATATCAACTTTTCCAGACTGAACAGAAGCAATCAGAGAATCAAACTCCATATCAACCACTTCCAGTTTCAGGCCAAGCTTATCTGCCAGTGCCTGTGCGATATCCGGGTCAATACCTACAACAGCATCGCCATCTTTATACTCATATGGCGGAAATGTTGCGTTAGTTCCCATGGTCAGGACTCCCGGTTCTACAGTAGTAACTTCTGCTGCATCTGTTGCCTCCTCAGCAGCCTCTGCGTCCTCAGCCTCTTCTGTAGTAGCTTCAGCCTCTACATCCTCAGTAGTCTCCTCGGCTGCTGCATCGGTAGATGCAGTGTTGCTGCTTCCACATCCTGCAAGAACGGTGGTTGCCATTGCTGCGCAAAGAATCACGCTTACAATTTTCTTTTTCATAATATTTCCTCCTCATATCATTATCTAAGACCTTGTCTGCGACTAATTATACATCTTTTATTCACGATTGCAAGAGTTATTTTGAATATTTATCCATTAAATTCCATATTTCATGTATACATTTCCATCCAGATCCTTCCACTGGAACAGTCCATCCTCATAAGTCATATAGCTGTGTGCACTGTTCTCTTTCGGAATTGATACAGATCCTGGATTCATATAAATATAGTCTTCATGCTCCCGACATACCGGCACATGAGTATGTCCATGAAGCAGGATATCTCCTTTGCCCAGCATCGGCAGGTTCTTTTCATTAAATACATGTCCATGAGTCAGGAAGATCATGCGCCCTTTCTCGTATAAAAATCCATAATCCGCAAGGATTGGAAATTCCAGTACCATCTGATCCACTTCTGTATCACAGTTTCCGCGTACACACAGCAGGTCCTTCTTTCTCGGATTTAACATAGCGATCACTTCCTTGGGTGCATATTCTTTCGGAAGGTCATTGCGCGGTCCATGATAAAGGATATCTCCCAGGATCACCATACGTCCTGCCTTCTCCCTGTCATATGCCTCCAGTAATTTTCTGCAATAATATGCAGATCCATGAATATCAGATGCGATCATCAGTTTCATAATGCTCCTCCATTTCCGCCATCTGGCGCTTTACTTGTTGTTCTAATCTTTTTTCTATCATGAGTGGATCATACCCGGAGGCATCAAACCCACACCATTCATAATCTCCTTGTTCCCGGATTCCTCCCAGCCAGTCGGCCAGCTCCAGATCTTCTCCGAATACACTTTTCAGATCTTCCGTTGTTCTGGTAAGTGCTCTGACCAGTTCTTGCCGCTTTGTTTCCAGTCCGGCCTGCTCCTTGCGTATCTGCTCCGATGTCTGCTGTCCGGTCATCTGCCGCCCTAACAGGCAATCTTTCAGTTCCCGATCCACATGAATCTCCAGCTTTTCTTCCCAGCTTTCTAAGATGCCATGTTCCTTTTTGATCCGGCGCGCCTGCTCCCGATCTGCAAAAAATTCTGCAGAAGTCCTTGTCCCGCCAGCCATCACCAACTGTTCCAGCACTTCTTTTTCCCGCTTCAGATATCGGCTCTCTCTTCCCAGATCACTCATCCACCGGGAAGTTGCCGCCAGCAGATGACGCACAGCCATACAACGCTCTTCTGCTCCGGCATTCTTCCACTGTTCCAGAAGTGCCGCCCGTTCCTTAGCTGTCAGAGTTCCTTTCAGATACTCCGGAATCTTCCATGCTCCGGCCGTCGCCTGGTAAAGCCTGTAATAGGTAGAAAAATCCGCCGCGATCTGAGGACACCGCAGAAATTCTTCCATAAAAGCATCGGTCACTTGCAACTCCTGCCGTTCATATTCCTTCAATGTCCGTGACAGATCTTCCCAGCCTCTGGCAGTCACAAACTGTCTCTTTTCTCTGGTCAGCTCCACCCTATAAAAAGATTCTGGATGCATAGCCAGATAGGACAATATGGCCGGATGTACCTGTCGCTTCTGTGCGTAAGTCTCCCATACGCCAAAGTCTGCTTCCACATGGATCAGGCGCACCCGGTCCAGCGCCGCCATGTCGAGTTCCCGAACGGATGCATTGTATTCCGAAGGATTCCCTGCAGCCGCAATGATCCAGCCATCAGGAACCTTATGGGTACCAAACGTCTTAAACTGTAAGAACTGCAGGATCGTCGGCGCCAGCGTCTCCGATACACAGTTGATCTCATCAATAAACAGAATTCCCTTTTTATGACCGGTCCGTTCCATATATTCATAGACAGAACCAATGATCTCACTCATCGTATACTGGGTGACCGTATATTCCTTTTCTCCATAGGTCCTGTGAACAAGCTCCGGTAATCCTACTGCACTCTGTCTGGTATGGTGGGTGATCGTATAGGACAGAAGTCCCACACCACAGGCTTTTGATGCCTGCTCCATCACCGCTGTTTTACCGATTCCCGGCGGTCCCATCAAAAGCAATGGACGCTGGGCAGATATCGGGATCACTGGCTGATCATCTTCATCCACAGCCGTATAGGCCTTTATGGTGCGAATGATCTCTTCTTTTGCTTCCCTTATATTCATGTGGTCGTCTCCTCGCATAGATCCAGTGTCAGGCTGTGTGCCCATGCTGGCGGTTTTCCTTTTTTCAGTGCTTCATTCAAAAATACAAAAGCGGTTTCATATTCTGGACGTTCCGTTGGATAGATACCATCTCCATCCGTAAAATAGAGAAGTCCTTTCAGATTTTTCAGCCTGCCATTTTTCTGCAGTTTTTCCACCAGCCGGAACACCGGCGTAAAATCTGTGTCTCCTCCACCTTTTACGGTGATCTTGTCAAGATACTCTTTCCACTCTTCCTCGCAGGTGATCTGTTCATGTTCCTGGATCACACAGTCACACTGGATCACATGGATGTTCATTTTCCGAAAGAATTGCCCTTCTGTATTGAGGATGCTCCAGGTCTCCTCCAAAAACCGCCGCACAATCTCCCCGGAACAGGAGCCTGATGTATCAATGGCGATCACCAGATCCGATAAACGGCGGACTTCCTTATATTCCAACGGTTCCAGAAGCACCAGCCGTTCATACATCCGACGACTGTAATCATAAGGAATATAGTCAAAACTGTCCATATCCAGACATCGTTCCTCACCAGTCACTGCAAACTGCTGCAAAAACTGCCGGTAGTCATATCCTCGTTCCTTCTGAAGCACGATCATCTCTTCCGCATCTCCGGCGCTTCCGCCCTTCTGCCGCCTGTGTTCACTTTTCCGCAGCTCCAATGACTCAAAGACCGTTCGCCAACGATGCATTGCCGTCAGCTGCTTTTGCAGTCCGACAACTGCCTGATCTGGTATTTTTTCCCTGCGGATTCGCTGTTCTGACGGCAGGGATGCTTCCATCTGTCGCCAGTATGCATGCTCATCTCTTCGAAAAACATTTTCCAGTTCCTTTATCATCTCTGGCTTCTGCTTCTCCAGCCAGAGTGCCAGCGAATGTTCCTGAAGCACAACCTTTTCTTCCTTGAGCTTTCGATAGATCCGGCTTCTGCCCACAGGAACAGGGCGTTCAAACCCTGCAATATTCATTCGGTCTATGCGGTATTCCGTCAGCAAGTCACAGGCCAGCCACCAAAGGTATTCTGTCTCTTTTTTTCTGCGATAAGGATGCAGATAGAGAAGATGGAGGATCAGATGCAGGTATCTCCGTTCCAGAAGAACGGGATCTTCTGCGTAGGTCTTAAAGACCTCTTCTGCATTCCAGCAAAGCCTGCTTCCGTCTGTTCCAGATGTCTGTTTTAAATCAAAACTACATTCCGGCAGATGAATGGCTTCCTTAAGCCATGGAAGCTTTGTATCCAACCGCATGGCGGTCAATTTGATTATTTTTCCTGCCAGTTCAGACTGACTAACCAGAGCCATAGCCTTTCCCCCTTTTCCATGCATCATTATACCTGCTTTCCACAGGATTTTCAATTGCAATCCAAGTTCAACTGTGTTATGCTGTGTGCATGACAATCTATTAACAACGGGGGAATGATCCTATGAAAATGCAGGAATCACCAGAAGATTATCTGGAAGCAATACTGGTTCTCTCAAGAGAACTTGGAAATGTCCGCTCCATTGATGTAGCTAACTATCTGGAATACAGCAAGCCAAGTGTCAGCGTTGCCATGAAGCGACTTCGTGAGAATGGCTTTGTAACGCTGGATGAACACGGTAATCTGATCCTGACTGGATCCGGCTTATCCATCGCACTGAAGATCTATGAACGCCACCTGGTTATCAGCCAGTTTCTGATCTCTATCGGTGTGGACGAAGCGATTGCAAAAAAAGACGCCTGCCGTATGGAGCACGTAATCAGCGATGAGAGCTTTGAAAAAATCAAGCAGCTCTCCCACAAAATAATCTCAGAATAACGAAACTTGACTTTCGAATGAATTCTTTCTATAATAGTAAACAAATTTTAGTAAGGAGTTTACTATTATGAAAGAACATTCATTTAACACCGCAACTATTACAACCATCGGTATGTTTACTGCTGTTCTGGCAGTTCTCTCTATTTTACAGATTCCTATGCCATCCGGCGTACCTATCACCCTTCAGACATTCGCAGTAGCCCTGTGCGGTTATGTGCTTGGCCGTAAAAACGGAACTTTATGTGTCCTGTTATACCTTCTGCTTGGCTTTGCCGGAGTTCCTGTCTTCACCGGTATGACTGCAGGTATCGGAAAACTGGTGGGCTACACTGGCGGTTTCCTCTATGGTTTCCTGTTTCTGGCATTTTTCTGTGGTCTTGGGCTTCATCTGAAAAATAAAGTTGCTTCCTTCGGTCTTGGTGTTGTGGGCTTACTGATCTGCCATGTACTGGGTGCCTTCCACTACTCTATCATTGCTCAGATCACTTTTCCGGCAGCCTTTCTGCTGGTATCTGTACCGTATCTGGTAAAAGATATACTGTCCGTACTGGGTGCTATGCTGGTTGCCGTTGTCATCCGCAAAACACTGGCCAGAGGCGGAATTAATATTCAGTAAATAAAATCCTCTCTTCGAGACTTTCCATTTTGCTCATGTGGTGCTATGCGCCATATAAAATATCCATGGTTATGCCCCGCTCATAAAAGCATGCGGTTCATTTCCATGGATATTTTGCATTGCTTTATAGATTTATAACTTTTCGAGGATCGGAAGCATAGCATCGTATACCGTATCCATACATTCCTCAAAAGGTGCCTGCTTCTTCATCTGTTCCAGGGAAGCTGCTGTCTTCTTGATCGGCTGAATAGTTCCTGCTCCGGCAATACAACCGCCTGGACAGGCCATGCCTTCCAACAGATATCCATTGTATTTTCCAGCCTTTGCAAGCTGCAGCATCTTCTTACAATTGGCGAGACCTTCTGCGCTGACTACTTTCACCTCACGGTTCGGTTCCATTCTACGGATCGCGTTAACTACTGCAGATGCCACACCACCGCTTGACGCAAATCCACGGCCATCAGCACTTGCCTGCATCAGCGGCTCTCCATCCGGCAGTTCCTTGAAGTCTACCCCTTTGGCATCAAACATACCTTGCAGCTCTTCAAATGTCAGTACAAAATCTACATAGCTGCGGATAGTTTTCCGGCTGGCTTCCAGCTTCTTCGCTGCACAAGGTCCTACAAAGACGATCTTGCAGTCTGGATTCTGCTGTTTGATCAGACGGGCAGTAAGCACCATAGGTGTCAATGCCATGGAGATACATTTTGCCTGCTCCGGGAACAGCTTCTTCGCCATCATGGACCATGCCGGACAGCAGGAAGTTGCCATGAATGGCAGCTCTTCCGGTACTTCCTTCATGAAGTCCTTTGCTTCTTCAATGGTACAGAGATCTGCTCCTACCGCTACTTCGATCACATCCTCGAATCCCAATGCCTGGAATGCCGGGCGGATCTTCTCCGGCTTCATATCCGGTCCGAACTGACCAGCTACCGCCGGTGCCACGATCGCATAAACCGGAGCACCTGTCTTCATGGCAAGAATGGTCTGGAATATCTGACCTTTGTCAACGATGGCACTGAACGGACAGCTGACCAGACACATACCACAGGACACACATTTCTCCTGATCAATCTCAGCTCTTCCATGTTCATCAGAATGAATAGCATTCATGCCACAGGCTTTTGCACAGGGACGTTCCTGATGAATGATCGCATTATAGGGACAGGCCTCCACGCATCTGCCACATTTGATACATTTCTCCGGATCAACGTGAGACTTTCCATTTACCATGGAAATAGCTCCCTTCGGACAGACCTCTTTACATGGATGTTCCAGACAGCCCTGACATCCTTCGGTCACGATCACCCGGTTCTCCGGACAGGCATGACAGGCGAATTTAATAATATTGATCAGAGGCGGTTCATAATATTTTTCCTCCACCAGACTGTTCTCCACTCCCTCGGAGATCAGGGAATGCTCGGAAATCTTTCTAAGGGAAAGACCAAGTGCCACACGAAGTCTCTCTCCTACAACCGCTCTCTCCAGGAAAATACTTTCTCTATAAGAAGCAACCTCCCCCGGTACGATCTTATAAGGAAGCTGCTCCATCTGTCTGCAGTCTCCGTCTTCATAAGCCATGCGGGCGATCTCCGTAAAAATCTCATGACGGATCTTGGTCTTTGAAGAATATAATCCTCTCATTCATTTCATCCCTTTCTTTTATCTTCTAACATATATCTTTTGTATTCTATCATGAAACATTCTGCCAGTTCAAATGACATTTTGTTATAGGAACTTCTCACATTTCGTGGTATACTTTCTTTATATATGTAAAAACGGGAGAAAAGTAGTATGAAAAAACGAGAATCATTTAACAGCCAGTGGGGATTTATCCTGGCATGCATCGGCTCTGCTGTAGGAATGGGAAATATCTGGATGTTCCCTACCAGAGTCTCTTTATATGGAGGCGGATCTTTTCTGATTCCTTACTGTATCTTTGTTATTCTGATCGGCTTCACCGGCGTGATCGGCGAAATGTGTCTGGGAAGAGGCACCCGTTCCGGTCCCATCGATGCTTTCGGTACAGCCTGTGAGACAAAAGGGAATCGGAAACTTGGTGAGATACTGGGCTGGATCCCTGTCCTTGGTGCCCTTGCCATGGCAATTGGTTATACCGTGGTCATGGGCTGGATCTTAAAATATATGGTAGGAACTTTTACCGGTTCCACCCTATCTGCAGAGAATATTGATGGATTTACGGAAAGCTTCAGCACTATGGCATCTGCCGGAGGAAATAATCTCTGGCAGGTGCTGGCACTTTGCATCTGTGTCGTGATCCTCATGTTCGGTGTTGGAAGCGGTATTGAAAAAGCAAACAAGATCATGATGCCCATTTTCTTTGTCTTATTTGTGATCCTTGGCATCTACGTGGCATTTCAGCCAGGATCCAGTGCCGGATATCAGTACATTTTCCGCGTAGATCCCGCAGCATTATCTGATCCGAACACCTGGATCTTTGCCCTGGGACAGGCATTCTTCTCCTTGTCCGTCGCCGGAAATGGTACCTTGATCTACGGATCTTATTTATCCGATAAGGAAGATATCCCTGCCTCTGCCGCAAGAGTTGGATTTTTCGATACACTGGCAGCTCTGCTGGCAGCACTTGTTATCATTCCTGCCATGGCAACCACCGGTGCACAGCTTGATCAGGGCGGTCCTGGACTGTTATTTATCTTCCTGCCCCATCTGATCCGTTCCATGCCTGGCGGATGGCTGATCGCCATCCTCTTCTTCACCGCAGTCTTCCTTGCAGGAATGACATCTCTGATGAACCTTTATGAAGCTCCTGTCGCAACGGTTCAGGAAAAGACCGGACTTGGCAGGAAAGCATCCTGCGCCATCATCGCTGGGATCGGTATGATCGTCTCTCTGCTGATCCAGGGGATCGTCTCTGATTGGATGGATGTGCTGTCTATCTACATCTGCCCGCTTGGAGCAGGTCTTGCAGGCATCATGTTCTTCTGGGTATTTGGTCGATCCTACGTAGAATCCCAGGTAAACAAAGGACGGGAGACACCTTTTATCAAGATGTTCTATCCCGTCTGCAAATACATTTATGTTCCTGTCTGTTTTCTTGTGTTGATCCTCGGGATCGCACTTGGCGGTATCGGTTGACCCCGATACCGCTTTTATGGACTCACTACTTTACCGCACGGATCACAAAATTCAGGATCAGGCGATGTCCATCGTCCAGATCTTTCTCATTGGTTACTTCTGAAGTCACTTCCGAAGCCCCCAATGCACAAAGGGTTCTGTCATCCCATTGGGGCCGAAGCTCTCTCGCCATTGGCAGGGATTCTCCGATCCGGTCGATGGGATTGGCGCAGACACCATTCATATGCTTGTGTTCCCATCTTGTCCGATCCCCGTACTCTGCATCGGTCACATAATAGTAAAAATTCCCGTCACAGTTTAATAAGATTCCGCCCGGCTTTAATACTCGTAACCACTCTTTATAAGCCTGCTCAGGCTTTTCCAGATTCCACAATACATTTCGGCTGATGACCAGGTCAAAGCTGTTGTCTTCAAACTCCAGCTGCTGAGCATCCATCTGTTGAAAATGCACCTGCACTCCATAATGTTCTGCATTTTTTCTGGCTTCTGTCAGCATGTTTTCCGTGTAATCAATGGCGGTGACTTCATGGCCCATCTTTGCCAGCAATACAGAGAAAAATCCAGGTCCGCAGCCAACATCCAGTACGCGTACACAGTCCTGTCCTCTCAATGCCTCTGTGATATGTTTTTCCCAGTAGATCCTGCTCTCACCTTCCAGCTCTTCCCGGTTACTCTGTGTGTAACCTTCTGCCCGGCTGTTCCAATAGCTGCGGATCTCTTCCAGTGTATGACTCATAGTTTCTCTCTCCGATCTTTCTGTGGATATCATCATACCGGTTTGTTAAAACTTTTACAAGCCTCCCGGGGGGATATATTTTGCCAGTTCCTGAATCTGTCTCATTGGACCATTGCCGCATGTCCAAGACAGTTTTTCATGTTATGCCTTCTCAACCGCATGTTTCCGGTAGATATACCAGGACGCAGCTGCTGTGATCCACTCAGTGATCCAGAAGGCATGCCATACACCTGCAGCTCCAAGAAAACGGCTCAATACAAATGCAGCCGGAATGATCAGGATCACATAACGGAGCAGTGAAATGATCAGAGATGGAGTTCCCATATTCAGTCCTTCAAGCGCACCACATGCAGTTACCGAGATGGATGACACCGCAAATCCAATACTGATGATGCGAAGAGCACTGGCACCGATCTGAATCGTCTGCGTATTGGTTGTAAACATACCGATCAGATGCTCAGGCATCAACAGACACAGTCCTGTTCCAAACACCATGATCACTGCCGAAAATGTCAGTGCAGTATTGAAAATCTTATGCACTCTTCCATACTCCCCTGCGCCATAATTATATCCCACCAGAGGTCTGATTCCTTGCACGATCCCATTTGCCGTCAGATACAAAAATGTCTGCAGCTTGTAATAAACACCAAGGACCATGACATAGCTTTCTGAAAATCCTGCCAGGATCGCATTCAAAGAAGAAATCAGTAGCGACGGAAGTGCCATGTTCAGGATTGCCGGAATACCGATGGCATACAATCTCTTCGTGATTCCGCTCTTAAAATCCAGATTGCAAATACTGATCTTCACAGAAATAGGGCGGATAATGTAGATTCCTACATATAAAACTACCGTTGCCATCTGTCCGATCCCGGTTGCCAGTGCAGCCCCTTTTATTCCCATCCCCGGAAATGATCCAACTCCGAAAATCAAGATCGGATCCAGAATGATATTTGTAAGGCATCCAACCAGAAGGCCTGCCATGGAAACCTTCATACGTCCTACTGCCTGAAAAATTTTCTCAAAGGAAAGGCTGCAAGAGATGATCACGCCAAATAAAAATACAATTCTTGAATATTCCAGCGCATATCCGATCGTTCTTTCATCATTACTGAACAGACGCAGGAATACCGGAATAATTGCAATACATACCACCGTCAGTACCAGCCCTTGTACCGCGTTACAGAAAAATCCCAGTGACGCTGCCTGATCCGCCTTTTTCTTTTCTCCTGCTCCCAGGAAGAATGCGATCACTGCATTGATTCCGACACCAAACCCGATCGACACTGCACTCATCAGATTCTGAACAGGAAATACAAGCGACAGTGCTGTCATGGCATCTTCACTGATCTTTGCCACAAAAAAACTGTCTACAATATTATAAAGTGCATTGACCATCATGGAAAATACCATGGGCAATGACATGGACAGTACCAATCCTATTACAGGTTTTTCTTTCATAAATGATTCATTATTCATTGACGATTCCTCCTTGGTGTTTGATGCATACTTCAGAACTTATTTATTACTCGCCGAGGCAGGTTCGAAAGTCTTCGACTTTCTCACTTCTGCGGCTGTCGCCGCATATCTGTCCGCACTCAGATATGTGCCGGTGAGCAAGCTCCCCGCTCACATCCTGAGCACGCCCAGCTGCCCGGCTCGTAGTTACGCAAAAAAGCCACACATCAAAATGATGTGTGGCGAAAATCAGAATTATGCTCTGGTAAAATCCACTTCCCTCTCGGGTTTAGTGGATTTATAATACCATCCATTTTGCATATTTGTCAATGGTTCATTGAACTTTTTTGTCATTTATGTTAAAATGAAATTTCAAGTGCAAAAAAGAAAGGGATGTATTTATATGAAAGGAACATTATATGGTATCGGTGTGGGACCTGGCGATCCGCGTCTTATGACTTATCTTGCAGTAGACACGATTAAACGTTGTCCGGTCATCGCTGTACCTGCAGACGGAAAAGGAAAAGCAGTCGCTTACAAGATCGCAAGTGGTATTGTGGAGGATCTTGATGCAAAGGAATGCCTCAACCTCTCCACTCCCATGACAAAAGACAAAGCCATTCTGGATGCAGCTTATCAGACCGCTGCCGATACAATCATCGAACAGCTGGAACAGGGGAAGGATGTAGCCTGTCTGACCCTTGGAGATCCCACCATCTACAGTACCTATATCTATATCCATCGTCTTGTAAAGGCAAAAGGCTATGAAACTGAGATTGTCAACGGAATTCCGTCCTTCTGTGCAGTCAGTGCCAAATTAGGCGACAGTCTGGTGGATCGTTCTGAACAGCTCCATGTGATCCCGTCTACCTATGATATCGAAGATGGTCTGAAGCTTCCGGGAACCAAGGTACTGATGAAAGCAGCCTCCAAGATGCCGATCGTAAAAGAAACACTCAAACGCAACGACTTGAAAGGTGCTATGATCGAGAACTGTGGAATGCCAGAGGAACACATTTATCACGGTGTGGATGAGATTCCGGATCAGGCAAGCTATTATTCTATTATTGTTGTGAAAGAAGATCACCATGATTGAATTAAAACATCTCACCAAAAAATATGACCATTTTCTGGCGGTGAGTGATCTGAACCTGAAGATTGAGACTGGCGAATTTTTCGGGTTTCTGGGACCTAATGGTGCCGGAAAGACCACAACCATCGGTATGCTCTCCACTCTTCTGCTTCCCTCAGAAGGTGAAATCTATATCGATGGTGAGCGGCTGACCCGTAAGAATAACCGGCTGAAGAGAAAACTCAGTGTCATCACCCAGGAGTATTCCATGCGGCAGGATATGACCATGGATGAGATTATGGAATATCAGGGAAGACTTTACTATATGCCGATCAAGAAGATCCGGGAGCGTTCGGAAGAACTGCTGGATTTCTGCGGACTCATTGATTATCGTCGACGTACAGTTCGAAAGCTGTCCGGCGGCATGAAACGAAAGCTCATGGTCTGCCGTGCCCTGCTGACAGAACCTGAGATTCTGCTTCTTGATGAGCCAACAGCCGGCATGGATGCCCTGGCCCGCCGGCAGATGTGGAATCTTCTGAAAAAGCTGAACCAGCAGAATCTGACGATTCTTCTGACCACTCATTATATGGAAGAAGCCGAGACCCTCTGTGACCGGGTCGGCTTTATGTGTAATGGAGTTCTGGAAGAGACCGATGCACCCAAAAACATGATTGAACTGCTGGGTCGATATACCGTGGATGAAGTCTGTCCTGACGGCATGAAGAACCACTATTTTCACAGAAAGGAGGATGCGATTCAGTTTCTGTCTGATTCCTCAAACGAAACTTCTCTGCGGAATACCACATTGGAAGATGTCTTTCTGGAAAAAGTCGGTCAGCAGCTTGAACGCAGATGATCATGGGAATTCTTACTGTATTATGGGAAAAATGGGTGGAGTTCCGGCGTGATTTTTACAAGATCACACTGGCTGCCATGATTGCTCCCCTCCTTTATATTCTGGTCTTTGGACTTGGGATCCAGACCATGTCACATGGACAGTCCTATCTGAACTTTCTGATTCCCGGTGTGGTTGCACTGACTACCATGAACGGAAGCTTTAATGCCATTGCCCAGAATCTGAATGTACAGCGGCTGTACGAGAAAGCATTTGACCAGGTTATGATCTCTCCCACTCCACTGTGGCAGTTCATCGCCGGTCAGGTCATTGGTGGAAGTCTCCGTGGACTCTATGCAGGCATGGTGATCATTCTGCTGGTGCTTCCTATCGGAACCGGACTTTGCTTCAATGGCTGGTCCTTCCTTTTGATGTTTTTAAACGGAGCAGTCTTCTCCACCATCGGAGTAGTAGTCTCCTTTTACGCAAAAAACCATGCGGATGTGCCACGGTTTTCCAACTATGTGATCATGCCCATGGCTTATCTTTGCAATACCTTTTTCTCTTCTCAGGGCATGCCATCTGGCATCCGGCAGTTTGTGGAATACCTTCCTCTTTCCCAGACCAGTGCTGCTCTTAGAAGCATCGCCAACCATGAAGCATTTTCTTATACAAGCATTGAAATACTGCTTTTGTATCTGATCTGCTTCTGTGCTGCGGCTTCCTGGTTTCTATACAAGAAAAAGAACCTATAGATGGAGGATAGCAAATGAAAAAAATCTATGCAATTCTTCTTGCAATCTTTTTATTGACCGGTGTCTGTCCGATTCCTTTGTATGCCGCCAGGACAGTCACTGCCTCTGCAAATACAGAAAATGATACGGATATTTTCGATCTGACTGACGGCGAATATGCCATTGATGTGACCATGACTGGCGGAAGCGGCAAGGCAACGATCCAAAGTCCGACCTTGCTCACTCTCAATGATGGAATCGCCTATGCTACCATCACCTGGAGCAGTTCCAATTATGACTATATGATCGTAGATGGACAGAAATATCTGAATGAAAGTGAAGAAGATGCCAATTCTCGCTTCACGATTCCGATTGCTGATCTTACTCAGGATGTTCCTGTCATTGCTGACACACTGGCCATGGGAACACCTCACGAAGTCCAGTATGTGCTTACCTTTGACCCGGCTTCCATTGCATCAAAAAGCACCCTCCCACAGGAAGGTGCCAAACGTGTGCTGATCATGGCCGCTGTCATTATTATTGGCGGTGGAATCCTGAACCATTTTGTCAATGAACGCCGAAAGCTGGATTATACCGGCAAACGGCGTTAATCAATCAGATCATTCTGAAACCGGGACAGATGCTCATAAGGCAGGATCAGACGTCCCCGGTACAATCCGCAGCCATCGTTGATCAGGTGATTATCGATGGCTGCGAACATATTAACATCCAATCCGGACAGATCAAGGCCAGTCAGACGTTTTCCACGCTCATATGCCTCATCAAAATACCGGTTCTTTCCTTCCGGAATGGCATCTCTCTTACTTCGTTCCTTCTCCTGCTTCTTCTCATATCCCAGATGATTGGCTGCGCCGATCTCTGCCACATCATCCATGGTCTTCGTCCGAAGCTGCACCTCCATATAACTTCTGGAGCTGTTATCGTAAAATGTAATATGTAGCGACTGATACTGATCCTCGCTGTGATGTGAAATATAGTCACGGTAATAAGGACGAACACTCTCATCCATCAGAGGCGATATACTCTCCTGTACACCATGTGCAGGCTCTGCAGTAAATCCCCGCTCCTCCAGGAAATCCGGCAATACATTGGCAATCTCATAGAGACATTTTAATTCCGCTTCTGTCCGTTCTTCCTCTGAATTATAATGACACTTCGGCATACAGATCACGATCCGATAGGCGATCAGGTCTCGAAAGCAGCTGAGTCTTGTCTTCAGCTGAGATGCAGACGGATAAGTTCCATGTTCCTCGTAATAGTGATAAATGTACTCCACTACATAGCTGTTGAACTTTTGTTCCGCCCGGATCAGCGATTTGATCCGACCTTTGAAGGTAAATGCCAGATAAGGATATTCCTTCGCCATATATTTATAAAATTCTGTGATCTTCCGGGACTGTGCGGTCAGGAAATCATTGTGCTCCAATAGTTCCCTGATCTGCACCAGAAAATTGCAGTGCATCATATCAATTTCATTCCGATGCTTTTTCGCGTCTTTTCTGAGATCCGTCGTATATTTCTGTAAAATGCGGAAGATCGTGTCTCCCGAATACAGGTAATCATTTAGTGTGATCATTTTTCTTCATCTCTTCCAGTCGTTCATATATTTCTTTTGTGGCAGCCTCATCTTTTCCATTGAGCACCACCGTCTGTCCATCCACCGTCAACACCACACAGGATGGGCAGGAGGTGTAGGTATATCTGGTATAAGTTCCATACAGATCATTTTTAAAAGTCCCCATCCCCAGCACCAGATTGCCAAACCCGTTGGTTCTTCTGTCCGCAAAGTTGCCGGACGGATCTTCCTCCAGATAATCCAGCGACGTGATCTCATCATAGGAGATGGTCAGATCCTTCCAGTCAGGGGTCTCTATGGTAAATGATTCCTTATCATACACCATATGCATGCTTCCTGTAAACAGTACCCAGACAGAAAATATAATGATCGCTGCTGCAAATATACTTCCTCTGATCAGTGCTTTCTGTGAAACCGGCTTCTTCTCCACTTTTCCTGACTGAAGCTGTCTCTTATAATATCTCCAGGAGTAGATACAGGGTATCAGCACAGCTATCAGAATCGCTGCCATACAGAACAGATCACCTGCCATTCCTAATGGAAGAAATGCAAACAAAATACAGCAACATCCGGCAATCATAAGACATTTTCCTGCAAACCGATGCGTCATTGCCCAGTTTTCTTCATTTTCCAGCGTCCACTTCACACGAATCCCGATCACACCGTTCTGGCGAAACTTTGGCATATAATTTCCCATAATAAGAAACAGAAGTCCCAGTCCGCAGTCCATGATCAGTGAAGCCAGATCGTCATCGGCACCACTCTCTGATATGCGGCTGATCACTGCAAGAAGCACGGACCCCACCGGCATGATCCAAAACAAAATGTCAATCGCCTTTCTGCTCTGCGTATGGATGCGTTTATCGCCAAATGCAGACAGCAGACACAACAGATGAGCAGCCAGCATAACCACCGGCATGACCCATCCATACCCTCCCGCCAGTGATGCAGCCAGAACCACTGCCGAAGTAAGCACGATCTTTCCCCAGTTTTTCTTAATCATTTCCATCATGGTCTGATTCTCCTTTCAAATCTGTGATCCAAAGCATGATCTCCTCCAGCACAGAGGCATTCAATTCATAATAAATAAATTTTCCTTCTCGTCGGTCACGGATCAGATCGGCTTCTTTTAACACCGACAAGTGTCGCGATATAGACGCACCTGTCACTGAGAAATGATCCACGATCTCACCGGCTGACAGCGGTCCATTCTTCAGGAGATTCAGGATCTCCCGCCGGATCGGATCTGCCAGTGCCTTCAAGGTATTTTGTAATCCCACACTTGTTCACCTCGTTTAACATTTAACCTAATTGTTAAGTATAGGGTATAACAATTGAAAGAATTTGTCAAGTTTTTATTTTCGCCCACAAGCAGAAGTCCTAGCGGTACAACGGTATTCATAGATACCAGAGTCGGCACAGCGAGATTCCGTTTATTAACTGCTGAAACTTCTGTATCTGCAGTCATTTTGTATTCCATTAATACTGATACCCTTATTGTAATCTCCAGCAGTATAATCAGGGTGACTTCCCTTCCACAGAGAAACCCAATCATATCTATCGCTTTCGCCTCCATACGTTAGCTTCACATGCAGCTTCTTTGCTCCTGGATTTGATCTATTTTTAAAATCGCATCATCCAGACCATAAAAAGCCATATCGTTCTCATAGAATATTTCACCGATTGTTCCGTAATATCGTCCTTTTCTATCCCTACAAACGTTTAAAAAGAAAGATCTTGCAGTCATTGGCATCATTGTAGAACAATATACTCTGGAATCTGTATTGCCTGATTTTTCTATTTTTTTGCTTCCATCCAAACATATGCATTTACTTCTTTTCTGGTTAATCTACGATAAGATAGAACTTTTTCTATACATCCATAAGCCATATCTTCTTCTATGTTTTCACTAGATAAGAATTCCTGGACCTTGTTTCTATCAGCATCATACACATATTTCTCGTCTTCAGATTTAATAAAATTCAATATCTTCGCTCTATCTAAACTTTGATTAATTAACATTGTTTCCTCCACTCATAACATATAATTCCTAATTAAAACCTACATAGTCCTAGTTTAAACCAAAGAAATATTGTACACGATATTTTTTCTTGTCAAATTCGATATTATACCCTCTTGAAATCATTATTATAATGGGCAACCAAGGAAAAATTTAATTGCTTTTTTTGTTCGAACTGTACCAGTAAAAAGGCAGAACCTCTAAAGATTCTGCCTTACTAAATTTGTTATTGCTATAATGTACATATAGAATTATAGTTTTTTACAAATCATTTTGGTTCCTATTTTTTCTTTGCTTCCACAGCATAGCTACAGCTCCTGCCACTGCAAGAATCACAAGCACGAATGGAATCTTTGTGTTCATATCTGCAAGTGTCGGTACTGATCCGTTCTTTGTATTTACAAAAGAAACGGTGGTGTCTTCTGTGATTGTTCCTGTATCATTCGTCTTAGTTACTGTATACCCGTTTGATTCGCCGTCTACCTCGGTAACTGTATAAGTACTTCGGGCAGGAATTCCTTTTATCTGTATACTCTCTGCATGTGCCAATGCGAATTCATATACGCCATTTGTAAGTGTCAGCGTACCGTTCTCGTCACCTTTTGTATACTCCAGTGTATCCGGTAAGACTTTTCCTGCCGGCGCTGTTAATTGAAGTTGGAACCGGAATTGCTTTGTCTTGCTTCCCATGCTTCCCTCTACAGTCTTTTTAACTGTTAACTGGCGTTTTGCTTCATAGGTATTCTTCACTTTGATTTCTGATAACGTATCTTTCTGGATCGTTCCACTCCAGGCAGTATTCTCTAACAAAGAAGGGGTCCAATTTTCATATGCTGTTTCTTTTACATCATATGTGACATCCTCCGGCAATCCGGTGATGTAGGCAGAGTCTCCATCTTTTAAGAAAATACTTCCCTTTCCGTCTTCATCAAAATAAATGGTTCCGGTCTTCGTGCCTTTGCCCTTCTCACTGTCTAAAGCAAAGCTTCCCTGAAGCGGATTGTTGTCCTTTGTCTTCATGGTAAGTTCAAAACGGAATTCTTTCTTAGTATCTGCTCCGTCACCATCTACTGTCTTGGACAACAGCAGGTCTCCGGTTGCCGCCTTGGATAACTTATTGGTAATAGTATATTTTCTGCCGGTTGATGTGTCTTCCCCATTAATCTCAGATTCATATCCGGATACCGGATCTTCTTTGACTGTATATATGTATTGGGTTGTACTATTGGCCGGACACTTATCCATTTCTATAAAGGTAGTTTTCCATTCACCGAATTCGTCTAACTTTGCAGTGGCAATCATATCACCCTCGTCATCTTTCGATGTACTCTGATATAGATGCACTGTGATCTCAGACGGGCGAAGCTTCGCTGAATTGTCATTATCATTCCAGATTTTTTCAACTTCAATATCTACCGTATCCTCTTTCGGTTCCGGTTGGCTGTTGATAAATGTGATCACTGCCTTTTCACCTGCATCCAGGGTCTCATTCTGTGTAGCCAGCTCTTTATTTGGCTCAAAATTCTGGTTCTGGCTCATGACTGTACTCAGATTCTCCGGATTCTCTTCGTCTGTTATCTTATAGGATGCAGTATAACCATTCGAAAATTCCTTGATCTGATAGTGGCTTCCGATTGGAAGATTGACAAATTCAGCGGTCGCATCTTCTGTTAATTCAAACTCAGCCAAGGCTGTTCCTGCAGCATTTGAAGTTATTGGTATATCATCTTCGTACGGATAATCTGTTGATGTAATTTTTACAGTATACTCTTTCTGTGGTTTTAGCCCTGTCAATACAGCTAAATACCCAAATCCATCGTATTCGTATCCATTTTCAACAACTACCTTCACTTTGAATGAACCGGTTGGGTCTTCTGGTGTTCCGCCTCCACCTGGATCGGAGTTTGTCTTCGTGTTCGTATAAATAATGTCTGCATCCTGGTCTTTTTGTATCACTCCGGTAACTGCATTGGTCTCATTAGGAGATGGTGTGCCTCCGGATATTGTGGTTTCATAGCCTTCTGCTGCGTCTTCCTGGATCCACCATGCTATTCCGACCGGGATGTTTGTCAGCTCGATACTCTCTCTATCTTTCAGGTAGACTGTCGCTTTTCCATCCTTGAAATTTACATTGCCAAATGTTGTATTTCCATTTAGTTTATTACTAAGAGTATCATCATCTGACGTTAAAGTGATTCCGAAACGGAAATTTTGTGAAGAATCTGATTCCTCACCATTAACAACTTTTGAAAGCTTCAGAGATCCATATCCAAGTTGCTCATCTGGTTGCCCGGATGGTTTTTCTTCATTGGTGATGGAAAAGTCTTCCTCTTCCTGTTTGTCAGATGTTACAACAGCGTAATAACCATAGCCATTTCCACCACAGCCACTTCCGTCTGACTTGAAGCCAAAAGTAACTGTATCTCCTTCGACATCGCATTCTACCGTCTTTCCGTTATCTCCACCGAATTTCTGCACGCCATTAATACTGATAGCATCTCTATACTTGTCAGCCGCTTGATAATCTGGATGGTTTCCTTTCCACATACAAACCCAATCAAAACTTGCACTTTCTCCAGCATATGTAAGCTTAATATGAAGCTTGGTTGCCCCTGGTATAGTGATAACATCATTCAAATTCAAATTATTTGCGTAATCACCCTTTTTCTTACCATCAGCACTGATATTCGGAGTATGAGAATATCGAGTTTGAGATGTCTTTAGTGCCGGATTCTTTCTTTCGCCCTTTCCTACTACCTGATACCCATCGGGAACATCCTCTTCCCATCCATAATATTGTGCATCCGGATCATCTACCTGAAATAAATATTCCCACTGATCCCCTTTTTTGACCAATGTGACGTCTGGTTTTCCGTCTCTGTTCTTATCCATCGTCCAGGTGTTCTCATCCACTTGAACCCACTCGCCACCTTTTGTGCTATACGTTGCCTCGCCGGCAGAAGATCTTCCTCCTGTCAAATAAGTCGTTATACCGCCCAGTCCACCAGATGCTGCAGATGTAGTTACACCCAAAAGCAATATTACCGCGAGACATTCCAGTATCTTTTTCGAAAATCGGAACCGTTTGCCTCTTTTTTTCAATTTTTATCAACTTCTTTCTTCCATCCTGTTTTCGTGTCCTTTCGGACATAACTCTTCTATCGTTCTTCCTTTGTTGGGATACGGGGGCTATCCCCCGATCCCTTTGACTTTCTTTTTGTGCGTTATCATTCACATTTCAATGACTTTTATTATCTCTTCAATGTGAAACCAGCTGAAACACCACACTCTATAGCAGTACCATTGCTAGTTATTTCTCCAGAACGCCCTATACAGAGTGCATATATTGAAGTTGGTCCAGACACTGAGCGCAATGACGTCCTATAACTCGTATCATCAATATGCAATCCGCTATATGCAAAGTAAGGCGTTCTCGCATCCTTCCAGTTTTCATTTCCTATACCTTTATATTTCTCATAAGTACTACCTTCTGCTTCGTGCTTATAAGACGGATAGTCTATAGTATCTGCCAATTCGTTCGAACTAAATAACCATAATTTGTCATTCGTTGTTAACAGATTTTGGGGATTACGATCATAAAATACAGAATCATACTTAACCTGACGCTTTCCAATTGCATTTTGCAACTCTTGCGGGAATGTTGCTAAAAGACAATTTTTTTCGGTATAAATGCTTGCAGATTTATTCTTATCATTGAAACCTACGGTACAATAATTGTTTTCTCCTTTGTCCGTCTTATCATCTGCACCATTTAACATTGCACGAATTCTACTTGCTCCCCAACCACCTTCATTGGTTCCGTCTACTCCTCCATTCGGATGCCATCTTATATTCTCGAGACATCTTCCTTCGTCAGATATAATCTCATACAACAATACACTTGGACCATCTCCAGTTTCTTTAGAAGGATCGAAGTTTTCATCCAAAATAGTTGTTGTTGTATTTTTACTAAGTACTACACTATGAGTACATCCTTCTTCAATACAATCTTCATATACATATGGATCCTTCTTGTTCCATTCGATGATTGTTTTCCAGTCATCATCATGTACACAACGATGGTTATTTCCTGAACTTGTTGTTCCGGTTGGTTTATGACTCTTAAAGCTCTGTATATAATTTTTTCCCAGTGCCGGTCCAAAGGTTAAACCCGCATTTCCATCTGCTAACGTATCCACACAGATTCCATAGATTGCTACTGCATACTTCGTCTGCGGCTTATAGTGAGCATAGACTGTGATATCTCCCAACATATTTGGATTGGGTCTTCCCCATGCATCTACCTCATATTTTGTTCCATTTATTTTCTGCGTATACCAGCCAATGAAACCGTTCTCTTTGGGTAACGGCTGAGCATATGTTCCTCCAACTATATTTCCCCCTGCTGAATATACTACCTCATTTGTTGTTTCACCATTTTTAAACGAGCTTCCATTTGCATCAAAGGTAATGGTATATCCCTTTGGATTTCTGGAGGGTTTTTTCGTTGATATAGTCATATCAGGTATGTCTCGTTCATCATTCGTTTTATGGTCTTTCCAAACTTTGGTAAGTTTAACGACTCCCGATGTCCGGACATCTTTGAAATTATATATTTCAGCTCCGCCAATTGATGTCTTTTCCAGGCCATCAATCGTGAATTCGCCATCGCTTTTTACCACAACTGTATAGATCGTTGTATTCAAATCATGCTTTGCCGGTGCTTTTGTCTCTTTCAACTGATATATGCCTGGTTCCAGTCCATCAATTGTTACTATTCCGTCAGAATCTGATGTTCCAGTCTCCTCAGTGTTCGTTCCATAGTCTGATATTCCGTTTAATGAGAATTCTGCTCCTTCCAGGAAAATATTATCACCGTATGTACTGCTCTTCACAAATCTGATACTATGAAGGGGTTCGTTTTCAACCAGATATACACTGTTGCTGTTTTTCTTCACTTCTGTTCCATCTTCATTGCGAAGTACAGCGATTCCCTTATCATCTACCTGAACTGTCCACTCTTTCTGACTTAAAATATACCCCTCTTTTGTTATTATCTCCGAAAGCTTATAGGTTCCCTGTTCCAGGTTATTAAACACAACATCGCCGGTTTCGTTGTTTCCGTTATATTCTCCTTCAGACACTGCATATTGGAATATATCATTTCCATAATCGGATGTTCCGATCAGTGCGAATAAGGCGCCGTTAATCGGATTTCCGGTGATACTGTCCGTTTTCTTGAATTTCAGGTCACCATGAATACGCGGTGCATCTTTAACCAGATACTGACCTTTGGTTCCCTTGTCGAGATTCTGAATGGTCACCTGACCACTCTTATCAATTGTCACATAATACACTTCCGTATTCAGTAACCAGTCATCAGTACAGGATATTTCCTGAAGTTCATAGGTTCCCATTTCGACTTCCGGATAACTGAATGTTCCGTTTTTGTCTGATGTCTGGGTTATGTCATAATCGGTTCCATAGTTCGAAGTTCCTCTCAATCGATAGGCTGCCCCATATACCGGACTTGTTCCATCTGTCTGATCAACTTTTTTCATTAACACATCTCCGGTTACCCGGTAATGCAAGGTGGTATAGTCCTGATGGAAGAACTGTGGCGTTGCTGTTGTCTCCGGTCCTACACCTTTAAGTAAATCTTGCTGCATGTATACATTGTTATATGCCTTCGGATCACTCTGTTCGGTATCATCCTTCTCCGGTGCTTTCATGAAAACAGTAAATACGAGAGACTTTTGTCCTTCCAGGATAAAATCAGATCCATCTGTTTTCTTTCTCGCATCTACGGCAATTGCATGGGCCTTTTCCAGACCGTATTTTTCTACAAAAGTGTCGTAGTCAACCCATACCGGTTCCCCATCTTGCTTTTCTGTCAGATCATGATGATTATTTATATTCAACTTATCAATCTTTGACAGATATACGGTCGGCTGGATTCCCTTTTCTTTTAAGTTAGACAAGTCAATTCCTTTCAGGGTTCCTTTCCAGTCAGAGGAAATTGTTGGTTCCGTTTCTTCTGATGACTTAAAATAATTTTCCAGTGAATCGTAGAATATGAGGTTTTTGCATCTGGTGACTTTATTATTCGCCACACGGATCCTGTATGAATAATTTCCACCATTATTTACGCGCGACTCTGAGCTGTACTCATTATCTTTTTCACTTTTTACCTGTTTTCTCAATCCATTATTTCCTGCCATCAGGATGTCGATATAATGTCTTGCTTCTGTATAAAGGAATTTCTTCCCTGTTGAGTTTGTATCCAGTCCTGCCATCAGATCTTTTTCTGTGACAGAACCACCGTTGTCTTCGCAGCCATCCGCAATTTTCTCATTGCCGGTTTCATAGGCTGCTGAATTCAACAGGCTTCTTCCATGATCCTGGATCGCATCATAATCGTGGGTGGTCTGATAGCTTACCTGATACTGGGTTGTTGTGGGCTCTTTTATCTGTATCTTTACCAATGTCCGACCTGTATCCTTGTAATTTTCTGTCAGGCTTACGGTATAGGTTCCATTGCTTAGTTTTTTATCGGATACCCATACTTTCAGGGAATCCTGTACGAAAGATGCACCTGCCGGAAGCAGATCATAAAAGGTACCTGAATCCTGACGGATGCCGTGTGCTCCGTCGTTGTCTGTGTACTGTTCCTTTGCAGACAGACGCCAGGTCGCAACATACTGCTTTCTTCGTTTGTCATTTTTCGTCTGAATGATATCCTTTTTAAATTCAGATTCCGGTATGACTTTTTTGATGTAATCGTATGCCTGCTGCGTTCTGTTGTAAATGTCATGATTGTCTTGCATCATCCTGGCACTTGCCTGATTCTTCAGTCGAACTAAAGTCTTATCGCCGATAATACTAAGAACGTGCTCTGTTCTTTTCAGGGAAACCGTCGGATACATCTCCAGTTCTGTACTATAATGAGCATTTTCACAGGTCAGACGGACTCCTTTGATTCCCGGGGTGAAAGTCAGATTTTCTCCGGATGCTTTGCTTACAAGTTCATTATCTGTTTTGCCATAGCTGCTGGTTTTCATATCATAAACAGCGGCTTCTTTCCATGAGTCTGCCCCATCTTTCTCACCGGTACGAACCAAAATCTGTATCTGATCTGTATCTTTCCACTCCTGAATTGGCACCGAATCGAATCTTTTTCTGTCCTTATTATATACAGCATCATACATAGAGGCTATCCAGCGGATGCCGGTGATATCATAATCTGCATCTTCCAGTGCATCATTTTCCAAAGATAGCGTATCATCCGTAAATTCATAAGATACATTCTTTTGGCCAAATTTTCCTGCCTCTGCATCCGCTTCTGTTCCTTCTGCATCATCATTTAATGTCTCCGGATACGGATAGCCCCCCATAGATGTCCGGAATTTCAAAGAATCAATACTATCTTTCTCATTCTCAATCAATTCGCCCAGTGTATAATCTGAAATATCATCTGTATCGCGTACTATGGATTCCTGACCGTAAATACCATATTTAGACAGTTCCAACATACTGACAGGCTTCTGATATTCCATTTTCTTTGGCGACTCATAAGTCCATGATTGCGAAGAGTTGGCTATTGTTGCCGGATCCTTTCCATCAATCGGAGTTACCGTTGCCTTTATTTTGTTAGAAATCGTATATCGGTTATCTGTTGCAAATTTAGCATCTGCTTCCTGTTTCTTATAACGAGTCAGCACATAGTCGTATCTGGTTCCGCCCCAACGGATGTTTTCCACTTTATTCGATGAGCTATATGTATTTTGTCCCGAAAAGCGATAACCGACTACATTTCCGCCCATCGCTGTAAAATCATCTTCTAACGTGAATGTATATGGAGAAGTATTGTTATTGATATAACTTCTGATCGTCCAGACTAAATAGTAATAATCAGCAGCGTCATCCGGTTTTGCACCCCACTCATTCTGCCATGACTTGTAATACGATGGATTGGCCATTTTCTGTGTTGATCCAAGTGTTGCCTGTGTATCTATAAAGATCGGATCAATAGTTGCTTCTTTTTTAGCCTCTGTATTATTGGATCCCTTAACCGTAATCGACGAAGAAACGCTGTTATCCGGATCACTCATATCTGCATAATCATATGTTGATTTTGTAGTGGTATATCCGATCTCAATATATCCTGCACTTGGCACATTTTCTGCATAATTATAAATAATTACTTTGTTGTTTTCTTCATCTATCTTATAAACAAAATCCGGTGTATCTCCATCCTGGACTTCGGATTCCTGAATGTATGGACATTCAAAAGTATCCGCCCACTTTCCGTCACGGTCTTTTAAAATGTGTAACGGAAGTTCAAATGTTAAAGCACCTCTTTCGCTTGAGGCAGTTCCTGATATGGAATACATCACATCATAAATAAACAGATGTCCGGATGCTGTGTCTGTCGGCTTCCACACGAATTTTCCATCACTGTTCTTTGTTGCTCCTTCAGAAACAGCAATTTCATACTGAGTGATTTTTACATCTTCTTTAACAGTTGATGGCTCAACATCCTGAGAGTCTTGTACATCCTTCTTTACATCCTCTTTTTTCTCTGTTGTCTCTGCAAACAGGAATGGACTCATGCTCTCTGTTTTGAATTCGATATATGCAGGAGCATCCTCTGTCTTATCATAGAACTGGTAGTCCAGTTTCTCCCATTCATTTCCTTCTTCGGTCTTTTTCTGGTGATAAAGAAGTAACTTTTCCTCCTGATCCAGTGCTTTCAACTGCTGATAAAGTTCTTCCTCACCTGGTGTTACAGTTACTGTTACTTGTTCTTTCTTTTCCTGTTCTTCTCCGGCTTCATTTACAAAGCCGATTTCCATTGGAAGATGTACTTCCAAAAGTTCTTGTTTGTCTTTCTCAAGATAAAGGTTTAAGGACTTCTTTAAATTGTCAAGACCTTCTCCCTCTAAGACATTGATCTTTCCAACAGCATTTTCCGGAAAGTCTGTCTGCGCTGTTAATGTTACAGACACTTTGGGACTCACTTCCTGTTTGCGTTCTTCTTGTTCTTCGCACTGTTTTGTATTATCAGCCTGTAAAACATTTGTTGGATGTGTTTGCTCCTGATCATCCTGTTTATCCTGATCTGTTACATCGGCTTTTGAATTCTGCGGTACCGAATCCTTCGGTACATCTTGCGTAACGGAATCGTCTGGATTAGCCTGCTCTGCCGGAGTTTCTTGCACTATCTGACCATCCTGAGATTTATCATTTCCAATTGCTTTATCCACTGTTTCTGCAGCCTGAACCTGATAAATACTGTCAAACTGGGGCAGGATAGAGCTGTTGATTAACGTTACAATCAGGCAAATACTTAAAATACTCCGAAACACTTTTTTCTTGCTTGACTGATTATGATCCATGCTCCTACTTCTCCCTTCTCTTTTTGCATTTCTTAAAACCTGAAATCAGTATAAAAATTCCTACAATATCAAAACTACACTCCATAAAGAGATATCAGTGATATCTCCGGTCTTTACATTTTTCCTAATATTGGTTGGATTTGTTTTATTCTTCATAATTGATCACTCCTTGTCTCTTCTTTCCTTTTTATAATTAGGCAAGATTTATTTCTTGCTAATTATCATGTGTTTTCGTTTGATGTGGATTCGTTAGTTCTGCAAATACGACAACCCTGTAAACAGAATCCGGATATTTACAAGTAGACAGTGCCACAATCCGGCTCTCTTCTGAAATATGACTTCCCACATTTTTTCTATAGTGTTCCGATTGCTGTTTAATATGTTCCATAATATCTTTCAGCTTATATGTTGTTGGAGAGAAAATTAAATCTTCTGTCGCTTCTGTATTCATAACAGCAAATATTTTCAAATCATAGGTTGTATCACCTACAATCAATTCTCCTTTTTCATGTTTTTGAAAATAGTCCTCATCCAAAAAAGAATGAAGCGTTCCAAACATATGATTTCCTTCCATATGATGACCATAGATTAGGGAATACGAATCTGAAAAATCAGGTTGATTCCTATAATCCAGAAAAATTGATCCCGACAAAGAATAGTCACCGTATGGATCTGTATTCAGATATTCTTCATTATTCGATCCTTGCATAACCGGATGGTCAATATTGGTATCCTTCACAGTAAGCCACGCCACCATATTTCCCACAATGTCTCTTCCATCATCTGTCTCATATCCTGGCTTATGTTTTAAAAGGCTGGTATCATTCGCATGTTGATACACCAGATAACTATCAATCAGCGCATATAATCCAATGAAAAACAGAATGACACATAGCAGGAAAACAAATGCATCTTCTGTTCTATCCAGGACATGTATTATTCTTTTTAACTTCTTCATATAATTCTGTCCCTGCCTTAAAAATTTCTTCGTCTCATTATAAATAATAGTTTTCCTTTAATTTGACTCTTTTTGATTGCGCCTTGCTCTCGACTGTCTGTCGTAAGTTGTCTAAAGTCGTTTAAAACAAAATATTCATCTTCTTTTAGTTGCAACGGATATTCTACATTTCCCTTTTCAGCTGCATATGTTTCATATGGATTTTCTTCTATAGGCTGATAATCATCGACCAAATATCCACCTTCTTCTGCAAATGAGACTTTCTGACCACCTGATGCAATAATCCTACCTACCTGTTTTTTTCCCTCCTTATTTTCATAGAGAACCACATCGTTCAGATAAATCTTGTCCAAACGATAGAAAATACATAAATCTCCGTCACGTACATAAGGAGACATATTATTTCCAGTCATGCGAAAAATATGAAATACGAATGTCAACAAAAGCACTGTAATCAAAACCAGCAAAGCTGTTTTACGTAAGAAACGAAATAAGAATTCATACTTACCAGCTTTCTTTTTTTTCATCTTAATATTGGCTTCCATTGTTCTGGCTCCTCCATTTAAATAAGAAAATTTCCTAATTATATAGTATTACGCTAACTAATACCTGGATAATCCTAGTTCAAATCAAAAAACGTTTCTATTTGGAGAGAGTGCATCGTCTGCTGCGGAAGCATCGCCTGGCCGTAACAGCACCGCCTGTCGTAGCAGCACCGTCTGTTGTTGAGCTGCCCGCTGCATTCTCTTCTGTACCTATGGTATCTGAAGCCTTATTTCCTTCAGCAGCTGGCGCATCTGTACCTGGAGCTGTCGTTGGAGTACTTCCACCTCCTGTATTTTCAACCACCGACGGGGCATCCGTTGTCTGGCTATCACTCACAGCTGCCTGATTATTCTCACCCTCTGCTTTCGGAGCCATATTCTCTGTCATCTCCTATGCATGGGCAAAGATGGCATAATCGGACTCTGTCAGGATACTGCCGATCATGGCAGTGATCAGACAGAGGCAGAGCAATTTTCTGATCTTATCACGCATCTTCTCCGTCCCCTTTCTTCTGTATATGCCGGATCAGGACGATACCTGCCGCTGAGAGCACTGCCAGTACCATGAACATAACCGGCATCGCGGTATCCCCTGTCTTCGGATTACTGATGTCTTGTATATCTGACCTGTTCTCTGCAGTATCCGATTCTGTGTTTCCCTTATGTTTTCTGTGTGAAGGACTGTCAGATGAGCGTTGTCTATTGTGAAAATCCAGCTCTGCTTTCTTCTCCGTACTTCCTTTTACATAGGCCGCTGCATCTGCATGAAGCTTGCCGTCTGCATCCCACGTCACATAGACATCCACCTGATAGACTGTACTGTCATAGATAGTCTTGTTCTCCGCGCCTTGTCTCTGGCTTACCGTGTAATGGTAGATATCTGGATCGTCATAATAGACTGTAAACATACCCTTTTCACCGTTTTTTAAGATCAGGGTTCCCGTTTCCACAGTCTCATGTACAGATCCTTCCCCTGACAGATCATAGGTGAAGCTTTCCGAATCCGTCTGTGCCTCACAGCGGACCGGAATCTGTACTTTTGCACGTATCTGCTCTGCCTGAACCGGACAGACGAGAACGACCGTCAGGACAAGTGTCAGTACCCCTGCACACCACTTTAGTCCTTGCCTCTTCTTTTCTCTTTCTTCCCGCAAACGTTACCACTCCCATTCTTTTGTTTTATTGCATAACATGAGTTATGCAATAATAATTTAGTGTGGTATGACCAAAATTAAAGCGGAAAGAAACGATTTGTATATTGAAAAATATATAAAATAGGATATAATTTTTATGGACTATTGTATTGTACACAGTGTTCATTGCATAACTCATGTTATGTCATGAAATCTACTAATCCCAATTCCAATATCTCTTCATGCAGATACTGCTCACTGATTTTTGTATAGATCCTTGTCGTATCCACACTGCTGTGCCCCAGCAGATCAGCCAGCAGAAGCACATCCTTTTTCTTCTCATAAAATGTCCGCGCAAACAGATGCCTGAGATTATGCGGATAGACTTTTTCTTCACAGACACCTGCCACTACACTCAGTTTCTTCATCTCCGCCCACACATTGTTGCGATGCACAGGTGTCCCATTTCTCGTCACAAAGATATACCCACTATCAATATGCTCCTGTTCACAGTATTTCAGGAGTCTGTGTTGAAGCGATCTGCTGATGCAGATACAACGATATTTGTCTTTGGCATATACTGCGATCTTTCCACGCCGCACTCCCTCTACCGTGATATAACGCAATTCACTGATCCGTATCCCGGTACTTCCAAGTGTCTCCAGAATATGATAGATTCTCCATTGGCGATTTTCCCGTGCTTTTGCAAGGAGACGGTGGTACTCTTCCATGGTCAGATGCTTCTCTTCCGGCAGAAAACTCTGTTGCTGCTGCCTGCACACTTTTACACACAGTTCCCCCGCTCCCATATATTTTAGAAAGCCGTTCAATGCGGTCAACATGGAATTCACACTGGAAACCGCATACCGCTCCTGCAGATTCCGCTTATATTTCCTCACGGTCTCTCCTGTAAAATCTCCATTTGCCGGAAGTATTCCGAAAAACTTCCGAATATCCCTCTCGTATTTCTCTGTGGTGCAGCCGCTTTTCTCCTGTTCTTTCAGATACCGAATGTAGTCCTTGATCATTTTCTCTGTCACTCTATACATGCGTAGATTCTCCTTCCTGTTATGCTTTTCAGGGCAAAAAGATGCCGTAAAGCCATCTTTTTTAATGACCTTACGGCATTTTCTCTTTCATATAACCAAATAACAATACACGGTTGGCAGAATCAGGATATTTGCAGGTAGACAAAGCAACCACTGTTCCTTCCTTCGGATCATTTTCATAGCTTTGCGCGTGCTCTTTCACATATTTTAGTATGTCCTCCACCAGATATTCCGTAGGATTAAAGATCAGCTCCTGAGTGGCAGGAGCTTCCAGTGCGGCAAAAAACATGATCTCGTAGGTCACATCTCCCACTATAAGCTCACCTGACGGATGGGTATCCAGATAATCCTGCTCCAGAAAATGGTGGAGCGGTCCAAACATATAGTCACCCTCCATATGATGTCCATAGATCAGAGAGTAGGCATCGGTGAAATCAGCAGTGTTCCGGCTATCCAGGAAGATAGAGCCAGACATGGAATAATTTCCATAAGGATCTTTATTGAGATATTCTTCATTAGTCTCTCCCTGCATGACCGGATAGTCAATCATCGTGTCATCAACCGTCAGCCATGCCACCATATTTCCCTGTATGGGCTGGTCTGCCGCTTCCCTCTCATAGCCCGGCTTGAATCTCAGAAGACTGTCATCATTGGCATGATGATAAACCAGCCAGCTGTCCACCGTGGCATACAGGCCGATTAAAAACAAGACAAGGCACACCAGCAGTCCAACCATATCCTCCAGACGGTCCAGCAGGTGAACCACCTTCTTCAATATTCGATACATGTCCATCTTCTTCTCCTGCAGTATCTAAAATCCCCGGTGTCTCATAAGAAACAGAAGTTCTCCTTTGATCTGTTCCCGCCGGATGGCTCCCTGTTCCCGACTGTCATCCGTAATGTTCCGGAAATCATTGAGGATAAAATATTCCCCCTCGGAAAGTTCCATCGGATACGTCACATACCCATTGTCCGACGGATATGTCTCAAAAGGAATTTCCTCTGCAGGCTGGTACTCATTCACCGTATATCCTCCCTGTTCCGGAAAATCTATCGTCTGTCCGACGGATGCCACTACACGTCCTATCTGCTCCTGCCCGGATGCATTTTCATAGATGACCACATCTCCCAGTGAGATGTTCTCCAATCGGGAAAAGATTCCCAGATCTCCATCTCTCACAAACGGAGACATCCGATTTCCTGATACCAACGTGATCTTCAGCACACATGCCAGCAGAACATACGTAACTGCGGCAAATATGGCCGTCTTTATCAAAAAACAATATAAAAACCGGTATTTTCCCTCTTCATTCTTCATATACCGTTCCTCTTCACGTTAGATTTCTTATTCCAATACTTTTTTATGTATCTGTCTGCCGCCTGTTCTGACAACTGAAACTTATGTTCCAGATGAAATTTTGCATCATCTTCACAGTATCCTAATTCCTGTAACAGTTCCAACATACTGGAGATTCCATATTCCTTCCCGATTGTAATTCCACGCTCTTCTCCAATCGTAATTCCACGTTTTTCTCCAATTGCAACTCCATCCTCATATATCTCACCTAAAGCGGATCTCATATCAATCTTTCCTCCTTCTGTCTCCCATGTTTTCTTTATCTTAAGTACCTGTGGATCCTCCACATAATTCAGGAGTGTACTGACTGTATCACTTTCCAATTCAGAAAATCCAAGTGAACTATGTACAAGCTCCGCCAGCTTTTTCTTGTCTTTTGCGTATTTAATAAACAAAAACATACTGGCGATATCGTTCGGGAACTCCATCAGTCGTTCATCTGGTGTATGGCAGATGTCCAGTACATGCACTTTATAATCCTGAATATATTCTTTCCACTCATCTGTAACATTGGAAAAATCCAATATCTCATGGAGATGAGCTGCTGCATCCCACGGTTCTTCTCCCATATACAATACAAGTGTGATCGCCGGAATCAGGCGATCCTCTTTGTCAATCGGCGACATGAATACTTTAGCAGTTCTCTTTGACTTCCATCTGCTCTTGATCATGGATATTTGGCGCTTGTACTCAACCGCATCATAATCCATCCCCCGCACTGGCATGGAATAGTCCACATAAGACTGAATCTCTGTTCCAACCACCAGAACAACCCTGATATTTTTCACCTGCTTGGCAATGTCTCTGTACCTTGTCCGGTACTTCTGATTTGTCTCTGTGGTGTAACGACTGTCTGTCTCCTGGATCTGTTCTGCCGTCAGCTTCTTTTCTCCACGGTAGATCCAGCCATTCATAAGATCCGCAAAATGTCCCGGATCGTTATAGTAGGCTATCATTGGTTCTTCTTTTCTCCCCATAAATACCCTCCCAGGATAAATGTCTGTGAAGAAAAGGGCATCTTCCGGCTGTTCTGTCTCATTTCGGAAGTTCTTTTCCTCACTCAATCCATATTCAATTGTGTTCATTGTCGGGAATGCTGCTCGATCTGAGCTTCCGAAAATGAGAATTGATTTTGTAACTTATGTTCAGATAATAACACACAGTTGATTGTTTTGCAACTTATTTTATAAATTTTTAAGGAAAATCTGTTAAAATACCGACTCCACCAACATCTTTGTATATTCTTCCTTTGGATCCTGGATCACTTCGTCAGGGATTCCTTCTTCTACGACCCATCCATCCTTCATAACGATGACACGGTCGCAGAACTGCTGTACCAACGCCAAGTTATGGCAGATAAAGACATAGGACAGATTCTTATTTTCCTGTAAATTCTGAAGCAGATCAATCACTCGCTTCTGGACCGTCACATCCAGTGCACTGGTCGCCTCATCACAGATGATCACTTTCGGATCTACCGCCAGTGCTCTGGCAATGGCAGCTCTCTGACACTGCCCACCGCTGACCTGATGGGGATATCGGCCCATATATTCAGGTTCCAGGCCACACTGTTCCAGCAATTCAGCCATTTTTGCTCGAATCTCTGCTTTGGAAACCCCTTTATTTTTCAGACCTTCTCCGATGCCATCGCCCAGCGTCCTTCTTGGATCAAAGGAACCGACTGGATCCTGAAAGACCATCTGGATTTTTTCATAGATTTCCTTCCGTGCTGCCCCTTTTGAATGGGAAATATCCTGCCCATCCAGAATGATCTGGCCATCTGTCACATCTTCCAGCCTTGTGATCAGCTTTGCAACGGTGCTCTTTCCGCTTCCGGATTCCCCCACAATTCCAAGAATTTCGCCTGGATACAGACAAAAGCTTACATCATTTACTGCCGCAACATCCCGTTTTTCACGTTGATGAAATACTTTTTTCAAGTGATTTACCTGTAATATTGGCTCCATCTTAGTTCTGGCTCCTTCTAAGCTTCGGCACTGCCGAAAGCAGTTCTTTTGTATAGATATTCTGCGGATGTTCCAGCACCTCTTTCGCCGGTCCATATTCCATCTTATTGCCATCCTTCAAAACCAGCACCGTATCTGCCATGGCTGACACTACACCGATATCATGGGTTACGATGATGATCGCTGTTCCGAAAAGCTCTCGGACATGAAGCATTTCCTGCACCACCTGTCGCTGGACTGCCACATCCAGTGCACTGGTCGGTTCATCTGCCAACAGCACCGGGGGATTCATCAGCATAGAAATGGCGATACCCACGCGTTGATTCATGCCTCCGGACATTTCAAATGGATAGCTGTCCCAGACCCGCTCCGGTTCTTTAAAATTCAGTTTTGACAGAAGCTCCATGGCTCGCATCTTTGCATCCGCCCTTGTGATTTTTCCATGTGCTTTCATACTTTCATAGACCTGACTTCCAATAGTCCTGATCGGACAGAGGGAAGCACCTGCATCCTGAAAGATCATCCCAATCTCTGCACCACGGATAGACCGAAGCTCATGCTCCGACATATCCACAAGGTTTTTCCCCTTGTATGTGATATCTCCTCTGGTCACAAGCCCGTTGTCACCCAGCAATCCCATGGCAGCCTTGATCAATGTACTTTTTCCGCTTCCGGATTCTCCTACCAGTCCGAGAATTTCGCCTGGTCGAAGCGAAAAGGAAATATTATGGACCACAGGGGTTCCATTAAAAGAGATCTCCACAGAATCATAATTCAATAATGTGTCACCCATTCCATGCTCCTAAACAGTAATGATTCAGAGTCTAATGCACAAGACTCTGAATCGTTATCAAAATTCATATAACTTAGTTGATATCCAGATCTGCTGTCAGCTCATAATAATCGCATGCATGTGCGGTAAGCCCTGTCACATTTGCCTGACTGATCATGCTCATCTTCAGGAAAGAGCAGAATACAAACGCATTGTCATCCAGAAGCTGCTGCTGCATCTTGATTGCGATCTGGTTCCTCTCAGTTGTATCGAAAGTGCTGTTCAGCTGCACTGCCAGCTCTTCCAGCTTGTCACTGTGATACTGTCCACGGTTCTTGGTGGATGCATCCAGACAATGTGTGGAGAAGAAGTTCGTCGGGTCTCCCAGACCACAGTTCACGTTCGCTCCTACATAGACATCCCAGGCAGAAGTATCTTTCCAGATGGAGTTATGATCTGCAGTTGCATTGATCTGTACATCCATACCGATTTCTTTTAAAGTGCTCTGAGCAGCTTCAGCAAGCAGCGGAAGCTCCTGACGGCTCGGATAGGTCAGCCATTTAATCGTCAGCTTCTGTCCATCTTTTTCACGGATACCATCACCGTCGCTGTCCTTCCAGCCTGCTGCCTCCAGAACCTCTTTTGCGCCTTCTGGATCATAGGTTTTTGCATGCAGTGCAGAACCGCCGAAATCTACTGTATCAGGGAAAGCACCAGTTGCCACATATCCATATCCATTCAGAAGCACATTGACGAAGGATTCTTTATCAATACCCATGGCAATGGCTTCACGGACTGCATCATCTGCCACAACCGGAGATGCGTAATTCATCTGTACGTAGAAGGAACGACTGGTCTGTACACTAGTAAACTGGTAATTATCATTTTCAAAGACCGGATAGCTTGCATATGCCATACCATATGCCGCATTGATCTCCCCTGACTGAAGTGCTAGAGCCAAAGTATCGCCATCGGAGATGGTGCGGACCGTAATCTCATCTACATTCACATTTCCATCCCAGTAATTCTCATTTTTCACAAGCTTCAGATGATCATCGGTCACCAGCTCCGTTGCCACAAAAGGACCGGTGCCTACCACGATTCCATCCTCGGTCACACCCTCATCCATATCGATAATACAGCCATAAGGCTCAGAGAGATAGTTCATAAGGCTTGGACACGCTTCCGTTGTATGGATCGTCAGCACCAGACCATCTGCTTCCATAGAATCAATCTTCAGATCTCCTGCCGCACGCTCATGCACTGCAATCAGATCTTCCAGGCATTTTTTTACAGCTTCTGCATCACAGGATTTTCCGTTGGAAAAGCACACTCCATCTTTCAGCGTGATCTTCCAGGTAAGATCATCTACCAGCTCATATCCTTCTGCAATCCATGGCTCCAGCTGCATGGAATCATTAATCTTCATCAGAGTTTCTCCAACGCCATAACGTATACATGCCCATCCGCAGTATGCGCTGTGCGGATCAATGTTGGATTCCTCATTTTCCGCATTGAAGGTGGTATCACCAAAGACAAATGTTTTCTTACCAGCTGTATCTGCACTGGTTGTTGCCTCTGTCTGTGTACCACTTGTACTGTCAGCCTTTTCTGAACCACAGCCTGCCATGACACCTGCCACCATGGTCAGTGACAGCAGTAATGCAAGAATTTTTCCTGTTCTCTTTTTCATGTGTTTACTCCCTACTTTTATTTATATCTACCTTGATCGAGTGTTCTTCGGATCCATATAATCACGGATCGTATCACCCAGAAGGTTAAATATCACAACTGATACAAAGATGGCCAATCCCGGAGATAGTACGATCCATGGATAGGTCTGTAGCATGCTCCTGCCGCTGCTCATCATACTTCCCCACTCTGCCACCGGAGGCTGGGCTCCCAACCCCAGAAACGATAATCCTGCAATCTCCATCATCATGGTACCAATATCCAGCATAGAAGTAACCAGGATCGGTCCTGCGATATTCGGAAGTACATGTCGGAAAATCATTTGTAAAACTGAATCTCCAGCCAACTGGGAAGCCTGCATATAAGACAGATTTTTTATGGATAATGTCTGTCCTCTTGCAATTCTGGAATATTTGGGCCAGCTGATCAAAGCAAGTGCGATGACCGCATTCCTGACTCCTCCGTCCAGGATAGCCGCAACTGCCATAGCAAATACAAGACCCGGAAATGCCAGACACACATCTGAAATTCTCATCATCACGGAATCAACAATTCCACCGTAATAACCACAGAAAATTCCAACTACCGTTCCAAATACGGTAATGATCGCTACCAGAGCAAACGTGGACGAAATACTGGTCTGTGCTCCGATCAGAACGCGGGACAGCATATCCCGACCATAAGTATCGGTTCCCATCAGATGAGCTGCACTGGGCGGCTGCATGGCCTGCGTCAGATCCTGTGCATAAGGATCATAGGGACAGATATACTTTGCAAAAATCGTAATCAGCAGTAGTGCTGCTGCCAGTCCTGCAAATACAATCAATTTCATCCGGATCCGGTTCTTCTTCACTTTCTGGATACGGACAGTTACTTGTTGCTCCTGATTCATTCCTTATTCCCTCCCAGACGGATCCTTGGATCCAGAAATCGATAAGAAATATCGGTCAGGAGATTGACTGCCACATAGATGATCGCCATCCACATGACATAGGCCTGTATAATGGGATAATCACGCATGCTGATAGCATCCACCGCCATCTTTCCCACACCATCCCACATAAAGATGGATTCTACAATGGCGGTTCCTCCAAGAAGACTTCCCACCGACAGCATCAGAAGCGTCATGATCGTCACCAGGGAAGCTTTCATCACACTCCCCCACAATGTTCTGGAAAATTTGATACCTCTTGCTTTCGCACCAACCACATAATCCTTGCTCAATTCATCCAGTACCGTTGCTCTTACCTGCCGAAGATACTTCGCACTCATGGCAATGGCCAGTGTAATCGCCGGCATAGCAACACTCTTCAGACTGACACCCGTTGCAATGACCGGAAACCAGCCAAGCCGAATGGAAAACAGATACATCAGTAAAAGAGATACGAAAAAGTTTGGAAGACTATTTCCGATAAAACTAAGTGTTCGTATAAGATAATCCGAAACATGATTCTGATAGATTGCTGCCAGGATTCCCAGCGGAATGGATATAAGAATCGTCAACAGAATAGATGTGACTGTCAAAAGCAATGTTGCCGGTAACTTGGAGATAAACGTAGAGAACACTGGTTTGCCGGATACATAACTGGTTCCCATGTCTCCTCGCAGGATTCCGCCAAGCCAGACCACATACTGGGTCAGAAATGGCTTGTCCAGACCGAGCTCCTCTCTGGCCGCATCCACCACTTCCTGTGAAATATCACTGCCTGTATTTTCCATCTTCTGCTCCACCACATCACTTCCGGCAATCCTCATCATACCAAAAGACAAAAATGTAATTGCCAGAAGAATCGGCAGAAGCTGGAACAATCTTCTTAATACATATATTTTCATTTGTAACATTACCTCTTAGTTTCAAATATATATATTATAACAACTTGCAATTATCTTCATAAGCCCTCCTGGGGGTTATTGATATATTCCATTTTATGTATATAATCATTCCATGTTGTTATATCACATATGTGTTTCTATCTTTTGATCAATGATTTGAACATGAAAATAGCTGCTTCCCACAGCAGCTATTTTCATTGATAAAGTATTCTTTATATGGATTTTTATAGGAGACTCAACTTTATACAGCTGTCAGAACCTCATCCTCAAAATTATGAACCAGTGATTCCCGCTTGGATGGATGATCGATCGGCAAGGATTCCAGAAGTCTGGCAGTATACAGATGTTCATAACGAAATCCGTCTTCTTTTTTCAATTCCTCTACGATTCTCCCCTGGTACATGACAAGGATCCGGTCGCTGATACTTTTCACAGATTTCAGGTCGTGAGAAATAAACACCATCGGAAGATCCTTTTCCTTGTTCAGACGCTTCAATTCTCCCAGCAGATGATATCTGGTGAGCACATCCAGGCTTGAAGTGATTTCATCACAGATCAGCAGCTGGGGATCTACCAGCAATGCCCTGCAGATACTGATCCTCTGACGTTCACCTCCACTTAGCTGTGAAGGGCGTTTTGCAAGAAGATCGGCAGGCAGCAACACAATCTCCAGCGTTTTCCTGATCTTTTCCTCTCTCCGGGTCACATCTGAAACTCCATTGTATTTTAGGGTCTCATGCAAGGTCTGTCCCACAGACATTTTAGGATCAAGAGATGACAGACTGTCCTGCAGGATCATCTGTACACTGCGCCGGAACTGCTGCCGTTCTTTTTTTCCAAATCCAGCAGTATCTTCTCCACAAAACAGGATCTTTCCACTATCCGGCTTCTCATAGCAGCACAGCAATCGTGCCAGCGTACTTTTTCCGCATCCGCTCTCCCCTACCAGTCCGACAATCTCACCAGAGCCTACCGAAAACTCAATGTGATGAAGAATAGATTCTTTTCCATAAGATTTGTTTACATCTAAAACATCTAACTGCAATTTTCTGCCCCCTCAAAACTGGCTTTTAAAAGCCTCTTTGTGTATTCCTCCTGCGGCGAATCGAACAATTCAAGGACTCTTCCTTTTTCTACGATCTCGCCGTCATGCATCACGATCACATCATCTGCCAGTTCCGCTACCACTCCAAAATCATGGGTCACGACCAGGATCGCCGTCTGATATTCTCTGTTGATCGCACGAAATTCCCGCAAGATCTCTTTCTGGATACTTACATCCAGAGCGGTGGTCGGTTCATCTGCAATGATCAACGATGGTGTTATCAGAATGGCACAGGCGATCATGAGACGCTGCAGCATTCCGCCAGATAATTCAAAGGGATACTTGTTCAGTGTCCGCATTGGATCTTCAAATTTGATTCGTTCCAGTATGATTCCCATTTGCTGATCAAATTCTGCCCGGGTCATTTTTTTATACCCTTTTACCATCTGATACAGCTGTTTACCCACTTTCACAGACGAATTCAACGAGTTCATCGGATCCTGGTAGATGCAGAACATGGAATCTCCATGAAACATGATCTTACTTTCCTTTGTCTTGCAGGCCACCTTCGGAAGCAACCCAAGAACAGCTGACATGGTTACACTTTTACCGCTTCCGCTTTCGCCTACAATACAGGTAATGTGCTGATCATGTACAAAAAAAGAAATGTCTTTGACGATCTTCTCCCCATCGATCATGATTCCCAGATCTTCTACTTCTAATATGTTCTTCATACTGCTATTCCTTCATACCGATCACTGTGATCCGTTTATGTGGGTTCAACAGACGATATCTGAGAGGCATTGCCTGTTTCTCTGCCCGGTCTACCTCTGTCATGGGGATCACAGTCACTTTCAGTCCTGCATCCTGTACCATCTGGGCAAGACGTCTGGCATTTCTGCTCTTCATCATCGGAAGCTCTTCCTTCGTGTCTTTATCATAATCACCATCATTGGAAAATGCATTTCTATGCTCCACCAACGTGATCAGACATTTACCGAAGAACACCTGGATCCGGTCTGACAGACGGTTATAATGCCAGTTACCTTCCATGATCACCAGTCTTCCCCCCGGCTTTAATACCCGCTTCCATTCTTTGATCGCTTTTTCCGGATGCGGCAAGGTCCACACCAGATGGCGATTGATCACCACGTCATACTGATCTGCCGGTTCTTTGGTGTCTTCCGCATCACCTATTGCAAATGTCACATTGTGAAATCCAGCTTTTTCTGCCTTTTCTTTTGCCTTGGAAAGCATATTTTCCGACAGATCGACGCCTTTACAGGTATGACCAAGCTCCGCTAAAAGCAGACTGACAAATCCGGTTCCAGCCCCCACATCCAATATACTGCATGGCTGTTTTCCAATCACTTTGCGCAAAAATCTCAGCCATTCCTTTTTTTCCTCTTCGCTTTTCAGACCATGGGCATAACAATCATCATAATTGATGTATGCCTGATTCCATAATCTGGTAATATTCTTCTTTATAGTTTTGTCATTCATTTGTTTAACCTCAGGACACATATTTTTCTTTCAGATACTCACCCACATAGTTCACACAGATGGAACTAAGGATGATCATTACCCCCGGAGGCAGCACGATCCACCACTTTCCATTGAGTACATAACTCTGGATTCCGTTGATCATGTTTCCCCAGGATGGAATTCCAATAGGAATCCCCACACCAAGATAGCTCAATGATGTTTCTGTTACTATGGCACTGGCAAAGGTAAAGGTCGCAATAATGATAATACTGGAAAAGGAATTACGTACCATATGATTAAACAGGATCACATGCCGTGGAATATTGAATCCTTCCGCCAGCATAATATAATTTTCTTTTTTCAACTCCTGAAAGCGGGCCCGGATCACACGTGCCATAGTCATCCAGCTGGTAAGACTCATAACGATGACCAGACCCAGCACTTTGTTTGGAAATACCATCTGAAATGCCAGTGCAACAATGGTGGAAGGCATGGCATATGCAATATCAACGATCCTCATCATGGTCGTATCCAATCTTCCGCCCACATAACCGCTGATTCCACCATATACAATTCCAAACAACAGCGCGCACAGACTGCTGCTTGCCGCCACTGCCAATGATACCATTCCACCATACATGGTACGCGTAAATACATCTCTTCCTGAACTGTCTGTTCCAAACCAGTGTACTGCATCCGGTCTTTGCAGCACACTTCCAAGATCTACTTCCGTAGGAGAATATACCGCATATAACGGTGCTGTCATGCACAACAGTACGATCACCAGAAACAACAGTACCCAGAAACTATTCTTTCTTACCTTCTTTTTCATCTGGTCACCGCCTTACGAAGTTTTGGATTCAATGCCAGATCAATGAGATCCACCAGAAGCATGGATATAATGACAACGATTCCAGTTACAAGAATTCCTCCCATCAACACAGGATAATCCTTTACCGGGATTGCATTTACAATCATATTTCCGAGCCCCGGATATGCAAACACTGTCTCAATTACAACAAATCCGGAAAAAAATGACGGTACATGGGTTCCCACATAGTTCACAAATGGAACCAGTGCATTTTTCATGGCACCTCGATAAATATCCCATTTCGACATATGATTGGCTCTTGCCACATACACATAATAGCTATCCAGCTCTTCTTTCATTCCTTCCTGTATAAAACGGGAAAAAGAGCCAATATGGCTGAACATAACTGTCACTGTCGGCAGGATCAGATGAATGATCCGATCCTTCAGTGTATCCGAAAACATGGATGTTACACCAGAAGATGGCAGCCATCCGAGCACTACCGAAAACAGAAGGATCAGAATGATGCCTACCAGCACACTGGGGATTCCATTCAGTGTAATACTGATGATCGTGATCACTCTGTCTACCATGGAATCCGGATGCAAACCCGCAAAAAGCCCGACCGCAATAGCCAGAATAACTGTCAATATAAAAGAAGACAAAAATAAGGTCATCGTGTTCGGCATACGCTCTTTGATCATCTTTCCAACATTTTGCCCGTTTGCATACGAATATCCAAAATTACCGTGAGACACTTCTGCCAGCCAGTTGCCATACCTTATGATGACTGGCTGATTCAGTCCCAGATTCTCATTGATTCTGTCTTTCTCAGCCTGTGTCAGTTTATCCATCTGACCACCATAAATTGCGGCAGCCGGTTCACCCGGTGCCGCATTTATAAGTGCAAATGAGCAGATGCTCATGATAAACATAACCACAATGCTTTGAATCAGTCTTTTCAAAACATACCGTTTCATTCTACATCAAACCCACGTTTATTCAGAAATTGTCCAGTCTTCAATGTTCCAGAAGATACCTGCTCCATGATGTCCAAGTACCTTATCTGTCGGTCCACTGATCCGTTTGTTTCCTGCATACAAGGCATCCAGATAACAGATAAGATCATATGCCGGATCTTTGGCAAATGCTTTCTGGAATTCTGCATAACATGCTGCTCTGTCTGCATCTTCTGTCTTTGTACGAGCCTCAGACAGAGCCTTGTCAACCGTCTCATTGCTGTAGAATCCATAGTTATCTGCGCTTCCGGTTGTAAAGAGACGATAAGTATCATTGTCTGCATCAAACGGACTTCCCCATCCAAGCAGGAAGGACTCACATTTTGTAATGTCGATGGCATCCCATCCAAGAGCTGACATGGTACAGTCTACACCCAGCTTTTTCCATTCAGATGACAGATAAGTTCCAATATTCACACGAACCTCATCATCAACCGGAGCAGTAAGGGTAAAGGAAAGCTTCTCGCCATCTTTATCAAGGATTCCATCTCCATCCGTATCAGCCCAACCTGCCTCTTTCAGAAGTGCTGCTGCCTTTTCCGGATCATAATCATATTTCACTACATCTTCACAGTTGAATTTATTCTTCTGCAGTGGAGAATAAGCAATCTGACCATAGCCATGAGCAATGGCATCTACAACTGCCTGACTATCTGTTGCATAATTCAGTGCCTGACGGACTCTTACATCCTCAAACAGATCACACACCTGGAAATTATACATAACACAACGGTAATCTGCGGAACCGATCACATAAACATCTAAGTTCTCATCAGATTCCAGCTCTTTGATCTGGCTCGGCTCCACGAATGTAAAGTCAATCTCATTATTTTTAAGCTGCAGTGCTCTTGTATTGTAATCCGGCAGATACAGATAGATAATATTCTCAATATGTGCCTTATCTCCATAATAGTCATCAAATCTGGTCATGGTACACTTGGTACCTGCTTCTAAAGAAACCAGCTTATACGGTCCGCAACCAACCGGATTCACATTAAAATCAGCGGTATTGATATCCTGTCCTTCGAAACAATGCTCCGGAACAATTCCCACTGTCAGCTTATCAAGCAAAGCCGGGAACGGCTCTTTTAATGTAATACTCAGTGAAGTATCGCTCAGTTTTTCCACTTTATCTACAAGAAGGAAATCCGAACGAATGGAAGAGTTCACATTCTCATCCAGAATGCTGCTGATCGTAAATACAACATCGTCCGCTGTCAATGTTGTTCCATCGTGGAATTTTACATCATCGCGAATATTGAAGGTATATGTCAGCAGATCATCACTGATCTCATAATCGGTTGCTATATCACACTGTGGCTGACAATCTACATCCGTTTTCATCAGGCCTCTGAAAATCATGGCGTCACAGTACTCAGATCCTAAGATCGGATTGAACTTCTCCACCATGAACTCTGCACCATAGATCATGGTATTGTCTCTGGACATTTCACCAGCCGGAGCCGCCTCCCCTGTGGTCTCGCTCTGTACTGCATCTGTTGTCTCCTTCGCGCCACATCCGCTGATCGCTGCTGCCAGCATCATCGCACTCAGTGACAGACAGATTACTTTGTTAAGCTTCTTCATGTTTCTATATCTCCCTTATAATTATGTTTGTGCCATACTACGAAAAAATCCCTCTGACATAGTAAAGACCTTCTTTACTATAACAGAGGGATACTACCTTCCACAACCCACCGTAGGGGATAGTTAAACATACCGTTTTATTATGTCTTTATTACATTTTGGAATATTACAGTTTTGAGCTGTTCCATTTCCACAGTCCCAGGAATGCTATACCGGCGGCAATCCAGGAAGCAATGTAGATCACTACGATGCATTCCATAGTTTCATATACGGGAAGAATGAATAACACACCAATCACACGCAGCAGACAGATAGATATCAATGTGGTGATCATCGGTCTGATCGTATCTCCCGTGCCACAGCAGGCTCCCGACAGAGCCTCTGCGATAGCATAAAACAAGAAAAACGGTGCCATCATCCGGGCATAAGCACCAACCAGAGGTGCTAAAGTAGCTGCATCCTGTGCGGACACAAACCAAGGTGTCATAAAAGCTGCGCCAACGAACAGAATGATACTCACCATAATGACAGCTCCAGTAGACATAGCTGTACCAACGAACACACCTTTTCTGATCCGTTCCTTATTCTTTGCTCCCAGATTCTGCGCGGTAAAGGTTGTCAGAGCCGGACCCATGGAGTCAGACAACAGCCAGATCAGCATATTCAGCTTGTCACAGATACCCCATGCTGCAATCTGATCAGTACCCATCGTATTGACACCCGCCTGTACAATGGTATTTGCAATGGGGAACAGCATCGACTGCAATGCCAGCGGAAACCCCATGTGCAGCATCTGCTGCATATGTTCTTTGCAAAAATGAGGCCACCAGAGAGGCTTCTCCCCTTTTTCCACATGAAGAACCTTTTTTAACATAGAAAAGATAACAACCACGCTGACGATCTGTGAAAATACGGTTGCCAGTGCTGCGCCGGCAACTCCCATGTTCAACACACCTACCAGCAATAAATCTCCAAAAATATTGATCACTGCACAGCAGACCAGCACATACAGCGGTCTCTTAGAATCGCCATAGGCTCTTAAGATTCCAGCCGTCATGTTATAAAGGATCATGGACCAGATACCACCAAAATAAATGGTAGTATAGACAAATGCCCGTCCATAAACTTCATCCGGCACAGACATGATCTGCAACATCCATGGAGTCAGAATTACTCCGCCCACGGAGCAGACCACTCCCAGAATCACTGCCACCGTACAAGCGGTACGGATGGAACAATGCATCTGGCGCTTGTCCCCGGATCCGCAATGTCCGGAAATCAGAATTGTTGCACCCGTTGCCAGACCATTCATGAAATTTAACGGAAACTTGAACAATGTATGCACGGAATCAATGGCTGCCAGACCCAGCTTACCAGTGAACTGTCCCACCACCACTGCGTCAATGGTCACATAAAGCTGCTGGATCAGACTTCCTGCAATGATTGGAAGCACAAACAGCAGGATTCCTTTGCTTACATTCCCTTTTGTCAGTGTGTGTTTTTCCATATTATTTCCTTCTCTGGGCTGCGGAATCAAAATCCCACGCGCCTGCAAGTTCCTTCAGATCATTTAAGTTTGCCTCCGGATTATGCGCTTTACACACGTCCAGAAGGTCTTCATAGCTATATGCATTCAGAGTAATTCCAGAAGACAGTTCATATTTTTTCTGGAAATCCTGATAATTGGTGGAAGTCCAAAAGCCCTGCTGAATGGCAAATGCTTTTCCATCCTCACGGAAATCTTCGCTGTAACCGGTCACTGCATTATACATAGCTGCAAAGGCCGGTCCAATGATAGATTCATATTTACCACACAGATATTTCAGATTACCGTTTTTAAAGAGTTCTCCATTGGTTTCCGTATAACAGTCAACAGTTCCAAGGCTTGCATCTCCCAGAGAATCTGCAATGGCCTGTACCGGAATCGTACTCATAACAACACCAGCCGGATCTTTTTCAAACTCTGCAACAGCCTTCTCACCCACATCCGGCACTCCGATATAGCCAGGGAATACGGTTACTTTTAAGTTTCCTGCTTCTACACTTACCGGTTCAGAAGCGGATGCAAGTTCAGCACTGCTCTGCTCAAACTGTACACCATAAGCTTCCTGCAGAGCATCCAACATTCCTTCCGCACGCTGTTCATGCATCACATTGGTGCCTGCTCCTCCGCTTAACAGAAAATAGCTGTCAGACATCTGTTCGTCTGCAAAATAAGCACCCATGTCGTATCCAGCCTCATATTCTATCTCACTTCCCGGTCCAAAATAGCCCAGAAAATAAGGATTATCTGCTACTTTATCAAAGGTTTCCGGATCCGTTGTACTGGACGGACGGATAAAATACACTCCGTTCTCTGCGCACAGCTCCACTTCCTTTTCCAGATCAAAGCTGTTGAATGCCATAATGCCTTCTACGCCCGCTGCAATTGCATCGTTCAGAAACTGCATCTCCTGCTCCTCTGTGGTCACTTCTGCAGAGTACAGGAAATCCACATCTGAGAAATTTTTCCCGATATAGCCCTCCAGATACTCCCGAAATGCCTGCACCTGCTCATCCTTCAGATCATAGACAACCACACCAATCTTATGAATGTGCTGTTCTTCCTGCTTTTTTGCGCAGGAAGTCATAGCTGACACCAGAATCAGTGCCAGCAATAATACTGTGATTTTTTTCAGTTTTTTCAATTTTATTTATCCTCCTTGTCAAATAGATGACAGGCCACTTCGTGATCTGCTCCGATCTGATGGAGACTTGGTTTTTCTGCCGCACAACGGTCCATTGCCTTCGGGCAGCGTCCACGGAACGGACAGCCGGCAGGTACGTCCAATGGGCTTGGTGCCTCTCCTTTGATTTCTTCGATCGGTTTGGAGAAATCCATACCAATATCAAAAATAGAACCGATCAGTGCTCTTGTATACGGATGCACTGCATGTTCTGCCAGATTTTCTGCCGGAAGCACTTCCACGACATTTCCAAGATACATCACCGCTACTTCGTGAGAACAGGACTGGATCAGAGAAATATCATGACAGATAAATCCAATGGTAATATTTTTTTCTTTCTGGAGTTTCACGATCAGTTCAATAATCGTCTTTTGTACAGACACATCCAGTGCAGAAGTTGCCTCATCCAAAATCAGAATCTCCGGTTCCAGAGCCAGTGCACGGGCAATGGCTACACGCTGACGCTGACCACCGGACATGTTATGGGGATAACGGTCTGCAAACTCTCCCGGAAGCTCCACCATCTCCAAAAGCCGACGGCAGGCTGCATCCATCTCGCTCTTCTTGATACGGTTAAAGTTCAGAAGAGGCTCGCATACGATATCACGGATCTTCATTTTCGGGTTGAAAGAAGAGGTCGGGTCCTGGAACACCATCTGAATATGCTGACGGTTCTGACGCAGCTCCTCACCTTTCAGTTTTGTAATATCTTTTCCACGATACAGGATCTCTCCCTCGGAAGGAGTATCCAGAGACACCAGGAAACGCATAAATGTAGATTTACCACAGCCGGATTCACCTACCAGTCCCAATGTCTTTCCTTTATAGAATTTCAGGTTAATATCATTGTTGGCAACCAAAGTACGTCCGCCTGACGCCGGAAAACGACGGGTGACATGCTTTGCTTCCAGAACAACTTCATCATTTTCAAACATAAGATTCCCCTCCCATAGAAGGTACCGCGCTTAACAACTTGCGGGTGTAGTCATTCTCCGAGTGATGCAGAATATGGTCACGGTCACCCTGATCTTCAATATGACCGTCTTTCATAACCACGATGTAGTCAGACATGTAAGCTGCCACACCCAGGTTATGGGTAACAACGATGATACCGGTTCCATAGTCATCTCTTAATTCCATCATCTGACGAACGATCTGTGCCTGTGTGGTTACGTCCAGTGCACTGGTCGGCTCATCTGCCAGCAGAAGCTTCGGCTGATAGGTCATACCCATGGCAATTCCTACTCGCTGGCGCATACCACCAGACAGCTGGAACGGATATGATTTCATAATATTATCCGGACTGGGCAGACGCATCTTTCCAAGCATCTCCTCACCTTTTGCCCATGCATCCTTTTTGGAGATCTTCTCATGAGTCTGAAGATACTCGGTAAATACGGCTCCGATCTTACGGGTCGGGTTCATCATGGCACCACTGTCCTGGAAGATCATGGAAATCTCACTTCCACGCAGATTTCTCCACTGCTCCGGTGTATTGGATAACAGAGAGGTTCCGTTAAAAAGGATATCTCCTTTGGTTACTTTACCGCCTCCGGCAAGAAGCCCTAACACCGCACGGATCACGGTGGTCTTACCGCTTCCGCTCTCTCCTACCAGGCTGACGATCTGCCCCTGAGCCATATGGAGACTAAAGTCCATGACAGTAGGAACATCTTTATATGCGATCGTAATATTATCAATTTTCAGCATCTTCCTACCTCCTTACTCTGCTCTCGGATCCAGGATATCCCGGATGGAATCTCCCAGCATGTTAAATACAACAACTACTAAGAAAATAGCAAGACCAGGATACAGCATCATCCATGGTGCAGACTGCATACAGGCACGACCTTCATTCAACATATAGCCCCATTCTGGTGTGGGCGGCTTTGCACCAAATCCCAGGAAGGACAGTGCGGCGATCTCCAGCATCATACCTCCTACATCCGTCGCTGCCGTAATGATCAGTGTTGGCAGCGCATTGGGCAGCATGTAACGAAGCAGCATATACGGGGTCTGGGATCCGGTCACGATGGCAGCAGATACATAATCGCGGTCACGGATCTTCATAACCAGGCTTCGCGCCAGACGGGCATATTTGGTCCAGTTTACAGCAACAATTGCGATGATCGCATTGCGGATACTGGCACCCATGATACCTGCCACTGCCAACGCCAGAACAAGGCCTGGGAAAGCAAGCATCATGTCTGCAATACGCATAAGAACTGCATCGATTTTTCCACCAAAGTATCCGGCGATGACTCCTACCACACTTCCTACCAGGAAGATCAGCACGACCACACCGAAGGTAGAGGTCAAAGATGCACGGGCTCCATAGATCACGCGGGCATAAATATCACGCCCCATTTTATCAGTTCCAAAGATATGTTCCTTGCCGGGTGCTTCCAGTGCTTCTGTCAGCGAGCCCTTCAATGGATCCACACCACCGGTCAGCAGCGGTGCGAAGATCGCTGCAAGAATGATCAGAATGGCAAGAATTCCAAAAAAGGTAAACTGCTTATGTTCTTTGAGAAATTTTAACGTCTTTTTCATCTTCTTACCTCTTCAAACGCATACGCGGATCAATGTATACATAGGATGCATCTACGATCAGGTTAATAACCATGTAGATCAATGCCATCCACAGTACATAACCCTGGATCAGGTTATAGTCGCTGGATGTAATGGCTGTCACGGCCAGGTTTCCAAGTCCAGGATAAGAGAAAATAACCTCTACCACACTGGTACCTCCAAGAAGGCTTCCGACAGAGAGACCCAGCATGGTGATCAGAGGAAGCAGTGCATTGGGGAATACGTTTTTCCAGATAATCGTAGACCGCTTCACGCCTCTGGCTTCTGCTCCGATCACATAATCCTGACTTAACTCTTCCAGGACCGCTGTACGCACCTGTCGGGTGTATTTGGAAGCCATAGCAATGGCAAGGGTAAGTGCTGGAAGGAACAGGCTCTTAAAGTCGCCTCCTGATGCGATAACCGGGAATATCTGAATCTTAACACACAAGAGCAGCATCAGAAGCAGGCCTACCCAGAAGTTCGGCATGGCACATCCAACAAAGGTAAGTGCTCTGCAAATGTAATCAGCTATACCATCTTTATGTAATGCTGATACAACGCCAAGCGGCACTGCCATGATCAGCATCAGCACCAATGACATGAGTGTCAGTTTCAGAGTCGGAAGGACACGGGCTGCCAGAAGCTCTACAACCGGCTTGTTCAGACTGTAGGATTTTCCAAAATTGCCATGAAGGCAGTTAAACAGCCAGCGGAAATACTGGGTGAAAAACGGATCGTTCAGACCCATCTCGTCTCTGGTCTGCTGTACCAGCTCTTCCGTCGGCATCACACCTGTAGCGGAGAACATGTTACGAACCGGATCACCGGGAGACAGATACGTCAGTAAAAATGTTACAAAACTGATACCGATCAGCACGATCACAATCTGCATGATTCGTCGAAGAATCTGTTTCTTATTCAAAATGCTTGCTCCTTTCTTTCGCAATAGGACATACGCATAAAATCTCATGCGTGGAAATACCCCCACCCTGACCGCCGGTAAGGGCGCGGATGGGGGTAATCATTGTCTGTTTACTGAGCCGGGGTGATCTCGGTAGACAGCCAGTAGTAATCTGCCGTATGGATATGTGCATTTCCTACATTCTTGGAATAAATCATAGATGAGTTGTAATAACCATCGATCAGAACAGCTGCATCATCTACCAGGATCTGCTGCATCTGGAAGATCAGGTCTGCACGTTTATCTTCATCCATCTCACTCTTCAGCTGCTCAAACAGCTCATCATACTCCGGATTGGAATATCCACAGTAAGTAGTATCAGTTGCCCAGTTTGCCATGTATGCATACGGATCGCCGGTACCTACAGTGATCCAGTTGTTATTGTTGAAGTCATAGTCTCCGGCAGCCAGCTTGCTCCACTGGTCATCAGAGCTGCCGTAATCTGCGGTGCATCCGATACCGATCTCTGCCAGATACTGAATATGTGCATTGGAGAAATCGTTCAGCAGACGGTTCTCATAAGAAACGTAATGCAGATTGATGTTCTGTCCGTCAAGCTCACGGATTCCGTCTCCGTCTGTATCTACGATACCAGCATCATCAAGGAGCTTTTTCGCACCTTCCGGATCATAGGTATATGGGTTGGTCAGCTTGTCATATCCGTAGCTTAAGGTAGACGGCAGTACGGAGAATCCAGGAGTATACAGACCTCCGATGGTTTTGGAATTGCAGATCGTATCATAATCAATTCCCATAAGAATTGCCTGACGCAGGGTTTTGTTGCCCAGAATACCGTCAAAATTCATCCAGCTGAATCCACAACGGACACCGGAAGCAATGTCTACAGTGAAATCAGGGTTGTCCTTGAAATCCTGAATATCAGATACGTTAGTAATATTTTCTACCAGATCAACCTGTCCACTCTGCAGCGCCATGGTCTTGGCAGAAGCATCTCCCATATACATCAGTTTTACTTCGTCATACGGAACTTCCTCGCGGTAGTTCGGATTTGCTACCAGATCATAACCCACACCTACACCGTTGAATGTCTCGACCATGTATGGACCGGTTCCGATGGTGCCATTGTCAAAATTCTCTGTATCTGCCACATCGACAATTGCCATGGTCGGATGTGCCAGCTGTCCCGGAAGGTTTGCATAGGGCTGTGTTGTCTGAATCGTCAGGGTGTTTGCCTCATCATCTGCAGTAATAGTTGCCTCAAACTCCAGATATTTCTGTGGTTTTGCAGAACCGCTCGGTCCCATTTCTTTCAAATATTCAAAACACTCTTTTACCTTGGTTGGAGTCAGATCGCATCCATCTGAGAATTTGATTCCATCTTTCAGAGTGATAACCCACTCCGTATGCTCATCATTTACAGTATAGCTGTCTGCAAGCCACGGCTCTACTTCCATGCTGTCGTTGAACTTGAACAGACCCTCAGTGATACCATAACGCATGGCATTCCATCCACCATTCTCATCGGTAACGGTATTAACGATACCATCCGTATACATCTGGCATCCAAAGGTAAGTACTTTCTTACCTGCCTGATCTGCGTTTGCCGCACTGTCGCTTCCCTTTGCTCCGCATCCGGTCAGCATCAAAAGTGCCGCCAGAGTCAGGCTGATACATTTCTTATTCTTCATATTTTATCCTTTCTCGTCCATTCTTCTGTCAGCGCATTGAGATCCACCAGAGAAAAAACACTTATCCTCCCATCATCAAACATACAAAAAAGCCGGATCTGCATCCGACTTTCTCCCACTCTGAATAAGCGCATATTATGCGCACTAATCCTCTGTTAAGTAAGATTTCCCTGTCTTCCGCAAGAACTTTCTCTGATTAAAATAAGCAGGTCTCCTGACTTAAGCATCAGACATCCGCAGCACCTTCCCAAGATCTTCTCAGTGGTATATTCCTGTGGACTAGCTATCACAGTGACGGGATCGTTCCGGACTCTCACCGGATTCCCTTTTCATCGAAGCTTTCATCGAACTTATTTTTTATGGTTTAATTGCCAACTATATGAACATTGTATTTTATTTTCTCATCTATTGCTTTTATTGTCAATACAAAGATATTCTCTGATGGATATATTTGCATTCCATTTTGTTATATCTATTCTTGTAACCGCTGCTTCACATAAGAAAGATAGTGTTCTGCCCACCCTTCTGGCTGTTCCCCCTGCCGTGTCACACATCCAAAGAGAATCGGTTGTTCCTCTCCGTACAAGGAATATCCCGGATATCCCTGAGATTCCTTTTCCCTGCTTAGATAACCGCCACTGACATTTCCAAGGTCAGTCTTTCGCAACAGTTCGTTCATCACATAATCGCTGTTGGTTATCACAGAAATCTTCATATCTGATATCGGGCTTTCTTCCGTATTACCCATCAGATTGCGTCCAAGTGTATATTCATCTTCATAGCACTGCACCAGGCGCACCTGGTCTCTCGGAATCTCTTCGATACTCTGCTTTTCAGCCAGCGGGTGTTCTTTTCCAAAATAGAGATATGCCTTCGTCCGCTTCAGTTCCTGAAATTCCAGCTTTCCACACTCCAGTCGATATTGGAAAGACGGCATTTGTTCTTCTGATACATACACAAATCCAATGTCATCTTTTCCAGACTGACACCGATCCAGTATCTCTTCTGTCCCCGCTGTCATCACATGGTAGCATACATCTTCCTGACTGTGTTCCTGATAAAATGCGGCAAAGCAGGATGCCATCCAGGAACTTGGATTCCAGGATGCCAGCAATTCTTCTCCTTTGTCCATTCTTGCAAAAGAAACCAGCTGCTCCACCTGTTCCACAGCTTTGCTGGCATATTCATAAACCCTGCGGCCTCTGGACGTCAGCATGATTCCACGGCTCTGACGGATAAATAATGAAAAACCCAGCTCCTGCTCAAGCGTACGAATCACTTTGCTTACATTAGGCTGGGTCGTATAAAGTGCCTCTGCGGCACGGCTGAAGGAACTAAGCCGTGCGCAGACCACAAAATATTCAAGCTGTTTTGTTTCGATCAAGATACAAGTCCCCCAAGTGTACGTTTCATATGGTTTGCCGTTATATGTTTTTCCGCATGGATCAGAAACATCGGCGTGGACGCATAGTTCACTTTCTCTGTCTGATCCCACACACGCTCCCATACATGCTCATCCGCATAAGCCTGTCCGTCATTGACATTTTTAAGGACTTCAAGATCCCATGCCGGTCTCATGGTACGGCTCATGGGAATCTGCCTTGCGATCTCTTCCATGGCATCAATATCTGTACAGGTATAATGATCCTCCATAGACATGTTTTCTACACGCCTCCGGTCTTCTTCATACTCCCGTCTCTTCTCCTCATCAAACAGATGATGATACCAGTTGGCATCAAAGTTCAGTAGACGTCCACCTTCTTTGAGCACACGCATCCACTCAGCATACGCCTGTTCCGGACATTCCAGATTCCAGGTCAGATTTCTGGAGATCACCACATCAAAATATCCATCCGGAAAATCCAGCTTCTGTGCATCCATTCGCTGAAAATGAATCTTCTCTGCCACTTCTCCTGCATTTTTCTTCGCTTCTGCAAGCATCGCCTCTGTATAGTCCACAGCCGTCACATCATATCCTGCTCTTGCCAGAAGGATTGCAAAAAATCCTGGTCCTGTACCTACATCCAGGATCTTCAGGTTCTCTCCCTTCGGAAGATGCTTCCGAATCTCTCCTAACCATACTCTGTCCTGCCCGGTGGCAAGCTCATGCTGGTTCACCTCGGAATATCCCTTTGCTCTTCCGGTCCAGTAATGCTCGATCTGCGGTAACATCATCGTCTTGTTCCTCCCACATACAATGTGCCGGTCTTGGTCTCCCGGCACTACATGTAGTAACTTTAGCATATTGATAATTTTCTCACAAGCCCGGTGGGGGGATATTTTTTAGCATATTTATTTGAACGCAACCATTAGGTTGTACATTTCTTCCGCTTTATGCTAAGATAAATCATATTTATAAGGAGATATTTCCAGATGAATGAATGGCAGGATATAATTACAACTTTATATAAGAATGGCTGTCGGCTATGTCCAAGAGAATGCGGTGCAGACCGGATACATGGACAAACTGGTTTTTGTGGCATGACAGATGAACTAATGGCAGCCAGGGCAGCACTTCATTACTGGGAAGAACCTTGTATCTCCGGGACAGAAGGGTCAGGAGCGGTATTCTTTTCCGGTTGTACACTTCGATGTGTGTTTTGTCAGAATGCCGAGATTGCTGCAGGCCATGCTGGAAAGATGCTGTCTGTGGATCGTCTGGCAGACATTTTTTTGGAGTTGCAGGAGAAAAAAGCTAATAATCTGAATCTGGTGACTGCCACACATTTTCTACCTTTAATTCTTCCTGCACTGGAAAAAGCCAAAGCCCGTGGACTTAAAATTCCAGTGGTCTATAACACTGGCGGTTATGAAAAGACTGAAATCATTAAAATGTTGGATGGAATCGTTGATATCTGGCTTCCGGATCATAAATACCGGTCATCTGAACTGTCCGCAAAATATTCACGAGCGAAAGATTACCCGGAAAAAGCAGCCTCAGCACTGGAACAGATAGTGAAGCAGACCGGAGAACCTGTTTTCGATGATCGGGGAATGATGAAAAAAGGTGTGATCGTCCGTCACCTGGTACTACCGGGATGCATCTCGGACAGTAAGGATGTATTGGAATATCTGTGGGATCATTTCGGTAATAAGATTTACGTAAGTATTATGAGCCAGTATACACCACTTCCCCATGTGTCTGCCTGGCCGGAACTGAACCGACAGGTCACCTGGGATGAATATCATGAAGTAGTAGACTATGCAAGATTTCTGGGAATGAGTCAAGTTTACATCCAGGAAGGAGAATGTGCAAAAGACAGCTTCATCCCAGCATTTGACTGTGAAGGAATCTAAATTTCAGGAGGTTTTTATGATTTCCAATTATGATAAACAGGTCGATATCGGCCGGAAGATTTTTTTAGATTATGATCAGGAAGCTCTGATTCAGAAATATACTCTGGATGCTGATGCTGACTTTCTATATCTCACCTATCTGGGAACAAAATACAGGATCAACCGTAAGACTGGTGCCATTGATGAGATGATTGATGACATCTATACGGAATGCCGGGAATACACAGTGGTCATGACCATTTACGATATGCTCTGCCACGGTGACAGCTCCTCACTTCCGCCTCTCTCTGGCAAATGGACACTGGTTGGCAATTTCGCGGCAGCCGGTTCCAGCCCGGATGCCAATCGCTTTGCCCAGAAATACGCCGATGCATTTTCCGGAAGGACAGATGCGCTGAAAACTGCCTGCACAGCCATTGGCGGCGAGATTCTTGACTCCATTGCCGGTGCGGATGTAACTGCCCGGATCCCTGCATTTTCCTTCTTCCCGGTTCTTCTGCAATACTGGGAAAAAGATGATGAATTTCCACCTCAGATACGTCTTCTCTGGGATGATCAGTCCATGAAATACTTAAACTTTGAGACGACCTACTATCTGCAGGGAGATCTGTTGGAACGTTTGCTGCAGCTTATCCGTCAAAATACCCTTTGATCTCCCACCTCTACTTTCATTTGCACATAAGAAGCAAATTTTCTCGCCGCATAAGGCATGGTATCCCAGTTTCTGAAGACCAATGCCACTGGCCGTTCCATCTGCTCCTTCACTGGGCGGATAACCAGATCTGCACCAAATCCTTCCAGCACCCGACGGTACAGAATGGATACACCCAGTCCCTGCCGGATCATAGCCAGGATCGAATAGTCATCATATACTTTATATTCGATCCGAGGGTGCAGTCCTCTTTTTTGAAATGCCTGCTCTGGCACACTGTACTCTCCTTCATCCAGTAAAATAAACGATTCTGTTGCCAGATCTTTCAAAGAGACGATCTCCTTTTTTGCAAGCCGATGTCCTTTGGGCAGAACTGCCACCATCTCGTCCCTGTACAGAATCTGAGTATGCAGATTATTCACTGCTTCTGCATTGGCAAATCCAAAATCCACACTTCCTTCTTCCACCCACCTGGCAATGCTGGTATATTCTCCCTGCTGCAGGATGAACCGGATATCTGGATGCTCTTTCTTAAATTCCATCATAAGTCCCGGCAGAAAGATACGGCTCACGCTGGTGAACGTACCGATCCGCACAACACTATTTTTCAGACCTTTCATCTCCTGTTCTTTGCGTTCCAGATTCTGTTCTGCCTGATGAATCTGCTGAAAATATGGCAGATACTGCTCTCCGTCTGGAGTCAGTGCAATCCCGTCCTTTCTCCGGTCTATGAGAACCGTCTCTGTCTCCAGCTCCAGTGCCCGGACTGCCTGACTAACTGCACTCTGGGAATATCCCAGCTTTTCAGCCGTTCTTGTAAAGCTTTTATGTTCAATTACTCCGCAAAAAATCCCGTATCTTGATAACATGTTTTTTCTCCATCAGTTTTTCTTATGTTTCAATTATAATGATTCATTTTACTTATGTAAAGAAAACTGCTACAATCATGTACAGAAAATTTTCAGTTTACAAGGGGATCTATTATGAATGAAACAAATGCACAGGTTTTTCGAAAAGGTATGAAAGATGCCATCCCCATCGGACTGGGGTATCTGGCAGTGGCATTTTCACTGGGAATCGCCGCAAGAAATGCAGGCATGAACGCATTCCAGGGATTCTTAATGAGTATGCTGAATAATGCATCGGCCGGTGAATATGCAGGTATCACTGTGATCGCCGCCAATTCTCCTTATGTGGAAATGGCGATCGTGACCTTGATCACCAATGCCCGTTATCTGCTCATGAGCTGCGCCATGGGACAGCGTCTCACACCAGGACTTTCCTTCGGACATCGTCTGCTCATGGGATTTGACATTACAGATGAGCTCTTTGGCATCGCCATCGCAAGGCCCGGATATCTTCATCCATGGTATACCTATGGTGCCATGACCGTTGCCATCCCTGGCTGGGCAGTCGGAACCGCTCTTGGCGTCACTGCCGGAAATATGCTGCCTGCACGAATCGTCAGTGCTCTAAGTGTCTCCTTATTTGGAATGTTCCTTGCAATCATCATTCCTCCTGCCAGGAAGGACAAAGTAGTTGCAGTTCTGATTACACTGGCCTTTTTATTAAGCTTCTTAGCTTCCTGTCTGCCAGTGATCTCCTCCCTTTCCGAAGGAACCAGAACCATTATCCTCACCATTGTGCTCTCTGCCGGAGCAGCCGCTCTTTTCCCTCATAAAGAAGGAGGTATTGAACATGACGCATAACATTTATCTCTATATTTTTATCATGGCGGGCGTATCCTATGCGATCCGTGTTCTGCCTCTGACACTGATCAAGAAACCGATTGAAAATGAATTTTTAAAATCCTTTCTTTATTATGTTCCGTATGTTACACTGGCAGTGATGACGTTTCCGGCTATTTTGCACGCCACAGAATCACCGCTTTCTGGTGCATTAGCGCTGATCATCGGCATTATCGCTGCATGGGCCGGAGCCGGACTTCTTCCAGTAGCAGTGATCTGCTGCGTTGTAGTATTGATTGCGGAGTGGTTTTTATGAGTCGTACCAATGACCTGGGACAGGATCGCATTTCCCGTCTCGTAATCCGGCTGGCAATTCCTACCATGCTGGCCCAGCTTGTAAATGTATTATATTCCATTGTGGATCGTATGTATATCGGCACCGGTGTTGGCAGTCTTGCGCTTGCCGGTGTCGGTGTCTGTGCTCCCATCGTGACCCTGCTTACCTCATTTGGTTCCATGGTCGGTCAGGGTGGTGCTCCTATCATGGCCATGCAGATGGGAAGCGGTGACCATAAAAGTGCAAAGCAGACCCTGAATAATGGATTTTTCATGCTGCTTGTCCTGTCCGCAGTTCTGACAGGACTTTTTCTGCTTACCAAGGATCAGCTTCTCATGTGGTTTGGAGCCAGTGAGGCCACCTTTTCTTATGCTAACACCTATGTAACCATCTATACTGCCGGTACATTTTTTGCACTGATCAGTGGTGGGCTCAACAGCTTTCTGATCGCACAAGGATTCTCCGGTCTTGGCATGGCAACGGTTGTACTTGGTGCTGTCCTCAACATTATTCTTGATCCTGTGTTCATCTTTATTTTTCATATGGGTGTTGCCGGTGCAGCCATTGCTACGGTCATCTCTCAGATGGCATCCTGTGCATTTGTGCTGTTGTCTCTTCGCAGCCATAAAATGCCTGTTCGTCTGGGCTGGGGCGGATTTCAAGCAAGCGTGATACGCCGGATCGTGACTTTTGGATTTTCTCCTTTTCTGATCCTGGCAAGCGACAGTATTCTTCTCATCGTGCTTAATACTGTCCTTCAAAAATACGGTGGTCCAGGAGAAGGTGATACGTTAGTCACCTGTGCTACGATCGTACAGAGCTATCTTCTGCTGATCACAATGCCTATGGGTGGTATCACTCTTGGCAGTCAACCCGTAGTAAGCTTTAACTACGGAAAAGGCGACCCGGACCGGATCAAAAAGGCAATTCAATGTATCACAGGACTGTGCGTGATCTTTTGCATCTTTATGACAATCGTAACACAGACTATTTCGCCTCTCTATGTACGGCTGTTTACCACTGATTCCGTGATCCTTGCAAGATCCGTCACTTATATCAAACGGTTCACTGCCATGATCATTCCGTTAGCAATCCAGTATCCGCTGGTAGATGAGACCACTGCGCTTGGAAAAGTCGGCCAGGCACTGTTCTGTTCAGCATTCCGTAAATGCGTCTTTTTCACAGGACTTCTGCTGCTGCCTGCCCTGTTTACCGCAGACGCAGCCTTCTTCTCTGAGCCTATTGCAGACGTGATATCAGCCACCATGACGAGCATTCTGTTCCTCCATCGATTTCCGCGGATCCTGAAGGAATGTCAGAACCAACATTTATAATTGATATCTCTCAGTCAAAAAAAGGAACGATCTATAGCAGTCAGCATCTGCTATATAATCGTTCCTTTTCTCAGCTAAGTCTCTGTTTTCTTTATTGAATATCCTCTACTTCCTGATTGATCTCATCTTCGGTTGCTTTCATTGCTTCCAGCGTCATGGTCAACAATTTATCCAGATCCCATCCAAGCTGCAAGGCTCCGCGCTCGATCACATCTCTCGAACAGCCTGCAGCAAAGCCTTTACTCTTGTATTTCTTTTTCAAAGATTTCAATTCCATATCTTTGGTACTTTTTGATGGACGCATCAATGCAGCTGCCCAGATCAAACCCGTCAGTTCATCTGCCGCAAACAAAACCTTCTCCATCTCACGTTCCGGTGCCACATCCACAGTAATACCATATCCATGAGAGACAACCGCATGAATAATATCTTCGCTCACGCCACCTTCCCGCAGCAGTTCCGGTGCTTTGATGCAGTGCTGATCCGGATACTGTTCAAAATCAATATCGTGAAGCAACCCAACGATTCCCCAGTATTGCGCTTCCTCTCCATATCCCAGCTCCTTTGCATACCATTTCATCACCGCTTCTACAGTCAAAGCATGCTGAAGATGGAAAGGATCTTTGTTGTATTTTTTCAGCAGATCATATGCCTGCTCTCTTGTGATCTGTTCCATGTCTGAAGTACCTTCTTTCTCTTAGTCTACTTATTCGGTAGGTTTTCTGTATTTTAGCTCTTTTGAGAAGGTTTGTCAACTTTCTCTTCCGGGTCTTGCGTGGATTGTGCTGATCTGATTCATAAGCTATCTTCCCATTCTTTATATTTTCATCCTTGATTGACACTCCTCACCGTTTTCTTCTGATCTTCCATTTCTTCCCACAGTTCATGCAAACCGCATATTGTTTGTTCTTCCCTGTTACTCCCATGAGAAAAGAACCTTCCAATCCGCCAAAAAGTGCTCCTATAACGGCTCTGCCAGAATGAAATTTAGGCTCTGCTACGTAAGAAATGGAAGCAGATCCGCATTTTGGACAGCGGATTGTATCCATATCAAGGAAAGGGGCCTGTTTCTGTATTAGCTTTTGCTCTTTTCCGGCTATATCAGCTTGATAGCCAGATTTTCTTTTCCATTCGTCATAAGTGATTCCAAAATTTTTATATAAGCTCCGGGCGGTCCTCATATCTACATCTAGTTTTCGGCAAATCTCTTTCAATACTCTGTGCCGACCATACTTGCCATATTCATTAATACATTTTCGAACCATCTCATCATAAGAATGTTCTTCTATATATTCATACATTGATCCTATCAACTTCTTCCTCTGTACACTTACGGATAATATGTTTTGTCTTTTCTATCGGCAGCGGAACATCCTCTTTTGCAAAGTACTCCTTTTTCTCAACATAGACGATTGCCCGTTTCCACACATCCTTATTATCAATATGTGCTTCATCGATTAGCTCAAATAATTTGTCATGAAATGAAACTCCGATATTTGCAAGCTGGTCTTCCAAAGAAATGTCTGCTGACAGCATACAAGGCTCTGCTAATCTTTTGTCTTCCTCAAGTGGATAGTTATCTTCTGTCTCTCTTTGAAGCATTTCCTCATAGAACGCTTGTTATATCGTTGCGAACAATCTTAAATGGCATTGTGACTCCTCCTTACCTTCTTATCCTCATCCAATCTGCAATAACATTATCTTCCCCTCTTGTCCTTGTACCCCAATACCCCGGATGTGCTACAGGGTATATATATGTTTCTCCATAAATATAAGGTTCTCCAGTTCCTATAAGTTCAGGTAATCTATTACAGGAAAACTTTTTATCAATCAGAGTTTGTATTATAACCACGGATGTATCAAGACCCAGACAGATTATGTTTTCCGGCTCTATAATGTCAATCAATGATTTTATTTCGGCTGCATCATTTGCCAATATCTTTCTGGTCATATTTCCAGAATACTTATCTCTGCGATAGCCCAAATTACAATTGCAGAAAAACAAATCTGGATATTTTTTCTTGTCAATTTCATTTTTACCAAGCAGTTCAAAGTATCCGACAATATTTATCCGTCTGTGAATCCCTTGCTTCCAAATCTACATTTTCATGGAACATCACATCTATACCATCATTCATCTTACGGACATTTGCAATCGTACCCTTTATCTCTTCCTTTTCAGGCGGTCCGAAATCCTGACCTATCAGCATATATTTAATATGTGGTGTCTTCTTAGCGTAATCTCTCCCTTGCCAATATGTCCATAGGTTAATTTCCTGACACAAATCTTCTCCCTGACGCAAATCGCACCAGCCAAGTGTCAGGTTCTTTGTGTATATAGGATTTTTTCGATATTTGTTTTTTACATTTTCTATCAGGCTGCAATAATCTGCGGATTTTTTAGCATTCATTTATGTATATTCACCTCAAAAATGCACTGTTTTATTTTAACACTTTCCTTATCTGCTTATCCGTTGCATTCGGAAACATCTCATGCATATAGTCTACAAGAAGTTTCCATGAATCCTGTGGATTATCCTTGTAGCAGGAAGTCACATAATCGTATCCATAGATATGCTCAATGGATGAATACACTGCCACATCCCATCCATATTCAATACCTCTTTTATTCACTCTCTTCTTAAAATCACAGTTGCACAGATAGGTCTGCATCATAAGATTCGTTATAGCACCATCAAATCCCTTTTCTCCATCCTTACCAAATCCAGCTTGTTTTTTCAATTCATTGGAATAAATCTCTGAATCAGCATTGTTTTCCATAAAATTGACCATTATCTTTTTATGCTTATTAGGTGCTTTCCCATCATCATATAATGCATCAAAATCATATCCATCCCGGCGGTAATTAGCAAATACAGGAAGCCATTTTTTTGATATAAATCCTGCCTTCTTATCAAAGAACTTTCCATAGACGATATCATGCCGCCTTGCTATAATAGCCCGCCACATCCATGGATCAATCTCTGGATCATCACTCCACCAGTACTCTGGAACAGTTCTTTCTTCAAGTGAAAACCCATCTATTTCATTCTTAAATAATGGTAAAAAGCCAAGTTCATTTATATACTTGATTGCTTCATCTACAGAATGAATGCAATCCGGGTTGTCCCACTTCATGCCATGCATAATCCATTCACCTGATTCGTTTCCCATAATACACCTCTATATGAACACTATTACAGTATCATTATTTTCTTCATATTTATGAAAATCCACTGTTTAATGAAACTCTTCCCATGTTTTTCCATCCAGTATTGATGCTATCTCTTCTGTTTCAGGCAAAGTCTTACTTTTGAACATTTCTGCCAGATTAAAATATTTACTTTTTTGAATCGGATTTTTACTTGCTTTTTTAAAATCTGTTGGATAAAAATGCTCAACTATAAAATATCTATGTTTGACGGTTTTCAAATTGTATCCATATTCTAATTCTGCATGCACAATAGCTTCTTTAATCTTTTCTATCTCTTCTTTTGTAGCAGCTTCTCCACTTTCATTAATATATGACACTTCTCCATTTACTAACTCTGCAACAATTGTCTTTTTCAATTTTCCGATCGCTCTAATGCTCTTTCCTTTATATAAACCAATGTATCCATGACCCGAATAGCCTCTTGAAGCCTGATCATAATAAAAATCATATTTCAAATTATCTTCAAGTGTTGTTCCCGCAACAATTGCTCTCATCCAATTTCCATCATCAGGTATCAGTTTTTCATCAAAGCAATACTTCTTATAATCATCAAGCACAGCCATGATCTCTGAATCCCGCTCATCTACAATATCTTCCATTGCAGCAACTAATTGTTCAAATGTAATATTTACATGCCTTATTGGTGTTTTTATTTCATTAATCCTATCTGCATTATACTTTTTCAGCACAATGCCAAAACTATCCATCAATGATTCTTTCATAGGTTTTGGATCTAACGTTAAAAGCACCTTTATCTCCTCTGTTCCAAACTGAGTCAGATGTTTTTCAAGCTGATCCTGCTGAAATTGATTATGTAATTTTGTCTCAACTACTATTTTAAAACTTTTCTGGCTTATAATCGCATCTGGAACACTTTCGTCTCCTGCTACCTGAAGCTCAAATGTTATTTCAGGAGTCTCATCTTGTCCTAGTATTAGAGCATTCAACATTGCAAAGAATTTATCCGCATTATAATTATATAAGCGAGATAACATCAGCATGGTATTAGACGTATCTACATTCTCCTTTGAATGATATCTTTGAAAATAGTGTATCTGCACATTTATCCCTCCAATTTATCTAAATTTTGACTTTCATATGTACTCCAGATAAAATCAACAAAAGTAATACTGATGGTGTATAAATAAAGTTGACAGCCTATTCTCAAGGATTTCATAGTATAATCAAGAGAATAAGGAGGTGCCCAACTATGGCACGATGTCAACGTAAATACGATCACGAGTACAAAGTGCAGGCAGTTAAGCTTGCAAAAGAAATTGGTGGTGCGAAAGCTGCTAAAGAATTAGGAATTCCTGAAGGAACTATCCATACCTGGCTTAAAGCTGTAAGAACCGGACTACTGGATATTGGAGATGGTTCCCATACCCCTGAATCTGCCATGAGCCTTGCCGAGGAACTAACCATGCTTCGAAAACGAGTGAAAGATCAGGATAAAGAAATTCGCCGTCTGAAAGAAGAAAACGAATTTCTGGAGGAAGCCAGTGCTTTTTTCGCAGCGAGCCGTCGGAAGTCTCTAAGACCGAAAGAATGAAATTTATTGCGATTAAGACTGACGATGGCACCATCAAGGGGAAAATGGCTTTTTACTGTCGTATGCTACATGTGAGCCGCCAGGGATTTTATAAATATTTGTCTGTAAAAGACCGTCCGTGGAAATACCAGACGCTTGTAGATACCATGCTTGAAATCCATGCTGAGGATGTCTGCAACGACACCTATGGACGTGTACGTATGTTCCAGGCATTAACTCTTAAACGACCTGATGGCATTCCTATCCCCAGTGAGCGTACCGTTTATAGAGTCATGGAAAAAATCGGTCTCAGTCATCGTCCTAAGCGTAATCCGAAAGGAATTACGAAAGCAGACCGTGAGGCTCGTAAATCGGAGGATCTTCTTAAGAGAAATTTCACATCAGAAAAGCCTCTTGAAAAATGCGTGACAGATATCACCGAAATCAAAGCAAAAGATGGAAAACTCTATGTTTCGGCAATCTTCGATTGTTTTGATTCAGCAGTACTGGGGCTGGCAATGGAAACCACGATGAAGGCAACGCTTTGCCAGCATACGGTGGAAAATGCTTTTATCGCATATCCTGAAATTCGAGGCGCCGTGCTTCACTCCGATCGTGGTACCCAGTACACCAGTGAGCTTTATCGCAGCACCCTGAGAAAATACGAAATCAACCAAAGTATGAACAGTGCCGGTGGACGATGCCATGACAATGCCCGTTGTGAAAGCATGTGGGCACGTCTAAAGACAGAATTATTGTATGACCGATACAATAGTGAAAAACTGACTGTATCCGAACTGAAGTCTCTAATCTGGAGATACTTTATAAGTTACTGGAACAATCGGAGGATTTGCACCACCAACGGTGGTCTTCCTCCCATGATCAAGCGACAGAGATACTATGATTCTCTGCGTATAGCAGCATAGTCCATGATGTCCTTGAGAAAAATGTGTCAACCAATCTTGACAACATCATACTACTCCCAACGAGACTATGAAGAAAAGTCTGTAAATAATAATCTTCTATGATAATGATTGAGCTGGAAGCGCTAAATTGGAGCTTCCAGCTCTTGCTATATATATACGACATGATTTCAGGCATGTCAAGAGCGGACGTCAAAAACGTCCTTCTCATCATGCATACAGATTCTGTTATTCTGGGAGTCGTCCCTCATACATAATGCTGAGTTCGCGTAGACCCGTCCCCAGTTCCGAATGCTCATAGTCCATTTTTTAGTGGCTTCGAAAGTTGCCAGATACAGGCTTTCAGGAGCGCTGTATCACTTGGAAATACGCTTCTCTGACGGTTGAGCTTACGGTAGGTAGAATTCAGACTTTCGATAGCATTTGTCGTGTAAATAATCTTTCTGACATCCGGTGAGAACTTAAAAATCGGTGTTATTGCATCCCAGTTATCATACCAGCGTTTCATGGAATTTGGGTATTTTGCGGTCCATTTTTCAGTAACTCGATCCAGAGCCAGTCTAGCCTTCTCTTCATCGGAAGCATGGTAAATCGTTTTTAGGTCGGAAGCGAACGCTTTTCTGTCCTTATCCGGAACATATTTTAGCGTGTTTCTTACCTGATGTACAATACATCTCTGATACTCTGTTTTGGGGAATGCAGCGGCAATTGCCTCTTTAATACCGCTAAGACCGTCAGCGCAGATAATCAGGATATCCTTTACACCACGATTCTTCAGCTCATTCAGGACGGACAGCCAGTATTTTGAACTTTCATTATCACCGACAGTGATTGAAAGAACCTCTTTTTTCCCTTCTGTGTTGATGCCAAGAATGACGTAGGCAGCCAGCTTTCTGATCACCCCATTATCGCGTACGGAATAATGGATGGCATCTATATATAGGATCGGATATACCTCATCCAGCGGTCGATTTTGCCAGTCTTCGATCTGAGGCAGAATTTTATCTGTAACGTCTGAAATAAAGCCTTCTGATGTCTCGAAACCGTAGATATCTTCGATGGTTTCGGATATTTGCCGGGTTGTCATTCCTTTTGCATACATGGAAATAATCTTTTGATCGATATCAGAAATATCCTTCTGACGTTTCTTTACAATCTGTGGCTCAAATGTTGATTTACGGTCCTGTGGAACATCGATATCCATGCTGCCATAGCTGCTGTTTACACGCTTTGATTTATATCCATTGCGGTAATCATCGCTATCAGATCGTTCAGATTTTTGGTAACCAAGATGATCATCCATTTCTGCTTCCATCATCTCTTTGATGGTGCCGCCAAGCAGATCCTTAAGCGCATCCTGGATATCTTCAGCGGTTTCAATATTATACTCCTGAAGAAGTTGCTGAATGATGTTTCGCTTTCCTTCTGTCATTACTACTTTGTGTACAGGTTTCTTTTCTCTTCTTGCCATAATAAAAGGCCTCCTATGATTTATATTTTACCATAGAAGACCTTGCTGTTATTAGCTATTTACAGAAAAAGTTTCACACACTCCTCCCAACAGCAAGCTTAGCATGTCTAACTTCAAGTCCTTTAAAAGATGCACTCTTACCATGACCACTTCCGAATGGATTTCGAATTTCTGCTAGTTTTGTAGGAATAGCTCTAAGATTTCCAAGAACTGCTTTAATTGCATCTGCCCCTCTATCTGTAGGCTGTACATTGGATGGAAGTAGATTTAAAGCTTTCATTGTCTTATCTGCTAATTGCGGTACATCATCATCTTTCGAATATGATATCTGCATTTCTTCAAGAATTGTTTTACAACAACTTTCAATCAATTCCTTTGCCATTCCGATTGCATTGGTTGGATTCGTATTCTGCATTTCTACCATCAAATCAATCTGTTGCGAAAGGTACTCACTTGAAAACTTATTTTTTAGGTTCTCTGCTGTCATTGCAATTACTGTTGTGCCACCTTTTAAACGTGCTACTATTTCTTTACACTTTTCATATATCTTTGCATAATGTTCATCATACCTAGATGTAGTACTCCAATTTTCCAAATCCTCATAATCAATGTTATATTCATATTCCATTTTATCCTCATAATAATGGAATAAATCTATAAGTAGCTTTGTTCTTTGTATATCATCAGCTTCATTCAGATACGCAACTAATGATTTTCCTTTCGATAGACCATATTTAGTTTTTATTGGCTCACCAATACTCGCAGTAGTAAATACATCGAATGAATTATCCGTAAAATCCAATACATATCCAGATCTGTTAAATAAGAGTAAAAATGTCCCTTCCTCTTTTTTCGATACAAATTGCAAATCTATAGCACCTCCTCTATTTGCTTGCAACAGCAACTGACAACCGGTACCATCGTTTAATATAAGAATCACTTAACAATTTCCTGTCTGCTTCCACCAATTTAATAAACAGTCCTGTTAATCCATCATATTTATCAAAATCACCGGCATCATACAGTTTCCAATTAAGTTGTTCTAATGTCCAGTTACTCTTAATTGAATTGTGCAGCATAGATGTTGTCGCCCAGTTATCCATAGAATCAGCCCCACCTAATGCTACAGGATATATGTGATCTACAGTAGGTACAAACTCCCAGTAAGCATTATGACATTCTTCCATTTTCCAATGAGCATGATATGGAAATGTCTCAGGCATGTAATAAGATAGTACCTTCAATATTCCTGGATTCACAAGTTTCTGTCCACTATATCTGTCAATAAATCCATCCCGTACGAATTGTGCCATCTTCTCTTTATCTGTATAATTACGCCCTTGTGCAGACAACTTATAAAATGGATATCCTGTTTCTATCACTATTCTGGCCTCTGCAACATTATGTTGCAGAAGCCTATTTGCTGCCTGCTCAATTACATCTATTTTCCCCATAGCAATTCCTCAAATACAACACTTTATTTCTTCTTCAATCTCTCATACAATACAGAACCTACAGTCTCCATTACCTGCTTCATCATATCAGGATCATCAAACATTTTTCTGAAAAACTGGTCATTCTGCTCATATCTGTCTGCTGCCATATTTGGAAAATCCTTTTCAAATAACAGCATAAATGTTGCCCGGTCATTGTTCTTTGCGTAGCTCTGCCATTTCTCCTGATTGGCATAATCATTTTCCATCTGAACAAGAACTTTATCCATCTCTGTAAAATGAGTGCCATACTTTTCGTTTATCTTATCAATGATTACTGTCAGCGGGTCTTTCTTAGGCTCTCTATGACCGGAATCACCGGAAATAGGTGCATATCCGCCTTCTGTGCTGTCAAGCTCTATCGGACCTTCAAAGTCTTTTTCCAGCTTATAGTATTCAAGAAGAACTTTGTCATCAATATTTATCTTCTCTCCACCATGTCCCTTTGGAAGCATCGTGTATAAGAACTTCGAATAAATACTGAATCTGTGAATGTCCTTGTCAAATAACCTGCATACCTGTGTAATATAGGCATACACACGATTAAAGCTTGCCAGAGTAGACTTAAATATATCCTGTTTTTCAACTTCAAGCACTTCATATCTGTCTACTGCCGGTCTTAACTGTCCCTGAAGCTTTCCAAGATCACCAGCTGATTGATTCTCACTCTGATAGAAAATATCCGCAAATTTATCTACTTCTGATTTCTGATATACCCTGAAATTATCCAAAGTATTCTTCATGTCATATACAATATTAGGATCTGTTTCCTCCAAGAGCACAGTTTCCTCATAGAATGGCTCAAAAGACGCTTTGATATCTTCTGCTGAATTGACAAAATCAAGTACGAAGGTATCTACTTTCCCTCTTGTAGTACGATTCAATCTTGATAAAGTCTGTACTGCCTTTACACCGGACAATTTCTTATCCACAAACATGGTGTGAAGCAATGGTTCATCAAAGCCTGTCTGATATTTTTCTGCAACAACAAGGATTCCATAATCATCTGTATGGAATGTTTCCGGTAAAGCCTTTTCTTTGATTGTCTTGCCTTCTTTATCCTTGTTCATTCCCTCTTCGGTAAACACATCATCGTTATCTTTCACTTCACCGGAAAAAGCGACTAACACTTCAAGGTCATTCAGTCCTTTTTCTTTTATGTGTCTCTTAAATTCCTGCACATATCGCACTGCATGAAGTCTGGATGGTGTAACAACCATAGCCTTCGCCTTACCACCAATCTTATGTCTGGTGACATTCATAAAATGTTCCAGCATGATAGCGGTCTTCTGAGAGATATTATGTGGATGCAGTGTCTCATAATTTATAATTGCCTTTGAACCTGCTGTTGTATCAAATTCCGGATTATCCTCAATAATCTTGGCAATCTTGTAATACATTTTGTAGGTCATATAGTTCTGCAAAACATCCAATATGAAATGCTCCTCTATCGCCTGTCTCATAGAATAAATATGGAAAGGTCTGTAGATTCCTTCCGCATCCTTCTGACCAAACATCTGCAATGTCTTTCCTTTTGGCGTTGCTGTAAATGCAAAGAATGATAAGTTCTTATGCATACCCTGTGCTGCCAATTCATCTAAGAGCTTATCCTCATCGTCCTTACGATTTCTTTCGTCCTCATCTTCCATCTCGGCATACTCTTTCAGAATTTCTTCTGTATCAGCTAACGCTCTTTTTAACTTTTTCGCTGCATCTCCAGTCTGCGAAGAATGAGCCTCATCAATAATAATGGCAAATCTTTTGTTTGCAGAATCTACCTCTTTATAGATTACCGGGAACTTTTGTAAAGTAGTGATGATAATGCCTACACCATCATTAATCGCATCTCTAAGCTGTCCCGAATTCTTATCTACCTTCTTAACCACGCCCTCCACATGGTCAAATTGATAAACAGTAGACTGTAACTGACTGTCAAGCACTCGCCTATCCGTTACAATAATGACTGACTGAAAAATCTTATTATCTTCATAATCATGGAGTCCGGTAAGTCTGTGTGCCAGCCACGCAATAGAATTTGATTTTCCTGAGCCCGCACTATGTTGGATCAGATAACTCTTTCCGGAACCATTCTTTTTCACATCTTCCAGCAGTTTTGTAACAACATCAAGCTGATGATATCTTGGAAAAATCATAGTCTCTTTCACAAGATTTCCGTTCTTATCGTACTCCTGCTGCAAGTGCATATATTTCTGTAGAATTTCCATCAGACTGTCCTTGCAGAGTACTCTTTCCCAAAGATAAGCTGTATCATACCCATCCGGATTTACCGGATTTCCTTTTCCACCTACTTTTCCGGCACCATTACTGCCTTGATTAAATGGCAGAAAATAAGTGTGTGCGCCCTCAAGCTTTGTTGTCATATAGACATTGGTAAGGTCTACTGCGAAATGCACCAATACTCTTTCTTTGAAGGCAAAAATTGCATCCTTACCGGCACGATCAAACTTATACTGATTAATCGCATTTGTGGTATCCTGTCCTGTAAACTGGCATTTCAACTCCATAGATACCACCGGAATACCATTTACAAAAAGCACAATATCAATACTGTTCTCATTATGTACAGAATAATGAAGCTGTCTGGTACAATGAAGGATATTCGCATCATACTGAATCTGTGTAGTCTCATTCAAAGTGGTCTCCGGCTTCCAGAAAATCGGATAAAACTTGATGCCTCTGTCCATAAAGCCATGCCGCATCACATTCAAAAGGTTGGTGGTTTTCACTTCTCTTTTGAAGCGTTCAACTACCTGTTTTTCGGAATTCTCCGCATAAATTTTCACATATCTTTCCCATTTCTTAGGCTGGCTTATCTTGATAAATTCCACAAATGTTTCCTCATCAAGTCCAGATTCACGATTAAATTTCTTCGGATCACCCTTGGTATATCCTCCATGATGAATCAGATAGTCTTCGATATCTTCTTCAAATCGTTTCTCTTTTACATCAAAATCAGACATGAGCTACACCTCCTTTTTGCCTGTGACAACCTCGTAGATGAGGGATTTTTTATATTCTTGTAACTTTTCGATTGCTTTGTTTCTATCAGCTATTGTTTTATCAATCAAATTCTCTTTGCTTTGTAAATACTTCACAATCTCTCTTTGCTCAAATATAGGTGGCACTGGTATTTTCAATGCTCTTAAATCAGTTCTCGACACCTTTAATCTGCATGTATTTATCCGATCATTGCCCCTATCAATTGACATTATTCCTTTTCCTAAGCTGTGCAATACTTTTTTAACAGTTTTGCTATGGAACAGATAATCACAATACTTTGCGGTTATATGATCTTCTTCATTATCATAATATGTGTAATATGCTGGACTTACACATCCAAAATAATGTGAGATTCCCACCGCACCTACAATCATATTCATGCTATTTAATACAAAATCCCCTTCATGTGCTAATTTATACTGTGATACATCATCTTTAAATCTATCTAGATTTGTTGTTTTCTCTGAATATAATGTTACACCTTTGTCAATCGAAAGCGATAATCTCTCTGCTGTTTTAACAGGGAAATTTTTCTCGTTTCTTTCTTTTAATACATTTTTAAATGACAAATACTGCCAATGTGATGGTATCTTCCCAAGCCATTCTGTACCACTCTCTTTATAATCCACTTCATAATCAAGGCCTTTTGTAACTACCTCCGTAATAATTGATATTTTGTATTCCTTTAGCTTTTCAATAATTGACAGCTGCTTTTCAATGATTTCATCAATCTTTGAACACTTTGTATCTAAATAATTCACTATTTTTCTTTGCATCCCCAATGAATATGGCATTGCTATTTTCACATTCTTTAAAATTGTAGAATTCAACCCATTCATAATTGTTCCATTGGATGAATATAATAACTGTTCGATAACTTGACTAGAGTAATCCTTATCATATGCATATACAAAATATTGCGGATGCACTATATTTAAATTGAGTCCTGCTTTTAATAAATGTGAATCCATTATACCTTTTGGATATCCTTCCGGCATTATTCTGCACTTTCCTATAGTACCCATCATTGAAAATAAAACATCTCCAGGTTTAACTTCATAATTTCTTAACTCCTGAAAAGTTTCTTCAGATACAAAATGTCTATTAAGACTAAAATCATTATTTATCAAATGTGCTTGATTATATATTTTATATTCTCCACTTTCGAGTGTCTTTCCTTTCATCGCACTTCCAAATGGTCCTATTTTTAGCCCCTCATTCCCATCTCCAAACAAAAACTTAAGTTTTATCGTTTTCCATTCAACAGGAATCATACCTATAGATACAACCCCACTATCCTTCATCTCTCTCATAGGTCAAATACCTCCTCAAGACTTCCGGACAGTTCTGTCTCCAAATCCATAATCTCTGTCATTATTTCTTCGGATGGTCTCGGAGCTTCATACTTATAGAAATATCTTGTAAATGGAATCTCATATCCCACCTTTGACTTTTTCTCATCAATCCATGCATCCGGTGCAAATGGAAGTACTTCTCTTTCAAAGTACTCTTTGATATCCTCTTTTAACGGAACATTTTCCGTATCACGAAGACTCGTATCCGGCTGTTTCTTTCCCTTTTTCAACACCAGATTACCTTCTTCATCACGGAGCGGTCTTTCTACTGTAATCTTGGTATAACCAAAATCCTCGTTATCATAAATCTGGCTGATTTCACTCTCTTTAAAATCACCATAAATCTTTGTAATCTCAGCGATATCCTCCTCAGATATATCATTTCGCTTATTTCCCAATGCCTTTCTTCTCTTCACATACATCTCATTAGCATTGATTAGCTGTACTTTACCTTCTCTGACTGTACCGGCCTTTTTATTTGACAATACCCAGATATAGGTTGCAATTCCTGTGTTGTAAAAAATATCATTGGGTAAAGCAATGATTGCCTCCAGCAGATCATTTTCGAGAATATATCTTCTGATTTCAGAAGGTCCGCTTCCCGCATCTCCTGTAAAAAGTGGCGAGCCATTATGAATGATTGCAATTCTGCTTCCACCCTTATCAATGTCTTTCATCTTTGATATTGCTGTCATAAGAAAGAGCATCTGTCCGTCACTTGCCGCCGGAAGTCCTGCTCCAAATCTTCCTCCGAAGCCAAGCTTTGCCTCTTCCTCTACTTTCGCCTTTTCATTCTTCCACTCACGTCCAAAAGGTGGATTTGAAAGGATATAGTCAAAGGTACTGCCAGCAAACTGGTCATCCGATAATGTGTTGCCATCCTTGATATAATCCGCATTGTTCCCCTTAATCAGCATATCCGCCTTACAGATTGCAAATGTCTGGTCGTTGATTTCCTGTCCGAAGGATACAAGCTCTGTAGAAGCATTCAGACTATGTAAATATTCCTCTGCAACAGAAAGCATACCTCCGGTTCCACATGCCGGGTCATAAATTGTCTTTGCTACATTATTGCCAGAAAGAATATCATTATCATCATAGAAGAGAATATTAACCATAAGCTGGATAACTTCTCTTGGAGTATAATGCTGCCCCGCATCTTCATTATGAGACTCGGAGAATCTTCTGATAATCTCTTCAAAGATATATCCCATTTCAAGGTTAGAGATTTCATTCGGATGAAGATTTCCTCTATCTGTTGTATATTCCTTTAAAACAATATAGAGAATTCCCTTATTTGCCATAGTGGTGATGTGACCATCAAACTTGAACTTCTCAAGGATGTCCTGCACATTTTCTGAGAATCCATTCAAATAATCTCTGAAATTCTCTTCAATGTGATCAGGATCATCCATAAGCCTCTCAAATGTATATTTGCTGGTGTTATAAAAATCTTTTTCTGCTGCCTTACGAAGTAAAACATCCTTCATCGGAAGATTTTTTACTTCCTCATATTTCTGCAAAACTGCATCCTTTGTATCGGAAAGAATACAGTCAAAACGTCTGATTACTGTAAGCGGTAATATAACATCTCCATATTCATGTGGTTTATATACTCCGGTCAGCTTATCTGCTATTGCCCATATCAGGTCTGCTTTCTGATCTATTTTTGCACTTCTCGTAGCCATTTCATTTTCCTCCATAAGGTAATTTACTTTTCTTCTTCATCCGGTACATAGTCAACCAAATCTCCAAAGTTACAATCCAGCTCTTTGCAGATTTTTTCCAGAACAGATAGTTTAACTGACTCGCAGTTTGTCATCTTTGCTATTGTACTGGAACTAAGACCAGTCTTGGCACACAAATCTCCCTTTTTCATTCCGTGGTCGATTAACTGTTTCCATAATCCGTTATAACTAATTGCCATCCTCTTTCCCTCCGTATAATGTGCAATCAATATTAGGATTATTTTACCACAAGAAAAATGCTTGTACAATTTGCATTTGCAAATATTTCATGTCTTTTTTCAAATATTGAATATCTTTTTTAATTTATTTATAAATTCTTTGAATTTATCTGCAACAGATTCTCTTTCTGAAGCCTTACTATACTATGTGTCCCATAAAAAGGACATCTATGTGATGTGATTTATTTCACACATTTCTCTTTACATTTTACAATCAATGTGATATATTTGCAACATATGTTAGAAATATAACACATTTGAGGTAGATATTATGGATAAAGGAAAAGAAACTTTGTCAGTAACTCAAAAATACACAATCCGCTATATAATCAATGGTTGTCTATGGCTTCTATACTCAATTTCAAACTTGGTTCCTTTTAAACCAATTAGAATAATAGGTGCTGTACTTTTATTTGTTAGTGCAATCTGCTCTTTTTACACGCTATTAGTCAGACAGGAATCCGATGATAAGATGAGTATACAGCATATCTGGGCAGCTAAAAGTATGAGCCTTGAGATACTACTTTGTTCTATGATGATAGTAGGAATTATATCTGGCTTTATTTCATTTCCTTTTTACAAAGCATACGGATTTTTCGTTGCCGCATCACAGATGCTTCCTGGATTACTCTTCCTGAAGTATGAAAAGGAGGGCTACTAATGCCGATACTAAAAACCCGACTTCATGAACTCCGTAAGGAACGCAATATGCAGCAAGCCGAACTTGCCAAGCTTGTAGGCGTCCGGCGTGAAACTATAGGTAATCTCGAAAATGGCAGATATAATCCTTCCTTAAAACTTGCTATGGATATTGCCAAAGTCTTTGATACTACAGTAGAAGACATCTTTACTTTTGAAAACGATGATGAATAAAAAATAGAGGACCGCTTGTGTGTCCTCTATTTTTATTCATCATCGTGCTATAATAATTTATCCGCATTAAAAAAGGACGCAGGATTTCTCCCACGTCCTCACATCTATCTGGCTTTATCTTCTCTTGCCTTCGGTGCTTCCTTATGCACCCTGCTGCTTCATCTTCTTCTTTCGATTCTTCGACTCTCTTCGCAAAGCTTTGACTGATTCTTGTCTGGTGCCTGTTGCAGAATTTTACTCCATACGACATTTCTGGTATGATAATGATTTTTCATTAAACCTGTAATTGCATATTTAGTTGTCCATCAGGTTATCCCTAACTTGCATTAAGTCTAACTCATTATTTGAAATTGCAGAATATTCTCTCGCGGACTTTTTAAAAAATAGGACTCAGATTACACCTGAATATAAAATTCAGGCATAAACTAAGTCCTATCTCAAATTATATAGTTCACCTCACAATCTTCTCATTATCCAGTAATCAGCTAGATAATATGACATTGTAGGTATTGATTCGTTCGGCGCCGTCCTAATCCTTACCTCAAAATTGATATAAAAAAATAGGACTTAAATCATTCAAACCCTTGTTTTATAAGGTTTCTCTTAATTTAGTCCTATTTTAACGTATGCCCCCTTCAAGCCTAAAGGCTTGCGGTAGGGAGAATTCTTCCAAGCCAGCAACTTTTTTAAGATAAATCGTTCCATAGAATCGCTCCTCACATTTTTATTGGAGTTTTATGCTTATTAATCACACTTTTATATGAAATAACGAAAAATATGATCTACAAAAAGACCGCCACAGCCTAAATCCGCAAAATTTAAGCTGTGATGGAATTTACTTTTTCAAGTTATCCTCATACTCCACGCATTCCAGCGTAAGTCCTTCCGGCGGCATGAGTTTTCCAGCATTGGCGCAATCCATGCTCATGAGAATCATGGGAATATCTTCCGGTTTTCGTGCCCCTTCTCCCACTTCCACCAGCGTTCCCGTCAGGATACGGACCATATGATAGAGGAACCCATCTCCGGTATAAGAGATGCGGATCTCTTTTCCCAGATGCTCTATGTTCACCTCTTCTACCGTACGAACCGTGGATTTTTTGAATTTCTTCAGGGAACAGAATGCCCGGTAATCATGAGTCCCACACAGCAGCTCGGCTGCCCGTCTCATGGCATCCACATCCAGCGGCTGTTCGATCCAGGTCACATATTTCCGTTCAAAGACTGGTCTGACCGGGGCATTCCAGATCCGGTACACATAAGTTTTACGAACTGCGTTGAGCCTGGCATGGAACCTGGGTGCTGCCTCTTCCACCGAGAGCACGCAGATATCCTCCGGCAAATATTGATTCATATAGGCGCAGATATCCTCCGGCGTTCGGTCTGTCTGGCAGCGAAAACTGATTACCTGCCCTGCTGCGTGAACACCCGCATCGGTTCTGCCTGAGCCGTTTACCTCCACCGGCTCACCTGCCATACGGGTCAGAAGAGTCTCTATTTTTCCCTGTATGGTGTTATCTGTATTTCCCTGTACCTGCCAGCCTCGATATCGGGTTCCATCGTATTGCAAGATTGCTTTATAATTCATACTATTTCCTACTCCTGCCTGTTCACAGTAATCATAAGGATTCCCTACAACTCAATTCCTTTACGTGCAGGAATTCCTTGATCAAACGGATGCTTGATCTTCTTCATCTCTGTCACATAATCTGCAAGCTTCAGCAGTTCTTCCCCTGGATTTCTGCCTGTCAGCACTACTTCCAGACAGTCTGGACGCTTCATCAGACATTCCAGTGCCTGCTTCTGTTCGATCAGACCATGATTGTAGGCACTCATAAATTCATCGATTACCAGCAGATCATAGCCTTCCTTTACTGCCATATCCCATGCTTTTCGGAATAATGCCGTATAGGACTGCTGCGCTTCTTTCTTCTGCTCATCCGACATATTCCAGAAGAATCCAAAATGCTCCGGACAACACAGATAGGTGATCCCCAACTTTTGAAGCATCTTGATCTCGCCAGAAGTACCGTCCTTCATAACCTGGCAGAACAGCACCTTCAGTCCTGTCCCAACAGCCCGGACTGCCAGACCCACCGATGCGGTAGTCTTTCCTTTTCCATCTCCACAATAAATCTGCAGACATCCCTTTTTTAAACAAGCCATAAGACAACTCCTTTCACCAGCCCAAATACCAGAAGAGCCAGGATCGCGGTTCCATAAAGCAGTCGGTTGGCACGCGTAATATCTTCATATTCCACTGGCCGATCCGAATCTCCCAGGGTCGGCTTTTCATACAGTTTTCCAAAATAAAAGGCATTTCCTGCAAGCTGAATGTGCAGTGCCCCGGCTGTTACTGCCTCTGTATGTGCAGAATTGGGGCTGCTGTGATTATAGCGGTCCCTCTTGTAAATGCGCCAGCCATTGGCCGCATCCATGCCACAGCAACCAGCGGCACCGATCATCAGAATGGCAGACAATCTCGCCGGAATGTAGTTGACCACATCGTCAAATTTTGCCGCTGCCCGGCCAAAATATAAATATTTATCGTTTTTATAGCCAACCATGGAATCCATAGTATTGACCGCTTTATAAAAATATCCCAGCACAGGTCCGCCAATCATCATAAACAACAGCGGTGCAATGATCCCGTCTGATGTATTTTCCGCAACAGTCTCCACTGCTGCCTTGGTGACACCGATCTCATCCAGCACATCCGTATCTCTGCCTACTACCATGGATACGGCATATCTTGCTTTTTTCAGATCTCCCTCTTTCAGCGCATCATAGACCTTCATGGTCTCCGTCTTCAAAGATTTGGTCGCCAGGAGCTGATAACACATGAGCACGGACAACGCAAATTTCACATACGGATGAATACAGCCAGCTGCGTACAGAAGGATCCAGGCTGCTCCCGATGTGATTCCGGCTGTGAGGATCAACAGGAATACTCCTGCTGTCAGTTCTCCAAGTTTTGTTTTTGGAAATACTTTTCGCAGGATTTTCTCCAGACCGCTGATCAGATGTCCCACCAGACGGATGGGATGATACAGCCAGTGTGGATCTCCCACAATAAGATCCAGAATAAATCCTAAAATTACTGCAAGTATTGATAATTCCATTGATCTGTCCCTTCCACCGGTGTCAGTCTGTAACCACAGCCATTTTTCACCTGATAATCAAAATAGTTTTTCTTAGGTGTACCAAAGCGCTCCAGGATCGCCATGATCGTCCCACCGTGGACTACCACTGCTGCCCGAAGTGTCTGCCCTGTCTTCTCTTCCTGCTTCTGCAATCCTTCTGTGATACGTTGAAACGCCTGGCAGCACCGCTTCCGGAATGCTTCATTGGACTCGCCTCCGGGAAACGGCAAGGTTCCGTTGCTGTCGATCCACGCCTGATACTCTGCATTACCGGACAGTTCCTGATAATTTTTGTTTTCAAATGCACCGAAGTCGCATTCCTGCAGATTCTGTACATACTGTATCTGAGAAGAATCTGCAAACTTAGGCCACAGGATCTTTGCAGTCTGTCTGCAACGGATCATAGGACTTGCATAGACCAGGTCCACTGGCGGATAGGTACCCTCACACACCTTTTCCTCCAACGCATGGATTCCTTCTTCACAGAGCGGCTCATCAGTCCGGCTCCCTATATAGCGTCCTTCCAGATTACCTGCCGTCTTTCCATGACGTACTAATATGATCTCAGCCATGCTTGATCACCGTCCCGATCCCACAGATCACCCGATGAACCTCTGTGGCCTGCTTTGCGATCTCACAGCAGACCCGTCCTGTTTTCTCCCGGTATTCCCGGTCAAAGCGGTCAACAGGGACAACCCCGTAGCCCAGCTCATTGGTCACAAGGATCAGATCCGGATTTTTCTGCAGCAGCTCTTCCACAGACAACTCCTGTTCTTCTTGCATGAGCCGTCTGATATATTCATGAAAATGATAGAGAAGCTTCGTCGTATAGATCATATGCAAAGGACAGGTCCGACCGTCTGCCGCTTCGTCCCGACTGATTTGAAACTTCTCAAGTGCATACTCTGTCTTCCCCTGAAAACAGCCTCCCGTCACCAGTATCATAATAATTTTCCTCCCAGCATGATCACAAAAGCGCAGGCAAGCTCACATGTCTGTGTAAAAAATCCTGCTATATCTCCCGTTGTTCCACCAAACTGCTTCATAGCCAGCCGGTAATAACTTCCATATACCACTGCTGCTGTTACGAAGATCAGGAACGTCTGTTTCCAGTCCAGACAGATTCCAACTCCTGCGCAGACTATCAGCCACAGTGCGAGTGTGATCAACAGTATCCTCTTCTGAGCAGCATCTGAGAACATGGACAAATAGCCGCTTTTATTTGCTTTGGGAAATGTGGATAATGCCAGACTGCTTAAGGTTCTGGACACTACAAAGATAAGTCCCGCCACTGGAAGCACCTTCAGATCCATCTCACTCCACACTCCCAATGCCAGCACAAAATATGAACATCCCATAATAATAGCAAATGCTCCTGCATGGGAATCCTTCAGGATCTCCAGCTTCTTCTCCCTGGGCTGCCAGGAGCTCAGAGCATCGGTGGTATCCAGAAATCCATCCATATGAATGCCTCCGGTCACCAGGACAGGCAGCAGCACAAACAAAGCTCCACGCATGGTATCTCCAAAGGAGAGCCAGGTGCAGAGAATCCCCAATCCCTGCAAGAGTACTCCAATCACCACTCCGATCAACGGAAAGAAGCACATCATATACCGCATATTTTCCTTATCCCAGTCAGCTCTTGGTACCGGAATCTTGGAAAACATGGCAAATGCGATTAAAAAACTGTTCCAGATCTTTTTCATAATGACACAATTCCCTCCAGCGTTCCTTTTTTTACCAGCGGAATGGAGTAGACCACTTCCACCACCACATCCGCCAGCTTTGCCAGTTCACAGTTCATCTCTCCCAGATATTGCTGATAACGTGTAGTCTCCGGATCATATTCGATTCCATCAGAAAAGATCTCGTTTGTCACGATCACCAGATGTTCTGTGTGACTCAGCACATGATGAATCCCTTTCAGGATCTCCTGCACGCATGCATCCCCGGAACCATTTTCCTGATACATCTCATTGGCGGTCAGGTTGGACATGCACTCCAGCAGCGTCGTTCCAGACGAAGGGATCTTCGCGTCCTTCAGACCGGTATAACATTCAAACGTCTCAAACCCTTTATCTCTCCGCATAAGCCGATGGCGGGCAATCCGACGATGGCACTCTTCATCAAAGGGATACATGGTGGCAATATAGAGATTGGGACGGGTCTTTAATCCCATAACTACAGACTCGGCAAATGCGGACTTTCCACTTCCGCTTCCACCAGTTACCAGTATCAGCATGTTCCGTACTCCTCGCATTTCTTCAAAAATGTATAGGCAGCTTCCGGTGCAGACCAGAAAAACAGATGTGGAAATCCTGCATACAATGTCTCATTTCCATTGACACAGTCCCACTGTCGTTTTCCCACCGGTTTCTTCGCATGGAAACTCTCTCCGCACTGCTCACTTTCCCAGTAGTGAAACTCATGCCCACGGATCGTCATCCCCTTATCTCCCAACAGCTGAACTTCATTGGCAGTCAGATTGATATAGCCAAACCGTCCCAGCTTATTGGTCCGGTAAGCCTTTGCATCCAACACTCCTGCCATGGGATAAAAGATTCCATCCTGATCCTCCAGTTCCCGATGCAGATATAAGAAGCCTCCACACTCAGCGATACAGGGCATCCCCTGTTTGATCGCTTTCTTGACAGACTGACGCATGGATCTGTTTGCTGCCAGTTCCTTTCCATGTAGCTCCGGGTATCCTCCACTTAAGATCATACCCGATATTCCCTTCGGCAGCTCTGTGTCTTTCAACGGTGAAAAAAACACAAGCTTTGCTCCCATCTTTTCCAACAAGGATAGATTGTCAAGATAAGTAAAGCAGAAGGCATCGTCTGCTGCCACTGCAATTTTCACAGAATGCTCAAGCACCGGAAATTTCGGCTCTTCATAGTTGATCGGCTCTGTCATCTCTGCAAGTCTGAGCAGCTCATCCAGATCCAGTGTCTCTTCCAGAGCCATTGCCAGATGCTTAAGCTTTTCTTTCAATGCTTCAATCTCTCCTGGCAGAACCAGACCCAGATGACGGCTTTCCAGATTCAGATCCGTAAGCTTCGGCACATAACCAAGCACCTGCACTCCCAGTTCCTGCTCGATCAGTGGCTTCAACTGAGCATAGATCATAGGGGACACCTGATTAAGAATCACAGCCCGGATCTGAGAATCTTCCCGAAAGCTTAGAAATCCTTTGATTGTCGCCAGAACAGAAAGGCTCGCTCCTCTGCTGTTTACGATCAGCACAGACGGCATAGAAAGCGTCCTCGCCACATCATAAGTGCTTCCGTCAGTACTCACACCACCCAGGCCATCATAATAACCCATGACTCCTTCCACCACTGCAAGATCACAGTCTGCCGTATTTTCAGCAAACAGGTAGCGGGTCGTATTCGAATCTGTAAAAAAAGTATCCAGATTCCGGGATTTGGTACCTATGACTCTTCCATGAAACATAGGATCAATGTAATCAGGTCCGCATTTGAAAGATGCCACCTTTTTTCCCCGGTTCACAAGTGCCTGCAAAATTCCGCAGGTGATCAACGTCTTACCGCTGCCGCTGGCAGGTGCACACAGCAGGATCCGCGGAACTGCTCTCTCCTTTTTCACACTTCTCCGCCTCCTCTGCATGTAACAATATAGATCGGATTCTGTCCCATCATCAGATGATATGCTCCCAGCTTCTTCGCCCGGGATACATTGACACAGATCGTCTCCTCTTCAATAAGATTCAGTGCTTTCAGACACTCGGATACTTCCGCCATAGTCTCCAGCGTCACCGTATTGATCACCAGACGGATCAATGGATTCTTACCAAGAAGACAGGTAATGATCTCTTTTAAATTTCCTGCAGAGCCACCGATAAATGCATGGGTCGGTGCAGGAAGGTCTTCCATGGCTTCCGGTGCCAGTCCATGAACCACCTGAATATTAGGTGTTCCAAATTTTCGCTTATTTTCCTCGATCAGATCACAGGCTTCCTGATTACGCTCAATCGCATAGATACATCCGTCCACAGCCGCCAATGCCAGTTCGATGGTCACAGATCCGGTTCCTGCTCCTACGTCGTAGACAACGGCATCCTTTGGAAGCTGAAGCTTTGCCACCGAAAGGCTTCGGATTTCACTCTTGGTCATAGGGGCTTTCCCTCTGGAAAATTCTTCATCATCCACACAGGCACGGATACCGCTGAACGGTGTCTCATTTTCGATCAGTGCCACACAAAGTCCGTCAATGGACTGCTTCAACAATTCTTCCGGTGTTCCTGACAGGATCTTTTCATCCTCGTATCCAAGCTGGATACCTATATGAACAGTAACATGAGCCAGTCCATATTCCATCAGTTCCTGACAGAGTACATGGACACTCTCTCCTTTTCCAAGAAGGGTGAATGTTTTATGATGACTCTTCACTGCTCCCACCAGATTGGCACTGCGTCCATGGGTGCTCAGCAGACATACGTCTTCCCATGCAGTCCGCAGCTTTCCACAGAAATAAACTACAGAAGAGATTCCACACAGCGCATCCACCTCAAAATCTCTCTGCTCCAGTTCTTCATAAAGCCTCTTGGCTCCACTGTAAAATCCAATATCACCTGACAGCAGTACCACGACCCGCTGATACTCTGGATGCAGCTCCAGATAATCACCAATTTTCCGAGGTTCATAAGCAGAAAATGTTGGTTTATGCTTATCTGCCGCAGCCGCAAGCATCCGGTCAGCACCCACTAATAGATCTGCCTTCTCGATGACCTGTGCGGCTTCTACTGTCATTCCTTCCGGTGTGCCAATGCCGATGCCAACGAGAGTTACTTTTCGCTTTGCCTGTGTCGGCTGTACTTCCAGTACAGAAGCTGCTGCCAGATGAAAACGGATCCTCATCATCTCCAGCACTTTATCATAGGAATAACCCTTCTGTTCCGGCGGACGTCCCACCAGCACCAGAGTTGCTCCTGCCGCTTTTGCCGCATGAAGCTTTTCTTCAAATCCTCCGGCTTTTCCTGTCTCCTTCGTCACCAGATACTTACAGTCAAATTGATGCAGCATAGCAATGTTCAGCTCTTCACTGAACGGTCCCTGCATGCAGATCAGATTCTTACCCACAAATCCCAGCTTCTCACAGGCTGCTGCAACTTCTCCGGTAGACAGTACTCTTGCAAATACCCTCTTCTCAAATCCAGGAATCTGTGTATATTTAAACAGTTCCTTACTTCCGGTCGTAGCCAGGATATTTCCTTCTGTCTTCTTTAAGTATTCTACAGCCTCATCCACAGAACCTACCAGTACCGCCTGATCCACCGATTCTGCGCTGCTGCCCCGGATCAGGCGCACATAATCCACCTGTTCCCGCTCACAGGCTGCCGCCACATTTTCCGATACCACCGCCGCATAAGGATGTGTTGCATCGATCACAAGCTCTGCCCCTTTTTCACGGATAAATGCTGCGATCTCTTCCTGATCCATGCGTCCTGCATGTACCTTCAGATATTCATTTTCAGTTAAAAGTGTTTCACCATATTCAGTGGCAACACAGGCCGTCACCGGAACCTTACAAGATGCCAGATATTCTGAAATCGTTCTTCCTTCGGTCGTTCCCGCAAATATGATCACCGGTTTTCTATCCATGTATCTCTAATCCTCCATACAGACAGTATAATCTTTTACAGCAGCCGCCACAGTCACACCATTATGAGCTGTTTTTCGAATCAGCAGTCGGCTGGTTCCAGCTCCTTTGAGTGCTGACCGTTCACACACATTTCCCACACCTGCCACAGAACGGACAAACGCAGACTCCGTAAATCCATCCTCCGATCGCACCTGCTCCAGTTCTTCCGCACTCCAGGTCACAAAAGGAACTCCCAGTTCTTCTGCGCAGATCCTGATTCCCTCTTCATCCTTTTTCAGATCAATAGATGCGATCAGACAGATACTCTCCTTAAAGATCTGATTCTGTTCAAGAGTTTCCCTGATTAGTGCACGGATCGACTCCGCTTCCGTTCCCCTCTTGCAGCCGATTCCAAGCACCACTGTCTTCGGAACCAGATGAAGTGTATGGGGGAATGGCCGGTTCTTCCTGTAGGTGATGGAGAATCCAAGAGGAAGCAAGTTCTGCTTCTCCGCCTTCGTGCCATCGGACTCCACACCATACAGATTCTCCACCTGCGTAAGCTCTGCCGGAACCGTTCCCAGCACCGGAAATGCACTGCATATCCCTACTTTTTTATCTTCCACCAGCGCTGCAGCGATCTCCTTTGCCAGTGGCATGGAATCTATGTAGAGATCCCTTCTGGCTGCAAATGCATCCACCGCAAATTTTCCATGAAGATCTGTGGCCGTCGTGATCACCGGCTCTGCACCGATCCATTCTGATACCAGGAGGGTCAGCGCATTGGCACCGCCAATATGACCGGACAACAGCGAGATGGCATGCCGTCCCTGCTCATCTACCACGATCACCGCCGGATCCGTCTTTTTACTTCTCACATACGGAGCAATACTACGCACCGCAATGCCTGTGGCTCCGATGAAGATCATGGCATCCACCGCTGCGAACTGCTCTTTTGTCCACTCCCGGAGACTCTGTGTCAGAACCTGCACATTTCTGCAGTCAGGTATCTGTGCCTCTTTCTTCTTAATCCATGCCCGGCAGGTCATCTCTCTTTCTGAAAATTCTTTCGAGAGTCTCTCCGCCAGAACTGCCCCATGCTCTGTAAAGCAAATCACTGCTATGTTCATGTCTTATCTCTTCCAATCTTTTTCACCAGGTCTGGTACGTTCTTTGTCTGACCAAGGATGCCGAATACATTGGAAAATGTAATCACGCCCAGTTCCAGTTGATGCTGAGCACGCTGGTTCACATAGAATTCCATTTTTTCCATGATCCGCTCCATGACTGGTTCCATCAGATCCGCTTCTTTCAGATATTTCAGTGCATCATCTGTAGTCACACACTCCATCATCTTCTGAAGCAGCTCCACCGGTGCACCCAGCAACGCCGCGTGAACAGTCAGAAGCTCCATTCGCGCATCTGCATTGTGCGAGTGAGTATTCATAATACCGCCTGCAAGCTTTACAAATTTTCCAATATGTCCTACCAGTAACACGCCTTTGGCTCCAAATTCTACCGCTGCATCCAGTGCCTCTCCTACGAAATTGCTGCATTTCACAGCATCTTCCAACTGAAGTCCATGACCATACTGATCCAGAAAATCAATTCCGTAGTTGCCCGGAACCACCAGCAGATACTCCATGCCATTTGCCAGCTTCTGCCGCATCTCTACCCGGATCGTGTCGATCAATGCCTGTTCACTCATAGGCTCCACAATACCACTGGTTCCAAGCACCGAGATACCTCCCACGATTCCAAGCCTTGGATTAAAGGTCTTTGCCGCCAGTTTCACACCAGATGGGATACTGATCACCACAGACAGTTTTCCATGGTAATGATACTGTTCGCAGACAGCTTCCAGATTTTCCCGGATCATCTGGCGCGGCACCTTATTGATGGCAGCAGCTCCCACCGACTGTTCCAGTCCAGGCTTTGTCACCCGGCCAACACCAATGCCTCCATCAATCATGATCTGTGCTTCATCTGCAGGCTCCCGGCTGACTTTCGCATAGATCAGGATTCCATTGGTCACATCTGGATCATCGCCTCCATCCTTCTGGATCGCACAGCTGACTGCATTGTCCTCACGGCTGATATCCAGCACTTCCAGTCGAAGATCGATTCCCTTCGGAGTATGAAGCTCCACATAAGAAATCTCTTTGCCTGAAAGCAGCATGGCAGCAGCTGCCTTTGACGCCGCTGCTGCACAGGAACCTGTGGTATATCCATATCTTAATTTTTTATGATTCTTATATACAAATTGTTCCATTTTTGTTTACACCTGATGCGTATAAGCTTCCACATGACCGCCCTCAAAAGTAGCCACATGATAATAAACATTCAATGCCTGATCGATCAGAGACAGACCCATAATCGCACCTGTTCCTTCTCCCAGATGCATGCCTGCATGAAGCGGTGCTTCCATTCCCAGTTTTTCCATGATCATTTTTGCCGCTGGTTCTGCGGAACAGTGGGTCGGGATCATATATTCCTTTGCAGTCTGGTTCAGCATACATGCCAGATAAGCGGATACGGCAGAGATGAATCCATCGATCAGGATCGGCATCTGACAGATTGCCGCTCCCAGATAACAGCCAACCATTCCTGCAATATCAAGTCCACCTACTTTTGCGATCACATCAATGGCATCCTTGGGGTCCGGCTTATTTACGGCAATCGCACTTCGGATGGCATTGATCTTTCTGTTTAATCCTTCACTGGAAAGACCTGCTCCCCGGCCTGTTACATCTGCAGGGTCTTTTCCAAATAAGACCGCTGCACAGGCAGCGCTGGTGGTCGTATTTCCGATTCCCATCTCGCCGGTCACGATCAGCTGATAACCTTCTTCTTTCAATTCCTTTACGATCTCAATTCCCGTAAGAATTGCTTTCACACACTCTTCTCTTGTCATGGCCGGTTCTTTTGCAATGTTTCCGGTACCATAACGCACCACCCGGTTGCGGATCTTTGGATGTACACCATCCGTCAGTCCTCCGATGTTGACCGGAATCATATCACAGCCAGCCTGATGACTCATAACGCATGCGGTAGACAGATCATTTCCCATATTTTCCAATACCTGCATCGTCACAGACTGGTCTGTCTGCGTCACGCCTTCCTTTACAACTCCATTATCTGCACCCATGATCACAACCGCACGCTTATCTGGATGCGGACGGTCATCTCTCATAATCCCTGCGATCTGGACCAATGCTTCTTCCAGCCAGCCAAGACCTCGCAGCGGCTTACAAAGTCCATCCCAGTTTTTCCAGGCCGCTTCCATCACCTGTCTGTCAATCGGTGTGATTTCTTCCATCTTCTGCTTCAGTTCTTTTTCCAGTTCCATCATCTATCCTTCTCCTTTGTCTTACTGCTCTACGATCTGCACAACAACCTTATTGGGCATGCAGACGATCATATCATGTTCCTGATCGATCCATCCCGTGTGCACACAGATCTGATCCGGGCAGTCTGCATAGAGCATGTGGACCGCTCCCTCTTTGATCTCCAGCCGGTTACCCTCTCCTACATCAATAACTCGATCATCCTTAAGGCTATAGGTTCCGATCTCCTCATTATCCTTACTGATCATCACATAACTTCCCGTCTGACGCCCCAGCAGCAAATATGCCCCTAAGACTCCTGCCGCCAGCAAAACTGCCGTCGCCAGGATCCAGTCATTTCTTTTCATGAACGATTCCATTACTCCTGTCTGTACTCATTTGGATAAAATTTTAACATATTTATAGAAAAAAATCTACAGGCATACCTTCAAAGAAACCTTCCTGTGACACTGTCCGGATTCTTCGCCACCTGTTCCGGTGTTCCTGCTGCCACGATCCGTCCGCCTGCTTCTCCGCCGCCTGGTCCCATATCAATCATGTAATCGGCGTTTCGGATCACATCCAGATCATGCTCGATCACAATCACCGTGGCACCATTGTCCACCAGTGTCTGAAATACCTGCAGCAGTGTGAATACATCCAATGGATGAAGACCAATGGTCGGCTCGTCAAACACAAAGACAGAATCTGACTGACCTTTTCCCATCTCACTGGCCAGCTTCAGCCGCTGGGCCTCTCCACCTGACAGGCTGGGTGTCTCTTCTCCCAGTGTCAGATATCCAAGCCCAAGCTTTTCCAGCACTTCCAGCCTCTGATGGACTGTCTTCAGATCCTTGGTTGCCTCCAACGCCGTATGCACATCCATCTCCATCAGCTGCGGCAGCGAATATTTCTTCTTTGCTTTATTTTCGTAAAAGATCTGCCATGCTTCTTTTTTATATCTGGTACCACGACACTCCGTACAAGGAATGTCCACATCCGGCAAAAACTGTACATCCAGACTGATCTCGCCGGTTCCGTCGCAGACCGGGCAACGTAATGCTCCGGTATTATAGGAGAAATCACCTGCCTTATAACCGGCATTTTTCGCATCGGCTGTTCTGGCATAGACCTTCCTCAGTTCATCGTGTACATTAGCATAAGTTGCTACTGTGGAACGAACATTGATTCCAATGGGTGTGGCATCGATAAGCTTCACATGAGTAATGCCTTCCGCCCGAATTGCTTTCACATAAGCCGGTAACTTTCCTCCACTGGTCACCGCCTGCAGTCCCGGTACCAGACTTTCCAGAACCATTGTCGTCTTACCAGAACCTGATACACCTGTCACAACGGTCAGCCGTCCTTTGGGAATATCTACCTCCAGTGGCTTTACCGTATGAATTGAATCCGTAGACAGATGAATGATTCCCATTGAAAACAATTCCTGCTCTGCGGTCTGTTTTCGCATCTTTGCATCTGCCTTTCCCGACAGAAATGGTCCTATCATGGATGCTTTATTCTCTGCAATCTCAGGGATGGTTCCCTGCGCGATCACATGCCCGCCGCCTGCACCTGCTTCTGGTCCCATCTCAATGATCCAGTCAGACTCCTTGAGAATCTGCGTGTCATGGTCTACCAGAAGTACAGAATTGCCATCTGCAATCAGATCATGCATCACCGCATTCAATCCAACAATATTCGATGGATGCAGACCAATCGATGGCTCATCCAGCACATACAATACTCCTGTCGTACGGTTTCTTACGGCTCTTGCCAGCTGCATTCTCTGCCTCTCTCCGGTAGACAGAGTCGATGCCGCCCGGTTAAGGGACAGATAAGAAAGTCCCAGATCCATCAGTCTCCTTGCTGCTGACTGAAAGGATTCACAGATACGCTCTGCCATGGGACGCATCTCCTCCGGCAGAGATTCCGGCACACCTGCCACCCATTCCACCAGTTCACCAAGCGTCATCCGGCAGGCTTCATCCAGACTGATTCCCCGAAGCTTTGGTGCCCGTGCCCGATCAGATAACCGACTTCCGCCACATTCTGGACAGGTCTCTTCCTTCAGGAATTTTTCCACACGTTTCATGCCCTTTTCATCTTTTACCTTTGCGAGAGCATTTTCAACCGTATAGACTGCATTATAATAAGTAAAATCCAGTTCTCCTGCCTGGTTACTCTTCTTTGCTTTATAAAAAATATGCTTTTTCTCTGCCGGACCATGATACACGATCTCTTTTTCCTGATCTGTCAGATCCTTAAATGGAATATCGGTCCGAACTCCCATCTCCCGGCACACATCCGTCATCAACGACCACATGAGACTGTTCCAGGGAGCCACCGCCCCATCATCAATCGACAATGTATCATCCGGCACCAGTGTATCAAGATCCACTGTCCTCACACTTCCCGTACCGCCACACCGCTTACAGGCCCCCTGGGAGTTGAATGCCAGTTCCTCCGCGGACGGTGCATAAAAATGCGCTCCACATTCCGGGCAGATCAGCTCAGAACCAGCCGCCACAGCAAGAGTTGGTTTCAGATAATGACCATTGGGACAGCGATGACTGGCAAGTCTGGAATACATCAGCCGCAGACTGTTCAGAAGTTCTGTTCCTGTTCCAAATGTACTGCGGATTCCCGGCACTCCCGGTCTCTGGTGAAGTGCCAGTGCTGCCGGAACATGCAGCACCTCATCTACCTGCGCCTTTGCAGCACCAGTCATTCTCCTTCTGGTATACGTGGACAGAGATTCCAGATATCGTCTGGAACCCTCCGCATAGAGCACACCCAGAGCCAGCGAAGATTTTCCAGAGCCGGAGACACCCGCGATTCCCACGATCTTGTTCAGTGGAACATCCACATCTATATTTTTCAGATTGTGCACCTTTGCACCCCGCACCTGAATGCAGGATGGTGCTGTTGATTCTTCTCTCATTATATTTCACCTGTTGTTTTGTTTTATTTTGGGAATTGCACAAGCACTTCCCATTTTCCGTAACGCTTTCCATTTGTACGACAAATGTAGCCTTTTTCCTGTAAAGATGACACAATACGTTTTACTGTGCTCAAAGATTTTCCTGTCCTATCTCTTAATTCAGTTTGCGTAATAGTCGGCTTTTCCAACATTGCCTGAATAACGGCCAATTCCTCCAAAGTACATTTCAAAGTGTCATTTTGAACCTTTGGAACTTTAGAAATGATACTTTGCGGCACATATTCCACATGTAAATACCGATTTTTCAACTCATATTCTGTTCCCAGAATTAAATTACTGAAAAAAGCTTCCAGAAATTTTGTTGTTGCATGGATTCCCTGTTTCAAATCATTGTAATTGGCTCTCACAAGCGCATTTCTAAAGTACCACGAATGATCCTTAAATGCCTCATTTTCCACATTCAAACCAAATGTTTTCATATATTTGATGATAAAAACTGCAGTTGCCCTTGTATTTCCTTCACAAAACGGGTGAATCTGCCAGATATCCGATGTGAACTTAGCCAGATGTCGAATGGTTTCACTTAACGATACTCCTTCATAGGAAAACTGTTTTTCCGTGGAAAAATCATAATCTAATGTATCCCGAATACTTTCCCATGACGCATAAATAACTGTATTTCCGTTCAACACCCATTCTTTTTTTGTAATATTATAAGTTCTGAACTGACCTGCATGAGAAAATACGCCGTCAAACAGTCTCCGATGTATGGTCTGATATTCCGCAGGGGAAAACTGAAACGTCTTTTCTCCAAGAAGTTCAGTAATTCTGGCAGATACTATATCTGCTTCCTCTGTATCCTTTTCAACTTCTTTGCGTTCTGACTGCTCCTCATAATAGCTGTGGATCCTCTTCTGTGCTTCTTTAATGTCGATTTTTCCCTCAATATGGTCTTTGGCCGTATTCAAAAGGTAATCAGATGTTGTAAGCCCATCCACTTGCTGAAGCCCAATAGCGATCTGCCATGCCTCACTCTTCTCAACCTGTTCGGGTTCTCCCTGACGAATATATTCATTTAAATCAATCTGCCATTTCTTCTTTTCGTCCATCCCTGCACTCCTTTATATCAGAATCGCATATTTTATTTATTGTATCACAAAAACAGCGGCAGGAGAACGCCCGCCGCCATTCATTTCGTTCTTAATACGCTTTTATGATCTCTGTAACTGGCATTTCACAGATTCGCTTTACCGGTTCCCGCATTGCCACGGTCACCGTTAAAAGCAGGAACACTACAGATCCACAGCAAAAGCGGCTGCTCCTTCCAGCAGTGCCGATACCTGAAAGACACTCCGACGTCCATACACTTCCTTCACACCATCCACTTTTCGAATATTCTCAACCATCTGTGCCGGAATCTTCTCTTCTTCGTCACTGAAAATATCAAGATCTGATGCAGCCGCCGACTGTGGCATCACATAATTGACCACATCGATCAGCACAGAAAAGCTCAAAAACAGAATAATGCTAAGTGCAAAAGAACCCGTCAGTAAGGTTCGATTCTTTCTGGCCTGACGTGCATGCCCCATGCCAAGACTCGTCTCGATTCTGCCCCGTTCAATTTTCATAGGACGGATTTCTACTCTGCTTCCATCATCATTTTCGGAGACCGCAACAACCGGTGATATTTTCGATGCCCGTCTGGCAGCGACACATCCAACACCAGCAGGTCATATTTGCTTTCACTCCACAAAGCATCCGCTTCTCTTATAGTTCTGGCAACCTCCAGCTCATGTCCCTGCTTCTTAAACACAAAAGACAGAGCTGTCACCAGACTCAGATCATCTTCTAAAAGTAATAATTTGCTCATCATATCTGTCAGTATAACACAGAATCCTCTCACTGCCGCTCTTCTTTAGAAAACTTTAAGAGATTTCTAAACCGGCTCTTAATAGAATCCTGTCATAGTAATGGAAATGATATCCAATGGAGGACCAATCTATGATTTTTAATCTACTTTCAGCATATATGAGCTTTGACATCTTTTCGGTATATTCTTTTATCTGCTTTATTCTGCCCGGTTCCGTGTGGCTTTTCCTTAACAGACAAAAAATTGCACACAAAAGATACCGACAGCGGCATATAATCTGGATTTATATTTATATGCTGTATTGCTATCTGGCCGTGAAAAAAGTTGCCGGAATCGGAACAATCTGGGATTTGATCAGCCATGGAAAACTGGATTCAACCATCAATCTGATTCCATTTTCATCAGAGGGTTTTGCCACTTATATTTTAAATATTATCATGTTCATGCCTCTTGGATTTTTGCTGCCACTGATCTGGCGAAGATATCGGGAAATGGGAAGAACTGTTCTCACAGGTTTTTGTATGTCTCTGTCCATTGAGCTTTCACAGTTGTTTTGTCTACGGGTAACAGACATTGATGACCTGACGATGAATACACTGGGAACCGCCGTTGGTTTTGGCTGCTGGATCGCATTTCGCTGCCTGTTTCCGAAAGCAGGCAGGAAAGCAATCAAAGTCAGCAGCGCAGAACCTCTGGTTTATCTGTTTGGTGGCATACTGGGAATTATACTTTTGTATAACTGGCGGATCTTTGGTTAAGCAGTTTTCTTTTCTCTGAAAATAGTTCTGAAAATCAGTCTTACCAGTGGACCGCAATAGAACATCTGATAACAGATCGCCATCGGGAAATTCATTCCCCAGGTCTGTACCCATGTTCCAAATGTCTTTGTATCCTTGAACAAAATAGTTGCCACCAGGCTCATCAGTGGGCACATGATACAGCAAATGCAAATGGAAATCGCATAGGTAATAAACTGCGGTCTGTCATTCGGTGTCATCACTGTAAATGCCAGCATTCTGGCAATCTTTCCGACAACAAAGAACTCCAGCACAAATGCGATTGGCACCATGATCGGCAGTTCATGAACTGCCATTAAAAATGTCTGTCCTGTCACGCCTCCTGTGTTAAGTGCTATATTGTAGACAACCATTCCGTACACCATAATAGTTGCCATAATAGCCGTGAATACTACATCCTGAAATTTGTTTTTGGGCATAAAAAATCCTCCTGATCATAATGAATAACTGTTTTGCATTTTTGCATGTGTTGTTCGTTATCATCCCGGAGGAGTGTGCGTTTCCAATAGTAACCACAAAAGCTGATATATTATATCACACTATTTTATTTTATGTAAGACTTAAGTTCATATTTATTTAGAAATTTTAGCTCCACCCATAACTTCTGCAAACCAGTCCGCAGTCACATCCAGTACATGCTCCGACATCGTTTTATCCCCTGATAATACGTTGAAAATGTGGTCTGCACCGGGCAATATCAGCATCTTGCTCTGCTCATTTGTACCTTCTGCCATAATTTCTTTCGTATGACTACATGGAACAATTTCATCCGCAGCACCGGCAACTGCCAGCACCGGACCTGTATACTTTTTAAGCCCATCCATAGGAGTTGTGTTTTCAATCTCATCAAACCACTGTTTTGATAAAAGGAGATCATCTCTCCATCCCATAGGAATTCTTGCATATCCGTGTTCTTCTGCTTCCTGATAATATTCCTGAAACCAGCCCTCAAATGCCCCTCTTCCATTCTGGCAGGCACCTGACCAGCTTGCCACACAAGTAAATTCCTGCATTTCTTTTAATAGTTCTGCCATAACACGCGCTCCCTGACTGAAGCCAAGGATTCCGATATTTTTCTGATCAACACAACCCAGATCGCAGATATACTGATATGCTTTCTTTGTATCCTCCACTTCACCAAGAAATGTCAGTTCCCGCTGATCTGCTTTACTGTCACCACAACCCGCATAATCTATGCGAATCGAAGCAATTCCCCTTTGCAGCAACTTTTCTGTCAGAATCACAAACAGGTCCCCTACCTCATTCTTCTGCGCTCCTGTTCCATGACACAAGATAACTGCTGGCATCTTGTCTACCGTTTCTGTGTAACTAAATATTCCTGAAATATCGTAGTTGTCACCTTTTATAAGTACCGATTTTTCCATAACTGATCTCCATCTCTCAATATTGTTTCTATTATACTATAAAAAACGGCATGTGCCGAATTGCTGCGGCAAAACCTTGGTGATTTTTCATCCAGTGGTCAGGAGCCATTATATACATCCGCTACACAATGTACATTTCGTATTTTGGAAAAGAAAGGAAATCCCAAACAGGCAGCACTTTTTTACAGTGCTGCCTGACTTTTCTTACTTTTCTTTTACTGGCAGTTCCATCACATGCCATTCATATCCAGTCTCATCCATCAACTTCAGATAAGGTTCCGGATCAAAATATTCCGGTGAGAAGACTCCGGCTTCTTTCCAGATTTCTCTGCCAATCAGTTCAATTGCCAGTGCTGCGCCAAATCCGGTCTGAGCCACTACTGCCTGAGAACCCCAACGTGCCATTGATGCCTGATTATCAAAATTCTGATACAGGAAATACTCTTTTCTTGCGCCGTCTTTTTCTCCGATACAATGTACGCCCACCAGCATCTCACCGATCATTTCCGTTCCGATGTCTTTCGGCTGCGGTGCACAGGCTGCTACCACATCTCTCGGAACTACCTTCACATTGCCCACCTGCACCGGCTTCAGACTGCGAAGACCCAGGTGATCGATCACCTTCAGTGCTGTAATCAGATTGTCATCAAGGCTGATCTTGAATGTTGCTTTTTTAAGTCCATACTGCTTCAGAAAACGGGCAAATGTCACAACTTCCTCATGCTCTACTTTAACCAGTGTATTTTCACCGACTCCATCCGGCATCAGAAATGTCTCCTGACCGGCAAAGGCTTTTTCTACAATAAGTCCGCCCTTTTCCTGATCATACTCCACATTGGGATTCATCACTTCATCCAGAACCGTCCATACATTGAATCCAAACTGGATTGCATCCGGGTCTGCTCCCGGCACAGAAAGATTTCCACCATCTTTCACATGTGCTTCTGTCATCCTGTCAAACAGATGGGTTGCCGCATATTTTGCAAAGACATTGACCACACCCGGATCGATACCAAGACAGATCACTGCCATCTGTCCCTTTTTCTTCCACTGTTCATGCCGATCAAAATTATATTTTGTCATAGGTTCCGTGTAGCTGTTCTCAATACCAAGGCCATATGCTGGTTCCTCCATAGGAACAGACCAGGTTCCCATATTGGCATAATTAGCTCCGGCTTCATAGGCAGCATCAAAAATATAGTTACTGGCAAATGGCGGTGCCGCATCCATCACAAAGTCAATCTTATGCTCCTGGATCAGGTCCTTCATCTGTTCCTTGTCTGTTGCATTGATCTGCGCATAAGAAAAGCGCTCATCTGCCAGAAGATCCACTACCTCCTGCGCTCTGGAAGCATCATAGTCCCCCACCAGCACATAAGACAGCCATTCTCCCTTTGGATCGCGCCATTTTAAAATCTTCAACATACTTTCACCGACTGCTCCGGCTCCAACCAACATCATTCTCATTGTTTATTCTATCCTCCATTTGTCTTATTGCATCTCCATATATGATGCACTTTGTTTTAGAACAAACAAAAACAGAGCGCACAGATGCCTTATTGTACATCTGTTGCCCTCTGTCCTTTTGCCAGTTGGTTATAGCCACGTAGGCGATGGAATGATTCCATGCTCTCCAGAGTTCCGTGAGATTACCTTCCTTTTGCCTGTCAGTTTCTTCCTGAAAAAGATGCCTTTCCAGGTTTTGCTTCTTCGGCCCCGGTGAATTTACCGATGTCTAGAGTAATCGTTAGCCGGTCATATATGCATATATCATATCATGTCATCTGGCATTCTGTAAAGAGGAATTCCTAAAACAAATCATTCAGAACGTCTGCCCAAAATCCGCAGCAGCATCACACTATATTATTTCTTACATGCATAAATATGCAAAATATGCCGCATAACACAGCAACATTACTATTCCGCAAGATCTTCGAAGTTCCTTATGTCTGAACGTGCCGACCCACAGTAATATACCGCTGAACACGGCCACTCCGGAATCAATCAGGAATTTGGGTTCAAATGGAACAGTACAGATAAGTGCTGTTGTTCCGATGACAAATAAAATATTGAAGATATTACTTCCCACAATATTTCCAATGGCAATCCCTACATTACCTTTCTTCGCCGCCATCACAGAAGTCACCAGCTCTGGAAGGGATGTACCAAATGCAACGATGGTCAGACCGATAAATCGCTCACTCATTCCAAAATATCTAGCAATTTCAGATGCCCCACTCACTGCAAGATCACTGCCCTTCACAACCATAAATCCGCCGATCACCATAAAAAGGATGCATTTCCATACAGGAATATTTCTTGCTTCCTCTTCTTCCTTCCCTGTCCCTTTTTTCGCCATAATAAATAGATACACCAGAAACAGAATAAATAGAATCCAGAAAATCACGCCCTCCGAAAATGGAATGGATGCGGCTGTCTTCCCAAATATCATCATTACAACTGTAATGGCTGTCATAAAAGGAATCTCATAATATAACGTTGATTTCTGAATCGCAACATTGGTGATCACTGCTGTGATTCCAAGAATCAAAAATACATTCAGAATGTTGCTCCCAATTACATTTCCAATGGTAATTCCTGCATTACCATTCAAAGCTGCCGTAATACTGACAGCTGCTTCCGGCATACTGGTTCCCATGGCAACAATCGTGAGACCCACGATCAACTGTGGAATACCAAGCTTCCTTGCAATACTGGCTGCACCTTCCACAAACCAGTCCGCCCCCTTTACCAGCAGGACAAATCCTAATAATAAAATCATAATCTGTAATATCATTTCAATGCTCCTCACGAAAAAAGCTCTATCCATTGAGAACAGAGCATTCATAGATGAAAGAGAGTATTTGGCAGGCGTCGCGGCTCCTGCATCTCTTTTAACCTCTAGGGTGTGTGGTTGCAACGAAATTTACCACCTCAAATAATCTCTTTACTATCTTATACACATTATAATTCAACTATTCTTTTTTGTAAATAATATCCTTGTTACGCATCAAGTTCAAGTGGAAAACTGCTATTTTATTCGGTTTCAACCGAGTCAATAGCAACCGAATAAAATACTTTATTCTTCTTCCAGTACACATCCTTCCGGTGCATATGTTTCAAACAGCCAGTCTTCCAGGGCATTTAAATTATCATCGGAATGTTCAATTTCCCGTGCATACCAGCAAGATATCTGTTCCACATCCTGCATAGAAAGCTGTTTACCATTTTCCAGCCACCGCGTGATCAGGAACTCCTGGATCCAACGAACCGAAAATAATGCCAGCTCCATCTTGGAACAGACCATATCGTCATAGACGGCTCCACAAAAATATGTATAGACAAAGAACATCAAAAGCTGCTCACCCAGATTTTCCCATTCTTCTTTATGGTTACTCAGTGCTCCGTACATTCGATGAAACTCTTCACAAATCTGCCGATAATTTTCTTCGTTTTCCTGATAAAGCCATCTGTCAGCGTCATCAAGCACCTTATCCCATGTCGGACGCAGACGTTCCAGTCTGCAAAGCACCTGAAATTCTTCTTTTTGCTTCTCCCACTGATGAAAGGATGCAGCATCCACGCCTTTTTCAGAAAGACATTTTGTCACAAATTCCTGCAGAGTATTCTCTTTCTGATGGCGCAGACAATCCTGTAGAAGCTCGTCAATATCAAACTCCCGTCCCTCTTCCATACAGATCTGATAGCTCTGTGCCAGTTGTTCTGACACTGCCATACGAAGTGTCAATGGAATCTTTCTGTCCTGTATAACAGAAAAAAGAACATCTCTGGTATCCTCCAACTGGGAAAACATCATGAAATCAAACTCTTCAAAATCATCCTCTTCCTCTGTCTCCTCTTCCAGAAACCGAACCGGATCTTTGCAGGATAGCATGATCCTTGCAGCTTCCGGACAGGAAAGAGACAATGATAGCTCCCGGAGCCCCTCATATTCTTCCGTATGTCTTGGATACATGCGACATGTATCACAGAGTGCATCCGGCCCCAGTTCCTTGTAGAGATCACATAGATTCTTATCATTTAGAAATGCACAGCGGCTGTTGTTTTGATAAAAGCACTCCTCTTCCCAGTCGATAGAATTCCGCAGACGTTTTCCAAATTCTCCCGGTTCTTTTCCGTATCGATCCAGTGAATCCTCATCGATCATAATCTGCCATCCGGCACAACAGGTGTCCGGACAATCAGCTGCCGTACAGACAAATTTATCATAATAGTGTGGTTTTAAATATCGCATTTTTCCTTCTCTTTTCTCCAACTAGTACTGATTTGGATTACCGTTTTAACATATTGACAAATGTCCGAGATCGCATTTTCAATTTTCAATACGAACTCGGACATTTTGTCAGTACATTTCTGATTCACTTTTTATCTGGCTTCTGCGACTCTACTTCTGGCGGCTTATACGGATAAATCTCTTCATAAGCCTCACGCTGTGCGTCATTTACCGGTGCTCCCGGTATGAGACCAGTACAGTCATGCACCGAGGCTGCATTTGCCAGATAATCATAGTCATCAATGAGCTGCTGGTTTGTCTTTTTCTTTTCCTTCATGACTGCCTCCTGCTGATGTAGCTGCTTTTACATCCTTTGCAGTGTAGTCTGTCCAGATTTTCAGAAACTATTTTACTTCCACAAGCTCAATCTTGAAATTCAACTCTTTTCCTGCCATCTCATGGTTAGCGTCAAAGGTGATCATAGTCTCATCTTTCTCTGTTACTTTCACTGGAAACTGCTGACCATACTGGTTGCTCAGATATACCTGCTGACCAATCTGAAGATCTTCTGATCCAGGAAGCTGAGCAATCTCAACCTTGATGATAGCTTCCGGATTCGGCATTCCATATGCTTCTTCCGGCATCAGATGAATCTCTTTTACCTCTCCCACTTCCATATCAGCTACTGCTGCGTCAAATCCTTTGATCATCTGACCTGCTCCGCAGACAAACTCCAACGGTTCCTCGCGGTCATAAGATGAATCAAACTGTGTTCCATCATTAAAAGTTCCTCTGTAATGTGTACGGCAGGTTTTTCCTACGTTACGTCCTGTCATGGTATCCATGCTGTGATCCTCCATCTGTTTGAAATATCTTCTACAGTATACCGATATTTTAAGTTTTTCACAAGGATAAACTCAGTTAAATTCTCCTGGTGTCAGATAAATGCGTTAATATCCAATCTGCTTTAATATTTCATCCACTGTATCAGCCATATCTACACTGAATTTTTCTGTAAGATAAGGCACTTCTCCATTTTTGATACAGCGGCCAAACTGCTCCACTTCCAGGCAATAATTGTTCGGTACTTGCACTGTTTTTACTTTGTCCTCTCCATTAAATATATGAACACGATAGGTCAATTTTCCCGGTACATTAAATCCGAATACTTCTGAAGTAATACATCCTTCCGTTCCATGTATCTGAAAACGATCCAGTGCCTGATTCTTTTCCGTTGCCAGTACCATTCCACAATCGATATGTGCTTTTAATCCATCCCCATATTCCATTATGGCTGATGTGTACATATCAATTCCTTCCTGAGAAATACTGGATATAGCATGTAATTTTTCAGGTTTTCTTCCCAGCATCCGCTGCACAAAGCTTAACGCATAGACTCCTACATCATAGGTACTTCCTCCGCATGTTTCTTTTCTCATGCGAATATTACTGCGATCATAATCTGATGTGATCAATGCAGCCTCTACATAACGAACAGCTCCGATTGCACCTTTTTGAACAAGTTCACAGATTTCTTTGATATATGGACTATGCTGATATGCAAATGCCTCCATAAGCAGAACATTATTCTCTTTTGCTGTCTGGAACATTTCCCTTGCCTGCTGTCCGGTCGGTGCCAGTGGTTTTTCGCATAATACATGTTTTCCATGTTTCAATGCCTGAATCGTCCACTCATAATGCAACGTATTTGGTAATGCAATATACACCGCTTCGATTTCAGGATCTTCTAATAATTCCATATAAGATCCGTAAGCTCTCTGAAAACCATATTTTTCTTTGAATGCTTCTGCTTTTTCCAGAGTTCGTCCGGCAATCGCTGTCAACTCACAATTATCCGCAAGTGACATTCCCCTCGCAGTATCACGTTCAAAAATGTATGCTGTTCCCATAACGCCCCATTTAACTTGATTCATCTTATACCCCCTATTGAAAACAAATGTTTTACAGAAGTGTTCTCCGAAGTTCTGCACCATCTTTTGCACTCAAATATGCCGGTGCAATATCAAATACCGTCTTGCAGCCTCTCTGTCCTTCCTGATACAGACGATATGCAGCTCTTGCATAGGCAACGATCACACAGGAAGTGAATTCCGGGTTGGAATCCAACTTCAGGCTATACTCGATCACATGATTGTGCTCCAGATCCCAGCCAGTCTTTCCGGAACGGATTACAAAACCGCCATGTGGAATTCCGCTGTGATTCTTCTGCAGTTCTTCTTCGCTGATAAAATGAACCGTTGTGTCATAATCTGCAAAATAGTTTGGCATAGTCTTAATGGTCTCTTCTACTTTTGCTGCATCAGCACCTTCTTCCAGAACCACAAAACACTCTCTGGTATGTTTCTGTCTGGTAGTAAGCTCCGGATTTTCTCCATTTCGCACTGCCTCCAGCGCAGACTCTACTGGTATGGTATACTGCTTGCCATCTTTTACGCCCTCTACACGACGGATTGCATCAGAGTGTCCCTGGCTGACACCTTTGCCCCAGAAAGTATAATCCTTTCCTTCTGGAAGAATTGCATTTGCATACATACGGTTCAGTGAAAACATACCTGGATCCCAGCCTACAGAAATGATTCCGATATGACCACTCTTCTTTGCTGCTGCATCCACATCATCGAAATGCTCCGGAATCCTTGCGTGGGTATCAAAACTATCTATCACATTAAATAACTCTGCATACTTTGGTGTCTGCTCCGGAAGATCCGTTGCACTTCCACCGCAGAGGATCAACACATCAATTTTATCCTTCCACTGTTCTATATCATTCACAGAACAAACCTCTGCATTCTTTGTCAGAATAGATACCTTCTCCGGTGCACGTCTGGTGAACACTGCGGCAAGCTCCATGTCCGGATTCTGCTTGATCGCGCATTCTACGCCTCTTCCAAGATTTCCATATCCTAAAATACCAATTCTCATGTTCTATCCTCCTGGTCGTTGTCATTTTTCTCTATAGCTATTCTGCATCAAAATCTACTTCAAACACACCTTCCGGTGTGCGCATGGTCAGGATGCCCAGATTAAAGTTCTCATCCTGAATCGTGATATGATACTCAAAGACCACATCTTCTTCAAACTTAGATAACAGAAGATAGGTTCCATTTTCTTTTCCTTCGATCTGATCGCAAATATCATTGTATACATCTGCACCGGAAATTTTCCGTGGATACCCGGAACTCTTTATTTTCAGTTCGATTGCTTCATATAATTCGTTCATGCAGTGACCTCTTCCAATTGTTTTTCCACTTCTTCTCTGGTCGGAATCGCCGGAATACCACCACGCTTCTGTACACACAGACCAGCTGTTGCATTTCCCTGAACCGCACATCTTGTGATCTCTTCTCGTGTCAGATCTTCTATCTTTTTATGAAGTGCAAGGAATCCACTTAAGAATCCACCCCAGAAGGAATCGCCTGCGCCTGTTGTATCCACAACCGGAACTTTAAATCCCTGTACTCTCTGTTTTCCTTCTTTTGTTGCCACCAGCACACCGTCACCGCCCAGTGTCACTGCCACCAGCTTTGGTCCCATGGCAAGAAGCTGATCTGCTGCTTCCTCGTAAGTTGCAGCTCCGGTCATCAACAGACACTCTTCATCGGATACCTTCATCACATCAGCCAGTGGAATTGCCGACTTCATTCCCTCCACCGCCGTCTTCTCATCTTTCCAGAGCGATGCACGATAATTCGGATCATAGGAGATCACCGCACCTGCCCTTTTTGCAATGGCTGCCGCCTCCATCGTAGTTTCTCTTGCTGGTTCATCCGTCAGTGACAGAGATCCAAAATGAAAAATCCTGCAATCAGATAATAATCTTTGATCCAGTTCCTCTTTGGTAAGCTGTGTATCTGCACCTGGTTTTCTTGCAAAGGAAAACTCCCGTTCGCCGCTCTCGTCGATTGCCACAAATGCCAGTGTAGTAAAATAATCAGGATCCTCAATGACCGTATCTGTACTGATTCCTTCTTTTTCCAGTGTTTTCTTCAGAAATGCCCCATGCATATCGGCACCCACTTTACCTATAAATGCAGTGCTGTATCCCATGTGGCTTGCCACGGTCAGAAGATTCGCCGGAGCTCCTCCCGGATTCTGCTCAAACAACCTTCTTCCGTCTTTACTCTGTCCTGCTTCTGTAAAATCAATCAACAGTTCTCCCAGTGCTACAATGTCAACCCGTTTTGCCATGTTATATCCTCCACGATTTTATTATAGTAGCTCATTATTTTAAAAATTATAACATGTTATCGCTGTATGCACAACGGAAGATGCAGCGCATATTTTCCGCACTAAAAAAAGATCTGCATTGTAATGCTCTCACAACGCAGATCTTTTCTTTGTTTTTACTTATGCATTTTTCTTCTCAGCAGTTCTTGCATAGAAGTTTGCAAGGATCGCACCGGATACATTATGCCATACACTGAATACAGCTCCCGGAATGGTTGCCAGCGGATACTGTGCGAAATGTACGGTTGCCAGTGAAGTAGCCAGACCGGAGTTCTGCATACCAACCTCGATAGAGATTGCACGGCATTTGCTCTCATCCAGTTTGAGCACACGACCAACTGCATAACCAACCAGATAGCCAAGTACATTGTGGAGAATCACTACACCGATGATCAGGAGGCCACAGGTCATGAGCTTTGCAGAGTTTGCAGATACAACAGCTGCTACGATTGCCACGATTGCCGTAGTGGAGATCAATGGAAGGACCTCAACTGCAGCTTCTGTAAATTTCTTAAAGAAATGATTGATAATAAATCCAAGCAGGATCGGTACGATCACAACTTTGATGATGGATATGAACATGCTTACTACGTTAACATCTACAGTCTGTCCGGCATACAGCTTGGTCAGAAGCGGAGTCAGGAACGGTGCCAGGATAGTGGATACAGAGGTCATACCAACGGACAGTGCCACATCACCTTTGGACAGATATGTCATAACGTTGGAAGAGGTTCCTCCCGGGCAGGTACCTACCAGGATCACACCAACGGCCAGCTCCGGGCTTAAGTTAAATACTTTTGTCAGACCAAATGCCAGCAGTGGCATAACGGTGAATTGTGCAACACATCCAATGATAACATCCTTCGGACGGCTGAACACAACCTTAAAGTCGCCAGGTTTGAGGGTCAGTCCCATACCAAACATTACAATTCCAAGTAATGTGTTTACATAGCTTGTTTTGATAAAGCTTACAGTTGATGGTGCAAATAATGCAACCAAAGCCATCAGGATTACGATGGCAGCCATATAACGGCTTACAAAATCGGTGATTTTCTTAAGTACTTTCATTTCAGTCTCCTCTTTCTCTTCCCTATTTGTATATGCTTCTTCACATTCCGGCATAAAAAAACCTCTGTCCCTATAAAGAGACAAAGGTTTATATCCTCTGCGGTACCACTCTTTTTGTCATTTTCATGACCACTCGTTTCTCATCTTATAATGAGTGACAGAATAACGACTGTCAACCGTCTGAATCTACGCGGTATTTTTGTTTTGCTTCTCGACTCAGATGCTCAGAGGTGATTTTCACTGAAGCTTCCTCACTGCATTCCACCAATCGCAGCTCTCTGTAGATTTCCTTCCAGTTACTCGTCCTCGTCATTGCGAAGTTCCATATAACGATGCTTATAATACTCCACCCATTTTCATTTGTCAATGAATCGATTTCATTTTATGCACGAACCATTTTCACTTGCCCAGTGCATAGAACGATATTTTTTCGCTCATATGAATCTTTTTATTCCGTATATACACTTTCAATCGTAGATTTCAGGTAATGATAGCATTTCTTCAGATCCCGTTTTCCCTCTTCATCCAACGGAACCTCCAGGATCCGATCAATACCGTTCTTGGATATAACACATGGCAGGCTCATGGCAACGCCGTTCATTCCATACTGGCCGGATACCACCGTAGACACCGGAACCACGGATTTTTCATTACGGACGATACTTCCGATCAGTCGGCAGGCACTTAATGCCACACCAGAACTGGTGTAACCTTTCAGTTCTACAATATCCAGTCCGATCACCTTAGTATCATGAAGAAGCTTCTCCTTATCCAGCTTTTCCTTCAATTCAAACTGCTTTTCGAATTCATCGAACGGAACCCCAACAATATTAACTGTGTTCCATGGAATAAAGGAGGTCGATCCATGCTCTCCCAACACAAATCCGGTAACATTTTTAGCATCCACACCACACAGATCACCCAGCATCTTGTTAAATCGAGCTGTATCCAGCAGGGTTCCTGTTCCAAATATCTTGTTCGCCGGGTAATCAAATTTCCTCTGCGCAATATAAGTCAGAATATCCAGCGGATTGGAAACAACAATAATGATCGCATCCTTTGTGTAACGGGTAATCTGTTCCATAATATTGTTCATTACATCTACATTTTTCTCCAGCAGAACCATGCGGTCTCTGGAATTTCCCGGTGTAATGCTCGGACCTGCAGTGATCACAATGATCTGCGCATCCGCACACTCCTCATAGCCACCCACACGGATATTGGCATTGGCACTGTACGCAAATGCAGTGGTATGGCTGGCATCCAGCACCTCTCCCAGTGCTTTCTTCTGATTGCGGTTCACTACCACAATATCATCCAGAATATTCATCCGAAGCACTGAATTCAAGATCGCACTTCCTACATTTCCTGCTCCTATGATTACCAGTTTTCCATATGAAATAGTTCCCATATTGATGCACTCCTCTCGTTCATTCCCATTTTTCTTCCATCTGTCTGCAGTTGTCACCTACACACGTGTCGTCCATTTACTGCAGTCCCACACCTTGGTTGCCAGTCCTTCATAGAATTCCGGCTCATGGCACACCATCAAAATACTTCCACGATACTCCTGCAGTGCTCGCTTCAGTTCATCTTTAGCATCCACATCCAGATGATTGGTAGGCTCGTCCAATACAAGCAGATTACTCTGGCGGTTCACCAGCTTGCACAGGCGAAGTTTTGCCTGCTCACCTCCACTTAACACCCTTACTTTACTCTCAATATGCTTGGTGGTCAATCCACATTTTGCAAGAGCAGATCTTGCCTCATATTGACTGTATGCCGGAAACTCCTGCCACAGTTCTTCCAGACAGGTAGTTTCAATATCCTGGCTCATCTCCTGCTCAAAATAACCGATCTCCAGATAGTCACCCAGCTCCACACTGCCACCCAGCACCGGAATCAGTCCAAGGATACTCTTTAAGAGGGTTGTCTTACCGATTCCGTTGGCTCCTGTAAGCACCAGTTTTTCTCCTCGTTCCATCTCCACATTCAGCGGAACGGACAGCGGTTCATCATAACCGATCACCAGCTCACTGGTCTTAAAAATATATCTGCCCGGCACACGTGCTTCTTTAAAATGAAACTCCGGCTTTGGTTTCTCTGCTGCCAGCTCGATTACATCCATCTTATCCAGCTTCTTCTGGCGGGACATGGCCATATTTCTTGTAGAAACCCGGGCCTTATTTCTCGCCACAAAGTCTTTTAACTGCGCAATCTCCTTCTGCTGACGATTGTAGGCTGCCTCCAGCTGCGCTTTCTTCACTGCGTAGACTTCCTGGAACTTGTCATAATCGCCCACATAACGATTCAACTGCTGATTATCCATGTGATAGATCAGGTTGACTACACTGTTCAGGAACGGAATATCATGGGAGATCAGGATAAATGCATTTTCATAATCATTGAGATACCGTTTCAGCCACTCAATATGTTCCACATCCAGATAGTTGGTAGGCTCATCCAACAACAGAATATCCGGCTTCTCCAACAGCAGTTTACCAAGAAGTACCTTTGTTCTCTGTCCACCACTTAACTCCGTCACATCTCTGTCCAGACCAACTTCTGCAAGTCCAAGTGCACGACCAACTTCCTCTACTTTTGCATCTATCATATAAAAATCATGGACAGACAGAAGTTCCTGGATCAATCCAGTCTCCTCCATATAAGAAGCCATCTCTTCCTCTGTGGCATCTGCCATCTTATCATACATCTGGTTCATCTGTTCTTCCAGATCAAACAGAAACGCAAAAGCGGAGGCCAGAGTCTCCCTTACAGTCATTCCCTTTTTCAGTTCTGTATGCTGATCCAAGTATCCTACACGGACATTTTTTGCCCATTCGACCTTTCCTTCATCCGGCTGCAGTTTTCCGGTGATAATGCTCATGAAAGTTGATTTTCCTTCACCATTGGCGCCAATCAGACCGATATGCTCTCCTTTTAACAGGCGAAAAGACACATCCTGAAAGATTGCGCGGTCACCAAATCCATGACTTAAGTGCTCTACATTTAATATACTCATAAAAATCCTCTGTTCTTTCGTAATCTTCCTGTAGCAGTCTATCATATCCGCTCTGTTTTTTCAATGAAGTATCCATGCAAAAAAATCCCGCAGGTACGGGGAATTCCATACCTGCGGAATTTTTGTATAAACATATCAATATTACCGCTTGATTTTATCTTGCGTGTATTACATCGTGAGCATAGCTCACTCAGTAACTTCGTCGTTCGTCAAATGTGCAAACACATTGACTCACTTGCACTCGTTACATAGCTGCACGAGTCTCATCAATGATAGTCTTGATCTTCTTAGCGTTAGCAGCGATCTCCTCAGTGGTTCCTTTCGTAAGAAGTCCACCGAATCCACAGCAATCAACGCCTCTCTTTACATAATCATTCAGATTGTCAAGAGTGATTCCGCCGGAAGCCAGGATCGGCATGAACGGGATCGGAGTCTTGAATACAGATACCATCTTTGGACCATAGAAGTCAGAGATCGGGAATGCTTTGATAAATGCAGCACCGTACTCAAGACCGGTAACAGCCTCAGTTACACTTGTGCAACCCGGTGCATACGGGATCTGATAACGGTTGCAAACGATGGCAACTTCTTTGCTCAGGTTCGGAGCGATGATGAACTGTGCACCAGCCAGGATTGCATGTCTTGCAGTCTCAGCATCCAGAACAGTACCAGCACCTACTACCAGTTTGTCACCATATTTCTCACGAAGTGCAGCAATTACCTCACCTGCATTCGGAAGGGTATAGCTGATCTCCAGACAGTCGATTCCACCGTCCAGGCATCCCTGAGCGATCTCGAATCCTCTCTCTACCGTCTTCACACGTACAATTGCCATTGCTCCAGTGTCTGCAATTCTCTTTGTTACTTCGATTTTCTGCATAATAACAGCTCCTCCTACTTTTTCTCTACTTTTTCTACTTTGAGCCTGTGAGCGGAAAGTACCTGCATCACTTCTGCTTCCAGCTTGTCCAGCTCATTTCTGCGGAAGGGCCAGATAACCCCTACATAGTTCCAGCCGGACGGATGTTTCACCTCACTGGAAGCAATAAAGATTTTCACAGATTTCCAGTCACGAAGCACTTTAACTTCTTTGATCTTGCTGTACTGCATGGTCACTGCATTACCGGGAAGGGAATGAATCACAAGCTCTTTTTTCTTAAACTCACACACTGGCGTTCCTGCAAACAGCTTTTTCCCATAGCGGAACATATACTTTACAGAAAACCAGATACCTGTTGCGCCCAGAAACACACCCAGATAGAAGATGCGATTCATGAACTCTGCACAGATAAACATCAGCACAAGTGTCAGAATCAGATTTCCTGCGGTATACAATGCCAGCTTTACGCGGTCTTCTTCAATTACTATATAGTCGCTCATGTTATATTCTTTTCCTTACTTTTTGTTTTGGTTCAGCTTACAGACCGTAGTATTTCAGCATCTCTTTGATCTTCTCATCGTCAGCAGCACTCAGCTCCTGTACCGGCATTCTTGCTGGACCAATCTCAGCAATGCCAGCCAGCTCAGTTGCACGTTTCATAACACTCGGAACAGTTCCAAGTTTCAGAACGCCACGAAGAACATCAATATCTTTCTGAAGCTTCTCAGCTTTCTCAGTCTCGCCTGCACGAAGTGCTTTGTCAAGACCTACCAGAGTGTCAACAATTACGTTACTGGTTCCAGCTACAGCACCGGTTGCACCCAGGCCATATGCATAAGAGATCTTGGAATCACTTCCAACCAGAAGCTGAAGCTCTTTACGTTTGCTGATTTCAGCATAAGCCTGCAGTCTGTCAAGCTCTCCGCTGGAATCTTTGATACCCTGAATGTTATCAAAATCAGCCAGACGATCTACCAGTTCAGGATCAAGCGGGCAGCCGGTAGCCTTCGGGATGTTGTAAAGAACGATCGGAATATTAACGCTCTCAGCAACAGCTTTGTAATGAGCGTACAGGTTCTCGTTGGTCGGTTTCAAGAAGTACGGAGTGATAACAGAAAGTGCATCTGCTCCAGCTGCCTCTACCTTCTGGGAGAGACGTACAGTTGCTCTGGTAGAGCAGCATCCGGTTCCTACGTATACCGGTACTCTCTTGTTAACGATCTCAACCACACGTTTGGTCATCTCAATCTTCTCGTCCTCATCGATCACATGGAACTCACCGTTACTTCCAAGGATGAAGATACCGTTTACACCATGCTCGATCAGGTGGTTGATCAGCTTTTCAGTTGCCTCATAGTTAATGCTCTGCTCTGCGTCACGGTGGAACGGTGTGACGATCGGAGTGATAATGCCTTCCATTTTCATCATAATTATTTTTCTCCTTCTCTGATGCTCTTTCCTAAAGATCCGCCTGGATGCCACTTCACATACTGCTTCGGATCAAGATGTTTCTCATTCTGAAGAAGAATGCTTAAGCACTGCAGCATCATGACCTCAACAAGGATGGATGCACGAGGCGGCTTGTTCATAGAGTCACCTTCCTGTGCAACACCAGCGATCAGTGCTACATCACCTGCTTTTGCAAGCCAGGATTCCGGTTTTCCGGTCAGAGCAATGATCTTTGCTCCGTTTTTCTTCAAAGTCTCTACAGTCGCCTTCAGTTCCATGGTCTCACCACTGTTGGAGATTGCAATAACTACATCTCCCGGAAGAACCTGTCCTGAGCTTCCGTGTACAGCCTCTGTTCCGTGCAGCTCGTATGCCGGAGTTGCAGTACTGGAAAGCAGAGATGCTGCGTAACCTGCCACATGACCTGGTTTACCAATACCAGTTACGTGTACACGATTTTTGTTTGCCTCTGCATCAAGGATCAGTTTTTTTGCAGCACTGAGAGCTTCTACATCAATACTGTCCATCCAGATCTTCATCTGTTCAGAAGCAATGTCAAGAAATTCTTTGATCTGTTCTCTATCTGTTGCCATAGTAAGTCCCTTTCTTCTGTCACTCTTCCAGATTGTTATACTCTTCTACTGCTTTTTTCATACAGTCTCTGAGCATATGGGCATCAATTGCCGAAACCAGAATATTGACATCTTTATAAAAATGCTTGAGCAGCTGATTTCCTCCAATGATTCCGAATGCTTTTCCATGCTTTCTGCAGGAGTCCGCTACTTTCTGGATCATTGCCAGTTCCCGTTCGTCCATGACATTATCTGGATTTCCCATAGAAATACCAAGATCACACGGGCCAACAATTGCCGCGTCAATACCATCAACGCTGAGGATCTCATCTACATTTTCGACACCTTTGACAGTTTCAATCTGTGCGATCGCCATTGTACGGTGATTCATCTCTTTCATGCGATGTTCATGATTTCCGCTCGGACCAAAATCCGTATGAGGTCCACCAGAATAGCTTCTGATTCCCTCCGGCGGATATTTACTCCAGCCCACAAACTGTTCTGCCTGCTCTTTTGTCTCCATCATAGGTACCATAACTCCGCTGGCTCCGCAGTCCAGAATCCCAGACACGTCAGCCCGCGCAAGCTGTGCCACTCTTACAATAGAAGGAAAACCTCTTCCATTTCCAAGCAGGATCAGGTTTGTCAGTTTGTCGTACGTAAAAGAACCATGTTCGCAGTCATAAAAGATAAAATCCATTCCAGCCTGCTGTGCAATCAGCGGCATAGCAGGACTGTCCACCGTCTGGACAAACACACCTTTTAATTTTTGTTTACGCCATAACTCTTTGAGTTCCATCTTTTTCTCTCTAAAAAAGGGCAGGGAAAGCCTAGTTCCCCCGCCCAAATGTTTTAATTAGTGAAAGATTCCAAGGATTGCGTTCAGTGCAGCACCCAGAATGTTATAGTCAACGTTCGGGAAGGAAGCATCAGCAATTCCCAGAGCAGCAAATGCCGGATACAGAATCAGAGGCAGACCGGTCAGAGCCAGACCTACGATAAAGGAACCAACAAATGCACCTTTCCATCCACCATGGATGTTTCCGAATACACCACAAGTACCGCCGGAGAAGAAGCAGATACCAGCTGCCGGAATCATGATAGTGCTGCTGTGCATAGCAACCATGATAGCCATAGCAACAAGTCCGCCAAGGAAAGATCCAACAAAACCGATCAATACTGCAGTCGGTGCGAACGGGAAGATAGCCGGACAATCAACTGCCGGTTTGGAGTTCGGGATGTATTTCTCAGAGATTGCAACGAATGCTGCGGTGATCTCTGCGATGAACTGACGAACACCATAAATAAGAACGCTCATACCAGCCGCAAACTGCAGACCCTGCAGGAACGGATAGATGAACCAGATATTGTTTCCGGATTTCTCAAGAACAACATCCATATGTCCGTTTACAACGCAAGCGATTACTGCGATATAGAACAGAACTACCATGAACAGAGCTACAGAGAATACGAAGTCTCTGAACAGCTCAAAGAATTTCGGCATATTCACGTTGCTTGCGTCACTCTTCTCTTTGTTTCCGCCAGCTTTCTCGAACAGTAATCCTACATATCCAGAGAATGCATATCCAAGGCAGTTGAAGTGACCCATAGACAGGTTATCTGCGCCGGTCAGATCTTTCATGAAGCGCTGGCACAGAGTCGGCAGTGCAGCACCACAGAAACCAAGCAGGATACCACCAACTACTACGGTTACAGCCATCGGCATATCGTTAGCGATAAATACCAGAGCGATAACGCATGCGAAATACAGGAAGTGCTGTCCGGTAAGGAAAATAGATTTGAACGGTGTGAACTTTGCAAATACAAGGTTCATGATAAATCCGATAACAAATACCAGAGCAACCTCGGTTCCGTAAGTATCCAGAGCCAGAGCAGTTGCAAGCTCAACCTGAGTTGTAACACCTGCAATACCGAAAGCGGTGTTGAACAGGGTTGTAAAATCATTAACTACTGCGGACATTGCATTGGATCCGATATTGAATACCATGAATCCAATAACTGTTTTTACAGTTCCACTGATAGTATCTACTGCACTCTTCTTCTGAAGAAGCAGACCGATCAGTGCAACAAGACCCATAATAAGAGCCGTATTACGTGACTGTGCTAAAATTGCATCTAACATTAAATTTTCTCCCCTAACATAAAATCACGATCAGCGCCTGATGCGCCGCCGTATTCATTCAAAAATAAGATTACTGTTTGGTAGCAAGGAACTCTTCCAGTTTTGCTTTCATCTCTGCTTTATCTACGATATTGCGGATACCAAGCGCATACGGAACTTTGTCCTTCAGCTCTCCAGCCAGGTCATCCATAGTGATAACCAGGTCTCCAGTGAAACCTACGATAGAATCCAGGTTACCATGCTCAGTCTTGATCGGGAAGTTATTCTCATTGATAACCTGATCAGCTTTGATCTTGAGCAGCATACTGGAACCCATGCCTGCACGGCAGCAAACTAATGCTTTGTACATAATCCAATCCTCCTTGATTAATTTGTTTTGTAGATACTACTTGCTCAGGTAATCCAGAACCTCTTTCGGGTCGGTTGCCTGATCCAACATTTTGAAGAACTCCTGGTCTTCCAGTCTCTCGGCCAGATCTGCCAGGGCGTCAAGATGCTCAGTATTGTTTCTTGCGCTTAAACAGAACAGATACTTAACCGGATCGTTCGCTTCGCTTCCAAACTCAACCGGTGTAGCAAGTGTTGCAACGCCAATAGCACTCTCAAGTGCGCCAGCTTCCGGTCTTGCGTGCGGCAGTGCCACATGCTGTGCAAGAACAAAATAAGGACCAGATTCCTTTGCTCCAACGATAATATCATCGATATAGGACTGTTTTACTTTGCCAGCCTCAAGAAGCGGCTGCGCAGCTTTACGTACGGCATCTTCCCAGTCTGTAGCTTCGATATTAAGGCGGATCAGGTTCTCACTTGTTAAATCCTTTAACATCTTTTTTCCTCCTTTCTTCCTATGCTGTCTATTGTAGTATACCACAGGTTGTGCTCAGTTCCTATTGTCACATTTGCACAATATAATTTTTAAATTTTTTAATTTTTTTATATATTTTTAATTTTTGAGAATTATTTTATTACACAAAACATCTTTATATGGAATTTCCATGTCTTTTATGCCAATTTTTTCCACTCTTTTACAATGGAATATTTCCATGTTTTTTCGGAACAGGTGCTACCTGCTTGTTTTTGAGCATTTTTAATGCCGCTTTCAGACGGCTTCTTGTCTCATCCGGACGAATAACTTCCGTAACAAATCCACGAGATGCTGCCACATATGGATTCATGAACTTGTCTTTATATTCCTGAACAAGCTGTGCTCGTGTTGCTTCTTTGTCTTCTGATTCATTGATGGCACGACGGAACGCAATGTTAACAGCTCCTTCTGCTCCCATAACAGCAATCTCTGCTCCCGGCCAGGCATAGACCAGATCTGCTCCCATGTTCTTGCTGTTCATGGCAATATAAGCACCACCATATGCTTTTCTCATAATCACAGAGATCTTCGGAACAGTTGCCTCAGAAAATGCATACAGCATCTTGGCTCCGTGGCGAATGATTCCTTTATGTTCCTGTGCAGTTCCCGGCATAAATGCAGGTACATCTACCAGCACTACCAACGGTACATTATAGCAGTCACAAGTACGGATAAATCTTGCCGCCTTGTCGGATGCATCATAATCAAGGCTTCCTGCCAGCACCATCGGCTGATTTGCCACGATGCCAACGCTCTCTCCATTGATCCTTGCATATCCTACCACAATATTTTTTGCAAAATCCTTCTGAACTTCCAGGAAACTGTCCTTATCACAGATACATTCGATCACTTCCAGCACATCATATGCCTTTCTGGAATTGTCCGGCACAATATCCACCAGTTCTCCACAATAGTCCTGGGTATCCATCTTTTTACCTCTGACCAGTGTATTCAGTGCATACAGCAGTGATTTCTTTCCATTGGTCTCATCGGCCAGTTCCTTTACCGGAGGCTTCTCCAGATAGCTGCCAGGCAGATAGGACAGAAGCTGTTTCACTCCCTCAAAGCAGGAAGTCTCATCCTGATAAGTAAAATGTGTCACACCACTCTTGGTGGCATGCACTTTCGCACCTCCCAGTTCTTCTACTGTACATTCTTCATTTACGACAGTCTTTACTACCTGCGGTCCGGTAATAAACATTTTACTGATATCATCTACCATGAAAATGTAATCGCAGATTGCCGGAGAATAGCATGCTCCGCCGGAACAAGGTCCTACGATCACTGCGATCTGCGGGATCACGCCGGATGCTTTTGTATTTCTCAGGAAAATATTTGCATAACCGCTCAGAGAGTCGATACCCTCCTCGATACGGGCTCCGCCACTGTCATTGATCATGATGATCGGTGCCTTCATATCATAAGCCATATCCTGGATCCGGGCGATCTTCATGGAATGATATTCACCCAGTGATCCTCCGATAACTGTAAAGTCCTCAGAAGACACGAACACTGTACGTCCATTGATCTCACCATATCCGGTCACCACGCCATCTCCAGGCACTCTCTTCTTATCCAGACCAAAATCATCAATTCTTGATTCTATAAAACTGTCTACTTCCACAAAAGTTCCCGGATCAAAAAGCATATCGATTCTTTCACGGGCTGTAAGTTTTCCACTCTTATGCTGCTTTTCAATACGGTCAGCTCCACCCGCCTGTAAAATTCTGTTTCTCTTCTTATCCAGGACATTGATTCTGTCTCTCCACATATGTCATACACCTCTGAATATTATTTTGACTCTCAAAGTATATAACATATGTGGCATCCTGTCAATATACTTTGATATTCAAAGTATATATTTTCTGCATGTCACTCGCGTTCCTTCCACCACGCCTGCATTTTTCTTGAAAAATCACACAGTGCCCAGACAATGCTCATGCCTGTACCAATTCCAAGTGCGCACTGAAAGGTCTGTAAGCCATAGATACTTGCCTGTGCCAGTTGTCCGTACACTGCACAGCTCATACTGTAATATAATGTACTTCCCGGAATCAGCGGGATCATCGCCACAATAAAGAATAATGTGGACGGTGCTTTCAGCCACCGCGCCAGCACTTCCGAATACAATGCACCAAATGCACTTGCCGCCAGAGATGGAAAGAAATATCCTGGCATGACAGGTGCACAGATCAGATACACCAGCCAGGTCAGCAGTCCCCCAAAGGATGCGATCATCAGAAAATTTCTGCGAAGATGAAACATGATCGCAAATCCGGCCGATCCAAAAAATGCCATCAAAAGCTGCAGCAGCTTCCCCCATGTAGCTATTTCTCCCATACGATCACCACACCTTTCCAACAATCCAGAATGCGCTCAGAAAACCAAATGCCAGACATCCAGCCCAGAGCATAGCTTCAATAAACCTCATGATTCCCGATATGGTGTCTCCGGTCAGCACATCTCTCACCGCATTGGTGATAGGAATACCTGGAATCAACAACATAATATCACCAATCATGATCATATCCATATCAAGCCCTGGCACCAACCGGCATATGAGCCGGATACCGATTCCTGTCAGGAAAGAAGCGATCACATTAAATACCATAGTATTCATACAGATCAACTCCACATAATCCTGCAAAAGGCTGATTGCCACTGCAAAGATTCCGGAAAACAAAGCATCTTTCCATCCACCTCCAAAAAACACAGCAAAGCTTGATGCTGCCAGAATATTTCCTACATACCGTTCCCGTCGCGGGATCCTGATCTTGCGGATCTGCGCCAGCCTCCGTCCAAGTTCTCCTACGGGAAATGGATCCTCACAATACTCCCGGCTCAGCACATTGAGACATTCCAGCCTGGTAAAATCATTACCTCCCGCTTTCCTGACCCTGCGGGTCTGGGTCAGTTCTCTTCCATCTTTTAATTCCATTGTGATCACAATACTGGAAGTGATCACAAACACATTCATACGCTCCACACCGTAGGCTTTTCCCATTCGTGCCAGAGTATCTTCCACCCGGAACACCTCTGCTCCGCAGGTCTGCATCAGTTCTCCCATGATCAGGATCTCATGCAAAAAAAGCTCCGGCGTATCCCGTTCTGTTCTTTCCATTATTGTTGCTCCCCTTTTTTCGTATATCATTACCATCAGCATATACTTTTCTTACGGTTTGAGCAACCCATTTTATTAATTTCTCCGCAAAGCCTCAATAGGACTTAAATGCGCTGCTTTTCTGGCCGGATAGATGCCAAAGAAAATACCGACACCACAGGAAAATATGGTTGCAGTCAACACAGTCGCCATACTGACAGACGGAGAGAAAGCCACCATAGGAAGTGCACAGATTGCATAAGCTCCACCGATACCCAGCACAATACCGATCACGCCTCCAATACCGGTGATGATGGCTGACTCCGCCAGGAACTGAACCAGAATGGATTTCGTTCTGGCTCCCAATGCTTTTCGAATACCGATCTCACGAGTCCTCTCTGTCACTGATACCAGCATAATATTCATAACACCAATACCTCCTACCAGCAGGGAAATAGCCGCCACCAGCATAATAAAGACGGTGATCATACTGAGCACCTGCATCACTGAAGCCATCTGGCTTTCAAAGTCTTCGATCAGGAATGCATCCTGACCGGTCATTCCGTGACGGGCTTCAAGCAGGCCCTTTACCTCCTGTGCGATTTCCTTCGTGCCGGAACTGTTCTGTGAAAATACATAGACATTGTCAAAATCATTAAACTGTGCCCAGTAAGAATCCGAAGTATAAGGTACATTGATGTCCAGATAAGCATCCCCATATCCAGTTGCCACAAAAGCACCATCTATAGATTTCTTCACACCAACGATTCTCATATTTTTAATAACATCTCCATCATCCATTTCAAAGGTCAGCCCGATCACATCTGTAGTCCCAAACATACGGACAGCATCTGCTTCGCTGATCACGGCCACATCATTTCCTGCGTAAAAATCATCCCAGGTGTACCAATGTCCGCAGACCATAACAGAATTATTTGAAAACTCATCATCTGGATCAGCATAATTCACGATCGCATCAAAGGTTCCTTTTCCTGTTGTAACACTATTCAGCATATTTCCTGCCGTAGAAGTACAGCCTTTCACTCCATCCAGCATACGGATCGCCTCCCGGTCCGCTTCGGTAATCACCGGCACTTCTTCCAGATTACTGTTGGCATAGATATAGATTTGTCCGCCTGCCACAGCTGTCAGCTCCTGCTCCATCTCCAGCCTTGCTCCATTGCCCACCGACATAATCAGAATCACCGATGATACCCCAATGATAATGCCCAGCATAGTCAGGAACGACCGACCTCTGTTCATGCGAATATTGGCCAAAGCCATTTTTACATATTCCCAGAGCTGTCCCATACTCAACCCTCCACCGGATTGACTGCCATGCCCTCTTCGATGCCGGCATCCACACTGATGATCACCTGTTCTCCGACTTCCAGACCTTTCTTGATCTCTGTATACTCATCTGAAGAGATTCCTGCTGTCACCATCCGCTTCTGAACCATGCCATCTGTTACCACATAGACAAAACTTCCATCCTTACCGATATTGATTGCTTCAACGGGGATCATCACAACATTTTCTGCCTTGTTGCCTTCCACCATCACCCTGGCATCCACACCCAGATAGAGGTCTGTATCCGGGTTATCGATATGGATCTCACCCTGAATGATCGATGCACCTTTTTCATTCTTGGCAGCTGCACGACTGATTCTTGTAACAGTTCCTTCATACTGTTTTCCTGCGATAGTCGCAACAGCTTTCTGGCCTTCTTCTATCTTTTCCAGATCACTTTTACTAAACGAAACATCCACACACACCTTCTCGATACTGCTGACGGTAAAAAGTTCTCCGCCATTTTCCACGTTGCTGCCATCCACAGCTTTGACACCAGTCACAATACCTGCAAAGTCGGCTTTGATACCATCACTGACCTGTGCCACCGCATCGGTCACCTCGGCAGACTTCAGCGCCTGCAGCTCTTTGGAAGCTTCTGCCTGTTTTTTTGCGTCTGCTGTCATCATCGTACTTTCTGTAGAATTTTTGATTCCTTTCTGTTCAGACAGATCACTCTGAAATTCTGCCAGTTCCTCCTCCTTCACAGCCAACTGATTGGTTGCCTGATCGATCTTGGCCTGATATTCTTCTGCCAGATTTTTGTGATTGTCATTCTGTGCTTCTCTCAAAAAACATCCCATATCCGTCAGATATTGTTTCAACGCACGGACCTCTGCTTTCGCATTCTCCACCTGCTGCTCCAGAATCTCCACATCATGGCTGGAACGGCTGTACTCAGAAGTATCTTTGCTGTTCTTATCCATCGTGTTCTGATATCCATAATATGCTTCGTCGTTCTGCAGCGCTGCTTCTTTCTTCCGGTTTTCCAGATCCTGCGCATCATAGGTCAGCAATACCTGTCCGGCCTCTACTGCATCGCCTTCCTGCACCTTACATACTTCTACTTTGGCAGCTAATGGTGAAAAATAGGTCTTCTGCTGTTCGGTCTTTACCGTACCGCTGGTGTCTATGGTCTGTTTCACGGTTCCTTTCTCGGTACTTCGCACCATGACCACCGGAAGTGCTGCCGGTGTCAGTACCCGGCTTACAATAAATAACACCAGTGCGGCAGCGATCACACCTCCGATGATCCGCTTCTTTCTCTTTTTCTTCTGTTGTGGTGTCAGTTCTGCCTTTACAAGCTCTGTCGTGTTCTCGCTCTGTTCTTTCTTCCTTCTCCAAAATTTATGCATTGTACTTCTCTCCTGTCTGCTTGTTCATAAAGTCTGCTTCTACTTTTCCATCCTTGATCCGGATCACCCGATTCACCTGCGCAGCAATCTCATCGTCATGAGTGATCAGGATCACGGTCCGTCCGCTTCGGTGAAGTTCCTTTAATACTTCCATGATCTCCTGTGTAGAACGGGAATCCAGATTCCCGGTTGGCTCATCTGCCAGTATCACCGGCGGTCTGGCCGCAATGGCTCTGGCAATAGCCACTCGCTGCTGCTGTCCTCCTGACATCTCGCTTGGCTTGTGATCCATCCGATGTTCCAGTCCCACGGCTTTCAACGACTCCACTGCCAGGTCTTCCCTTTCCTTCTTTGAAACACCTCTGTAGATCAATGGCAATTCCACATTCTCCTTGGCAGTCAGATTCGGAATCAGATTAAATCCTTGAAAGATAAATCCAATCTCCACATTTCTCACATCCGACAGTTCATCATCCGTCATATTTGACACGTCTTTACCATTCAAATAATAATTGCCGGACGTTGGAACATCCAGACATCCAAGCATATTCATCAGTGTAGATTTACCAGATCCCGAATGTCCGATAATACCTACCAGTTCTCCCTTGTCGATGCTCAGATCTACATGATCCAGAGCACGCACTTCATTTTCCCCCGGATTATATACTTTGCAAAGATCTCTGACCCTGATCAACGGTTCTATCAATTACTTACGCCTCCTTTTTTGTGCTATTTAATTATTGTATTAAGTGCTTAGTATAATAACATATGCATCTTGTTTTGTAAACAACAATTCAAGTAGCTTTTATACATTACCATACTTTTTTCGCAAAAATACCGACTTTGGAAATTCTTCAGAAATCTTAAGAATGCCTGAAAAAAAGCTCCGGGAAGAATCCCGGAGCTGTCATATTGACCTCTTTTCAGTGTTAATTTTATTTATTTTGTTTCTGTCAAATCCAGCATTTTATACAATTTGTCATAAGCATCATGGATTCCACCCAGCTCATCGATCAGCCCTTCGGAAACTGCCTGTTCACCTACCAGCACACTTCCCACATCTTTGGTCAGTTCCCCGGTTTCCAGCATCAGCTGCATCAGACGCGCTTTGGAAATCCGACTATGATCTGTGATAAATCCGGCGATCCGGTCCTGAATCTTCTGAAAATATTCAAAGGTCTGTGCCACCCCTATGATCAGACCATTCATCCGGACCGGATGAATCATCATCGTTCCTGTCGGTACAATAAAGGAGTAGTCCGTGGACACCGCCAACGGAACACCAATCGAATGACTGCCTCCCAGAACCAAGGACACCGAGGGCTTACTGATGGATGCGATCATCTCGGCAATGGCAAGTCCACTCTCCACATCACCGCCTACCGTATTGATCAGCACCAGCAGCCCCCGGATCTGTGGATTCTCTTCCACTGCCGCCAGCATAGGAATCACATGCTCATATTTGGTTGTCTTACTGTTTGCGGCCAGACATTCATGCCCTTCTACTTCTCCGATGATCGTGAGCAGCTGGATCGGAGAAGATTCCTCTCTCCTTCTTTGCTCCGGCTGTCCGTATTTTTCCAGTTCATCTTGATTTTCTGCCATATAAAAAACCAGCCTTTCTGCCATACTTTTTCTCAGTATGCCAGAAAAACCGGTCTTCTATGTATCCTTATAAAATTGTATTTGATTTATACATTTGCAAGAGCCTGTGCCAGATCATCAATGATGTCCTGTGGATTCTCGATTCCCACAGACAGACGGATCATGCCAGGGGTCACTCCCGCTTCTCTTAACTGCTCCTCATTCATCTGACGATGGGTATGGCTTGCCGGATGAAGTACACAAGTACGGGCATCCGCCACATGAGTCACGATCGCACAAAGCTTCAGGCTGTCCATGAAACGAACTGCATCTTCCTTGGTTCCTTTCAGGCCAAAGGAGAGAACACCGCAGGTTCCGTTTGGCATATACTTCTGAGCGACTTCATAATAACGGTCACCTTCCAGCATACCACAGTTTACGAATTCCACTTTCTCATGATTCTTCAGAAATTCTGCAACCTTCTTTGCATTGCTGCAATGCTTTTCCACACGCAGAGGCAATGTCTCAAGACCCACATTCAGCAGGAAGGAATTCATCGGAGATGGAATACTGCCAAGATCTCTCATAAGCTGTGCAGTTGCCTTGGTGATAAATGCTTTCTTGCCAAACCGTTCTGTATAGACAACGCCATGATAGGTCTCGTCCGGAGTGGTCAGACCCGGGAATTTTTCAGCATGAGCATTCCAGTCAAAATTACCGCTGTCCACAATACATCCGCCCAGTGCCATGGCATGTCCATCCATGTATTTACTGGTGGAATGAGTAACAATATCTGCCCCGTGCTCAAATGGTCTGCAGTTAATAGGTGTTGCAAACGTATTATCTACGATCAGAGGTACGCCATGAGCATGAGCCAGTTTTGCAAACTTCTCAATATCCAGAATTGTCAGAGCCGGATTTGCAATGGTCTCACCTACCACAGCCTTAGTATTCGGACGAAATGCCTTGTCAATCTCTTCTGCCGGAGCATCCGGATCTACAAACGTACACTCCATCCCCATTTTATGGATAGTTGCTGCATATAGATTAAAGGTTCCCCCGTATACTTTTGCAGAACACACAATGTGATCCCCTGCCTGGCACAAATTAGCGATCGTATAGAAGTTCGCTGCCTGACCGGAAGATGTGAGCATGGCAGCTACACCGCCCTCAAGTTCACAGATTTTCTCTGCTACCGCATCGTTGGTCGGGTTCTGAAGTCTGCTGTAGAAATATCCCTCTTCCTCCAGTGCAAACAATCTGCCCATTTCTTCCGTCGTATCATACTTAAATGTCGTGCTCTGATAGATCGGCAGTACTCTCGGCTCACCTTTCTTTGGTTTCCATCCTGCCTGTACGCAGATGGTATCTGGTCTGAACTCTTTACTCATTCGTAAAATCCTCCTTGATCCTTTTGTTTTATATCAGAACTGCCGTGGAGCATCTTCCCCACGGCAGTTTTTTACATCAAATATTTTACTTTGAGTGTTTCCACCATAGATTCATAAAGATCACGACATTCTTCGTATTCCTGCGCTTCAATCTTCCTGATGCAGGGCATCAGATAGTCTTCATACAATGCTCTGTAAATCTGCTCTTTATCCGCTTCTTTTTCCATACGTTTTACGATGGTCGGCGCAATGTCATAGTACTCTTCCACAAGCTCATGGCCACCCTTGGCATGCTCCAGATACTCATCTCTATAACGTTTCAGAACGTTCAGCTCATAGCAGTCGGTTCCTTTTCCAAGGCCCTCGCACACAGCCGTAGTCACATAACACAGTTTTCTGCGGAAGCCGCCTGCAATTCCCTCATAGGTAGCTTTCCCAAGATTGGTTCCAAATGCCTGATTCCAGTCTGCCAGCAGATGATCTGCAAATTGCTCTGAATACTCACCCGGATATTTCACTGCTGACGGCACCAGATAAATACTCAGCAGAAAATTATAGTCCATCTGCTTCTGGTTCTTATGACCTTTGAACTTCACACCTGCCAGTTCCTCTTTTGCAGCATTTATCAAATGATCTGTCAGTTCAGTTGTCACACCGTCTGCATCCTCTGCATTGCCGCAGATCATATCCACTGCCTCAAACAGTGGTCTGTTGATACTGCAGAAATCATTGAAAGCACCCTCATACAGGTTCTTTCTGAAATTCTGCATAGGATTATCACACTCCCTGATCAGCTTCTCAAGAACAGCTTTTGCTGTATCCATATACTGATCATACTCTTCCTGCGATACTTTACGGATCTTACTCTTCTGTTTTTCCAGTGCTTCCTCCACGGAAATCTCTTTTCCGCAGAACATGCAGATGATCTGATCCCTGTCTTCCGGAACCTGGATCTTCTCATGGCAGCACGGGCATATTCCTTCTTTAAACATAGATTTTACTCATCCCAGTTGTGGTAGACTGCCTGAACGTCATCATCCTCATCCAGCAGATCCAGTGTACGGTTTAAGAATTTAATATCGTTTTCATCACTCAGAGTCACATAATTCTGCGGAATCATGGTGATCTCAGCCTCAGCCATCGGAATGCCTTCCTTCTCCAGTGTCTCGCGGACTTTTGAAAAATCATCCGGGGAAGTAAGAATCTCGAAGCTGTCCTCTTCCTCTGAGAAATCCTCTGCGCCTGCATCCAGAGCCATCATCATCAGATCGTCAGCATCCATATCACACTCTTCGCGGTCAATGATGATCTGTCCCTTCTGATCGAACATATAGGATACACAACCACTGGTTCCCAGACTTCCGTTTCCTTTGGTAAATGCGTTACGTACATTGGAAGCAGTACGGTTCTTGTTGTCGGTCAGTGCTTCTACAATAATAGCGATTCCGCTCGGTCCATATCCTTCATATGTAACGTGCTCGTAGTTAACGGCATTCGCATCTCCTGCTGCACGCTTGATACCACGGTCAATCGTATCATTAGGCATGTTATTTGCTTTTGCTTTTGCAATAACATCGCGAAGACGGCTGTTGTTGTTCGGATCCGGACCGCCCTCTTTGACTGCAACGGCAATCTCACGGCCGATAATGGTAAAAACCTTACCCTTTGCAGCGTCGTTTTTCTCCTTTTTATGTTTTATGTTGGCGAACTTTGAATGTCCTGACATAAATATAACTCTCCTTTACTACTCTTTTGTTCCTAAAGATACATTGTAACATCTTGATTTCTTCTTTGCAAGGTCTATGTATCCAACTCCAGGCTGATTTTCAGCGCATCATCGATTTTTTTTATGATAATTCCATCCAGATGACACACTTTATCCCTCAGTCTCTTTTTATCAATAGTACGCAGCTGCTCCAACAGGATCACTGAATCCTTCACCATATGACAGATTTCTGCGTCCAGTTCCACATGGGTAGGAAGCTTCGCCTTATTCATCTTTGAAGTGATCGCCGCACAGATCACAGTTGGGCTGTGACGGTTGCCCACATCATTCTGAATGATAAGGACTGGTCTGATCCCACCCTGCTCGGAACCGATCACCGGTCTGAGATCTGCATAGTAGACATCACCGCGTCTGATCATCAATTTTCTTCACTCCGATCTGTTTTATTTTGCAGTCAGAGTATTTCCTGTCTATTTCTATTCTATTCCAGTATATGAAAAATAATCCTGTGTAGCTACGATCCTGCCGTCTTTCCAGAACCGACGCGGAACCCGTTTTCCAAGGTCGCAGGCAAGTTCATAGTTAAATCTTCCAGACAGGTCTCCCAGATCCTCCATCGTGATCTCCTGTCCGCCGTCAGAGCCGATCAGTGTTACCTGATCTCCTTCTTTCACTTCCGGAATAACAGATACATCCACCATCATCTGGTCCATGCAGACTCTTCCAAGAATCGGAGCTTTCTGTCCGCGGATCAGTACCCAGCCCTTATTGGACAGGGATCTCGGATATCCATCGCCGTATCCCACCGGAACCGTTGCCACCTTCATGGTTTTCTCAGCTACAAAGGTACCTCCATAGCTGACAGCCGCACCAGCCTCCAGCTCTTTGATATAGACAATATGGCTCTTCAAAGACAGTACCGGTGTGATCGGCACTGCAAACTTATTAACTTCATCAGACGGGTACATGCCATAGATCGATACTCCCGCACGGACCATATCAAGGTTTGCCTGCTTCAGATCGAAGATACCTGCACTGTTGGAACAGTGATGGAGCGTGATATTCACACCTCTGTCCTCCAGAAGTCTGCTGAATGCAAGATAACGACTTAACTGTACCTCTGCCGGTGTCTTATCTGTTTCATCTGCTCTGGCAAAATGAGTAAACAGTCCTTCTGTATCCAGATTGGGCAGCTGGCTGATCTCTTTCACAATATCAGCACTCTCAGCATTATCTTTAAATCCAATACGGGACATACCAGTATCTACTTTAATATGTACATGGACGGTCTTACCCTGGCGGACAGCTTCTTCAGAAAGCTGACGGGCCATGGACAGCTTAAATACTGCCGGACGGATATCGTATTTCACCACTTCTTCATAGGCATCCGGGAATACAAATCCAAGGATCAGGATTGGTTTTGTGATGCCTGCCTTGCGAAGCAGCAGCGCCTCCTCAATGGTTGCCACTGCATATCCCCAGATATAATCATATGCCTCCACCATCTGAGCGATCGGCACCGCACCATGCCCATAACCATCTGTCTTCACAACAGCCACCATCTTCGTTCCCGGCGTCAGATTATCCTTCATGCTTTTAAAATTATATGCCACTGCATCCAGATTGATCTCTGCACATACTCTCATGTAATGTTTCATTGTATCATTCTCCTTTTGTCGCCTATATTTTAAATCTGCCTTTCATCTGTCCGGACTTATGCTTTCTTCATAGCACCGGGCAGATACTCCAGCAGATGCCTTGCCAGAAGACCATATACGCCTTCCTGCTCCATCGCCAGATCCCCGGCTCTTCCGTGAAGCCACATGCCCAGAAGCGCTGCATCTGAAGGATCCACTTTCTGAGCCAGCAGGCCTGTCAGAATTCCCGTCAACACATCGCCGCTTCCTCCGGTGGACATTCCACTGTTGCCTGTAGTGTTCACATAACAAGTTCCATCTGGCAGTGCTGCTGCGGAGGGTGCATCCTTCAGAATGCAGATGCAATGATGTTCTCTTGCAAAAGCAGCAGCCCATCCTGAAATATCTTTACTGATTTCCCGGGATTCCACACCTGTCAGTCGAGAAAATTCCCCTACATGAGGGGTCAGGATCACATCTCCTTCATGCTGTTCCAGCCATTCCATATGTTCTGACAGAATATTAAGCGCATCCGCATCGATCACCAGCGGCCCGTGAAATTTCTGAAGCGTCAGCTTCATCATGTGATATGCCCATGGCTTTCTTCCAAGCCCTGGACCAATGGCTGCCACTGTCGCCCAGGAAAGTGCTTCTTCCAGTATGTTATCCAGCGCTTCCCGTTCATCCTGCTCAAAAGTAGTCATCACTGCTTCAGGCAGAAGTGTCTGCAGGATCACCCGGTTTTCTTCCGGTGTCAGGATCCTCACCAGACCTGCACCGCTTCGATACACTGCTCCCGCGCACAAATATGCTGCGCCTGCCATGTTAACACTTCCCGCCATACACAGTGCTTTTCCAAACATTCCTTTATGAGACCTTTTCGGTCTTTCAGGAAGTTTTTCCAGAATCTTCTGATCTACGTTTCTATACTCTTTCATTTTAACTAAATGAGCAAAAGGGTCTGTATACAATAACAGACCCTCGTTCCTTATACTTCTTCCTTTTTGTGTTCATTTTCATAGCTGCTGATTCGATAAGATAACTGCATCAGACTGTCTACCAGATGAACATTTTCCACTACCACATCATCCGGAACTTTCAGATCCAGATGTGCAAAGTTCCACAATGCCTTGATTCCACAGCGAACCAGACGGTCAGCCGTCTCTGCCACACGATCCTTCGGAAGCGTCAGTACTGCAATCTCAATATGCTCACGAGCCACAAAATCTTCCAGCTCATCCATCATCAGTACCGGAATACCACGCACATCAGTTCCTACCAGGCTGGGACGAACATCAAAGATTGCCTTTGTGATAAATCCGTTCTTTTCAAAATCATAGTTTGCCAGAGCATGTCCGAAATTACCACCACCAATAATGATCATAGGATGCTTCTTGTCCACACCCAGAATCTTGCCGATCTCATCGTACAGGAATTTCACATTATATCCATATCCCTGCTGTCCAAATCCGCCAAAATTGTTCAGATCCTGCCTGATCTGAGATGCCGTCACCTGCATTTTCGTGCTCAGCTCACCGGAAGAAATGCGCTCGACTCCATTATTCAGCATCTCGCCGAGATATCGGTAATATCTCGGAAGCCGTTTGATTACCGCTTTTGAGATCTGTCTCTCTTCCATTCTGAGTCCTCCTTATTGCTTATATGCCCAAATCTGTCTTTATTATAGAGCCTTGTGTTTTTTTTGTCAAAAAATATTTTGCAGAATATACAAAAAGAACTGTCAAGTCCACCCCAACAGTCCTTCTTGCTTATTTTATATTTGATTCATTATCGATTTTACACTTCCGGGAGCAGATCCGTCATACTCTTCAAACTGATCAACAGTGTAGAAGTATTGTGGAACAATGCGGATGTGGTCGGCTGGAGGATACCTGCAACGCCCAGAATGATCAGACCCATATTGAATCCTACGATCACACGGTAATTCTGATGGATCCGTTTTATCAGTCCGTTGCTGATCTGTTTTAACTTCACCAGTTCTTCCAGATTGTCTGCGCTGATGGTCACATCCGCAATCTCTCTGGCAATTTCCGCGCCATCACTGATAGCAATTCCAACATCAGCTGCGGACAATGCCGGTGAATCATTGATACCATCCCCGATCATGATAACCTTTCTCCCAGCAGAACGTTCCTTATCTACAAAAGATGCCTTGTCTTCCGGCAGGACCTCAGAATAATACTCATCCACACCTACTTTTGAAGCCACAGCACGGGCGGTACGGTCACTGTCTCCAGTCATCATGACTACTTTGCTGATACCTGCTTTCTTAAGGCCCTGGATTACATCAACAGCTTCCGGACGCAGCGGGTCTTCAATACAGATGATTGCTACCAGCCTGCCTTCCACCGCCAGGTACAGATGAGAATATTCCTCCGGAACTGCATCGAATCTCTCCTGCATGCCCTCCGGGATCACACATTTCTCATCTTCAAATACAAAATGCTGGCTTCCGATCACAGCTTTCTTGCCTTCGATCGTGGTAGAAATGCCATGCGCCACCACATACTCCACCTTTGCATGACGCTCATCATGGGACAGCCCTCTTACTTTCGCTGCTTCTACAACCGCTTTTGCCATAGAGTGTGGAAAATGCTCTTCCATACAAGCTGCCAGACGAAGCAGTTCGTCGGGGTCTTCATCCACGAATGGAACCACATCCACAACCGTCGGTTTTGCCTTGGTCAGTGTACCTGTCTTATCAAAGACGATGGTATCTGCCTCTGCAATGGCTTCCAGATATCTGCCTCCTTTAACGGTCACATCATAGGTTCCTGCCTCTCTGATAGCTGACAGTACTGAGATTGGCATAGCAAGCTTCAGTGCACAGGAAAAATCTACCATCAGTACCGCCAGTGCCTTGGTCACATTTCTGGTCAACAGATAGACCAATGCCGTTCCGCCCAGCGTATACGGCACCAGACGATCTGCCAGGTGCTCTGCTTTTCCTTCCATGGAGGATTTCAGTTTCTGAGACTCTTCGATCATAGATACGATTTTATCAAATTTTCCAGAACCGGTCACTTCACGGACCAGAACGGTCAACTCGCCTTCTTCCAGAACAGTTCCTGCATAGACAGTGCTTCCTTCGCTCTTATGAACCGGGATGGATTCACCAGTCATAGAGGCTTGGTTGACCATACCGTCACCAGTTACAACTACACCGTCAAACGGAACCATGTTGCCCATGCGGACAACAACTTTATCGCCCGGTTCAATCTGTTCAGATGGAACAAGAATCTCCTGTCCGTCACGCTGCAGCCATACCTTCTCTACGTGAAGAGACATGCTCCGCGCCAGGTCCGCCACAGATTTCTTGTGGGTCCATTCCTCCAGAATCTCACCGATTCCCAGAAGGAACATCACGGAAGATGCAGTCTCCATATCGCCACGGAACACAGATACACCGATGGCTGTTCCATCCAGTACCGGAACTTCCAGCTTGCCGTGTGCCAGTGTGCAGATTCCATGCCACAGATATTTTACAGATTTTACTGCTGCTATCACAGAACGGATGGAATAAGGCAGGAACATCTTGCTTCCGGCTCTTAAGACCACGGCTGTCACCAGTTTCTCCCAGTATTCACTGTTCAGTGCGCGGCTGGAGCTTGCCAGTACCTGCTCCGGAACTTCCACATTCTCATAAGAGAACTGCCGCAATGCCAGGATCAGTGTCTCTCGGTCTCCGGTATAACAGATCACTGCGTCCTGTACACGTTCCTGCACTTTTACAGAAGTCACGCCTTCAAGCTTTCCTACATAATATGCAAGTGTATCTGCCTGAACAGCGCTCATCCGACTTTGGGCCGCATGTATACGAATGCGGCCCCTGATCTCATGTTTGATTATGAATTTCATAATGCTTATTCTGCACCCTCTTCATCAGCAGATACTTCTTCATCCAGAGACTCTTCTACTTTTGCATCTGCTTCTGCTGCTCTGTCCTCGTTGATCTGAACAGCTTCTGCATAGATATCCTCTGCGTTCTCCTGAATGGTAGTAGCTGTCTTCATTACACAATCCTTTGCGCGAAGAACAGCTGCGGTACAGTTGGTATATACTTTCTTTGCATCATCGCTGGAGAGAACTTTAATGCCTGCGGTTCCAAATGCAACACCTGCTGCAAATAATCCAGTCTTCTTCCAGTCAATACTACTAAAAATGTTTTTCATGATATTTACCTCCAGTTGTTTTGTTTTCCAGCATTATACGTTCTCATCCGACAAAATTCCACCCTTAACTCACTTTATTGAAAAAAGTTCTCGTTAATTTTTTTAGTTATATCTAACAGTAAAAATTCTTTCATTAAAAATGCAACAGGAGGCACTGTTTGGCACCTCCTGTTAAAGAATTTTATTGATAAGAGTCTTTATTGATACTTGTTCACTTCCAGGATTGCTTCTGCCTGTGCCACCTGCTCTTTGGTTGGCACCGGTGTGCCTTCCAGCGAGTAGGGAATGCCAAGCTTCTCCCATTTGAACGTTCCCAGTGTATGATAAGGAAGAACTTCCAACCGTTTCAGGGTCGACAAGGATCTTGCCAGATCCCGAAGAGCCGTCAGATCCTCTTCAGAATCCGTAAGCCCCGGCACCAGTACCCTTCGGATCCACAAGGATTTCCCATGATCCGCCAGGTAGTGAGCCAGTGCCAGGATTCCTGCGTTATCCTGTCCAGTCAACTGTTTGTGAAGAGAGGCGTCCACTGCCTTGATATCCAGCAGGAACAGATCCGTCAGATCCATCAGTCTGTCAAATCGTTCCAGATAAGATGATTCCAGGCAGAAACTGTTGCCGGAAGTATCAAGTGCGGTATTCACCTGCTTTTTCTTTGCCAGTTTAAAAAATTCAGTTACAAATTCCATCTGGAGAAGGGGCTCCCCACCACTGACTGTGAGTCCCCCGTCCTTTCCCCAGTAATTTCGATAGCGGTACACTTTCCGGAACAGATCTTCTGCCGTCCAGGTCTCACCGCCCTGCTGACTCCAGGTCTCCGGATTGTGACAGTATCTGCATCGCATCTTACAGCCCTGCAAAAATACCACGCACCGGACTCCCGGACCATCCACCAGGCCGAAGGTCTCCAGAGAATATACCTGTCCCGTCAATGCCGTATCTGTCATATCCGTCATTCCTTACATAGCAGTGTGGCAGGTTCTGGAGATAACATCCATCTGCTGTTCTCTGGTAAGGTCGATGAATTTTACAGCGTAGCCGGACACGCGGATGGTGAAGTTTGCATACTCTTCTTTCTCCGGATGCTCCATCGCATCGATCAGTTTCTCTTTTCCAAATACATTGACATTCAGATGATGTGCACCCTGATCAAAGTATCCGTCCATAACCTGTACCAGATTGTTCACGCGCTCTTCCTCGCTGTGGCCCAGTGCATCCGGGTTGATAGTCTGAGTATTGGAGATTCCGTCCAATGCCCATTCATAAGGAAGTTTTGCAACAGAGTTAAGGGAAGCCAGAAGACCGTTCTTCTCTGCACCGTAGCTCGGATTTGCTCCCGGGGACAGCGGTTCACCTGCTTTTCTTCCATCCGGCATGCTTCCAGTTGCCTTGCCGTATACCACATTGGAAGTAATGGTCAGAATGGAGGTAGTCGGCTCAGAATCACGATAGGTGTGATGCTTCTTGATCTTGTCAAGGAAGGTCTTCAGAAGCCATACTGCAATATCATCTGCTCTGTCATCATCATTGCCGTATCTTGGGAAATCTCCCTCGGTCTCGTAATCAACAACAATACCAGTCTCGTCACGAACGCATTTTACTTTTGCATATTTGATGGCACTCAAAGAGTCAACTACATGGGAGAATCCTGCAATACCGGTAGCAAAGGTTCTTCTGACATCGGTATCAATCAGAGCCATCTCAGCTGCCTCATAGTAATATTTGTCATGCATATACTGGATCAGGTTCAGTACATTTACATACAGTCCTGCCAGCCAGTCCATCATTACATCATATTTGGCAACGACTTCGTCATAATCCAGGTACTCGGAAGTGATCGGTTTATATGCCGGTCCCACCTGTTCTCTGGTCTTCACATCCACACCGCCATTGATGGCATACATCAGGCATTTTGCCAGGTTTGCTCTTGCTCCGAAGAACTGCATCTCTTTACCTGTCTGTGTTGCAGATACACAGCAGCAGATAGAGTAATCATCGCCCCATACCGGCTTCATCACATCGTCATTCTCATACTGCACAGAGCTGGTACAGATGGAAATGTCTGCTGCGAACTTTTTGAAATTCTCCGGCAGCTTGGAGGAATACAGAACGGTCAGGTTCGGCTCCGGGCTCGGTCCCATATTTACCAGAGTATGCAGGAAACGGAAATCGTTCTTGGTTACCATAGAACGTCCGTCTACGCCGATTCCGCCAACTTCCAGCGTTGCCCATACCGGGTCACCGGAGAACAGCTGATTGTAGGACGGGATTCTTGCGAATTTTACCATACGAAGCTTCATTACGAAATGATCGATCAGCTCCTGTGCCTCTTTCTCAGTGATAGTTCCATTTTCCAGATCTCTCTGAATATAAATATCAAGGAAAGTGGATACACGGCCAACACTCATAGCTGCTCCGTTCTGGGTCTTTACAGCTGCCAGATATCCAAAATACAGCCACTGAACTGCTTCTTTTGCAGTTTTTGCCGGTTCGGAAATATCGTATCCATATATTTCAGCCATCTTCTTCATCTGTCCAAGTGCCTGATACTGTCTGCTGATCTCTTCTCTCTGACGGATCACATCATCGGTCATGGTTCCATCTCCGCAGTTTGCAAAGTCTTCCGCCTTCTTCTCCATCAGAAAATCAATTCCATACAGAGCCACACGGCGATAATCACCTACAATACGGCCTCTTCCATAAGTATCCGGAAGTCCGGTGATAATCTTGTTGTGACGTGCTTTCTTCATCTCCGGTGTGTAAGCATCGAATACGCCCTGGTTATGAGTTCTGCAGTATTCTGTAAAGATCTTGTGAAGCTCCGGGCTCGGTTCATAGCCATTGGTCTGGCATGCCTGCTCAGCCATCTTGATTCCTCCATATGGCATGAATGCACGCTTCAGAGGCTTATCTGTCTGCAGACCAACAACCTGCTCCAGCTCCTTCGTATCCTCGCCAAGATATCCTGCACCATGTGAAGTGATACCGGACACAATATCCGTATCCATATCCAGAACGCCGCCTTTTGCACGCTCCTCTTTCTGCAGTCCCTGAAGGATTCCCCAAAGCTTATCTGTTGCTTCCGTTGCTCCTTCCAAAAAGGATTCATCCCCATCATATGGTGTGTAGTTCTTCTGGATGAAGTCTCTTACATTGATTTCTTCCTTCCATTGACGGCCTTCAAAACCATCCCACTGTTTCCAGTCTTTCATCAACAATACCTCCTGACATATATTTTCATTATCTGCCAAATATAATAGTTGTATATCGTTAGCTATATACAACTCATTTCTGACAATAATAATCCAGTTGAAATTATAACACTCGCATTTAGAATTGCAATACCAAGTATATTTTTCCAGTTTTTTTATTACAATACACAATATCTAGTTTGTGTTTTTTGTGTCCCATACTAACATTCGCATTTTATTAGTTAGTTTGTTTTAACTTTATTTTCCATTTCTGCTTATGAAGACTTATTAAAAAAAGTTGATTGACAGTAATGGTCCAATAATGATACGTTTACGGTGATTATTGATAACACAAACGAAGAGGTGTGAAAGCATGCAGGAATTAAAACCGATCAAAGAAGGTAAAGTACGTGAGATCTATGATAACGGCGACAGTCTGATCATGGTTGCCACAGATCGCATCAGCTGTTTTGATGTGATCCTTCATAATGAAGTGACCAAAAAAGGTACTGTCCTGACCCAGATGTCCAAGTTCTGGTTCGACATGACCAAGGATATTCTTCCGAACCATATGATCTCTGTTGATGTAAAAGATATGCCGGAATTTTTCCAGCAGCCCAAATACGAAGGCAAATCCATGATGTGTAAAAAGCTTCAGATGCTGCCGATCGAGTGTATCGTCCGCGGATACATCACCGGAAGCGGCTGGGCAAGCTACAAAGAGAATGGAACCGTCTGTGGTATTACTCTTCCAGAAGGTCTGAAAGAGTCCGACAAGCTTCCGGAGCCGATCTACACTCCGTCCACCAAGGCTGAGATTGGAGATCATGACGAAAACATCTCCTTTGAACAGAGCATTGCTCATCTGGAAAAGTATTTCCCGGGAAAAGGTCAGAAATATGCAGAGCTTCTTCGGGACAATACCATCGCTCTTTATAAAAAATGTGCAGAATATGCACTGAGCAAAGGAATTATCATTGCAGATACCAAATTCGAATTTGGTCTGGACGAGGAAGGTAATCTGGTCATCGGTGACGAGATGCTCACTCCGGACAGCTCCCGTTTCTGGCCGGCAGATGGTTATGAGCCGGGACATGGTCAGCCGTCCTTCGATAAACAGTTTGCCCGCGACTGGCTCAAAGCAAATCCAGACAACAACTGGACTCTGCCGCAGGAGATCGTAGATAAGACCATCGACAAATATCTGCAGGCATATAAAATGCTGACCGGAAAAGATCTGTAATCAAAAACTTTAATAGCTCTTTTAACTGTCGGATTTGGATGAATTTGTCCCTATCCGGCAGTTTTTTTCGTTCATTTCCATAAAAATGAGTAAAATTATTGTAAAAGCAGTGTAAAATGTTTTATAATAATGAAGTACGTGTAAAAATCACATAGGAGAGAAAGAAAAAACATATGAATGGCATAATGATTATCCTGACCCTTTTAAGCGGAGTTGCATTATTCCTCTTCGGTATGTCTCTCATGGGAGACGGCCTGAAAAGTGTGGCAGGAAACAAACTCGAGCTTGTATTGTACAAGCTTACCAGCACTCCTATCAAGGGACTGCTTCTCGGAACCGCAGTAACCGCCATTATCCAGTCTTCATCCGCAACCACTGTTATGGTAGTCGGATTCGTAAACTCTGGTATGATGAAGGTATCCCAGGCCATCGGTATCATCATGGGTGCCAATATCGGTACCAGCGTCACCGGCTGGATCCTGTGTCTGTCCTACATTGAGGGTTCCAATGGAATTGCACAGCTTCTGTCCACCGCAACTATTTCAGCCATTGTTGCTATCATTGGTATCATCTTCAAGATGTTTGTCAAAAAGACAACCTATAAAAATGTGGGCGACATCATGCTTGGTTTTGCCATCCTGATGGTCGGTATGCAGACCATGAGTGGCGCCGTATCCCCTCTGAAAGAAAACCCGCATTTTGTAAATCTGCTTACCACCTTTGAAAACCCGTTCATGGGTATCATTGTAGGTATTCTGTTTACTGCAGTTCTCCAGAGTGCTTCTGCATCCGTCGGTATTCTGCAGGCACTGTCCGTAACCGGAAGCATCAGCTTTGCAGCTGCTCTCCCAATCACCATGGGTATCGGTGTCGGTGCTGCATGTCCGGTACTGCTCTCTTCCATCGGAACCAACCGTAACGGAAAGCGTACCGCCCTGATCTACTTGCTGAATGACTTATTCGGTATGGTATTCTGGTCCATCGTGTTCTACAGTGTAAATGCTGTAGTTCACTTCTCATTCATGGATTTGACCATGAGCCCGGTAACCGTTGCCCTGATGAACAGCGTCTTCCGTATGGCTACCATCCTAGTACTGGTACCATTTATCTCCAAGATTGAGAAGCTGGTCTTCTGGCTGATCAAAGAAGATCCGGAGGACATGGAAGAGCAGGCTGATTTTGATCTGTTGGAGGAGCGTTTCCTTGCTTACCCGGCACTGGCTATCACCCAGAGTCATACCGCCATGAACGGTATGGCAAAAAAAGCCCGCAAGAATCTGAATCGTGCATTTGCCCTGCTGAAGGATTATTCCCAGGATAAATATAATAAGATCCAGCAGAAGGAAAATCTGATTGATAAATACGAAGATAAGCTTGGCACTTATCTTATGCAGCTGACCGGACACAGCATGTCTCCGCAACAGACCCAGCAGGTGTCCAAGTTTCTGCATACTTTAAGTGACTTTGAGCGTCTGGGTGACCATGCAGTCAATATTTCCAAAGTTGCCAGTGAGCTATCCGAGAAGAAGATCACCTTCTCTCCATCCGCTCAGGACGAGATCCGTATTCTTCAGAGTGCAGTTCAGGAAGTGGTTGATCTGACTGTTGATGCATTCTGTGAAGATAATCTGGAGATGGCTGCTAAGGTAGAGCCTCTGCGCGAATTGATCGGTATTCTTTGCAATGAACTGAAGACCCGCCACATCGGTCGTCTGCAGGATGGAACCTGTGAATTCCAGCAGGGATTCGCATTCAACGATCTGCTGACTAACCTGGAGCGTATCGCAGCTCACTGTTCCAACGTAGCAGTTGCCATGATCGAGACTGACAGTGATGAATTCGATACTCATGAGTATCTGAAGAGTGTCCGTCACATGAAGGATGCTGCATATCTCAAATGTTTCGATAATTATGCCCAGAAATACAAACTGGCCGATCTGTCTTCACAGTAAATAAGATGTAACAAAAAAGACCTGCATATGAGGTCTTTTTTTGTTGAATCCTGTCGATTTTAATGGTATGCTAAGAATATGAAAATAAGCCTTATGGAGGTGACAGATTTGAAATTCAAGAAAAGTAAAATGTTGCTTGGTACCATGTGTGCCCTTGTTCTGGCAACCACGATCGGTGCATTCCCATCAAAAGCTGAATCCGCATTCGACTACAACTACTACTTCTGGAAATACCCGGATGTAGCTAACGCAGTTGGATTCGATCCCCAGGCACTGTTCAATCATTACCAGACCAGTGGAATGGCTGAAGGACGTTATGCAAATCAGCAGGCAGAGTGGCGTGCCGCTGCCGGACACGTTGATACCGCTGAAGAGCGCAAAGCATTCCTGATGACAATCCCGCCTGCAGACCCGAACAATGCTGATTCTGATCTGCCGAAGCTTGATCCAATCTACTATTACAATACCTACCCGGATGTTGCAAAGGTAGTCGGCAAGAATGCACAGGGACTGTTGGAACATTATTTCGCATATGGATACAGCGAAGGAAGACTTCCCTACTATGGAGCTGATCCATGTACCGAAGTACAGACTTCTTATTAATCAGCCTCAAAAAGGGCTGCTGTCAATTATGACAGCAGCCCTTTTTTGTAATGAACGGATTCTTTACTTTTGTTCACGATAGCCTTGAATCGTTACTCCACGTCAATTTTGTTAAAATCATAAAAAATCTGTTAAGCAGACAGTTTGTTTAAAACTGATTTCAAAGCTTCCAGTGTCTCAACTACATCCGCTTCATTGGCATTCTCGCCCATATGACCGATGCGGATCACCTGACCGGTCAGTACATCAAAGCTTCCGGCGATCATGATATTATGATCCTTCTTCATCAGTTCCAGAATATCATCTGCTTTGATTCCATCCGGCACACGAATGACTGTTACCGTATTGGAATACCCATTTTCCAGATAGAGAGACAATCCCATCTCCTTCACTGTCCGTCTGGTCAATTCACCCATCTGTTTATGACGCTCATAACGATCCGGATCTGCTTTTACATTCTCCAGAGCTGTACGAAGACCATAAATATCACTGATCGGCATAGTATACGGGAACCACAGGTTTTTATAGTAATCCTTGAACACCAGAATATTGGCGTAGAAGGATGCAATCGGTGTCTTTCTCTCTTCCATCGCTTTCATGGCTGCATCACTGACAGTTACAAAAGTCAGTCCAGGAGGCGCTGATACCGCTTTCTGAGAACCGCCGCAGACAATATCGATCTGTCCTTCATCCACACGAAGAGGTTCTCCCATCATGGCAGATACCGAATCCACAATGGTCATAATGCCATACTCATGAAGGGCACGGCTTAATTCCTCCACTGGATTCAGAACACCGCTTGGAGTATCACAGTGAACCAGTGTTGCATACTTAAAATCGTGATGTTCTTCCAGAAATGCTCTGAACTCTTTCACATCTACCGCCTGGGTATACGTGGATTCATAGAATGTCACCTGCCCGCCATACATGGTCACAAAATCAGCAAATCCTTTGCCATAAATACCGTTATCAACCACCAGCACTTTATCGCCAGGCTCTGTCAGGGATGCGCAGGCAGCCTCCAGACCAAGAATACCTTCTCCGTCAAGAATATAAGCGGTATTCTTCGTCTCCAATAATTCGCTGATCAGCTCACAGGTCTCCTTATAATAATCATAAAATGCCGGATCCAGATCCGGATTGGTGCACGCAAGGCTTCTCGCCATGCGGACATTTTTTCTTACCTGGGTCGGACCCGGGGTCATGATCTTGTACATATGTTATCCTCCATTTTCGTGTAACTGCATACACGGCAGAAGCCATCTGCTCCCACCGTGCCATACTCTCCTATTATCTGCGAATGGCTCTTCTGACCACCTCTGCAATCGGAAGTACCAGAACTGCTGCCACACCGATCTGTACCAGGTTACCCGGAATGGACGTTACCGGCGCAACCCAGTTACCATAGATAAATCCTTCTGCAATATAATAACCTACAATTTTGATCACACATGCAGCAGCAATCGCCAGTGCATTCCATCTGAACCCCTTGTGATTCTCTGTGATAGCTCCTACTGTGAATCCCATAAGACCAACAATTACAAAGGTGAATGGTGCCCATAATACCCAGCCACCCATCAGATCAAACAATGCCATTCCAAAAGAACCAGCCAGCGCTCCTGTCCGTTTTCCGAAAATGATAGCTGCAAGGAACAACGGCACATTTCCCAGATGAACCAGTCCTCCATTGGCTGCGATCGGCAGACGAATGTTGATGAATCCGGTTGCCACAAATGTCAGTGCAATACATACTCCTGTAATTGCGATCTCCGATACGGTAATACTCTTTCCAGCAGATGCTTCTCTTGTGCTCATAATACTGAACCTCCTTGTAATAAAAGAACGGAAGACAAGCATTTTCCTGTCTTCCGCCGCTTGCTGGAACCTATATTAGCCTATAACTGGTTACAATTAAATATCCAGTTTTATACTTTTTGACCAGTCCAGTTATTTTTCTTATCTATTTAGTAATAAATCCGATTTTCAAAGGTGATCGTAACCTGTCCGTTCTCCACATGAAGGCAGGTCACACCACAGTTTTTATGTACCGTACCACTCCAGAACTGTGCAATCGGCAAGTTAAGGAGTCCTGACATAATTCCCCGGATCGCTGCTCCATGAGATGCCATCAAAAATGTTTTTCCGTCATTTTCCGGATCATTGATCACACTTTTCACAAAAGAGGATGTCCGTTTGATCAGATGCGCCAGACTCTCTCCTCCCGGCGGAGTCTCGAAATGCTCCGGATCTTCAAAAAATTTTCGAAATCCAGGCTTTGGGATCGTATAATGCTCCGGCTCATGACACAATCCTTCATATTCTCCAAAGCTGATCTCTTTCAATCCATCCGTCACCACCAGCTCAACAGGCCGATCTCCGCGAATGATCTCTGCCGTCTTCTTTGCACGGATCAGAGGGCTTGTATAGATCCGGTCAAAGGGCACATCTTTAAGCCCCTCCGCTGTCTTTTCTGCCAGTTCGATCCCGCAGGCATTCAGTGGAATATCTGTCACTCCCTGCAGCCGTTTCATTTTATTCCAGTCCGTCTCTCCATGACGGATCAGATAAATATCCATTGCCATCTTGTCACTCTCCTCATGCCTTCATGGTCTTGCAGTCTTTACAGATTCCATATAACACAGAGTTCCGGCACTGTAATTCAAAACCATGGTCTTTCTCAATATGTTCTGAGATTTCTTTCATAAAGGCGCAGTCCAGATGATAGATCCGACCACATTTTACACATTGAAGGTGCAGATGGTCGCAACAGCCTTTGCCCTGCTCCACATACTGATAAGCAGCCTGGGAACCTTGCCCGGATACATAACGGATCACCGTTCCGTCCTTCTCCAGCCGATCCAGATACCGGTAGATGGTGGTAATGTTAACTTCACTGTCCATCTGGCGAAGCTGCTCCCCTATCTGAGCAGCTGTAACGGTCTTATCCTTGCTTTCCTTTAAGATCTCCAGTATTTTTCTGCGGCTTGTCGTCGCATAATGATTTTCTCCTGCCATACGTCTCTTCCTCTCCCAGACACTCCTATTAGAATACCACTCCCAGCACATGGATGACAAGCCCCCAGGACACGCCCAGGGCATACAGTGCCGCTACGATCTTCGCCGTCTCCTTCCGGTCATGGTCGATCCGGAGCAGAACCAGGATCCCGACTCCCGCATTGACCAGAAGACCTGACATCATAGCTCCGGCTCCGATCACACCTGACAGATAAAGCTCCGTGATCACTACAGAAGATGCACAGTTCGGGATCAACCCCACCAACGCTGCCAGAAATTCTCCCAGCACCGGGATAGAAGTGAAAAATCCTGCCAGTGTTTCTTCCCCGATAGCTGCGATTCCCAGATTCAGCAAAAATGAAATACCTGCAATATAGATAAATACTTCCATCGCATGACGAAGAGCAGCCAGTGCAAGACGTTCCTCACACCCCTGCTCCCCTTCATGATCATGATGATGGTGTTTCTCGTCTGCAGTCTTTCTGCGGTCCCGGATCACCAGATCAATGGCAATACCCGAGACCATGGCAATTCCCGCCTTTACCAGAAGCAGATGCAGGATCCGCGTAATCCCCACAGAGGATGAGATCAGGATCGGAAGCATCTCATCTGATGTAGAAAGATACACTGCCATCAACGTACCAATGGTAATGATCCTTCCTGCATACAAGCTGGAAGCCGCCGCCGAAAATCCGCACTGAGGGATGATTCCAAACAGCGCTCCCCAGATTGGACCCGATTTTTTTGCTGCCCCGATCCTTGCTCTGCCTGCCTCTCCAACCTTGTGTTCGATCAGCTCGATCAGTAAATACGTAATATACAAAAATGGCAACAGTTTTATACTATCCAACGCTGTGTCTTTGATCACATCCATCAACATATATCTGTCTCCTCTCATTTCCCGTCATATCATTCAAGATTGCAAACACAATGCATTTGCAAATCATTTGCATTTTTAGAACAAATGCTATTATAACAAGTATCAGAGAAATGTCAATGGAAAAATACAGAAACTTAATTTCTTGATTTTTACCAAAAGCAAAGGTGAAAAGCCTGTTCTCAGACTTTTCACCCGCTTTATTACAGGAGTATCTTAATTGCTAAGATCTCGCTCATATTCTATTTTCCCGCCATCTTGCGCTCCTGCGCCTCGATCATCTTTTTGACCATATAACCGCCCACAGATCCATTCTGTCTGGACGTAAGGTCTCCATTATAACCGTCGCTCAGCGGTACACCGATCTCGCTCGCAACCTCGTATTTAAAACGATCCAGTGCTCCCTTTGCCTCCGGTACTGCTGCTTTGTTTGTAGAACCTGCCATAATAAAGCCCTCCATTGGTTGTTTGTTACGACCTTAGTATATGCAGACCGGCAGATCATACACTGTCAGATTTTGTCATTACAGACTTAAGTTCTCCCCACCTTTGGCCATGGCTGTTTCCAGGCGTTCTTTTAATTTTTCATGTTTTGGAAGTGCAAGTTCTGCGTCTTCCTCCAGAATCCGTCCTGCCGCTTCGCTTGCCTGCTCCAGCACACGGGAATCCTGGAATACATCTCCCATACGGAACTCCAGCACACCACTCTGGCGGATTCCAAACAGATCACCAGGTCCGCGCAGCTTCAGATCTTCACTGGCAATATAAAAGCCGTCATTGGACTGATTCAGAACTTCCAGGCGTTTCTTGGTCTCTTTTCCTTTGCTGCCGCTCATAAAGATGCAGTAAGACTGATCTCTCCCTCTTCCTACCCGGCCACGGAGCTGATGAAGCTGCGCCAGACCAAAGCGTTCTGCATTTTCCACCATCATAACTGTGGCATTAGGCACATTGATACCAACCTCGATCACCGTAGTGGATACCAGAATCTGGATCTGTCCATCCGCAAATGCTTCCATAATCTCATTTTTTTCTTTTGGCTTCATCTTTCCATGAAGACAGCTGATCTGAAATTCCGGCAGGATCCCTTTCAACTTTTCGGTATAGTCTGTGACATTTTCCAACTCCAGTTCTTCATTTTCCTCTACCATCGGGCAGATAATATAGACCTGATGACCTGCTTCCACTTCTTTTTTCATGAAACGATACGCATTGGGGCGATAAGATTCATCCACTACACAGTTCTTGATAGGAAGTCTGTGCGCCGGCATCTCATCCACTACAGAAATATCCAGATCTCCGTAAATAATGATGGCCAATGTCCGCGGGATTGGCGTGGCACTCATAACCAGTACATGAGGCATCCGCCCTTTCTCTGCCAGCATTTCCCGCTGCTTCACACCAAAACGGTGCTGCTCATCTGTCACCACCAGTCCCAGATTCCGATAGATCACTTTTTCTTGGATCAACGCATGGGTTCCGATAACGATCTGCGTTTTGCCGCTCTCGATTTCTTCTCTTGCCAATCGCTTTTCCTTCGCCGTCATGGAACCTGTCAGCAAAATGGGACGAAGTGGGATGTGATGGGTCTCCAGCAATTCCTTCACCGACTGGTAATGCTGCTTTGCCAGCACTTCTGTGGGCACCATCAAAGCTCCCTGATATCCATTGCAGCCTGCCATGATCAATGCCAGTACTGCAAGAATCGTCTTGCCGGAGCCCACATCTCCCTGCACCAGACGGCTCATAACTTTTGTTCCAGTCATATCTGATACAATTTCCCGCCAGACTCTCATCTGTGCATTCGTCAGTTCATAAGGAAGAGCCTCAATCAGCCGGGCTGTCTCACTGACTTCCACCATAGGCATCTCGTTGACCAGTTCTTCCTGCTGTTCTTTCATCCGACGGATTCCTAATATAAACAGAAGGAACTCATCAAACACGATCCTCTTTCTCGCCTGTCTCATCACCTGCTCATTGGCCGGAAAATGCACCTGCCGTACGGCATTCCACTCAGACTCCAGATCATATTCTCTTCGCATGTCTTCCGGCAGATATTCCGGCACATAAACCTGTCCTCCATCAATGACCTGATGAACCGACTTCACCACCATTTTTTCCGTCAGGCCCGTAGTCAGTGGATATCTTGGCTGCATCACATAGAGTAATTTGTCATAGTCTGCCAGTGTAAAATGTTCCGGCTGTTCCATCCGGTACTGTCCATTCTTTTCCGCAATGATCCCGCGAAAAATATACTGACTTCCACGCTGAAACAATCTTCGTAAAAACGGTACATTAAACCAGGTAGCCTGAATCACCTGTTCTCCCACTCGAAGTCTGGCACTGAAAATCTGATATTTTCCAAAGCGCTTCACCTCAGAGACAGACTCCACAAATCCATGAACTGCATATTTTTTCCCGCTCTCGATCTCTGTAAGTTCCACCGGCTCTTCATAGATCTCATAATCTCTTGGATAGTATTCCAGCAGATCCAATACTGTATGTATGCCAACCTTCGCAAAAGGCAGCGAAGTCTTCTCTCCGATTCCTTTTAATTCTGTGATGGATGATTGCAGATTCATCTTATGCCTCCTGTTTTTTCTTATTTTATATCATACACGATTGCATTTCTATAATCAACCATATCCGAACATATATTCTGTTTTATTTTTATTTATTTGAATTTTTATACTTTTTTAACAAATTTTATAAAAAGCATTGCATTTTGGAAAAAAAACGATATAATTTATATCAGAAACAATACATTGTGGTTGCGATCTGAACGAGGAAGTTCTTAATACAAGGATTTACCTCGTTTTTTTTGCAAGAAAGGAGTTTATTATGTTAAGTTCACTGTTTATGTCCCTTGTGGGACGCGAAACACTGGTTGCGCCAGATGATACCTGGTCGCTTCTGATGGTCATGTGTGTAGCTGTTGCCATATCCATTTATCTGGAACAGAAATACATGTGGGCCTCCAAAATCTCAGGTGCAATCATCGCCCTGTTATTTGCTCTGGTACTTTCCAACCTGTCCATTATTCCGACCGCCTGTACCCTGTATGATGACATTATCTGGGGATTCGCAGTTCCCATGGGTATTCCGCTGCTGATGCTTCAGTGCAACATGAAGAAAATCTGGAAAGAGACCGGACGGATCATGATCATCTTCTGTATCGGTTCTGCCGGAACTGTTGCCGGTGCATTTCTTGCATATGCCCTGCTTCACAACTTTATTCCAGGACTTGCAGGTGTGGCAGCGATCATGACCGGTTCCTATATCGGAGGCGGCGTGAACTTTGCAGCTCTGGCAACAGAATTTAATGTAGGGGAGATCAAAGCAGCTGCTACAGTTGCTGACAACCTGTTGATGGCGCTTTACTTCTTCGCCCTGATCTTCATTGCAGGCATGAAGTTCTTCCAGAAACATTATGCTCATCCACACATTGATGCAGTGAAAGTATCTGATCTGAAGGATGCACAGACACAGGCTGCTGCATACTGGAACAGAAAAGAGATTTCTCTGAAAGATATCGCTATGAACGTAGCTTACTGTGTTGTTGTTGTATTCCTTGCAAAGCTGATCGCATCTGGCATCAGTGCAGTGATCCCGACCACCAATACTCTGCTGTCGATTCTCAATACGTTCTTCGGAAGCCAGTATGTATGGATCACCACCATCGCCATGTTTGCTGCTACTGTTGGTGAAAAACAGGTGGAAAATCTGTCCGGTTCTCAGGAGATCGGTACTTATTTTATCTATCTGTTCCTGTTTGTTATCGGTGTTCCGGCTTCTATTGTCAAGATCATTACCGAGACTCCGCTGCTGTTAGTCTTCACCGGAATCATGGTGCTGACCAATATGCTGTTCTGCTTTGTATTTGGTAAACTGCTTCACTTTGATCTGGAAGATATCATTCTTGCTTCCAATGCGAATATCGGTGGACCAACAACCGCAGCAGGAATGGCAATCTCCCAGGGATGGACCAAGCTGGTCGGACCGGTTATGCTGATCGGTACTTTTGGTTATGTCATCGGTACATACCTTGGTGTTGTGGTTGGAGGTCTCCTCGGCGCGTAATCACCAGATTACATGATTAAGTATTGCATACTAAGGAAAAGAGGAAGTTATTCATGTATTTTGACGCACACTCTGATATCTGGACCGACGTAACGGTTAAAAGAGAACATGGAGAAAAGAATGTATTAAAGAATCACCATCTGGACCGGCTTCGTGCCGGTCAGGTGGAAGGCAGCATCTTCGTCATCTGGGTTGAGCGACCTGACATTCAGGACTATGCCATCCGAACCGCACAGATCAAACAGGCCATTCTTGACGAAACCGCTGAATGTGATGAGGTACAGATCGTACATACCGTCGCTGAGATGAAACAGGCAAGAGATGCTGGTAAATTTTACATCTGGATCGGCATCGAAGGTATGGCTGCCATTGGCGATGATGTATCTAAGGTTGACGAATATTACAATTTTGGATGCCGCCATGGCATGTTGACCTGGAATGAGAAAAATCTGCTGGGTGCAGGTGCTGCTACCGGTCTTACAGATGGTCTGACAGAAGTCGGAAAAAACGTTGTAAAGAGAATGCAGCAGCTTGGCATGCTTGTAGATACCTCTCATCTGAATGAAGATGGTTTCTGGGATATTGTGGATATTGCAACAGTTCCGATCATTGCCTCTCACTCAAACTGCCGTGCACTCTGTGATGTTCCGCGTAATCTGACCGATGAGCAGCTTCGTGCGATTCGGGATCTGGACGGTGTGGTAGGCTTGAACTCCTTCACTCCATTCGTCCATGCCACGAAAGCAAAACAGACCGTCGAGCAGCTTGCAAAACATGCTGATCATATGATCAACATCATGGGAATTGAACATGTGGGCTGTGGATTTGATTTCTTTGAATTCTGTACTCCCGATGTTGTAGGAACTATGACAGATGATCCTGAATTGAGTGTAGCAGGCATGAAAGACTGTTCCGAAATATATAAGCTGTTCCAGTGCTTTGATAAACTGGGACTGACCAAACGAGAAAAAGAACTGATCGCAAGAGAGAACTTTACCAGAGTTCTGGAAAAGACGGTAGGATAATTCCGAACAATACAAAATGACCGATAGATATGCAAATCATACTTGTATGAATAAACATATCTATCGGTCTTTAATATTTACTCCACAGAAATCACATAGTAGTAGATCGGCTGTCCGCCATTGTGTACTTCTACTTCTGCATTCGGGTACAGGGCTGCCAGCTCATCTCCAAGCTTCTGTGCATCCTCTTCCTTCACATCTTCTCCATAGTAAATACCGATAATCTCAGAATCCTCATCTACCAGCTCTGCCATCATAGCTTTGGTGGTTGCTTCAATGCTCTTTCCTACTGCCAGGATTCCGGCATCTCCGATTCCCATAATATCGCCTTCGTGGATCTCTTTGTCATCGATCTTCGTATCACGGACTGCATAAGTTACCTGACCAGTCTTCACATTCTGAATCTCTTCCTGCATCACTTCTGCATTGGCTTCCGGTGTTTCATCCGGGTTATAGCTGATCATAGCGGTGATACCCTGCGGTACTGTCTTGGTCGGCACTACAACGATCTTCTTATCCTCACACAGATAGCTTGCCTGGTTTGCTGCAAGAATAATGTTCTTGTTGTTCGGAAGGATAAATACAGTATCTGCATTTACCTTCTCGATTGCTTCCAGCATATCCTCGGTGCTTGGGTTCATAGTCTGTCCACCCTCGATCAGGTAGTCAACACCCAACTCACGGAAGATCTCTCCCACACCGTTACCGATAGATACAGAGATGAAGCCCATCGCTTTTCTCGGCTCATCCTTCTTCTCTTCAGCCGCTTTCTTCTGCTCTTCAGCAATCCTGGAAGCTTCTTTGATCAGCTTCTCCTCATGCTCCAGACGCATGTTATCAATCTTCATATTGGACAGTGCACCATAAGTCAGCGCTCTCTGGATCGCCAGTCCTGGATCATTCGTATGTACGTGTACTTTGACAACTTCGCCGTCAGACACGACTACAATAGAATCACCAATGGACTCAAGATATGCCTTGAACTCCAGCTCTGCCTTTTCACTGAATTCCTTGTCCAGCATGATAATAAACTCTGTACAATAGCCAAACTTAATCTCAGCCTCTGTCTGCGCACTGATTTTGACCGGTTCAGCCTTCTTCTGACCTTCGAAGGAATAATCCACCTCTTTGCCCGTCAGAACGTCATATGCGCCTTTGAGCACCTGCACAAGTCCCTGTCCGCCGGAGTCTACCACTCCTGCTTCTTTCAGTACCGGAAGCATATCCGGAGTCTTTGCAAGCACTGCTTCTGCCTCTTCGATAACAAGGCGTGCGAATTCTTCCACATCCTCCACACTCTCAGAGAGCTCTGCTGCCTTGTCAGCAGCTCCTTTTGCCACTGTAAGGATTGTTCCTTCCTTCGGCTTCATAACAGCCTTATACGCAGTCTCTACAGCTTTCTGCATAGCTCCTGCCAGATCGATCACATCCAGCTCTTCATGGTCACGGATGCCTTTGGTAAATCCTCTTAAAAGCTGGGACAGAATAACACCGGAGTTACCTCTTGCGCCTCTTAAAGAACCGGAAGAAATGCATTTTCCAAGGGTATACATATCCGGGTTGTCCAGCTTACTTACATCTGCTGCTGCAGCTGTAATCGTCATTGTCATATTGGTACCTGTGTCTCCATCCGGTACCGGAAATACATTCAGCTCGTTGATCCACTCTTTGTTGGATTCCAGATTTTTTGCGCCACCCAGAAACATTTTTGCAACCATCTGGGCATCAATCGTCTTAATCAAAGTGAAGCTCCTCCCTCGTTAATCTATCACTCTCACGCCTTCGACAAAGATGTCGATCTTACCGATCTTCATACCGGTAAACTCCTCTACCTGATATCTGACAGAATCGATCAGATTTTCAGATACGACCGGGATATTTACACCATAAGCAACGATCACGTGAAAGCCGAGGTAGATCTCATTGTTTTCGATTGCCACCTCGATACCGCGCTTGATACTGTCCTTCTTCAGAAGTTTCATCAGTCCATCACGCATATCCAGGGATGCCATGCCCACGATACCACTACAGCCAAGTGCAACGGAACCTGCATAAGTAGCCACCACATCCGCATCAATTAATATACTGCCAAGTTCTGTATGAATCTGTCCCTGCATACAAATACCTCCCAATCATAATCATAATTGTAATTATTATACCCGATAACAGGTAAAAAAGAAATAAATATTTCTATATTTCATATAATAAACCAAGAATCTCTCCGCAAAGGAGGACAGCCCATGAAGAGAAAGCTTGGATTTGCCATATTTTTCATCGGAATCGGAATCTTCCTGACACTTTTTCTTCCCACTGATCATGTGTTTATCCGCATCCTGCTGTCTGCTGTTCTCATCATCTGCGGGTACCAGTGCTGTTTCCTCTGCTAGAGATCTGTCAGCCTTCTTTCGCGAAAAAAGGGTCATCGCACAGCGACAACCCTCCTATCCATTCCAATTAAATAATTACCGGTCAGTTAAGCTCTCTCAACTTTGCCAGATTTTAAGCAAGAAGTGCACACATACATTTTCTTTGCTCCACCGTCCATTTTAACTTTTACGGACTTTACATTGGATTTCCACATTTTGCTGGATTTTCTATGAGAATGACTCACATTGTTTCCAAAGTGAACACTCTTTTCACAAACTGCACATTTAGCCATCATTGCACCTCCTTAGGCTTATTTGAGTCGGGAGACTCACAACTTTTGTTATTGTATCAGAATTATATAAATAATGCAAGTAAAATTTTACTTTTTTTTGTATTATTTTGGATTTATTATCTCATCCACTGCCTTATCTACTTCCGGGTCAGATTTTTTGCCGGCTGTAAACTTGTTAACAAAATCAGGAACCATATCCAGGATCTTAGTCACAGCATCCTGGTTCTTTACATTGACCAGACGGATGTTATCATCCTTGATGACCAGCACTGCACTCGGGGATATTCTTCCTCCAAGACCACCGGCACCATTGTCCTTCTTCTCTGCGGAGCTTGCGCCTGCGCCTACGCCAAAGGATACATCCACCAGTGGAAGAATGATGGTATCACCTACAGTGATTGCATCTCCTACTACAGTCTTGCTGGAGATAAATTGATCCATTCCTTTAAAAAGAGAAGATACGGTAGATTCAAAGCTGTTATTATTTTTTTCGCTCATAAATAAAAAC